>Ga0194121_10000425_pt1 | contig 74485 bp, 69 predicted proteins | sample TA2MahCa50mmetaG_FD_148609 | JGI IMG/M metagenome (GOLD analysis project Ga0194121, IMG submission 148609) | Freshwater microbial communities from Lake Tanganyika, Tanzania - TA2015020 Mahale Deep Cast 50m | ecosystem: Environmental > Aquatic > Freshwater > Lake | place: Tanzania: Lake... | reverse complement strand
CGCCGCCCGCGCCCGCCGCGCTGCTGTTGGCGGTCGCCGAACCCGCGCCGCCGCGCACGGTCAGCGCGCCGCCCGCCGTGTTCGCGGTGGTCGATGCGTCGATGTAGAAGGCGTGCGCCATCTCCTTGGACCACAGCACGTTGGGGAGCGCCCCGGTGCCGAGGCGGCCCGAATCGGCGTTAAAGGCGATGGTGTCGGTGCCCGTGCCGTCGCCGATGGTGACGGTGTTCTTGAACGTCACCGCCTCATCGAAGGTGGTGACGCCGACCACGGTCTCGGTGCCCTGGACGGAGATGTTGCCCGCGAAGGTCACGGTCTGGCCGCTCTTGCCGATCGTGATCGCGCCCATGTTCGCGCCCGTGCCAATCGACATCGAGGTCACGTTGCTCCCGGTGCCGATCGAGAGCGCGCCGCTCGACGACCGCTCGATGCCACCGTTGGCGTTGATGACGCCCGACATCGTGGAGGCGTTGGAGACGGACAGCGAGTCGAGGGTGGACAGCGAGGACACGGCGAGCGTGGTGCCGACGGTGAGGGCGGAGGTGACGGCGACGGTGGCGTCGCCGAGGGTGGTGGTTCCTCCGGTCGAGGTGATCGAGAGGTTGCCGGAGAGGGTCTTGACGCCTGCTCCGACGACGAGGGTGTCGGCGTTCTGCTGCCGCTGGTGCTTGCCTGCCGAGGTGAGGACGAGTGCTCTGAGGTCGGCCATGGTGCTTCTCCTTCGGTCACGCCCTCATCGGGGGCGAGTTGGTGTTGGGAAGAGGAGATCAGATCTCCTGGAACCGCTTGTCCGCGCGCAAGTACGACAGCGAGCGCGGGTCGCTAATGTCGTAGCCGATGTCCTCGCCCGCCTGGAAGTCCGAGGCGGGGGCGATAGGCGTGTACTCCACCACCTGCCCGACGCTGTTGGGGATCTTGATCTTCTTGGTCGGGCCGTAGTTCTTGACCACGCCCGGACGGGCGATCTCGCCCAGGTACTTGAAGTGCGCCATGAGATCCTCCATGGGGAGAGAACCTTGAACAGTGCGAGAGCTTTCCGCGATCCTTGTTCTACAAGATCGTGAAGTCCCGGTCAACCATGACAACCAACACCGCAGAACTCTTGGCGAATCCCACCTTCTGCACGACGGACCCTTGTGGATAACCAGAGACATCGTTGGTGATCGTGCCAGGTTGGAGGCCCAGGTAGTAGGTGTCCTTGGGAACGAGGTTCTGAAACCCGCCAAGCTCGCCGCCGTAGACGATCACAGCGGTCGTGTCGGTGGGCTTGGACTTCACGAAGCCGATGAGGGGCTGCTTGACCGGATCGTCCGCATCGGCGCGATCGGCCGTTCCTGCTCCCGAGAGGTACATCGCGTCGAGGACCGCCACGGTGTTCGGACAGTCGTAGGAACCCTGCGACGAACCGCCCACGCCGCCGAGCGCGCCTGCTGTCCAGGTGAGGAGATCGGCCTCCAGCCGGTAGACGGTCGTGTCGGCGACCACGAAGACGTGCATCCCCTCCTTGCGGAGACTGGATGGGACGGCGTCCCGAAGCTGCGTGGTAGCGACGACCTGGAACCCGCCCTTCTGGTCAGTGTCCTCGATGAGCGGGTAGTTCTTCTCACCGACGCGGGTGAACTGGGAGAGGACCTGGATCGCCATCAGAACACCGTCACCGACTGCGCCCCGAGGCCGGTCTGCTCGGAAGCCCAGATCGAGTAGGGGAGGGTGATACCGAAATTGTTGGTCAGCGCCACCGTCGCCACGAGAACGAAGCCTGCCGCCAGCCCCGAAGCGTCGTCGATGAAATTCCCCGCCGCGCCCCCGAACGCTTGGGGGAAGGCGTAGTAGATCTTCTGCCCGTTCGCCGCGTTCAGTGCGAGTGTGCGCTGACGCGCGGAAGCCAGGGTGTTGTTCTGGCCTCCGAGCGTCCCGGTGATGAAGTTCGCGTCGTGATTCTGCGGCGGGGCCGCCACCCCGTAGTAGACCTTGGGCCGCCACGCAATGCTCACCTGAGTGGTCTTGAACAGGCTGTCTGCGTCCTTCGCCGACAAGGTGAACAGTTGGGTGGCGTTGATGGTGTTCTTCGAGTAGGAAGCGTTGATCCCGAAGCTCGTGTACGGAGCCGCGAGGTTCACCGGCCCGCCCCCGTCGTCGATGGTCGCGTCGGAGGGGTTCCGGTTGTAAGCGGCGGTGAACTGAGGATCCTGAACGGAGCTTCCGATCTCCGTCTGAAGCGGCGTCTGGGAGAGCGCAAAGGAGTTGATAGCGAACGCCGCAAGAACCATGTCCCCCGTCGGCCGTCGCCACGCCTTCGTCCCGACCGGGCTCTCCATGAGCACCGCGTACTTGACGCCGACCAGCGCCGGAACCTCCCCGCTCCCACCCGAGGAGAACAGCTTGACGCTCTGGCCATCCTCCAACACGTCCCCGTTGCGGAAGTAGACCCGATCGGTGCGGAACACGCCCAAAACGAAGAAATCGTTCACCCCGACGTTGATAGGGAGCGTCGAAGTAACGGCGAGCGCGAGGTTGAGGTTCGCGGTGGGGGCGCGAACCAGCGCCACATAGAGCATCTGGCCATCGTCGAGGACGACGGATCCCGCTGGGATGACCCACTTGAAGCCTGTATCCGCCGCCAAGATCTCGATGGCTTGGGTCCAGGTCAGGGTCCCCCTCCCCGCCTGGACCGCGAGCGAGACCGTGCCGCCGCCCATGAGGATCGTGTTTCGATCTTCGCGGGCGGAATAGGCCGAGGCGTCCATCGCCGCGACCATCGACACGAAGGCTTCGTACCAGGGATCCTGCAACTCCTCTGGGTAGGACCAGCCTTGCCGAGAGCTAACTGGCAAGGTCTGCCCCCGCGTTCTTCAGCATTTGGTAGACCTTCCCGTAGACCTCGGGGGAGGGACCGAGCGCGGAGGTGTCTCCGGCAGCGAGCTTCGCGGCAGCCTGGTCGATGCGTCCTCGGACGCCCTTCGGGAAGGGCCACATCCAGTAGTAGTTCCCGCCGAGGAAGTGGCTGGCGATATACGCCTTGGTGTCCTCGGAGATGGAGCCGTAGCGCCAGAGGTTGACCGCCATCGACATCGTGTAGCCGCGAAGCTCGAAGTACATCCTCCCGTAGGAGGGGATCGGAGCCAGGCAGAGGAGGGCGAGCAGCGCGAGCAGGAACCCCTTGGAGAGAAAGGCGAAGACGGCCAGCAGCGCCAGCACAGCCCCGATCTGCGGGGAAAGGTAGGCCAGGTTGAAGCCTACTCCGACCCGCCTCCGATCCCAGAGATGGACGAACTCGTGGGCCAGTACCTTCCAAGTCCTCCCGTAGCTCTCCTCCAACCACTTCCGCGACGGAAGATAGACCCTCGGGTAGAGGGTGGTAGTGAAGGAAGTCATGTAGTTCTTGTTGAAGAACATGAGCTTTCCGAGGAGCCTCTGGGACCACGACTCGTCCTTGAAGGCGACCTCGAAGCCGGGAATGTGCTCCCGAACCAGGGTCACCAAGGCTTCGTAGATCGCCTTGTCGTCCATCCGCGCCTCCGCGACCATGTGGTCGTCAAGGTAGAACCGCGATGTTGGGTAGCACCTCGAACACGCCCTGCGAGATCAACGGGTAGCGTCCGCCCCCCAGAAACAACCAGAGGTCGTAAACATGGGAACGGGGCTCCAACGTCTTGGTGTCCGCAGAGGCGATCATGACCTTCGCTTCCCCGTGGCGGGGCTTGTGGACATCGATCTGCATCGGGTCCGTGGAGACTTTGTAGATGCGTGGCGGGTGCTTCTCGGAGATCCCCTCCTTCACCGTGAAGTGCAGGGTGGCGAGGGTGATGTCCACCAGGGCGTCGGGGTCGGTCTCCTCGTAGACCAGAACGTGGAGGGTCAAGGTACCCCCGCGCACGACCTGGATGGCGTTCTCGGGAAGGAGGAAGCCGACGAGTTTCAGCGGAGCGATGACCCCGATGGGGGAAACCTCCTGGAGCCGCACGCGAAGCATGGCGATCCCTTGTAGTACCTCACTTTGTAAGTACGATCAATCGCCAACCACCACGACCACCATCTCTACGTCCACGGTGGCTGAGGGGTTGGTCACGTAGAGCGCGGTGATGCCGCTGGTCGAGAGAAGGAAGTGACCCTCCTTCTGGTCGCCGAGCGGACGGATGACGATGGCTTCCCCGTTGTTGGCGTTCTTCTTGATCGTGATGTCCGGGAGCGCCAGGGTGGGATCCTTGGACAGCGTGCGAAGAACGACGAGCTTGGCCGCCGCGACGCTTCCCAGAGGTACCTGGAGGTCGGTGGAGGTCTTGGGAATCAGAACCTTCCACGCCCCTCCTTCACCCTGCGTGTCGGTCATCACCTCCCAGGACTGGTTCCCCAAGTCCTTCTCCTCCGCCGTGGTGGAGGAGATGACCGCCTTGATCGAGTAGCGAACGCGAACCGGCATGGCATCACCCTATCACGTCTGGACGCCGAACACGATCCAGGAGAAGGTCAGCGAGAGGTTCCCCGCCACAATGTCCTTCGCCACCCCGTCCTTGTCCCGCAGGGTCAACTCGACGTAGTTCTGCGCCCAGTTGCTCACGTCCAGGTAGTCCCCGTTCGAGGACCGATAGAGCGTCGGATGCACGGCAAACTTCGTCGAGTTCATGTTGCTGTTGAAGGTGATGACCACCCGCCCGTTACCATCGAACGAAAGAGCGTAGTTCAGGCCCTCGCGCGAGTTGGCGACGATGACCCCGTTGACAATCTCCACATACCCCCACCCCTTCGGGATCGACTTGGCGAACAGCCGATTCGAGCCGAAGCCCCCGGAATCGAAGGGGAGGTTCGAGCCGTAGGTGTCGGTCGTCGGCGTGAACAGTTCGAGCAGCCCGTCCCGGAGTTCAAGCACCGTCCCGAAGCCGGTGGTACGATCGGCGGTAGGCCCCGAGAAGCGGAGAGCGTCGAAGTCCCACTGGGCGTCGGTCCACTCGTCGGCGACGGTGAAGTTCCTGACCTTGATGGTCAGGTCGTTGGAGGTTACGTTCGCCATCACGCTCCCGAAGACGTAGAGCACCGCCCGCGACCCGTTGGCGTCGAACCGCTCGTTCTTCCACTTCCCAGCAGCCGTGTCCCAGTAGCAGTTGGCGGCGATCTCCAACCCCTCCTCGGGCGAGAGGTAGAGGCGAACCCCGGAATCGGCGGTCGAGTTGTTCTCCCCCCCGAAACGAGCGAGGGCAATCCGCCGACTTCCTCCGAAGGTGGGGATGTCAAGGCGAGGAAGGTCGTCGAGCGCGGCGTTGAAGACCCCCGGGCCGAGGATCATCCTTCCGAGCCACTGGAGGAGCGGCGGCAGGTTGTTCACCCAGCGCGCCCCGGCCACCACCTTCCCACCCGCACCCGTCGTAAAGGACGGGTCGAACTCCAAGAGCAGAGCGTTGCCGTCGAAGGGCGTGGTCTGCGGCCCCTCCAACGTGAGGAGGGAGGCGGCGACGGCCCGACGCTGCTCCTCGAACGGCACGGTGCGGGCGTCGTGCGGCTCCAGCCACGCCTGCACGTCGTCAATGTGACAGGCGGCGTTGTTGCCTTGGAACTCCGCCCCGTCGAACTCCAAGTAGATCCGCCGGAGCGACCGAGCGTTCGCCGGGGCGAGCACGACCTTGGACTTCAGGTAGTAGATGCCATCGGGGTTGGAGTTCTGGTCGGCGAGCAGGAGCTTGGAGGGCGTGTTGATGTCTGTCCCAAGCTTGTCCCCCCACTCGACGACGAGGTTGATCTCCCCGGCGGAAAGCTGCTGGTCGAGGCGGAAATGGGCCTCTAGGCGAAGCTGCTGCTCCGCGTAGACCGGCATCCCGAGGGCCTGGTGGACCTCGCCGTTCGCCTGGACCGGCGGAGTCACGACCGTCAGGAGGAGGCTACCGGAACCGGCGTAGGCGTTTGCTCCTGCCGTGTCGATGACCACCGCGTAGGCGTTGGAAATCACGGAGGAGGTCCAGAAGGGGAGCCGGTGGTTCAGAAGCGATCCCACCGGACCGATCTCGAACCCCCCGTTACGGAGGAGCGGGGTCCAGGGAGCCGCCTCCTGCGCGAGGCCCCGCCAGGCCGAGGAGCGGGGGGCGAGGCTCAGGTTCGCCCCCGGGATGATTCCGTTGCCCGGCACCACCACCCTCCCTAACACACAGAGAGCGCGCCTTGCGGCGGCGGAGAGGGCGTTGTACTCGTTGATGGTGTAGGCCCGAAGGATGGCCGAGGTGTTCTGACCGATGACGTAGGTGACGTAGATCGCCAGCACCACGTCCTGCCCTACTAGGGCTTGGAGATCCAACTCGAAGTCCCCGCCCCCCTTGCGAACGGTGAGCGAGTAGGGGTCAGCGGTCTCGACCACGGCCACATGGTCGGAAGCGGCCGGATCGGCAGCGAGCTTCACCGTGAGGGCGTTCTGGGAAGTCGTGAGCCGGAAACCCCGGTAGACCCCAGGAGGGGTGTTGGCCGCGAGCTTCGCGTTCAGCCCCTCGGTCACGTAAGGCTCGAACCACCGACAACGGGTCTCGGCGGCGGCGAAGGTGAGGAGAGTGCTGGGCATGGGTGGCTCCTAGAACCCGATCCTTACAAACTGCTCAAGCTGCTTGGTGTTGTCCTTCGTGATCTTCTGGAAGGTAGCATAAGCGACGAGGCGGTTGGACTCGTCGAACACCCCCAACTCCCAGATCTCCGGGTTGTTCCCGTTCCCATCATCGTTCCAGTCCCCGAAGTCGAGGAAGCATCGGATCTTCAGGACCGAGTTGTTCTCGATGGAGAAGTCCGCCGGAGCCAGGTTCTTCTGGTAGGTGCCTCGGCTGTCCACCGGGTAGTTGTTCGGGTTCACCACGCAGTCGAGATTGGTGAGCCCGGTCATCTGGCTCGCGGTGCGAGGAACCCGCCCGTTTCCAGGATCGACCCAGCCCCCCTCCCCGAACTTGACGTAGGAGATATTCTTGAAGACGACATCGCCGTAGAACATGCGCGGCCATGCGTTGCGGGCCGCGTCGGTGAGGATTCCGGGGACGAGAGGCATCGGCGATCTCCTCTAGGGCAAGGTCTGTTGCACGGTGACGACCGCGCCCTGGTCAGCAGGGAACAGGTCTCCCGGCACCATATCGTAGTAGTTGCCGGTGGCAACCACGTAGATGCCGTCGGGCTGCTCGTACAACAGGGTCTCCACCGTCACCGAGAAGGCGATTGTTACCTCAACGGGTTGTATGATCTTAGGAATGAGTTCAAGGTGAACCGGCTTCGCCAACTCCATGCGGGCGAGCGCGCGGTCGAGCGCCTTCTCGGTCGCCAAGCCGCTCTCGGACAAGATGGTGTCGGGTTGGATCGTGAGAAGAACCTTGCTCGCGGCGCAGTAGTAGCAGGAGTAGTGGGGCTCGCACACGTAGTCGAGGTACCCCATCCCCACGCCCGACGGAGCGATCAGCGTTCCGACCTGGAAGGCGTAGGCGGGTTGGTTCGTCACCTGAACCGGCACGGTGTCAAGGAAATAGGCGGTACCGTTCGGATCGGTGAACCTCCAGCGGCCCGTCTGTTGCGCGACCCGTGGAGAGGTGGGGTATCCACCCGCCCCTTGCACCCGCACCTCATAAGTGGTCCCAGCGAGTAGGGTGGTCTGGAGCACCGTCACCGGGAAGCGGGTGCTGAAGCCGTCCTGCCAGCAGAACTCGTCCACTCGAAAGTGCTTCGACCCTCCGCTGGTCACGTTGATCACGTCCGCCAGCATGTCCCCATTGATCTCGTCGTACCGAGGCCGGGTCGGGGGTCGGTCGGCATAGAGCCGCACCACACTCCAGTGAAGCGTCCCGTCGTTGGCGTCGGGAAGGTTGGCGGTCTCGGTCGAAGCGAACCGAACGGAGGTGGTCGAAAGGAAGGCGGCGATGGTGTAGAGCTTGTCGTTCCCCGAGCCGGAGTTCCGCAGGCGAATCTCCCGCCCCACGTCCGTCTTGCGGAGGGATCCCGAAGCGGCGGTGAAGACCACCGAGCCCGAGGACAGCGAAAGCGACCCGTCCCGCCCGCTCCGCCCCGGACCAGGTTCCCCGACCTCGGCCCGTCGCTCGACAGGAAAACCCAAGTAGTAGCCCTTGGAGATACAGAACAGGGGCGCAGCGGTCACCTGGAAGCCACTGATGCTCCCCAAGATGGCGTAGGCGGTGTCCCGACCCCGGTAGGCGAGCCACTGAAACAGGTTCGCTACCCAGCTTCGCTGGCGAGCCTCGCTCTCCTGAGTGTCCACCTCGATCCCCACATCCGGGGCCAGGTGGTCGAGCAGAGCCGGAGCCCGAACCGTCACCTCCGTCTGATCCCCAACCAAGGTGGGGCGACGAAGCGCCCAACCCAGAGCGGACTCAGGACCAACGAAGAAGGTGGACACGAGAGCGGTATCAGCGGAGAGGACCGAGACGATAGTCGAGGTTCCGGCGTTCCCGAGGGACGAGCCGGAGATCGTGAGCAGCTTTCCTACGTCCCCCGCAAAAAAGCGGGCAGAAGAGGAACGGACCTTCTGGGCGTTCCCTCCGACGTTCACCTCCAGATCCAGCCCCTCCTGCTCGACTACCCCTCGCGGAAGCGCCTGTCCTTCGAGGTCGAGTTCCTCGTTGGGCAGGATGGCCCAGGTTAGGGGTCCAGCCTCAGCAACCGGAGCCGGAGTAGGAGCGTCGGGAGGAAGCAGGAAGGCGGTGGAAGGACCAAGCACCAGCTTGATCTCCTTCTTGCCGCGATTCGCCCCGTGAGAGGCGGCGAAGATCACGATCTTCTTCCCCACGTCCGCCGGAACGAAGTTCGCGGTGGGGGACTGGAAGATCGGCTGAAGGAAGGCGTTGGTTTGAGCGAACAACCCGTCCGCTCCTTCTCGCTCCGTCAGGATCTTCCGATCGTCCGCAACCCGAAACTGGCGGCGTCCTCGCACCACGAAGTCCGCGTAGCCATCCGAGATGACCCATCCCGGGGCCACCTTCTCCACGTAGCCGCCGAGAACGCGAACCGTGGTGAAGTCCGAAGGGACCGAAGCGAGGGAGCGCACCTCCCACTTCAAGGGTCCGGCGTCGAGGACCAGGAGGGGGTCGGTGCCCACCGTACTGCGGGACAGGACTTGGGTAATGATCACGGAACGGGTGTTGGTAGGTTCGTTCGGGCTGCGAAGGATCAGGGTCTTGCCGATATCGGATTCCTTGAAGCGCGCGGTCGGTGCGGAAAACTCCCGCAACGAGGACACCGAACCGTCCCCACCCCGTTGTTCCAGCGTGCCTTGGGGGACCAGCCGGGGGCCGAGGCGAAGGGTGAACACATCGTCGTGCCGGGTGCGGACCTTCAAGGGGTCGCGGAGGTCGCCGAAGTCGCGGATCTTCCGGCGCAGCATGTCGAGCACCGGACGCTGCCCTTCGGCCCAGGCCAGGAGCACTTCATCGGTGTCCTGCGTGCGATAGAGTTCCGGGAGAGAACCGTAGAGAACCTCGTAGGACCAGTCCCGCTCCCCGAAGGAGTTCTTCCCGAACTTTCCGTGCCCGAAGCCCATCGATCTAGCTCAACAACGCCTCGGTCGTCACCGTGACCGACCCCTTCGTGATCACCTCGCTCACAGGGATGACGAGGTTCCCGCTCCCGTCGAGCCGAGTAGTGACGGTGATGCCGCTCTCCTGGTGTCCGGCGATGGTGACGTTGAAGAAGCCCAACCCAGCGATACGCTTTAGGGGGTCGAAGTCAGAGAAGTAGAGTCCGGCCCCGAACTTCCGATCCCGCAGGAGCCGGTCGGTAAACGCCTCGACGGCGGTCTTGACCACCGACTGCGAGTGGTTGGGGAGGACTCCGACGCGGATCGTGAGCACCACCGGGCGCAGGAAAGAGTCCCCGGAGACCACAGAAACCGTCTGCGTCACCTCCTTGCGCGCGTCGAGGAACGCCTGAAGGGACTGGACCAGGCTGGACGACGGAGCGGTGTAGAAGCCTGCGGCGTCCCGCGCCAAGATCGGCACCGTGACGAGGTTGGCCTGGCAGTCAGCGGCCAAGATATTGTCCACATGGTCGGAGAGGGCGTCGAGCCAGGTCGCCACCGCCGCCTCGACGTTCACCACCGCCGTCTTCATGGCGGTCACCTCGGTCCGGATCAGTCCGAGCTTCGCGTCAGCGTCCGTGCGTTCCTGCTCGGCGGCGTAGAGCAAGGTTCCGCTGGTCACGAGATCGAGGCCCACATCGGCCAAGTCGTCCTTGGCCGCTCCCACTTCGGCCGCCTCGGTTCCCGAACTGGTCCCGACGGCAGAAGCCGAGGCAGAGAGGGAGGTCGCCTGGGTGGCAATGAGGTCGAAAAACTTCTTCAGGTTGTCCTTGTCCTGGGCGGTAAGTTGGCTGGGGTTGCCAGTGCTCACCGCGTCGATGGTGGCCTTGCCATCGATCACCTTGTCCTGCACCACCTGGGCAGCGGCCACGATCTCCTCCGCCTTGTTCTTGACGGTGCGAGCCGAGATCCGGGCGGTGTCGAGATGTCCGTCCGCCGAGGTGACCTTCACCGCCGCGTTCGTGAGCGCCGTCCCGAGATCGGTAAGGTCGGCCTGGGCTCCGGTGATGTACCCGGTCGCGTTCGTCGCTCCGGTGTTCACCGCCGGAACCGGCTTCGCCACCTCGACCTTCACCCCGCTCACCGCGTTCTGGAGGGTGATGTCTGTGCTGGCGGAGCGGGTTGCCAGAGCCTTCGCCACCGCCACCCGACCGAACAACGGATCGGCGTAGGACCCGGCCAAAGCCTCATAGTCCTCGCGCGTGACTGCCGACTTCTGGCTCTTGAAGACCTTACCTGCAAACGCCTTGGCATGTTCGATGGTCTCCGGGTCGTCGCCTCCAACTACAGGATCGGGGTTGGTGATGACCAGGGAGATAGCCTGAAAGTTGACCACAAGCGGCATCACCTCCGCCGTGATGGTGTTCTTCGTGACCTGTCCGATCTTTCCCGAGGACGCGATGTACTCGATGGAGATGCTGGCTTGGGCCGTGGGGATGTTGCCCACCACCCCGTCCCCGAACCGCACGGCGGGGGGATCGTCGTTGTAGCCGACCTCGAACTGGTCGGTCTTCTCGAACGTGAGGAAATCGTTCTCGACGAAGGGGGCTCCGTTCACCGTCACCTTCACCGAACCAAGGACCACGAACTTCCCTTCGGGAACCCGGCGGAGCGCGAGCACCTGATGGGCCGTCCCATCGGACACGAAGTCCTCGATCAAGGTCTCCCCCTCGTAGCAAGGCACGAGCTTGAAGGCGACGCTGTTGGCGGGAAAGGTGACGGCCCTCGCGGTCTCAAACAGGAGGTTGTTCGGTCCCTGGAACCGAAAGCCCTTTGGCATCGACACGTCGAAGCCAAGGGGGGAGGCTAGGGAGATCTTCAGGTCTCCCGAGGAGGAGACGGCCGGACCCATCTTGTAGCCGAGTTGCCGAGTGATGCGCGCCACCGCCTTGCGGGTCCGGGCCGTCGCCAGGTAGTTGTCCGAGGTCCGACGGTCGAGGAAGAAGCTCAGGGTGTCCAGCCCGTAGGCCATCAGGTCGAGGAGCAGGATGCCCAGCGACGAGAGAGCGAAGTCGTTGAACTCGGCGGCGAACGTAACCTGGAGGCGCGCTCGCAGATCGTCCACGTAGGTATCGAAGTCGTACCCCACATAGAGAGCACGGTTGAGCGCGGGGATGAGCGGGTTCGGCATCAGGTAGTCCCTCCGGGGACAGGGATCTGTACGCTGTCCTCCTGCCGGGTCGCCACGATCACGTACCGGACGGTGATGTTGATCGTGGTATCCTCGCGCGTCACGTCGATGGCACGCACAAGGACCCGAGGCTCGTAGCGGGCGACGGCCTGGGACACGTCCACCCGGATCATCTCTTCGAGGACATCGTTGTTGTTCTCGAAGACGTAGGAGAACACGTTCGTCCCGAAGTCAGGGCGCATCACCCGCTCCCCCTTCTGGGTGAGCACGATCTGGAGGAGCGACTGCCGGATCAAGTCATTGTCAGTCGCCGCCTCCGGGAAGGAGGTGTCTCCCTGTTGGAAGGGAAAGGCGATGCCTCTGTAGAGCGCGGCCACGGTCGAGATCTTACACCATCGGCGACAGATCAGACCAACAGAACCAGGTTGGGACCCACCTGAACCAGGACCGTGCGGGTCGCTACGTCGAGCGCGGTGGCGAGAAGTCGCGCGCACACATGATCGGGGAGGCCCGGCGGGATGGCGGTGACCACCGCCACCACCGCGACCGCTCCGGGAACCAGCAGCGTCACCCCGACCCCGAAGGAGACCGGCGGGGTCATCCAGAAGGCCAGCAAGGCAGGCCCGAACGGCAGCCCCGGCACCGGCACCTTGGACTCGAAGGCCGCCGCCAACACCCCCGCCATCACGTCCTTCTCCTTGCCGGTGAAGCTCGGCGGAGCCCCGGCCGCCCGACCACCCTTCGCGTACTGTTCGTAGAGCTTTCCCAACCGACTCCCCCACTCCAGCGGAGTCGAGGGCTTCTTCTGAAGAAGCCGCAGCACCCCTTTCTCCAGCACGGTCAGATCGAGAGCCATCAGGAGAGCTTCACGATCTTCGAGAGGATGCTCGGGAGGAAGGGCTGAACCGGCGGCCCCGTGGTCCCCCCGAACGCCGGATGCGTATGGCCGACAAGGTACTGCTGGAGAAGCTCTCCGAGCACCACCGAGTAGGAGGAACCTCCCAACTCGATCTGCTTCGAGTCGATCACGACCTTCTTCGCCTTCACCTTGGCCCCGTTCTTGTCGAGCGTGACCTCGTTCTGGTTCCCGTCGGTGATGACCACCTTCTTGTTCTTGGCATCAAGAACGATGGCCTGCCCCTCCTGGTCCGTCACCTCGACGCTCCCCTCCGGCGTGAAGCGTAGGGTCGCGGTCTTCCCCTTCGAGCGGTCGGCCGTCACGGAGGCATCGGAGAACGCATTGTCCCCGCCATCCGGCTTGTGCCAGAGGAGCACCACCTCCTCCTTGCCATTCTCCTCGTTGAAGGAAAAGACGTGGCCCATTCGGGTCACGAAGCCCCGGCGGAGCGGCTTCCCGCCCTTTCCCGAACCGTATCCAAGCTCGGCGGGCACGTCGGTCTTGTCCTTCGGAGCGCCAAACCAACCTCCCCAGTAGAGGTTGGGCTCGGAAGGCTTGCCGCGCGCGAACGACACCCACACCGCGTCCCCCGCCTCGGGCGGCCAGAACAACCCCCGATCGGCTCCGGCCCCGACGAAAGCGGGGTCGATCCACACGTCGGGAGCGGCGCTCTGCCCGACCGAGGGAACATGCGCCTGGACGCGACCCCGCTTCTCCGGGTCGTCGGTGCGGGTCACGATCCCCCGGTACTGCCCGTAGAACAACCGAAACTGCTCCAACCCCGCAAGGAGCAGCTTCTCGACAAAGCCGGAAACGTCCATCAGTCGCCCTTCTTCGGTTTCTTCACGACCGTGCTCTTGCCCTCATTCTTCTGCTCGACCTTCTTCTCGTTCACCGGACCCAGCGCCACCCGGAGCTTGGAGTCGATGACCCCAATCTCCCCGACGTTGGAGATGAGTTCGAGCTTCATCGTGAAGGCGGGCACGGTGTAGGTAGCCTTTAAGATCGCGTAGTTCCCCTCCAAGCGTTGTCCGACCCCAGACACACTCACCACCTCGCCCGGGATGAGATCGGGGATGAGCATGGTCTCTGCTTCCAACTTCACCCCCATCGCGTCCTGATGAAACTCCGCGTAGGCGGCTTGCTGCTCGGCCAGCACTTTCGGCCCCATGGGGTCCACCCCGGTCAACTGGGCCAACCCGTCCCCCGTGTCCTTGTTCGGTTCGGGGTTCCCCGCGTCCCCCTTCGGGCCGATGGCCTTCTTCCCGGTGCGGGCCAGCTTCGCGTTCTCCTCCGTCGTGGTGACGGCCACCGGCTCCCGCTCCTTGCTGGACACCCCCCGAGCGGTGACGCCCCACAAGGCCCCGGGGAGGTAGACGGCCGAGGTGGGGCTGGACACCGAGAGGATCGGGAAGCACCCCGCCCGAGGACCTAGCTGCCCCCGGGGGTAATCAAACAAGCGGAGGGCGTACTTCGGCTCCGCGCTGAGAGCGGAGTTGCGCGGGAAGATGTGCAACGTGTCGCCCACCAGGGACATCCAGCACTGGGATTGGCGAACCAGCATCCAGATCGCCATCCAGTCGGTAAGACCGCCTTGGGCGTAACTAATCTTCTCGTCCAGCAGCAACCTCCCCGCCACGTCATCCGCATCCTGCCCATCCTCGTCGAAAATCAGACCCCCGAACGCATCGAAGTCGCGGGCGCGCTGGCCGAACGCCGAGAAGTCGATCTTCAGGTTGCGCTTCATCGTAGCGTTAGGGCCTTTGGCAAGCTCCTCGATGATCTCGCGGCGCGTCCGGCGCGAGAAGGTCCGGTTCCCCTCCTGCCGCGTCGCGCTGAAGCCCCCGATTCCCTGCGCGTGCAGGGTGATGGTCGGCTGATCCCCCAGGTTCACCTCCGGCTTGAGAAGAACACCGGAGAGCGGGTGGGAGAGGATCGGACCGTCAGGAGCACCCCCGGTATAGCCGAACTGCACCTCCAAGACCGAGCGCCCCCACTCGATGAGGGGGGAGTCGAGGAAGGCGATGGCCTCCCGATAGGGAGGAGCGAGGGTGGCGGTGATGATCGGCAAGTAGGCTAGTTGAAGCTCGACCGAGAGTTCGGTGAGGAAGGACAACGAGTGGAGGTGATCGTGGTCGATCTTCCACTGTTGTTGGTTCTGGGCCGCCAGCACCACCTGATGATCGGTGGTGAGGTTCGTCCACAAGGGGAACCGCGTACTCGCCGGGTTGTCTGGGTCGGTGATGATCGCCGCCGCGAAGAACGGGCTGTAGAAGTCGAACGCCGCGTTATGGGAGGTGCCGGTCGCCATCGTCTGCTACGCGCGCTGGAGGAGGTCCAGCACGTAGCGCCGGGACGGGATGCGCAGCGTCGATCCCACCTGAAGGTCGATGGGAAGAAGCGCGATGTCGTTCGCATGCGCGATGACCCAGCCGAGAGTCACGTCCCCGTAGTAGCGGTCGGCCAGGATGTCGAGCCGATCGTGCCCCTCGACGACATGCGTCCGGTCGTCGGGCTGAGGAAGGAAGTCTGGGAGTTCGGGAAGATCCCAGAACGTCACCCCGTCCACGACCACAAGGTCGAGGAAGCGAAGGCGGCTGGTCGTCGGCACGCGAACCGGCATCGACTACTCCGTTGGGTTCCCGCGTACTGGGGGGAGGGCTTTCCCACGTCGAACGGGTTCTTGGGAGGTGCCGGACTTCTGGATCGCGCCCTGAAGCCCGAGCATCTGCTTGGCGAACTGCACCCGGTACTCCTCGTACCACTGGGGCCAGTGGGTCGCTTGAAGGAGCGCGTCCTCCCGCTCCTCCTTGGTCATCGGCTTGGAGAGGGCCGGAGGAGGGGCCGCGCGCGGGGCCTCGGAGAGCACCTGGACGGCCTGGGCGGTGGCGGCCAGGGTCTCGATGCGGAGGAGGGCCTGGCTGACCTGCTCGGAAAGCTGCTCGGCGAACCGGCCGGAGGCTTCCAAGATCCGGTCCCACGCGGACTGGAACTTTTGGACGATGGTGTCGGTGAGGGTCCCGAAGGTCTTGATCTGCTCGGTCAGGAAGACCTTGGAGTTCTCGGTCATCGTCCCCATCGCCTTCTGGTAGCCGTCCACGACCTGCTGTCCCATCTCCTCCGTCCAGCCTCCCTTGCGCTTCTTCTTCACCGCTGGTCCGGCAAACGCTTCCAGGCTGGCCGGAGTGCTCTCGAAGCCTCCCACCTGGGTCTTCCCCACCCGGAGTTCGAGGTCGGCGGCCTGCTTCTTCAGACCATCCAGGACTTGCTGGGCCTTCGCCACATCCTCCTTCGATTTCGCTGCCGTCGCCGCCTTCTGGGCGTTTTCGATCTCAGCCAGAATACCCTTCGCGGCGTTCACGGAAGCCTCGGTCTTCGCGGTCTCGGAGATTTCCATCGCGCGCTTCGCCACCGCTTCCAGTTCCCTAAGCATCGTGACGTTCGTAGTGCTGGCGGCAGTCTCGGCGGCCTTCCCCAGATTCTCGGTCAGCTTCTTCGACTGCTCCTCCACCCCCTTCTGAGCCGCCTTCAAGGTGTTCTCGTTCGCCGTCACCGCCGCATCCGTCACCGCCTTGGCTGCTTGCGTCGCTCCTTCAGCCGCAGCCGCACCAGCCATCGCCGCCTTCTCGGGCATCGCTTCCATCTGATGCACCCCGCCCTCGTAGGCGTGAGCAATCTGTTCATCGGAATACTTAGAGGATTCCGAGAAGGCGGAGAGCACCTTCTTCACCGCTTTCCATATCCAGCCCAGAGGAGTGAGCACGAAGGTCTCGAAGGCCCACCACAAGCCCTTGAGTACGCCCTTCGCCACCGACCACAACACCTCGAAAGACCACCCGATCACCTTGAGAACAACCTTGATGGCGCTCCCTGCCACCTCGACGGCAGACTTCAGGAAGTCGAATACGTTCTTGATCGTTCCTGCCGACTCTGGGAACTTCTCCATGAGCCAGTTCTGGAGCCCGTCGAACAATCCCAAAAGAGCGGCTATAGCTATGTCCACGATAGCGGAAAGAGCCTTAACCAAGCCGGTGAGAAGTTGCGGCATGTTGGACCAAACGTAGGACACCACCTTCCAGATCATCCCCGCCACGAACGCGAGAGCGTTCATCACGATCGGAACCAGCTTGGGCAACCACTCCCTGATCTTCTGCGTCACCCAATCAACCGCTGCCTGCGTCTTCTCGGGCCAGAGGGTGAAGGCCACTCCCAGAGCCACCACCGCCCCGATCGCGGCCCACGCTCCGGCGGAAAGGCCGACGAACACCTTCCCGACCGGACCCAGGAAAGCGAGCAGGTTGCCAAACAACCCAGAGATCACCGCCCAGACGAACTGACCGATCTGGATCAGGGGAGACAACCCTTTCATCAACAAGGAACCCAGCGGGGCCAAGATGCTCCCGAAGAACGCGAGGATGCCCTTGCCGAAGGCCAGGAGCCGCACACCCACCCCAGCGAACACGGAAGCGAAGACCGACCCGATCTTGGGGATCGTGCCAAAGACCAACCCGCCGATACGTCCCGCCAGTTGACCGAACCCCTTGAACAGGGAACCGAGGGGTCTGAGAACAAACATCAAGCTGCTTCCCAGTTGCCAGAACACATTGGGCACGAGGCCAAAGGAGCCGGAGAGCAGACCGCCCAGCGTAAGGAGCCGTCCGAGGAGAGGGATGACCAGGAAGAGGCTCCCGGCAAGGAGGACGAAGACGCCGCCGGATGCCTTGAAGGTCTCCTTGATCTTCTCGGTAAACGACTTGGACGAGTCGGTCCAGATCGCCGTCACCGTCGCCCACCAACCCTTCAGGTAGTCCCTGACCCACTTCACCGCGTAGTCGAACGCCCCTCGGATGGCGGAACCAAGGCTCGCTCCGAGGCGGGCCGACGCGCTCGGCTCGTCTGCCTTCGCCTGGCGGAACAGCCCGTCCCAGACACCCTTGACGAAATCCACGATGGCGGGCCAGGCGGTGTCCTTGGCCCAGCGCCAGGCGAAGACGAGGGCGTTCCGAACAACCTGGCCGATGCGGGCTCCAAGCTGGGTGGAGGCGCTCGTGCCGGTTGCCTTGGTTCCGTGGATCAGGCCATCCCACATGCCCTTCAGGAAGTCCTTGATGGCGGGCCAGGCCTTCGTCTTCACCCACGACCAGGCGGCCTTCAGGGCGTCGAGGAGCGGGTCCTTGATCTCCTTCCACACCTCGACGAACATCTTCGCGCCCTCCCGAACGATGGAGGGGAGGGCCTGCATGAAAGCTCCGACCTTCTGGGTCACGCTCTTGGCGATGCGCTTCACCTGCTCGATGGAACGCTGCCGCTCGTGCTCCGCGACCTGAGTCCGTAGAGCGGCGAGCTTCTTCTCGTCCCCCGCCGCCGCCTTCATCGCCTTCGCCATCTTGAGGAGGTAGTTCTTCTGGTCGATCTGACGCTGCACGTTGTTCCACGCCTCGGTCCCGTACACGAGCTTCTGCTGCTGCTTTTCGAGATCGCGGACCCCCTGCGATAGCCCCCGCATCGACTTCCCGCTATTGGCCGCTTCCTCGGCCGTGGCGACCGCCTGGTTCTCCGCCGACTTCATCGCCCACACGAAGGCCCCGAAGGCGGCGATGGGGAGGAGGGGACCGAGCATGGAGAGGCGGAAGCCGAGCGAACCGAGCATCCCGATCAGGGGAGCCCCCTCCTTGAGCATGGTCCCGAACACGGCAGCGATGGGACGAAGGCTCTGGGGAAGAAGGGCCAGGGCACCGACCTGGTGCATCTCCGAGAACTTCTTGACGATCGCACCCAGCGGGCCGCCGTCGCTGGCGATCTCCTTCGCCTTCTTCCCGAACTTGTCGAACTCCTTCCCCGTTTCACTGACGAACTTCCGGGCCTCGGCTCGCCCCACGTCGCGGAAGGTCTTGATGAACCGATTCTCCGCAAGCTCGAAGCTCTCAGCCAGCGTGCGGCCGGTACGGTAGCCCTCCTCCCCCATCTTGGCGAGGCTGGTCGTCGCGCTCTGCGCGTCCGCCATCGCGTCGAGGGCCTTCTCCCCACCCTTCTCGAAGAACTGCATTAGCTGGGCAGCCTGCTCGGGGCCGAACGCAGCCCCCAGCCGCGCTCCCAGGAAGGACATCTGCTGCTCCAGCGGAACCCCATTTTTCTTGGCAGCCTGAACCATCTGGAACAGCCCCTTGGCGAACTCGTCGGGGTTGCTCTTGATAAGATTGAACGAGGCGTTGATGTCGCCTGTCGCCACACCAAGCTCGGTCGCCATCGCGCTCAGGTCCCCCTCGGTACCCGCGAACATGTTGGCGATGTTCTGCCGCGCCTTGACCATGTTGCTGGACATGCTCAGGGCCAACGACTTGGCTTCCGCCGCGTTGTGGGAGACCGCGAAGAAGCCTGCGGCGGCAACCGCCACGCCCTTGCCGTAGCGGGCTAGCGTTTCGCCGTCCATGATCTGCCCGGAAGAAGTCGCCGCCTCCTTCAACTGCGGCACCACGTCCTTCATCATGTCGAAGGCCCCCTTCACGTCGCCCGACTGCTGTCCGAACCGACCAAAGGCCCCGAAAAGGTTCTTCGCGTTCTTCGCGTAGGCGTCGTCCCCAAGAACCGACTTCACCTCGGCGGCGAAGAACCCAAACTGGTTGGTATCTACCCCCAACACCTCCCCGAACTTGGCGAAGGACTGGGCCGACTTGAAGCCCAACGCCTTCAGTTCGTCCATGTTGGAGTTGAAGACGTAGATCGCGCTCGACGCCTTGCCCACGTCGATGTTGAGACCGATCGCCATCGAACTGGCCTGGGCAGAAAACTTCCCTACCGCCTTCCCGGTCATCCCGAACTGGACAGCGGTCGCTCGTGCGGACTTGTCCATCTGGACAAGCTGGGCCTCGTAGCCGGTGGTGAGGTTCCGCCCCCCGGTGGCGAGGTTCTCGACGCCGCGCGCGATGTCCCCTAGCCGGGAGAGGGAAAAGACGGAGAGGAAGTTCGAGAGCTTCACCTGGGACAAGATCTTGCCCAGGCGGCTCACCGCTCCCTCGATCAGCTTCAGGCCCCGCCCCGCGTCCCGCGTGTAGGTGTTAAAGACGGAGCTTTGCTGCCTGATCGCCTTCCCGGTCTTGGCGGAGGAGTTGGGAAGCTGTTCTTCGAGCAGGGCGTGGAGCTTCTCCAGGGAAGCGTTCAGCCCTTCCGTCTGCTTGGTGTCAAGCGCCGAGGTGAAGTCCTTGACCCCGCTCGCCCCCTTCTTGCCGGACGCACCCATATCGTCCAGGGCGGCGTGGATCTTACCAAACCCCACTCCATAGTGCTTTAGACGCTTGTTAAGCCCCGCGTCCTTGGCACCGAAGGTAAAGCTAACCCAGGCCGACAAAGTTCAGCCCGATAGGGACCACCCCCTTCCGGGAAGCGACCACATGGTCGCGCAGAGCGCCCAGAAGAACATCGCTAGCTAACCCCTCTCCACAGCAGGCTTCAGGCTGTAGATATGGGAAGCGCCTGCGGAAACGATCGCCACACCTCCCGCATCTTCCACCTCTTTCACCCTGGCAAGCAAGCGATCTTGCCGCGCCGCGTTGTAGACCTCTCCCACAGCGGAGATGCTGTTGTGAGGGTCGCCGAAGTCGCCAGGAAAGCTCATCCGATAGAGTTGGGCAACGATAGGATCGTTCCCGTCCTTGTCCGGCTCCTGCTTCCCGATCTGGTCCAGATCCAATCCGTACTTCTTCTTGAGGATCTTCCGAGCTTGGGGCGTGATGATCCCCGCATGTTCCTCGTCGTCTGGAGCCACCCCCTGACCGACCATGAAGGCGGTCATCGCGGCTTCGGCCTCGCCACGCCCCCCGGCAACCTGGGCCAACCGTTCCCAGATCGGTGACGTGCGTGCAAGCACGTCCGTTGCGAAGTCGTCCCAGGTGTCGAGTTCAACTCGTGCGCCGAAGGCGTCGTGCAGCGCCCGGCCAATAACGTCCTGCTCGCTAAACATCCAGGCGGCCCCAGGATCGGTCTTCCGACCCTCCGAAAAGAACACCACCTTCTTCCCTTGGCGCACCGCTTTGCGCGCCACCTTGACTGCTTGGGGAGCGAGAACATCTTTCACATAGTCCATCTCCGGGGAGTCCTGGGAGAGATCAGCGTGGATCGTTCCCACATACAAGCTGCCTTTCGGAGAGACAGCGGTGTGGGAAGAAGGCCATGTTTCCTGGTTGAAGTTGGGCTCGTCCGTGGAGGCCCTCCAGCCTGGAGGGCGCTTGATCGACCGGACAAGGGTCTCGCCAGGGTTACTGGGGGGTGGTGCGCTTGGCCGCTTCTTCAGCGGGGGTTTCGACGGGGGCGTGGAAGAAACGGTAGTCTTCCGAGCCGCTACCGGAACCCACGAGCCGTCCTTCTGCTTCTCGAAATCCCCCATCGCCCAGGAACGCACCGTTCCGGGCGGATATTTCCGCTCGACCAGCGCCCAAAGCCGTCGAATCTCTGCACGCACGCTGAGATCCTACCTGCGCGCTCGCGCTCTGGCTAGATCCTCCCGCTGCTTCTGGGCGCGGCGCTGTTCGAGTTCGTGCTTCTTGTGGATCAGGCGGACGCGGCGCGTCGCGGGCATCGCCATGATGTCGGCGTAGGCGAGCCCGAGGGTCTCCATCAGAAAGAAGACCTCTTCTTCGAGTTCTTCGGCGTCCGCGAGGGGAAGAAAAAACCCTTCTGCCCCACGTCGATGTCCCGCATGAAGACCGCCCCGCAGGAGGAGCAAGCCATCTCGGTCTCCGTGTCCACCCCGCCCTCCTTGTCCTCGAAATCGTCCCGAAGGGCGTTCCGGTCGTTGAGGGAGAGGATCTTGACGGCTTCCATGGTGGGGGGCTTGCCGTCGAGGAGGTCGAGGCGAGCCAGCACGGAGAGGGAGAGGGCGTCGGCGCGCTGGGCGATGTTCTGGAGCTTGGCCTCTCCCGCCCCGTCGAGGGCGTGCCAACGAACGGCCTTCCCCGAGGGGAGCTTGAGGTCATGGATCCGCTTCTTGCAGTCGGACATCGGGCGAACGGCCATGGTGGAGAGATCGACGTTGAACAGCCCCTCCACCTCACACTCCGGGCACTTCTCCTTGAAGGGGTAGTCGTCGCCGAGGGAGGCGCGGCGGAGCGCGAACATCAGGAACACGCGGTCGCCGACCAGGAGCCTCGGGACGGCGGCAGCGATCTTCTCCTTGTCGGAGATCGTCCCCAGGCGCTCGACGCAGCGGGCGAAGAGTTCGTTCATCTTCTTCACCGCAGGCATCTTGGGAGCGGCGAGGATGTCCTCCTCCGCGCCCGTGATCTCCCGCACCACCACCTCCCCGTGGAGCACCCCGTCCTCGTCAATGAAGCCACAGGGAAGGTCGTAGACCCCCTTCGAGGACTTCGGCTCCCGCAGTTGGTTCTCGACGATCATCTGTTCGGTGGTGCTCATCCGGCGGCCTCCTCGCGCTGTTCGGAAAGGGTCTCGAAGCACACGATCAGAGCCTTGACCGCATCGGTCACGGTCATGCCTCGGGCATCCAGGCGTTCCTTGAAGGAGGCGTAGGTTCCTCGATCCACCCAGCAGTTCACCTTCACGTCCGAGCCTTCCTCGATGTACTGGGGGAGGTCGTCGAAGCGGCTCTCGTCCTCGACGTACTTGCCCATCAGGTAGCGGATCAGCGCCCCGATGGAGGGGAATTTCGCCCGAGTGCGGAGCCCATTCTGAAGGCGGTCGTAGAGGCTCCGGCTGACCCAGAAGTTGATGGGCCGTCGATCTTCGTCCGAGCGGCCACGGGTCTCGGCGGCCATCTCGCACGGGCGGCAGAGCAGGAGTCCGTTCGAGGAGACCAGCTTTCCCCCTGCCTCCTCTGGCACCGCCATACGCACCTTCAGGCGGTCGCTCCCGCCGCAGTTCCCACAGCGGAACCGGAAGCGTTCACGGACCTTGCGCTCCCACTCGACGACAGGATCGATGGGAGCCGCGACCTCCTCGACCTTCGGAGACTCGGAGCGATCCTCGGGCATGGAGGATCGTTACCTCAGATTGTAAGTAAGGTCAAGAGGAGATCAGCGCGTCGAGTACGGTATCAGGCAGTTCACGTACTCCTGGGGGATCTCGTAGCCGTCCTGGGCTCCCACCGGAAATGGGTACGGTGGGGGTCGCAGGACGGCTCCGAGGGGAACCTCATAGGAACCAACATTGGCGGCGAAGGTCGCCTCCCGAAGCTGGTCACGCCGATAGAGGAGGGCTTGCACGTCGAGGGGCTGCCACATGGAGAGAGCCTACCACGAGGAGATCAACAGCGGGAGTACCCACAAGGGCACTTCTCGCACCCCTCCACCCGGAGCAGGGTGGCCCCGTGACAACTCGGGCACAGGTCGGCCCACTGGCGGGCCTGTGTCCCATTCGTCCCAGGATGCGCCTGGGCGGGCGGGGACGGCTCTACGGGGGCACGGACTTCCTGGGGAGAGGGAAGGGCTGCCAGGAGCTTTCGGAGCGCCTTGGCGACCCCATCCGGCAGGGAGAGGACGCGCTCGGGGCCGAACCCGGCGGAGTCGTCCCCCTTGATGCCAGCCAGTTGGTCGATGAGAAGGCTGACCCGTTCGCGGGCGGGCACGGGGGAGTCGAGGCGGAGGACCAGGGAGGAGAGCCGGGCCAGCGCCTCCTTGTCGGCGGCCACCGAGGAACCCGACCGGCTCACGTCCACCCACACCTCGAACGGTTCCCCGTCCTCGGGGTGGAGGAACAGCTTGACGCTAGCCTTCCCGAGGGGGGTATCGACCGACTGGGCCTTGCCATCGTAGGGGTCGGCGGGGACGGGCCGGAGGATCGGGTGGGGCTTCGCGGGCTCGGGGGCGGAGAGGGGGAGGTTGAGCACCTGTTCGGCGCGGCTCTGGTCGCGGTAGACGGTGCCTCCCTTGCAGCCGAGGTCGTAGAGGAGGCGGTAGAAGTCGCCGACCTCGGCGGGGGTGTAGTCGGCGGGGAGGTTGGAGGTCTTGCTGATACTGCTGTCCGTCCACCGCTGGATCGCGGCCTGGGTATAGGCATGATCTCCGGGCGAGAGGTCGGCGGTGGTAACGAACCACGGAGGGAGGCCGGAAGCGGACTTGGCGCGCTGCTCGGGGGACAGGTCGGCGCGGATCGCAGCCAAGGCCGGGTGGCGCTCCAGGTACTCCTCGTACACGCTCGCGCGCTCCCGATGGGTTCCGAGGCGACCCTTCCGATCCCACTCCCACCACACCCACGGCTCGATGCCGGTGGAGGTGCCCATCAAAGTTCCGACGGTCCCGGTAGGTGCCTGCGTGATGAGGGTGACGTTGCGGAGGCCCTTCGAGCGGATGGCCTGGCGAACGTGTTCGGGGAGCTTCTGGGCGAAGCCGCTCTGGAGGAGCTTGTCAGCGTCGAACCAGGGAAAGGAGCCCTTCTCGACGGCGAGTTCTGCGGACGCGAGGTACGCCTCCTCGCAGATCGTTCCGTAGAGATCGTCAAGGAAACGCAGGCACTCCGGGTTGTTGCCGTAGCGTATGTGGACGCGAGTGAGCATCTCGGCGAGGCCCATCGTCCCGAGGCCAATCCGCCGCTCCTTGAATCGCTGGTCGTCCATCTCAGGGTACGGAGTGAACGCCACATCCAGCACGTCGTCTAGGAAGCGAACAGAGGATCGCACCGCCTGACGCAGCCTTGCTTTGTTGAGCAAAGCGGGTTGCGCCTCCATTCCGTCCCCGTCCAGGAAGCGAGGGAGGTTGAGGTGGCCGAGGTTGCACACGGCCCACGGAGGAAGCGGTTGTTCACCACACGGGTTTGTCGAATAAATACGCCCTCTGGCGTAGTACCAGGAGTTCGACTCCTTGTTCACCCGATCAACGAAGAACAGCCCTGGCTCGGCGGCGGCGTGGGCGCTCTCGACGATCTGGTTCCAGAGGAACCGGGCGCGCACGGTCTTGTGGACCACCACCGGACGACCCTTCTCCTTCCACGCCCCAAGGTCACCATCCCACTCCGAGTCGTAGCTGGGGTGGGAGGTGTCCGGGAAGACCAGATCCCAATCAATGTCGCGCGCCACCGCATCCATGAAAGCGTCGGTGATGCCCACCGACACGTTGGCGTTCTTGATCCTGGTCGGGTCTCGCTTGGCGTGGATGAACTCGATCACGTCGGGGTGCCAGGCGTACTGGATCAGCATCAAGGCTCCCCTTCGGGAGCCGCCTTGCTCGATCTTCCCCGTCGTAAAGCTATAGAGTTCCCCCCACGACACCGACCCTGACGACCTCCCGTTGACCCCACGCACGATGTTGTAACGAGGGCGCAGCGACATCAGGGGGATGCCCACTCCGCCACCGCGCGACATCAGTTCGGTCATCCGATCGAGGGTGCAGACGATCCCCGACCGAGAATCCTTGGGGGCAGGGATCACGTTGCAGTTGAACGCGGTCAGCTTCTCTTCCACGCCCGCGCCCGCCCACACGCGCCCGGCGGGAACAAAGCCGAGCGTGCGGAGGAGCGCAAGGAACTCCCGTTCCCACTTCTCCCGAAGGTCTGGCTTCTCGGCCTGAGCCACCGCCCGCGCCATCCGGCGGAGGGCACCATCGAAGTCCTCGACGGGGCAGTCGATCTGATCGAAGGGGGCCTGAACCAAGGAGAGGTCGTCCATAGCGACCACCGCGACGCGCGCCTGATAGTCTACTTGGCGCAGCATCGCCACCTCGCGCTGACCCCGCTCGATGTCCGGGCACACCACCACTTCCTGCCCCACCCGAAGGTGACTGCGATCCTGGTCCTTCATCGCGTAGCGGTCGAGGAAGATGAGGCGGCCGAGGCTGGTCAGGGAGGGGGCGGCGAGGCGAGGGGTAGAGGGATCGAGGGGGGATGACTCCGGGAAATTCCGACCGTGTAGCATCACACACCCCACGCCGCGACCACATGATCGCAGGTTCCATGAACGGGCCGGGCTAGCCCGTCAGGTTGATCTGTTGCACCCCTTCGACCGCGATGTCTAGCTCCATGATTGAGATCTCAGCCGAGGTGGCATCGAAATCCGAACCAGCCTTGTAGCGGATCGGAAGGCACCCCTGCAAGAGAAAAACTCGGGCCGGGATGCGCGCCACCAGATCGAAAGGAGCCGGAGACAGCGAAACCATTGCGCTTCCCGCGCCAAGAGGAGGGCGCGGAAAAAAATGAACGAGCAGCAGATTCCGGCGCGGCGACCCTGCCCCAAACCCGAGCTTTCCGGGCAAGAAGGATGTCCCACCGACGGCGGCCACCACCCAGCGGTAGAACTCGTCGTCGTGAAAGGTGGCGGCCCGCTGGAGGGAGATGTTGGAAACACTAGCGTTTTTCGCCACCGTGCGCTTGTTGAAGATCGCGTTCCCTTCGTTGATCTCCTGGACCTCGACCTCGATCTCCGGCGAGGTCGCGGAGGAGAAGCCCATGAGCGGGCTGAAGACAGGAACCGCCCCAACCGTGACCGGAGCCACGTCCATGAGCCAGAAGTGGGCGGACTGAAGGGGATCGGTAATGGCCGCGCGCATCGGCCTTCTTCCAGGTCAGGCGAGAACTATGCGTTTCAAGACTTCATCTGCGAAGTGTTCACGGAGCGTTCGATATCAGCACATCGAAACGCTCGTAGGAGATGTCGAGTTCGGCAATCGACACCTCCGACGCCGTGGCGTCGAGGTCGGCGGCCACCTTGCAGCGCATAGGGAACGCCTCCTCGACCTTGTAGAGGCGCGCCGCCTTGACCGTGCGCCCAGATAGGGCCTCGGCTCGGTGCTGGTGCCGGATATCCAAGGTGACCCGATAGTCACCCACACCCTCGACGACCTGCTTGGTCCAGTTCCAGAAAACCGAATCCTTTAGCGCCACGCCTCGGGAGAGGGTGAGGTCGGACATGGAGGGGTTCCCCGGGTACTTCCGGGTGTAGATCATCGTCCCCTCCTTGTACTCGACCGCCTCCACCGTCATTTCCGGCGTCGTGCATGCCGAGAAGCCGCCCTGGTCGGTAACGGACCTTCCTTCCAGGCCCACCAGGGGAGAGGTGCCGTCCAGCTTCGTCGCGGTGACGGCGAACTTCATCGAGTGGAGGAAGTCGGTGCTCTCTGCGCGTGCCATTGCTCGCTCCTGCGATCAGGACAGGGTTGCTACAGAAGATCTTACGACTCGCGGCGAAGCACCACGAAGATCTCGCCCGCCGTCGCGCTGTTCGAGCGTCGCGCGAACAGACCGAGGTTCGCCGCCGGGGTGACGGCGGCGGTCGCCGTGACCTGGGCCGTCTGCTCGCGCTTGCCGGTCGCCTCGGCGTTCACCTCAGCGAGGAGCGTGCCCGCTCCTCCCGCCTGGGTGTAGAGGCCGATCTTGCGCCCGTTTGCCTCGCCCGCCGAGATGTAGCCCCATGCGTCCACGATGCGGAACTTGAAGGGCAGGGTGTTGACGGCGTAGACCGTCACGTCGTCGGCCGCCCCACCGCCGCCCGCCGCCAGCGCCTTGCGGAGCACGAGCAGCCCGCCCAGACCCTCGGCCGCGACCGGAGCGTGGTCTACTGCCTCCACCACGTCCGACGAGGAACCGAGACCCGAAGCCGACTCGTCGGCGGTGAGCGCCGTCGTCATGGTGACGGACCCGTCGGCGAGGAGCTTCTGGAGCCCCGCCATGCGGGGGAGGTCGCTCGCGGCGCGGGCGACCGTGATGCTCTTTCCGGCGGGGACCGTCGCGTAGAGGTCACCGACGAAGATGTCCGCTGCTCCGGGGTTGGTGATCGTCAGGTTCGCCATTTCATCTCTCCCTGGTCTTCTTCAGCTTCAGCGTTCCGATCCTACCACGACCGCAGGTCCGGGCGCTAGGTCAGCGACTTCTGCTGGAACCTGAACCGGATAAACTCGGCGGGCTTCTGCGGGGCCACGCCGATGTCGATGATCACCTGGCCCTGGTCGATGGTGATCTGGGTGTTGTTGGTCTCGTCCACCTTCACGAAGAAGGCTTCGGCGGGGGAGTTCCCGGCGAAGTAGCCCTCAACGAACAGGCCACCGAGGAAGCCGGAAAGCTGGGTATTGATACGGTCCCAGAGCGCCGGACCGTTGTTCTCGAACACGATCCAGTGCGTCGAGTTGAACACCGACTGCTCCAGGAACATGAACAGGCGACGGACGTTGATGTAGCGCCATGCCGACTCGATGGCGATGGTGCGGACGCCCCACACCGCCGTTCCGGTGCGAACCGAGGAGACCAGAGGGTTGACCTTGTTCTGGTAGACCAGATCGCGGTCCGCCAGCGTCGGGGTGACTTCCAGATCGAGCAGGAACTTCAGCGCACCGTCGGTGAGCCCGCCCGGGGCCTTCCCTACGTTGCGCGTCGCGTCGGTACGCGCATAGATGCCCGCGAGGTGACCGAGCGGCGGAAGGACGAGCGAGCGGTTGTTTGCGTTCGGGTTCGCCACCTTGACCCACGGCCAGTAGAGGGCCGCGAACTTCGAGTACCGCTTCAGGGTGAAGCGGAACCAGTCCGCCGCGCCCTGCGCCGAGGAGCCCTTCGGGACGGTGAGGATGGCGAACCGATCTGCGCCCGCCGGGAGGAGAGCCCGCCCGTCCACGTAGTCAAGGATGTCCCCGGTGACGGTCACGTCCCCGGCGAAGTCGGGCACGATCACCTGGAGGATATCGTCCACCGTGTCCAGCGCGTACAGACCCTTCTTCGACGCCTTGAGGAGCGCCGAGTCGGTGAACTGCGAGCGCCCGTAGGTGTTGGCGGTGAAAGTGCCGTCCGTCCCCGCCACGTAGTCCTTCGCGATGTCACCGAAGTCCTCGACGTGGTTGTTCTCGGCGGGCGCGGTACGGAAGGTCGCGATGACGAGCGTGCCGACCTTCGCCGGGTTCACCAGCTTCACGGCGAGCGCGCCCGTCGCGTAATTGATGGTGTTGGCTCCGGTCGCGTCGATGGCCCCGACGAGCTTGCCCAAGCCATCGTCGGTGATGGTCTTCGCCGCTCCCGTGTTGTCGGTGAATGAGATGGTCAGGGAGCGTGCGGCGATGGGGACGCTGGGCAGCGTGACCGTGATGGTCTGCCCTCCGGCGCTCTCGTCCCCGCCCGCGACCACCACCGCGCGCGCGATGCCGGAAAGCTCCCCGGGAGCCTCGTTGCCGCCGGGCGTGGTGATGTCGAGGAAATCCGAGAGGTCGTTCACCACGTCAGGCGCGAACACCCCCGAGGTCGGATCGTCGAACACCACCTCGTCGAAGTGCTCGAAGGTCTCGTAGACGCCCGTGGCGGCGTTCTTCATCTGCACCACGACGTTGTGCTTCGAGTAGGAAGCCGACGACGTGCTGTAGAAGTCGGACGCACCATGGACGTTCACGCGCAGGCTGTTCGCCCACTTACCCTTCGACACCGGGACCATGGTCCAGGCGGCGATCGTGTAGGTCGCGTACACCTTCGCCCCGTTGTGAGGCTGCTTGTTCGCCAGAACCTTGAAGTTGTAGCCACCGCCTAAGTAGCTGATCTGGTTCGGGCCGATCCCGTTGACCGTGTTCGCGTAGGCCCCGTCGATGGTGCCCGCGCCGGTCAGGTTCCCCGCCCCGTCGTCCGTGAGGGTGAGGGTCGTACCGACCTTGGTGTACGAACCCTTGACGACCGCCGCGTTGTCCACGGCGGCAGCGGTGGAGAGCGAGAAGAAGCCGCTCCGACGGTCGAAGATCCCCGATCCGTCGGCGTTCGATGCCGACACCACGTCACCCGCCGTCGCGCCCAGGAAGGTGAGGGTCTTGTTCTGCGCCCCCACCGCCCAGGTCAGCACCACGTCCACCGCCGACACGACGACGTGGAGCAGCGGATCGTTCGGGAGGTTGTTGGTGAACAAGCCCGCGCCCAGGTCCGCCGGATCGAGGCGTCCCTCGAACTTCGTGAGGGCTCCGTCCCCGGTCAGGTTGGTCGCACCGTCACGCTTCTTGGTGTTGACGGTGACCGAAGCCGCTGCGGCGGGCCGCCACTTCAGCGTGGCGGACTTCCCGATGATCGGCGAGGCTCCGGTGTTGTCCTTCAGGACCGAGGCCGCGTTCGACTTCGAGAACGTGACGACCGCACCATCGGGGGTCTCGCCGAGATCCTGCCCGGTGGTCAGGCTACGGATCTGCCCCGTCGCCAGCACCGCGTCGGACGGCATGACGCGCGCGATGTAAGCGCGCCTGCCCCCGTTGGCGAAGAACGCGGCCACGTTGAGGCCGAGGAAGGATTTGGGCGAAATGTCACCGAAATTCTTCACGAAATCCTCGAACGAGCCGACGAACGTCGCCTTGTCCGAGGGTCCTCGGGGCGTGAATCCCACCGCGCCCAGCGTCGAGGTCGAGACCGCCTGAACGACCTGGACCTGATCGGGCACTTCCTCGATATAGACTCCGGCGCTCAGTAGCTCGGCCATCGGTCATCCCTTCTTCTTGGGGTTCTTCTCGGTCTCGGAGATCGCATGGGCCTCGACGGGAGGCACCTCAATGACCGGAACCGGACGCGGGTTCACCATCTCGACCCTCGGTGAAGCCGGAAGTGGTGATGGAGGCAGATCCAGATCGGGAAGCCGAGTGAGATCTCCCCGCGAGATCGCCGCCTGGAGGCTGGCGGCCCCCTCGTCATCGCGGGCGATCTCTGCCAAGCCCTTGGGAGGGATCGCCAGAGGCGTACCGTCAGCGAGGGCGACGGAGATCGGACCTTGCGTCCGGTTGTAGTAGTTGGGCATCAGATTTCCAATTCGCGCAGCATCGGGAGCTTCCGAACCGCTGTGCTGACCAGAGGATCGCTCAAATCGAGTTCGGATTCAACCCGAACCGTCAAGATGAAGCCCACCAGGCGTTGCGTCACGTCCAGCACGTCGTCCAGTACCGCGACGCCCTCCGCAAAGGCATCGTAGGATCGGGGATCCTGCTGGTCGTCGAACAGGTACAGCGCCCCGTAGGGAGGGAACTTCCGCATCGCGTGGTCGAGCAGCGCGTTCGCGTCCGAGCGGTAGCGGGCGTAGAGGCTGATCGAGTAGGTGATGTCGAAAGGGAACGCTTGGGGACGCTGTTCGTATTTCGAGAAGCCGTCGAACGTCCCCACGGAGTCGGTGATGTGAATCGGCAGCGCCCCTGGAGCCGGGGCACGGTACTGGATCGCTCCGGGATGCCACCGCTGAAGCGCCGGAGAGAGGTCGTCACGGTTGATGAGGATGAAGGGCAGCCGGTACTTCTCGAACACGTCCTCGGGGAAGGTGAACGAGAGCGGAACGCCAGGAAACCCCGGAGGGGGCTGGACCCCCGGGACCTGGACGAAGTAGTTGCTGTCGCTGACCTTTCCTCCCAGAGAAAGGAGCAACCCTTCGTCGAAGGCCCGTAGACCCACCGTGCCGTTCGGTGCTCGACCCGTCGCACGTTGTTCCCGGGCCAGCGTCGCCGCATCCGCCATCTACCGGACCGCGAACTACTCCCGCGCCATCTTCATGCACAGCGCGCCGAAGCCGACCGACCTGGCCTTCCCGAGCCAGAGCGAAAGCTCGTCAGCGGAAGCATCGTCGTCGGGCATCTCCGGCAGGTCGCCGGTCTCGGCGAGGGAGTCGGCACAGTCGAACACGATGTCGAGGGCCTCCTCGTAGTCCATGTAATCGACGTTGGCGACGATCTGGTCGGCCAGGTCGGTCAGGAAGGCGTCGAGCGCGTCCACCTCGGAGTTCTCCGCGCCAAGATCGCCCGCCGCCGCCTCGTCATCCATCGTGCTCGCGTCGTCGGAGGTGTACGGTCCCCGCGCTCCACCCTCCTCCAGACCCCGGCGGATCTTCGTGAGCAGTTCGTTGATCTGGTTGTTCATCTCGGTCTCCTTCAGGCCCCCAGCTTGGACTGGAAAGCCAAGAACGTGCTGGCTTCGCTCGACTTGATCCGCCGTGACGTGCGCGGCGGCCACCTGCGCCACTTCCGAAACTCTGGCTTGGTCAGGGACCAGAGTAGCCCCTTTTGGTCCTGGATCAAAGCTCGAAGTCCGGCCTTGGACCGAAGATCCCGGATCGCCGGACGCCAATGGGCCTGGGCCTTGGTCCCTCCGAGGCCGAACTCCAGGCGAAGCGCCGAAAGAGCCAGGTCGGGAACCGCCTTGGCGTCTGGAGCCACCTTCGGTTGTGCATGCTCGGAAGGACGGACACCGACCTCGGCCAGGGCTCTCCGCCACTTCACCCGGTCCGCCTGTCGGAACTTTCGGACCTTCTCCGCCTCACGCTCCGTCACCCGACGGGCGACGATGTGCGCCTCGGTAGACTTCGGCATGAAAGGGAGGATGTCCATCGTCCACGGGCCGTACTTCTCCAGCACCACGATCTTCGGATCGGGCCGACGGAGGCGACGGCGGGATCGAATATACAAAAGGGTCTGGGGTACGTCAACCTGGCGCACCCGGCGCGCGGTCTGGTCGGCAGAGAGCGCGAACGCGCTCTCCTTGGAGGAGAGCCCGGAGACCTTCGCCACTCGAAGCGATGAGCGGTAAGCCCGCCACTCTCCGGCGGTTGGGATCTTCTCCTGAAGGAGCTTCGAGACACGATCAGCGACGAAAAAGGTAAAGGCGGCCCGCATCTTGGCCGCCCGCTCGGGAAGCTGGGCGATCAGGCGGAAGACCCTACGGGTGCGTGGCGGAATCCGAACGGCGATCAACCTACCCCTCGCGGCTGGTGAAGTAGGTTTCGACTTCGAGGATGGCGCGGGCCAAGGACTTGGCGGGCGGGCGGATCAGGCTCTCCGGCGTCACCGTACCGTCGGGACCCAGGAGCAAGGAGCACGGCGCAGGACGATCCTGGGGCATGAACTGGGCGAGCCAGGTCGCGTGCTTGGCGCACACCCCGACCTTCCGATCAGGAACCGGGAGGCGGCGCGGGGAGCAGGGAACGACCCGGACCAGAAAAGAAGGATCGACCCCACACACGAAGCAGAAGCAGCCGAAGTCGGTGATCGGCCCCTGGTACTCGTGGAAGGTGTCGCCGCCGAACGGCGATGCGCAATCGTCCTCGGCCAGGCAGCGTGGTTCGGGAAGGCCCCGGTCGCGCGCCTCCCAGTAGCTCAAACAGGTTGCGCACACCGCACTCAGCCCCCCACGAACCGCACGTTCGATAGCAGCCAAGTGAGGAAGGGGCACGCCCTACTCCTTCTCCTCGTAGCTCGCGTACTGGGCGGCGTACATCGCGCCCTTGGCGGCGGCCTTGGCCCTGGCGACGGTGAAGCGCCGGAACAGGCTCTTGAGCGAGGACTGCTCCTTGGTGATGGTCTTCTTCACGCTGACGATGAATTCCTTCACCGCCTGGGCGTCGTCGAGGTCCACGCCGAGGGTGTACGCGGCCAGCGCCAGATACCGGGCGATGGTGTCCTCGGGGGGCTGAACCTCGTCTTCCTCGCCGAGGATGCGCTTCATGCTCTCGGAAATCGTCTTCTGGTCACTCATCGTTCCATCCTCCGCTCGGGCGTGAACTCGGTCCGCCGCTGGATCATGCACTTGAAACCCATAAAGCTGGGCGTGTCGAACAGGTGGCCGTCGTCGTCCACGTCCATGATGTCGAAATAGTAGCCTGATCGAGAGATGTTCTCCACCCCTGCCGTGCTCCACTTCTGATCGTAGAAGGGCAGTCGCCAGATCCTAACCACGTCCCCCTCGTTGGGGTCCGGTGCGAGCACCTGTTCCAGATCAACGCGCGCCAACCACAACGAGCCGTTGTACTCGGTCTTGAGGCCTTCCTGCCCGGCGGAAGGCGAGGAGTCCGGCCACTCCACGTAGGCGTGGACACGGAACGGACCCTTCCAGCGTCCCGAAATCGGCTCGTCGTACACCGCGTCGCGCTCCTTCCCCTGGGCGTCTTGGGAGAAGAACTCCACCGCCGTCCCCACCCTCCGGGTGTGCTCGGAGGCCACGCTGTCGAACAAGGGACGGCTCGTGTCGGTCAGCCGAAAGGTATCGTGCGGGTAAGTCTCGACCGGGCGAAAAGAGGGGAAGGGACGGACCGGCTTGCGGGACATCGACTGCCTCAACCTCGAAGGAAGGCCATCGGATAGCCAGCGTCAAAGATTTCCTCGTCCAGGCGCTCAATCTCTGCCCCAGCTTCTTCGAGGAGAACGCTCCCGTCAAGGGCCACCGAACCTTGCGCGGTCGGGTAGTTGTCGAACTTGGAGCGCACCCTTCCGAGAATCTTCTTCGCCTCTGCCATCGCCCGTCGCTTCACGAGGTCGTGATCCCGCTCGGCAAGCTGTTCGAGGGTGAAATTGGAAGACTTGTAGGTGAGGATCACCTTCCCCGTCGGCAACTTGGCGGGGAACAGGAACAGCTTCCGGTGCTCCTGCCGCCAGTCCACTTCTACCCCCAGGATGCGCTTCGCGGTGGTCACGTACTGAAGCGCCTGGGTGAAGTGGGAGTAGAGGCCCAGCGAGCCGGAGGCAGCGAAGACGCTGTAGGGCACCTGCTGGTCGGGAAGGGTGAAGGGAGCGAAGACCAGGGAGAAGTCGAGGGGGTTCGACGGGAAGGCCACGTCGAGCACCTTGTCCATCTCCGGCAGAAGGTCGTACTCCACCTTGTTCGGCACCACATCCATCGCAGCCTGGAGGTGAAGGCCCTTCTTGGCGACGAACCAGCGACTCGCGTTCTCGATGCAGTCGTCGAGGTGCTCGGCGGTCAACTCCACCTCGACCAGCGGTGCTCCGAACTGGCGGAGCATCCAGAGCTTCAAGCTCTCTGCATCCTTGAGAGCCACCCGCTACTCCTTGGAGACTTCCCCGGCCCGTGCTCGCAGAGCCCGAAGCTCGGTACGCAAGCGATCCAGCACGTCGAGCACCTTGACCACCTCCAGCAGGTTGGACATCAGCGAGTCCAGGCTGTCGAGCGTGCTATCACACGCCTCGGCGATGCGCGCCATGAGATTCTTGAGCGAGGCATTCGCATCGATCCCTGCTTCGCGGAGAACATCGTCTGCCTCCCCGCTCAGCCGGTTGAAGCGGGCCAGGAACGGGCCTTCCTCCCGCAACGGAAAATCTTGCGAGGGCTTCACCTCGTCGAGCGCCTGAAGCTCCCGCAACACGTCGTCCAGCTTCCCGTAGGTCATCGTCCGTTCTCCGTGCGACCGTGTGATCGCACTCCCGTTATAACACGAAAGCCCACGCCGATCGCTCGGTGTGGGCCTTCGCATGCTACCCGTCCCGGCGAGGACGGGGTTACGGGGAAGATCCTACAAGTTATTGATCGTCACCTGACCGTAGAACTCCGAGCGCAGGAGCTTGGTCGCGTAGCGCGTCCGCAGGCCCTTGCGGAACGAGAAGTCCGCCGGATCAAGGAAGGTCGGGGTAACCTGGAGCGGGATGTAGGGCGCGAACACGTAGCCCGAGTCCAGGTACGAGTTGCCCTTCAGGCCGACGAGCATCTTGTCGCGGGCGAAGAAGGGATCCTCGTAGACCAGCCACTTGTTCTGGAGCGTGCCGACCTTGTAGATGCCGTACTGCCCGTGCTGAGTGAGCGGGCGCGGCATGTCCATCGGGCCGTAGGGCGACGCGCCGCCGGACGCGGATAGCGGGCGGAAGTCGGAGTGGGTGGTGAGTTGCGCGATCAGCGCCGACACCTCGGGGGAGGTGACGATGAAGTTCGCGGGCGCGCGCAGGGTCTTCTTGTGGATCAGGTTCGAGACCGTGGCGATCTGCGTGATCAGCGCGCGGAAGTGATCCACCTCCGCGATGGCCGCCGGGGGCACGCGGTCGAAGGACGCCGAGGTGCCCGTCGAGTTGGCGAAGAGGGACTGCACGATCTCGCGGTCGATCTCCAGCGCGATCTCCTGCGAGATGGCGCTGACGATTTCGGTCTCGGCATCGAGGCCCTGGAAGGCGCGGAGATCTTCGACCGCCTCGCTCGACCACAGCGCCTTGAGGCGGCGCGGCTTCGCCTCGACCGGCTGCTTGGTCACGTCGAGGTTCACCTGCGGGATGTTCGACGACATCTCGCCGTTGTAGTAGTAGAGGGCCTTGATCGGGTTGTTGTTCGCGGGGACGTTCTGGAACTTGAACGCGGCAACGGCCCCGGTGGTGTAGTTGATGGTGCCCGCCGTGTTGACACCCGCCGGGACGAAGGTGAACGCGCCCGAGCCGTTGTCGGTCGCAGTCTGCACCACCGCGCCGGTCGTCACGTTGTACTCGATCACCTGGACCGAGTAGCCGAGGCTCGCGTCGAGCGGACGGACCGGCACGAAGGCCAGGGTCGCAGCGAGAGCCTGGCCGCCGCCGCCGTACTTCACGCCGTCGCCCGTGGCGAGGAGTTCGCCGTTGATGTACTCCGAGGAGTAGTCGCGGTCGAAGTCCCTGGGGAAGACGTTGCCCGACGCCGTCCCGCCCTTGTTCGTCCCGTACTTGTAGTCGAGGAAGAACACCGCTCCAATAGGGGCGGTCATCGGCTGCACCGACACGATGTCGTTGGCGATGAGGTTGGGGAAGACCCGGCGCAGCACCGGGAAGATGAACTTCGTGAAGGAGCCGACGTTCGCCTGCCGCGTGTCCTCCGAGAGGTTCTGGAGGTACTGCGACTGGTTCTCCATCAGCACCGCCGTCACGCCGAGCGTGTAGCGGTCGGCATCCGTGCGGTCAGGCATCCCCTCCAGGAAGTCCTTCCACTTGCGGATAAGCGCCCGGACGAAGGAGTGATCCGCGATAGTCTTCTTCGCGTCCTCCAGCAGGATCTCGCGTGCCTCTGTCATCATCATCTCCCAGGTTCGTCAGGCGCTACGCGCCGTTCAGGTTCAGTTCTCGGTCTCGATCCCCGCCAACTTGCGAAGCTCGGCCAGGGGGGCTCCCAGGTTGTTGTAGTTCTCGACGACCTCGCGCCTATTCGGACGCACGGTCTCCTCGTCCTGCGGAACGCGGGTGTGCCCACCGCCGGTCAGGCGGCGTACCCGCGAACGTACCTCCTCCATCTCCTCCACGTCCCGAACCGGCTCACGGAAGTTCTCGACAACCGCGTCGATCTCTTCCTTGGAGGAAGGCTGGGCGGCAGCGATCATGGACCGGATCTTGGCAGCTTTCGGGTGGTTCGTCAACCGCCTCTCGGCGTGGAGCTTCAGGCCGAGTTCCTGGTTGAGGCGAAGCGACTCCTCCAGCGCCTCCGAGATCGTGTCGAGCTTCTTCTCGACGATCTCGCGCTCGCGCCGCTCGGTGGTCTTGGCCTCCTCGACGAGGCGTTGCCGCTCCTCCTCGACCCTCCTCTCCTCCACACGACGCTTCTCGACCTCCTCCTTCACCGCCGTCACGCGGGCCTTCAAGTCGGTCGAGGTGGTGAACTGCGCGAGGTTCCCGAGGGCGTTGCGGATCAGGTCGGCGTCGGGATCGCCGGAGAGGGCGCGTTCCAGGTAGAACTTGTAGCCGGTCTCCCGCGCGAGGTCGGCTAGCTTCTTGTTCTCATCCTCCATGCCCTTGATCTTGAGATCCCGGTCCGCGACCTCGGTACGGAGCTTCTTGATCTCCCCGTCCTTCTGGCGGACCAGCCCCTCGAAGTCCTCCGGGAGGACGTAGGGCCGGAGCACGTCCTTGATCGCGTCCAGCGCCTTCTTCGCGCCCGCGACCTCGGGATCGGAGAGCATCTCCCCGCGCACCGCCTCCCGCATCTCCTCCCGTACCTTGGCGACCTCGGCGATGAGCGTGCGCGCGAACTCCTCACGCAGCGATTCCTTGGCCGTCACCTCGCCGTCCCGACGAGCGGCGTCCACACGCGCGGCGAACTTCTCGGCGAGATCTTGATCCTTGGTCGGCGCTTCGGTCATGGGCATCTCCACCCCCTCGAAGAAGACCTGCGGGTAGGCGGTCGAGTCGGCGGGCTCGGCCACGAAATCGAAGGTAACGAGCTTGTAGTCCTCCTGGACCACATCCTCACCCTGTTCGTTCTGCTTGGTAGAGCCATAGCCTCGGGAGGACACCCCGACCTTGCAACCCGCCTTGAGGAGCGCGGCGAGGTTCTTGCCGCGTTCGGTATCCAAGATCTCGGCTTCCCCGATCACCCGACCATCCTCGATCTTCATGCTGGTGATGATGTGCGCGACACGAGAAAGCTGCGTCTTTCCATCGTTGGGGTGGTCGAGTTCCCCGAAGACCCGGCGATCCTCCATCGCCCGATCCAGCTTGCGGATCTGGGCCTCCCACAGCTTGTTCGGGTAGATCCGATTGTTCTCGGTAGCGACACCGCACTTGGCGAACTCGCCGCGCACCACGATCTTGTGGCCGCCCTCCCATCGCTCGTCGAGTTGAAGCGCGACTGGAGCGTTGTCCACCAGCAGCTTCTTGTGGTTCTGGGTCTGCGCCATCGTCAGTACCGTCGCCACCTGAACGACCCCTTGAAGGGGGTGTACTGGGTGGTCGGGATGGTTGTCCTCTGCTTCACCTTTCGCTCTGGCGACCCGAACCGAGGTCTCTCGTAGTTGATCAGTTCGAGCCGCCCACTCCGATAAGCCGTCCTCCGGCGACGCCACGCCTCCTGTCGGAGGCCCGCGCCGCCTACTTTTCCCCCTCCTCCTCGTCCTCCTCGTCCTCCTCCTCGTCCTCCTCCTCGTCCTCCTCGTCCTCGCAGCCTTCGGTCAGGTCCGCGTAGACATCCAGGCCCGCGAGCAGCGCGTCCATGTGGGCCTTGAAGGTCTCCTCCAGGCCGTCCTGCTCCTCCTCGGCCAGGGTGCCCTGGTGGAGCTTGGTGGCGAACTCGGCCGCCTCCTCTGCCAGGCGAGCGAAATCCAGCGCCGCCTTGGCGAGGTCCTTGTCCCGCCCTTCCTCCGCCATGTCTGCGAAGGTATCGGAGAGGTGCTCGGCGATGACGGCGATGTTGGCAAACGCCTTCTTCGCCTCCGCCATCGCCGCGCCCGGGTGTTCGGCGACGACGGTCTCGCGCACCGACTCGATGAGGGAGGCCACGCGGTCCAGGCGGTTCATCGACTCGCGCTTCAGGCGCTTGCGGAGCTTGTCCCGCCTGGCCTTCCGGCGTCTGTTCCGCGCGAGGTTGCGCTGCTTGCGGATCGCGCTCTTGTGCGACCGCTTGTACTGGCGGCTCTTGACCTTGTCGGCAGGGGAGGTGCGCTTCGTGCGGAGGCGACGCGCCTTGCCGGTGTCCGCTCGAACCTGGAGGCGAACGCGACGGCCTTCCAGACGCTCCTCCTCATCGCCGGTCTCCTCCTTCTCCTCCTTGGACTCGGAAAGGATGCCGATCCGGCGGAAGTCCTCCTCGACAGAGGTGATCACCACAGGGTTGCGTGCCATCGTACTCGCCTCCGTTACGGGCTGGCCGTCTGGAGCTTCGCCGCCATCCCAGCGACAAAGGCCCCGGCCACCTCGTACTGGTGTAGCTGCTCCGTGATTGTGTCGTAGACGCGACCAAGTGCTCCGACGTTGTGAACGTGGTTGGGAACCTCGGCCGCAACGCGGTGCGCCACGCGAAGGTCCTCCACGAAGTCGTTGGTGAAGTGAACCAGGGCGGTCAGCGCCTCGGGACCACCCTCCTCGCCCGAAGCGTCGATCTGGCCGAGCGCCTCCAGGTTGTCCGAAGCCTGCCCGTGCAACACAAGCAGACGCTCCGCGAGGAACTGGAGATCGGAGAGCACGAGGTCGCGGTAGCCCTCGACCTCTGCTTCCGCCATGTCCAGGAGCTTTCCGAACTTGGGTGTGGCCCGATGTCCTTCAAGCGTCTGGACCACCGCCTCGCCGAGGAAGAACTTCAGCCGGGGGGCGCGCTCCTCGTAGAGGCGCTTCCAGGGCCGGTCGGCGCGGAGATCAGCGAGCACCCCTTCGACGACTTGGGACTCGGTGCGCGCCTTGGTCTTCCCTACCAGCGGGACGATCGAACGCAGGCGCTCCCCTGCCTCGGTGGCCGCCCCAGACAGCAGCGCGTCCACGACCCGTAGGGCCTCGCGGTTCACGTAGCGATGAATGTCCGACGACTCGAACACCTCGACCGCGATAGGCTCGACCCCGACCAGCGAAGGCTCACCCCGTTCGGACGCCTCGAACCGAACGCGAACGAACGTGCCGTTGCCTCCGGCCACGATTGCGTGCTCCTTGAAGGTTCCGAGCACGCGGACCGAAAGGTCATCTTCGCCGAAGAGGCGCTTGCGATCCTTCTGCACGACCTCGGAGAGGCGTGCGATCAGGTGTTCGTAGCTCCCTTCGGTGAACCGGCGAATCTCTTCGACCGGAACGAAGTGGCGGCTGATTTCGGATCGCATACGCATCGGAAGCTACCTGCTAACGATCCCACTGTCAAGGGAGGGGGATCTGTTGTCAAGCGGGAAAGTCGTCATCGCTTTCCCCCAGTCCGAACACTGGCCGAACGGAGATCATGAAGCAGCCCTCCGATCTCGTTCAGTCGTCGAGCCAAACGCGCGTCGTTTCGGAGAAGGCGCTCCATCTTGCCTTCGGCGCGCTTCTCCGCTTCCTGGTTTCCTCGGAGAAGTTCGCGTTCGGTGATCGGTCTCGACGGAGATCTCCTGCCTCGGGTACGTCGCTCCACCATGAGCGAGTGGATGGCGGGAGGCCGGTGAATGATGCGCGGCAGAGCCTTCTGTTCGGGCTGTTGGAACTGTTCGGGCGGAGCTTCTTCGGGGGGCGCTTCCTCGCCCGGAGGAGGACCGAACTGGGACTGAGCCTCCGCCTCCGCCCCTGCCTGGTCCTTCGCCACCCGTTTCGCGTCCTCCCCCTTCTCCTTGATGATCTGCTCGATCTCCTCGTCCGCCAGGCCGAAGATGCGAGAGAGCATCCAGTGGAGGGACACGAACTCCTGCATCCGGCCCGCCAGGTCGGCGCGGGCGTTCCGCACCTCCAACTGAGCAAGCTCGAAGATGGCGGAGGGGACGGTCATGTGGATGTCGTAATCGACCGCCTGGGGATCGACACCAAGCGCCGCCATGTGGACTCGGGCGATCTTCCCGAACCCGTTGCGAAGCTCCCGCTGCACCCGAAGCACCGAACGCGCGAAGCGCACGTCCTCGGAAGAGAGAACCGCCCGGACCACGCCTTCTTCGAGCCCCAGATACGCCTTGGGCACCTTGATCGCCGAGAGGAGCTTGTTGCGGAAGTATTCGATGTCCTCCATCGAGGTCCACTGGGGGGAACCGAGCACCTCGATCCGCGTCCCGTCCTGCCCCTTGCGCGAAGGGATGAAGAAGTCGTCATCGGCGGGCATCGGGTCGAACTTCAGGTCCAGCTTGCCGGTGACGGGGTTGACGTACTTCCGCTTGCGATGCTGCTGGCGGACGCGGTTCAGGTAGGCCAAGGCTTCGGCGGGAGGGAGATCACCGACATCCACATAGAAGGCGAAGCGTTCGGGAGCCCGCTGGAGGCGGTAGATGAGCGCGGTGTCTTCGAGGAGGCAAAGGCGCTTCCAGATCCAGCGCGCAGGCTCAAGTACGCTCTCTCCGTAAGGAGAGCGGCGCTTCGACCCGCGCAGGCGGAAGTGAGCGACCTCCCAGTCCTCCAGGGCCACCGTCTGATCATCGGAGATCGAGGAAGTCCGAGAGGCCAGCCGATTCTGAAGAAGCTCCTGGAAGTCCTGAATGGAGTAGCCGAACTTCCCGCGAATGTCCTGGAGGAATCCGAGAAGCTGTCCTCGTGGCCCTTCCACCCGGCGCGTCGTCGGTTGGGGCAAGAAGTTGAGACCCCGTACCCCGTCCTCGCTGACCAGGAGTTCCTCGAAGTTCGTCCCATACAAGCAGAGCGACCGGGCGATCTCCCACGCCTCTTCGTCCATGCGCAACGTGCGGTGGAAAAGATCGTCGAGAAGCGTCTGAACATCCCTGTCCTTCGACGTAACCCACACCGTCCGGTTCAGGGAGGTGTCGATCTGCGTACTGTCGTCTGCGAAGATGTCGAGCGCGGAAGCCAATTCGGGATGCTCGTTCATGCTCTCATAGTCTGCATACCGTCCGAGCAGGTCGTGTTCCAGTCGCAGGTACTCGGCCACCGCGTCGTAACCGAAGGTGGAGAGGAGATCTTTGCTGGTCTGGGGAAATGTGGCCGCCACACCACCTTGCGCAAACTCGGCGGGTACCCGCTCCTTGTCGAAGCGGAAGAAGGACCGAACCTTGTCGGCCACGTCGGAGATGAAGCCCATCGTCTACCCCTTCGACCGGAGGTGCTCCTCGAAGGAGGAGGCGAGGGTGTCGGGAACCGGGTGAAGGTGGGAGGCGAGGCGACCCACCACGCGCTCTGCGAGCTTGGGGATGCAAACGTAGTCGGCCGGACGAAGGCCGAGAGCGTCGAGCCGGGTCGCGTACTCTCGGGCAAGGATCGCCCCGAGGTCGCGGAGGATGGTTGCGAGGTCGATGTCCTCGATCGCCTCCTCGGCAACACGGGAGTTTTCCTTCGAGGGGCCTCGCGGAATCGCGGTGGGGGCGTTGGCGAAAAGCTCCACCAGGTCGTCGAAGGCGCTCACACGACCTCCCGGAGCAGGCTCCGCACGTCCTCGATGGTTTCCGACGGGGAGGGAGGAGGGACGGAGGAAGACTCGTCCTCGTCGGTGTCACTCTCGCCTTCAGCCATCGCGCAAATCCCGGCCTGAAGGGCTTCCCGAACCGGAGCGGCGAGCACCCCCGCCATCCGCCGAGCCTTATCCTCGGGGATGCCCAGGCTGACCAGGGTGTCCCGGAGATCGACATCGCTCACCTCGTAGTCCGCGAGGTGGTCGAGCACGGTGTCGAAGTAGGTGTCGAGGAGCGCCCCCTGCTCCTCGAACAAGAAATCGACCTCTTCCGTCGCCGCCCCTACCCCGAGGGCGTGCAGGACACGCGGGACGATCTTGCTGATCGCGTACCCCGCCGTCCCCAGGAGGATGCCGGTCCCGAGGTGCCCGATCATGTGGTGTCCAATGTCGTGCGCGACGTTCCCGAAGGTCTTGTCAACCCAGTGGAGGGCGTGCTGCACCGCGCCCATCTTTGCGGTTTCCCGGGTTAGCAACCCACCGACGATAGCGTGGCTGAGAAAGTGCTTGGTGTGGTGAACCAGCCGATGAGTGGCTCCCGGCTTGTGCCCCTTCTTCACCGCCTCCTGGATCTCGGCCTCCAGTTGTGCGGAGGTCTCGGGGTTCTTGGCGTGGTGCTTCCGCACCTTCTTCGCAGCGGCCTTGCGCTTCTTGGCGGGGATGTTGGGGCTGTTGCCGAACTCGGTCTTCCGCGCCGAACCCTTGCGCCCCTTGCTGGAAGGGGCCTTCTTCTCGTCGGATTTCTTGTCCTTCTCCGAGGAGGGAGTATCGGCCGCCGGAGCGTCGGAGGCATCGGCGGGGGCCTGGGCCGCCTTCTTCCGTCCCTTGCCTGCTTGATCCCGGGGAACACATTTCTCCCCGTCCCAGAGGTAGCCGACCGGACACCTCCCGAACTGCCGGCGGTGCTGGTCCGGGGACAGCTTGCCCCGCTTCGGCTTGGCCGGGGCAGGAGAATCTTCTTCCCACAGAACATCGAGGAAAAGGAGTCCGAGGCTGGTGGGGTGGTTGCGAACGTCCATGTGATCGCTCAGTCGTCGTACTGGTTCGTGCCCTTCCACAGCGACTTGCGCCCGGTCACGAAGATCAACGCCCCGAACGCCTTGTGCAACCCTTCCTGCGCCGCCTGAAGCCCCTGCACCGCCGACCACAAGTAGTGTTCTCCGGGCTGCGCTTTCTGGTGGAGATCTTGCGCCAGGTCGAACATCTCGCGCTTCAGCCGCATCACATCCTTCAGGGCGCGGTTCGTCAAGGGGTCGTTAACGGATCTTCCTTGGAAGGCAGCGTCCTCGACGAGCACGGAGAGAGCGACCAGGCCGTAGCACATCGCGGCTCCTTCAGGAATCCAGGTCTCCCCTTCCCGACAAGAAGGGTACGGGGAGGACTCCGCCGGAAGCGTACTCCCGCAAATCCGTGTTGTATCCGGCGGCCGGGTTGCCCCCGAACAAGGCTTGGCGCTGGTCGTCCATCCAGAGATCACCAACGTAGGACGAACCGCGCAAGATGGGAAGAGGTTGATGCACTTGGGTCTGGGAGAGGGTGTAGATGCACCCAGCCAAGGCATCCGCAACGTCCTTCGAGCCGCGAGGGGGGTGGTCGATCTTTCGCTTGCGCGTGTCCCGTTCGAGTTGCCGAAGCTCCTCGATCAGCGGCGAGTAATCGTAGTAGTTGACCCTCCCCTCGTAGAGGGCGGTCTTCAGCACGTCGTAGGGCTCGGTCGAGGTGTCCACCGAGACCTGGGTCGCGTTGAACCCTCGGGACTTGAGTTGCTGGAGAGCGTCGGCCGACTGCCAGCTATCGAGGCTGACGTTGGTGATCATGTAGCCCCGGGACGACAGGTCGTAGACGAACCGACGAAGATCTCCGAGCACGATCTCGTCCCCGATGGGAGGCACCACCCGAAGCAGGAAGTCCACGAAGTAGACGGGCGCGCGCTCCATGTACTCTCGACCATCGTCCGACCTCCGGCGAACGTCCTTCCAGCCGCCAATGCAGGCCATCGCCAGGCCGGAGGCGTCGTTGCGGAGGGAAGGGTCAATATGGATGTGGCGAGCAGCGGTCGGGAAGGCGATGGGCCTGACCCGTTCGATGTTCCCCTCGAAGCCTCGCTCGACGAAGCGCCCGACCATCCGGTCCCAGAGGAAGCTCCCGCCCTTAGAGGGGTCGTAGATGAGGGAGGAAAAGGGGTGGGCGCGGCTCTTGTCCACGGCATCGACGATCTTCTCACGGCGCTGGATGAAGGGGGACACCGAGACCGTGGCGCAACCTCCAAGGTCGCGGATCGCGCCTTCGATGTCGCGCTCGAAGTCGTTACGGAAGTCTTCCGGGACCTCCAACAAGATCGCGCCATCCGGGAGGTGTTCCTTGAGAGCACGGGCTTCCTCGTCGGTCCCAACAATGCGCGAAGGAATCTGCTCGTTCCCTACCAAGACCCAGAACTTCTTGGCCGAGTAGTAATCCTCCGGCTTCACATCCCACAGCGCATGGTCGGCCACAAACACCGTCGAGTCGTTTCTGGATTCGGCGATCCGACGGGCGGTGAAGTCGGTCGCGGTGTTCTTCGAGGACACGATGAACAGCATCCCCGGCAGCTTCCCGTGCTTCTCGAAACGAGACTTCATGCGCCGCTTGATCGCGTTGTAGATGGTCTCCGCGTGATCCACGTAGCCGAAGCGCGGATCCCGACCGCCCCGGGTTGGCATGAAGTTCACCTCGTCCATCAGCGCCGAGATGATGTTGAGGCCAAGCGCCGAGGTGTCGGTGGTGGCGCGGGCGGCGACGAGGATGTTGTTCGGGAAGCGAAGCTCCTGCTTCAGCGGTTGGAAGGGAAAGTGCTCCCGGAAGTAGGGGCTGGCCTTGATCTTCAGCGCAATGTTCTCGAACGCGACCTTGGCGGCCAAGTCCTCGCTCACGGAGAAGCACGCTATCGCAATCCCGTGTCCCGGAGCCAGCCCGAAGGTCTTCTGCGGATCACGAAGGCAGGAGAGGTCGTAGAGTACCCGACAAACGCCGATCGACGCGGAAAACGTCTTGCCAGTGTTATGGTTCCACACCCCACCCGCCGCGTAGTTGTTGTAGCAGGGAACATGAAAGTCGTAGTACGGCTCGTCGGCACAGGGATCGACAGACACCACACGAACTTGCTGGGCGCTGTCCGAACTGGACACCAGAAAGACAGAAGAAGATCCTTGCAGCCGTTCGCCGACCTCGGAAGCACACACCCAAGTAACGCCGTCCCAAAACCGATGGCGCGGTGTAACAACAAGCTGCTCCCCTGTCTCCAGGACCACACGAAGCATAGGAGCACTCGGGTACTTTAGCGGGGCCTCCGCGTAAGCAACCACCGGACCGACCGACGACAACGCCCGCACACAAAACGAGTGCCCGAGGCGATGGCGCTCCTGCACCGGAAGGGCGTCTCCCCGCACCGGATCGTAGATAAGCGTGTCGCCGCGCAAGCAGCCTATCGCGCCCGTGAAGATCGCCTCGTGGTAGCCGCCATCGAACAGGGCGAGGAGATCGTCCTCCAGCTTCGGGTAGAGGCTCTCGCAGATCTCCCCCAGGTAGTAGCGGTCCCGGATGAAGGTTCGGATGTCCACCGGACGCCGCACATACTCCTTGTCCGCGAGCTTCTCGAACAGGGTCGTCCCTTCCAGCGGCAGCGGGGCCTTCGGGTCGGCCTGCTGACCCATCTCCTTGAGAAGGAGCTTCAGGGTCTCGCGCTCCTCGGGAGAAAGCTGCTCCATCTCCTTGCGGAGCGCCTCCTCGACCTCCTCGCGCGTGCGTACCGCTCGGGCGCGTCCGTCCTTGTGTACGATCATGCGACGGGCGGAAGGTGTGGGGGAGGCGCTTCTGGTTCGTCAGGGGCGTCGCCCGGGTCAAGGGGTTGGGGGCAGGGATCGGTGTCCGGCTCGGTATCCGACTCCACCCCTTCCTCGGGGAAGATGGTGTTGGTCGGAGCCGAAAGCGCCAAGAAGCGTTCGGCGATGGCAAGCACCTTCCTTCCCGACGCAGGGTTGTCGATCACCTTCTGGACCACCGAACCGCCGTACTTGGCGGTAAGTTCGGCGGCGACGTTCACCTCCACCTCCGCCTTCCCCAGGTGCTTCTCGGTAAGGCCGAGGTCCATCTTCAGCTTGGCATAGTTGTCGAGGATCTCCCGCGCCACCCGAACCTCCTGGGTCATGGTGGGGATAAGTTTTCCGATCTTCTTCTCGGTCCCGAAGTCGATGTAGAGGCGCTCCATCTGGATCGCGTAGAGGCGCTCCAACTCAGCCAGTTCGTCAAGCCCCGACTCCAACCGCTTCGCGGCCTTCTGCATCGGGGGGCTGTTCGACGGGAGCTTCTCGCTGGGAGCGAGCGAGGAACGGTACTCGGAGAGCACCGCCATCAGGCTCGCCTCGCTGACCGAGGTGTACTCACCCCGGTCGTGCTGGACGAACTTCGCCACCGAGGCCAGGGTCGAACCCCCGGCCAGGCGCTTGTGAACCTCCTGGAAGCAGGAGAGGGCCTTCAGCTTGGCGAAGCGGACGTTGCCGAGCTTCTTGTGTTGGAGCTTGCCGGTCATCTTCCCCGAGAGTACCAGCAAGGAGATCGGGAAGCCAGCCCGACCATGTGTGCGCACAAGACTACTTTTCGGCCCATGAGGTTCCGGTCGATGTCTCCACCTTGACCGGGACTTGCCTGACAAGGGTTGCCATCGCCTCCCGCATCTCCTCCTGCTCCACCTTCTCCACAGCGGAGAGGAGATCGGGGTCATCCTGAGCCTCCACCACAATCTCGTCGTGGACGTGGTGAACCGGCATCGCCAGCGGCACCGGAACCGCGAGCGTGGGAGCGGGCACGCCTCCGATGAGCTTCTTCAGCCCGAAGTAGACCCGGCGAAGCGCGATCTTCAACCCGTCCGCTCCGGTGCCTTGGACTGGCGAATTTTTGTATTCGTTGAAATCCTTATGGGGATCGAGGTAGCGCAAGCGCCCACCGAGGGTCCGCACGATCCCGGTGGCCATGTTCGCTTCTACCTCGGCGTGCCACCGCCGAACCCCCTTGTACGCCTCGAAGTATTTCTGGCGGAACACCTTGGCCTGATCCAGCGAGAACGTGACCCCGTAGTTGGCGAGGGCGTAGAGGACCAGCTTCGGAGCCTGCATCCCGTAGCAGTTGCTAACCACCTTTCCTTCGACGGTGAAGCGGTGTCTCGGTCCGGCGTTGCGAAGATCGTAGGTACGCGCAAGGCGAACCGCGCCGCCTACCCCGCTACCCACCGCCTTGACCATAACAGGACGACCATCGACCGCCCCAACAGCAAGACGGCGAAGAGAGGACGCCGCGTCCCGAAGCGGCATCCTGATCCCTTCCTCGGTGTAGACCTCGTGGTCCGGGGTCGCTTCCAAACCGGCGTACTCCATCACCTCGCGAACGCCTTGGAACATCAACCCGTCGTGGGACACCCACTCCACCCCATCCCACACGAGATGCCCATCCTCGACCTTCTCGATGGGCACAAGCCCGACGTGCGTAAGGACGCGCTGACCCTCGGCGACGCAAAACCCGAAGTTGACCGGCTTGGCCTGCTGGCGCTCCGCCTTGGTGACAGCTTCGATCTGCTTGTCGAGAAGGATGCTCGCGGTGGTGTAGTGGGCGTCGCCTCCGGTCTGGAAGACCTGAATCAAGATCTTGTCGCCAGAGATCTCGGCGACGATGACCATCTCGATGTTCGAGTAATCCGAGATGACGAAACGGCGGCGCGGCGGAGCCTTGAAGCAGGCGCGAAACGCCTTCTCTCTGGGGATCTGCGCCAGGTTGGGCTTGGAACAGGCGTACCGTCCTGCTGCCGTAAACGGAAAAAACTCGGAGTGGATGCGGTGGGTCTCCGGGTCGATGTGCTTCAGGTACTCGGGACCGAACGAAGAGAGGAGCTTTGACACCCCCCGGTAGGCGATGAAGTCCTGGAGCACGGGATGGGCGCTCGCGTACATCGCCAGCGTCATCTCCCTGGTGTCCGGGACCTCGATGCCGAGCAGCGCGAGGGATCTCAAGATCTGGGCGGGGGAGTCGAGGTTGAAGTCGGGGTCGAAGCCTGGAAGGGCCACCTGGGACTTCGGGTGGGGAAGCGCGTGAAGGAGGGTCTTGCGCCGCACCCCCTTCTCCTCGGCGTTCTTCTGGGCAAGCGCGAGCCAAGCTTCGGGGTCGAGAGGGAAGCCTGCAAGCTCCACCGCCGTTTCGGGAAGGATCGCGCCGAACTCGGTGAGAGCAGTCTTCAGGAGACCGTGCTTCCCCAGCTTCTCCTTCAGCTTGTCCCGGAGGAGCGGCATGTAGATCGTGTCGCCCGCCGCGTAACGATAGTGCTCGGGTGCGAGGACACCCTCCCAGTGCTCGGGCGCGGAAAAGTCCGGCCCGGTGGCCTCGACCCCTAGCTCCCGCCTCTGGATGTCCCAGAGGTTGTGACCGTACCCCTTGCCGTTATAAAGGATCGCGGATGAGCGGTAGGTGTCGAACAGGGGCCAGAGTTCGAGGCCGTGCAGGTAGAGGAACCACGCCTGCTCGTACTTCAAGTTCTGGCCGACCTTGATCGCTTGGGAATCGCGTAGCGCGTCTACCACCGGGCCAAGGGTCTGCGTCTGAAAGAGGTCGAGAACCCACGGGTCGCCTTGACCCGTGTTGAGGGAGAGGATGCGGAGCTTCCCTCGCCGAGGGCTCTTGTCCTTGCAGGTCTCGATGTCGAGGCCGAGGACTTCGGCGCGCGCCACCTCGTCGGCGACCTTCGAGAGATCGAGCGCGGAAGTGACGAGCCTGTAGCCGTCCCCGGACACCGGGGACTACGCCGCCGGGCCAGCCACCTGGACCAGCCGCCGGACCGCCTTGGCGGAGAGGCGAAAGTTGCCACGCGCCGCCTTATCAACCAGCCCGCCCCGCACGAGGCGGCGCAGGCTGTTGCGGGTCCAGGAGTTCGCGCGGGTCTTTGACCCGGCCTGCTTGGCGAAGACCTTGGCGAGATCCTGGATGGACTTGGCCTCGCGCGTCGAGCCTTCGGTCGGCAGGGCGAAGGCGTCGAGCACCTTGCGCTCCTTCGAGTTGAGGTCACCGATTTCGAGGGAGATCGTCGGCCCTCCCTGGCCCGAGGAGATCTTCGGCGGCCGGGGGTCAAGGGGCGGCAGTTCCTTGGCCGACTTGACCTCCTTCGCGGGCTTGGGGGCCTTGGGCTTGGCCGGAGCCTTCGCCGCCTTCGGCTCCTCTGCCTTCGGCTCCTCTGCCTTCGGGGTCGCCCCGACGACCACCACCTTCGGGGGCCGGAGGCTGAACGGCTTCGCCTTCGGTGCTTCGGGGGTTGCGGTAGTATCGCTCATGGTTGTCCTACTCCTACGATCTCCGAGATCGCGTTGAGGTTGGGATAAAGATAGTAAGTGGATCGGTGATTGTCAAGCGAAACAGACTAATCTTCTTGGGGAGGGAGGTCGTCCCAGATGTCGGCGGGGACGAAGGCGTGGAAGAAGAACTGGCAAAGGGCGTCGTCGGAGTCGGTCGGGATCTCCTCTCGCCCCGCCACATCCTGCGCCAGCGAGGGCCAGTTTTGCGTCGTAAGCGGCTCGAAGAGGAGGACGGAGATCACCTCCGGGGGAGAGTCTGTCTGACGAAAGTAGATGGCCTGCCCGTCCTGCTGCTCCACGTATCCCACCGCCTTCCGAAGCGGGTGGGTCCAGGAATTGACCACATAGGCCAAACGTAGCCCGACCTTTCCCCCAGGAAGGGGAGCAGAAGCTTCTCGAACCCCCATCGCCACGACGGCCCGGTCCTCTTTGCCGTTGATGAGGTAGGTGAGCTTGTAAACCTGATCGAAGTTGAACGACATCACAGCGACCCCTTGCTGGTGGCTTGGGCGAGCACCTTCTGAAGCTTCGCTGCGGCAGTCGAGATGTTCGAGGCGACGACGACGAAATCCGAGATCGGCACTCCGTTCGCCTCGACGAAGCCTTCGTTGATGAGCTTCTGAATCAGGGACTTCCGATGTTGTTCGCTTTGCACGACCAGGCGGAGGATGCGCGAGGAGTCGATGCCCTTGCGGAACATGATCTCGTTGCCGTCCCCGGCGTGCGGGATGACCGCCGAAACAGGCTGCCGAGACCGCCACGCGGAACCATGCGGCCCGTCGTCCGGGTCGGAGCACCCGTAGGAGTCGCCGGAGTACATGTAGCAGTCGAGCCGGTCGAGTTCCGTCGGCGCAACGATGGCTTGAACCGGCCACGACCAGTGGAAACTGTTGGAGTGGTTGGTCGCCACCCGACAGAGCGCCTGATCCCCCGCACCGTTGTTGGTGTCCTCGCTGATGGAGATCCCGTTAGGAACGACCCCGAGGCAGACCCGTTCGGAGATAGCAAGAACCCCAGAGCGCAAGATGGAAGGAACCTGATCGTCCGCCTTGATGCCGTTGTAGACGAAGCGCGCGCCCATCTCCTTCCAACGGCCGGGAAGGACGTGGGAAACGTGCCCATCCGTCGTGACCCGAAGCTCCACCTTGTCGATCTTCTCCGGGCTGTAGCCGACCTTCGCTAGCTCGGCGCGCAGCTTCTCGACCGTGTACTCCGCCTTCTTCAGACTGTCGGACACCTGGGGGGCGACCGCCCAGAGGAGGCGGGCCAGCTTGACCACCTCCTGCTCCTCCGGGGTCGGGTTGCGGAGCACCTCCTTCGACAGACCCGGCTTCATCGCTTCGAGCGCCTCGGCGAAGGCGTCCCGAACCGACTGGCCGGGCTTGGGGCGGACCTTGGCAACGACCGTTCCCATATAGGTGAAGGGCTTCCGCTTGCGCTGGAAGAAGATCTCCGAATTGCCCGCCGTCCACTTCTCTCCCGAGAGAGTGGAGATCGGTGAGGCGGCCTTCTCCTTCATCGCGTCCGTGCCGATCACGTAGTTGTAACGCGGCATGGGGAGATAAGCGGACTGCCCCGGAGGAACGTCGGTGTCGTCGAAGTAGTAGATGTTCGACCCAGAGCCTCGGCGGTGGCCGCGCAACTTGAACTGGAACAGGTAGGCCACCTCGCCGTTCGCTTCCAGGATGCGCCGCCCCTTGAGGACGTGGCCCTCGACCAAGGGGCTCCCGGCAGAAAAGTTCTTCCCGACGTGACCGAGTTTCATGTCCTCGATGTGGTAAAGCTCGTCCGAGTTGATGTTGGCGAGCCCCGGCTCCGTCACATCGACGCCTGCCGCCACATCTGCCGCGTCCACGATGATCGGCTGAATTTCCTCCTTCTCGACGAAGGCTGCGTCCCAGTCCGCCTTCTTGACGACGACCAGGGTGTAGCTCTGCCCGTAGATGATAGCGGGATGCTCCGGGTGGAGCGAGAGCCCCATCTCCTTCAGGAAATTGGAGAGCTTCGCTTCGTTCGTCCCCTTGGAGATCCGCACCACGTACTTCGTGGGGTCGCCCTTCCCCTGATCTGGCCCCTGCGTCGGCAGGTAGACCTTGTGCATCACTCCTGCCGCCAGCGCGTAGTCGGCCGCCGAATACTTCACTATCTTCTTCTTCGGCGGGGACGCCGCCTCCACCGGGGCGACCGGCTCCCCACCGCTCGGCAGCGAGACGGCGACGTAGGGCGTGATCGGGATCGCTCCGGTCGGGTCCCACCCGGCAGCAAAGGTGTAGGTCCCTTTGGGGTGAACAAGTCGCTTCCGATGAAGCATGGTCAGGAAGGTCTCAAAGTCGGCGCGGAGGTTCTTCTTCCGGGCGAAGGCACGTTTCAGGAACACGTCCTTCAGGTTGGGGGAGTTCTTGAAAAAGTCGTCCGCGTACCGCCGAAGCTGTTCGACATAGGCTTGGTCGGAGAGAGCTTCGATAGCCTCCAGGGTCGGCAGCATCGCCTTGGGGTCGAAGTCGAACTTCCCGTCGGAGAAGGCGCTCCAGAAGGAGTTGTAGTAGGGCGTCTCCGGGTTCGGCTTGTAGTCGAGCGAAAGCCGCTCCTGGTCGGTCCCCGCCACCACATCCGAGACCATGAAGCGGAACGCCTGCTCCTTGTCCACCCCCAACACCCCGCCTTCGTGAAGGCGAAGGAGGTTGTCCGCATGAGAGTCATGCTGGCCCATGAGCCAATCCAGGATGTGTTCACTCGCCACATCCTGCTTCTCGGCCATGGAGAGCTTCGCCGGGGACACCCCCTGAAGAGTCCCCTTCTTGGGGATCATCGGCTGGAGGGTGACGTGCTCCTGCTTCCCGTTCTGGGTACGGATGAAGTGACGGATCGGAACGGTGCGATCTGGCTTAACCGCCTGGGATACCGTGGCGAAAACCTCCTGCGCGATGGCAGCAAAAGGCTTGGCTTTTTTCGTGGCATCCTTCTCGTAGGCGAGCTTGAGGAGGTATTGCTTCCCGGTCGCCGGATCGTTGTAGAAATGCTTCTCGCCCGCCCCGCCCAGCTTGGCGGGACCGCCGTAGGTCATCGCGGAGAGTTCCGGCACGTTCGGCGGCGGCAGGGTTCCCGTGTGCGGAACCGAAACCGCGACCGCCGGAGCCGCCGCGATGGGAGGCGCACCGACCGAAGGCGTCGGAGTCGGAGAAGACGGGGCAACCGGGGCTTCGACGTACTTGGCCTTCTTGTACTTGGCCTTCCACTGGACCCCGTACTTGGCCTTCATCTCGTCGGCGAAGGCCCCCTTCAGCTTGTCGAGGGGGAGGCTGGAGTTCTCAAGAGCCTTGTCCACCGCCTTGAGGAGCGCCTGGGTCTGGGCCTTGTGGTAGTGCCCCTTCCAGTAGGGGCCGTAGTCCGAAGCGAGCGCGGCCCGAACATTCTCTGGGAGCTTCGCCGGATCGACCAGCGCGGCTTCGTCGGGGAAAGAAGACAGCTTGAGCGCGGCCTGGACGGCGGCTAGGAGGTCGTCGTACCTGGCTTCCAGGTACTTCTGCTCCCAATCCTTCCCGAACGCGGAGGCGATCCCGGACGTATGGCCCTTCAACAACTGGCCGAACGTGAGCGGTGCGTGCGTGGAGAGGACCGCCTGGACCGCCTGAACCAGTTTCTCCTGCTCCTCCTCGGGAGACACGGGAGCCGGGAGCGGAAAGGCGGACCCGAAGGCCAAGTTGGCCTTCTGGTACTTCTTGGCCCAGTTCGATCCGTGCTTAGCGGAAAGCGCGTCGATCTTCGCCTGCACCTGACTTCCGAGCGGAGTGCTCCCCAAGGCAGCGCGGGCCGCGTCCACGTCGGCGGTCAACTCGGTCACCGGGGGGTGGTCGGAGATCACCCCGAGCGTCTTCGGTCCTCCGACCACATGGTCAGCCTGGTTGTACTTGGCAGCCCAGCCGGGGCCGTAGAGATCGACCATCTGGTCGTCGAAGACGGAACCTGGGGAGGTATCGAAACCTCCCTGAATCGCGGTGTTGACCTTGTTCACCAAGGCAACATGCTCCGGCGGAGCGACCGGCGGAAAGTCAGGTACAGGGGAGAGGGGCGGAACAGGGGAAACGGGGGAGGCTCCGAGCGAAATGTCCTTCTTCTTCTTGATCTTGGGAAACACCCCTGCCTTCTCGAACGCCTTGGTGAGCGCGATGGCAAAATCGGGCCAGTCTGGGCCGAGCATCCCGGCCATCTCCTTCCCCACCACCGGCTTCTCCTGCGCCACGTCAAGGATGTGCTTGGGTCCGTAAGGCGACTCCACGGCCTGGAGGATCTGATGAGCCAGTTCTCCCATCACCCCGTACTTCGCGTCGTAGTACGACGCTCCCATACCAGACCTGTCACTCGCTACCTGCTTGAGATCACCCAAGCTGGCGAGGGCATCGTCGATCTTCTTCTGCTTCTCCTTCTCCGCCTGGTTCTTCCCCTTGTTCGTGCTGATGGTCTGGGCGATATGGGCATGCTCGGCCTCATACGCCTTCAAGGCGGCGGCAATGGCCAGTGCCTTCCCCGACGCGGCGAAGAAGGGGACGGGGCTGTGCGGAACGCCCGCGCCGACCAGGGCCTTCTCCCACGAACCGAATATCTCCTTGTCGGTCTTCAGCGAGTAGGCGAGCATGAGGGTGTAGAACCAGTCCTTGCCCCAGGCGTCTTGGATCACTTGAACGGTGTTGGGGTTCTTCTCGGCCCAGGATTTGAGCGATGCGAACGATTCAAGCGCCAACGAGGGGAGCATCGCCAACACGTCCCCGATCTCCGCGTAGTCCTTCCCATCGTAAACCGTCGTGGTGGGAAGGGTGCTGGGGGCGGGAGTCGGAACAGGAGCATCGGCCGGGAGAGGCGGAGCGAGCACGCTCGTCGGAGCATCCGCCGCCGCCAACGGATCGATAACGGCGGGCGCGGCGTCGATGCTGTGGTCCAAGGAGACGCTGTAGCCCTGGTGGAGGTAAAGGCTCAGCCAGTCCTTGCCGAAGGTCTGGACCATGTGCTTGACGAACGTGGGCGAGGACATGGCGCGCTTCTGCTTCTCGGGATTGTCGAAGCCCACGCTTTTCAGGAACGCCACGAGATCGGCGACCTTCTGGGAGGGCGGCTCCGGCACGGTCTCCGGGGAGAGCGCGGAGGGGTCCTGAACCGCCGCTTCGGGCGGACCGGAAGGTGGGGCGGACGCGGAAACGGACAGGGGTGCGGCCGGAGCGATGGCGGGACCGAGCGGCTTGAAGAAAACCGATCCCGACGAGGTGACCTTGAGGAGACCGTGCTCGGACGCACCGCTGAGCACGTCCGCGACGATAATTTCGGCTTTCCCCTTCGTCATGCCCAGACCGACAAGGTGGTTGACCACCGTGTCCTTGTGGCTGTTCGGGTAGAACAGAGCGAGCAGCTTCCCTTCTAGCGTGAAGGGGGACACGTCCGACCCCTTCAACGCGGCGGCGAAGGCTGGATGCGGATACGCAACCAGCTTGTCCGCCACGGCCACGAGATCAGCAACCACCGCACTTTTCAGGAACGCCTTCCACCTTGGCGGCGTCTTCGGCGCGAACGAGGGCTTGACCGGCGGTTCGGACGGAGAATCCGGCGGCGCGACCGCCGTCGGTCCGTAGGGGAGGGGAACCTCCCCCGAGGCAGGAGGCGAAGGGGAAGGCAACGGCGGTTCGGACGGGGCAGGCTCCTGGGCCTTCTTCTTCTTCTCCTTCGGGACCTCGCCACCGACCTTCACACCCGACGGAAGCTCGTAGCCCGCCTCGGGCGGCGCGACCTTCGAGCCGTGGAAGGGGTGGGCGACCTTGTGGAGGGCCAGGTTGTCCGAGGTGGCGGGGGTGACGGCCTTCCCGTCCTTGACAATGACCCCACCCGCCTTGACCGCCGCGTCAGCCTTGGCGGTCCCGATCGTGGCGTAGTAGACCCACGGCTTCTTCCCGCCCACCTTCACGTAGAGATGGGGGTACTTGCCCTGGTACTTGCGCACCGTCCCGATGGGGTACTCGTCCTTCGCTTCGAGCACGAGCACCGCCCCGGGAGGCAGTTTCCAGATCGCATGTTCCATTGGAGGTCGTCTTCTGCCTTCGGGTATAACCTAGCAGGTTATACCCGAATTGTCAAGGAACCGCCTAGATCTCCTCCGTGTCGCCGATCTCGGGATCGTTCGCCCACGGGGCCTTCCACACCACCTGGGCGTCCTTGGACTCGTACTTCATCGCCTCCCACGCGCGCGAGGAAAGCTCGGCGGCTCGGCGCAGCACGCCGTTCACGCGCGCGAAACACCCCTCCGACACCGCGTCCCGGAAGTCGAGGCTCACGTTCACGATCTCCGCCGGATCCACCGCGCTCCCCTTCGCCTTCTCGCGGAGCATCGTCTGGGCCTTCGCCCCCTTGTCGAGTGCCTTCCCGAGCGCGGCAGAGAGCTTCTGCGCCCCCTGTTTCATCTCCTCGACCACCGTGACCGGCTTCAGGTCGGCCAGCGTCTTCGGCTTCCCCTTGTAGGACGAACGCTTCGTCGAAAGGCTCCACGCCTTCGCGCAGCGGTAGAAGGCTTCCCGGCCTTCGGCGAAGTCTCCGTAGGCGCGCATCATCGTGGTCTTGGCGACGTGAAGCGCGCGGCTCACGTCCACCACCGCGCGACGGCGCTCGATATCCGACTGACCCCCCACCGCCATATAGGCGGCCTCGGTCACGTCCTGCACCACGTCGAGGAAGTTGTCCCCCTGGCGGATGAAGCTCCGCCAGGAGTTCGCGGCGAGAAGGAGATCTTCTTCGGACGCCTCCCCGCCCGGCACGGGCGGAACCTTCTCCGCCTCGACCAGAGCACCACGGAGAGCACGAAGGGTATCACGCAGGTTGTCGGCCATCTCGATCCTCCAGGACCACCCTAGCACTACCCCGAAACCGGCTCAACAGCCTTCACCGGATCTTCGGCCAAGGCGGCAGTCGCTCGCTTGGCGGCCTCGGCGATGACCGGAGCCAGGAAGTCGTTAAGGTCGGTCTGGGTGGCCTTGCAGTAGGCCAGCACCTTGTTCAGGGCCTTGCGGGTCTTGGCGTTGATCTGCACGTAGACGTGATCTTGCTTCCCGAAGGAGAAGACCATGAAGGAAAGCGGCACCGTGTTCCCGTAGCGGGAGAACATCTCCTGGATGATCTTGGCGAGATCATCCACGGTCTTCGCTTCCTTGGCAGCCTCGTCGAAGTCCTTCTGCATCTCCTTGGGGAGCGCCTTCTTCATCCCCTTCTTCACCCCTTCCACGAGCTTCTGGAAAGCCTTGCTGTCCGTGTAGGCAAAGAGGGACTGGAGCGCGTCCTGACCGTACTTCTCGGCCATCTCGTTGTAGAGGGCGATGAACTTGTCCGGGTTCAGGCGTCCCCGAAGGACGTTCAGACGAACGGTAACGAGCCGCTGGAGATCTTCGTCGGTCCACTTCTTCCCGACCAGGATGACGCACGGGATCTCCTCCAGCCCCACCTCCTTGGCGGCACGCCAGCGGTGCTCTCCGCCGATGATCACGTAGCGCCCGTCGTCGAGGGGCACCACCTCGCAGGGGTCGATGAAGCCCACGTCCTTGATCTCCTCGACCAGTCGGAGGAAGGTCGCCTCTGACTCCTGGTTTGGATTCCAGTCGTTCGGCACCAGGAGATCGATGGGGAGATACTTCAGTTCGGGCTTCGCGTCGGTCATCTGGCTCCGATCATGTGTGCGCGGGCTTCGGGCCGGTCCACACCCGACCCACCTCTCGCTTCCTCATGCAGAGGAGGTAGCTGTGGCTCTTTCGTGAGTGGATCTGCCGAAGCTGGCGACTCACCCCCGGCCGCCCCTGTCGAACCAGGACGAACAGATCTTCACACACCCAAACATCGGACAGGTGGTTGACGATCTCGATGTGGGTGAGGCGCTGCACGTTAGCGCACACCTCGTCCTGGCACTTCACCACCCATACCCCGTGGCGCTTCAACACCCGCCCCGCCTCCTTCGCGGCAGCCAGGTAGAGTGCGAGCACACTGTCGTGTCCGTCCACCACCCGCGCGTTGTTCCGGTAACGGACCTCGAATTGCTGATGACCCACATGCGCCGTCCCGCCCGAACCGTGCATGTAGGGAGGGTCGAAGACCAGGAGGTCGAAGGATGCCGAAGGCCATGGGAGCTTTCGCGCATCCACGCCCCAGGCGGCGTCGGAGATCTTCAGGTTGTAAAGATCTTTCGGCACGTTGCGCCAGAACACCCCCCGACCGTAGGTGGTGTCGAGCACGGAGGCTCCAGGCCGGGCGTAGAGGGCGAGGATCTTCGGGAAGAGGTCGTCCGTCGGCCCGACGTGTGCCGAAAGCACGAGATCGCTGGTCGGAGCGCCTGCGGGAGATCGACGCTTGGGGCGAGGAGCGGACTGGAGCACCGGCACGGCCACAGCCTACCAAGGAGATCGGGAGCCTACAACTCCCCCGACAGCACCTCGGCAAGGCCGTGACACTTGCGAGCGGCGAGGGCGAGTTCCCCCGCCACCCGGCGCACGAAATCCTCCAACCGCTCCTCGGGAGCGGGTAACTCCTCCACCGGAACCTGCTCGGCGGCCTCCATCACCCCATCCAAGAGGTGACGAATGGAAGCGATCTCAGCGCGAAGGGTCTCCGGGGAAAGCGAGAGGTTCACTGATCCTCCTCCTTCCCGTGCATCGCAACCACATTCTTCTGGATCTTCTCCAGGGTGTTGAGCCCGTAGACGAACTCGTAGGCTGCGTCGAACGCGACCAGCCGGAGGCCGGTGGCATGCTCGATGCGCGCAAGCCAGCGGAGCTTCTGCTCCTCGTCAGGCTTCAAGTCCTGAGTGGCGAGGAAGTCGATGCAGATGAGAGTGAGCAGGTGGCTGGGCTTGTCGCTCTCGGCGAGTTGGGAGGCCCGTTCCAATGCCATGTTCACCACCTCCGCCTGCTCGGCGTAGAGGGAGAAGTCCTTGCGAAATAGCTTGGGCACGGCCGGGATAGTGGGCGGCCCGTCGTCGCTGTCGTCCAGGGTCTCGGAAGCATCTTCGGGAGGAGCTTGGAACTTCGGCTTGGCGAAGACGTTCTTCGGCTTGCCGCTCGACGCCACCTCGGCGTAGACGGTGGAGGGAGAGGGAAGGGCAGTCTTATCCCCGCCCTGCTCGGCCTCGATCTCCGCCGCCTCCTGCTTCTTCTTGAAGGCCTGGACGGTCAGGAGAAGCTCCTGGTAGTTCAGGGCCTCCGCCATGTCGAGCCACTTCTTCGCGTTCTTCACCGTGAGAACCCGGACCAGTTCCCGAACCTTCGACCAGCCCAGCTTGAGGAGCCGGGAGCGGAGCGACGAGTCGAGGGCCGCGAGATCTCCTTGGAGGCAGACCCCGATGTGCCGGAGGTGTTCGGCCTTGCGGCGCGCGAGGCCAAGTTCCTGCTCGGCGTAGTCGTGGAAGGTCGCGTAGCCCCAGGAGGTGTAGATGGGGAGCGAGTTGTTGTCCTCGGAAGGGGTGTCCCACACCTCCACGAGGAGCAGGGCGAGATCCACGTAGTCGGTGTTGACGCGCTCGGCGGCGTCCCGAACACGCTCGCGGAGCTTCTTCGAGTGACCCTTGGTGGCGACGGCCCCGCCGGGGATGACGTGGAACTTCTTGTCAGCCTTCATCGCGTGGTTCTCCTTCTGTTTCGGTTTCAGGAACACGAGGAATCACGATGTCCTTGGCGCGAACCTCGACCAACCAACTCTCTGCCCCCTCCCGGTTCATCAACTCCCCCTCGACGATCACGTAGCTCTTGATCGAGATCCGGTTCTTGCACAACCGGACCAACCCCTCGCCGTAGAGGTTGACCTTGGTTCGGACCGTCACCACCTCGCCGTTGCCGTGGCGCTCGGTGAGCACAGTGAACGTGCAGGAGGGGATCCCGTTGCGGGTCGCGGCGTAGCGCACCGGCCCCATCACCGCGCCGGAAAGGACGATGCGGTTCACTCCGCGCATCACGCACACATCTGTCGCGCGAGCTTGACGGTCTCGCTGTCTAGGCAGGGCAGGACGGAGGCCAGCGCGTCATAGGGATGCTCTCGGAGGCTTGCGGGGACGGAACCGAGCTTCTCGGGAAGGTCGGGGAAGCGGAGCGTCAGGGCCTCCTGCACCTCCTCCTTGGAGGCGTCCCGCTTGCCGCAGACTCGCTTCTTCACCTCCTGGGGGGAGGCTTGAAGAAGCGCGAGCCCAAGCTGGTGGGAGAGGGAGGCGAGAACGCCCCAGCAGAGGGCGACCTTGGCGGCAGAAGAGGCGTTGCGCGGGAAGCTCATCGACTCGGCGCAGATCAACTGGATCTGATGGTCCCGGACAAGGTGGCGAAGATCTCGCGCGATTTCCTGGCTCCGGCGGAAGTTGTCGTCGGCCACCAACACCTTTCGCTTCTTCGCGGAAGGCTCGGTCCGCAAGAGACCGACCTCCGCGACCAACTCCTTGGTCGGAGTGAGCACCACCACCGCGTACCCGACCGAGGCGAAACCCGGGTCGATCCCAAGCACACGCACCTGAGACCTCTCAGGCATCAGCAGCCTTCCGCCGCCGGAGAAGGGCCACCGCACCCGCCGCCATCACGATCCCGTAAACCAGCCGATCAGCATCCTCACCGACCACCCGATCGCCCTGACGCTGTAGCGGGCGACCTAGCGAAGATTCGACGTGCGCTGCGAGTCGAGCCACCTCCTCCGGGTTGTCCTTCCCCCACAAGGAGGCGTAGAGGAAGCACGGAGCACAGGAGAAGAACCGCCCGTCCCCTTCCTCCACAGGGAACTCCCAACGCGCGAGCGGCCGGTCGCAGAGACCGCAACACACCCCCGTCAAGCCCGTCGGAAGCGGGCGGCCCATCCGAGGATCGAACACGACGCGCACGGCGCTCAGGCTACCAGAAGTCCCAGCGCATCACCGCAGACAATCTCGTATTCCGGTGCGGATAGCGTTGGCGTTGCCGTCGGGGCGAGCGCCCCGTAGGCGTAGACGCACGTCGATGGACTACTTTCACGTTCCATCAGTGGCTCCGTCGGAGAGCATGAGCCAGATCCTCGGGATGAACACCCCACAGCGACGGGTCGGGCGGCACTACACCAAAGATCGGGCACTCATTCACCGGCATCGGAATCGGTGGCGGCTCGTCGGGCTCAACGCGAAGCCCGAGCCGACGTTTCGTAATCTTGATCATCGCTGGGTCCACGTCGCCGAGCAGAGCGCGGCGTCCGCAATTTCGTGCAGCTTCGCCCGTCGTCCCGCTGCCGCAGAACGGGTCAATTATAAGGTCACCGGGATCGCTCGACGACTCGATAGCGCGCTGCACCAACTCAACCGGCTTCTGCGTCGGGTGCAACATCACCTTCGCCGTCACTCTCGGAAACTCCCACACGTTCGACCAGCGATGGCCGCGCCGCTTGAACCTGCCTTTCGTGATCATCAACAAGAACTCGTGCTTGTTACCAAAGTCGCCGTCGAGATCGCCAGCCGAGTGGTTGTCCTTGACCCACACGATCACGTTCTTGAGCGTGAGCGGTGGCGCGATGCTGGCGGCCCACAGTGGATACACGTCGTATCGAGTGAACAGGTAGAGCACGCCGCCTGCTGCGAGAACGCGCCCAGCTTCGGTGAGAAACGGGCCGATCTGCACATTCCAGTCGTTCGTCACCGGAGCGTGCGGGTTCTTTCCTACGCGACGATTCGAGTGGTATGCGATCCCGTAGGGCGGATCAGAAATGATAACCTGCGCGGCTTCGCGTGAACGAAGCAGCGCGACAGCTTCCTGCTGGACAAGCTCAATCTCCGATCGTGTCTTGTCACCTCGAATGCGTACATGCCCGATCATGCTCATAGAGACATGAAGCCGGAAATGTCCTCCGGGGTGAGGACCGCCTTCTCCGTAGCGAAGCAGGGCTTGGCAACCACACACCCCTGCGAGCGCGGGGCGTTCGCCACCGCGCACACCCGCGCCGGAAGCGAGCGGTGCTGGATACCTTCCCAGATGGAGCGCGCCACCTGCTTGACCTGTTCGATGGTGTCCTCGTCCCGCTCAATGTGATGTTCGATCAGCGCCTCGGTTCCCTGCGCCCCCTTCTCCCAGTAAAGGATCTTTCCCCAGGAGCAGTCGGCCTGCCACATGGCGATCTGTGCCTGGATGACGTGACCGACGTTCGGGGTCTGGCGAACCTCCCACGCCTTCCCGATGGATTTCGCCTCCAACACCCCGAAGTCAGGGTAGGGGGCGATCTTCAGGAAGCCGTCGGGCCGGACCACGATGCGATGCTTCTCGTCGAAGTAGCGAAGCTCGTGATAGTGAAACTCCCGACGCTTGTACTTCTGGGACGGACAGGCGGAGTCGGCGCAGACGACGGGGCGAGGCTGGAGGTTGTGCTTGTCACCCACCGCAAGCCCGCACGCGCCACAGGACCAACGCCCGTAGAGGGCGGAGATCTTGGGAAGGAGGTGGGTCTGCAAGGCCCAGTGGAGCGCCTTGCCGTGAAGGAAGATCAGCCCGAGGTCGGGGTCCACCTTCCGCTTGCGGACGACCTGGAGAAGGTCGCACAGCACCTCCTCCCGGGGGCAGAGATCGGGCAACGTGGAGGCCCAGAGTTCCCCCACCTGGGAGATGGGAGGGTCTTCGCTCTCCTCGACGAAGTGCTCCCGAACCAGGCGCTTCAGGGTTCCGGGAGGAGGGGTGGAGGAGACCTTCTTCCAAACCGGCTGACCAGACGAACCCATAGTCCTCCTCGACGTTTTCCGATGTCAGCGTTCAGTTGCGCCAGGGAGCGGCGCGTTTGCCGCGCCACCTGCTGCGCCCCCTTCGTGGAGAGAAGGGTCCGACAATCCCAACACACCCACGCCCCCCGGTTCTCCGACCACCCCATCGCCCCCTCGCAGATCGAACACTCGAACTCCGCCTCGTACCCGCCGGAGTGGTTCGGCAGAAGCACGACGCGCGCGAGGTCGGAGGGTGCGAGCATAGCCGGAGCCTTCACAGACCCATCCTCCGCTTCGCCACCGCGAGAGGCAAGAGAATCCAGTCGTCCGGGGGCTTTCCCGGCTCCTCGAAGGTGAGGACCATCCCCGGCTCCTTCATCGCCCGTTGGGCTCCTTCCCGAACCTTGTCCAACCACTCCCGCCGGACAGCGAGGGAGGCGCGAACGGTGCGCTTGTGCTCCAAGAGAAGGTCGGGGGTCGAAACATCGCCGCCCGCCGTAGTTGGATCCCCGCGCGACCAGGCCATCCCGCCGGACCTCTTGATCCGGCGACCTCCCGTCAAGTCGTCGGCGATCCGCTGCTCATGCTTCCGCGAACGGCGGTAGCGATCATAATGCGGGTCCGTGAGCCAACGCGGACTCGGACCTAGCTGCTCAGAACCTTCAGCAAGGACTCGCGGAGCCGGGCCTTGAAGTACGGCTCCTTCTCCAACCGCTCTACGATTGCCAGCTTCGACCCGTGGTCGGTTTCTCCGAGACAAGACCAGCCTCCCTTCTGCCCGATCAGACCGACACGCTCAGCCAGATCGACCATGAAATCCTCGTCAGCGACCTCCCCCTTCTTCTTGACCGGGGTCTCGGAGAGGACGATCTTGTACTCCCCTTCCATCTTCGGGTGGCCGGTCTTGTTCTTGTCCACCCTGAATTGGAGGTTCCCTGAGATCGGTCTCCCGGTTCCTTCGGGGTTCTTCTTCGGGTCGTAGGTGTCCATCACGTACTTTCCCGGCCAGCACTTCACCTCCGTCGAGGCGATGAAGCCCGGAGCCATGCCCCCGGAAACCGTGGTGGGATCTCCGAACACAAGCCCCACCTTCATCCGCTCCTGGTTGGTGAAGAACACCGTCGGGCGACGCCGGAAGTTGTTCTCGCAGAAGTTAAAGGCGGCAACGAGCTTGCGCACGCCCGTCCCCAGCTTACGCGCCTGTTCCCCGACCAGGGAATCCACCGCCGACTTCTTGATCTCGTTCGCTGGCGTCATAAACGCCAGCGAGTCGAGGGCGAGGATGTCGAGTTCCCCCGTCCGCATCATCCCCTCGGCCACGTCGATGCCCTGCTCGGCGTACTCCGGCTTGGAGAGGACGATCTGGTCCGTATCCACGCCCAACGCCTTCGCCCACTGGATCGAAAGCGTCCCCTCGATGTCGAGGTAGACCACCACAAAGTCCCGGGGCTTCTTGCACGCGCAGACGTGCTCCGAGTCCGAGATCACCGAGGAGCCGTCCAGGATGCCGGGAGCCAGGTGCGCCCACTCGGGACGGAGGCGGAAGCACGCCGAGCAGCGGCGCTGTGCGTTGGCGATGACCCGCAAGATCTTCGAGGTCTTGCCGCTGTCCTTCTTCCCCCAGAAGGTATGAACCATCCCCACCGCGAAGCCGCCCCCGAGGGCGTAGTCGAGCGGGAAGATGCCCGACGGAAGGCGGCAGTAGGTCTGAACCCGGTATTCCGCCCCCCGGATCAGGATGTTGGAGCCGTGCATCTTCTTGATCGCGGCGACGGTTGGGCTCACCAACAGCTTCGCCAGCCGGTCCCCGGCGGCCCTCGCCTCCGGGTCCGAGGAGAGCTTCTTCTTCGGCACGATGCCCTCCCGGGCTAGATAATCGGCTTCGTCGCGTCGGCCTTCTTCGCCTGGACGGCCTGGACCTCCTGCTGAAGGCGAGCCTCGCAGTAGTCACGAGCAAAATGGGTAGCGTCGTCGATCTCCTCCCGGTAGCACGGGATCTCCACCCCCACCTCGCAGCGTGCCGACTCGAAGTTGCCGAGGTTCACCGTGAGGCCCATGCTGACGCGGACCTTCGCGGAGGCGGTCTGGAAGACGTGGACCGCGACAACCTCCTCGTCGGTCTGGTTCTGCTCGCCGTTCTGGCTCTTGAAGGTGCGAGAGATCACCAACTGCGTCGGAAGCTGCTCCTGCTGTTGCTGCACGTTGCTACCCTTCGTCTTCGCCATCGTCCGATTCCTTTCCGTTGTTCTTGTCCTTGTCCAGCAAGGTCGCCCCGAGGACGCCATGCGCCTGCCACGCGGCTTCCACGTCGGCGCGGAAGCCCTTCCACTCATCCTCCCCCCGAACATCGCCCCCGCGCTTCTCGAACGCATTCCGCACCGCCTCGATCATTTCGCGGGAGTAGAGCCGGTAGCCCGGCGTTCCGCCCGCCCGGAACGGGGTTCCCGGGAGAATACCCCGGTGCTCCAACTGCTCCAGCGTGACCACCGTTCGCCCGACCGCTTGCGCCAGGGTGCCGACCCGAAAGAGGGCGACCACCCGCTCGCTGCCGTCTGCGAACCGAACGGTTCGTGCTTTCCCCACCGTGGGAGAACGGAGCCTGGTCGTCACCGCCGAATCCACCCGGCCTCGGGCTTCGAGCATCCGCAAGGCGGTCTCGATCATCTCCAGCGTATAGAGCCGGTCCCCCTTCGTGTTGCGCAGGGGGGTCTCGGGCAGAATCCCCTGGCGTTCCCAGAGTCGCACCGCCTGAACCGACTTGCCGAAGGCTCCGGCGAGGGCTCCGATGGTGAACATGGGGATCGAGCAGGTCTCCCCCTCCACCTCCAGGGGAATCAAAACCTCGCGCCACGCCCGGATCGGTTGGAACTGCCTGGCCTCCCTGGTCGCCTGAGTCCGCAATTGCCGATCCGCCCGCCGCTTCTGGCGGGCTTGCCGGTTCTGCTCCATCACCTTGGCCCGGTACGCGGAGTCGGTGTGGTAGCGACTGCGACGACGTTCGTTCAGGTCGTCGCCGTTCTTCTCGTACCAGTTGCGGAAGTAGCCGTCGCTATCCACCATAAATGCAAGGATTATCACAAAGGGGGCGATTGTCAAGCCGCAACCCGCTCGTAAAGTTGTTCGCGCATCTCCGCAAACTTCTTGCAGAGCGGCACCTCGTCGTCCCGAAAGTCCACCACGATAGGGTCCTTCTTGTCCGGGTGGGGGCGGAGGATGCGCCCCACCGCCTGCTCGACATCTGCGAGCGGGGTGGTGAGGAACAGGGTATCGAGCGCCGGAAGGTCCAACCCTTCCTGGGCATACTGGGAGGTGGCGAAGATGATCTGCGCCTTCGCCGCTACCGCCAACGCCTCCTGACTCATCCCGCCCACGTAGGAGCCGCAAGAAGGAGGCTCAGAACCCCCCTTCTCCTGCCACAAGGTCAGAAACATCTGCTGCAAGGTGTCGAGGTGTTGCAGACGCTCCGAGAGCACGATGACCTTCCGCCCCGCTTGCACCGCCTCGACCAGGGTCTCCGAGATCTTGCGGTTGCGGTGCGTGCTCCCGCACAGGAACTTGAGCAGAAGAGACTTCGGAGCAAGGGAGAGGTTGAAGTTGCCCGACCGGACCAGCTTGAAGCCAGTGGACACGCGCTTCACCTTCGGACGGAGACGCTGCTCCTGAGAAGCGTGGAGCACCTTTCCGATGTGGTAGAAGAAGACGCTCTCCGCCCCGTCCTTACGCCGAGGGGTCGCGGTGAGACCGAGACGATAGCGCGCGGCGAACTTGGGCGGAACATGGGAGAAGGTGGCGGCCCCGATACGGTGGGTCTCGTCGAAGATCACCAAGCCCGGCCAACGGTAGAACAAGGTCGAGTACATCTTCTGGGTAAGCGACTGCATCATGCCGATGGCGATGCTCTTGCCTCCAAAATCACAATCGTCCTGCTGGACGATGCCCACCTTCGCGGTGGGAAGGAACTGGGCGATCCGCTCCTTCCACTGGTTGACGAGGAACTCCTTGTGAACCACGACCAGGGTAGGAACCTGAAGCTCCGCCATGGTCGCACACGCCATCACCGTGTTGTGGGTCACCACGAAGTCCCCCAGCAAGAAACGACCATCCCCGTCCAACGTAAAACCAACAAAAGAACCTTCTCCGATCGCTTCCACAGCGAAGCCGCTTCGCGTCGCCGCCTTCTTCTGTCTACACTCCTGGGGACATTTCTTGGCGATACGTTGCACACCCAAGAAAAGCAACGGAAGCTGCGTACACGGAGCACACCCATCGCTCAGGGTGACTCGCCAGTAAGAGGCACCCTTCACACGCTTCTCTCGGATTTCGGCGGCTATTCCCAAGGAGCGAGCCAGAAAAACAGTACCTTCCGCGTAGGCAGGTCGTTTCTGAACGATCTCGTAGCCTACACCATGTTGGTGCCCAGCCGCGTCAAGAAGACCCGCCAAGAAACTGCGGCGATCTTCTAAGGAGGCGCGCAAATAGTCCTGCGGAAACGTAGCGGCATCCCCAACTACCTCGCGCGAGCAGTCCAAGATGCCGAGACCGAAATCGTCGAACGGTTTTGCCTTCCCCACGCGGACGTGCAACCCCCACTGAAAGCCGAGAAAATAAGGATCAATGCGAAGTGGCGGAGCCGAAGGAAAAACCACACCCTCGGAAGGAAAAAATTGCTTCCAGGGGCGCTTGGCTGAAGCTGTCCACGATAGGTACTGTTCGAGAGGAACATCCCGAACTTCCCCGCTCCGGGAGTTCACGAGCGTCAGGATGTGGGCATCGTTGCACACCCAAGGAGCGCCGCGTCGCGGAATGATCTTATACAACAAGCCACTCCCCGTCGTGGTCGAAAGAACACAACGCGGGAGGCTGTCCGGCCCCATAAGGACATCTCCAACCTGAAGATGCTCCACGGGAGTCACCGAGCCGTCGTACTTCAGGACCAGCGTCCCTCGACCCAAGCACTTTCCTGTCCCCGGAGGAGCTTGAAGCAGTCCCCCCAGACCTCCCCCGCGCAGGTAGCCTACGACGGCATCCACCGCCTTCTCTTGATCTTCCCGAAGGTCGCCCACGAAGTCGAAGGGTCCGTGCCAGAGGCTCTCGTTGCCGGTCGTGGTCCGGTCCTCGATGACATGACCGCCCCGGTTGTGGGCAACGAAATACTCGCGGGCCACCCCGAGCATCGTCGAGGTCTCGGTGTAGAGGTACACCGGACCCGGAGGGTCACCCGGATGGTCGCCCACCTTCCGGGGATACACGGTGAGCGCCCCCCGCAGGGCTTGGATCTTGGGAACCGTGAGGGCGTCCTTGCGGAGCCAGGCCCACGAGTCGATCGTCACCTTCATGTTGCGACCATGTGTGCGGGAAACGGAGGGGCCGCTCGGAGTGCGGACGGCCCCTCCGCAAGACCCTAAAACGGAACCGAGTTCCCGTCGCTGCTCTTGTCGTCGAGGTCGTCCGCGTCCACCTTCACCCCCATCAGGCGCTTCTTCATCTGGTCAGGGGAGAGCGGGCGCAGGAGGCGCTCGTAGTTGAAGGGCACGATCTCGGGGAGGATCTTCCCGTTCTCGTCGAGGTGGACTTGGAACAGGCCCTTCACCCGGTCCAGCAGCGTGAGCGGCGAGCCGTCGTCCTTCGTGCCGACCTCCTTCGTCGGGTTCGCGTTCGCCTCAGCGAAGATGTCGGAGATCTTGCGGCCCCTGTAGCTGGCGACCGAGAACAGCTTCGCTATGTCCACCTGCTTGACGTACTCGAACTCGTCGCCGACGCGAGGCACCTTCTCGCCGGGACTCCGCTTGGCCTTCCAGAGGATGGAGGCGAGCGAACCGCGCTCGACGCGGTTCATCCTCAGTTTGAGGATGGTCCCGGTCTTTGCCGGAAAGAACCGCATCTCGTACTGGTGGACCTTCCCGTCCTTGCCCGTCCACGAGGAGCAATCGACCACCGTGAAGTAGCCGACGTAGTAGCGGGCGCTCTCTCCGTTGGGACGGATCAGCTTCTCGCAGCACGGGGTTTCGTCTTCGACCCCGCGCAGGCAGGTGAGGATGGTCTTGAAGCTGTTGTTGATCTTCGGGTTGTGCTCCCACATGCAGGTCGGTTCGTCGTCCACGAAGACGAACTCCTTCGGTCCGACGATCTTCCCGCCCTCCTCGCGGGACTTCGACACCCAGAAGCGGTCGGGGCCGAAGCCCTCCTCCTGCTCCCGCTTCACCCTATCGGCCCCTGAGAACCCGGTCTCAAACCACTGGCCCATGTGCAACTCCTTCTGGCGATCTCGCCGGTTGACGGTCACGGGTTCATCAAGGCATCAGCCCGAACCCATAGAACATGGTAGCAAACAACAAAGCAGTTGTCAAGCAGGAAGGCGGGGAGGACCGAGAAGGTCGTAGCACTCGTCCAGGGTCAGATCGTCAGGATCTTTTCCCTCCGGGATCTCAGGGACGCGCGTGGTGATGCGCGTACCCAACGTAGTGACGACCCGCACCGCGATCTCCTTCCCCGGCTCGTCCCCGTCCCGCACCACCACCACACTCTCGCAGTTGGACACCACCTTCTCCGCTTGCACCTTCCCCAGGCTCGACCCCATGAAGGCCAGCGGCGAACGATACCCCCGCTGCCACAGCATCATCGCGTCAAAGAAACCCTCCACCAGGTAGCCGAGGCTCCCCTTGACCATGAGGTGCTCCCCGTAGAGGTAGAAGTCCTTGCGAAAGCCGGTCGCGTGGACGAACTTCGGGGTCTCCCAGGCGTCGATAGACCGCCCCGAGATGCCGACCAACCGGCCCTTCAGGTCGCGGATCGGAAGGGCGATACGACGCTTCGCCTCCAACCATCCCACCTCCCAGGTCGCCAGGGTCTTGTCCGTCAAGCCCCGCGCGTGCAACCAGGCGCGAGCCTCGGGGGAAAGCTCCCGGAGGGGGTCCAGTAGGTTCTCGGGAAGCGCCGGAAGATCGGGCACCTCCCCACCCGGATCCTCAGCCAGCCAGGTCGGCACCACGATCCCCGCCACCTCCTGCGCCGGAGGCTTCACCACCGCCAACTTCTCCGCCCGTGCCTTCAACACCGCCAGCGAGGGAACATCGTAACGAACGGCGCTGTCGTAGAGCACATCGTACAGCGCCGTGTCCCCTTCCCCAGAGAGCTTCGCCCATCGCCGGACCAGCATGAGCAGCGTGCCCTTGAAACCACACGCATGACACCGGCACATCGACGGCTGATCCGCCGCCACCATCACCGAAAAGGAGGGCTTGCGATCCGCCCGCGACTTGTGCGTCCACGGAGCCAGCGGACAGTGCGCCCGAACCCAGTGCGGGCCGTTCCTCCCGATCTTCGTACAGCCGATCCGATCTAGAAACTTCACGAGATGGTCATGGTCCACGTCCTACTTCTTCCCCGCCGGAGACTTGTCCGGCGTCGGTTGGTCCGACTTCGGTTGGTCCGACTTCGGCGCGGGCTTTCCCTTCTCTCGCTCCCCTATGAAAGAGGCGTAGAGCGTGTCGAAGGCGCGGGCCTTCTGCGGACCCTCTCGACGATGTTCTCGCTCCCGTTGCAACCCCTTGGGCGTGAGCTTGATCTTTTCTCCCGCCCCATCTTCGGAACCCACCTGGAGGTAGCCGTGCCGAACCAGTTGGGCGCGGCAGATCTGAAACGCCTGCTGGAACCGTTCCTTGCTGCGCACGCGGAGCGACCGCCCCACATAGACCGCGTAGGTTCAGTGCTTGACCAGGAGAGGAATCGAGGCAGCAGACATCAGAAGGGGGGCTCCTCGTTCGTCTGGGGGGCCGTTTTCGGATCCGGGGCGAACACCTCTTCGACATCCCCGCTACCCTTCGGGATCTCCGTGAAGTCCATCGCCAGGAAGTCCCAGCGGATGTCGAAATCCTCCGCCTCCCCTTCTCGCGTCTTCAGCGGTTTGATGCGTAGCCTCTTCTCTGCGATCATCTCCTCGGTTCGGATCATCCCGAAGATCATGTCGGCGTTCCAACCCGCCACGTCGGTCAGCGCGATGGACTCGGCCTTGACGGAAGCGGCATCGTTCGACTTCACCTCCCGGTTGAACTGCATGGTGACGACGATCGGTTTCTTCAGCCGCGCCGCGAGGCGCTTCAGTTCGTCGAAGGCGTTGGCCGCCTTCTCGGATCGCGTCTTCCCTTCGACCCGCAGGAGATAGGCCCCGTCCAAAAGAACCAGGTCGGGACTGGCCTCGTCGATCGCCGCCTCGAAGGCGTCAAGGCGGAAGTCGAAGTCACCCCCGATGAAGGCGAACTGGTCCCCTTGGACGAGATTCTGGATGCCCTTCTCCAGCTTGGCGCGCGCGAACGGAGAGAGCTTGCCGCGCACCCAGTCCGTGTAGGGAACCGCGTGCTCGATGCACAGGACTCGGCCCGCCATCGTGCGAGGAAGCATCTCGGTCGTCGCCAGGAGAACCCGGTGCCCGGCCTTCCACGCTTGACGGATGATGAGCGCCGCCGCCCAGGACTTGCCGGTGCCCATGCGAGCGACGAACAGAGCCAAGTCCTGCGGCCAGAGGCCGAGCGTGCTGTCGTTGGCCCGCGCCCACGGGAACAGGATGCCGGTCTTCCCCGACTCCTTCTCCAGGTAGTGCTCCCACGCCAACCTCGCCACGTCGGGGAAGTACGAGATAGTCGATCCTGCGGTGTGGTTCTTTCGGATCTCCCTAGTCAGCGCAGCAAGCGATTCGAGCGCCGCGTTCGGGTTGTTCTGGGCCTGCTCCAAGATCTTCGGCACCCCGGTCTGAAGGGCGAGCCGAAGCCGCGCCTCCAACACCTTGCCGAGGAAGTGGTTGGGGTCGCCATCGACGACGGTTTCGGCGGCGTCGGGACCATCGAGGTTGACCCCGGTCTCGAAATGGATGAGCGGGAAGGAGGGGAGTTTGTGGTGCGCCTTGTAGTAGCCGAGAACGAAATCGTAGGCTTTCCGGCCAGGTCCGTCGGCGGCCAGATCGGAAGGCTGCACACGCTCCATCGCCCGACGCAAGGATGGGGGTCCGCCCATGACCAGGGAGCGGACGAAGGATGCGTCGAGATCAGGCATCGAAGGGTCCCTGGTCGAGGTCGCGCTCCCAATCCCCTGCTTCCTTCGTCTGACGATCCAACAAGATCTTGTTCCAGTCCGGCCCCGTCATGTGCGTCGGGACGACGTAACGCGACAAGGAGCCGAGGCGCGGGTAGAGATCACGGAGGGTGGACAGCGGGAGCGACGACGTGATCACCGTGACGCACCGCTCCCGACCTCGGGAGCCGATCAGGTTGAACAGGTCGTCCTGCCCGAAGTAGGGTTGGGTGGCGTGGGAGGCGGCGAGGTCGTCGAGGACGAGGAGGTCCACGTTCTGCGCGCGTTCGGCGAAGGAGAAGGAGTCGTCGAACATCTGGTTGGTACGAATCGCGTCCCGCATCCGGGAGGCTGAGGTGAAGAGAGCGGTACCGCCCCAGGAGATCGCGGCCTTGGCGAGGAGAGTAGCGGCGACCGACTTTCCCACGCTGGGAAGGCCGTAGATCAACAGGCCGTGCCCGAGATGCGCGTAGCGCCGGAAGTCCTTCGCGTAGGCCCGAAGGAGAGCCCGGACCGGAAGCGACACCTCGTCGAAGCAGAGCTTCGATCCCCCCGTACACTCCCAGAGCAGGGAGGGGACACGAGCGCGGTGCTTGTCCCGCTCCTCCAGGAGCCGGGGCTGGTCCCGGAAGGCGTAGTCCCTCACTTGGCCCCCTTCTGGTTCTGAAGCCACGGCACCTTAGCCTTCGCCGCGTCCAGCTTGGCGTGGAGGGAGGCCGGAGCGAAGGCGTTGGGGTTATTCGCGTACCAGGCGTCCACCTCGGCCTTGACCTTGGCGTAGTCCTCCCACACGAACCTCTCCTGGTCCAAGGCGGAGTGGAGGTAGAGCACCATGCCCAACTCCGGGGCCGTGCGTAGGCCCTTGAAACGGGTCTGGTTGATGTGCCCCCAGTTCCCGAACACGTAGTCCAGCAGCCTCTCCAGCTTGGACAGGGGATACCGGACCAGGAGTGAGCGTGCCTGCCCCCACTCCGGCCCGGCCCACGGCACCGGCTCGTAGCCGGGGAGGAGGTCGGAGAGGCGCTTGTGCCAGGAGGCTTCGAGCTTCAGAATCTCCACGGGAGCCTTCCCAGACGCTTTGCCGGGCTTCCAGGGGGTTTCCCCCTCCGGGGAGCTTTCCGATGCCTTGGAAGCGTTCTTGGACGCTTTGGCGGCCTGTTTGGCGTTCTTGGCGAGAAGGCTGGTCTTGGACTTCTCGGCTCCGGCAGCGTCCGCCGCCATGACAGCCTTCAGGCGGTCGTGGTCCGGCATCGTTCCCTCCTGGTAGGCTCCGGGTACGAACACGGACCACGACTCCGGCTCGGAGAACGTAGCTGTGGCGGCAGCTACCAGTACAGCTACAGCTTGGGCTTGAGCCTGTATCATGGGCCGCGTGTTCTGGCTATAGGTCGTATCAGGTACTACTACTGCGACCACATCCCCACCTCCTGCTCCTTCAAGCGAAGCGCCCTCCGTGGGATGTTGTGCGTGCGAAGCACGCTCAGATCTGATCTCTTCTGGCTGATCTGACCAAGAGGAGAGAGAACATCCGACCGAAGGGAGGATGTGATCTCCCTCTTGGTCAGTTCTGTTTAGGTGGGACGGGGATGTCCCAAGCCAGGGGACGCAGGTGTCCCAAGCAAACGAAAGCTGACCCCCCTCCCCACCAACCCCCTCCTGCTGTTGGAAAACCTCCCACTCCGGGGTTCTCCCCCAAACCGCGTGCTGCGGGAACAGGTAGCTGTTCCCCTGGAACGTGTTCTCGGAGCGTGCCACGTACAGCAAGCCCCCCCTTTCGAGCACCGCTAGGTTTCTGGCGACCTCCTTCCGGCTCAGGCCGGTGTCCAGGGCTAGGGACTCCTGCGTGGGGTAACACAGGCGGCGGGACGCCGTACCACGGCCCCAACGTCCTAGTAGGGCTACTAATACCGACTTGGTACCCCACTGTAGGGCTTGGTGGTCGTACTCCAACACCCAGCAGGGGACGGCTACGAAGGTCCACTTGGTCTGGTACGGGTCCACCACCACCGGCTTCTTCGGGTCGCGGTTTGGCAGGTTGAGGCGCGGGGGAACCGAGTTCCCCATCCATTCGTGGGCGAGGAAGCGGTACTGGTTCGCGGCGTTGGTGTGGTGGCGCGGCAAGATCTCGATGAGGCCCGCCTTGACCAGCCGAGCGATACCCCGCTTGACGCTTCGGGTGGTTTTCCCCAGTAACCGCGCCAGGGTGTGCTGGAACGGGTAGCACTTGCGGTTCCGGCCCCAGTAGGCCAAGAGGCGCGCGAACAGGAACTTGTCGGCGGCGCTCAGGAAGCGGTTGGGGACACGCAAGACCCAGAGGGGGAGGCGGACGAAGGGTCCTGGGTAGAGGGCGGGATCGACGAAGGTTGAGATGTTCGACAAGGACACTGGAGGCTCCTAGCGCGGGAGGGGATGGGGGTTGTCGAGGAGGATCGGGTAGATCGGGGGAGCGGGGAGGAGGATCGGGGGAAGGATCGATGAGATCGCCGACGAAAGCACAAAGGACACCTCCGAGCGGCGCTTTGAGGACGTGTCGGGAGCGCGTGCCGGATTGGCCTGGCCCTGGCTGGTTTCAGCCAACCCAGCTTTTCCCGACACGTCCTCGAAACGTCGCTCGGAGCGCCAGGGCTACCCCGTCCTGGACGCGCTCCAGGTTTCAGGTCGTTTTCGGTCCGAACCTTCTTCGGTCCGCCCTTCAGCTACGCTGCCGACAACTACCCGACCGCTCACTCCCTGTCAAGCAGAAATCGGTAAGTATCTAATCCATCAGGATTATTTGCGCGATGTTATCGAACCCACCCTGAGAACCAGTTGCGTACTTTTCCGGTTCCTGTGTAGTTTTATGGCCTTGCGCGGACCGTACCACCACTAGCTCACGGACCGCCCAGGCCCCGCCGATCCAAGCAGGGCCTTTGGAGCCTGTCAAGTTTTTAGAGGTCCGTCGGAAAAAGGGAGCAACCATGAGCCACGCTGCATGAACGAGAGGGGCCGCCCGACCGTGGGAGCGGGGTCGGGCATCGGCCGGGATTTCCGCCCCCACCCGCACCAACCGCAGACGAGGAACAGGATGGACAGGAAGGGCACCAGCAGGAAACAGAAGCTCGGGAAGGAAAGCACTCCTACCCGGGCAGGGAACCCTCCCGCCACATCTCCCTCTCTCCATGGTGAAGCGTTGCGCCACGGGGCTGGGAAGGGGTTGTTGGGAGTTAACGGCGATCTGCGAGGGCTGCTTGACGTGCGGCCATGTGGTCGGGGGCTACTTCTTCTCGATCCTCTTCGAGGGGGCTGCGCGCCTTTCTGGCTTGGGGGGCTGCGCGCTTTTCGGGAGCTTGCCCTTCGGTACCCACCCCTTCCCGCCGCACGCCTCGCATACCACGAAGCTCGCCAG
>Ga0194121_10000423_pt1 | contig 74509 bp, 84 predicted proteins | sample TA2MahCa50mmetaG_FD_148609 | JGI IMG/M metagenome (GOLD analysis project Ga0194121, IMG submission 148609) | Freshwater microbial communities from Lake Tanganyika, Tanzania - TA2015020 Mahale Deep Cast 50m | ecosystem: Environmental > Aquatic > Freshwater > Lake | place: Tanzania: Lake... | reverse complement strand
GTAAAGAGTATTACTGCAATCCAGCTTTTTGAGGAGCATACAGATATCAAGAAAGAACTCTGGGGCGGAGAATTCTGGAGCGATGGTGGGTATGCAGGAACAGTAGGAGAAGGAGTTAACGCTGACATTATACTAAGATATATTCAACAACAGGGAAGAAGCGGTAAGCAGTTGAGATTAGATAACTTCTAGATGCCCCACGGTCTTGCCGTGGGGAGCTTCACTGCTGTAGCCTTTTTTGCCTGTGGGAGCTATTTATTTTTCACAAGAAACAGGACAGATGAAATATTTCTGAAAAGGAATCAGATTGATAGGATAGAGGTAACTAGAGATACACTTCAAGATCAACTGTACCAGCTGATTTCCTCTCTCCAACTCAATCCAAGAAAATCATTAGAAATTGGGCCTTATGGAAAGACAAATGGCTATGGTTTGGTGGAGTATGATTTCAACAGATTGTCAACAGACCTTATAATTGAGGGGTATAAAAGCATATCAAAAGGATCAAATATTAATGATTCCATAGAATATATTTCCAAAGGAAACAGGATGCAAGGATTGCAGATGGCGATAGAGACTCTTGATCAGGCCAGAAATATGGACTTGGAGTAATCCTAATCTTTAAATACATTCTTTTGTGTGTATTTTCGATCCCGTAGCTCAGTTGGTTCAGAGCACCGCTCTTATAAGAGCTCACCTCGATAGAGGTGCGGTTTCCATGCTGGAACGCTAGGGAAGGCGGGGGTCCGGAGTTCAAATCTCCGCGGGATCATATGTGCTTTGCATATTAGTCTGCAGTACTGCGATTCAGTCGCTCAACCGCGGGATCATATGTGCTTTGCATATGACATTTGTGGGTGTGCTACCTTAATTTGGAGATAATTTTTAAATGCGAGTTATCTCATATTCTTATGAGAATATGTTCAGATGGTAAAAATCCATACCATCTTCTAAGCATAAATGAAGTAAATGGCCTTATAACAAGGAGTGTTCAGTATGGAATTCAGGTGAAAAATAGTGAAGCTAAGAGCTTTCCAGGAACCATAAGGCTGACATCATTTGCAGGTAAACTTCCTAATCATACTTTTTCTCGAGCAGATCATTTTCCAGGAAATTTTTGTACAATTCCTATAGATTTCAGGCAAGAAACGCATTATGATGTAGATATTAGGGAAATGAGTCTCTATAAAAATGGAGTTGGAGAAGATGTCTATTTCAATCCACGTTTTACAATAATGTCTATCTTAAAGAGACGCTCGAGCCTTATTTATGGCGAGAGCAATCCTGTTTAATGAGACATAGTCTTTCGGATGCACCATTGGCGATACATGGGACATCCAGAAAAGCAGTAGATTTCTTGTTTAAAGAGGGAGTGTTGCCTGCCAAAGGGAGCAGAGGGTATGAGGAGTGGTTCTATTTCACACCTGTCTCAAGATATTATAATGGGTCAAGGTTTGCTTTGAAGACTGGCAAGTTCACTCTTTCCCAGGCAATGTCTTCAGGAAGGTTCTATGCACAATTGTATTCATGGGAGATGTTCTTAGAAGAAAAGCTGAGAAAAGTTCCCTCTTGGTAGGGAGACCAAGTCGATACAGTGGCAAATCATTGCAGATTTTTTGAGGAAGAGTTTGGGAAGAAGAGAGGTGACTTTGAAGTAAGAAGATTTGTTAAAGAGATGTGGGAGAGGAGAGGATATGTTATCGAGCCCAGCACATTGCTATTTGAGAGATATCATTATAGGAGAGGAGACGACCCTGCAGTCATCGCTTTCAGATGTCCTGATGGACTTCCTTTAGAATGCTTGAGAGCAGTTATACCACTTGGGGAAGAAGAGAAGAATATGCTTAAGAAATTGAAAGCAATAGGATTAAATAAGTAAACTGATTGTTTTTTGCATGAAAGACCTGAAAAAAGAGATAAGGGCCTATGCACTGAAGAATGCACTTGAATTTGGCAAAGCTGAGGCTGGAAGGATATTGCCTAAAATGTTTCAACATGGGCTAGAAAAGGGAGAGATAAAGGAAGCGATGCCTGTGATATCTGAAATTGTCAAAGAAGTAAATACTTATTCTAATGAGCAGAAAGAGAAAGAGTATGAGACATTGAAGGAATTAGTTAAGGAGAGAGAAGAGGAGAAGAAAAAAGACTTGCCTGATCTTCCAAACCTTGAAGGAGGAGTCGTGACAAGGATACCTCCAGAACCATCGAAGTATCTGCATATAGGTCACGCACTATCTTTCCTTCTTAATTACCTCTCTGCAAGACAGTATGGGGGAAAGTGCCTCCTGAGGTTTGAAGATGCAAATCCTGAGAAAGTCAGTCAGGAGTTTGTGGATGCTATGCTTGAAGATATGCAAGGATATCTCGAGATTAAGCCTGATGGCATAAGATATGTCTCTGATGATATGGATCTCATGTATCAGAATGCTGAGGAGCTGATTGGATTGGGGAAGTCCTATGCCTGTTTTTGTGATAGGAAATCAATGCAAGAGATGAGGCATGAAGGTAAAGAATGTGATTGCCGTAAAGCAAATGTAAAAGAGACGTTAGAGGAATGGAAGAAGATGTTGGCAGGGAAATATAAAGAAGGCGAGGCTGTATTAAGATTAAAAGGAGATATGAAGGCATTGAATCACGTCATGAGAGACCCCGTGCTTTTCAGAGTCGTGGAGACAAAGCATTTCAGGAAAGGCACACAGTATAAGGTCTGGCCAATGTATGATTTTTATAATCCGCTCGAAGATAATCTGATGGGGGTCACGCATATATTGAGGAGCAATGAGTTCGATCAGAGAGTAGAGTTGCAAGACCTTCTAAAAGACCTTTTAGGTCTTAGGAAGCAGACGATAATACAGTATGGGAGATTTGGAGTGCTTGAAGGCACAACGAAAGGGAGAGAGATAAGGGACCTTGTAGAATCTGGAGAATACATTGGATGGGATGACCCAAGGCTTGTGACACTAAAGGCCCTGAGGAGGAGGGGGATAAAGAAGGAGGTAATCTACGAGCTTGTGAAACAGCTTGGTTTGTCAAAGTATGAGATTAAAATAGATTTTGCTATGATTGCAGCGCTTTCTCGCAAGATGATCGATGCTGAGACGGCCCGATATTATTTTGTACCAGATCCTGTAGAGATTCATGTGAAAGGCTCTCCCATCCTTGAGCATGTGCATATTCCTCTTCATCCTGGCAAGAGTGAGACAAGAACAATAGATGTGGGAGACACGGTCTATATTTCTTCAGATGATATTGTTCAGCTTAAAGGCAAGGAAGCAAGATTGTTACACCTTTATAATGTGCAACTTCCTAAGAGCGCAAAAAAGGGAGATGCTACTTTCACTTCTTTAGAAAATAAGCAGGTACCCAAGATACAATGGGTCTCTCATGGTGTTCCTGTAAGAGTATTCATGCCAGATGGGAGTTGGAAAGAAGGAATTGGAGAGAGCGGACTTGTCGATCTGAAAGAAGGCGATGTTGTGCAGTTTGAGAGATTTGGATTTGTAAAACTTGACGCAAAGAAAGAAGGCAAACTGGAATTTTGGTTTACGCATCATTGATGTCAAGAATTCGTTTCACAGAATTCTTGAGTATATTGTCGAGAATAACAAAAACATTTATAAATATGCTAATCTTGGTGAGTGTATCCCAGATAACATTATTTTAGGGATATACAAAGCTAAAAGGAGGTAAAGAATGATAAACAATAGAAAAGGGTTAAGTGATATCGTTACTACTGTACTTATCATCCTTCTTGTCTTGGCTGCTATAGCGATATTATCATTATATGTTCTGTCCTTTGTCAATAAGGGAGGAACAGAACTCGAAGGCTCTGCAGAGTGTGCTCTGATGCAACTATATCCTACGGAGTGTAATTATCGTTTAGCTTATACTCTTCCTGGTGACGCAAAGGCTACTCAAAGGTCTAATAAGGATTATCCTGCTAACCAGAAGTTCTATAGTTTTAGCGTCTTGGCTACGAAACGTGGAAGTACGGATGTCAAATTAGTATCCATGAATGTTATTCTTAAGGATAAAGTTAGTGGTGAGGAGAAAAGTATTCCTCTCAAGGAAGGCGAGTTTCCTAAGTTTGTTGAAACAGCAAGAGTTTATAATAATGGTACTGGTGCAATATTATATAAAGCAGGGAATCCTGGTACCATTGAAGGACTCGGCAGTGCTCTAGATGATATGATTTATGAAAGCGTATCTGTAACTGCGGAAATTATTCCTGAAGGTGCTTCAACTAGAACTACATGCAAAACTTCTAAGGTCGTTCCTTGTGTTCTTAGAGAGTAAAACTATTCCTTTTTTTCTTTTTATTTTTGATTACTGCCCCACGGTAAAACCGTGGGGAGCTTTACTAGGGAGTATGTCTTTAGTTTTTGTCTTGGCAAGGTAGAACATTATGCGAATGTTTAAATAATTATTTGTCCTCGTTTAATTATGGAAAAGGGGATGAGTAGCTTTATTTTAATGCTCTTGATTTTTTTAGTTGTTTTATTATTTGTTGGGATTTTTGCAGGGATGATACTACAATCTTTTTCAGATAGAGAAACTAACCTTAGTGGGGCACTACAATGTCAGAAAATCAAAATTACTCCTACTTTGTGCTCTTATCTTTCTCATGATAAAGGTTATACTCTTCGTGTTTCCGCTTATCGAGGTGGTAATTCGGCGCCTCTTAAGGGAATTTACATCATACTTGCCGAAATGGAATCTAGAGAGACGAAAAAATTCAAGGCAGATAATATTCCTGCCGTTTTAGAAACGTCTCAAATATTGTTACTTGAAGGGTTTTCATTGAAAAACTATACCGAGGTTGCCATCGTTCCTATCATTGAAGTAGGTTCTACTGAATTCTTTTGTCCTCAATCCAAAACGTTACCATGCGCATAATTTAAAAAGTTCTTTTGCCATTTTTATCTATGATAGAGGTCGAGGCAAAGGCAAAGATCGAGGATCCTGCAGCATTGAGAGAAAAAGCACAAAAGATGGGAGAGTATCTTGGTTGCACTGTTAAGATAGACGATTATTATACGCTTGAGAATGGAAAGAAGTACCCTATAAAAAGCCTCAGGCTGAGGAAGATAGACAAGATATATCAACTCAATTTTAAACAGAGCCTTTCATTAAATCATAGGATACATGCAAAGAAGGAGACTGAATTTACCGTAGGCAATATAGATGATTACCTATGCTTCCTAAAAGAATTTGGGTTTAGGAAATGGCTAAGGAAAGAGAAAAGAAGTGAAGTCTATGGGATAGAGAGGAATTTCCACATCGAGCTGAATTTTGTGAAAGGACTGGGATGGTTTGTCGAGGTAGAGTACCTGGCGCGGCCTGAAGATAAATCAGATGCTGAGAAGAAAGTTCTTGAAGTAATGAAATCACTTGGCATAAAAGAGAAGGATTTTATCGATAAGGGATATACCAGACTTCTTTGGGAAAAAGATAAGAAGAATCGCTGATCATTTTCTTTTCCAGGCAGGCGCTTTATTCTTTGAAAAATGCAAAATGTTCATGAAATTCTTTCTATCTGTCTCTATTCTTACTACAACTCTTTCTATGTCGGTAGAGTATTCTCCTGTTGAAGTCTCACAATGAAAGATTATGCTGTCCCCTACAGTCACACCTTCAAGCCTATTTGAGATATTGCCAGGAAGATCCTTGAATGTCTTCGGGAAGGCAGGAAGATGAGAAGTTGTAGGATAGGGGAAAGAATCCTCTTTGTCACGAATAAGGTCATAATGACTTCTTGAGACCTCTATAACATAATTGACTGGAGGCCTAGGCGGGGCTTCATTCATGGAAATAAGAGGAAGTACTTTTATATAAAGATTTATCTTTTTCCAGGCGAGCCACTTTTTTCAGTTTTCTTGCCCTTTTTGATTATTTCTGCTTTCTCTTTCTCTATGGCTGCAATTGCCTTATCTATCTCCTTGCTCTTGGATTCCAATTCTTTTGGATCTATTTTTTCATCAACTTCTTCATCCTCTGTCTTGTCTGTCGCTGATTTGCCTTGGGCGGCAGCCATCTGCTTCTTCACTTCCTCTGCAGGCAGCTTTCTTACTATATCCATAAATGATTTCTTCTCCATCCTCAAGACTGTCCCAGAATAATCCTCAACATGCGCATTAAGTATGCCCATGCCAGAAAGCATGCAATTAAGGTTCCAAATCTTCTTTCCGTCTATTGTCTGGACTACAGCAATTATCTTCTTTATCTCGTCAGTTATGTTTCTGTTCCTCATCTCATCCTCAAGGATGCCTTGGATGGCATCAAGGTCAATCTTTGTTTTAAGATCAAGTTTTTCGGGAGCCTTCTTTGCCATCAAGTCCATCATCTGCACTGTCACTTGGTTGTCTAGAGTGAATGCCGCGACTTTCTTCTTGGATGGCACATAATAGTCAATTACATGCTGGTTCTTGCCGCTCTCCAAGTCCAGCACGAAGAATGCTGCTACCATGAATGCGTCGGAATTCTTCTTTGTAAAATCCTTGTATTCTGAAGAGGAATTCAATTTTGTCAAGTAAGGCTGTATTTTCATTCTTTTAACTTCCTTTTTAGTTATGTAAAGTTTTTAAGAATAATAGGTTTATAAGGTTTTAGATAAAATTTATATATGCATTTTCTGGAGGATTTTTATGATAGAAGCACTCATTCCTGTAAGGGAGCAGAGGGAATATAGAGAAGGAATGAAGAGTGTCCTTGCAAGTCTGGAAAGAAGTATAAGAAGTGCTGTGGAAAATAACATAATTGTTAAATAGGGCTTTTTTCTTTGATGTCTATGAAAATATTGCCTCGCGCAAATTGGCCTCAGACCAATGTATCTGTCAGGGTCGTGCAATTAGTATTGGGGGATTCAATCCATGGAGATCCTTACCTGATCTTTGAAGATCCTGTATATTTGCCAAGTATATCCACTCACGATGAGATATTGGGAAATACTTTGAAGAATCTTGGAATTGATTATTCTATGGAAGAATCCTTGTCTCCTGGAAGAGGAAGTTTTCAGATCCTCGCCAGGTCTGGAGAAGGATATTCTTGTTTGGGGATGGGCTTTGCAAATATTTTGCGAGAAAGAAGTATAAATTTTCAAGGGCATTCTATTCATTATGCACTTGGTGTGTCAATCCCTCATCTTGTGCGCATGGCAGGATTAGAGAAAGATTGGAAATTTTTTTACAGTGGCTCTCCATTAAAGTCATTCATTTGATCACTTCCTTTGCTCTATCTTATCTTTAATATCTTCTATGAAATCCTGGATCTTGACTCCGAATCTTGGCTTGGCATTTCCTCTCTCTCTGACTGCGAGAGTCTTGTTCTCTTCTTCCTTGTCTCCGATGACAATGGTATATGGAATTTTCTGCATCTCGGAATCTCTTATCTTGTCATTTATAGTTGTTGAACGAAGATCAGCTTCAACTCTAATGAAAGGAAGAGCTTCCTTTAGCTGCTCTACTGTCTTTTCTGTAGCTTTAAGATTGCGGTCTGTGAAATTGAGGACTCTTACTTGGACAGGAGATAGCCAGAGTGGAAGGGCTCCTTGGGTCTTTTCAAGAAGGTAAGCCATAGTCCTCTCTGTCGCGCCTGTTGATGACCTGTGTATCACTACGGGCCTGATATTCTCGCCATTCTCATCAGTGTATGTCATATCATATCTTTCTGGTAGCGCGAAATCTATCTGAACAGTCAACAGAGTGTCTTCTTTGCCGTAAACATCAGTATATTGCAAGTCGAGCTTAGGGCCATAGAAAGCAGCCTCACCATCAGCTTCCTTATAATTTATCTTTAACTTGTCAAGAATCTTTTTCATCATCTTCTGAGATTCATCCCACATCTTAGGATTATCAATATATTTTTTCTTGTCCTTAGGATCCCATTTGGAAAACCTGTACCAAATATCTTTTATTCCAAGCTTTTCCATGGCATATTTGAGTAATTCAACAACTTCTGTGAATTGTCGCTCTACTTGATCCTTTCTACAAATAATGTGTGCATCTGCTAAAGTTAATTGTCTGACTCTTGTGAGGCCCCTCAGCTCTCCTGATTGTTCGTTTCTAAATAGTGAAGCTACTTCAGCATATTTCAAAGGAAGTTCCTTATAACTTCTGTTTTTGCTCTTGAAAAGGATGAAATGGAATGGACAGGTCATTGGCCTTAAGGCCAGCGTGTCATCTCCAGAACAAATACAAAACATTCCATCTCTATAATGCTGCCAATGTCCTGAAACCTTGTATAGGTCGCTCTTTGCCATTATTGGAGTTGAAGTATGAAGATATCCTCTTTTTAATTCTTCATCTATTGCAAAGCGTTCAATTTCTCTTTTTATTGTAGCTCCTTTTGGAGTTAGAAGCGGGAGTCCTTGCCCAACTACTTCGTTAACTAGATAAATATCTAAGTCTTTTCCAATCTCAACATTGCTTTTGAGATCATTTTTTCCACGAGAAGCATGCATCACATTTTTAGAGAGCTTTTTAATAAGCTGTTGTATCTCAGCAGGATTGACTTCTTCTTCCCCTCCAGTTTTTCCTTTTCCAGTTATTTGTAAAACCTTATGCTCTCCTTTCACATCTTCTGACTGGCTTGGCCTGAATTCCTTGCTCAATTCTGAAAGAGGATGGCCCTTTACCTTAAGCTCAAATTCCTTATAATATCCAAATGGGGCACGAAGCACTTTGAATCCTTCTTTTATCAGAGTGTGTTCTGCTTCTACGAGGTATTCCAGAGCGGTCGTAGGATCCGAGAGATTAGAAGAAAGATGGGCATAAGGATAGAGGACAATTGTTTTTGCTTTCACTTCTCCAGCAATCTTTTTAACAGCCTCCACTAACTCTTTTATCGTCTTGTCATCATCTCCTTTCTCTACTGCGGTAAGGATGACCAAAGGATCCTTTGCCTCTTTTTCTGATGTATCCTTAAGCTCTTCAGGATTTTTAATGGCCTTTTTTAATGGCTTGAATTTTATATAATCACAATGAAGAGTTATTATTCTCATGTTTTGATAAGAAGATGATGTTATTTAAAAGTTGTTCTATTCAAAAATCTGTAGTACGATAGTGGTTAAGAAAGCTTTATTAAATCATATTTAGTATTAGATAGATGGGGAGAGAAAAAGGAGATGGAAATGACCTTGTACAGGGCGCTATTTCTGAAGGTATCGAGGCAATTTTGCAAAGGCATCCACGATTCAGAGGCATGCAACAAGCCGTCACTCAACATGTTGATCCACAGAGATTGAAGAATGGTTTGAGAGGCATAGAACAGTATATTATTCAGCTTGAAAGCAAGAGAGGAAAGGAGTTCTCTGACCAAGAAAGAGCGCAGATGCTTTATAATGGTGTCGTCAATTATGTTGCTTCTGGAGGAGCTTTTGATGATGATGGGAAAGAGATAATACTTAGGAAAAGTCTTGAAGAGAGAGCGAAGAAGGGGCCAAGGAGTTGGGAAGCTCAACGTGAATTAAAAGGTGAACAGTATCTTGAGAAAGTCACAGTAGCTTTCAGGGAGCTTTATGATAGATTTAAGCAAGGCGATTATGTGCAACATATGCCTGAAGTCGCAAAAGCAGTAACCACTGTTTATAATATGGGTTTCCTTGGGCCTGCCCTTGATTTAATGAAACAATATGGGCTGATAGATAGAAAGAGATATGCACTTATCAAGAAGAATATAATCAAGAGGACTGAGAGGGCAGTTGAGGAGACTACACAGAAGATGGAAGAATATAGTTCAGGTGAACAACCCAATTATGGTTCTGCAGGACATGGAAGAGCTGTTGCAGCTGGTCTTGGATTAGCTGGATTGGGAGTAATGCTCTTTTCAGGAACTAGGGCAACTGGAGGAGTTATTGGAGGCTCATTTTCAGAACTGCTTTTGCCTTTCTCAGGAGTGTTGTTATTAGTGGCTTCTTGGCTTCTTCTTGGAAAAGTAAGGCGGTCAATGAGTGCCGGTAGTTTTAAATAAAAGGCCATTTATTAAATAAACATGGAAAAAGACATCGACAGAATAACAAAATCCGCAGACACTGACATAGTAATAAGGATAGATGATTTTGGAGGAAGGAGAGGTGTAACAATAAGAGAGTTTGTGAAATCAGACAAATATACTGGTTTTACAAAGGCAGGCACACGTATTCCTGCAGATAAGTTCAAGATTTTTAAAGCTGCTGTAAACAGCATAGATGAGAAGGATTTAGAAGAAGAGGCGAAAGAGTGATTTTTCTTTAAAGTTAAAAGTTATTTTTTGGTTTTGATCTTTTTGATTATCCATCCTACTATTACTCCAATTAATACTCCAGATATGAGAAGGATCAAATAGATTAATGAGTCATCTGTCATAATCTTACTAAGGTGAAATGAAACTGTCTCTCCAGTTGAGAAACTTTTGCAAGGGCTAGTCCCGTCTTCAGACAGACCTATGCAATAAACTGGCATGAATAAAGAAAGAACCAATAAAATCAACCCTATCAAGAGGCCTATGAATGCACCTTTTGTTTCATATGACCACTTTTTCCAACTCATTATTTTATGGAGGAGAACATCTTTATAAAGCCTTCTTTCGAGATAAATATATGCGAGGAGAACAATATGAAAAAAAATCAAGTTCAGTTAAGAAGCCCCATCGTTACTGTATGTGGACATGTCGATCACGGAAAGACAAGCATCCTGGATTGCTTTAGAGGCAGCTTTCTTCAAGAAGAAGAGGCCGGAGGAATAACACAGAAGATATCTTTTACGCGATTCCCTTTATCCCGAGTATTTGAAGCATGTCCATTGCTGCATAAAAATAAAGTTGAACTTGAGATACCAGGATTTCTTTTTATAGACACGCCAGGACATGCTGCATTTACAAATTTGCGAAAACGTGGAGGCAGTCTTGCGGATCTGGCCATTGTCGTAGTTAGTATCAAAGAAAGCATACAACCACAGACGGTAGAAGTATTGCAGATATTGAAGGCTCACAAAACTCCATTTGTTATAGCATTGAACAAGATAGACACAATATCTGGATGGAGAAATCATGAAGGAAAGACATTCAGGGAATCTGCTGAAATGCAACCGATGCATACAAGGAGTGAGTTCGATGAAGCGGTATTGACATTTCAAGGATCATTGAAAGAATTAGGATTTGAATCTGAACTTTATTATAATATAAATGATTTCACAAAGAATGTTGCTATAGTGCCTTGTTCAGCAAGAACCAAGGAAGGGATATCTGAATTGCTTTTCATTTTGTCGGGATTGTGTCAGAGATTCCTGAGAGATAGACTGAAACTTTCTGAAGTAACCAAAGGAGTATTACTAGAATTGAAAAAAGACAGAGGAATGGAATGGGCAGAGGTAATTGTGTACGATGGTGTGCTGAAGGAAGGTGATAGTTTAATGATTGCTTCATTTGGTGAACCTGTAGTATCAAAGGCAAGAGCAATGGCGGAGATTTTGCCTCTTTCGACTAGGTATACTTCAACGAAAGAATTGAGAGCAGCATCTGGAGGAAGGATACAATTGACGACAAAAGAAGGAGTCCTTCCTGGAATGCCTTTTCAAGTTATTTCTGAAAATAAAGAAAAAGAGAAAGTACGAGCGCAATTCAAGAAAGAATTTTCTGAAGTGCTTAAATTGGACAAACAAGGTATTGTCTTGAAAGCTGATTCTCTTGGGAGCCTTGAGGCGCTGATGACATTGTTGAGGCAGGAAAGAGTGCCATTTGTAAAAGCAGGGATAGGGCCAATAGGCAAAGGAGATCTTCTTTCTGCTCAAGCTAATATTGACATAGATCCACTAAATGCCGTAGTCTTGGGTTTTAATGTCTCTATTGATGAAGGGCTTAATGTGCCTGCAGGAGTTAAAGTGATGACTCATCCTGTTGTGTACAAGTTAATAGAAGAAGTGACATTGTGGAGAAAAGATAGACAGGAAGAACTTGTAAGGGAAAGACTACTTGGCCTGGCGACTATATGCAAACTCGATATTTTGAATCAACATGTATTTAGGAATTCCAATCCTGCCATATTTGGCGTCAGAGTATCAGCGGGGAAGATAAGAGTAGGTATACCTTTGATAGACAGTGATGGAGAAGAAGTCGCGAGAGTCAAATCATTACAATTAGAGAAAGAGAGCGTGAATGAAGCTGTTGAAGGAAAAGAACTTGCCATGGCATTGCCAGGAATAATGTTTGACAGGAGACTTGGTAAAATAGACTCACTTTATGCAGATCTTTCAGAATCACAATTCAGGCAGATAATGAAACAGAAAGACCTTTTTTCACACAGAGAAATAAAAGTACTTGAAGAACTTGCAGCCATCAAAAGAAAGAAGAATTCTCATTGGGGATACTGATAAATCTAATTAACTAATGTATTTTTCACTCTCTTTGATCTTGAGAAGTAAAGTGTCCAGGCGAGAGATATAGCTCCTGAAAATATATAAGTTATTGTTGGAAAAGTATAACCTATCCCTATAAGGCTTACAACGAAATCAACCCAAATTGCTACATAAGTCCAATTTTTTGCATAGCGAGATTTTCTAAATATCAAAATCAAGGAAACAGATATAAGTGCCAATGCAATTGTATTCATAGAAATAATCATTGGTAATGGCATCTCGTTTACCACGATACCAATAGATTTCAATACTTCCATTTGTTCTTGAGATTTCTCACTGAATATATTTACTATCTCATTTAGTGCACCAATTATGCCAAATATCTGAAAAATGACGAAAACCAGAAGCCATCCTTCTATCCCCTTTAGTTTCTCTTTAGCCATACTTTTTATTGCAATTTAGACTTTAAAAATCTATTGAATCAGTCTATCTCTTCTTGCATTTAAGTAGGCCATACCAAGAAAGATTGTTGAGAGCGAGATTTGAGCGCCAACTGTTAGAGCAAGCTTAATACCCCGTTCATTTTCTATTTCTAATGCAGATCTTATCTCTGGCTTGTTTATTGTTGCCTGATAATTGCTTTGCACAGATGTCATGCGCTGCACTAATGCAGGATATTCTGAGCTATATTTTGGCGAAGATCTTAGCAGATAATGTGTATCTATCATCTCTTGGCGAGCTTGAATAAACTGTTGAGGGAGAGTGCGATTATTAAATGCATTACTGCAAAGAGTTGACATCAATGAATATGAGCAGATTGTTGCACCTATTATCCCTGTATAAAATATTGCAGATGACTTGGCCATGAGCTGAACTACAGATAGAGGTATAAAAATATTAGGGTTTTAGATAAATTCTCAACGTTTTTTTATGTCGGGAACCGATGAAAACCACACCTTTCAAGGTGTGGTGGTTCCCGAGCATCTCCAAAAACGAGCGCCTGCAACAAACCTCGGCTTTTAAGCCGCAGTGGCGCATCGTTTTTTTATTTTTTCTCGGCTTTTTTCTCTTGAAGTAACTGCTTAACCCAATGTACCTCTCCTTGCACTGTCCTGAGAGGATGAGCAATATTAACTTTAGGCAGATGGAGTTGCTGTTTCTTTTTGCTTTCATTGATATGCTTGATGATAAAGAATGGAATTGCCAGACGCAAGATAGCTGCGAGAGAGAACACAATTATGAAAGGCTTCCCAAACCATATCGGTACAATATCCAGGAGAATGCCTCCAAGCAATGAACCCGCTACTACACCTATGCCTCCAAGGACGTTCATGTATGCTACACAAAGGCCCCTATGCTTTGGAGAGGTAGAATCATATGTGAAATTCATTATACCAATCACAAGTGCGGCGTTTGCAAGGCCCACTATCAATTGAGGAATAAATATTATTGCCCAGGGATTTGTGAGGAATATCCAGAGGATAGGATTCAGTCCAAACAACAGAGAAGATAGATAAAATAACCTCTTGTTACCGAATCTGTCAGAGAACCTTCCTATAATTGGAAGGAATAGAAGATAGAAAACAGATGAAGAGAGAGTTATCAGGGCGATGTATACATAATTGAACTGCAATTCTCTTAGCATATAGACTGCAAAGAAGGGAGAGGCTACCATTATAGCAAAATTGAAAAGAGCATATGAGACTGCGAATTTTCCATAATTATCATATCTCTTTATGAATGCCCAAAATGAAAAATGGTCTTCTTTCTTTATTTTTAGTCGTGGCTCGTATTGTTGATTGAATAAGGAGAATGAAGTGAATCTTGCGATACTTGCTATTGTGAAGAAAAGTGCAAATCCAAGCAGGACGAAACCGTTTGTCTTAAAAGAATCGAGTACAAATCCGCTTATTAAGAATAGCGAGATCCCAAACGATTCTGCGATCCTGCTTCTTCTGCTAAAATATCTTCCTCTCTCTTCCTGAGGTACTAAGTCGCCCATCCATGAGAACCATGCTGGATAGACAATTCCTCCTGCGATGACAATGAGGCCATAACCTATGATAAGAAAAGGGAGCATGTATGCAGAAAGGCCTTTCCATGAGAGGAATGCAATTAGTGCTAAAGGAAGCCAGAGAAATGCCTGCAGTCCGACGAATCTTCTGGCTATCTGCTTCCTTGAATAAGACCCCATGAGATGATTTCCATAGAGCTGTGCAAGCGGGCCTACGATACCTGCAAGTGCGCTTAGAAGACCTACAATTGTGGGTTGTGCCTTCAATTCAAGGGCGAAAAGAGAAATATAGTTGTCTCCAACAGCAGTCATCGATGCAGCAGCTGTCCCTTCCTTTATACTTGTATTGAGAGACTGCTTCTTTTTTTGCTCCTCTTTTTGCATCAAGCAGGAACGGCGAGAGTGATTATAAAGGTTTTTATGCCAAGGAACTTTAGCACCCATACCTCGATAATCTTCGATTCATGACGTTTTTATTGCTTCATCTATAGATGGAGGGCAGCCATGTAGGATTATCACATTCATGCTTTAGATCCCAAAATAAATACGACGTTTGTCTGATTGTGGAAGTGAGAGGACTGGAGCTTCACCTCTTTCGATTTTAGATCCAAGGGGGCTATCTCGCCGTATGTAAAAAATCCTGCGAGGGGCACATCTCTTCCTATGATATTTTGCACAGCAGTTATCTCTTCCTGGCTTCTACCTTCCAATACTGCTTTGCAACCAAAAGAAGAGAAGAACAATGCGCAAGCAGGTTTTGCCTTACCGAAATTATGGAGGGCTTGCTCTGCAGCCCTTGCGGCGCTTTCAATAACATCATTCCTTGATGCAGTTGCAATCGTTACCGAGGTTTTTTCGTGAATTGGAGAACCAAAAATAATTGACTTCTTATCAGGATGAATCTCAACTGGGGCCCTAAAAGGGGTGAAGAATTCTCCATCTCCTAGTTGAATCTGTCTGTCTGTCAGCCCTATAGGATATTCAGACCCTGAGGTCGGGAGTCTTGCAGAAAGCTCTTCGCCCAGCATCTTCTGATAGATATCTAGAGCAGGATCTCCATCCAATTCGAAGAGAGAGTTGACAATCGATTTTGTCACCTTGAGTTTGTTACCTATAGTCTTCCATCCTGACTTTATTCCTGATGCGGTGATAATATTTCCTGCAAGCAATATTCCTACAACTGAATCTTCGTAGACTTTCCCGTTGTGATATTGATGGGTTTTTTTAAAATCTCCCCTGTCTCCGAGGGCTCCTCCGAAGATTGGGAATGTTTCTCCCAAGACAGACTGGATACCCTTTATCAACTCTGAAAGATTTCCTGCTTTTCCGCCGGGGAAAAGGAAGAGTGTAGAAGGTTTTTTCTCTTTTAGTCTTTTGACCAATGACAGTGCTAATTGCTTTCCAGCCTTGAACTCGTTTCTCCTAAGATGCTGTTCTATTGCATGTGAAAAAGAGACTGACTGCATATACAATGCTAATATCACCACAGAGTCGTCGCTAACTCCCCATGTGGAAATCTCTCCTGCAGTTGTTCCTCCTATGAAAGGTGTGTTCTTAGTTATTGAAGTTATAGTGTCGAGAAGCTGTTGCTGAGGGTAAATTGGCGAGGCGAACACCATCATCAAGCTAGGAGGCTTACCAAGATGGCGCAGGGCTTTCTCTGCGGCTTCCTTCCCTGCTGATGACGCGTCTTTGGCTGTACTAACACCTACTCCTGCTTCTATCATGGTCTTTTTTTGTAAACGATTAACTTCCCTATATTGCTCGTGGTTTATAATTGTTTAGTTATTGAGTAGTTTCTACGGAAATTGCAATTCATTTCCACTCAAGTATTCCTTCTAAGAATTGACGATTCTCACTTAATATGATTCCAATGGAAGAGATAGTATCAAGCATTGAAAAAATAAATGGAAATTCACTTCTCTCGTAGTCATTCTTGCTAAATTCTAAAAGCAGCGTCATATTTATAAACTTGGTGAATATTATCTTTAAATTAATAAGATTGCAATTGCAGGGATAGTCCTTGCAATGCTTGTGATTGGAGTGCTTTCCTACTATTTATTCAATACTAAAAGTGAAAGTTATGACCGCGTGGTTCCTCAAATAGAAAATCCTGATTGGTATGACAAAATAACATTTATGGTTTGGAATGCTGAATTAACGAAAAACTCAGATGGTCAGTGGCTAACATTTGATACTCAGCGCAATACGGGCTTTGATGAGCTCAAGGTATTGTCGCTAAATGTATGGGTAGAAGATGTAGCGGGTCAATTTGTTGCAATACGATACGCATCGCCTTCAGCAAAAGCATTTGGTCTTGAAAGACAGAAAGTTTCCATTTCTATCTCGAATTCACTAAACCTTGGAAAAGTGGCACATATAAGAATCCAACCAGTTGTTACGTTACAAAACGGTAAAGAAGTATCAGGAAGATATGGTGATAAGATTTCTGTGAGTGAGAATTAATTGCTGACTAATCTGTTTAACCGCATTCAAATCACCTCATACGAAATTGCTTCCTGTACGATCTTAAGCAATGCTTCGTTTGTGAATGGTTTTTCAATAGCGTCAATTACACCCTCAATCTTCTTAGTGAACTCCTTTGTACCTATAATGGCAGTCATATAAACTATCCTTATCTTTCTCAGCTTGCTATTTTCCTTTATCTTCTTCACCAGCTCTATAGAAGGCATCCCTGGCATCCTTATATCAAGAAGGACAAGCTCTGGAAGAGGAGAAATTGTCTGAAGTTTCTTCCAACACTCGTCGGCAGTCTCTGATTCCTCGACTGCATAACCTTCTGACTCCAAAAGTATTCTGACTGTCTTCCTCAACGTTTGTTCATCGTCGACCACCATTATTGTTTTCATTTGTTGTGCAACTCCTGATTTCTATTTAAACTTTTTGTTCAAGATAGGAAGGGAAATAGTTAATGTTGAGCCTTCGTTCAGTTTGCTTTTGACAAAAATGTCTCCAAGATGTCTTTCTATAATTCTCTTGCAGATGTATAATCCAAGGCCCAGCCCTCCAAGGACTCGATTTGCTTTTGGGTCTATCTGGAATCTTTTAGTGAAAAGTTTTGGGATATTCTCTTTTGCTATTCCTATTCCATCGTCCTTTACACTGATGAGGATCTTTCCATACTCTTTCCTTGCACTTATCCAGATATGGCCATTCTCATTACCGTACTTGTATGAATTGGTTAACAGATTGAGAATGACCTGACCTAGCCTTGTCCTGTCAGCAGTTATCGTGATTGGCTCATCCGTTTCAAGAATCGCTTTCACGTTTCTCTGTTGGAGCATCACTTCACTTATATTTATAGTCTCTTTCAATAGTTCAGTAAGATTGAAGTCAGTGAAATCGTAGACTATTCTGTTTTCTTCTATCCTTGCAACATCTCCCATGTTCTTGACTATCATATTCAATCTTTTTGCATCTTCGAGGACTATTTTCATCGATTCCTCCTGCTTGTCTGTCAATGGGCCTAGTTTCTTCTGCGATATGAGGTCTATAAGAGAAGTTATACTTGTCAAAGGCGTTTTCATCTCGTGCCCTGCAAGATCCATGGAATCTATATTCTGGTCTTCTACACTCTTTTTTGCCTCAACAAGACCAATAGCTGACCTGACCATCTCGAGATTCTGAACTCTTAATTCTTGGGTCTGCTCATTCACCAGTCTCTCCATATCACTTCTAAAATTCTCAAGCTCTGTCACATCCCTAAAACTCCAGACTCTACCTATTGTCTTGTCATGCACTATAAGAGGGCGAGAGAATCTTTCTATTATTCTACCATCTCTTAAATTTAGTCTGTCAATATGATATTCAGATTGCTGGTTCTCACCTTTATGGGATAGAAGTGAAGAGGGGTCCTTCAACAGTCTTGCTGCAATATGCAAAGTTCTACTTATGTCTTTGTTTTTCGTCTTTGCAGGTATATTCCAAATGTGCGCAAACTGTTTGTTGAAATGAAGGACATTCTTTCTGTTATCTATTACTATTATCCCGTCTGCAGTAGACTCGAGGATGGATCTTAGGAGAGCTTCGTCTTTGGCTAAAGATTCCTTGGTTTCATGCAACTCTCTTATCGCAGAATGTAAGTGCTGATGGTCTATCTTTTCTTTTCTACGCAGAGATTCCAAGATACTATTTACAGATCTCTTTTTTGACATCACTCATTTAAGAAATTGCTATTTTTATACTTACCCCTAAGGGAACTACGTTCCCTTATATGTGTTCAACTTCTCTTAGATTCTCCTCACTTTAAAATTTCCTTCTGAAAATCTCTTTGGTACTGCTGTCCTTTATTAATCATGAGAGTGAAATTAATTCCTTATTAATTCATTTATTATGTCGGGAACCGATGAAAACCACACCTTTCAAGGTGTGGTGGTTCCCGAGCATCTCCAAAAACGAGCGCCTGCAACAAACCTCGGCTTTTAAGCCGAGGTGGCGCATCGTTTTTGTGATGGAATTAATATATTTTGATTTTTTGAGGTTTTATCGACGTTGTTTAAAATACGTGAAAATGATAGATATATTTAGATATAATAATATATTAAAAGATATATGCCTCAAAAAGTGTTATTAAGCATTCCATAACAAATGGTTGTCCATCTCAAACGCGAGCAAGAAGCTTTTGCTTATCCTTCTTTGCAGCAAGTCATCTTAGATGCTCTGCGTGAACACTGCTTTCTGCATAATCAAGGCAAAAAACCAAAAAAAGAGAAGCGGGAAGGCCCAAAGGTATTGACGAAGCATACATTATCTCCCATAAACTTCCATTCAGCAAGAAAGGCAAGGATATAGATCTTTAAATCTAGCTTATCTATGAGCTTATGTTATCTGCAGAGAAAGAGAAATGTTTAAATAACAGAATATGTTTTTGATACGATGAAAAGAGGAAACGCTGTCAAATTATCTGTTGCTATTGTCTTTACGACCCTTATTATATTCTCTTCGATTTCTCTATCTTCAGCATTTGGTCTTAGCGATATAGGAGATTGGTTCAGCAGCCTTTTTGGAAAGTCTAAAGCTACTGGGCAAGTAACTTCAGGAAGTGGAAGCGGTTCAGGAACAACATCTGACAGCGGATATTTGAAAATTTATGTAGCCGACAGTGTTACAAGTTCGCGCATTACTAATGCAAATGTTGTTGCGACGAGAGGAAGTAGTACTTATACTGCCTCATTTGATGGTACTTTCTATGTTTTTTCTAATATTCCTGTGGAGAGTTATACTATAAGCATAAGCGCATCAGGTTATCAATCAAAGAGCGAGACTGCTTATTCTGGAACTTCGGTTAGCACAGGCGTTGCTATGTATCTGACTGCATTGGCGAGCGGTTCAGGAAGTGGAAGCGGTTCAGGCTCTGGAACAACAAGCACATCAAAAGGAACTATAGGATTTTATGTTATTGATTCTTCTATAGGAAGCGGTTCAGGCACTCTTGGCTCTATCAGTGGCGCAAGTGTGAAGCTACAGTCTGGAGGAGCGATATATTCCCCTTATCTTGAAAATGGCCGTCTAGTCTTCTCAAATATTCCTGCAGGCACATATACTGCAACTGCAAGCGCTTCAGGATTTAACTCTGTTTCTAAGAGTGTCTATGTAGGATCTGGGACCAATTCTGATGTGACTTTCTCTTTATCTAAGTCTTCTACTACTGCGGCAGCAGTGTGTGGAAATGGACTTAAAGAAGGAGGAGAGAACTGTGACCTTGGAACAGCCAATGGAGCATGCCCTAAGTTGTGCAGTGCAACATGTACTATAAATGTTTGTACAACTATTACTTCCTCAACAGATAGAAATATCTGTGATGGTCTCAGCCTCTCTGTCCAGGCAAAAATCCCTCGCTTTATCGACAGCCTTACTCATGGTTATTATATGGCTAGAATTGAAGGACAATCTCTTGCACTTGGTAATTATACTTTTATCTCTTCTCCATATCACCAGGATAAAGTCAGGGTACTGCAATTGACTTCCATACCCTATGGTACTATTGGGGCGACAGCTGGAGCCAATGTCGTTTTCATGGATGCTTTTACCGGTGAGGAGTTTAAGTTTAATACGGGATACGAGAATGCTACTTCAGGGTATATAGATGGGTATCTTTATCATGTTGCTGCTTATCGCTCAGCAGGAGCCAATAAGTTTGACCGTGTGAATATAACTTGGGGAGATGGTGCTGTTGCAGGGTTTGAAGGCAAGCAAAGAGATATTTTGCAGTGTTACTCTAATGCTACTATAATTACTTCGACTAAGAAGCTTCAAGACGCTAATCTCTGTACTAATCAAAGTGATAATCAGCAAGCTACAGGTAAGGATTCTAGTGGTGCTCAAATTACAGTTCATACGGGACTTGATGCTGTAACTATAAGTAATGAGGGAGATTATGTGAATATACAGAGGTCTTCAGATGGGCTCGGCCTTAGAGCAGATTTTGTATCTGCTCTTGCTCCTGACAAAGTAAGTAATTTTGTCTATGCCAGTGATTGGGATCGCGTTCTTAATAGTCTCGCATATCCGACTTTGGGAATAGATGGATCTGGATCAGGTCATATTTTTAAAGAAGGAGATAATATTTCATTAGGCGACTTTATTGTTGTTGATGCAGATGACAAGGGAAGAATCTTACAACTTATTGCAATCGGCAGTGCGACAAGCCGCGCAGATAAAACAGTATTCAAAGATGCCTTGACTGGAGAGGTATTTTCTTTCACGACTGGAGTGGATAATAAGACCTCAGGAATTATCGATGGGCAGACTTACTATGTTTATGCTGAAACTCGTCGTTTAGGAAGACTTGGAACATATGTTAATCTTACTTGGGGTGTTGGGGCATCCTATGGATACGTGGGTACTGACTCTCTTATTTCTAAAGTCAAGTTGAAGAATGGAAATTGGATTGCTTTTGGCACTATTGCTAGTTTGTCTAAGGACTATAGTCTTAATTTGAGCGACTTCCGTATTGGAGGAGACTTGCAATTGAATGATCCTGCACTCTTATTTATCAAGAAGAATGGCGACATGATATTGGTTCCAACAGTACTTGAAGGCACAACTACAAGATTCCTTACACCTGGCAAGCCAATGATTTCAAGTATACCTGCTCCTTGTTCAGGAGGCGGAGGACCAATAAGTTCATGTACTGATCCTCGTGCCTTGAATATTGATGAGGGTCAGATTAAGACTTTTTATGATAATGAGGGAATTATGGGGAACATAGGCAAGAGTCATACTATTAGTCTCAAAGGCACTTTAAGTTCGACCTCTGCAAAATTGGTTATTGATGGAGTAGCTAAAGAGTTTGGAAAAGGAACTCAACAAAGTTTTGGGTTTGATGGGTCTGGAAAATTTACTCTTTACTTAAGTGATGTTTACCATGCAACTAAGACTGGAACTCAAAGTTCTGTTCAAGTCCTATTACTTGATGCGCGGTCTTATGAGGCTACTTGTGAAAGGCAAGTTACCGTTTTGGAAGGGGAGAGAGCTAAAGTTTCTGAAATCAATGGGGGATTACATACGGTTAGTCTTAAGGGTACCTCAAGTCCAACATCTGCAACCTTAATTATTGATGAAGAGTCAAGAAATGTCGGAAAAACAGGGATTTATGATATCAAGCAATTCAATAATCCAGTTAATAACTTTCCCATTATCTTTTATGTTGCCGATATTTTCCATGCAACTAAGACTGGAACTCAAAGTTCTATTACTTTATTGATTTTAGATTCAGGTTCTGTTTCAGTTACGAGTGGGGGCGGAGGAAGTACAGGTACGACAACTGGAACGACTACGACAACTGGAAAGACATCCTGCAGAAGCAATGAGTGCGACTACAAGGGAGATTGCATTATACAAAGCACAAGGAAAAATGGATTGTACTGCAGTACTAATGGATTGATGGTTAACCAGAAAGCTAAAGATGATGTATGCGAGAATAACTGGGAATGTGGCTCTAATGCTTGTATAGATGGCACCTGCGTTGAACAAGGGTTCTGGGAGAAGTTTGTGAGTTGGTGGAGAGGGTTATTTGGAGGAGGAAATAAGAAAGAGATATTGCCTAAAGTTATTGAAGGATTTGTAAGAGAATCTTCTGTGCAGGAGCAGAAAGAGTTTTGTACTGATGTTAGCAACGAACCTAGTGCTGCGGCTGCAGGATTGAAGGGAGAGTATTGTGTGAAGGGTAGCTATGCAATATACGAAGCAAAGCAAGATAGCAGCAAGTCATATCAGGTATCTTATGTTGGTGTTACTAGAGGGGAAGATATAGTTAAGAAGATGGTATCTAATCTCAAGGAATCCTTTGAAGAAAGCAATAAAGGAGTGGAGTTAGTCCAAGTAGATGATGGAGGAGTATTATGGTATATTAAAGGAAGTGAATATAGCCTTATATTTATGCAGCCAGTTGGATCTGCTGAAGGGTTTAAGAAATTGGGTACAAGTGATTCTATTGTTCAGGCATTCAAGAGAAGATTTGATACTGATTATGGTGTTATGAAGCAGTTTGCTTCTGTTACTCCTAATCCAAATCAAGGCGGAGGACCAATAAGTTCATGTATTGATCCTCGTTCTTTGATGATTGAAGAAGGTAAGACGAAGGTGTTTTATGATAATAATGGTTATAAACACACTATCACTCTGAAAGGTACTTCAAGTGCAACTTCCGCAACTTTGATTGTTGATGGTGAAGTACGAGAATTTGGTAAGGGAACTCAGAGAGTTTTTGGTGATTCTCAGAAGGGTACTTTTACACTTTATCTTGGAGATGTATTCCATGCAACAAAGACAGGAGTAATAGGCAATGTGCAAGTGCTTCTGCTAGATGGTTCTTCTCCCGAGGCTACCTGCGAACAGCAGTATACTATTTTGGAAGGTGAGAGTATAACTCTCAGCGATATTTATGGAACGAAACATACTGTAACTTTGAAAGGTACTTCAAGTGCAACTTCCGCAACTTTGATTATTGATGGGAGATCAAAGAATGTTGGTAAGACAGGAATTTATGATGTTCCAGTTTCCAATGATCCTTTAAACAATAATCCTATTGTGTTTTATGTGACGGATGTTTTCCATGCGACAAAGACAGGAACAGTGGGATCAATTACTATATTAATATTGGATTGGGGCTTTTCGGGTAGAGGAGGCGGAGGAGAAATCAGAAAATCTGGAGACATAATAATTGATACTGACAATGATATCCATGCAAGAATTACTTTCCCATATGCAAGTGGTGGCGGTAAAGTAAGTCAATTATTTTATGCGAGAGATAAGGATGGAATTGCAAATTCACGATTTGACCAAATCGAGTTGGCAGATAGTAAAGGATATAAGATTCATGTTAAGGAAGGAGGAAATCTAAGTCTTTATGATGTTGTTTTAGTCAATGCAGGAGGCAATGGGAGAATATTACAACTAATGTCTATTGGAGGAGGGACGAGTGCAACTAATAAAACTGTTTTTAGGGATTATTTCACCGATCAACAATTTGAGTTTACAACTGGAGTTATGAATGGTACTTCATCCAATATTGATGGTTATACTTACTATGTAGCTACAACTTCAACAGGGGGCAATGGAAGAAGCGCAAATATAACTTGGGGTAATGGTGCACGATCAGGAAGTGTAGGGTTTGAAACTACACTCTATCCGAAGATTCAATTAACTGGAGGAGCTTGGTTTACCATATTATCTAAAGGTTCTTATGAAAATGAGAATAGCGTTATTCTCGATAGAGCTGTTACTTATCAATTACCCAATGCTGATGGAATTGTTTTAGGCAAAGGAAAGAGAGTACAGGATACTGACCTTCCCCCACGATTTCATGATGTTACCTATTTCACTGCTGGAAAAATTACATATCCTGTTTCTTGGCGAGTTGATCAGAATATTGGGTGGATGCTTAATATCTCTTTTGATCCTGATGACCCTGTTCTTTCTCACTATCGCGGTCAAGGATGTAGATTTGAGGGTAATGGTCCTGCAATTTTAATCGGTGATTCTAGCGGTGAGCTTCATTGTATTCCATTAAAAAATGAAGGGGCGGGTATCATAATGCCTGCAATTGATACAAATGTCGTTTCTTCTGAAAAATTAAACTTCAGGACGAGACAAGATATCAATACAATAAGTGAAGCTATGACAACTTCTGGAGCATTGATTCAGGTTGACTCTACTGGTAATAATAGAGTGACTTTCTTCTTGAATGGTGTCTCTTCGGGCAGAGGCGGAGGAAGTACAGAAACTGGAACTGCCGGAATTATGATATGGGTTGTTAATGATGATCAGATAACCATGAGTGATGCTATAGTAACATTATCAAAAGATGGCAAGTCATATTCGTCAAAGATTAATCAATTAAAAAGCGGAGCAAGCTCTATTCCAATATATGAGTTTTCAAATGTTCCGGAAGGGACATATTCTCTTGAAATTGCAGCAAAAGGATATACAACGAGGAAAGCAACAATTAAGGTTACTGCGGGAGAAGATGGAAATGTACCTGGATATCCTGATATGTTGAGATTTATGTTATTCACCGGGCCTTAAATAAGAGATATTAAGTAAAGGAACTTGACGAAAACTCCACACTCTTCAGGAACCTACTGTTTTTGATGGCCATTAAGGATTAGTAAATATCGAGAATTATTAATTCTTTACTGCCATAGTGGATTCACATTCTCGAGGTTCAAGGTGTGGTGGCGCATCGCGCTTTTGATTTTTACATAAGAATAATTTATATACGTGCATGTATGCATGCATACATGGTAAAAGTGATAAGCATCTCAGATGAGGCATATGCGGAACTAAGAAAAGTGAATGCAAAGAAATCGTTTACTGAGATTCTTCTTCAGATTCTCTGAGAGAGAAAAAAGAAATCTCTTCTCGAGTTTGCTGGTATCTGGGATACAGATTTTGCTGATGAGATAAAGAAAGAGATTTATGAGAGTAGAAAACTTCCTTCTAGAAGATTCCAATAATGGTCCGCATAGATACAGATATTATCATTAATCTTTTTAGGAAAGGCCCTTCAACAATGCAACTCCTTTCTCGATTAGAAAAAACAAATCATCTGTTTTCAACAACATGCATCAATACTTTTGAAATATGGAGAGGCATTCTCAAGTCACGCACAGAAGAAGAAAAAAGAAATGCTATTGAGTTTTTAGAACGTTTGGCCCACTTTGAATTTTCGTATGCCGCTTCCCAAAAGGCAGCAGAAATTTTAGAAGATCTTAAAAAAAGAGGAGAGATGATCGAATTAACAGATATTTTAATTGCTGCTATTTGTATGGTTCAAGATGAGTCTCTTTTGACAATAAATACAAAACACTTCTCAAAAATACAAGGGCTCAAATTGACTCCTTTAGTATAGAAATATTTAAATAGTTTCGTATATACGGTATAAACATGGTCGAAGTTACTACACGCATCCTTAAATGGGGCAATTCGTATGGAATAGTTATTCCTCAGGAAGTTGTGAAAAGAAAAGGCCTTAAAGAAGGGGAAGAAGTTGACGCTATTCTTATTAAAAAAGGGAACGTATTAAAAGAGACATTTGGCACAGCCAAATCTAAGAAATCTATAGATAAAATGCTTAAAGAGGCAGATAAAGAACTTTATGACATCTAAATTTATTTTTGACACTTATGCACTTTTTGCAATCATTCAAGGCAATGAAAACTATAAGCCTTATCTTGATAGCAATGTAGTAATTAATAATTTTATTTTTGCAGAGTTTTGCTACAATCTCTATAAAGAGGAAGAGCCCTTGTTAAGGGGATATATAGACAAGTATTCAAAATTTATTTCCTCAGTTAATCCTGAATGGATAGAAGAAGCAATGAAGTTTAGATTAGCCTGGAAAAACAGGAATGTGTCAATTACAGACTGCATAGGATATATAATGGCTAAACGCACAGGGATTCCATTTCTTACAGGCGATAAAGAGTTTAAGAGTCTTGAAGGTGTTGAGTTTGTGAAATAATTTTATTGCAGTATAGAAATATTTAAATAGTCTGGTATATACGGTTTGTGTATACACAGGAGACATACAGAATGGATATATTTGATGCTCAGATTTTATGCAAACAATGCAAGAAAGAGATGAATAAGACTATAGTTGAAAGAGATGGTTTTGAGTTGAGAGCAGTTGAATGTTCTCAATGCAAGCAGCAGATAATACACCCTGCAGACATTAATGGACTGGAACATTTTAAAGAGCTTAGGAATAAGACATTTAATGTAAAATTAAGAATTGTGGGAAATAGCCATGCTATAAGCATTCCAAAAGAAATGGTTGAATTTATTGAAGATCAACATAGGCAAATGAGAAGACAGATGGATGATATGGTCAGATTATGTTTTGAGGATTTTGATACGATTAGAGTGAGGTTTGGACCATGAGTAACCTAAGAACCTACGGTTCTTGTGGGTCAACTCCCTTCCTAAGAACCTACGGTTCTTGTGGGTCAACTCCCTTCCTAAGAACCTACGGTTCTTGTGGGTCAACTCCCTTCCTAAGAACCTACGGTTCTTGTGGGTCAACTCCCTTCCTAAGAACCTACGGTTCTTGTGGGTCAACTCCCTTTAATATGCCTACGGTTCCCTTCTGGACAACTATCCTTTATAGGGAAGACATTGAATCAACTTTATTATCTGGTAAGGGAGAAAGAAAATGAGTGCTAAACAAACTGGAAATGATGAAATCAAGTTAAGAGTAGTCGAAGCACTACAGGATGATGCATATAAGGGAATTGCAAGAATAGATCCCAACCTTATGCGCGCTCTCGGGCTGAATAGAGGAGATATAATATTAATTAAAGGAGAAAAGGAGACTGTTGCAATAGTTGACAGGGCATATCCTGCCGATGTCGGAGAAGGGATAATAAGAGTTGACGGACTTATAAGAAGGAATGCAAGAACCTCGGTAGGAGAGCAGGTAAGTGTAAAGAAAGCGGGCGCAAAACCTGCCACAAAGGTCGCTATAGCGCCTGCGCAGCAAGGGATAATGGTACAAGGAGACCCTGAGATGTTCAAACAAGGGCTTCTTGGAAGAGCTGTAATGAAAGGAGACCTTATATCTCTTGGAGGAGTACAGAGGAGAAAAGATGTCATGAGTGAGGGATTCCCAGATATATTTGGAGACTTGCATGACCTATTTGGAAGCAATTTTGGATTTCCACTAGGATTCCAGCAGATAAGGTTCACCGTCGTATCTACTTCTCCAAATCAATCATGCATAATCAATGAAGAGACTGAAGTGACTGTACACTCTAAAGCAGTAGATGTAAGCGAGGAAACAGTTCCAGATGTAACTTATGAAGATATCGGGGGATTGATAGATGAGGTGAAGAAAATAAGAGAGATGGTGGAGTTGCCTCTCAAGCATCCTGAGATATTTGATAGATTGGGAATAGAGCCGCCTAAAGGAGTATTGCTACATGGCCCTCCAGGTACAGGCAAAACCCTTTTAGCAAAAGCAGTGGCAAATGAGAGTGAGGCACATTTTATTCTTCTAAATGGGCCAGAGATAATGAGCAAGTTCTATGGGGAGAGTGAGAAGAAGATAAGAGATATATTTGATGAGGCTGAAAAGCATGCTCCTTCCATAATATTTATTGATGAAGTTGATGCAATTGCCCCTAAGAGAGAAGATGTGCAGGGAGAAGTCGAGAGAAGAGTGGTATCACAGCTTCTTACAATGATGGATGGCCTTAAGACTCGAGGAAAGATAGTAGTCATTGGCGCCACAAATAGGGTAAACTCAATTGATCCTGCATTACGCAGGCCAGGCAGATTTGACAGGGAAGTTGAGATATCTGTACCTGACAAGAAGGCGCGCCTCAACATCCTGAAGATTCATACTAGAAATATGCCTTTGGCAAAAGATGTCAATCTAGAAGCGCTTGCAGGCAAAACACATGGATTTGTTGGTGCTGACCTCTCTGCCCTCGCAAAAGAGTCCGCGATGCACGTGCTGCGCAAAGTGCTTCCTAATTTGCGCCTCGAGGATGATGAGGCGATTCCCAAAGAAGTCTTGGACAAGATAATAATAGGGGGAGAGGACTTTGAAGGATCGCTTAAGATTGTGCGCCCGAGTGCAATGCGTGAAGTTCTTGTTGAAACGCCGAACGTTAGCTGGAATGATATTGGTGGATTGGAAAAGACCAAGCAGCAGTTGAAAGAGGCAGTAGAGTGGCCAATAAGCCATCCAGAAAGTTTCAAACGCCTGGGCATCAGGCCTCCAAGAGGGATATTGCTATATGGCCCTCCCGGGACAGGAAAGACATTGCTTGCGAAAGCGGTCGCGAAGGAAAGCGAATCTAATTTCATTCAGGTCAAGGGGCCAAGCCTTTTGAGCATGTGGGTGGGAGAAAGCGAGAAGGGCATCAGGAAGATTTTTGAGCGGGCGCGGCAGGTAGCGCCGTGCGTCATTTTCTTCGACGAAATTGATGCTCTTGCGGGACGACGCGGTGTTGATATGGGGAATAAAGTGACCGAACGTGTTCTGAACCAATTGCTTGCCGAGATTGACGGTCTTGAAGGCTTGAAAGACGTGACAATAATAGGAGCGACAAACAGGCCAGATATGCTTGACTCTGCATTATTAAGACCTGGAAGATTTGACCGTATAATACTTGTAGATGTCCCAGATGAATCAAGCAGAAAGAAGATTTTTGAAGTGCATCTCAAGAATACACCACTTGAAAAGGAAGTGAACATTGATGAGCTTGTAAAGCAGACTGAAGGATTTGTCGGCGCTGATATTGAAAGCCTTGTCATTGAAGCAGCACTCAATTCATTGAGAAGAGATATTAATTCAAAGATTGTAACGCGCAAAGACTTTGATGAAGCGCTTGCGAAGATTAGACCTAGCGTATCTACTGAAACTGCTAAGCGTTATAAGAAATTGGAAGAGCATTATTTGAAGAGTGCGAAAGCAGGATTAGAGATGGGGCCGATATACGCCGGATAAGAAAACCAAGGTTTTCTTATTAACTTTCCTTTAAATTAGCGTTGCCCTTATTAACCCTCCTCCCTAAGGAAACCAAGGTTTCTTTGTGGGTCAACCTTCCTTTCAAAGCGTAACCCTTATTACTTTTTATGTCTGGAACCGACCAAAAACACACCTCATCAGGAATCTAAGATTCCTAACTGCCATCAAAGATTCACATCCTCGAAGTTTAAGGTGTGGTTGCACATCGTTTTTTTAATTTTCCTATTTAAGAAGTGATCACAATTGTTTCTTTAGCCGTGATAATAGTCTTGATATGACCTGAAGATGATGAAATATATAGACTTGTAGGAAAGTTTATATTTTCTAGTCTCCTTTGATTTACATCTTTTCCCTCCATGCCTGAATCATCGTTATTGCTTAGGTATAATCGTGAAGTCTATCGCATTGCACAAGAGATAAGTGAGCAACGCATTCATTGGAATAGGCATATGCAGGCATTTAAGCGTACGGCTCTCTGCAGAAGTGGATCGTATAGCGATTCACAGATGGCTGCATATGTAGCAGAACAACACGTTACTCAGATTGTAAAGGCAAGGCATCGTTCCTTAAAGGAGCAATGTGTTCCTCACCCGATTCCTCAAGGGGCGGCAACTCAGCATTATTCTTTTTTATATGAACACGGAGAGTTACGCATTGAATCAATACAAGAAAAGAGAGTAATTGCAGGCATTGATCTCCTTGTACAAGCAGAAGGCCTGCCCGTCGTGATAGAAGTAAAAACAAGATTGCGCATGGATGGAGGAGCGGGATCAATCGAGACCTACTTGAAGCCAAAAGCGATTTGCCAACGCCTGGAACCTCTGCAGGAATATTTTGGAGGAAGCGTTAATGGATACGGATATCTTCTTGTTGTTTTTCCCGATCTTGCACGTGATCGCGCATTACGGTACTTTAAACAGATGGGGTGAGTTATCGCTCATCTTCCTGTTTCAGGGACTTATTACCGCGAGAAGTTGAATTCTCTTGCGCATGAGCATGGACTTTGGTTGCCGGCGTTTGAACAAGGAACATATTTATTGCGAAGAAAACAGTTGAGAACTATGTAGTAACTATCGTCTCTTTTTCAGTTACTATAATCGTATGTTCTGCTTGAGCGACCTTTCCTTTGTTTATCTCAACAAGCTGAGCGTAATGGTGCAGGATCCCTGCTTCTTCGAGTCTTTGGAGCGCGAGGAGAGCTCTTGAACCGAATTTCTTGTGCAACCAGCGACTACAGAATGGAAGTGTCTGATACTCTTTCTGGATAAATGCAAATACTTCTCTTGCAAAGGAATCTCTGACGTTTGCTTCTTTCTGCACAGAAAATATACCCGATTTTCTTCCATCTCGCACAGCACCAAAACCGTTTGTAGAAAATGGTTCTATAGCATATACTCCCTCTTCCAAGACTTTGTTTTGCCCATTACCAAAATTAGGCACAGTTATCCCTGCGTGCAGATTCCAGGGCTCTATGCTATGACCTGAGAGATTTTGTACAGGAAGGAAACTGAATGATTTGATTGTCTGTTCAATAGATTTTCCAATATCATTAAGAGGAGCATTTAGTCTAGCATGCTGGAGAGCATTTATTAGCGCTTGTTCTGCGGCCTCAATCAACTTCTTATTCTCAAGGTTGTTCTCTAGGTCAATTGATATGGCAGTGTCTGCAACAAATCCATCTATATGGACTCCAATATCCACTTTTAGAAGACCATGTGCAATTCCAGAATCATTCCAAGCTGGAGTAGAATGTGCAGCGATCTCATTTATTGAAAGGTTCACTGGGAACGCAGGTTTTCCACCCAACTCCCTGATCTTACTCTCAATTTTATCTGCTATCTCAAGCAGAAGCATTCCTTTTATTATAAATGACTTTGCAAATGATTTCACTTCCTGCGTAATCTTTCCCGCTTTTTTCAATTCTTCAATACCTGTCTGTTCCATACATAGGTTCTTTTTTATGTCTTTAAATAGATTGTGAGTTAAAATAATAGGTCATTTCCTCAATCTTCTTTCTTTAGGGACGTGATTTACTATTCTCTCCCCTGTTGATTTTCCACAACCTAGCGGAATATTCTCAAACATGACAACCACAATGCCCCTCAGGCATTTTATATCCAAGTCATTTCCCTTCAACCACTGAATGGCCTGTTCTTCAGATACGTCTAGGGCACTTTTGTTGATTTGGTCATTTAATAATTGAGTTGCATCGAAACTCAATCTTAGCGACTCTTCTCTCCTTATCAAGTATAGACCTATTCCTTCAATAAATGTAATTTTACTTAGTTCCGAAATCTCATCCTTACTAAGGGATCCAGTAAATCCTCTTATCTTATCTTTCCCAGTTTCTATAAGAAGAAATGGAAGCTCTTCTATACCATAAATCTCTCTTAGCTCTTCTATAATATCTTTTTTCTCTGACGATTTTATGAAATGGACTTTCATATTGTTATTACCTCACATTTCGATATATCTAACTCTCCTTTATATAATATATGAGGTATTAGATGGAACAATAAGGGCTTCTTTTTCTCTTTATATCTTTTCTTGAAGTATGTTTTTGTTTTCTCAGGTATCTTATTATACTTTTCTAAATCCTGCTCCTTAAATTTTTTAAAATTTTCTAGATTATTGTGCATTCCATTTTCTAGAAGATCAGATCTATATAAAAAGACAATTAATTTTTCATGATTTAGCATTGAAGTAGGTATTTTATACCATTTAATTGTCCGAGGAATTCCTCCTGACTCTATTAAATATCTTTTTAACTCTTTTGGATCAACCGTCGTGAAATTAAGGACTTCTTCCCACTTGCAATTAAAAAGAGGTATTTTCTCTTTTGGCTGATGTTCTCTTCCCTTATATTTTTTCATACTTTTAGCATAACTTTGAGGATATTTTTTTCTCAATTCTTCTAGAGGGAGCAGAATAGAACCCTGCATTTCTTGCGGAACCATATGATAAAGGTAATTCATATGTATTCTCCTTTCCTCTCAGGTATTTCTTTCAATAATGTTAGCTTGCTAACAAAAAAGCCCTCGCTATCGTTATCTTGAGGGTATATGCGACAGGTCTTCTTAACATCTATATGATAAGACTTATCGTACCAATCTGTCACTCCTTCTCTGCATTTAAGTGGAAGATGAATAGATTCAACTTTTACTGGAAAGTTCTTTACTGCGAAGTCAACAATCTCTTCATCTTCTTCTGGAGAATGAGTACAAGTAGAATAGACAATGCTACCCTCAATCTTGAGGCATTTCAATGCAAAAGCTATAAGTTTTTTTTGTTGCCTTGAGAGTTTCTTGACTACTTTAGGATTCCACATCAGAAATGTCTTTGGACTTGACCTTAAAGTGCCTTCTCCCGAACAAGGAGCGTCCAAAAGTATCTTGTCGAATCTCATCTGAGTCTTAGATATACGAGAGCAGAAGGCAATGGCATCATTTTTTGTTATTATGCAATTTGCAGCCCCGCATCTCTCAAGATTTGAAGAAAGTATCCTAATACGATCAAGTTTCAAGTCATTAGCAATAAGAGTTCCTTGGTTCTGCATCTTGGAGGCAATCTGTGTAGTCTTGCTTCCTGGCGATGCACAGAGATCCAATACAATCTCTCCCGGCTTTGGATCCAATGCAATGACAGACATCATGCTACTTATCTCCTGGATATAGTAGTAGCCTATGATGTGCTCTATGGCGTTTCCAAGCTCTCCAGGTAAAAGGTCCTGATTCACTAACATTATCTCTGGATGCTCTGGATAAGGTTGAGAGATGGACCAGCGTTTTTGGAGACGGGCGAGCAGAGCAGAGGGTGAGATTTTAAGAGTGTTGCATCGGATGAAGTTTCTTGGACCGGTATGTACTATCTTCTCGAATGACTCAAAGTCTTTTTGTTGAGGGAGTAGTTTTTGCATACGCTCTTGGAAGAGCGGCTTCATATCGTATTTGTATCCTTTTCCTATTTGTACCTGTTGTTCCATAAGACAAGGAAGAATGAAGGGGTTTTAAGGATGTTGGTTGTTAATCTCTTCAGAATGCCTTATCCGCACTTTCCAAGAAAATATTAGAGCTTTCTCTTGCAGTGATTTCTCCAAATTTAACAGATGCTCTTGCATTTTGTTTTCCTTTCTTTTTTCTATTTCGATGATCTTCTCTATCTCTGCCAGTTCTTCCCTTGATCTTTGAATACTGCGCTCAGTCTTTATGAGCTGTTCTTCAATAGGAAATACATTGATCTCTTTAAGTTCATTATGCCTTTTATTCAATGCAACAATCTGTTCTTTATATGGCTCTGCAGGATATGCAGCAGAGACTAATTCTGCAAATGCAAGTGATTCATCGCTTTCTAGGCCTTCAAGAAAATTGGCATTGTATTTTTTGATGAGCTCATTTTTCTTCTCGTCTGCATGGTAAATTGCAGCAAGGTTTTTTAATTTTAAACGCTCTTTAAGGGCTTGCGCTTCTTCCTTGATATTTTCCAGAGACTTTGAACGTTGCTTTTTTTCATGTTCACATTTATGATACTCTTGGCTTGTAAGAATTTTTTCCTTTTCACTCTTGAAAGCATCATGTTTTTTCTTAGTGTCACTTATTTTCTCATTAAGCAGAAGAAATTCCCGCCCTCTTTCTGCAAGGCCTTTCATTGCAGACGCATGCTCGTTGAATAGATTCTGCAATTCTGCAAGGCTTTTCTTTTTATTAAAGAGAAGTGCATATTCTTTGCAATGTAGATAGTACTCTCTTGAAAATTCGCGAAGAGTTGAAGGTATGGCAGCCATTTCTTTTCCTATGAATAATGTGGCGCGCTCAAAGTTTTTTGCTGACGCGCTCTCGAATTGGGCAACTTTGGAAGGAAGAGCTTCAATGTATTCTTCAGGTGCCAAAGACTCCAATGCATACAGTTCCTCTATTAATCTTTGAACATTAGAGCAGTACAATTTAATGTTTTCTAGATTTATTTGCTTAAGGCGCTCATTTTCTTTTCGCTTGTGAAGGTCAATTTTTTCAAGAACTTGCTTGTGGCTGTTAAGCTTTGCCGTGCATTTTGAAACACTCTCTTTTAGAATATCTTTTGTCTTCTCAGCTTCTTGCTGTATTCTCTTTGTTTCTTCTCGCATCATCTTTTTTATCTCTTCAATTCCATAAGTCTTGATTTCTTGCTCTTTTTGCTCACCCTCTTTATTTGCAAATACTTTTCTCAGAAATTCTTTGAAGGCCATATTTCTTCTATAGAGTGGTATTTCATAAATCTTGGCATTCTCTATCTTTTCAATGGCAAAAATTGCTTTGGCGGAGTCATTGAAAATAGCCACAATTGTTCTGGAGCGCCGCAGGCGCGACGCGCACGGCATCACTTGTTTTTAGGGCCTTTGAAATTGGTAAAGGTGCGCTTAAGGGTGATTAAACGCAGTTGTTAATTTGCCCCCGTAACACATGCAAAACAATAGGGGTTATTTTCATTCTGAAAATAATTCTAATCTGCTCCTCCGCTACGTTTAAACCTACTCCACGAACACCACGCCATTCGGCGTCTAATCTTGTTTAAACGTAATTGCTTTTTCTAAGAATAAATGTGCTCAAAAATAAAACGGGGGGGCGGCTCGGGGTCGCTAAAGCGACAGAGAGTCTTTGCTCATGCAAAGAGAATTATGAATAAAGATTTCTAACTTCTAAATAGTCAAGATTTGTTTGAATTATACTTTTCCCAGAATTTTCTGTTATTTTCTTCCATGAATTGCCCAAAAATATCTTCTAAGCCCATCACTATATCTTTTATCGATTTAGATTTTGTCTGTCTATGAAGGTGAAAATACATTTGTCTTAAGTGTGTTCTATGGCATGGCGGGCAATCTCCTTCAGTATAACCTGGAAACATTATTCTTACATTATTTATATAACCTGAAATTCTATCCCCGAAAAAGAATGCAAATGCTTCTACAAACGTATTGTCCCCAAACCAATCATAGTGTCCAGCATATTTTTTGGCGATTTCTGGATTTAATAATTCATGGTAAATAATGTGTCCAAACTCGTGTGCCACAGTATTATCAAAAGTGTCTTGCCTGTTTGGAATTTTGCATTTAACTAACGGGCAAGGAGGATTAACATAACGTAATCTTGCGGAATTTTCATTAATAACTACTATTTCGATTCCATCTTTATATGCAGTAGTTCCAACACCCATAATGCTCTCGCTGACATAGATAGGTCTATCAAATATATGGTGCAAATTTAGAGGAGTATTTTCTAATAGTTTTGGTTTAAGTTTAGAATAGGCTTCTCTTCCTTTTTTTCCACTCAAAATATGAGCTCCACTAAGCTTTAATCTACCTATTCTTTCATTACTTTCACGAATTCTATCTTTATCCATATAGGTTCATCAAAAATATAGGTATTTAAAGGTATTCATATTTAACTACTCTATAGATACATCAAAAACAGCAGAGCCGACCCCCACGAAAACGAATAGTTTGAGCAAGTGAAAAAGCAACCACGTTACGGAGCAGATTAACGAACAAATTACAACCCCCGAGGCTCTGAATTCGCACCTCGGGCACATACGTGACGCTTAATCTCCATTGGGCGGTAAATCTCTCATTTCATCCTGAAATGTTCTCTTCGTTCGAACCGAGATTTAACCTAAGTTTTTGGTTATTCTAAGCAAGGATATTTTAGCCAAAAACCTCGCCCAACCTGAACGATTAAAAGAAATGCTTAATTTAGCCTACGGCTTTTTTTTCCTGCAAGAAAAACCTTCAATCTTAATTGCTTGCTTCGGTTAAGCGATAACGGAAACCTTACGCCATTCGGCGTTTAATCATGCTTAACCAAAATTTCCAGATGTGTTAATATATCGGAAGTTTTTCTCCCACCCAATAGTGGCGCGCTTTATCTGACAGTAGAACAGTAGTTGAAAGAAAAAGAAAGAATTAAAAACAATATAATCTAATCTTTTTGATGGGAAAGATATTATATTCTAATACTGTTATTCTAAATCCAAAATTGACTCTTTCCTTTAAACCTATTAAGCCGCAGAAGCTTGTTGTAACAAATAAAGAAATACTAATTTCAACAAAGCCAGTTACAAAAATCCCGATAAGCACTATTTATAAAATTAATATGAATCCGATTTTACATGCCGCTTTGCGAATCCATTTAAAGAACGGAAAAAAGTATAAGTTGATTTGGGCACCAACAAGCATCTTCGTCCCCTATAACATTTTGGAGACACAAGCATTGTGCGATGACTTGAACAGAATAATTTATAAACACTAATTTATTAACATATATGTAAAAAAGAGTTGACCTATGGCAAAAATAAAACCTGTTGAAAAGAAAGCGTGGGGTTGGTGGATTTTATATTTAACTCTTTTTATAATAGGACAGCAATTAGCAGGATTGGGCGGTATTATTGGAGCAGCCATAATCGCTTTCGGTATACATAGAACAATAAGAAATCCAAATTATTCAAGAGGCAAAAAGATTTTATTTATAGTATTATATATAATTGGAGGTCTTGTGGTTGCTATTTTAATTTTAATGGCTTTATTAAGCATTATTGGAGGAATATTTGGAGGAAATTACATATCTAATGTTAAATCAAATTCAAATATAGAGGTAAACTACACAGCTCCTGTTGGATTTAAGACTTTTGAGAGTAAGAATTTGGAGTTAAGTGCTTTATCTTATCCTTCTAATTGGAAAGCAACTGAAGACAAAGCTAATTACCAGGTTGTTTTTGAGTCTCCTGCTCAAAATGCATTGATAACTGTCACGCTATATGATTTAGGCGAAGGTAAAACCTTTAACATGAATACCTATACTGCGGACATTGCTAAAGCAGATCAAGAAGAAGACTCATTTAGCTTTCAGAAGACTAATGAACAAATAAAAACAATTAATGGAAAGAAATGGCTAATATTTGATGGAATTATCAGTGTCCCTGCACAGAGTTATACCGCATCTGAGAGGATAGCAATCTATGTAACTGGTAAATATGATGGAAGGCAATACCTCCATTTCATATTGGAAACTAAAGCAGAAGATTTTGCAAAACAAGCAGAAGAATTTGATAAAGTGATTGAGTCTGCAAGATTTTATAGTTAATAAAAAATAGGCCTCGCTCAAGTAAAACAATACTTCAGCAATTACGCCCAACCTCAAATTTTGAGTCAAGTTTACTAACCCTTGGAGCTTCGTGCTCAGCAAGGGGTTTTTTTGAGAAAACTCGCCTAATCACAAGTAAACGGCAAATTGCGTAGTACGAGAATTGAATGGGGGCTTGGGTCGCTATGCGACAGATGGCTTCGGCTTAAGCCGAAGTTGATAACAATAACTCTAGGGTTTTGCGAGTTTCCATAAGAAATTAAAATATTGCTTAAAACTTTCTGCAATTCGTTCATTCTTTATCATAAATACAAATGGTTTTTCTTCCCAAAGAAATATATATACACAATCTTGAAAAATATCAATTGCACTAGGATTTATGTATCCTTTAGGCATGTATCTAACTTCCGTATTCTTTTCTTTTTCTCTATCTTTGCCAAGTATCTCTTTAGTAGAACTATCTAACAGAATTTTCAGCCTTTGTCTTTTTTGTTGGCTTCTTAGATTCATATTTGTTAAAAATGTTCTAAGAGACTCTTTTGCATATTGCTGTTCTGAAAAACCTAATATATAAATTGTATCTTCTTTAGGACAGTCATCTATTATCTTTTGAAATGCTGTCTTAAATCCTTCAAATCCTTCATAAATGGCAGTGTTTGTTCTAAACTTCTTTTCTTCTTTAATCTTCTTAAGTTCTGGTACAAGGATTTCTATTTGTTTTATTCTCTCTTCCTCTTTTTCAAGGAACTTTTCTGGTGGAGAAGCATTAAAATATTTTCCCTCTTTTTGAACAGTATAGTTGACTAATCCTTTCAAAATTAAAGAATTTAGAGATTCATATACTCTTGAATTCGATATTCCTGTTTCTTTAATTATAAGGCCTGTTGTAATATTTGGATTTTTTAGTAGAAATAAGTATATTATTGCTTCATTTTTTGATAGTCCCAGCCTTATTAATTCTTCTTGCATGGCTCTTTAGACTTTCTAGTCTATTTAAATGTTTCTCCTTTTCAGGAGAAATAAAATATAAGATAAGACCTGTTATCACTTTGTTGTGCAAAAAAGCACGAGAAGGAAAAATGATAAGTCCAACATTGAAAAAAATAGTAGAAGAAGAATTGAAAGGAGCAGATATAGCTACAAAAATAGCAAGAGTTAGCTCTGATTATATAGATGAAGCTATACAACAAAATCCTTTAAGACTACCTGTTAAAGAAGTCTGGAGGAAAACTTTTCCAAGAACAAAAGAAGAGATTGAAGAGTATAACTTAGAACAAAAATGGTTTGCAATAAGAAATCAGTCTTATAGATATGAACATGGAGGAAACAACATATTGGAACTGGCTATTGTTCCTTACGAAGGAAGTATTCCTAATGGGCAAATTCAAATTCCACATGACATTTTCGCACCACATCCACGTGGTCAAATGCAAATGGTTTTAGGTGAAGAAGGGATAATATTTAGAGAATTGCAAGATCTTAGACCATTTGGAAAAATTAGAGCACTTAATCAAACCGTTTTAGGAAGAATGGTTAATCTTTCAACAAGTTCTCTTTCTAGGTCATATGAAGGAATATTAAAATCTGTTTTAAAAGATTTTTTTAGAGAACCTAATAATTTTATGCACGACTTCTGGAGTTCAAAATATAACGACGATGATCACTATTTTCCTATTGTAGCTCTTGTTCCAGAAAATCATCTTAGTCTCGATAATTGGTGGAATAAAAATGAAAGGCAGTTTATAGGTAGTGCTTACTCAAAGAAAGAAGATTGGAATCATAAACCTTTAATTTATGCTACAATATTAAGACCCGAACTAGAAAAACAAGGATATGTCATAGAGGCAAGAAAATAAATCCAAATGGTATCTTAAAAAATAGGCCTCGCTCAACTAAAACAATACTCCAGCAATTACGCAAAGAGCCCATTCTTGTGAGGTTTAGCTTACTCGAGACTCTTAGTTCGTAGCTCGAAGTTAAAAGAGAAACTTGTTCGACAGTTCCTTTAAAGTGCCTTGAGACTTATCTTGGTCAGAAATTAGAATAATTTCTTCTGCTTACTGCCTTTTTGGATGTCTTCGAATGAGCTACCAAAAAGTGAGAGGACTTGATTGGCAATAGGGGCTATCTGCTTATCAATATAATGATCATAATCTAAAGAATGCCTTAATTTTTGAATGGGTTCTGGACCGGCAGTCGTGATTACATATTCTATGAGATTGCCATCAAGTTTGTCTAATTGCCTGGCAGCCTTCACATGGGGAGGGGTGGTCTTAGTGTACTCGTCTAATTCCTTTCTGATTGATTTTCTATAGACTAATTTGCTGTTCATCTTCCCTTCTTTTATCTTTTTTATAGTTGTCTTGATAAATTCTTCTGGAGACTCTTTGTGGAATACCTTAAGAAGAAGCTCTTTCTGGAAATCCTGTGCGGCTTCAGTCCAATCACCTCTTATTGCCTCAAGTCCTGTAAGTTCAAGCTCTTCATTCCCTTTCTTCTCAATTAAGCCAGCATATCTTTTTTTTGCCCCTTTTTCTTCGCCTTCTTTGCTTGTTCTGACAGCAGGGAGCATCATAGAAAGATATAATTTCTCAAACTGCAATTCTAGGAAAGATTCTCTCCGATAGTTTTGTTTTATATATGATTTGTAGAATGTGTTTATGAAAGATTGAATCTCTTTTCCAAGAGATTGAGCTTCTATCTTATCAGATTTTGTCTCTACAAATACAGAGTCTGTATCGCTGTAGATTACCTTATATCCTTTCTTCTCAATCTGCTCCGCAGTCAACTTGATAATCATCTGGCCGAAATGAGTTATTGAATTGGCCATATCGTAGTTGTAATACCTGCAATTCTGGTTTGCTAGGACGCCGAAAAAAGAATTCATTATTATCTTGATAGCATAATTTGCAAGCTCTCTTTGGTCTTTCTTTGCTTTTTCTCTGGCATTGTGAAGTTTTTCTATTATTGATGGAAGTATCCCATCAGTATTCTTGAAGTAGGCCTTATTTGGAGATTCTATACAGTTTTTCTCACGTTTCTCAAGGAAAGATGCGGGATCTATGTTGAATGTCCTTACTATGCTGGGATAAAGCGATTTGAAGTCCAAGACAACGACATTGTGATATATTCCTGGACTAGAGGATTTGACATAGCCGCCAATAATTCCTTTCTCTTTTTGGCTGAATCTTGTAGTAGGAGATACAAGACCCCTTTTTCTTGATTCTCTTAGATAAAGAGAATCAAATGCTGCTACTGATGCTCCGAGACGATCTAGAGGAAGTCCTGTGAGTTGTGAACGCTCGATGGCAAGATTGAGCATCTGTGTTGTCGTTAAAATCTCATATGCCAGCTTGCAGTCAAGTATATTATAATCAACAAGTTTTTGCTGGTCAGAAATAAAGATTTTTTCTATTTCTGCATGTCTGTCCTTTCCTTTGATGAGTTTACCCTTTCCTAAAAGGGCCTGAGCAACATCTTCGAGAGCAAAGGAATCGAATTCTGCGCGCTTGATGGATGGCGCTTCTTTGATGAACGGATCTTTAATCATATTCATAGCATCCAAAACTTGCCTGCCTGAAATGTCTGCGCTGGAAGATCTGAAGAAACCCGACTCGATGCGCAGCCGCACTTGCTCGTTTGTTCTTCCAATGTCAAACTGGATTTTATGTTTCTTCATCAGGTTTTTGAGATATTCAAGGTCGAAGGCAATCATGTTCCAGCCGGTGAGAATATCAGGATCAATCTTGATCAACTCTTCCTTGAATTTCAGAAGGCATTCTTCCTCATCCTTACATGCAACCACATTTTTCATGTTCTTTTCTGTGATCATAAATGTTTTTTCGTAGTTCTCTCCTGACATCCCTATGCAGAATAAGTTGCCATTTCTGTCTGATTCTGTGTCTAAAGATATGACTTTAAGCTTGGGGATAAAGTTTGAGGCTTTGATATCAGGATAGCGATAGACTCGATCGACTCTTTCAGCAGTCTCATACTCTCCCTCAATGAATATAGAACCTAAAAGATCGTTGTCAATCATGAAACGCATATGCGGCTTGATATCTGCCTCGTAGGTATTGCGTTCACTTTTATGAATTGCTTCTGCAAGTTTGTTTAAATATATATGGTTTTCAGATGATACTTTAATCACTTTTTCACCCTTGAATGTCATGAGGGAAGTTGTCTCAATGTTAAATTTTTCTAGGAGCTTGCTCAGATGCTTTTGGTCTTTCTCTGCAATAAAGAAGTAAGGCTGAAGAGGGATGATTGCTGCAAAGGACTGGCCGTTTTCGAGCCTTCCAAAGAGCTGAACAACGGTTTTCTCTTCTTGAAGGTCATATGTTACATAGACGATAAATCCTTTCATGCTTTTTGAAGGAATGAGAGGTTTATAAGAACTACTAGTATTACCGTTTAGGGGTGACGTACTATTTTATAGTGAAATTACTTTTTTTCTATATGGGCTCTCTAAAAAGTTGTGATACTCCAGAATCCTACGTTAAAACAATTGCCAGGGAATTTCCTAATTCTAGTTACTTGTATACATCACGCATCGATGTTTCTTTTCAAGATGTAGGCCGGCGCGGAGACCATCGTTACGAGTTTACCGCAGAATTTTCTACGATGGGAAAAATATTTGCTCTTTATAAAGCTTATCAGAGTACCGATGATGAGGCCTTAACTGATCAAGAGCAAAAAGAATCTGTAGCTGAATATGTGAAAGGTTTAGAAAAAGTATTTCAAGATAGATACCTTGGTATTTCTTTAAATTTTGACCCTCAAAAATGCAGGATTACCTTTAATTAATTCTAAATCCACATCATAGATACTTATTTAATTGGCAAGAGAATATATTCTCTATGGGTCTGCAGATAGGAGATATAGTTCCAAGGAAAGAGGTCAAGTTTGAAGACTTGAAGGGCAAGGTCATTGCGATAGATGCATTTAATGCAATATACCAATTCTTGAGTTCTATACGACAGCCCGATGGAACACCTTTGATGGATTCCCAGAAAAGAGTCACTTCTCATCTTTCTGGATTGTTTTACAGAAATGTATCTTTGCTTCTTGAAGGAATAAAACTGGTATACGTCTTTGATGGAGAGTATCATAAATTGAAAGGGAAGACTCATGCTCTGAGGCAGGAAGCCAAGGACCTGGCCAAGGAAAGATATGAGGAAGCTAAGGATGAGGAAGATATAGAAGGCATGTCAAAGTATTCAAGAGGATTCATAAGACTTGATGAAGGGATGATAGAGGAGAGCAAGGAACTCCTGAATGCTCTTGGGATTGCTGTCGTGCAGGCCCCTGGAGAAGGAGAGATGCAATGTGCTGAGTTAGTCAAGAATGGGCAGGCATATGCAGTAGGAAGCCAGGATTATGATGCACTTGCAGTGGGAGGGACCAGATTGATACAAAATCTTACATTGGCGAGGAAGAGAAAGACGCCTGGAGGATTTGTGTATATTGCTCCTGAGATGATAGAGTATGATAAAGTACTTAATGAGCTAGGAATAGATTCTGACCAGCTTATTTGCTTGGCAATTCTTGTTGGGACGGACTTCAATCCCGGAGGAGTCAGAGGAATAGGGCCAAAGAAAGCTCTTGCCCTTGTCAAGGAAAAAAAATATCCTGTACATATTTTCAGGGCGATAGAAGAGAGGCTTGATTTCAATTGGCAGGAGGTTTTTGAGATATTCAAGAAGCCAAATGTCTCAAGAGAACTTGTTAAGATGCCAGTCATGAATGAAGGCAAGGTCAAGGAAATACTTGTGGGAAGGCATGAGTTCTCATCTGAGAGAGTTGATAGTCATCTTGCCAAGTTCAATGAATTAAAGAAAGAGCAGGCGCAAAAGAAGTTGTTTTAGTTACGCTTACTCATTAATAAAGTAATCACTCCTCCTATAAAACAAAGAGCACTGATTGTTGAATAAGGAAGAGATGTATCTTCAAGAATGGTTGCACCGGAGATTATGCTTGAACTTGTAAGGAAAGAGACTGAAAGCAAAACAAGAGAAATGATAGTAAAAAGGCGCTCCAGATTTCCTTTTGCAAGTCTTTTATAATTTTCTTCATTGACTCCATAGATATGAGCTGATTTTTGGTTCTCGTATGCTCTTTGAAACGTATGTCTGGGGATAGTATGTGGAGAAACTCCTTCTCTGGTAAAGTTTTGATGATTACGAGAATCAGTGATAAAATGATAGTTTTGAGCGATTTTTTCTAAGTAAAGAATATTTTTTGCCTGTACCTCGGACTCGCTTGCATGGGGATTTGTTTTATGAATAATCTCATGCATGAGTATACCTATCGATTCATCTTCAGAGAGAGAGTCACTAAGCACTACAACTTCTTTTCCCTCAATCTTATCGGCAAATCCTGCATAGAGAGGCATTTTCCCAGGTTCTCTTTGAACCCAAGGCATATGTGCTTTATATGCACCCACTAATGGATTTGCATCGAACTTTGCATGTTTAAAATTCTTAAGCCAATCCAGAGTGCGATAAAGGTAGACAAGTTTGGCAGTGAGACGTGGATCTTCATTGCATTCAATTCGATGTATACCTTTTCCAGGTACTTTAATTTCCACTTTTACCCCCATGTAGAAAAGAATTTAATCTGGTATAAATAGTTTCACATTTTAAGGATTTAATCGAGGTTGATTCTGAGGAGAATTTACATTCTGGTTTGGTTGTGGAGTTTGCGGGTTAAAATTGTAATGGATATGTACTTGTCTGTTATCCTCGTAATGGCGATTGTCATTGTAATGTGTATGATTATTTGTAATTGGAGGTTGTTGGTTTGTTGTACTTGTTCTTTGTAAATTTCTATTAGAATAGTCTTTTCGAGAAGCTACACTTGCTCCATAAATTCCTACAAATGCCATCGCAGCTGCACCACCTATCCTCAACTCATTAGGGAGCTTTTCATTAAATCCAATGACTGCTCCTGTCCCAATTGCTAATATCCCAACCAAACCTGCAGCGACTTTACCCATAATCTCTCAGATATCTTGTCCTATTTAAGTTTTCCTAAGTGCTTTTTCTTTCAGGCATCTGAGATTCTTTTGAATCGCGATAGATTCTCCCGGCATTTTTATAAAGACCATTACCTGAATTGCCTAGCAGAAAGTTTCTGTATTGATGTTGTTTTACAGAGTTTTCATCGTCTTGCTTTTTTACAAGTGCCTTGTATGCAAGAGATAGAGAAGTCAATACCAAAGGTGCTTCCAATATGATCTTTGCAGGGAGATTGTCTATATTCTCGTGTATAAGATATATTCCGGTCAAGCCTAAGGCAGTTATAAGTCCTGATTTAAAAAATCTGTTCATGTTTCTATTTTTTATTGAGATTATTTAAGTCTTTTGCAAGATGATGCTCTAATCTTGCAAACTCTTTATTTATGTAATTTCTATTTAGTGATAACAATAGAAAGATTTAAATAGACGAGCTGGAGGATAGTAGAATGACAGAAAACAATATTGTTGAAAGAATACGTAAAATAGTGGGATCGGTAAAGCCATACCTGCCTCATTTAGCTACTGTATTTGCAATTCCTCTATTGACTATTGGCGCATTCAAGTTCAAAAATACGCTGAATAATAATGGCTCTAGGGGTATTGTTTCTGATGTATCATATAGGGGGAATTTTCAAGGGCAGAATATAAGATATACTGAGCACAATAACGGAAATGTCCTTGAAGTTGAAAGAGGGGATGAAATATATATTTTTAAAGATACAGAAGGTCAAACTCCACTAAACTGGGAGGTTTCTAGTACAAACAGGGATCCTGCAAAGATAGAGTCACTTGAGGTTGTGAAGAAGAGAACATTCTTAAATGATAGGACAGAATTCTTTTACGGAAATATGGATACAAATACCTTATACGGTAAGAAAGGAAAGGAATTCTTAGATAGAGGTTCAGTATACATGAATAAAGTGAGAGAATATGTCGCTCAACAGCTTAGAAAGGATCAGGCAGGAAGATATAGTACATTGGATGGTTTCTTGCAAAGATATGGCAAGATTGATTCTACAGACTCTGCTAGTCCCTTTGAGTAAACAAATACAGTTGACAAAGTTTCTCATTAGCAAAACATATAAAGTGTTTTAGTCATATGTTTTAATGAAAAAGGGATTTGTGTTATTATTGCTTATTCTCATTATATCTTTAGTTTCTAGTGTAATTGCTGAAGAAAGCAGCGTAGTTTCAGATGTAAAAAAGACTGGAGAAAAAGTTCAGGAAAACACACAAGGGATTGAGGGTGCTGGAGACCAGGTAAATAAAGTGCTGGAAGGGAATGTTGAGATTCCTTCGGGTTTTGAGTTTATTGCGTCCTTATTTGGGATAAGTAAAGCTATAGAATTAAGATTTCTTATAGTTTTACTTTGCCTTTGGATAGTCTTTTTCCTGATTGTTCATCAAGTCCTTAAATTTACGCCTTTCTTTGGAGAAGGTTGGCAATCTTGGGTTGGAGGTGTGGTAATTACAATGATAGTCGCTATTTCTGGAGGATTCAGAGAGTCAGCATATTTCTTCTTCAGGTTTGGAGAGACGCTAGGTGTTATGAGAGGGAGTTCGTTATTCCAGCTTCTATTAAGTGTTGTCTTTATACTTATACTGTTCTTTGCACTATCCAAACTCTCAAAGATGATGTCAAGAGCTAAGAAGAAAGCTGAAATGGAAAACACTGGAGAGACTATTGCCCGAGGAGTAAAGAGTGCAGAAGTTTTGAGTAAAGGTGTAAGGAAATTAAGTGAAACTTCATAATTAATTCTTAAGACCTTTCTCTAGGGCCTCTATTTCTTCTGTTTTCTCATCTAATTTCTGTTCTTTTTTTGCTTTTCTTCTTTCCTTTAGTGCTTTCTCGGATATTGACATTATATAAGAGATTATAAACAGGACCACGAAGAATAGAAGTGCTATGATAAGTTGCAAAGCCCAATTTTCTGCCTTGAATACAAGATCAAGAGTTATCTTTGAGATGTTTCTGATTATAGTTGTTTGAGCTAAGAGGATAGAGAATACAAAACCTGCGATTATAGAGGGAGCGCCTTTCAGGATGCCTGAAGCCTCAAAAAGCTGTCCTGATTTGACCCCTATAAAGACCCATAATATAATTATGATTAGAAAAACAAGAGAAAGTGAATAAGGGTCGCCAAAAACTATCCTGAATATTAAAGGGTTGGCGACAAATGTGTTATGTACTGGACCTATGAACTTGTTCTTCGATAATATTTCAGACCATTCTTGTGGTAGGTACTTATCTCTTATGTCTTGAGGATTGGTAGGTGTATCTTCAGGATTGAATCCAATTTGCTGTTTTACTGCTTCACCAGGAGTTGTTTCGGCATGTGTCAGAGGGAGTAATATAGAAATTAAGAAGAATAGAATAATTAATGTTTTCACTTGACTTTTCATAAGGCTATTAGGAAAGAGGATTTTAAAAAGATATGGGGTTAACTGTACGATTTAGAAAATTTCTTTGTTCTTGTTTTGGATAATTCTTTATGTACTTTCGCAAGGTCTCTTGCTCCACCAACAGCATCATCTATTGTTTCTTCTGCTCTTTCTTGCTCAGCTCCCCTTTCTGCTTTTCTCATTCTTCTTTCAATCCATTTTTCTGCAAGGAGCCAGACTAAAGTTATAAGAGCCGTTATCGGATAGAGCCAAAGAAGGGCAGGAACATCTTCGTTTGGTTTTATAGGCTGGGCAGTCATTGCACCCCATTGGACAAATAAATATCCTAGAAAGATAATCAAGATTACTTTATTTGCAATTGACGCAACACCTGGAGCTTTTTCGCTTAATTTATACGTTAAAGTTAAAATTATTATAAGGGGAATTATTGTGGTAACTGCAATTCCCAATGCTTGGTATGTTGTGAGCAGTACTTTTATCTCAGCAGGCTTTACGAATATGAATGCTAAAATGCCTATAACTATTGAAAATGCCCACTTTAGTCCTGGTTGGTTATCAGGGAAGAAAGGCAAAAAGCCGGCTACTGCGTATACGACTATGACTACTAGGAAGATGAGCAAAAGTTTGGTAATGAGAAGTTGAGTGCTTTCACTCATTGCTCCGCCTTTAAATAATGCTGCTAGTGGTCCGAACATTCTTTCACCTACTGTTGTTGCCTCGCTTGCGCCACTTGCCACAGCTGATCTTGCGGCATCTGCAACTTCGTCTTCGGCTACAACCAAAGAAATGCTAATAAATGAGACGAGAACTAATGAGAGGAGCAATAATGCAAAAATCTTACCACTTCTTTTCATAATGGGCTTAGTAGAGAGGTCTTTATAAACTTTTCTCTGATTCGGGCTTTATGTTTCGAAGCGTTCTAAATAAATACCTATTTTATCGAGTGCTCAATGCCTGAAAGAATCGACTTTCCTACAAACTTCCAGAATTCTATGATTTCTTGTGCTTGTGCCACGGAAACTTTGAAGCCCCTATAATTTGCATCATGACGAATAGTTCTAAATCTATCTAATGAAGATGTTTTAACTTTTTGTTCACTTGTCAGAAATTCTGCTTCTTTGATGGATTCGATACTTGCATCATGCGTTTGTGTTTCATATCCTATCTGCCACCAGAGAGCATCGCCAAGCTGGCGCAGAGATTCATAAGTCTCTCTAAATATTGAAGTGGCACTTTTCTCTGTGAGCGGAACTTGTAGCTGGGTGTCCATTGTTTCTTTAGCACTTATTATCAAAGACCTTACTCTTTCTATATCTGGACTTTTTTTTATTAGCTTTTTTTCTTTTATGAATTGATTTATTTTCTCTTCTTTCATTTTTTTACTTCGAGAAATCCATGAAGGACTATACCATTTGCAATATTATTAAAAACATGAATCTCTATGGTTTTACGATTGAATTCATGAATTTGGATTCTTCTTCCAATTGACTTCTCATACTCTGTGAGAGCTCCAAGATATACAGCATTATATTCTGAAGCAAAACTATCTTCAATTGCGATGTCAATATCTGAAGTTGAGAGGTCTTCTCCTTTTCTAAAACTACCGAAAAGAACTATCGCTTTTGGATTACCATATGCTTTGACAAGAAATTCAATAAGCCCGCTTTGATAGATAAAGTTGAGATTGTAAATTATCTTGTTTCGAATATATTCCTGATTTGTTCTATTTGCCCTTATCCTCCAAATTTTACTAAGTTTTTCTATTTGAACGAGATTCTTGCTCTGTAACTGTGCAAGTATTTCACTCATATTGGGTTTTGCAACACCCGCTTCTTTTGCTAAATCACTGAGACTAAACTCTTTATCAGGATATTTAAAAATTACTTCCATCACTTTTTGAGGGGCGGTTGCTATGGATAACATACGATATTCTTTGACACTCTGCGGTTTCTCCATATAACATATGTTATATAATAGAACTATTTAAATCTTTTGGTTGAATTGTGCAGATAAATTTAATGGAGGACAATTAGACAATATTGCCTGAGCCAATAAGTCTCCAATGTGTGTTGAAATTGCGGGCGATTGCCACCGTGTCTCCTTTGAAGGGCACGATTGGTGTCTTCAATACAAGCTCTGCCTCATTCTTGTTCATTTTCTTCACAATTGCAAGTGTCTTTGATGTATTGATGCTTAATAGTATTGTCTCTGAAGGCTTAAGAGGATCTATCTTGACAGTTCCAGATGAGGTGAAGCTCTCATTGAAGAGTGAGAAAGATACCCTTACAGAGTTTGTTATCTCGGGAAGTGTCTTTGATATGGAAGCGATGCAGCCTGCAAACGCATCTCCTTTTCCTAAGGCCATGTCAAGTCCTGTCTCTATAGACATACTGCCCCCTGGAGTCAGTTCCTGAACTTCTTTGGAACCTTTGAAGAGCCTCACTACTTTTGTGTTCATAGTCTTATAATGATACTGATTTGCTTCCTTTATAACTCTTCCAGGCTTTATCTCTATCTCATCACCTACTTTCAATGAACCTCTCTTCAAAGTGCCTCCCAACACTGCTCCATGCAAGTCTTTTGGAGAGGTTCCAGGACGATTGATATCAAAACTTCTAGCGATGAGGAAGAGAGGGTTTCCTGTTTTGTCTCTTGGAGGGATTGGAAGCTCTGCAATTGCCTGATAAATCTTATCTATGTTAACTTCCTGCTGTGCTGAAATGGGGATAATCGGAGCATCGTCAAATCTGCCTTTAAGGAGTGCCTTGATCTCCTTGTAGTTCTCTATTGTTTTTTCTTTAGGTATGAGGTCTATCTTGTTCTGTACAACTATGAGATTCTTTACATTCTTTGCTTTTAAGGCTATCAAATGTTCTCTTGTCTGTGGCTTGATACCTTCATTAGCAGCAATTACTAATATTGCGGTATCTATCATAGCTGCTCCTGAGAGCATTGTTGCCATAAGCATCTCATGGCCAGGATTATCAACAAATGAAACGTGGAGGACAGGGACACCTTTTCCATCTTTATTATATTGATCTTTGTCCTTTGAGATAGTTATATCTGCATATCCTAATTTAAGAGTTATCCCTCTCTTCATCTCTTCTGAATGCGTGTCTGCCCATTTTCCAGATAGTTTATATAAAATAGTGGTCTTGCCGTGATCTATATGACCTACTATCCCTACGTTTATTGTCTCTAATTCTTCTTTACTCATTCCGAAGGAAGCAGAGGAGGTTTTAAGAAGGTTGCGGTTACAAAGAGTTAGTAAAATTTTTATCTAGAAAGAAGTATCCTAGACCCAATCTCCAAGTCATGACCCTTTCTTCTGAACTCTTTAACAATATATTCAGAGACCCGAACTATTGGACCTAAATTTCTAGGAGATGAATAGTTGAAATAGGTTTGTGCGCATGGTATGATTGGCTCTTTTTGACCCTTCACAGATATACTGGCTGTATGGAATATTCCCGGTCTCTCAATATGAGGTATCCAATAATCCTTTAACTTGTTGAAAATTTTTTCAACTTGCCTTATGTAAGCGATATTTGCAATCTGATTTGTTGATAATCCTATAAGAGGCATCCGCTCATTAGCAAGACCTTTCCCGATTGAGCCTACCACTGCGCTTGCTGGAAGGCTGACTGGTGATGATACTGCCCCAAAAGAATTCCTGGGATTTTGTTTTATGAAGTAATTTGCTCTCCAAGCAAGCTCGTTTCTCACGAATCTTTGAGCTATATCAGAAACCCTCATCTGCATTATATCTTCTATAGGCTCTTGAGTAAGATCAAATAAGAATTCTTTCTCATAATCATATGCAGCCATTATCTCAACTGCTCTTAAGGCATTTCTCTCTTGTGATGGATTTCTGGCAAATGTAGCGATATGTCTTACCTTCATTAGAAGAGCCCCTCTTTTCTTCAAATCAGAGGTTTCGTGAATCCTGTTTAGTTGACATTCTGTCACATCCAATAAGTTTTTTGTAGAATTATAGTCTTCAATATTTATGCTGTCCATCAGATATATAGAAAGTAGTCTATTAAAAATTTATGCGGTTTGTTCTACAGGTTTCTGCTCAACAGTGGCAGGTTCTTTCGACTTGTTTTGTTCGGGGAATATTTCAGAAAGATTCTTCTTGCCAGATTTAATCACTTTCATATTAATCTGCGAGGTGGTGCTTGAGATTTGTTTTCCTCTTACTGTCTTTCTCAATCTGATTCCTTTCTTTGTATCTCTCATGCCCCATCCTCTCTTAAGTAAGAGCTTTTTCAATGCTAGGCCTTCTACATTCTTTGACAGAGGAAAACCAGCCATGTCGCTTCCACCAGTGATTTGTAGCTGGTAACCATCAAGTTCACTTTTAATCTCTTTTCCTTCTATCACATCTCCTACGTTCTTGCCTACAAGTGACTCAGTATCTGTTTCAAGCTTCCAGGCTTTTTCTTTGTCAGATATGTTGAGCTTAAATCCCATAATGCATTCAGAAAAAGAGGGTTTTTAAACATTGTCTATCGTGCAATGGAAAAGATTTCAAAAATCATTTACTTTCATTGACTTAACTTTCATAAGCTAAAGACTGAAACATTTCATCTTTCATCAATTTTGCAGTATACGGAAGTTTTAAAAAGCGTTTTTCGCTTTGAAATGCATGTCAAAGGTCAGAATCAAACTAGCTAGCATAGATATAGGAGAACTAAATCCAGTAATACGGAATATAAAAGAGATAACCATGCGTGCCGGCGTTGCGATGAGAGGACCAATCCCATTACCTACTAGGCATTTGAAAGTCACGACGAGAAAAAGCCCATGCGGGAGTGGGACTGCAACATTCGATAAATATGAGATGAGAGTACATAGAAGAATAATCGACATACCTGCAGAGGACCGTATTCTGCATCCTATAATGAAGTTACAAATTCCACGTTCTGTACAAATTAAGATCGAGATGAAAGACTAATCTAAGGGGCCTACTGTTCCTTGCTGAAAAGTTGCCTCAAATACTCAAAAATATTCAGAGTGAGAGATATGATGGTTGAATGTCAAGGAGAATATTTAGAGCAGTAAGTGAGAAGTAATATCTTACATAATCTTTTTATACACTACTATTTTTCAAAGCAAGATGAGAAAAGAAGCATTGGTTGTTCCGAGAGACAAACTTTTCAAAGAAAAATATCTTGAAAAAGGATTCTCGCCTAAGGACGAATATGATTATATGCCAATCGCTCTTAAGAATTACAGGTATGAATTCAGGAGCGATGACCTTGAGAATGACTTTTCCCTTAAACAGATAATCACTTATGTGCTTATAATAAATCCCTGGACAAAGAAAATATTTGCCTATAGGAGGTCTGCTAATGAGAAGTTATATTCCGAGAAAAGGCTTTATAATAGATGGAGCTGCGGAGTCGGAGGCCATATAGAAAGACAAGACGATGCAGATCCAATCAAAGCTTCAGCAAAAAGAGAACTTCAGGAGGAAGTTGTAATGGAAAATTATCCTGATCCAAAGATAGTAGGATTTGTAAATGACGATACTGGAGATGTAGAGAAATATCATTTTGGGGTCGTGGCCATTGCAGAGACTGATGAAGATGAAATATCTATGGGAGATGGAGAGATTGAAGAGGGAAAGTTTATGACTATAGAAGAGATAGAAGAGCTGGTTGCAAACTCTGATAATAAGATTGAGAGATGGACATTGCAACTTCTACCTTACCTGAAGAAGCATCTTGGATAGTTATGAATATTTACCATAATTTATTTATAATGTTCTTCTGATTAAAAATAATGAGACAATTTCTTGAGTTGCTTGAAGATGTTTTGGCCAATGGGAAACCGAAGAGCGATAGGACTGAGACAGGTACTTTCTCTGTTTTTGGCCGACAGGCGAGATTCGATCTTCAGGAAGGCTTTCCTTTATTGACGACAAAGAAGATGCATACAAAGTCTATCATATATGAACTTCTATGGTTCCTTAAAGGAGATACAAATATAAAATATCTTAAAGATCATGGAGTAAGCATTTGGGATGAGTGGGCTGATTCTGATGGCAATCTTGGACCAGTTTATGGGAAACAATGGAGAGACTGGGACACCCATGATGGAAGGTCTGTGGATCAGATATCTGAACTTGTAAAGAGACTCAAATCAGATCCTCATAGCAGGAGACATGTTGTATCTGCATGGAACCCTGGAGAGGTAGACAAGATGGCAATTCCTCCTTGCCATGCATTGTTCCAGTTTTATGTCCGAGATGGAGAGTTGAGCTGCCAACTCTACCAACGTTCTGCAGACTTGTTTTTGGGAGTGCCATTCAACATAGCCTCATATTCATTGCTTACAATGATGATAGCCCAGGTAACAAATCTTAGGCCAAAGGAATTTGTACATACTTTTGGAGATCTGCATCTCTATAGCAACCACATTGAACAGGCAAGACTACAGTTGGCAAGAGAACCAAAGGCTTTGCCTAAGATGGAGATAAATCCATCCGTAACGGAAATATTCTCATTCAATTATGAAGATTTCAAATTGAACAATTATGATCCTCATCCTGCAATTAAAGCTCCTATAGCAATCTAATGGATAGAGAGATAATATTAATCGCTGCAGTGGCCTATGATAATGTCATTGGAAACAATGGGTCTATACCTTGGTGGGACGATACTAAACTTAGAAGGGAAGATATGAGTAGATTCAGAAGACTGACTTTAGACAAACCAGTAATAATGGGCCATACTACTTTTTTATCTATAGGCAAGGTCCTTCCAAGACGAGTCAATTTCGTACTGTCTAGAAAGGGAGGCTTGTCTGTCCATGGGGCAAATATATGCCCTGACCTGAATACAGCTATACTTGCTGCTCACGCATTAAGCAATGAAGCTTATATCATAGGGGGTGAGCAGATATTTTATCAGGCCATTGGAGATGCAACCAGGCTTGAAATGACTGAGATAGATGGGAGATACGAAGGAGATACTTTCTTTCCAAGGTACAAAGATACAGGAAAATGGTACAAGACATTCAACGAGGAGAGAGAAGGTTACAGGTTTTCAACTTATAGGAGATCGATGCCCAAATGAGAGGGACATTTCTATATTGGTCTTCAAAGCCTTTAAAAATCAATATTGTCACATGGATATGTGCCGATGTTGGGCAGTGGTAGCCTACTTGCTTGGAGAGCAAGCTTCCGCAAGGATATGCAGGTTCGATTCCTGCCATCGGCGTAACTGCAGGAATCGAAGTGCTCGCAGAGCTTTGCTCCGCGGCAACCCTTGCTTACGCGCAGGTATTCCTGCCATCGGCGTAACTGCAGGAATCGAAGTGCTCGCAGAGCTTTGCTCCGCGGCAACCCTTGCTTACGCGCAGGTATTCCTGCCATCGGCGTAACTTCATAGTTTAAGGCAACTCTTTTATACTGTTTTTTCTTTAAGGCTATATGAAAATTCAAGATTTATTCAGAGAAGACAGTAAGCATATATCAAAATGGGAAGAAAATTATACAGATGAAGAGTTTTATGCTTTTAATAGGGCTATAAGAATAAAATTAGATGCGCTATTATATGGGAATAAGCGGCTCTCTCCGAAAGAGTTATGGATGTCTGCAATGGTTTATCATCATGGATTTACATTATCTTCTTCTAGGAAGGCTTTACGCTTGGCTGAGCAAGCGTATGAAAGAAGTTACAAACCGGCTAAGACTCTTATTGCACAAGCAACGGATAGACTTTTACAGTTAGAGAAAAAGCCCCAGAAATTCGGCACTCAAGTTGTAAAACTTAGAAATGGAAAGTTGAAGATGTACAAAATTGACGGGACCGTTACAGATAAGCAGAGAAAGGAATATGGGTTGCCTTCTCTTGAAAAATTAAAGGCATATTTGAATTGATGGAAAAAGAGGCGATACCTTTTAGACTATTTATTGTCCTCAATATTTCGTAGCAATACCATTAAATTCTTCTAAATAATGCTTTCTCATTTGATTTTGCAGTTTTAGCTTTTGAGGCTTTTTGCTTTTAGAAGTTCTATTTGTATTTTTTTCTTATAGGTGCAATAATCTTTTCTAGTTCTTCAATTACACAACTCTTAAGGTCCATAGGATGGAGATTTCCTTTGGAATAGATACTTTCCAAATCTTCATAGTTCTCAATAGATAGATTGCCTCCGAATTTAGAAGGCCTTTTTATATCCAGATTCTTAATCCTAGGAAATATGATGAGTCTTGCTATCTGAAGCAAAGGATTATCTTTAATCTCCTTCTCTGGACAGTAGGCCCCATTGATTGTTTTTTTAATCTCTTCGTAGCTATCAGTCACGCTTATACCCGAGCCAGGTATGCTCTTTGACATCTTCTGGCCTGGGCCCTTGAGAGAAGTAATGAGTGGAGTGTGTAATGCGACAAAATCATAACCTATTGTTTTACTCATATCTTTTCCTATCATATGTACTTTTCTTTGTTCTAAGCCTCCCAGTGCAACATCCGCTTTTAGATGTTTGATGTCAGCAACTTGCATCAGAGGATACCATAGTTGAGATATTGTTGCATTCTCGACATCTCTTGCAATCTCCTGCATGCTTCTAAGGCCCCTATTAATGGTCGAGTTTTGAGCAAGTCTCATCACGTCCAGTTGGAATTCTTTCTTGAATTGGAAGTCGCTTCCTAGAACTACTTCTGCCTTGATTCCAATAGCTTCCAGAGTATTCCTCCAATTTTTCACTTCATTCTTGATGTCTTCTTCCCCACCTTTTCTGTTCAATATCGCGTGAATATCTGCAAGAAGCACAACGACTGTAAAGCCAGCTTTTTCTAGATCCATGAGTTTGGTTATGGTAACAAAATGCCCAAGATGCATTGGTCCGTTTGGCTCATACCCGCAATATACTCTCGGATTCTTTTTCTTGAGAACATTGACTAGGTCTTCTTCGGTGATTATCTCCTCAGTATTCCTTTTTATGATTTTAATTCTGTCTTCTGCTGATAACTTCATATATTGTCTAGTGGAAAGGAGATTAAAAGCCTTGCTACACGGATTTTTTTAGAGTAGAATGGAAAATTTTAAGAAGTTAATATGATTTTTATAAGCATGTCACACAATAAACAAAGGTATGCGATTAAAAGATATGAAATTGAATTAGAACCATCAATATACGAAAAACTAGTGGATATTATTAAAACAGGTTATTTTATTGAAGAAAATGCAAGCAGCTTGGCTGAAAAAATATTTATGATCTGGGTAGATTCAAATCTTATAACTTCTAAAGAGAAAACTGACGGGGTAAAATCATTATCAGAAAGTATGGGTTATTTTCCAGCAAAATTAAATCCTCATAGAGACTATCAAGAGAGATATGGTGTAGTTTTTTTAGATTTGGCAGGGCTGGAAAGATTTGTTGCAGAATTGACCCCAATAATTCCTCCTAATAACTTTTCCAATAACCCTTATTTTGGGATGACTTCTGAGGTGATGATAGGCAGTGTATTAAGGTATGAAATTCTTGATCACATTGATCACATTAAAAATGGAGGATTATCAGATGAAGAAGATTTATCTTGACAGCTCGGCGACTGCACCAGTATATACTGAAGTAGTTGAGTCGATGCTCCCATTTTTTCTAAACAATTATGGAAATCCATCTTCACCTCATTCAATGGGGGATGCTGCTACAAAGGCAATCAGTATATCGAGGAAAGTTATTGCCAATGAATTAGAATGCAAATCTCACGAAGTGATATTTACTTCAGGAGGTACCGAGTCAAATTGCCTCGCATTAAAGGGTTTTATGCAGATTTCAAATAAAAAGAAATTGATAATAAGCGCGATTGAACATTCTTCTATAAATGAAATAAGTGATGAATTAGTCAGAAAAGGGCATGAAGTAGTTAAGATAAGAGTTGATAAAGAAGGATTCATTGATTTTAAGGAGCTGGAAAATAAGATAGATGAGAAGACCGCTATGGTTTCCATTATACATGGGAATAATGAGATTGGCACAATACAAGACATAGCAAGAATAGGAAAGATATGCAAGAAAAAAGGTTGTTTATTTCATACAGATGCTGTGCAGACTTTTGGAAAATATAAGTTGCCTGTGAAGAATATTGGTATAGGGATGCTTTCAGCTTCTGCCCATAAGATAGGGGGACCTAAAGGAATAGGATTACTTTTTGTTGAGGAAGGCATAAAACTTTCTCCTATGATAGTAGGAGGACAGGAAAGAGGATTGAGAGGAGGGACTGAAAATGTTCCAGGCATTGTTGGTTTCTCAAAGGCATTGGATATGACAAAGAGACAGGATTGGAGAAAAATGCAAGAACTGCGCGATTTTTTCATACTTATATTAGAGAAGTTAGGTTGTAGAATCACGGGCTCTCGGGAACAGCGCCTATCTGATCATGTGTCTGTCACATTTCCAGGCATCGATGCCGAACTCTTAGTGCTTGCACTTTCCCAGTACGGTGTTTATTGCTCTACGAAAAGTGCATGCTTAAACAAAGAGGGTAAAGAAAGCAAGGTACTAAAAGCGATAGGTCTCTCTTCTGCAGAGATTCGTGGCGCGGTGCGCTTTGGATTGCATGCAAGCATAAAGCGGCAGGATCTTCAAAGAGCAGCGAAAATATTTGAGAAGTGTCTGTCAAAACAGCAAGCGAAGAGATGATTTTATAAACATAATCTTTCTTATCGTACAATGAAAAGATAAGGAGGAATTGGACTCTTGGCTTGCTGTTTTTGGTTATTCTTTCATGCGGGGTGTTTTTGGGATTGTTTTTTTCAGGCAAAATGATGGGATTTGCGGTTTCAAGTGATGCGGGTGTTTCCGATGCAACAGCGGATAACAAGGGCTTTGTGGCTTATTGTAATACTGACTCATGCGTGACTTTGCCTACTATTATTGAAATGGATGGGGCGGAATGGCAGCTAGGCGTATATGATTTTCAGGGCAAGTTGCAACTTTCTTATCGAAGCACTGGTGGCGTTTTTATGAGTGTTCAAGAAGCTTTTTCTAGAGGGTAAGCAACTATTTCCAATTAGTCATTTAGTTTTAGGCTTTAAGAAAAATGAGGATGCAAATAGCAATATGCCTAGTATTCCAGATATTATGCTGAAAATGAACATGCTCGATTGAAACGGCTTGACTATCTCTTTGAATACTGTCTGAAGAACCTGTGCTATCTGAGGATTATTTAAGGCGTCATCTATTGCTGCTGCCACTCCTTGTACGACTCCCATCAAGAATATTCCTGCTATTATCAATGGCGCGCCAATCCATCTCATTCTAGACGGGTATGTTGAGCAAAGGAAAAATATTGCTATCAGGGAGATGATCACTACGATCCAAGATATAATCTTTGCAGACTGCATGCCTGAAATATATCCTCTTAAATCTTGGAACATGGCATTGTTATCCCCATTCATCTTTCCTAAGTCTACAATCAATGGCTTGTCCTCGGAAAACCCTCCCTCTATAAATGCTTGGTTGACAAGGACATCATTTGGCACACCACTTGGCTTGCAGACAAGCTTTCCCGAGATATATGGAGACTCATTCTGATTGCAGACCCTGGCTTTCTCAACTCTTTCTGCTAAGATTGATTTTATCAAGGATGGCTGTATAACTATTGTAAGATTCAGAGTCTGCGTCTCTGACTTGAGATAAGAAAGAAGATTTCTTATTAATTGGTTGCCTTGATTTTTTAGTTCTTCTGAAGGTATGTTCTGTGGAGAGTCCTGTGGAATGGCTGATTTAGCAAGTGTCTCAAAAGCGTTTGATTTCTCAAATGCACTTTCATAAATCGAAGGATTCAGGAAAACTCTTGCGCTTGTGGCAGTTATGGCAGTTATTAGGGAGAGTATAAGTATAATTGAAAAAAATATAAGGCCTATATACCTGAATACCTCTTTTGATTCCATATAGAGATTACGAAAACAGGGTTTTTAAAGATTTTTCTGTCTGGAAAACTTATACTCTCTGGAGAGTATTTGAGAACTACGTAGCACCAACATCTTTATAATCATTTAATGTTTTTATCTGCAATGTCTGAAAAATGGGACCTTTCCAAGCTATTCAAGAATGACAATGATCCTAAGATCGAGAATAGAAAAGAGGATGTAAGGAAAGCTATTGAAAAATTTAGGGTGAAATGGGCATCCAGAGATGATTATCTCAACGACCCTAAAATACTGAGAGAAGCCCTAGACGATTTTGAACTTCTTATGAGGCATCATGGTGTCGAAGGAGGAATAGTCTTTTATTTTTCATTGAGATCATCTCAGGAGCAGGAAAATCCAAATGTAAAAGCAAAGTTTAGCCAAGCTCTTGAGTTTGCAAGAAAGATGGAAAATGAGATAAGGTTCTTCAATCTTAAGATAGGAAAGATCCCTTTAGAAGTCCAGAAGAAGATGCTTACTGACAAAGGGCTTGATAGATATAAGCATTATCTTGAGAGATGCTTTTCTCAGGCAAAGTACATATTGAGCGAGAAGGAAGAAAATATTCTCAGTCTAAAAGCAGATGTAGCATACACTAATTGGGTAGATATGGTGCAGCAGTTCCTTTCAAGTGAAGAGAGAGAAGTTTTTGGAGAGGATGGCAAGAAGACAATCAAGAATTTCTCTGAGATAGACAACTTGCTAAAGAGTAATGATAAAAAGGTAAGAGACAGCGCTGCCAACGCTTTCAACGATATACTTCTCAAGAATATAAATGTGGCCGAGCACGAATTAAATGCTGTACTGAAGAACAAGAAGATAGATGATGAATTGAGAAAGCTGCCCAGACCAGATGCTTCGAGACACATAGATGACGACTTAGATAGCAGTGTTGTAGACACATTGGCTGAAGCTGTTGCGTCAAGATTTGAATCTGTAAAGAGATTATACGCCCTGAAAGCCAAGCTCTTAAAGGTCAAGAGTTTTACTTATCCTGAAAGAAATGTGCTTTATCTTGCAGGTTCTTCAGAGAAGAAATATCCTTATCCTGAAGCACTTAGTCTTGTGAGGAAAGTATTCTCATCTCTTGATAAAGAGTTTGCAGAAATACTGGATAATTTCATAAAGAATGGGCAGATAGATGCTTTTCCTGGCAAAGGGAAAAGAGATGGAGCTTTCTGCTCAGATGACTTAGTGACAATGCCAACATATGTCCTCCTAAATCATATTGATTCTCTTAGAGATGTAATTGTAATCGCCCATGAGATGGGACATGCTGTAAATAGTGAGCTGATGAAAAAACAACATTCCCTTAATTTCGGCACATTGCTATCTACAGCAGAAGTAGCAAGCACATTCATGGAGGATTTTGTAGTACAAGAAGTAGAGAAGGAGGCCGATGATGAAATGAGACTTGAGATCATGATGAGAAGATTACAGGATGATGTGTCAACAATATTTAGGCAGATAGCCTGTTACAGGTTTGAGCAGGAAATCCATGAGGAATTCAGAAAGAAGGGATATCTATCTAAGGAAGAGATAGGAAAAATATTCTCAAAACATATGACTTCATATCTAGGGGAAAATGCATCAGGGTGCGAAAATTGGTGGGTGTACTGGAGACATATAAGGACATATTTCTATAACTATTCTTATGCCTCTGGCCTGCTTATCTCCAAATCATTGCAGAATGAAGTGAAGAAAGATCCGAAATATATAGAAAAGGTTAAGGAGTTCCTAAGGGCAGGGACATCTGCATCTCCAAAAGAAATATTCCTTAAAATGGGGATAGATATATCCAAGAGAGATTTTTGGTTCAAAGGTCTTGACGAATTTGATGGTAATGTAAAAGAGGCCGAAAATCTTGCAAAGAGATTGAGAAAGATTTAATCATTCTAGGAATTCTATGCTGTCTACTATTCCGTCGGAATCAAGGTCAATACCTTCTACAACTTTGCAAAAAATCTTGGAGTCTTTCTGATTCCCCTTCTCGATATCCTTGAAGTCCTTGAGAAATGAAAGTATGGCTGCTTTTGTACCTGCATTCCTTATTCCTGCAATATAGAGTAGTTCTTTCTTATCATTAAATGGATTCTTGCATTTATTTATGACACCTATTTCTTCATGCACATAAAGTCTCTTTGTAATTGATGAATAGAAACCTTTCTTTTCTTCGTCAAAATATATAGGCATCCTTTTACCTATGCTTTCCGCCACTTTGTTCACTATAGGCCCTCCAATCACAATTAAGTTATTCTGCTCTAAGTCTTTTTCCTGGACTTCAGTGTCAAGCTTTACTTTGCTTTCTGGAACATGAGTGAGAAATGTTCCTAAAAATAATGCGAGATCCATTCCAAAATATCCATCGCGACTACGAGCCTTAAGAGGGCCGTGAGGGTCAGGACTTCCGACTAATATCATTGCATTGAGAGTCCCTTCTGAGATGAATGGATAAAGAAATCCTGACTTATGTTCTTTTATCTTCGAGCTTTCCTGAAATGAACCTATAGGTATCACAAATGAATCTGAGACTGGAGAGTACCATTTAGCAACAATGCCCTGTAGTCTTTCTTCCTTGACAATCTTGACAAGTTTAGCTTTCTCCAGATGATGGATATAATAGTATACTTTTTGCTCATGAACTTTCATCTTCTTGGCCAGTCTTTTAGGATACATAGACTCATTATGCAATTCTTTCAATATTTTAAGTGCGATAGGATTGCCCAGGATACTTGACCCCTGTGAATCTATCTCTTGCGCGTTCAGTGTAAGTGTCCTGCTCTGTTCTTGCTTAAGAACTTTCATATCCTTCCTACTAATTATCTATTTATAAATATTTTTATAATGTAGTTATAAATTTATTAAAAATTATTAAATACTTAGTTTTTTTATATAGGAGATGGATTCACTTATGACTGAGATTGTTGAGCAGTTTGGATTAGGGAGCATTGAGGAAAGTAAACCTCTTGAGAACGGACTTATAAACCAGTCTTTTAGAATCAAGACGGCACAGGGCCAATTCGTCCTGCAGAAACTCTCTCCAATTTGGGATGCTCGAGTGATTGATGATTATAGGGCGGTACAAACTTATTTGCGAACCTCAGGAGTTCATGTACCCGTCCTTTTAAATGACAGAGACGGGAGTCCTTATTTTATGAAGGAAAGGTGCATATGGAGAGCATTCGAGTACATACCCCATGATCGTGTTGAGAGTCCAACGCCTGAACTTGCTTTTGAGGCTGGAGCGTTACTTGGCAAATTCCACTCTTCCATGGCTAAGGCGAAATTTAAGCCATCTTTTATGCTTGAAGGTTTTCACGATACTCCCTCAATAATAACTAAACTCAGGTCTGTTTATTCCGCTCCTACATTTGCAATAAAAGCAGAAAGAGCAAAGAGAGAGTATGCCTTAATATCTAATATGATAGAGTCTCATACTCTTTCCAAAGACATTGAAAAAATAGTTATCCATGGAGACCCCAAATTCAATAATTTTCTTTTCAGAGATGGTAAAGCAATATCTTTGCTTGACTTAGATACATTGATGTTTGCCTCACCTCTTCTCGATGTCGGAGACGCACTCAGAAGCTGGTGCAGAAAGAAGCCTTCAACTTCAGAATTCATGCCTGATGTCTTCAACTCAGCATTAAGAGGGTATAGGTCAGAGTCATGCTTTGAAATAAGCGCAAGTGAGGCAAAAAATGCTATGTCCTTGATTACTTTAGAATTATCCGCAAGGTATCTTATAGATTATTTTGAAGAGTCTTATTTTCCCCTTAAGGCTGAGAAATATGCGACACGAGCAGAGCAGAATTTCTCAAGATGCCGGAGATACTTAGATTATTATATCAATTTCACTGGAGGGCACAAAGATAATCATCTTCTAGCTTGGGGATTGGAGCATTGCAACTGATTTTCCATTTTTAATCTGAAGCATTGCTGAGAGCAGCATCCTAAATATCTAATTTCACAGTCTATACAAATTGTACAAAATGAGTCGCAATCAAACTTTGCGCAATTTTTCACAAGATCACAGGGCACATTGCAATGAGAGCATGAAGTGATAGGCTTATTTTCTGAATTTATGCTGCTGACAAGCCTTTTGTCGAATACAAAACAAGAGCCTTCCCATACCGTATCTGGGAACTCTTTGCCAAATGAAAGTATTCCACCTTTCAACTGAGAGACATCTGAGAAGCCTTCTTGCCTTAAATAAGCGGAGGCTTTTTCGCATCTTATCCCGCCCGTGCAATACATTATTATTTTCTTATTTTTCTTTTCTGACAATGTCCTGACTGCTTCTGGGAAATCTCTGAATTTTGAGATATCCAAAGTATTAGCTTTCTTGAATTTCCCCACTTTTGCTTCATAATCGTTCCTTGCATCAAGGATTATTATCTCATCACCTATTTTTTCAGGATACCTTTGGTAGATCTCAAGAAATTCTCTTGGAGAGAGATTCTTCCCTGTCAAAGACAAATTTACTTCTTTTCCAAAATTCACTATCTCTTTCTTGATTTTCACTATCATTTTCTTGAAAGGTATGCTTATCGAATCATCTTCCTTGAAGACTATATCTGAGAATCTTGAGTCTGAATTTAACATATCTTTGTACTTGTTTACTTGTTCATGGGAGCCAGCCACAGAACCATTTATACCTTCTTTTGCGACTAGTATCCTTCCTTTTATATCAAGATTTAGGCATTTCCTCAAGTGCTCTTCTTTGAAAGAAACAGGGTCATCTATATGCACATACTTATAAAATAAAAGGACTTTTATCATTGAGATAGGCAGTAAATGGCCTTTAAAATGTTTTTTGAATGCGGGAAGATTGTAAGAATTTTTTTCTAGAGCTCTCTAAGACCAAGATTTTTATACTCTTATTCACTCTTTGTTTTATGACAGAAAGACTATCTTTCGAAGATCAAATTGCCAGAAACAAGGCTAAATCAGTAGTATTAATGGGGACTATAATAGTAACTTTTGTACTGATAGGATTCCTTATTGCAAGAATACTCAATCCAAGCTTATTCTTTATTGTGATGATAATCTCGATAATTGTTTCCTTATTGTATACATGGTTTGGATATTATTATTCTGACAAGATTGCTCTTGCTTCTGTTCATGCAAAGCCAGCCTCTTCAATCCATCATAGGCAACTCATGCATTCTGTGGAGAATATGGCTCTTGCGTCAGGATTGCCTGTGCCAAGAGTCTATGTTATGGAAGCGAATCAGATAAATGCGTTTGCATCTGGCCGCAATCCGGGAAATGCAGTCATCTGTGTGACTACTGGAGCATTGGAAAAGCTGAACAAGCAAGAATTAGAAGGCGTGATTGCACATGAGATGGCACATATAGCCAATTTTGACATAAGATTCATGACACTAGCTACTGTCCTGATAGGCATGATTTCAATAGCTGCCGAGATATTACTTAGAAGTTTCTGGTTCTCATCAGATAATAGGGATAGCAGAACTGGAGCAATATTGCTTATAGTAGGTATTGTCGTAGCAATTCTTGCGCCAATATTCGCCCAGCTTGTCGCGCTTGCAATCTCCAGAAAAAGAGAGTATACTGCAGATGCAACAGGAGTCAAGTTCACAAGATATCCTAAAGGACTTGCATCTGCTTTGCAAAAAATAAAGACTGATCATCTGACTTCAGATGATGCAAAGAGAATAGCAAGAGAGACCGCACCGTTGTTTATGTCCGATCCATTCAGGAATAAGCTTTCAAGCCTTTTCTCTACTCATCCCCCAGTTGATGAGCGCATAAGAAGATTGAATGCAATGTAATCGCATTCAATAATGGCCGATTTTCAAAGGCATCGTGAGAAGAGAAAAATCAATTTTTCTGAATATTGGCAAGTATATCTGGCCTGAATTTCAAGTCATACAATTTTCTTGCTATTTCAATGTCCTTATATGCCACTTGCTTGTCTAGAATCTGAAGTATTTTGCATTTCTTGCCTTGCAGTTCCTTGTATGTCTCGAAGAAATGCTTAAGTTCTGCGATCATATGCCTAGGAACATCTTTGATGCTTTGGAACTCTACATATCTGGGGTCACAATCATAAACTCCGATGAGCTTATCATCCTTCTCTTCTCCATCTATCATCCTAAGTATACCTATTATTCTCACTGAGACCAGAGTCATAGGCAATACTGATCTATGGGTGAGAATTACTATATCAAGAGGGTCTTCATCATCCCAAAGTGTCTGAGGGACAAACCCATAATCGCCAGGATAGTGTACAGCAGAATATAAGAAACGATCCAACTTCAACATTCCAGAGTCTTTATCTAACTCATACTTGAGATGGCCATCCTTAGGTATCTCTATGATTGCATTAACTATAATTGGAGATTTATCCCCTATCGGTATATCGTGCCAAGGGTGCTTGTAATGTACATTTTTTAACGGCATGCTGGTGAATAACTGAAAGTGGCTTTAAAAAGCTTAGTTTTTTCTTTCTTTATCAAGGTCAAATAGGTTCATTTTATTGTTTATACCTTTGAAAAAGTTGAAAAATCCAATTATCAAGATTGAAAAAACCACGGATATCATCCAGTAAGTCGGGCTTAATGGAACTGTCTCAAATACAACATTCAAAGGAGTATATATTATTGCAAGGGTAGCCAGTAAAGATATAATTGATGCAATGAATAGATATTTGTTCTCAAAAAGTGTGGAAAAAATCACAGGAGCCTTATATGATAAGAAATTATAAGCACTCATTATCTCTAATAAAATAAGTGTAAGCAATGCGGCAGTTCTAGCTGTAGAAGTATCCTGCCCGAGCAAGTTGAATGCAATGAAGAAGGCTGTGAGAGTGAACAATGCCATCAATGAAGAGGATATTATCATCCATAGGAAGAGATGCTTATGCAATATATGCTGGTCTTTTCTTGGCTTTTCTCTCATAATATCCTTGGGGGCTGGAGTCAAGGAAAGAGTTATCGCAGGAAGGTCATCTGTAACTATGTTCATAAATAATATCTGCAATGCGAGGAGCAAAGGGACCTGCCAACCTAGGAAAGGAGCAAGTATTACACCAATAAAGAGTATTGTCAGTTCCGCATAATTGCATGAAAGCTGGTAGCTCACAAATTTTCTTATGTTCTTGAATATAGTCCTACCTTCTCTAATAGCATTGACAATAGTAGAGAAATTATCATCTTTCAATGTAAGGTCAGCAACTGACCTTGAAACATCAGTCCCGTTCTTTCCCATCGCTATACCTATGTGGGCCTCCTTAAGAGCCGGTGCGTCGTTCACGCCATCTCCTGTCATCGCTACGACTTCACCATTAAATTTAAGTGCCTTCACTATCTTTATCTTATGCTCTGGCTTGACTCTAGTGAAGATTGAATAATCATTTACAATAGCAGCTAGTTCCACTTCAGTCATCTTCTCAATCTGTGAGCCTTCTATATGCTTCCCTACCAAACCAACTTCTTTTGCGATAGCCAGCGCAGTATCACTTTGGTCTCCAGTGATCATTTTGACCTTTATTCCAGCATAAAAACATTCTTTTATTGCTTGTCTTACTTCTTCTCTTGGGGGATCTTCTATCCCGACAAGTCCTAAGAATATAAGCTCTTTCTCATCTATTTTCTCTTTTCCCACTGGTTTTTTATAGGCCAGTGCTATCGCCCTCAGAGCACTTGATGCAAATTCCTTGTTTATATCAAGTATCTTTTTTCTTTCTTTTTGTGTAAGGGTAAAAATACCCTCTTTCCTTTGAACGTATTTGCACTTGTCTAATAATATCTCTGGAGCACCTTTAGTACAAATATAATTCTTACCTTCCAATTCACATCTGACAGACATCATCTTCCTTTCGGAATTAAATAAAATCTCTTCTGTCCTTTTGAATTCAAGGTCTTCCTTGAATATTCTAGCCTTAGATGCCAATACAAGGAGTGCTGCCTCGGTAGGGAGGCCAATAGTCTTATAGTCATTGTCTTCACCTGTCCTCTGTATCGTGGAGTCATTGCAAATCACTCCTGCCTTCAACAAGAAAGAAAGGACATGATCTTTTTCTACCACTACATCAGAGCCCATATTGGTGAATTTTCCCGTTCCGTTATAACCTGTCCCACTGACTTCTATTTTCTTACAATCATAAAAAATTTTGCTGGCTGTCATCTCTCCTTTAGTGATTGTGCCAGTCTTATCGGAACAAATAACTGTAGACTCGCCCAATGTTTCAATTATAGACATCCTGTTCACGATCGCATTCTTCTTGGCCATCTTATATGCGCCATAGGAAAGAGCGGTGATCAGAACCACTGGAAATCCTTCTGGAAATGCCGAGACTGAGAGTGCAATTACGAGAATTGCTGCACTTAACAGAAGCTCATTTGAATATGGCTGGCTTAAAAGCATGAAAATTCCAGTTAGAAAAGAAAAGACAATTGCTACAGCAACCATATATCTTGAGATACTGTTGACCTTGTCTTGCAATGGCAATTTTTTCTCTGCAGTAGCAATCATACCAGCAATCTGGCCAAATTTGGTATTCATCCCCGTATGTAATGCCTTGGCAGTACACTTTCCAGATATCACAAATGAACCCATGAACAACATCGATTCATCTGAAATGTTCTTTTCATCCTTTGATACATACTTTGATACTTCCCGCGATTCACCTGTAAGGATGGATTCATTAACAAGAAGCTCTTTTTGCTCAAGGATCGCGCAATCCGCTGGTACTCTTTCCCCACTCCTTAATATAATTATATCTCCAGGAACAATCTCTCTTGACACAATCTCCATTTCCTTACCTTCACGAATTATTATGGATACTGGGACAATCATCTGCTTAAGGGATTTTATGACCTTTTCAGCTCTATACTCTTGAATGAACCCTATCGTAACTACTAGTATAATTATTCCAAGAATAGTGTAAGAAGTCACAGACTTTCCTATAAAAAATGAAAGCAATGCTGCAACAGCAAGAAGATAAATTATAAAGTTCTTTTTGATCTGCCTAAAAAGTATTTTTAATGGTGAACTGAGGGATGTATCTCTTATCTCATTATAACCATATAACTTTAGTTTTTCTCTAGCTTCCTTTTCAGTAAGGCCTCTCATATTCGTGTCATTGTATTAAAGAAAGTATAACTTTATTAATCTTACATATCTGTTTTTATCAATGTTTGAAAAAAAGAGGAATCTTGCCCTTGTTCTTAGTGGAGGAAGTGCCAGAGGTTTGGCTCACATAGGAGTGCTTGAGATTCTCGAGGAGCATCATGTCCCAATCGACACTATAATTGGGACAAGCATGGGTGCAATAATCGGGGGATTCTATGCTTCTGGGACCTTAAAGAGTTTCAAGCAAGACATACTTAGAATCTCGGGCAGCACACTTGTGACATTGTTCTTGTCAAGGAAAATAAAAGGGGGAAAGACAACTACTGCTGAACTTGAGGCATTTTTGAAAAAGTACTCTCGCAACAAGAGGATTGAGAAACTTGATTTATCATTCACTGCTGTGGCGATAGATATTATTACTGGAAAGGAAGTTTTTATCAATAAAGGATCACTTCTAAAGGCTCTTCTTGGAAGCATTTCTATCCCTGGAATATTTCCTCCCGTGAAATGCGGAAAGCAAATTCTTGTTGATGGAGGAATAGTTGATCCATTGCCACAGAGATATGGCGAATTGATGGCACACAAAGTGATAGCCGTAAATGCGATTCCTACACACTTTAAGCATAAAAATGAAGGGGATGTGTTTGACCTTATATCTGAAGCAGTAGGAATAATGACTAATGAATTGATTATGCTCAAGTCAAAAACTAACACTCAAACAATATTTCTTCAGCTTGAAACTGATGGCTATGATTCATTTGATTTCTCTCGTGCTCCAGAGATAATTGAATTAGGCAGAAAAGCAGCTAAAGCCAATATAGAAAAGATAATACAGCTAGTGCAGGGCTAATTTCGAAACACTAGAGTTGGCTTTTTGTTTAGACAGAAAGTGGATATGCTCCTACCTGCTGAAAGAATTTCTAGACCTTGCGTGAATTCTTAGTGCCGTCAGTGGCACTTGTTTTTTTAAATTCAGCTGTTTGTTTACATCAATTGGCATTAAAAGCAATGTCAGTCGGTTTTTCTAGACATATTATACCCTCTATTGATCTATTATGAACTCGTTTCCATCTGGATCAGCAATTACTGCATTCCAGCTACCCCAAAACTGTTTAACTGGTCTAATTATTATCTTGACACTTTGCTTTTCACATTTTTTTATAAATTCGTGAATATCGTCAACTTCAAAGATTGCTGATGATCTACCTCCAATGTTAAACTCTTCTTCAAAACCCTTGGCACGTTTTGGATTAGCAGTTTCTATATAAAAAGTATTCTTTCCTAACTTCATCTCGAGAAATTCAGGAGGTCTAAACTCAACTACCTTCATGCCGAATATCTTCTCATACCATACTTTTGCTTTAGCTACATCTTTTACACCAATCAAGTTAGCACCTAATTTTACACTCATGTTTAGACTTACTCTTTCCAGTTTAAAAAGGTATCTACAAAACATTAAAAAATAGGTTGAGTTTATAGAATGATGATAAAGATAGTTTCCATTGACTTTCAAAAAGACTTTAGTGCAGAGGGAGGAGTTTGTTACAAACCTCGCCCAAGTGTTTCTTTTATAAAAAATACTCTTGCACCATTCTTAAATTCTAAAGGGATTAAAATAGCGGAAATTATTTCTGACTATCGACAACCAAGACCTGGAGACCGTGGAAATTGCTGCCATCCTGGAGAATGGGGCTATGAATCTGAAATTCCCAAAGATATCAAAGATAAAAAAATATGGATAAAATGTATGAACTCACCCATTTGGGTAAGAAAGAATGGCGGAGTTTCATCTAAGAAACCAGGATTGCCTTATCAAGATCCCAAGAGATTTGAGAAATGGCTTAACTCAGTAGTAGGCAAACCTGAAAAAACTAAGATTGTATTGATCGGTCTAACTCTTGATTGTTGTGTGCTTTGCACAGCCCAAGAACTAAACTTTAGAGGTTACGATGTAAGAATTCTTGCTGAAGCAACAGATCCGTATTCAGGAGATCAGAAAGAAAAAGAGTCTTTGTTAAAAGATTCACCTATCATTAACTGGGCTGACACGATAACTTTCGAAGAACTTAAGAAAACTATCACTTAATTCTGTATGCTCCTGCAAAGCCGACACCATTTTGGCATAATTGATGATGAAACAAAAAGCTTATTCTTAATTAAACTTAACTCTTGGCAGCCATCCATAAAATTCTAAAGTATTCTAAGAAAGAACGAGCAACCTCTTGACTTGTTACTCTGATAATAAGAGGGTCTTCTATAAGGATAATTATACATGCTTTATCTTTGTAGACCATTATTTCCGCAGGAGTTGTATGTTGCAAAAAACGTATATGATATTTTTTAGATTTGAGCATGAATCCGATACGTTCTTTCCGTGAACGGAGTTCTTCGTTCATAATAATGTGAATCTTAATGCCTTTCTCAGCTCTGATCTTAGAATATTTAGAAAAGAAGAAATCTGCTTGTTTATCGTTTTTGCCTTTACTTGCTCCAAAGACATAGTTTTCATCACCTGATTTGCAATCTGCTATAAGCTCTTCAAAGACAGTTTTAAGGCCATTCCAACCTAAAAATACTTCTACATGTGTCTTGCCATCATTTTTGTTAAACTTTGAAAGAAGAGTTGGTAAAAGAGATGTAACAATTTCACGCTCTTTTTCAATTTCTTTTTCTTTCTGTCCAAGAAATTCTAGAAGATGTTGAGGGTTTGCAGCACTAAAATGAGCAATACCGTTTTTTTCAACTCGTGAGATAATTCCTTTTTCCAGGAGCCTATTCGTAATATCATAGATATTTGAAGGGGCAACACCAGACTTTTTGGCTAAAGCAGTTTTAGTGCATTCTCCCAAGTCTAAAAGAGCAGAATAGACTTTGATTTCTCCCTCAGTCAACCCTACTTTAGTGAGATTAGTAATTTCCATAGAATAATTATTCCCCCTCAGTATTTAATACTTTCTAAAGTAGTCCTGTAGAAGGACACCTTTATTTAAATAGTCTAAATTTTGGTAAAAATATGGAAACTATCGAAACAAAACTAGAGAACATAAGAAAACAAGTAAAAGAAGCCAAGAATAGTGTAAAGAGAGTAGAAACACTGGAACAGAAAGCTCAGGAACTAGTAAGAAACTATAAGCAACTTATATCTAGCACCGACACTCAGTTTAGAACATGTTCTAATAGGGAACGTTTCTATGCTGAATATAAAAAATCAAATAGTGCGTATATTCCCCAAGTAAGGGACGCAATTCATGCCAGGAACTTGATCAAGGGACTGAAGAGAGAGGAGTTCGAAAAAGCTCTAGCTTTTCGTCTTGGCCCAGGATTAGCGGATGTGCTGTACCTTAATGATATAGGAAATGGATGCGCAAGCATGGCAAATTTTGCAAGAGAGATGGAAGAAGGCTTGATTGCAGGAAAAATCCCTCAGGAGTTAGCAGAAGAAGTTTGCCAGATTTATACTCTAATGAAAATTCCTGACTGTAAATGTCATTGGGCAGATATTTTTAGTGGTCTTTTTGGCATTTCCAACGAGGTAGTCAGATTATATATTGAAGGAATAGATAGGCTTTCTGAAGCCCATAGAGGTAAACTCGATCCAGAAAATACATGGAAAATCGAGTATTTAACAAGACTTTCTCCTCCAAGCCCGAAAAATATTCAGAGAGCTCGTTACATTAGTACATTTTTCTGCCAAGATCGATTAGAAGAAATATTTTCTATTGATTCAAAGATTGCTGAAAAAGGCAATTATCTGGATCTTTTACAAGAAGTCAAAAGAGTTACTGCTCCAGAATATACTATTTAATAAAATTCTAAAATTCTTACATCTAGTTTATCCAATTTCATAAAGACAATTCTTTTAAATAAAAGAGATCGCAGAATGGTGAGTAATCACGCTTACAAAAGCCATTTCACCACTGAAATGCCGAGAAGGTAAACTGCCCCTGCCGGGATTCGCACCCGGGTTTAGGCCGCGAAAGGGCCTCGTCCTTGACTGCTAGACTACAAGGGCATAACTGAAGGACAGGAAAATCACTTTTAAATCTTCCTGTTGTCAAGGACGGGAAACGTCCTTGAGCACCTCGAAAATCTAGAGATTTTCTCAGTTGTTATGCAACTGTGTAGTGAAAAGTCAGTATAGTAAGGAATAAAAAGGCTTAATCCTTGCATTTTTATGCAAGTCAACGATTTAATATTCAAGGAATTAATTAAAAGAGGATATTCTCTTGAAGGTAAGACTCGAGTATGGAACATTGCTGATTCTAAATTATGGTACCTCTCTCCAGAACAAGCACAAGGCTATCTAGAACTTGAGCATCACAAGGATTATAGTAAATATATGTTCGAGACTGAGATTGAAATGCTTAACAAATATATGCCCGCTATAGCTGACCAGGTACTTAATGCCAATGCAGTAAATATAATCGATATTGGATGTGGGGATGGAAAGAAAGCCGTACCTATAATCGAAGAACTTCACAAGAGGGTAAAAATAAGGTATTGTCCGATTGACATAAGTAGCTATATGGTTTCCAAGGCTATAGAAAAAATAACTAAGTTGAATAAGGGAGAAGTAGTACAGTTCCAGTGGAATATTTCTGACTTTGATAATCTAGAGAATGTTGCATCAATTCTTAGGAATCAAGAATACAGGCAGAACTTCTTGTTGTTCCTTGGAGGTACATTAGGCAACTTCGAAATGCATGAAGTAATGTATGAAATAATGGAGGCAATGGAAGGTAGTGAGGACTATCTTCTTATAGGGGTAGCATTGACAAATGCAAAGCCTGAAGATATAATTGCCTCTTATAAACAAGGTCTTATGGACCAGTTCTTGAGTAAAGTTTTGACACAAATAGGATTTAAGAGAGAGGAAATAGAATTCGGAGTCAAGTACAAAAATTCAAGAGTTGAGATGTATTATACTCTCTTGAAAGACGTTAACCTTAAATTTGGAGGAAGGACAATATTCTTCAGCAAAGGAGATCAAATCCTTATCGCAGTCTCTCATAGATATAAAGAAGCAGAACTTAAGAAAGCAATGAAGATATATTTCAAGAATGTAAAATACTTCTTTAATAGAGAAAAGACATGGGTCTTAGTTTTGTGCAAGAAATAGTTAGTTATTTTTGAGTGTGCTAAAGATCATACATCCTACATCCTATATAGATTGTATTCGGGATTTGAAAAACTGCGTTTAATGTAAATGTAATATGTCATTCAACATGTGGAATGGCATTTTCCTTTGTCATCAACTACTTGATACTTTGCTCTCCAAAAAGGCAATCTTCTCCAAAAGGCGATCTATCTTGTATTCAAGGTCATCTATCTTCACTTTAAGGTGCTCGAACTCCTTGCTTTGAGGTGGCTCTGGCAAAGATGAACTTGATGTATCTCCAGATTTAGATTCCAAGAACCCGAATAAGTCTTGAGGTTGATTATCATTTGTAGTTACAGGAGATTGAGATGATGGAATTGGAGGAGTAAGGTCGATAAATCCTGTTCTATTATCTATATGCACATTAGAACTAGGGACTTCTTCTTTTTTTAGTAAGCCTCTTTTTTGAAGCATTGTAAAATCAATAATATCCCCACTTTCTTTGCGAAACAGGCCCATCTCAATGCTAGACAATGCTATTATTTAAAGCTGCTGTGTTGAGAGCTACTGCGCTGTAATGATGTCAAGGAATAGATTAGAATTAATTCTCGCTATTTTTTTAAGTTAAGACAAGCGGAATTTATGCAATATCTTTTCTTTGTCGGCCCTGGTCCATCATCAAAAACATGGCCGAGATGACTGCCACAATTGGCGCATGTGACCTCAATTCTTTGCATACCCATGGATTCATCTTGATGTAGCTTGACTGAACTTGAATTTTTCACTTCGGTAAAGCTAGGCCATCCAGTACCAGAATCAAATTTTTTATCTGATGAGAAAAGTTCAGCGCCACAAGCAGCACAATTGTAAATGCCTTTCTCTTTTGTATTCCAATATTTACCTGTGAAAGGGAGTTCTGTACCTTTTTGGCGAAGAATTTGAAATTGTTCCTGTGAGAGTTTTTTCTTTAATTTTTCTTCACTTATTCTTTCTTTTCCTTTCATTCTATCACATCCATAAAAGCCTTACAAAATCTTTCTTTTGCAATGGAGAGAACCTTTTTACCTTGAGAGGTAAGTTGATAAGTAATAATTTTTCCTGTTTTCTCTTCTAGAATAAGGCCTTCTTCTTTCAGTGTTTTGAGGGCAGGATAAATTGTGCCCGGGCTAGGACGATCGCCTTTTCTTTTTTCAAGTTCATCTGCGAGCTCCTTTCCATGCATTGATTTTTTAGAAAGCATAAATAAAATAAGGAATGAAAGCATCCCTCGCATATCACAACAATAACCATTATCTTTCATGTATTTATTGGGTAACCGATATATTTAAATATAACTACCACTCTCATATCGTATGTCCAATATAACATTCTTGCGAGAAAATCAGGTGAAAGGAGTTGACTTTATTATGTCGGGAACCGATGAAAACCACACCTTTCAAGGTGTGGTGGTTCCCGAGCATCTCCAAAAACGAGCGCCTGCAACAAACCTCGGCTTTTAAGCCGAGGTGGCG
>Ga0194121_10000421_pt1 | contig 74976 bp, 73 predicted proteins | sample TA2MahCa50mmetaG_FD_148609 | JGI IMG/M metagenome (GOLD analysis project Ga0194121, IMG submission 148609) | Freshwater microbial communities from Lake Tanganyika, Tanzania - TA2015020 Mahale Deep Cast 50m | ecosystem: Environmental > Aquatic > Freshwater > Lake | place: Tanzania: Lake... | reverse complement strand
ATACCTTTCCCCCAGGCCAACTTCGGGCCCTACGCGCCGGGTCCAACAGGGGCCTCGAACCATGGCTCGAAGGCTCATCTTTGGGGGTAGTAGCTTGGCCTACAGCATCCTGGAGAACCAGTTGATCGGGAGGCCCCAGTAGCCGTTGCTGTGCCTGGTAACATATCTTGGTGAGGCAACACGACAGGAAATCAAATTGTCGCGAATCAATTCAGCGTAGACGACCAGATCGCCATGCTGCGGCACTACAACGAGATGCTCTGGGAAGCCCTGGTGCACCTCGATCTCAATCCGGGCAATCTGGCGACGGCCGTCCTCAACGGCCGCCGCAACCTGGTGCCCCTGGACTCATGGGGTATCCTCAGCAGCCAGGATCCCCAGGTCGCCCGCCAACTGCGGGGGCTTTTCCAGGCCGTGGATCGGCCCCAGGCAGATCGTCTCTTTGACACCCTGGTCCAAAGCTATGAAGCTCTATCCGTCCCTGGTCAACAAGCTAGAAACCCCACGGGAGGCGCTGCTGGCCTGCCTGGCCTTCCCGCTGTCCCACCGACCACGGTTGCGCCCCACCAATGCCGTCGAACGACTCAACCGCGAGATCGCCCGAAGGTCCGATGTCGTCCAGATCTTCCCCAACGAGCAGGCCCGCCTGCGCCTGATCGCGGCTTTGGCCATGAAGTGGGCCGAGGAATGGGCCACCGGAAAGAGATACCTCGACCTCGAGCTACTATACCTGTGAACCGCCTACTCGGGGCGCCATTTTAGAGAAACTCTAAGACTTGACTCCCTTTTTGCGCCCACCTTCTTTTACCTCCTCTCAGTGCCCTTGGCAGTCTTCCTCCACTTCACCAGGTCCTCCAATTCAACTTCGATCTGCTCTACAGTGGGCAGGCTGGACTGGAACTCCGCGGGCAGGGCGCGGGTGAATTGATATTCGGAAACGCCGATGGCCTTCTGCACCCAATTGAGGGCGTATTCGGCCACGAGGCGGTTCTTTCCCTGGCAGGGGATGGGGCCGATGGTCGGGTTGTCTGCGGCATGGCGCAAGCGGTCGTCCACCGCGCTGAAGTAGAAGTTCATCTTTCCCACGTACTAAGTTTTGAACGATCCCTTCTTGAGGTAGATCACCACAAAGCTGCGGAGGTTCGGGTGGTAGAAGAGCAGGTCGACGTAGAAATCGTCCTCACCCACCTCCATATGATACTGACGTCCGACGAAAGCGAAGCCCTGGCCGAGCTCGAGGAGGAACTTCTCCCCCTAGCGCAGCGGGCCGGTCTCCAACTCGCGGTCGTGAAAGGGTTCTTCCAGGGTGAGGAAGCCGAAGAGATAAGGGTCCTTAAGCGCCTGTCGGGCAAGATCGGACTGAGAGGGTGGTAAAGTGCGACTAAAATTGGCGACCGCCTTGCCTTGTCGCTGGCGTTGGCCGTTTTGTATATGCAAGGCGAGGATATCGCGTGACCAGCCATATTCCAGCGCAGCACGGGCATACCACAGCGGTTCTGCAGGGTCACCTAATTTCTAAGGCGGGACGATGTTATGGCCCCAAGTGAGTTCCGTCGGGACCTGGCAGGGATGCGGGGAGGACGGTTATCCCACGGGTTGTGGGACAATTGCGCTCTCATCGGGCCAGGCGACATAAAAGGCGCGCATCCGGTACAGGTTCGTGCGCAAGAAACCCGCCAGCACGGTGAATTCGCGGTGCACGTTAGCGGCAAGCCGGTCAATGATCTTTGCGCCCCAGTTATCTCGCTCTTGCTCGGCCAAGATGGCGCGGCGACTGCTCCAGTAGAATCGGATGAGCTCGGCGTTGGCCGCCAGTGTGGCCTTGACCTGCGCCGCGCGAATGCGGGCCTTGACGCGGGCCTTGACATCGCGTAGGAAAGCCGGGTAATACGGCGGCAGGAGGGTCGTGGTCTTGAATGATGTGAGGTTCGCATTTTTCGCTCCAAGACGGTCCTACTAGCCGGAAGCTGGCAATGCTGTTCATCCCTTGTGAGACATAGCCGGGTCTGGTTCAGGACTTCGGCCAAACGCATCCCCCCAAAGCGCTGTTGCCGCCAGAACTGATAGTCGAAAGGATGCCGGCTGAACAGGTCCGCTAAAATCCAATGGCCTGTTCGAGTTCGGTCCTGGCTAGGTGCGAGGTGAACCCGGAGATATCGGCGAGCACAAGTTACCCTGTCTGGGCTTTGGCCTCCATGGCTTTCCCCCTCTCGGAGCTGAGATCGCCTAAAAAGTACACTGCGTGCGCATCCTTTCCAAGCAAAAAAATCCAGTAAAGCCACCGCCCTCTCTGGTGCGTTGTCCCTGGCTGACCGAGAGCAGTCAATCTATATCTTCCTCACCATTCCCTTCTCTGCAAGGCAGGCGGCAAGTGGACCGAAAAATCACCTCGCTTCCCAAAACCGCCCCTCTCGACTGGGAGGGGGACCTGGCCGCGCACATGGTGGCCGGCCTCCGCGCTTTTCTGCTGGACCGCACCACGACCGCCCCGGCCCGGCGGGCCAGACGCTGAAAACGAGCGACCGCGCGTTGGCGGCCAAACGCCGGGAGCTGGCCCGTCTGCTCGGGAACTACGACCCGTGCCTGCCCCCTGGCTCCGCACCTGCTCTCTCACCCGGCCCATCCCGGCTACCTGGCCCATGGACCAGGGTACGAGGTCTGGGCGGTGCGCTGGACGGTGTTTAGAAACGTGGAGAGTGAGGGGCTCCTACTACGGCCCACCGGGCGGATAAAGGCCCGCGTCTTCGGCCTGCCCGACTGCGACTGGACCCCAGTGTGCCCCACCGCGCCCAGTAAGCCGGCCATCTAGTCGCCCAGGGCTGCCAGGTGCTGGTGCCCTGTCTGATCGACCGGAACGACACCCACTCGGGCAATCCGGCCATCCGCATGACCAACCAGCCCCACCGCGAGTTCATCTATCGGGCGGCCTTTAATTTGGAACGACACCTCATCGGCTTCGAGGTGCAGAAAATCGCCGCCGCCATCGGCGCGCTACGGACAGAATTACTTGTGGAGTTGATCGGCTACGGCGAGGGTGGCCTGCTAGCCCTGTGCGCCGCGGCCCTGGATCCCTGCATCGCCGCGGCGGCCGTGTCCGTGTACTTCGGCCCGCGCGAGGGGCTCTGGCAGGAACCCATTTACCGCAACGTCTTTGGCCCGCTGGACGAAGTCGGCGACGCCGAACTCGCCGCGCTGGTGGCGCCCCGCGCCCTGTGTGTGGAGCACTGCCCCCACCCGAAAGTTCCCGACCCGCCGCCCGTCACGTCCCAGCGCAGCGGCGCCGCCCCCGGCAGCATCAAAACCCCGACAGCCGCCGCGGTGGCCGCTCAGTTCGAGCGGGCCTTTCATCTGGCGGACGGCAAGCATACCTTCTCCCTCTGCGCCAGCGGGCAGCCGGGCGGCGAGATGCTGCTGAACCGCTTCCTGGGGGCCTCTTGGGGATACGGGGCCGGCTCAAACCACTGGGGAAGAAGGCGCGGCGCCTGGCCCCGCTGCTGGATGCAGCCGCCCGCCAGGGGCGCCAGTTCTGCCAACTGATGGACCACACCCAGGAGTTGCTGGCCCAGGCCGAGTTCCGCCGCAGGGAGTTCTGGATTAGGCAGGAGTCCTGCAAATGGTACCGCAGTTATCTCTCAAAGGAGGTTATTGGCGAACTACCCTCTCCCCACATGGCCCTCAATCCCCGCAGCCGCGTGGTCTGTGACGAGCCTGAGTATCGCGGTTACGGGGTGGTCCTCGACGTGTACCCAGAGGTCTTTGCCTACGCCATCCTGCTGGTGCACAAGGTTATCCCCAAGGGCCAGCGCCGGCCGGTGGTGGTCTGCCAGCGCGGCCTGGACGGCCGGCCCCAGGATGTGGCCGATCCCAAGGTGGAGAGCCACTACTACCACCGCTACGCCTGCGGCGTGGCCGAGGAGGGCTTCGTCACCTTCTCTCCGCGAAACCCCTATATCGGCGGCGAGACCTACCGGCTATTGCAACCCCTGGCCAATCCGCTCAAGCTCTCCCTTTTCTCCTTCATCGTCCGCCAGCACCAGCGCATCCTCGAGTGGCTTTCCAGTTTGCCCTTTGTGGACAAGAAGCGCCTGGCCTTCTAAGGCCTCAGCTACGGTGGCAAGACCGCCATGCGGGTGCCGGCCCTCCTCAAAGAGTACTGCCTCTCGATCTGTTCGGCCGACTACAACGAGTGGATCTGGCAGAACTGCTCCACCCGCCACCCGTACTCCTTCATGTTCCACGCCGAGTAAGAGATGCCCAAGTTCGACCTGGGCAACACCGTCAACTACGCGGAGATGAGCTGGCTGATCTTCCCGCGGCCTTTCATGGTGGAGCGCGGCCATCACGACGGGGTGGCTCCCGACGAGTTGGTGGCCTACGAATTCGCCCGCACCAAAAGATGCTATGTCTTGTCGGGATTGGGAGAGCGAGCGGAGATCGAGTTCTTCGACGGCCCCCACACCATCCACGGCCGGGGACGTTTCGGCATCTGCGGGAACAGCTCAGGTGGGGAGGGGCTCCAACTGGCCTGGCGAAACGAGGCGGTAGCGCGAAGCGCAGGCTGGGCAGACCCGCTCCTCCCCCTCGCTGGTAAGTTTGACAGCGCAGCGGCACACCCAGCCCGACTGGCGGGCCGGCACCCCGTGCATCAAGGCGTAGGCCGGCACGTCGCGGGTGACCACCGCCCCGGCCCCCACGAAGGCGTACGCCCCGATGGTCACCCCGCAGACCACCGTAGAGTTGGCCCCCAGGGTGGCCCCCGCGCGCACCAGGGTGGGCCTGAACTCGGCCTTGCGTTCGATGAAGGCCCGAGGGTTGATCACGTTGGTGAAGACCATCGATGGCCCGCAGAAGACCCGGTCCTCCAGGGTCACCCCTTTGTATACCGAGACGTTGTTCTGGATCTTGCAGCCGTTCCCGATGACCACTTCGCGGTCGATGAATACGTTCTGGGCCAGGATGCAGTCGCGACCGATATGCACCCCGGGCATGAGGTGGCAGAAGTGCCACACCCTGGTGCCGGCGCCGATCTGGCTGGGGCCATCGACGCAGGCGGTCGGGTGTACAAAGTAACCGGGGTCTGTTGGCATGGAGTGCGGAACCCTATTTTAAAGGCCGGAGATTTTTGCGAATATACGACGCCCTCGCTGTTTGAGCCAGCGAGTTGCCCCGAGGAGGCCCTGAGATGAAACTGGTGACCTTTACCCGGCACAAGCAATCCTTCACCGGCGCGGTGGTGGCCGGCGACCGGATCGTGGTGGATCTGGCCGCCGCCGAACAATTCCTGGCCCGCAAGGAGAAACGCAAGGCCCATCCCTTCTTCACCGATATGCTCGCCCTGCTGGAGGCCGGCTCCAAGGGGCTGTCCGCGGCCCGCAAGGCCGTCAACCTGGCCGTCGAGCGCCTGGGCGCCCAGTCCAGGGCCGACGGCAAACTCAGTTTTCCCCTCAGCCAGGTGCGGCTCAAGGCCCCGGTCCCCTGCCCGCGCAAGGTCTTCTGCCTGGCCGGCAACTACCAGGAGCACATCGAGGAGGGCGGCAAGAAGATGCAGGCCCAGGATAAGGAGACCCCGCGCGTCTTCATGAAGCCGCCCAGCACCACCGTCATCGGCCCCGAGGAAGCCATCCTTATCCCGCCGGTGGCCCGCGCCATCGACTGGGAGGGCGAGCTGGCCGTGGTCATGGGCCGCCGCGCCAAGGCGGTCATGGCCGCCGAGGCCCCCAAGTACGTGGCCGGGTACACGGTGATGAACGACGTGTCCGAGCGCAAGCTGCTGATCAAGCCCCGCAGCGAGAGCCGGCCCCGCGACGAGTGGTTCGACTGGCTCAATGGCAAGTGGCTCGACACCTTTGGCCCCCACGGCCCCTGGATCCTCACCGCCGACGAGATCCCCGATCCCCAGAACCTGGAGATCAGCACCTACGTCAACGGCCAGCGCCGGCAGCACAACAACACCGGCCAGATGCTCTACCCGGTGGCCCAGGTCATCGAGTACATCTCGGCCATCATCACCCTGGAGCCGGGGGACCTGATCAGCACTGGCACCATCGCCGGGGTAGGGGCCACAACCGGCGAGTTCCTCAAGCCCGGCGATCGCGTCGAGATCGAGATCTCGCTCATCGGGGTGCTGCGCAACAAGGTGGCGGCCAGCCGCAAGTGAGCCAAGCGGCTGCCCAGGAGGAGGGCGGTGCGGCTTCGTGGAACCGGGCCTTCATCGCCCTCTGCCTGGTCTCCCTGCTCAGCGGCTTCATTACCTCCCCCTTCATGGCCCTCTTCCCGGTCTACATCGAGGCCGACCTGGGAAGGGTGCCCCTCTTCACCGCCAACCTGCGCTCCCTGATGCTGATCCTGGGCGGCCTATCGGCCCTGATCGGCGGGCGGCTCTGCGACCTGTTGGGCCTCAAGCGCACCCTGATGGTGGGCCTGGCCGGGGGCGTCCTCAACGGCTTCGTCTTCCACAGCGCCAATCCCTGGGCCCTCTTCCTGCTGGTCTTCCTCATCGGCTTCACCACCGGCCCCTGGACCACCGCCGGCCAGAGCTACCTGATCAGTTCGGTGGGGGCGCGCCAGTTGGGCGTGGGCGGGGCCCTCTATTTCCTCAGCGGCAACCTAGGCCACGCCCTGGGCGGCCTGGGCACCGGGGTGCTCAAGGAGACCTGGACCTTCCAGCAGTTGGGCACCCTGATGAGCTGCGGCATGGCCGGAGTCTGCCTCCTGACCCTCTGGCTCCTGCCCTCCACCGGCGCGGCACGCTCGCAGGAAGGGCTGGCCCTGGGGGCGGTGTACCTGCCCCTCTTGCGCCAGCCTTTGGCCCGCCTGCTCATCGCCCTGCGCCTTTGCATCACCTCCTACTGGGGCATGGCCTCCCTGCTTTTGCCCCTGCTGGTCTACCGGGTGAGCCACAGCGAGTCCATGCCGGCCTACTACGCCTCGGTCTCCCTGGCGGTGGCCGCCGCCTGCCAACTCCTGACCGGGGTGCTGCGCGACCGCTACGGCCGGCTCTGGCCCCTGCTGATCTGCGGGTCCGGCTTCGCCCTCTGCGGCATCGGTGTGGGCTTGGCCTGGGAATCCCTGCCGGCACTCTTCGCCTTTGGCACCGGACTGACGGCCACCGCCTGGGCCATCTCCACCCTGGTGCCCTCGCTGATCCACGAGGTGGCCGGACCCCAGGAGAAGAGCCTCCTGGTGGGGCTTCTGCACCTGGTGTGGAGCGCGGCCATGGTGCTGGGCAACCTGCTGGGCGGCTCCCTGGTCGAGATCGATCCGGGGCTGCCCTTCCTGGGAGGCGCGTTGCTGGCTGCTGGCGGCACCCTTTGCGCCTGGCTCCTGTGCCGCCGCCTGGACACTCGCCACCGCTGAGCTTACCCTTCTCTGCATGCAGACCTTTCCCCTCCTATTGGTGACCCTGGCCCATTTCATGGTGGACACCTATGCCACCATGCTCGCCCCCATCCTGCCCCTGATCAACGAGCGCCTGGACCTCAACCTCGCCTTTGCCGGCCTGCTGGGCACCATCGTCTCCCTGTGCAACCTGAGCCAGCCCCTCATGGGCCTATGGGCCGACCGCATGCGTCGACGCCACCTAGTGGTCTTTGGCCTGCTACTTTGCGCCCTATTCAGCCCGCTCCTGGGCCTGGCCCCCACTTATCTGTCGCTGGTGGCCATCCTGGCCCTGGGCGGCATGGGGGTGGCCGCCTTCCACCCTCAGTCCTTCTCCCTGGCCGGCGAGCTGAGCGGGGAGCGCCGCTCCTTTGGCCTGGCGCTGTTCATCTTTGGCGGCACCCTGGGCCTGGGCCTCACCCCACTGTGGGTGCCCTACTGGGTCGAACACTTCGGCCTGGAGAGCCTGGCCCTGGCCGCCCTGCCGGGGTTGGTGATGGTGCTCCTGCTGCTCAAACTCTCCCCCCTCGACAACCCCGGGATCAAGACCGGCGCGCTCTCCCTGCGCGAGAGTTTCAACGGGCAGGGCTTTCCGCTGATGGTCATCACGGTGGTGGTGATCCTGCGCTCCATCACCGGCCTGGGCTTCGGCTTCTACCTCACCGTGCTGGGCAAGGAGCGGGGCCTCTCGCTGGTGGCTGGCAGCATCCCCCTGGGGGTGTACAACATGGCCGGGGTGGTGGGTGGCCTGGTGGCCGGGTACCTGGCCGATCGCTTCAACCCCAGGGCCCTGGTCTGGGGCTCGCTGGTGCTGGCGGTCCCCTTCCTCTACGCCTTCCTCTACACCGAGGGGGCCTACAGCTACCTGGCCCTGATCCTGGGCGGGGCCCTGCTCTTGTCCTCCAACTCCATCCTGGTGGCCATGGCCCAGGAGTTGGCCCCGCAGAGTTCGGGCCTGGCCTCCAGCCTGCCCCTGGGTTTCAGCTGGGGCATCGCCAGCCTCACCCTGCCCTTTGTCGGCCACCTGGCCGACCAGATTGGCGTGGCCCGCACCCTCGAATACCTCTGTTTCCTGCCGCTGCTGACTGCGGCCCTCTCCCTGCTACTGCCCGGTCCAAGGAGGAGTCCCGCCCATGAGCGCCCCGCTGCTGATCCTGTCTCCTGAGCAGAAACAGTTCTTCGCCGAGAAGGGCTACCTCCACCTCAAGGGGTTCTACTCCGAGGCCGAGATGGAGGAGATGCGACGGCACTTTCACGAACTGGTGAGCAACACCGAGGGCCGGCCAAAAAACATGAGCTACGCCTACATGGAGCCCCCGCCCGGGTTTCAGCCCGATCCCTTCAACCCCAAGAACGTGGTGGGCATGATGGACCAGACCCTGGCCAGCGACTACTGGTTCGACCAGTTCACCGAGCCACGCATCGCCGCGGTGATGACCGATCTCTTGGGACCGGACCTGGACTTCCACAACGGCAAGGTGCGCAACAAGCCTCCCGGTTTCGTCAGTACCCAGGGCTGGCACCAGGACTGGCCGTACGAGCGCCACAGCAAACCCGACCTGGCCGCGGCCATCACCTACCTGGACCCCACCGACTTCGAGGCCGGCGCCACCGAGGTGGTCCCCGGCTCCCACCTCAAGGGGGAGTGGCCCACCCGGGACAAGTACACCATCGCCGACGAGTTGGTGGCGCCAGGGGAAGGGGTGGTGCTCAAGGCCGGGATCGGGGACGTGGCCGTCATCCACGTCCTGGGGGTACACCGGGCCGGGCACAACTATACCGCCCGGGCCCGCCACGCAATCATCAACGAGTACAAGAGTGCCGCGGCAGTGGACCAGTGGAACAACCGCTGCGCCTTTGCCGGCCTGCCCCTGGCGCGGCGGGGCCGGTTACTGCTGCCGCGTGTCCACCGGGCCGCCTGAGGAGGAAAGCATGCACGAGGAATGGAAACCCGTTTACACTGCCCTGGTCTGCGACATCATGGACCAGTTGGGCCACCGCGACCAGGCCATGATCCCCCAGGTGCGGCCCACCCGCCACGACACCTGGTTCGCCGGGCCGGCCCTCACCCTCGACGCACACGCCACCAGCGAGAATCTCCCCGATCCGTACGGCCAGATCTTCGCCGCCTACGACCAGATGAAGGGAGGAGAGGTGGTGGTGCTGGCCACCAACGGGGAGTTGCGCTCGGGGATCTGGGGGGAACTCCTCTCCACCGCCGCGGCCGCGCGCGGGGTGAAGTCGGTGGTCACCGACGGCCTGGTGCGCGACATCCGCCAGATGGACCAGATGGGCTTTGGCTGCTGCTGCCGGGGCTTCTCTCCCCTCGACTCGGCGGGCCGTTGCGTCGCCCGGGCCGTCAACGTGCCGGTCAACTGTGGCGGGGTGCTGGTGCATCCGGGGGATTTCGTGCTGGTGGATTTCGACGGGGTGGCGGTGATCCCGGCGGCGATCAGGGATGAGGTGTTCAGGAAATCGATGGAGAAGCTGGAGGGCGAGAACACCGTGCGCGACGAGCTGGCCGCCGGCCACTCGCCCAGGGCGGTCTTCGACAAGTACGGGATTCTTTAAGGGGACAGTTTGGCGTTGGGCCTTGGGAGTGGAGGATCAACCCAACGCTTGAAGAGATCTGCGAGGGTGCCCATGCGCTCAAAAACGATACGGGTTTCCTCGACCTTGTAGATGGGCAACCAGTCGGACCCAAGATGGCAATCCCGTCGGCCCAGGTAATTGCCGACCAGGCGATGGTTGCGGTGAATGGGGTCGAGTGGTTTTGCGGAGACGAGCGTGCGGGCGGTGATCTCGAACACCTCCAGATTCCTGCCCTGGCGCTTTGAGCGTTTCAGGTCTCGCGCGAACTGCTTGGTGTAGACCGGGGTGTACATCAGATGCCCAGCTTGGCTAAAATCTCCTCGCCCTCGCAGACCACCAGGTCGCGCCCGGCATCGGTTGGCTTGAAGGTCCGCTTGGTGGTAGTGGTGGGATTGGCCACGTCAAAGGGAAGGCCCCGTCGGAGTCCGACCTGCTTGCAGAACACGGTGATGGCCTGAGCGGGATTCAGCCCCAACTGCTGAAACACCGCCTCGGCGTGCTCTTTTGGGACCGGCTCGATGCGTGCCCGAACAATAGCTGTTTGTCCCATGAAAGCTCCCCCTTTGCGTGTTCCCACCGCGTAGCACAAATGGGATACACGCGCCGGATCGGCGGGTGATTTTGATCATGAGGACGAAGAGCGCGCTCACCGGCGCGGCGAGCGGAATCCCATGGCCGCCGGCAGGGGTTCCTTGCGGGCCATGTGCTCGCAGACCTCGAGGCAGGCCCCGCAACTGAGGCAGTGATTGGCCGCCGGCATGACCGAGAAGGCCAGACCGCCGGGGGAATCCAGCAAGTGGCCGAGGTGGCGCGGGTCGAGGTGTAACGGGCAGATCCCAGAACAGGCTTTGCAGTCGGTGCAGGCCAGGCGCTCGTCGAAGTGGATACGCACCAGTCCACCGGTCTGCACCACCGAGTAGTACAGGCCGATGGGGTAGAGTTTGCGGCAGAAGTTCCAGCGCCAGCCCCGCGCGTGCAGGACGGCCAGCCGGACCAGGCGGAAACGGGCCTGACCGGAATCGGGCTTGCGGCGCGGCGGGGCAGCGGATTCGGGCAGGGCCGTCAAGTTTGTCCTCTCGCTGGTGCTCCTCTTTCAGATAACGCCGAGCCTCAGTTCCCCAGCAGCTTGGCCGCCAGCCCCCAGCCGCCCGCCCCCGCCACCACCCACAGCACCCCGGCCGAAACCAGCCCGCCGATGAGCATAGGCAGCCGCGTGCGGTACGCGGGAGGCAGTTGAAAGTTGAGGTACAGCGCCGCTACCATGACCAGGGCGATGGCCAGGTTGGCCAGCACGAAGCTGGCGATCTGCACCAGGATGTCGAAGGGCAGGGCGCTCCAGGTGAAGACCAGGGCGCCGGCGAAAAGGTACAGACATAGCACCCGCTGGATGGCACGGTAGTCCCAACTGCCATCAGGCCATACCGCCCGGAAGCACTCCTGGATCACCCGGGTGTAGATCTCGGGCAGGGCCTGGAGGGTGCCCCAGAGCGCGGCGATCACGCATAGGTAGTAGATCCACACCAGGGCCGGGTGGATGGCCGCCCAGATATGGGCCTGGTTGGTCAGGAGGCCCCAGCCCTCGAAGCGGGTCTGCAGCGGGTAGAGCACCGCCGCCCCCGAAAGCATGAAGGCGGCGGTCACCACGAAGAGCACCGTCGCCCCCATGCCCACATCCCAGCGCAGCGGAGCGAGCAGCTGGCGCATGCGGCCCACCTGCTCGGCGTCCTCGGGCAGGTAGTCGATGCGCGCGCTGGAGGCGGCCCGCCGGCGGATGGCCTCGATCTGGCCGTGCCCGGTCAGTCCCCAGCCGTGCATACTAATCCAACTGGCGTAGACCACGTACCCCAGCACCCCGCCGCCCACGTAGCCAAAGGTGGTGGTCATGGTCAGCAGAGGGTGGTCGATCGCGTCCTGCGGCGCCCAGGAAGGAAAGTCCGGCAACTTGCCGAAGCTCAGGCTGCCGGCCAGGGCCTGGAGGTAATCGGGCTTCACCATCAGGGTGCCCGCCACCGTGCCCACCACCATGACCAGGCAGAGGGCCACCTGCTGCTTTTCCAGGTTGACGAAGGAAAGGCCCAGGCTCATCACCAGGGCCAACCCGATCAGGCCGGTGCAGATGAGGTTTTCCCACACCGGCTCCCCCATTCCCCCGGGCAGCCAGCCCTGCACCACGAAGTGGCACAGGTCGGCGCAGGGTTTGGCGATGGCCACCCAGGCCATGGGCGCGGCGCTCATCTCCAGGGCGACGATGACCAGAGGCAGCCAGCCGCGCGGCCCGGGCAGGCGCACCAGGCGCTGGGCGATGGGTTCGCCGCTGACCGCGGTGTAGCGGCCCAGCAGATAGGTGACGAAGACCCCCTTGACCAGGGCGCTGAGCAACACCAGCCACAGGAGCCCGTACCCGGCCCAGGCCCCCATCCGCACCACCACGATGGTCTCGCCGGCCCCGATGCTCACCGAGGCGATGATGGCCGCCGGCCCGAACACGGCCAGCAGTCCCAGCGCCTTGCGCGCCGACCAGGGTTGGGCGAACACCCCCTTGAGCGGCGGCACCTCTACCTTGTCCATGACCCCTCCCGGAAATGGCCCCATTATACGCCAATTCGGGGAAGCGCAACAGAGGGTTGCTTGACAGGGAGGGAAAGGCGGGGTACTTTGCTCGCCCGATGAGCGAAAAAATCCTACTCGACACCGACATCGGCTCCGACATCGACGACGCCGTCTGCCTGGCCTATCTGTTGGCCCAGCCGCGCTGCCAGCTCCTGGGCATCACCACCGTCAGCGGCCAGGTGGAAGAACGCGCCCGGCTGGCCAGCGCCCTGTGCCGGCACGCCGGTCAGGAGATCCCCGTCTTCCCCGGCGCCGAGTCGCCCCTGCTCGGCCCCCAGCGCCAACCCGAGGCGCCCCAGGCCCAGGCCCTGGAGCGCTGGCCGCACCAGCAGCATTTCCCGACGGGCCAGGCGGTAGAGTTCCTGCGCCAGACCATCCGCGCCAATCCGGGCGAGGTCACCCTGCTCGCCATCGGGCCCCTCACCAATGTGGCCCTGCTTCTCGCCGCCGACCCCGAGATCCCCCGCCTGCTCAAACGCCTGGTGTTGATGTGCGGGGTTTTTGCGCTACGCCGAGCCCCACTGGTGGAGTGGAATGCCGGCTGCGATCCACACGCCGCCGCCATGGTCTACCGCGCCCCCGTGGCCGTGCACCGCTCCATCGGCTTGGACGTGACCATGCAGGTGCAGCTGGAGACGGCGCAGGTGCGGCAACGTTTCCGGGTGGGGCTGCTGCAACCGGTGCTCGACTTTGCCGAGATCTGGTTCGGCCACAGCCCGGCCATCACCTTCCACGACCCGCTGGCGGCGACCACCCTCTTCGACGAGGGGATCTGTTCCTTCGCCCCAGGCCAGGTGGACATCGAACTGTCCGCCGAACGGGTCGCCGGCCTCACCCACTGGACGCCCAAGGCCCAGCCGGCCCCCCACGAGGTGGCCCTGCGCGTGGACCCCGAGCGTTTCTTCTCACATTATTTTTCGGTGTTCAGCTAGCCCCCTATGTGTTTTCTGACCCGGCCCAGCGAAGCGTACCGCGACAGCTTTCTGTCCGGGGCCGCCGAGTTCTGCGCCGAGGGCCGGACCGACTCCACCTACGCCGAGTTCCTCGGCTACGACCAGAAGGCCCTGGAGCGCCACTTCGGCGACTTTGTGCACGACCTGCTCAACCTGGCCTCCGATGACGCCCTGCCGCGCGGCTGGCAGCAGGACCAGGTATTCTGGCTGATCGGGGGAGGCCAATACCTGGGCCAGACCTCCATCCGCCCTCACCTGAGCAGCCGCTACCTGCTGACCTACGGGGGGCACATCGGCTACAGCATCCGCCCCTCGCGGCGGCGACAGGGCTATGGGACAAGAATCCTGGCCCTGGCCCTCGAAGAGGCCCGCCGCCTCGGCCTGCAGCGGGTGCTGATCACCTGCAACTCCGACAACCTTCCCTCCAAGAGGATCATCGAGCAAAACGGCGGCCGGTACGAGAGCGCCATGGCCATGCCCGCCCACCTGTTGCGCGCCGAGGGCCGGTCCGCTAACGGGCAGGTGGACAAGCTGCGCTACTGGATCGAGCTGGTCCCCCAGCCGGCATGAGTCCCCTCCTGCCCGACTACGCCGGCGGCAGCATCGCCAACCTCGCCGCCTCCCTGCTCCAATCCTTTGGGATCGAGCCGCCCAACCCGCCCTGCCGCCCTGGGCTGCTCGACCCGGCGCTGCTGGCCCAGGCCCCTGGGGTGGTGCTGCTGGTCTGCGATGCCCTGGGGCGGGGCCAGCTCGACCAGGCCCTGGCCAGCAATCGGGCGCCCAATCTAACCAAGCTGGTGGCCCAATCCGCCGGGGTGGCCACCCTCACCTCGGTCTTTCCCACCACCACCACCAGCGCCCTGCCCTCCCTGTGTACCGCCCTCACCCCGGCCCAGCACGGCATGTTGGGGATGCGCCAGTGGCTGGAGGAGATCGGGGCCCTGGCCGACATGCTGCGCTTCCGCACCGCCACCGAGCCGCCCCAACCCATCGACGCGGACCAGGTCCGCCGCGGCCCCACCCTGTACACCCAACTGCGCGACCGCGGCTTTCCCGCCGTGGCCATCAGCGCCAAAGCCCACGAGGGCACCGGTTTCACCAGTCTGTTGCACGAAGGGGCTGAGTACCTCGGTTACGAGGGCCAATCCGAGATCCCCCACCTGCTGCACACCTCGCTGGCGCGGCACCGTGGAAAACGGGCCTTCCACTACGTGTACTGGCCCCTGGTCGATACCCTCTCCCATATCTACGGCCCCTTTTCCGAGCCCTGCGCCCTGGAGTTGGAGTTCGTGGACCTGATGCTGGGCAAGGTTATGGACGCCTGCGCCCAGGCCGGCCACACCCTGCTCCTGACCGCCGACCACGGCCATATCGCCCTGGACCCAGATCGCGCCCTGACCATCGGCCAGGACCTGGGCCGCCTGCTGAGCTACCCGCCGGCCGGCGGCCGCCGCGCCTGCTACCTGGCTGCCAAAAACCTGGGCGCCCTGCTGGACCATCCACTCCCGCACCACCCTGACCTGCTGGTGGTTCCCACCGACCAAGCCATCGCCCAGAACTGGTTCGGCGGCGACTGCGGCCGCTTCCGCTCCCGCCTGGGTGATCTGATCCTCTTGCCGGCTGAGGGCTGCCAGCTCATGTACGACTACGGCCAGGGAACCCACCCCAACCGCGGCGGCCACGCCGGCCCCAGTCCCGAGGAGATGCTGGTCCCGCTGGTAGCTGTCTCTTACTGCTGAAGCGGCGATGAGACGACCCTGGAGGCGCGTCTTCTCGCCCAGCCCCACACCTCTCCCCCGCAACGCCCATACATTGGGGCGTTGCGCCTTGACACCTCGCAGCCCCTTGGTCTATTGTACTCTCCCCTATCCGCGAGGCCGCCATGTACCAGCAAACCCAACCCACACCCAACCGCTTCGTCATCATCCCTGAAACCGAGCTCGACGACCTCAAGCGCGACCTGCGCTTCCACCCCAGCACCACCGCCGATCCCCAGGCCCTGAGCCCCGGCCAAATCGCGCAGTACAACCAGGAGGGGTACCTCAAACCCCTCGCCCTATTCTCCCCCGAGGAGATCGGCGGGCACCGCCGCTACTTCGACGCCCTGCTAGCCCGGGTGATGGCCGAGGGCGGCACCAGCTATTCCATCAGTACCGCCCACCTTAAGTACGGCGCCATCTACGACCTGCTCACCCATCCCCGCATCGTCGCCCATGTCTGCGACATCCTGGGGGAAAACGCCGTCGGCTGGGGGTCCCACTACTTCTGCAAGCTGCCCGGCGACGGCAAGCGCGTCTCCTGGCACCAGGACGCCTCCTATTGGCCAATGACCCCCTCCAAGACCGTCACCGTCTGGTTGGCCATCGACGACGCCGATATCGGCAACGCCTGCATGCGTTTCATCCCCGGCTCCCACCACCAGGGCCACCTCACCTGGAAGCTGAGCGAGGACGACGAGCACAACGTGCTCAACCAGACTGTGGAAAACGCCGAGCAGTTCGGCGACCCCGTGGACGTGGAACTGGAGGCCGGGCAGTGCTCCATGCACTCCGACCTCCTGCTGCACGGCTCCGAGGCTAACACCTCGACCCGCCGGCGCTGCGGCCTCACTCTGCGGTACTGCGCCGCCGAGGTGCGCGCCCACATGGGCTGGAACGGTAAAGGGGTGATCGTGCGCGGCAGCGATCCCGAGGGCCACTGGGCCAATCCCCCCCGACCCGCACAGGACTGAGGATGAGCCAGGGATTCACCTACAAACAGGCCGGGGTGGACATCGCCACCGCCGATGCCACCAAACGCGAGATGGCCAAAAGCCTGGAGACGGCCGATGCGCGGGTGCTCAACCGCCTCGGGGCCTTTGCCACGCTCTTCGACGCCCGCTTTCCCGGCTACCGCCATCCGGTACTGGTGCTCAAGAGCGAGGAACCCGGCTCCAAACAGAAGCTGGCCCTCCAGCACGGCCGGGTCGAGTCCATCTGCCAGGACCTGGTCAACCACCTGATCAACGATATTATCGTCATGGGGGCCGCGCCCCTCTCGGTGCAGGACGTGATCGTCTGCGGCAAGCTCGAAAAAGAGGTAGTCAGCCGACTGGTGGCCGGCATGGCCCGGGCCTGCCGCGACCAGGACTGCACCCTCACCGGGGGCGAGACCTCGGAGCAGCCCGGCGTGGTGCCCGCCGGCACCTATATCCTCACGGCCAGCTTGGTGGGGGTCGTGGAGAAGGACCTTATCGTCGATGGGGCGCGCATCCGCGAAGGGGACCAGGTGCTGGCCCTGGCATCGAACGGCCTGCACACCAACGGCTATTCCCTGGTCCGCGCCCTGATGGAAAAAAAGCCGGAGATCCGGGCGCAGCAGGTGGAGGGCGAATCCTTTCTGGATGCCATCCTCAGACCCCACCGCTGCTATTTCCAGGCCCTGCGCGGCCTCTTCACCCATCCCGGCCTGCACGGCATGGCCCACATCACCGGCGGCGGTATCGGCGGCAACCTCAACCGCGTCCTGCCCCAGGGCCTGGGCGCTCGCATCGAGTTGGAGCATCTGGAGGTGCTGCCCCTCTTCCGCCTGATCCGCGAAATGGGCCAGGTCCCAGACGAGGACCTGCTGCGCACCTTCAACCTGGGCGCGGGAATGACCCTGGTGGTAGCCCCCGAGGCCGCCGGCGAAATCTGCCGGCATCTGGAGGCCCAGGGCTGCCGCGCCTATCCCATGGGCACCATCGCCAAAGGGGAGCAGCAGGTGGAGTACGTGGGCGGGGTGAAGTGGTAAAACAGAAAACGCCGGCCCTGGGGTTACGGGCCGGCCATAGAGGACTGCGTTGCTGTTCTACTGCACCAGCACCATGGACGACCTCATGGTCCCTCTAACTGCCGCCTTCCTTTTTATCTTGCCGGAACCTTGGCGCTGGCCGATTATTGGCTCACCCATGAGCCCGCAAAACCCCACCAACCCCGGCCTCTGCGCCACCTGCCGGCACCTCCGCCCCGTCCAATCGCAGCGCGGCTCGGCGTTTTTTATGTGCCGCCGCGCCGCGACCGATCAGCACTTCCCCAAATATCCCCCACTGCCTGTCCTCAGTTGCCCCGGGTACGAGGCGGCCGAAATCGGCCGGGCTTCTAACAGCGGCGAGGGATGAACCCCGGAGGGTTTTCCCGGGGAGTGGCCGGGCAGGGAAGGACGCGGGACGGGTGGCGGTGAGAGCGGAACCCGAGCGAGCAGGGCGGCAAGTCCGTGCCTGGGGAAAACCCGTAGTGGGTCACTCCCTGATGCGCGCCCGCTCGCCCTATTTCTGACCCTTGATCCGCGCCGCCATCTCCTTGAAGCGCCGGCCGCACTCGGCCCTGGCCTCGCCCAGGCCCTTGGGCGTGGGCGAGGGGCCGCGCGCGTAGTTGATCACCACCATCTCCGCCTCCACGTACTCGGCGCACAGGTGGGCCACCTCCGAGGCGATCTCGGCCGGGATGGTGGCCACTCCGTTACAGTCCCCGTGCAAAAGGTCGCCCGGATAGACGGTGATCCCCCCCACGTGTACCGGAACCTTGAGGTCAAGGGTATGGGCGTACCCGTGCGAGCAGATGGTCCCGTCGCTGAAGGCTGGGAACTTGAAGGCCCGCACCTGGTCCAGGTCCCGGGCTGCCCCGCTGGTGATCAGCCCGGCCGCGCCAAACGCTTTATAGCAGGAGCACATCACCTCGCCAAAGGTGGCCGAGGCCGTCGGGCTGTCCAGGTCCTGAAAGACCACCACCGGGGGCCCTGGCAACTCGCCGAACTGGTCCACCTGCCGGTCGATGCTGGTGTACACGTCTCCCGAGCGGGCCGGCCCCGCGGAGCGGAAGGTGGCGGTGGAGGCATAACCCACCATGGGCGGCAGCTCCGGGAAACAGGCACGGATACGGGCGTCCATATACCCGGCGTTGTGGGGCCGCACCTCGAACAACTCGATCACGTTGCAGATGGTCGGCGTGTCGTACTTGCGCAACAGGTCCAAATCCGCCTGCGAAAGGCCTGGCATAGTCTCTCTCCTTATTGAAATAAGGTGCTCCAAAGTAGAGCCCCCCCCCACCGCTGTCAAAACGCCCTTGCCTGCAACCCGATCATCCGCTACACTCAGCCCTAGAAAAACACGGCGGGGAGAAGGCCCCGAAGAACTTTCGCGGGGAGTGGCGGGGCCGGGAAGGATGCGGGAGGGGCGGTGGGGAGAGCGGAGCGGCAAGTCCGCGCCTTGGGAAAATCCGCAGCGGGCCTCTCTCCGCCGTGCCGAAAGCAACCGATAACTCAGCCACGTAGGAGCCACTCCCATGCACGCCTTTCCCCTCGTCGCCGTCTCCGGCACCGCCTACGAGATGGGCTTCCAGCACGGCCAGCAGGCCGGCGAGCTGATCCGCAAATACCTCCTGTGGATCGAGAAAAGCACCGGCCGTTCCCGCGCCGAACTGGGCCGCAACGCCCGGGCTTTCGAGCCCTTCATCCAGCGCCTCAACCCCCGCTATCACGACGAGGTGCGCGGCCTGGCCCAAGGCGCCGACCTCCCCTACGAGGAGGCCCTGCTCTGCCAGGTGCGCGGCGAGGCCGTCAACGCCAGGCCCGAAGGCTGCACCGCCTTCGCCCTTACCGGCGCCGCCACCGCCGGCGGCCATCCCATCGCCGGGCAAAACCAGGATCTGCCCCCCGAGTTCTCGGACCTGGGCATCGTGCTCCACCTCAAACCCAGCGACGGCCGGCCCCGGGCCATCACCTTCACCTTTGCCGGCCAGCTCGGGTACATGGGCATGAATCAGCACGGTGTGGCCCACTTCGCCAACGCCCTGTACAACGCCCCCTGGCGTCCCGGTCTGCCCCACTACCCGCTCAAGCGCACCCTGCTGGAGAACCGGACCGTGGCCCAGTGCCTGCGCATAGTCGCGGAACACCGCACCTGCTCAGCCGGCAACATGGTCTTCTGCGACGGCCAAGGCGCGGTGGCCGACGTGGAGATCCGCCCCGAGGCTGTGGCCCATTACCCCGGGGAGCACCCCGACTGCCGGCTGCACACCAACCACTACCTCACCCCCGAGTTCGCCCAGTACGAGGACCAGAGCCTGCCCGACTCCTGCCCGCGCCTGGACCGTCTGCGCGAGCTGGTGAAAGCCTGCTGGGGACATATCGACGTGGCGGCGATGAAGGAGATCATGGCCGACCACCAGGGCGATCCGGGCGGGATCTGCCGGCACGGGGCCAAGGGCTCGTACTCCATCACCGGGTACCTTGCCGAGCCCGCCAAGGGACTCTTCCACGTGCGCCGGGGACACGGCTGCACCGGCACCTGGAGCAGCTACGAGGTTTGAGCCGGTTGCGCCTCCTGCTGATCAACCCACCCATCTACGATTTCACCGCCTACGACTACTGGCTCAAGCCCTACGGCCTGTTGCGGGTGGCCGGCCAGTTGCGCGGTCAGGCCCACCTTTGCCTCTTCGATTTCCTCGACCGTCTGCACCCAGGGATGCCCGCCGGCCTGAAAAGCGATGGGTGGGGCCGGGGCGCCTTTCCCGCCGAGAAACTGCCCAAACCTCCGGCCCTATCCCCCATCCGCCGGCACTACCGCCGCTTCGGCCTGCCTCGCCGGCTGCTGGAGGACTACCTGTGCAGCCAGCCCCCTTTCGACGCCGTGCTGGTGCAGACCACCATGACCTACTGGTACCCGGGGGTGGGCGAGGTGATCGAGGCAGTGCGGGCCATCTCGCCCCACAGCGCGGTGGTGCTGGGTGGGGTGTACGCCACCCTCTGCCCGGTGCACGCCCGCACGCTGGGCGCGGACCTGGTGGTGGAGGGCCAGAACCTGGAGCCCCTATGGACACTGCTAGGTGTGAGGGGAAACCCGTCGGAGTTGCCCTACTGGGAGGGATACGAGTGGCTGGAGACCGGGGTGGTCAAACTCACGGAGGGGTGCCCCTTCCGCTGCACCTACTGCTCGGTCCCCCAGGTCTATCCGCGGTTTTCGGGGGACGTGGAAAGAGCGTTGGCAGAGATGGACGTCTTGCACCGCCGCGGGGTACGGCGCCTGGCCTTTTACGACGACGCCCTGCTCTTCAGGGAGAAGGAATTGCTGCTGCCCCTGCTGGAGGAGGTGCTTCGGCGCGGGTACGGCTTTGCGCTGCACACCCCCAACGCCCTTAATGCCCGCTTCATCACCCCGAGGGTGGCGGCGCTGATGGTGCGGGTCGGCTTCCGGAGCTTTTACCTGGGCTTTGAGAGCAGCGCCTATGCCTGGCAGAAGAAAACCGGGGGGAAGGTGTACTCGTCAGAACTGGTGGACGCGGTGGCAGCCCTCGAAGCCGCCGGGGCCGAGCGGGGCGCCCTCACCGCGTACCTCATCGCCGGCCACCCGCGCGGGGAGGGACAGGAGATGGAAGCCTCGATGCACTTTGCCCATTCGCTGGGCATCCAGGTGATGCTCTCGGAGTTCTCACCCATCCCCGGCACCCCGGACGGGGAAGCCTGCCGGGAGTGGGTGGACCTCGATGAGCCCCTGTGGCACAACAAGACCGCTTTTGCCGAACACTTCCTGGGCCGCGCCGAGGTGGAACGGCTGAAATCCCTCTGTCACCACCTCAACCGCAGCCTAAAGTGATCAGGACAGCCCCATCTCCTCCTCTGCGGATTCGGCGCAGCGGCCCATCGCTGCCCAGACCAGCACTGCCACCAGGGCCACGCCCACGGCGATGCCCGCCCCCCACAAAACCCAGCGGAGGGTGTGATGGCGGCGCTGGTGCCCCCGCCAGGGGATTTCGGAGAGGGCTCCCGAGATCCGGGTAGCCCCGTTGTCCTGGATCTTCTTGATCAACTCCATGACCTGCATTGCGCTACGCTCCTCCATGCGAGCAGTGTTTTAGCGGGCGGCCCAGATCAGGCCACGCCTCTGGATTTCCTTGGCTTCCTCCACCTCAAAGTCCCTGGCCACGTGTCCCAGCGAGGAGTAGAACACCTTCCCCGTCCCCCACATCCGCTTCCACACCACTGGCATCACCGTGCCGTTCACCCAGGGGGCGCTCTGCCGGTCGCGGAAGGTGGTGGTGGCCAGCACCTGGTTGCCCGGGTCGGTGTGGAGGTAGTACTGCTCCGAGTGCATCTTGAAGCTGGGGATGCCCCGGGTGATAGGGTCCTGATGATCGGCGACGTCCACCTGGTAGTCGATGATGCCGTCGGGGTGGGCCACCCACTGGCCGCCGATCATGAACTGGTACTCGGTGTTGTTGCGGAAGGAGTCGGCCATGCCCCCGTGCCAGCCGCCCAGGCCTACCCCGCCCTTGATGGCGGCCAGCAGCCCCTGCTCCTGCTCGCGCTCGATGGTGCCCATGGTCCATACCGGCACCACCAGGCTCAGCTCCTTCATCAAGTCCTGGTCCTTGTAGCTGTCGAGGGTGTCGGAGATCTGCACCGCAAACCCCGCCGCCTCCAGGAGCGGAGCAAAGACCTCGACGCACTGCTTGGGCTCGTGGCCCAGCCAGCCGCCCCAGACCATCAACGCCTTTTTCATCATCCGCCTCCTAAGCCCTTCCCCGGCCCAGGCCCTGCCCGGCCAGGTACTGGAAGCTCTGCTCCACCGCCCCCATCATGTCCGTGGCGCAGCTGTCCAATTCGACGATCAACCACTCGGCATGGTTGCCGGCCGCCTTCATCACCCCGGGAAAATCCACCTTGCCCTGGCCGGCGGCGACCATTGGCGATTCGGGTTTGTCGCAGGGGCCGTCCTTGATGTGCAACAGGGGCGCCCGCGCCCCTGCCTTCTTGACCGCCGCGGCCGGGTCGTACCCGCCGGTCTGGGTCCAGTAGGTGTCGATCTGGATGCCGATCTTGGGATCGAGATATTCCAGCAGCAGGTCTAGCCCGTTGCGGTCTCCCACCGGGGTGAACTCCCACCAGTGGTTGTGCAGGTGCAACTCCAGCCCGTGCCGCGCCGCCACGGCTTGGGCCTGGTTCCAGGTGTCGCACAGGGCCCGCACCTTCTCCGCCGTGCCAAAGGCGTCGCGCGGGGTGCTGCTTACCACCCGGCGGGTGCCCAGGGCCTGGGCCAGTTCCGCGGTGGGTCTCTCCTGCTCCCCCAGGGGCAGGGCCGAGTGGATGCTGGGCACCTCGAGACCCAGATCGGCGAACAGGCGGGCCGCCTCCTGGGTGGTGATGCCCTGCAAGCCGCCGGTCTCCACCCCGGCGTAGCCGATCTGGGCGATGCGCTTGACGGTGCCGGCGAAATCCGCGGGCAAGAGGTCGCGGACGGTATACAATTGCACTGCGATGGGAGGAGCCATATCTGCCTCTCTTTTGGGGTATCGGCGCGCCAGGTTAAAGTATCCAGAATCCCCCCAAGGCTGTCAAACCAGTAGCTGGCCGGCATGATGTTTGCGAGGCTGAACCCTCAACCCCGCACGGATTTCAGCTCGTACCCTTCTGCCCTGGCCACGTAGGTGGCCGCGGTGATATCCCCGGTCACGTTGAGGGTGGTGCGACACATGTCGAGGATGCGGTCCACCCCCAGCACAATGGCGATCAGCGAAGGTTCCACTCCGATGGTGGCCAGCACCACTACAATGAAGGGGATGGAGCCCGAGGGCACCCCGGCGGTGCCGATGCCCCCCAGGATGGCCATGTACGCCACCATCACCTGTTGGGCCAGGGACAACTCCACCCCGGCAAGCTGTGCGAGGAAGAGCACCGTCACCCCCTCGTACAGGGCCGTGCCGTTCTGGTTGGCCGTGGCCCCCACGGTCAGCACAAAGCTGTTGATCTGGCGCGGCACCCCCAAGTTCTCCTCGCTGACCTTGAGCGCCGTGGGCAGGGTGGCGTTGGAGGAGGAGGTGGAGAAGGCGGTGAGCATGGCCGTGCGCACCCGGCGGAAGAAATCGAGCGGGTTGAGCCTGGAGAGGAAATACACCGACAGGGAATACACCCCGAACATGTGCAACCCCAGCCCCAGCAGCACCGCGGCCACGAACCAACCCAGAGCCCCCAAGAGGTCCAGGCCGAAGCGGGCGGTGTTGGCAAAGAGCAGGCAGGCCACCGCGTAGGGAGCCAAATGGCGCATGATCAGTTCGATGAGCTTGGCCGACAGTTCGTACAGCCCCAGCAGCGCCCCCAGGAAGGGGGCGACCGTCTCGGAGGGCAGCAGGGTGGCGGCCAAACCCAGGGCCAGGGCGAAGAACATCAGATGGAGCATGTTGGGGGTTTCGCTGGAGACCGCGGCCAGCGGGTTGGGGGGCACGAAGGTCTTGATGGCCTGAAGCAGTGGGGCGTCCTGGGAGGCCGGCTTCTTGAGGGCATCCTCCACCCGTTTGCCCGCGTCGCCCCCGTACCGGGCCTGCAGGGCCTCGGCGGTCTGGGGGCTGAGCCGCTCGCCGGGGCGCAGGGTGTTGGCCAGGCCCAGGCCGATAGCCACCGAGATGCCCGAGATGACCAGGGTGTAGACAAAGCAGCGCAGGCCCACCCGGCCCAGCCGCCGCAGATCCCCGATGCCGGCCACCCCCACCACCAGGGAAGAGAAGACCAGGGGCACCACCACCATCAGCAGCAGGCGCAGAAAGAGGGCCCCCACTGGCTCGGCCACCTGGCGCACCGCCCAGTTGAGGCCGGCGTGGTCGCTGCCCATCAGGCTGTTGGCAACCAGGCCGCCCAGCGCCCCGATACCCAGACCCAGGAGGATGCGGGTATGGAGAGGCATCAGCGGTGCGCCACCAGCCGCGCACGGCTCTGGGGGTCCAGGCAGGCACCCTGAGCCCGGGGGCCTCGGGGGCGGATGGGCAGTTGGTCGTAGGATCGGTACGCGACCTTCAGCCAGGGGGTTTCCATCCTGCGGTGGCACTCGTGCCGGGAGTTCATGGCCGCGTCGATCATACCGGTGGCCAGCAGGGTGCGCTCGGGCGGGTATGGAGCCTTGCCGGTCAGGAAGAACTGCTGGATGTTGAGGTCCAGATAGCTGAAGTGGTAGTAGTGCTCCTGGGGATACAAGTGGAACTCGGAGCCCTGCACCACGCCACCCACCCGGCCGGCGTAGGCGAACTGATTGACGTACCCGTCCAACATCACCACCGCGGTCTTCAACCCGTCGGCGTGCTCAAAGAGAAAGACCGCCGGCTTCTCGACCTGCTCCTGCATGGACCCCGCGGGCTTGCCTTCCACCGGGGCGCAGGCCGCCTCGGCCAGCTCGCCCGACCATTGGCCGCGGTCGCGGGCTTCCCACACCTCGTCTCCCTCCAGACACTGCACCGACACCACCCCGCTCTCCCCGCCCCGCCGCCGCTCCACCATACACAGCAGGCTCTCGATGGCGTGGTACCCGTAGGCCTCGACCCCCCCGTACCCCACGGCCAGGGCCTCCTCCACGGGGGTTTCCTTTTCGTACTCGATCCAGGGGTTGCGCCAGGCCAGGGGCAGGGAGGAGCCGGCCATCAGCGGGATCTTCAGTTCCTGGGCCCGGTCCCACATCCACTGCGCGTCGCGGTAGTCGTAGGCCAGGTGTTTGTCGCTGAAGACCGGCACCAACCGACCGCTTTCTGCAAAGACCCCGGCGATCTGCTCAAAGAAGTAGCGGCGCGGGTACATGTGTCTGCCCCGCTCGTTCCAGGGATAGTCCCCGTGCTCGCCGACCAACAGCACCGCGTCCACGTTGAGCTTGCTGGCGCCGGCGTGCAAGGCCCGCCGGATGCTGGGGTACACCGGCACGCCGTAGTGCTTGGCGATCTTCAGGCCAATGTCGTTTTCGAGCACATGGTCGATGTACAGGGCAACGATCTCCACCTGGGAGGACAACAAGCCCTCATCGGTGGGCAGGCCCTCCAGGAACTTGGTGACGATCACGTCGGCGTGGGAGTTGGGATAATAGATGGTGCAGATGGCGGCGACGCGAGGGCGGCTCATGGAACCATTCTCCGGGCTAGGACGGGAGTGGGAAGATAACGAGGGCTGCGGACAGCGGCAATCAGAACCGCCCGTACCGCCAGGCCTCGTCGTACATGGCGAGGACATTCTCCAGGGGGGATACGGCCTGGATATTGTGGCAGGGGGCCAGGATGTAGCCGCGCCCGTCGCCGGCCAGCGCGTCGATGCAGTGGCGCACCTCGGCGCGCACCTCCTCCGGGGTGCCGAAGGGCAGGACGCTTTGGTTGTCCACCCCGCCATGGAAGCAGAGCCGGTCCCCGTAGTCGCGCTTGAGACCCTCCAGGTCCATGTCGGCGCAGGCCCACTGCAGCGGGTTGAGGATCTGGATGCCCATCTCCACCAGGTCGGGCAGGAAGGGCCGGATGCTGCCGTCGTCGTGGTGGAAGACCGCGATCCCGAACTTGCGGCACAGTTCGATGAACCGGCGGTGCCAGGGGGCGTAGAACTCGCGGTAGGTCTCCAGGCTGATCAACGGCCCGATCTGGCTACCCAGATCGTCGGTGACCTGGGCCACGTCGATGAGCCCCTCGGCCGCCTCGAACATGTGGCGGTGATAGGCGAGAAAGAAATCCCCCAGACGCTGCAGCAGATGGTGGGTGAAGGCCGGATCGTCGAGGGGGTCCATCAGCGAGGCCCCCAGGCTCCGCAGCAGATTGTGGTAATAAAAGGGCGCCTGCCGCAGTTGAGAGTAGTCGAACCACTCAGCCTGTGGCTAGACATAGCGCTCCAGGTCGTCGATGCTGCGGGCCGCCGAGAGCGGGTTGTAGGTCATCTCTTAGTACACCCGGCCCTCGTACACCACTGGCTTGCGGCGAATGCCCCAGAAATCGGCGCTCTCCCCTGTGGGGGCCACGGGTGGCGGGCCGATATGGGCGGCACCCACACTGGCCATGCCGTCGAGGTGCAGGGCGGCGCGAACCTGTTCCCGGTCGCCGAAACGCGCTTCCAGGTTATGCCACACCTATGGGGTGGCCCAGATGTCGGTGGGCACCCGGTCGGTGGGTTCCCGCCTGAAAGCGGCCAGCATGGGCTCGCGCGAATCCTACGCTTTCTTTATGTGTATTCTCCGCGGATGTCGAGTATGTCGCGCCTGGCGAAACCGCCCTACCGCTGAATGTATCAAAGTGCCCCCCTGCCTGCCGGACCCCGCCCCTTGACAGCAGCCGCCCGCCAGCCTATCTCTCCTGCCTACCTCGGCAATCAGCCCGGCTCGGCAAACCCGCCGGCCCATACAGGAGACCTGCCATGAGCGACCAGCGCCTCGAAACCCTGGCCTTGCACGCCGGCCAGCATCCCGACCCCGCCACCGGGGCCCGGGCCGTGCCCATCTACCAGACCACCTCGTACGTGTTCAAGAGCAGCGAACACGCGGCCAACCTTTTCTCGCTCAAGGAATTCGGCAATATCTACACCCGCCTGATGAACCCCACCACCGATGTCTTCGAGAAACGCATCGCCGCCCTCGAAGGGGGCACCGGCGCCCTGGCGGTGGCCTCGGGACAGGCGGCCATTACCTACGCGCTTTTGGCCATCACCCAGCTGGGCGACGAGATCGTCTCGGCCAACAACCTCTACGGCGGCACCTACCAGCTCTTCCACCACACCCTGCCCAAGCTGGGCCGCACCGTGCGCTTCGTCGACTCGCGCCAGCCCGACCAGATCCGCCGGGCCATCACCCCCAAAACCCGGGCCGTCTACGCCGAGACCATCGGCAACCCCAAGCTCGACGTGCCAGATTTCGATTTGCTGGCCAGGATCGCGCACGACGCCGGCGTGCCACTGGTGGTGGACAACACCGTGGGCATCGGCCTGGTACGGCCCATCGACTTTGGCGCCGACATCCTGGCCACCTCGGCCACCAAGTACATCGGCGGCCACGGCACCTCCATCGGCGGCGTGATCGTCGACTCGGGCCGTTTCGCCTGGAACAACGGCAAGTTCCCCGAGTTCACCACCCCCGATCCCAGCTATCACGGCCTGGTCTACTGGGACGCCCTGGGCAACGTGCCGGGCATGGGCAACGTGGCCTTCATCCTCAAAATCCGCGTCACCCTGCTGCGCGACATCGGCGCGGCCCTGAGCCCCTTCAACGCCCACCAGTTCCTGCTGGGCCTGGAGACCTTGCCCCTGCGCCAGGCGCGCCATTCGCAGAATGCCCTGGAGATCGCCCGCTGGCTCAAGGGGCACCCCCTGGTCAGCTGGGTCACCTACCCGGGCCTGGAGGACGACCCCAGCCACGGGTTGGCCGCCAAGTACCTCAAGCAGGGCTTTGGGGGGCTGGTGGGCTTTGGCATTAAGGGCGGGCTGGAGGCGGGGAAGCGCTTCATCGATTCGGTGCAGCTGCTCTCGCACCTGGCCAATATCGGCGACTCCAAGACCCTGGTGATCCACCCGGCCAGCACCACCCACTCGCAGCTCACCGCCGCCGAGCAGGCCGAAACCGGGGTCAGCGCCGACTATATCCGCCTCTCCATCGGCCTGGAGCACGCCGAGGACCTCAAGGCCGACATCGACCAGGCCCTCAAAAAGGCCGCCGGCTGAAACTGCGCCGCCCGGGGAGGGCGCACCCGCCGCGGCCTCCCCGCCAGCGCCCCATCCATGGCCGACGACCCCTTCCGCAGCAGCGACACCCTGCGCAGCGCCCGCCCCCTGGCCCACGCCCGCCAGGTCACCTTTGCCGGGCCCCTGGACCTGGAGCTGGGCGGCCGGCTGCCCGAGGTCACCGTTGTCTTTGAGACCTACGGCCGGCTCAGCCCCGCTAAAGACAACGCCGTGCTGGTCTGCCACGCCCTCAGCGGCGATTCCCACGTGGCCCGCCACGATCCCCAGGACGACCCCGGCTGGTGGGACATCGCCGTGGGCCCGGGCCTAGCCATCGACACCGAGGAGTACTATGTCCTCTGCGCCAACCTGCTGGGCGGCTGCCGCGGCACCACCGGCCCCAATACCCTCAACCCGGCCACTGGCCGCCGATGGGGGGCCGACTTCCCCACCATCACCGTCAACGACATGGTCGAGGTGCAGCGCCGGCTCATCGACCACCTCGGCATCCCCTCCCTGCTGGCCGCGGTGGGCGGCTCCCTGGGCGGCCACCAGGTGCTCACCTTGGCTACCCGCTACCCGGAGCGGGTGCGCGGGGCCATGGTCCTGGCCTCCTCGGCGCGGCTGACCAGCCAAGCCCTGGCCTTCGACGTGGTGGGCCGCAACGCCATCCGCCGGGATCCCCAATTTCGCGACGGCCAATACTACGAGGACGCCCCGGGCCCCAGCGTGGGCCTGGCCCTGGCCCGCATGCTGGGGCACATCACCTACCTGTCGCCCCAGGCCATGAGCGAGAAGTTCGGGGCCGACCGCCTGCAGCCCCGCGAGCTGACCACCCTCTTCGAGAACCGCTTTTCCGTCGGTTCGTACCTGGCCCACCAGAGCGACAAATTCGTCGAGCGCTTCGACGCCAATAGCTACGTCACCCTCTCCATGGCCATGGACCTCTTCGACCTGGGGTCCACCCCCGCCGAACTGGCCGACGCCCTGGCCCGCAGCCGCTGCCGCTGGCTGTTGATCAGTTTCTCAAGCGACTGGCTCTTCCCTCCGGCCCAGGCCCAGGAACTGGCCGATGCGCTCTTGGCCCTCGACCAGCCGGTCAGCTTCTGCAACGTGACCAGCGACTGCGGCCACGACGCCTTTCTCCTGCCCGACGACCTGGAACTCTACGGCGGCCTGATGGAGGGGTTCCTGTCCGCTCTCCGGGGCGCTCCCGCCGCCAACGGCGGGGAAGCCGGCCACCACCACCATCCCACCAGCATCTTCCGCCCGCGCCGTTTCGACTACGACCGCATCCTCGGCCTGATTCCCTCCGGGGCCAGCGTCCTCGATCTGGGCTGCGGCCGGGGCGGGCTGCTGTCCAGCCTCCGGCAGAGGGGCGAGTCCCGGCTGCTGGGCCTCGAACTGGACGAGCAGGCCATCCTCAGTTGCATCCAACAGGGGCTCCAGGTGGTCCACGGGGACCTGGACCAGGGCCTGCCAGCCTTTGCCGACGACCAGTTCGAGGTAGTGGTACTTTCGCAGACCCTGCAGGCGGTGCGCAACGTGGAGCTGGTGCTGGCCGACATGCTGCGGGTGGGCCGCCGCGCCATCGTCAGCTTCCCCAATTTCGCTTACCACAAGCTGGTCGAGATGCTGCAGCAGGGCCGAGCCCCCGAGTCGCCGCACCTGCTGCGCTTCAAGTGGTACAACACCCCCAACCTGCGCTTCCTGACCATCGCCGACTTCGAGGCCTTCTGCGCCGAGCGGGGCATCCACATCCACCAGCGCCTCGCGCTGGATACCGAGGAGGGAAAAGAGGTACACGCCGACGCCAACCGCCTGGCCGATCTGGCCATCTTCGTCCTGGCCGCCGGCTAAAGCCATGGGCGCCCCCAAGATCGCCCTGGTGGGCGGCGGCAGTTTTGGCTGGACCCCGGCCGTGACCGCCAATATCCTGCGCTGTCCCCACCTCGAAGGCAGCCAGGTGGCCCTCTACGACCTGGACCCCCACGCCCTGGACCTCACCCACGCCCTGGCCCGGCGCTACGGCGAACAGGTCGGGTCGCGCACCATCTTTGCCCGGACCACCCGCAGCGAGGAAGCCCTGGATGGAGCAGACTTCGTGGTGGTCACCATCTCCACCGGCGGCCTCGACGCCATGCAGGTGGACCTGGAGGTGCCCGAGAAATACGGCATCTTCCAGACCGTGGGCGACACCGTGGGGCCCGGCGGTCTGTCCAGGTCCCTGCGCAACGTGCCGGTCTTTCTCGAACTGGCCGGGGCCATGGAGAAGCACTGCCCCAACGCCTGGATGCTCAACTGCTCCAACCCCCTCTCGGCCCTGACCAGGGTAGTGGGCAAGGAAACCTCCATCCGGGTGGTGGGCCTGTGCCACGGGGTGCGGGGCCAGGTGCGGACCTTTGCCCGCTTCTTTGGCCTGGACCTGGCGGACTGCGCCTACACCAACACCGGCATCGACCACTGCGCCTGGCTCACCAAACTGGTGGTCAAGGGGCGTCCTGCCGTCGAACTGCTAGGGGGGCGGGGACTGGAGGAATGGCTGCGCCTGCCCCCGGACCAGGCCGGAGCAGACCCGGTCTTCGGCCCGCTCTATACCAGTCGCTGCGGCCTCTTCCTTAGCCGGCAACTGGGGGCCCTACCCGGCATCGGCGACCGCCACCTTGTCGAGTTCCTGCCTGGCTTCCTCGATGGGGAGGAGCTGGTGCGGCAGTGGGGCCTCAAACGCACCTCCGTTGCCGAGCGCCGGCAGAACCGCCAGAAGGCCAGGGCCCGCATCGAGGAGCAACTCAAAGACCCCGGAGAACTCCAACTGCCCGAGGGCAGCGACGACGTGGCCGGTTGGATCGGGGCCCTCGACGGCGGCCCGCCCGTCGAAGACAACCTCAATGTGGCCAACCTGGGCCAGATCCCCCAGTTGCCCGAAGGCGCCGTGGTCGAGACCCGCGGCCTGCTCGACGCCACCGGTTTCCGTCCCTATGCCAGCCCCATGCCCAAAGAACTCGAAGCCATCGTGCGCCCCCATGTGCTGCGCCAGGAACTCACGGTGGAGGCCGCCCTCGAAGGCAGCTTCCCCAAGGCCCTCGCCGCCCTCTCCACCGATCCGCTCATCCGTCCCGACCACGCCCGCCCCCTGCTCGAAGACCTGCTGGCCGGCACCCGCCAGTGGCTGCCGCAATTCAAGGAATACTGATGGCCTTGGGGCATCCACGGGGAGCGGTCCCTTCGCTCATGGCGCTCAATCCTTCGGATTGGCGGTCTGCGACACTCGCCGGCCATCCCTGACCCGCTCCGAGGCCATCGACCTCTGGACCACAGTCCTGTGGCCAGAGGCAGGGTAGCGGAGCCAGAGCGAACGAGGGGGCGCAACGCCCCAACGTATGGGGCGTTGCGGGGGAAGGGTCTTGGGTGAGGGCAGCACTTTTTGCGCCGCACACCATACGTTGGTGTGCGGCGGGACGCGCCATGGGAGACACCGAAGGGAATGCAACGCCACAGTGTGGCGTTGCCCCGGCGCGCCCCACCCACGAGGAGCCCGAATGAGCACAAACGTTCTCGTCACCGGCGGAAGCGGTTTCGTCGGCACCTGGGTGCTGCGCGAACTGCTCGCCCACCAGGCCACCCCCGTGGTCGTCGATCTGCAACCCGGTGGCACGCGCTGGCAGAGGGTGCTGGGGGCGACTGCCGCCCTGGTGCGGTACGAAAACGCCTCCCTGCTCGACCCCGCCCAGCTGCAGGAGGTCGTCGAGCGCCACCAGGTGACCCACCTCATCCACCTGGCCGCCCTGCTCACCCCCGCCTGCCAGCTGGATCCCTGGCTGGGCTGCCAGGTCAACGTGATGGGCAGCACCGCCGTCTTCGAGGCCGCCCGCCGCTCGGGCCGGGTGCAGGCCATCGCCTATGCCAGTTCCTATGCCGTGTACGGCCCCGAAAGCGGCGAAGCCAACCGGCCGCCTTCATTCTACGGGGCCTTCAAACAATCGGTGGACCTGATCGCCGAGCAGTACTGGCGGCACTGCAACATCGCCTCGGTGGCCATCCGGCCCCACGTGGTCTACGGCCCCGAGCGCGACCAGGGCCTCACCGCCGGCCCCTCCCTAGCCGCCCGCGCCGCCGCCCTGGGCCAGCCCTGGACCATCGACTATACCGGCGGGGCCAGCTACGACTACGTCGAGGACGTGGCCCGCGCCTTCGTGCGCGCCGCCTGGGAGTGCCCGCCCGGTGCCCGCCCCGCCGACCTGCCCGGCCAGTGGGCCACTCCCGAGGACTTCGTGCGCCTCATCGATCAGCTCGAGCCCGGCGCCGCCGCCCGGCTGAGGGTGCAGGGGCCGGCCATCCCGCCCAACCTGCCGCCCAAACCCCAGTACCTCACCGAACTCTTCCCCGACTGGCGGCCCACCCCCCTGGCCGAGGGCGTGCGCCGCACCATCGACTTCTACCGCCTATGAAATGCAGGAGATCAACGATGCCCCACTACGGCAAGACCCAGATCACGGTGTGCGGCGACAACGAGGACCTGGGGCGGCAGGCAGCCGCCGCCGTCGCCGCCAAGCTGCACCAACTGCTGGCCGAAAAGGACACCTTGCGGGTGATCTTTGCCGCCGGCGAGAGCCAGAGCACCTTCCACCGCGCCCTGGCCCGCGAGGAGGGTATCCCCTGGCAGCGCATCGTCTGTTTCAACGTGGACGATTTCTGGGATCCCCGCCTGCCCAGGGAGTTCACCTGCGGCTACCAGACCGAGCGCGAACTCTACAGCCAGGTCAACCCCAGCGAATACCACCTCGTCGATTTCAAAGCCCCCGAACCCGAGGCCGAGGCCCGGCGCTTCGGCAACCTGGTGATGCAGGCGCCCATCGACCTGCTCTGCCAGGGCATCGGTACCTCCGGACACCTGGCCCTCAACGAGCCGGGCGACACTGCCCTGGCTGATCCCAGGCCGGCGCGGGTGGTCTCCCTGGTGGAGCAGTCCAAGCGCCAGTTGCGCGAGGACCCCAACTTCCGCGACCTGGGCTATGTGCCCGACCAGGGCATCACTCTCACCATCCCCGCCATCCTGGCGGCCCGATCGATCTTCACCATGGTGCCCCTGGCCCTCAAAAAACCCATCCTCACCCGTTTGCTAGAGACCCTCTCACCCACCCCTGCCCTGCCGGCCTCGGTCCTGGTGGAGGTGGAGAGCCGGCTCTTCGTGGACCGCGACTCCTGTCCAGACAGCCTGAGGTAAGAGGCCCCGATGGACCCCATCGCCCTCACCCGCATCCTCGCCGAGCCCGACCTGGACCAGTGCCCAATCGGCTTTCTCTTTCGCGGCAAGAACCCCGACTGGTCCGCAGAAGAGCGGTGCTTCGCCGGCCTCGAAGCCCCCCTCAACCACCGGCACTGGTCGCCGGAGACCTACCTCTACCTGATTGAGGACGAGGAGGGCCGCGCCCTGGAAAACGTCGCCAAAAGCGAGTCCCTGATCATCACGCAGGACCGCCACCTGGGCGACTGCCGGGTGGAGGCCCGGGTGCGGCAGTTCATCCCCGGCGCCCTGCCCAACATGGACGACGAGTACTGCACCGTGGCCCGCAACGGGCTGATCTTCCGCCTGCAGGATTTGCGGCGCTACTACCAGTTCTGCCTGGAGGGGTACGACCGGGCGGTGCTTTACCGCCGCTGCGACTACGAGCGGGTGGTGCTGGGTGAACGGCGCTTCCCCCTCGACCCGCGCCGCTACCACTACCTCGTGGCCCAGGCCCAGGGGGACCGACTCTGCTGCTGGTGCGACGGGATGCTGGTGGCCCAGGTGCGCGACCGCTCCTACGCCGAGGGCGCCGCCGGCATCCGCATGAACTCGGTCTGCCGCTTCCAGGGCATCCGCATCGGCACCTGGGAGGAGGGCCAGGCAGCGTACGTCAGTCGAATGAGCCAGCGCGAGAAGAAGCAGCGCGAAATGCGCGAAACCGTCCCCCGCCCGGCCCTGTGGAGAAGGTTCTCCAACCCCCGCCTAAGCGACGGCCGGCCCCACTTCTTCCGTCCCCGCGACACCGGACCCGCCTGCCTCTTGGTGGCCTCCAACAGGGAGACCTTCAAGGGTTACACCCTCTATGACCTGAATGGCGAGTTGCTCTGGGAGACCCCGGCCAGCGCCGAAGGGCCGGGGCAGTTCAAGTTCGCGGATATGGACGGGGATGGGATAAAGGAGATCGTCAGCCTCTGGGACGGAGGCTTTGCCATACACCGCAGCGACACCGGCCAGCAGTTGGCCTGGGCTCCCTGGCCCAAGGCCGGCCCCTTTGACCGCAGCCAGGAACGGGCCCATATCACCCACCTGTATCCGGCGCATCTGGAGGGAAAAGCGCACTGCGACAGCGTGGTGCTCAAGGACGATGGCTCGGCCGGGGGCTGGACCTTCTGGGTGCTGGGTGCCGACCTGAGCCCCAAATGGAACAGGACCGTGCAGTTGCCCCCGATGGGACACAATATCAACCTGTACGATGTGGATAACGACGGCTGCGAGGAGATCCTGGCCGGGTACCACTGCTACAAAGGGGATGGAACCAGGCTGTGGATGGTGGAGGAGGCGCGGTACTGGGACGTGATGAACGGGGCCCGCCACCCCGACTCGTTGATCGCCGGCCCGCTCTGGCCTGGCAGCGTGAGGGCGGCCTATGCCTCGGGCGGAGAGGGCTTTGTGCTGGTGGACGCGGCCAATGGCCAGGTGCTGGCCCGCCGCGGCGTGGGCCATGTGCAGGGGGTGATGGTGGGCAAGTTCGCCAAGGAGGTGCCGGGCCACCAGATCATGGTGGGCACCCGCCACCAGAACTACGGGATTCTCTGTTGTTTCGACGGGGAGGGCCAGTTGCTCGGCCGCTTCCAGCCCGACTACCTCAGCCAGGGCGGCACGGTGGTCAACTGGACCGGGGATGGGGAGGAACACCTGCTCCTGAGCAGCAGCAATCCGGTGCTGGGCCTGTGGGACTACCGGGGCAACCATCTGCTCGATCTGCGCGACCTCGACCTTTTCGGCGCGATGCCGCCGAGCGAGCGCAACCCCGGGGTGTGTTACCCGGTGGACGTGTGCGGCGACCCCCGCGACGAGTTGATCCTGCAATGGCGGGGCGAGCTGTACGTCTACACCCAGGAACAGCCCTTCGCCGGCCCGCGCCTCTACGCCCCCCGCCGCAACGAGCGGATCATGTACCCGGCGATCTCCACCGAGGGATGGAGGGACAACCCCTAGGCGGTCCCGTCACCAAGATCGGGTGCTCGGCCGGCGGCTTCTCGCTCCAGAGTGGAAGACCAGCTCCATGGACGCCGCGGTGGGCATACAGGGCTAGACATCGCCTTCGCGGATCATGCGTTTGAGGACAAAATCCTGGGCGGGGATGGGAAACTCCAGCGCGGCGTGCCGGCTCGACGATTCAAAGATGCCCATGATGATTTCCAAGGCCCGGCGGCCGTGCTGGGCCCGGCCCCGGTGGGTCGCCCGGCCTTCCACCGCCTCGATCAGCTCCTCGATCTTGGCGTGGAAGTTGGAGTGGATGGGCACCAGTTCCGGGGCGTGCCAGCCGCGCTGTCTGAACCCGGAGAGTACCTTGAGCTTGGGGCTGTCCGGGCGGTTGATCTCGATGAGGCCGTCGGTCCCCACCAGCCTGAAGCCAAAGCCGTGGTCGGCCCTTTCCCCCAGCTCCATCAGCCCGACCACCCCGTTGGCGTACCCGACCCGGCCCACGGCCATGTCCTCCATCACCATGTCGGGGTGGTTGCCCCGGCCCTGCAATTGACGGTGGCGGTCGATCTGGCCCATGACCCAGACCGGCTCCTCGTCGTTGTTCAAGATGTTGATCAAGTCGATGACGTGGGTGCCGTTGTTCATCAGATCCAGGGCGCAATGGCCCCAGATCAGGCTCAACCTGCCGATCTCCCCCTGCCGCACCAGCTCCCGCGCCTTCACTGCCTGGGGGGCAAGCGGTGTACGTGGCCGACGATCAGGGTGGTCCCCGCCTTTTCGCAGGCGGCGATCATCTGGTCCGCCTCGGCCAGGCTGACGGCCATGGGCTTTTAGCACAGGATGCCCTTCACGCCGCTCTGGGACGCAGCCAGGGTGGCCTCGCATTGGGTGTGCGCCAGGTGCAGATGCTGACCAGGTCGAGGCGCTCCCGTTCCAGCATCTGGCGGAAATCCCGTACAGTTGCAGGTCGTACTCGGCGCTCAGGCGCTGCGCCCCGGCGCCCTGGGGGTTGATGTCAGCTCCGGCGACCAGTTCGATCCGGGCTTTGCGCACGGCCCGGTACCCGTCGGCGTGGACGCCGGCAATGCCGCCGCAGCCGATGATCCCGACGCGATAGGTGTTCACTGCGACTCCAAGTTATGGGTGGAGGTCAGGGGCGCTTCGGCGCGCTCTCGACCCGGTTGTATCTGAAGAGCCGGGGGTCTTCTCCGGCATGGCCGCCCACGCCTTCTTGGGGAGGTTCATCACCTCCGAGCGGTGCATGGAGCCCCCGAAGTAGACGATGGCCAGCATGGGGCGGATGATCTCGGTGCGGTTGGGCATCCCGCGGTGTCACATCCGCAGGTCGCGGACCACCAGGGCCCCGGCCGGGGCCGTCATCCGCTCGGAGGGCAGTTCTCTGGCCCGCTCCTCCAGGGGCACCCCTCGGTCCTCGGGCCGGTCGGTGATCAGGTGGGAGCCGGGCCAGACCTCTGTGGTCCCGTTATCGGCGGTGAAATTCACGAGGATATTTTGGCCACGTCCGCCGGCAGCGCCCGAGCGATGGCGACGCATCCGGTGTCGCGTAGGGTCCGTAGGGCCAGTTGCAGGCGGGCCTCGGACAGCTTCTGCCTACGGCGTTCCAAGGGCGTCAGGTCCATTTGCTGGCTCCTCGTGGTCTGGAAGGAAAAGAACGGGGGACCATGCTACACATTGACTACTGCGATTGTCAAGTTGTGGGGATGGCCCCTCGCCCCATTCCCCGACCTCCTCCCGCGAGGGGATTTTGAGAATATTAACACTAGGATTCCTCGCTCAGGAGATGCCGACCAAGTCCACTGCCCCGCAACGCCAGCCCGAGCTACCCGCTGATTTCCCGCGCGGCCTGCGCCTGCTCAACGACGCCGTCCGCAACAAGGGCACGGCCTTCACCGGCGCCGAGCGCCAGGCCCTGGGCCTGCGCGGTCTTTTGCCCCCCCGCGTCAACACCCAGGAGCAGCAGGTGGCGCGGGTCCTCGAAAACCTGCGCCGCAAACCGTCGGATCTGGAAAAATACATCTACCTGGTCTCGCTCCCGGACCGCAACGAGACCGTCTTCTACCGGGTGGTCATCGACCACATCCAGGAATTGATGCCCCTGATCTACACCCCCACCGTGGGCCTGGCCTGTCAGATGTACGGCCACATCCTGCGCCGGCCGCGCGGGCTCTTCATCAGCGCCGAGGACCGGGGCGAGGTGGCCAAGGTGCTGCGCAACTGGCCCCAAGGGGACGTGCGCATCGTCGTAGTCACCGACGGAGAGCGCATCCTGGGCCTGGGCGACCTGGGGGCCGACGGCATGGGCATCCCGGTGGGCAAGCTGGCCCTGTACACCGCCTGCGCCGGCATTCACCCCACCCAGTGCCTGCCCGTCACCCTCGACACCGGCACCGACAATGCCGAGCGCCGCGAGGACCCCCTCTCCATCGGCCTGCCCCGGCCCCGGCTGCGCGGGCCGGCCTACGACGAACTGGTCGAGGAATTCATCACCTCGGTGAGCCAGGTCTTTCCGCGCGCCCTGATCCAACCGGAGGACTTTGCCAACCACAATGCCTTCCGCCTGCTGGCCAAGTACCGCGACCGGGCCTGCCTCTGCGACGACGATATCCAGGGCACCGGCAGCGTGGTGCTGGCCGGCATCTGCGCGGGCCTGCGCCTGGCCGGCACCCGGTTGGTGGACCAGCGCTTCCTCTTCCTGGGGGCTGGGGAGGCCGGCCTGGGGGTGGGGGAGTTGATCGTCGCCGCCCTGCGGGCCGAGGGTCTGAGCGAAGCCGAGGCCAGGCAGCGCTGCTGGTTCTTCGACTCCAAGGCCCTGGTGGTCAAGGGGCGCACCGACCTGGCCCAGCACAAGCGGGCCTTTGCCCACGATCACCCCCCGGTGAACGATTTCCCCGCGGCCATCGCCGCCCTGGGCCCCACCGCCCTCATCGGCGCCTGCGGCATGCCCGGCAAATTCACCCGGCCCATGCTGGAGACCATGGCCGCCCTCAACAAGTCCCCGCTGGTCTTCGCCCTCTCCAACCCCACCTCCAAGTCCGAGTGTACCGCCCAGCAGGCGTACGAGTGGACCGGGGGCCGGGCCATCTTCGCCAGCGGCAGCCCTTTCCCGCCGGTGGAGTTCGAGGGCCGCACCTTTGACCCTGGCCAGGCCAACAACGCCTACATTTTCCCTGGGGTGGGCCTGGGGGCCATCGCCTGCGAGGCCAGCGCGGTCACCGACGAGATGTTCTTCGCCGCGGCCCAGGCCCTGGCCGGGGAGGTCGGCGAGGAGGATCTGCGCGCCGGCCGCATCTATCCCCCCCTCGCCTCCATCCGCCGGGTATCGGCGCGAATCGCCCTGGCCGTGGCTGAGGTGGCGTACGCGTGCGGCCTGGCCGGCAGACCCCGGCCCGCGGACCTGGGGGCCCACATCCGCAGCCTGATGTACGAACCAGAGTATCGCCACTATTTCTGAGACCGCCCATCCCATCTCCCCCGAAGACCGCCTCCTCCTGCGCGAACTGGCCCAACAGGTGGCCGCCGTCGCTGCCCTGCCGGTGCAGGCAGAGCGCATCCGCCTGTGGCAGGCCCTCAACCGCTGCCAGCCCGAGCGGCCCATGATCCTGGCCCAGACCGCCGGCCTGATTTCCCCGGACGCTCTGCGCTGCGCCGATCCGCTGGCCCGGCAATGGGAGTCGGCCCTGAGCTGGAAGCTCTACTGCCACGAGTATATCCACGACGATTCGCCCTGCACCGCCACCCTCGATATCCGCTATGCCATCGAGGTGAGCGACTTCGGCCTCAAGGAAGGGCGGATCTACGGCGACGTGGACGGGTACGGCGCGTACAAGATCGATCCCCCCATCGTCGCGCTGTCCGACTTCGACAAGCTGCACCCCCGCCATATCCGCGTGGACCACGAGGACACCCAGCGCCGCTTCCAGACCGCCAACTAGGTGCTGGGGGACCTCTTCCAGGTGCGGTTGGTGGGCGAGACCCTCTGCCGCAACATGCTAACCCGCAAGCTCATCCACTTGCGCGGTTTCGAACAGTTCCTGCTGGACCTGTACGATCACCCCAAGTTCGTGCATCGGATGATGGCCTTCCTGCGCGACGACACCTTGCAGGAGTGGGAGCTGTACGAGCGGGAGGGGGTGCTTTCCCGCAACGGTGGCCCGGAGTTCATCCGGGGCTCCGGCGGGCTGACCTGCACCGACCTGCTGCCCTCGGGGAGCGGCCCGGCGCGGATGCAGGAGATGGTGTGCTTCGGGGAGTCGCAGGAGAGCATCGGGGTCAGCCCCGAGCTGTTCGAAGAGTTCGTGCTCCAGTACCAGTTGCCGATCATGAATCGCTTCGGCCTGGTGGACTACGGCTGCTGCGAGCCGCAGGACGGCAAGTTCGACCCGCTCTTCTCCCAGATCCCGCACCTCAGCTCGGTCTCGGTCCACCCCTGGGGCAACCGCGAACTGGCCGCCGAGAAGCTGGCCGACCGCCATATCTACGCCTACAAGCCCCACCCCGGCACCATCGAACTGCCCGACCCGGACTACGCCACCGCCGAGCAGGAGCTGCGCCAGACCCTGACCATCGCCAAAGGGTTGCCCGGTGTCCCTGACCATGAAGACCCTGCTCACCCCCGAAACCGCCGGCCGCATCACCCGCTGGACCGATGTTGCCCAGCAGGTGGTCGCCGAGATGAGCTAGGCAGGTTCCAGCTGCTGGCAGGAGGACTGGGCCTCGATCTGCGCCCAGTCCCAAAGCTGGGGAATGTACTCCACGTCTGCCCATTGTTGCGCCTGGTCGGCCCAGTGCGGGCTGGCCGGGTGGCCCGAGGCCCCCAGCGGTGTGATCCAGCGGCACTGGTTCCAGTCGGCAGGATCGAAGAGGTAGCGGTTGACCGAGGCGGTGGCCACCGCAAATGGGGCGAGGTGGCCGTAGCTCCCGGCCAGGGGGGTGTCGCCGTCCCCGTGGGCCTCGACCTGGGGTGGGTCCAGGTACTGGGCTGCCTCGGGGAAGCAGGGCGAGAGCGGGTGGCGGGGCTGAGTGTGATGCACCTGGCCCCAGCGCCACTGCGCCGGCTCGCCCCCCAATTGCTGCCGCAAACGAGCCGTCCCCTCCCGCAGTGCCTCGCCCAACACCTCCGACCAGCGCCGGCCCGCCGGCAACCATCCCTCCTCCCCCTTCTCCAGGGCCAGGGCCAGTTGGAGTTCAAGTTGGCGCAGGTGGGCCTCACTGCCGGGCGCCCCAGCCAACTCCCCCAGCAGCGCCGCGCTTACCTGATTCAAGACCCTTTCCCTGATTGCAGTGTAGATCAGGGGTTGGGGGAGGTCGCGGTCCATGCGACCGTCCCAATCCCGCAGGAGTTCCTGGGCCAGGGCGCTGTCCTTGTCCAGTGGCGGCACCGCCAGCAGGGCCTGGGTCCAGACCAGGGCCGGCAGGGAGAGGCGCTCGGCGTGGATCTGGGCCATGTCGCCCAGCGCCGACCCGCCGCTTTGCTGCAGTGCGAGCAGGTGGTGTTGGACCCGCCGCGCCCGGTGCTGGGGCGCAAAGAGCAGGCCCACGTAATAGGAGTACTCTGCCCCTGCCACCCGCTGGTTGCAGGTCACCGCGTACCCGGCCTCGGGGTCCAGAGCGCGGGGCAGCTCGGCGTGGGGGATGTAGCGTTGCCACTCGTGCTCGCCCGTCCAGCCCGGCACCGCCACCCAGCCATTGGCCTCTGGCCGGATGGGGATCTTGCCGGCGTGCAGATAGCCGAAATGCCCCTGTACGTCGGCCACGGCGTAGTTGTTGACCCGGTCGGTCCAGCGGCCAAAGGCATCGTCCAGTTCGACCACCGAGCGGGCTTTCATGGCGTCGCGCGCCGCGTCCAGCCAGGGGGTGGCCTCGCGCAGTCCTGGGTCGGCGATGGCGATGGCTTTTCCGGCCTGCGGATCCCCGGCGATGATGGGGCCGTGGTGGGTACGGGTGATCTCCACCGCTACGGGCGCCCCGCCGCGCACGGCGATGGTCTCGCGGTGGACCTGGGCCGGCAACCATTCCCCCTTGAACAGATACTCCCTCCCCCCTCCCCTGAACTCTTCCACAAAGAGATCCTGGGTGTCGGCCATGCCGTGGGTCATGCCCCAGGCCACCTGCCGGTTGTGGCAGAAGTGCAGGGCCCCCGGCATACCGGGCACGGCGTGGCCGATGACCTCGAGGTCGGGGCAGGCCAGGTGGACCTGGTAGTACACGTTGGGCGCGTCCAGGCCCCGGTGCGAATCCCCGCCCACCAGGGGGAGGCCAGAGTGGGTGAACCGCCCTCCCAGGGCCCAGGCATTGGAGCCCAGGTCCACCCCGTCCAGCCAGCCTCCGGCCAGGGGGCGCAACACCTTCTCGGCGTCCGGGGCTGGGCCGAGGTACTCGGCCCCCGGCGGCACCGTGAGCAGGTGGCCCAGGGGATAGCCTTTCACCAGCGCGGCCAGGCGCTCCGGGCCGTAGCGCAGGAGCAGCCGGGTGCGGAAGAGCTTGGGCTCAAAGGTCCCCAACAGGGTGTTGCGGATCTTGTACACCGCCAGGCAATGCCAGTCCTCCCAGGGTTCGGGTTTTTCCCCCAGCAGGGTGTACTCGACTGGCAGGGAGCGGGTGGTCGCAATGAAGGCATTCACGCCCCGCACATACGCCGCAACCATGCGCTGCGCCGCCGGACTCGACACCGCCAGGTCGGCCTTTGCGGCCTGCCCCATGCCCGAAGCCCGCAGCAGCCGGTCCCGGTCCAACCCCGCCGGGCCGGCCCACTCGGCCCAGCGGCCCAGGGCCTGGCGGCGGTCGTAGTCCATCTGCCAGAGCCGGTCCTGGGCCGTGGCGAAACCCTGGGCGAAGAAAAGGTCCTCCTCGCCGGAGGCGCGTATATGGGGGATACCCCAGGGATCGCGCCATAGCTGGACCGGCTGCCGCAGCCCAGCCAGCTTCACAGGGGTGTGCAGATCGGGCAAGGCGGCGCGCAACTGCTCGGGGAGGAGGGCGGGCATAGCTTTTCCTCGGGGGCTGATTTGCGTAATTTGGCCTCGCGACAAAACGCGATGATCGCACACATTTTTGGCGCTACAGCCGAAAGTACGGACCCCGCAGTCGTGCTCCCGGCGCCGCTGGCCCGCTAAAATTAGGAGGATCACATCATGAGCGCCATCATCTCCAAATCCTACGTCTGCTACCGCGCCGAGTCCCCCCTCCAGATCGACGGCCATCTCAACGAACCCTCGTGGAAACGCGCGCCCTGGACCCCGCTCTTCGTCGACATCGAAGGCGACATTCGGCCCCTGCCCCGCTTCGGCACCCGGGCGATGATGCTGTGGGATGACCAGTACTTCTACTTCGCCGCCGACATGGAGGAGCCCGATGTGTGGGGCACCCTCACCAAGCGCGACTCGGTGATCTGCAATGACAACGATTTCGAGATCTTCATCGATCCCGACGACGACGGCGAACACTAAATGGAGCTCGAGATCAACCCGCTCAACGCGGTGTGGGATCTCTACCTGCCCAAGGCCTACAACAAGGGCGGCCAGGCCGACCACGATGGGGACTTCGTCGGCATCAAACACGCAGTGCAGGTGGACGGCACCGTGAACTGCGCCGACGACGTGGACCGGGGCTGGACCGTGGAGGTGGCCATCCCCTGGACCAGCATGGCCGAACACGCCCACACCGCCTGCCCGCCCAAACGGGGCGACCAGTGGAGGGTCAATTTCTCGCGGGTGGAGTGGTCCTTCGAGCGCTACAAGGGCGGGTACCTGCGCAAGGATGAAGCCCCCTGCGACAACTGGGTGTGGTCGCCCCAGGGAGCCATCAACATGCATATCCCCGAGATGTGGGGTTTCCTGCAGTTTTCGTCCATCCTCGCCGGCTGCGGCGAGGAGGAATTCCGCTGTCGCTGATATTCATGCCAAACCTCAGAGGGAGGACCATGACTGAAGCACCGCCGCCTTCCGGCAGTTCCTATGAGTTCACCGAGGTGCAGAACCAGACCATCCGCAGCCTGGCCCTGTACATGCAGATCCTGGCGGCCATCATGATAGCCTTTGGGGGATTGCAGGCCGTCGGCGGTCTCCTGGATTCCGACGATCCGATCGCCAAGGCCGGGATCTTCCAGGGCGCGGTGATCCTGATCCTGGGCGTCCTCACCCTTCGGGCGGCGGTGGCCTTTCGCCGCATCGTCTCCTCTACCGGCGGGGACATCGGCCACCTGATGAACGCGCTGGGCACCCTGCGCGGCCTGTACCAGATCCAGGCCATCCTGATCATCGCCCTTGTGATCGCGGCAATGATCATCGGGGTGACCACCGGCGAATAGCCGAAGATGGCGGTGGATCGGCGGCGTTTCGGGCAGACCGACCTGTGGGTCTCGCCCCTGTGCCAGGGCACAGCCTTCCGCACCCTGCCCCGGGCCGACGGTCCAGAAGCGCGGGCCGTGCTGGCCCATGCCCTGGACAGCGGCGTGAACTTCTTCGACTCCTCCAATGCGTACGGCTGGGGCGGGGCCGAGGAGGTGCTGGGCAAGGCCCTGGCTGGCCGGCGCACCCAGGCGGTGATCTGCACCAAGGTGGCCGCCTTCGCCCCGCCCAACAACGGCGAGGGCAAGGGAGCACCGATGCCCTTCACCCGCGCCAATCTCTTTGCCCAGGCCGAGGCCAGCCTGAAAAGGCTGGGCACCGACTACCTCGACCTGTACCTGCTTCACCAGCCCGACAACCTCACCCCGCCGGCCGAGATCGCCCAATCCATGGCCGCCCTGGTAGAGAGCGGCAAGGTGCGGCACTGGGGAGTGTCCAACCACTCGGGAGCGCAATTGCGCGAGTACCTCGAATTGCAGAGCCCGGTACCGCCGGCCGGCGCTGAGGAGTACTACAACGTCGCCGGCGAGCACCTCGACGCGGAGGGAAAATCGCGGGCGGCGCGCCTGGAGGCCGAGGTTTTCCCCCTGCTGCGGCAGTCGGGCATGGGCTTGCTGGCCTTCAGTCCCCTGGACACCGGCTTCCTCGACCCCGGCCGCGCCATCGCCGAGGGCAGTCCCCTGGCCGGCCTGGCCGCCGCCCTGGACCAGGTGGCCGTCCAGCTAGGGTGCAGCCGTACCCAACTGTGCATCGCCTGGGTGCGCTCCTGCCCCGAGGTCAGCTGCGTGCTGGCCGGCGCTGAGAGCCCGGCGCAGGTGGAAGAGAACTGTCACGGGGCACAGTTGACCCTGCCACCCGAGGCCAGGGTTACTATCGAGGAAGCGCGGCAATTGTACCGGCAACAGCAGGCGGCGGCTCAGAAAGTCAGGTGAAAGGAACCCATCGTGCGAACCCCCATCCACCTGAACAGCCCCACCCCCCCGCCGGCCTGGGCTCTGCTGGAACGGGAACTCATCCGCTACGAAACCCAGGCCTGCCGCGCCTTCTTCGCCCGGTATTTCGACGAGCGCGGGTACCTCAGGTGCGTGGTACGCTGGGGCGGCAATGACGGCCCCGATGACGCCATCGAGAATCTGACCGACTGGCCCACCCTCCACTTTTTGGGCGGTCCCGACGATCTCCTCGACATGTACAAGCTCGGCTGGGAGGGCCACCTGCGCCAGTACACCGAGGCCAGGACCACCGAGGTTCCCTTTGCCCGGGACGGCATGTACTACAAGGAATTCCCCGTGATGTTCGACTGGGTCCACAACGGCGAGGGCCTGGCCGTCTTCAACCTCTATGGCCTCTCCGATCCCGGTGATCCCGAATTCCAGCGCCGCACCCGCCGCTTCGCCGGCTTCTACATGAACGAGGACCCCCAGGCCCCCAACTACGACCCCACGCACAAGATCATCCGCAGCCTCTTCAACGGCAGCCGCGGGCCCCTGCTGCGCAAGGCCACGGCCCTAGACTGGGCCGGCGACCCTATCGAGGTGGAGGGCCGTTTCCTGGCGCGGCACGGAGAGCGCAACTACGAGGAGATGCTGGCCCACTTCAAGGACTACAACGACATCGTCGGCGACCATCCCCAGAACCTGGTGGCCACGTGCCTGGGCTTCAACGCCTTCGCCCTGACCGGCGAGGCCAAGTACCGCGACTGGGTGCTGGAGTACGCCGGTGCCTGGCGGGAGCGCACCCTGGCCAACAACGACATCATCCCCACTAACATCGGCCTGGACGGCACCCCCGGTGGCGAGTGCGGCGGCAAGTGGTATGGAGGCTGCTACGGCTGGTCCTTCACGGTGGAGGTGCCGCAGACCGGGGAGATGGCCAACCGCAACACCCATTACCTGGGCCTGGCCGGCTTTGCCAATGCCCTGCTCCTGACCGGGGACCAGCGCTACGCCGAGGTGTGGCGGAGGCAGATCGACGCCATCAACGCGGCACAGCAAGTCATCGACGGCAAGGTGCAGTACCCCCGCATGTACGGCGACCAGGGCTGGTATGCCTACACCCCGCAGCCTTACAGCCACGGGGCCCTGGACGTGTATTACTGGTCCATGGACCGGGCGGACCTGGGGCGGCTGGGGGGCAATGGCTGGATCGAGTTCCTGGAGGGCAGGAACCCCGAGTACCCGGTGCAGGCCCTGCAGCGGGATTTCGAGCAGGTGCGCCGGCGCATGGAGCAGGTCCACAACGACACCACCACCCCGGACACCCGCCTCTCCGACGACCCCCTGCCCTACAACCCGGCCATTACCGGCTCGCTGGTGCAGCTGATGCTGGGCGGCCTGCCCACCCATTTTGCCCAGCCGGTACACTGCCGGCTGCGCTACTTCGACCCGGCGCGGCGGCGGGCCGGCATCACCGAAGACGTGGCCGCCCTGGTCGAGGAATTGGGGGCCGAGCACACGGTGGTGTCCCTGGTCAACCTCAGCCCGGTGGAGGCGCGCCGCGTAGTGGTGCAGGCCGGGGCGTACGGCGAGCACCAATTCACGGGGATCGAGTGCGAGGGGAAGAGCTTTACCATGGACGCTTCCCAGGCTACCTTCATGCTCTCCGCGGGGGCAGGCAGCCGGATCAAGCTGCGGATGCGGCGTTACGCCAACCCGCCCACCTTCGCCTTCCCCTGGGACAGGATCCAATAGGAGGATGTCCATGACCGAGATTCCCATCCTGATCGGCGAAAACTGGCTGCACCCCGAGGTCGAACAGACCGGCCCCGTGCATAACCCCGCCACCGGCGAGGTGATCGCCCGGGTGCCCCTGTGCGGGGCCGCCGAGGTGGATCAGGCCGTTGCCGTGGCTCTGCAGGCCTTTGCTGCCTGGGGAAGCACCCCTCCACCCAAACGAGCGCGGGTGCTCTTCCGCTACCGCGAATTGCTCGAAGTTCACTTCGAGGAACTCAGCCGGCTGATCGCCACCGAGAACGGCAAGACCCTCGACGAAGCGCGGGGCGATCTGCGGCGCGGGGTGGAGGTGGTGGAGTTCGCCTGCGGCATCGCTCACCTGGCCAAGGGGGAAAACCTGCCACGCCTGGCCGAGGAGGTGGACGGGATGACCATGCGCGAGCCCTTGGGGGTCTGCGCCGGCATCACGCCTTTCAATTTTCCGGCCATGGTGCCCATGTGGATGTACCCCCTGGCCATCGCCTGCGGCAACAGCTTTGTGCTCAAGCCCAGCGAGAAGGTGCCCCTCACCGCCAACCGCCTGGCCGAGCTTTTCCTGGAGGCCGGCCTGCCGCCGGGGGTGCTCAACGTAGTGCACGGAGGCCGCGAGGTGGTGGACGCCCTCTGCATCCACCCAGGCGTGCGGGCCATCAGCTTCGTCGGTTCCTCGCCGGTGGCCCGTCACGTGTACACCACCGCCTGTGCGCATGGCAAGCGGGTGCAGTCGGCCGGGGGGGCCAAGAACGTGCTCGTAGTGCTGCCCGACGCGGACCCCGAGCCCACGGTCCGCGCCATCATGGGCTCGGCCTTCGGCTGCGCCGGCCAGCGCTGCATGGCCGGCTCCCTGCTGATGGGGGTGGGCAAGGCCGCGGACCCGCTGCGCGAGCAATTGCTGGCCGCCATGGACAAGCTGCCCTTGGGCGGACCGCTGAGTGATCCGCGCACGGGCATGGGGCCGGTGATCGATGGGAAAGCCAGAGACCGGCACTTCGCCGCTATCGTCGAGGCGCCGGGTGTAGGGCTGGAGGTGGCCCGCGACGGCCGGCAGGGCCTCCCTGAAAAGGGCTTCTTCGTCGGCCCCACCCTGCTCGACCGGGCGGACGACCAGCACCGCGTCTTCAAAGAAGAACTCTTCGGGCCGGTGCTGGCCATGCTGCGGCCCTCTTCCTTGGATGAGGCCCTGGCCTGTTTCAACCAGCTGCCCTTCGGCAACGCCGCCACCCTCTTCACCGAGAGCGGCACCGCGGCCCGGCAGTTCTCCTTGCAGGTCAAGTGCGGGATGGTGGGCATCAACCTGGGGGTGCCGGCGCCCATGGCCCTCTTCGCTTTCTCGGGCTGGGACCAGTCCTTTTACGGGGACCTGCACGTGCAGGGCACCGAGGGGGTGATGTTCTACACCCGGCAGAAGACCGTGCTCTCGCGCTGGGCCGGCGGCTTCCGCCACTTCTTCTGAGATGATCCGGACTGTCGACCAACTCCGCGACTTCACGAGCCGCATCCTGCGGGCCGCCGGGGCGGACCAGCCAAATGCCGAACGGGTGGCCCAGGCTCTGGTTGGGGCCAACCTGTGCGGGGTGGACACCCACGGGGTCTGGCACCTGCCCGGGTACGTGCAGGCCATCCGCGACGGCCAACTCCTGCCCACGGCCTGGCTTAGGGTCGTCGAGGAAAGCGCCAGCTATGCGCAGGTGGCCGGGTGCTGGACCTTCGGTCACGCCGGCGCCAAGGTCGCGCTGGAGCTGGCCCTCGATAAAGCGGCCCAGACCGGCATCGCCCTGGCGAGCCTGGTGCAGGCCCACTACATCGGCCGGCTGCGGGAGTACGTGGAGATGGCGGCGGCGCGCAATATGATCGGCCTGGTCTGGGCCGGCGGCTTTGCCGAGGAGCAACCCGTGGCCATGCCCTTCGGGGGCAGTCGGCCGGTGCTGCACACCAACCCCCTGGCCATGGGTTTTCCGGCCGGCAGCGAAGCCCCGACGGTGCTCGACTTCGCCACTACCGTGTTGTCCGGGGTGAAGGTGGTGGAGGCGCGGGCCCAGGGCAAACAACTGCCCCCCGGCGCCATCGCGGACAGCGAAGGCAGGCCGACCACCGATCCAGAGGCGTTCTTCGAAGGCGGCGGGCACCTGCCCTTTGGCGGCCACAAGGGCTAGGGCCTGATGCTGGCAGCCGAATTGTTGGGACGGGTCTTCACCGGGTCCGACGCCTTTGCCCAGGCCCCACACGGCGGCCCCATCTTCGGGCACACCGGCACCCTGATGATCGCCTTCGGCGCTGATCTCTTCCAGCCTCTCACCGAGTACACCGGCCGCGCCGATGAGCTGACCCAGCGGATGCGGGCCGTGCCGCCGGCCCCCGGTTTCGCCGAGGTGCTGGTCCCCGGCGACCTGGAGGCCCGGACCCGGGAGAAGCGGTTGCGGGAGGGGATTCCCATTGCCGATGACCTGTGGGGGAGGTTGAGCGGACTGGCTCTTTCGTTGGGTGTGGAAGTCAGATGAAAAAGAGCCTTCCCGGCGCCCCGCCCAAACCCACCAGAGCCGAACTGCTGGCCGCTGTGCACAAGACCGTGCCCGACGTGATCGGACATGGGCTGAAGGTGCTCTTCTGCGGCATCAACCCCGGCCTGTGGACCGCGGCGACGGGCCACCACTTCGCCCGGCCGGGCAACCGCTTCTGGCCGGCCCTGCACCAGGGCGGTTTCACCCCGCGCCTGCTGGCCCCGCACGAGGAACGAGAACTCCTGCAGTGGGGCTACGGGGTGACCAACCTGGTGGCCCGCACCACCGCCCGGGCCGACCAGTTGGCCGAGGAGGAATTCGCCAATGGGGGCAAGCTCTTGGCAGCCAAGGTGCGCCGCTATAGGCCGCGGGCGCTGGCCCTGCTGGGCCTGGGAGCCTACCGCACCGCCTTTGGCCGGCCCGGGGCGGCCGTCGGCCCGCAGGAGGAGCATCTGGGCCAGACCCGGGTGTGGGTAATGCCCAATCCCAGCGGCCTCAACGCCCACTATTCACTGTCGGCCATCGCCGAACTTTTCGGGGAACTGCGCCGCGCCACCTCAGGAGGGACGAGATGATCGCCACCGGCAGCAACTACATGATCCGCTCGCAAAACGCCAACCTCATCTACTGGGAGCAGGGGGTATACCCCGAGTGGGTCCGCTTCAGCGCCATCCGCAGCCTGCCCGGCCAGAAACAGGGGGCCGGGGTCGAGCCGCACTACCACGACAACGACGAGGTCTGGCTCTTCCTCAGCGGCAGGGGCGAGGTCTGGCTCGACGGGCAGTCCCATCCCATCACCCCGGGCACCCTCATCTACACCCCGATGGGCACGGTGCACCGGTTCCAGATGTTCACCGACTTCGCCAACGTCGCCCTGGTCACCCCGCTGGAAAGGCAGCAGCGGGCAGCCCATCTCGTGGCGGACCAGGACGGGCCGCCACAGCGCACCGTGCCCGGTTTCGTCCTCCCCGGCGCGCGCAACACCGGCCCCTTCGATCCCGGCTCGCGTTGCCCCATGCAGGAGTTGCGCGAGGTGGGGCTGGGGGCCGGCAGCCAGATCGAGACTGCGACTCTGGGGAAAAACGAGCACTGGATCGTGCTGGAGGGCAGTGTCCAGCTGCAGGTCGAAGGTGTGGAACTGGAACTAGGTCCCCACGACCTGGCCCTGCTCAAGGCCGGGGCCACCCGCCGGATCGGCTCGGCGGCGGGCGCCCGTTTGGTCGTGGTCAGAGAGCGGGCCTGAGATGAGGCGGTACCAGCTCGCCGCCGCCGGTGAGGGTTTTGCCCTGGAGTTGCGCCAAGGTCCGACCCCAGAGCCCGGCCCGGGCCAGGTGCGGGTGCGGGTGCGCGCCTGTTCGCTCAACTATCGCGATCTACTGGTGCGGCAGGGACGGTACGGCAGGCGCACCGAGGGGCTGGTGCCCCTCTCAGACGGGGCCGGGGAGGTGGAGGCCATCGGCCCCGGCGTGCAGAGGGTGAAACCCGGAGACCGGGTGGCCGGCTGCTTCTTCCAGGGCTGGCCCCAGGGGCCTTTCACCGCCCCGGTCATGGACACCGCCCTGGGCGGGGCGCGCGACGGGATGCTGGCCGAGCAGGTGGTTCTCGAAGAAGGAGGGGTAATCCTTCTCCCGCCACACCTCGACTGGGCCGAGGGGGCCTGCCTGCCCTGCGCCGGCCTGACTGCCTGGAATGCCCTGGTGACGCGAGGTGGGCTACAGCCGGGAGCCACGGTGTTGCTCCAGGGCACCGGCGGGGTCTCTATCTTCGCCCTGCAATTCGCCGTGGCCCTGGACGCCCGGGTCATCCTGCTCTCGGGCAGCGATGCCAAACTGGAGCGGGGCCGGGCGCTGGGCGCGGCGCAGACCATCAACTACCGCACCATCCCCGATTGGGAGCAGGAGGTTTGGCGGCTCATCGAAAAGCGCGGGGTCGATCACATCGTCGAGGTGGGCGGGAATCTGGAAAAGTCCCTCAGATGTCTGGCGCCGGGCGGCCACATCGCCCAAGTGGGGGTGCTTGGCGGCGGCAGCGGGGCCGCCAACCTCTTCCCCCTGGCGATGAAGAACGCCCGCCTCGACGGCATCTACGTGGGCTCCCGCGCCCACTTCGAGGTGATGATCCGTTTTCTCACTGAGAGACAATTACACCCGGTGATCGACCGGACCTTCCCCTTCGCCCAGGCCACAGAGGCGTATGACCACCTGGCCAGCGGCAGCCACTTCGGCAAGGTGGTGATCGAAATCTGACCACGTCTCTACTGACTCAGTCGAGGGGCGGGGAGAGCGGAGCCTCAACGCCCCAAAGTATGGGGCGTTGAAGGGGATGGGTAGCGGGGCAGGGCTAGCGAGCAGGGCGGCAAGTCCGCGCCTTGAGAAGAGCCGGAATGGCATGCCACGCCCCAACGTATGGGGCGTGGCCCCCGACGCGACAGCACAGGCAACAGCGAAAATCCAAAGAGGCTAGAATGACCGCCGACCCACTCGTGCAGGACCTAGTCGCCGAACTGGCAACCGTGCCGATCATCGATGTGCACACCCACCTCGTCGGCCCCAAGCTCGGTGCACGCGGCCTGCACGACATCCTGCTCTACCACATGGCCGTCAGCGACCTGTATGCCGCCGGCTGCCCCAGCGGCCGGCGCCTCACCGAGTACCCCGGCTGGCCCAGTCGCGAGGAAGCCCACCAGCGCCTGCGAGAAGCCCTGCCCTATCTCCGGTACGTGCAGAACACCAGCACCTCCTGGGGTACCCGCACCATCCTCGCCGATCTCTACGACTGGCGCGAGCCCGTCACCGAGAGCAACTGGGAGACGTTGGATAGTCTGATCTGCGAACGGGCCGACGATGTGGCCTGGCACCACCAGATCCTCCGCCGGCTCAACGTCCGCCGGGTGGGCGCCGAATGGGCCCGCCGCGAAGGGGGCGAGGGGGACAGCGTCCTCCAGTACGCCCTCGAATGGGGCTTCTTCACCCGCTGCCAGTGGGGCGAGTACGACACCGCCTTGTACGAACTGGAGAAGTGCTGGGGCAATAAGCCCGGCAGCCCCTCGCCCATCGGCGCGGGCAAGCGGCCCACCCCCGAACGCCAGATCAAGTCCCTCGCCGACGTGCACGCCGCCATCGACCACTACGTCGCCCAGTTCCCGCCCCAGGTGCTGGCCACCGCCACCCACCTGTCCATCGACCTGGACCTGACCCCGGTGGACGAGGCACAGATGGAGGCGGCGCTGAAAAACCGCGCCCAGGCCGGCCCGCGCGAGCGCGACGTGTACGCCACCTACATCAACGAGCATTACCTGAGTGCCCTGGCCAAGCGCCGCCCGGACGTGATCTTCCAGTTCAGCTTCGGCGCCGAGCCCCTGCCCCACGAGACCGGCAGCCGCCTGGACCAGCGCAGCATCCGCCAGTTGGGCGAACTGGTCTCCCGCCATCCGGGGCTGCGCTTTCAGAGCCTGCTTTCCAGCCAGCACGGCCACCAGTCCCTCTGCACCCTGGCCCGCCAACTGCCCAACCTCTCCCTGGCCGGGTACTGGTGGCACAACTTCTTCCCCAGCATCATCCGCAAGACCATGGCCGAAAGGCTGGAGATGCTGCCCCTCAACCAACACGTGGGCTTCTTCTCCGACGCCTACTGCGTGGAGTGGGTGTACGGCAAGACCGCTATCGTGCGCCGCTGCCTGGCCCAGGTGCTGGCCGAGCAGATCCGCCAGGGTTGGTACACGCGTCAGCAGGCCCTCGACATCGCCCGGGCCGTGCTCTTCGAGACCCCGCAGCAACTGCTGGGCTTCAGCCCCTCGCCCCTGCTCAGCGCATGAGGCAGGCATTGGCGCTGGTGTCGTGCCTGTGCGCGCTCCCGGTCCAGGCCGGGGAAGTACCTTTCAGCCGCGGGGTCAACCTGACCGGACTGCTGCAGGCCGCCAGTGTGCGCCAAGTACAGCTGAGCGCCTCTACCCAGCAGGATCTGGCCCAGATCAGGCGCCTGGGTTTCGACGTGGTCCGCCTGCCCATTAACCTGCACGCCATGACCAGCGGCCCCCCGGACTACCGCATCGATCCGCTGCTCTTCTTTTTTCTCGACCAGATCGCCGATTGGGCGGAGGCGGAAGATCTGCGGCTCATTCTGGACGACCACAGCGCCATGTCGCCTGCCCTCGACCAGATCCTCGTCCCGGTGTGGGAACAACTGGCCGCCCATTTCAGCGCTAGGCCGGCCGGCCTGTACTACGAGGTATTCAACGAGCCGCACGATATCCCCGACCAAACGTGGGGACAGCTCCAGGGACAGGTGGTGGAAGCCATCCGCGCCCACGACCAGCTACATTCCATCATCGTCGGCCCCGCCGACTGGAACAGCGTTCGCAAGCTGAGCCTCCTGCCCCAATACGCGGACCGCAACCTGATCTACACCTTCCACTTCTACGAGCCGTTTCTCTTCACCCACCAGGGGGCCACCTGGACACAGCCCTCCATGCTGGCGCTGGCCGGGGTGCCCTTTCCCGCCGGTGCCGCGCCCTTGCCCCTCCTGCCGGCCCAGCTGAAGGGCACCTGGATACAGGGTGCGCTGGCCAACTACCGCGCCGAGGGCACGGTGGCCAAGGTTGAGGAGCTGCTCGACATCGCCGCCGCCTTCAAAGCCCAGCGCCAGGTGCCACTCTTCTGCGGGGAACTGGGGGTGTACATCCCCAACAGCGATCCGGATCAGCGGGCCTTTTGGTACCAGACCGTGCGCCAGCACCTCGAAGCACGGGGCATCCCCTGGGCCACCTGGGATTACCGGGGCGGGTTCGGGCTCTTTGAGCCGGGCACTGCCGGGCTCTTCGACTACGACCTGAACCTCCCTCTGCTGGCAGCCCTGGGCCTGGGGCAGCCACAGCAGCGAGACTTTGTCTTGCAGCCCGAGCAGGCGGGGTTCGATCTTTACCGAGACCTGCTCGGCGACCAACTCTCAGAATCCAGCTGGATAGGCCCTGGCCAGGTGGACTACTATGCGGAGGAGGACCCGGCTGAAGGCTCGCGCTGCATCCACTGGACTGGGGTGGACCGGTATCAGTTCATCGGCCTGGACTTCAGGCCGGCCCGGGATCTGTCGCTGCTGGTGGACCAGGGATACGCCCTCGACCTGTGGGTGCGCGGCGACACCCCGGGCAAGGCCTTCGATATCCGCCTGATCGATACCGACACCGCGGACCCAGAGGACCACCCCTGGCGGTTGCGGGCGGTCATCGACGAATCCCTGGTTGCCTGGGACGGGCAGTGGCACCACTTGCATCTCCCGCTGCGGGACTTTCGCGAACACGGTGCCTGGGAGGGGGAGTGGTTCGATCCCCAGGGCCTCTTTGATTGGAGAGCGATGGGCCGGATGGAGATCGCCGCCGAGTACCACGATCTCAGAGGGGTGAATTTCTGGCTCGACGAGCTGCGGGTGGTGCCAGAGATGCCCACGGCCGTGGCGCTGGAGGACCTGGACACCCGACCCAGGGCAGTGGCGCTGGAGCAGAACTACCCCAACCCCTTTAATGCCCAGACCGCCATTCCCTATGCCCTGCCCGAGGACAGCACTGTGGAGCTCCGCATCTACGACACTGCCGGCCAGCTGATCCGCACCCTGGGAGAGGGGGCACAGCCGGCAGGGAGGCATCTGGCCTGGTGGGATGGGACGAACCAGCGCGGCGAGCCGGCCGCCAGCGGGGTCTATCTGTGTGTCTTGAGATCGGCAGAGGTGATTGACCAAAGGAAGATGGTGTTGCTCCGATGACAGGAACCCCGGCACTGGATACGGCGACCCTCGAACTCTTCTGGCATGACGGCGATGCGCGCGAGGTGCGCCTGCGCCAGGTGATCAGCGAACGCCTGGCCCTGCAACCGCCCCCCGCGCGCGAGGACGCGGTGGTGGCCACCTACTTCATGGCCCTGCGCAGCACGAGGCTCGAAAAGGCGGTGGCCGAGATCGCCTACCACGCCACCTCAGGCATCAAGAACGCCCCCGCCGGCTCGCTCCTGGCCCGGTGTACGGCGCAGCCGGCCGGAGTGGACCTCTTCGACAGTACCGGCCGGCTGGGCCTCCTGCACGTGGCCTTCCCGCTCAAGATGATGCTGCAGCCCGACGGGCACCTGACCTCTTGCGACCTCTTGCACACCGCCGCGGCGGCCATCCTCTTCGACGTGTACGAGAACCAGGACTCGCGCCTGCTCGCCCTGCAGATCCCCGAGGCCGTGCTGCGCACCTTCCCCGGGCCGGCCCACGGCCCCAAGGGTTTCCGCCGCCTCTGCGACCTGCCCCCCGGCGAGCCGGCCTTTGGCACCATCCTCAAGCCCACTGCCGGCCTCACCGCCGAGGAGGTGGGAAAACTCACCGGGGAGGCGGCCGCCTCCCCGCTCTTGTCCTTTATCAAGGAGGACGAGGACCTCTACCCCAATCTCGCCTACGCCCCCATGGGAGAGCGCACCCGCCTGGCCGTGGAGGCCATCCGCCGGGCAGCCGACCAGCGCGGGGGCCGCGGCCTGGTCTTTCTGCCCCACGTCAGCGGCACCCCCGGCGAGATCCTCGCCACCGTGGAAGCGGCCCTGGAGGCCGGGGCCGAGGGGGTGATGTTCAGCGAGAGCTTTGCCGGGGGGACGGTGCGGATGGTGCGCGAGGCTTTCCGGATGCAGCCGCCCCTGATCTACGGCCACAACGCCGGCATCGGGGTGAAGACCCGGGCTATCTGGCGCGAGGCCATCGACCTGCTGGCCCGCCTCGACGGCATCGACTTCCGCCAGACTGCGCCCGTGCGACCCGGCACGCCTTTCTTGAAACCCTACGGCCAGGAGTGGAGCGCCTCGGAGGAGATCCTCTCCCGGCCCCTGCCCGGCATCGCCCCCGCCGTGCTGGTGCGGGCCGGCGCCCTGGACCAGGGCAATATCGGCCTTAACCTGGCCGAGGCCGAAGCGCGGGGACTCGGCGACGGGGTGATGTTCCTGGCCGGCTCGGCCATCAACTCGATCAAGAACGCGCAGGGGAAGTACGACCCGGCCCTGGGCGCCCGGGCCATGCAGCAGGCCATCGAGGTGCATCGCGCCGGCACCTTGCGCGAGGTGAAAGCCGAGGAGCACCTGCGCGAGTTGGTGGCCCTGGCCGAGCGCGAAAAACTCGCCGAGTTGCGCGAGGCCCTGCGCCAGCGCTACCCCCAGAAGGCCGCATGAACAAAGAGTCGCGCCTGCTGCGGGTGGGGGTGCTGGGCTGCGGCCCCATCGCCCAGTTCGCCCATTTCGACGCCTGCCGCAAGGCCCGCAACGCCGAGCTGTACGCCATCTGCGACGTGGCCGGGGACCTGGTGGCCCGCATGGCCGCCGTACACCAGCCGCGCCGCACCTACCTGCGCTACGAGGAGATGCTGGCCGATCCCGACCTCGACGCGGTGATCGTCGCCACCTCCGACCCCTTTCACGTCTCGCTCTCGCGGCAGGCCCTCTCAGCCGGCAAACATGTGCTGGTGGAGAAGCCCCTGGGCGTCAACGTGGAGGAGTGCGAGGGCCTGGCCGAGTGCGCCCGCAGCGCCGGCAGGGTGTTGCAGGTGGGCAACATGAAGCGCTTCGACCCCGGCATCGTCTTCGCCCACCGCTTCATCCGCGAGGAGATAGGGCAGCTGCTGGCCCTCAAGGCCTGGTACTGCGACTCCACCTATCGCTACACCATGACCGACAACCTCCAACCCCTGCCCGAACGCAGCCAGGGCAGCCGAAAACCCGAGGGGGATCCCAAGCAGGATAAGGAGCGTTACTTCCTCCTCACCCACGGCTCGCACCTGGTGGACAACGCCCGCTTCCTGGGCGGGCCGCTGCGGGCGGTGCGCGCCCGGCTGGCCCGGAAATTCGGCGCCTACTGCTGGTTCGTGGAGGTGGACTTCATCGACGGCAGCCTGGGCCAGCTCGATTTGACTATTGCGGTGCGCATGGATTTCCACGAAGGTTTCCAGGTCTACGGCGAACATGGCAGTGTGCTGGGCCGGACCTATCTGCCCTGGTTCTTCAAGTCCAGCGACGTGGAGTGTTTCTCTGTCAGGGATGGCCAGTACCATCGGCCGCTGGGCGCTGACGCCCATTTCTACAAGCTCCAGGTGGAAGGCTGGGCCGAGACGGTACTAAACGGCCCGCCGCTGCAGGGAGCGGGGGTGGAGGATGGGGTGGAGGCAGTGCGGGCCATGGCGGCCATCGCCCGCTCGGTGCAAAGCGGTGACTGGGTGCAACTAGCCGATGTGAAGGGAGGCGTGTGATGAAAATAGGGACCTTCTCCAAGATCTTCGCCCGGCCCCGCCTCGAACAGGCCCTCGACGCCCTGAGCGGGGCCGGCCTGGAGAGCGCGCAGTTCAACTTCGAGAGCGCCGGGCTGCCGGCCATGCCCGACGAACTCGATCCGAGCCTGTGCCGCCACATCCGCCTGCAATTCGCCAAGCGCAACCTCGAACTGGCCGCCCTCTCTGGCACCTACAATATGGCCCACCCCGACCCGTCCGAGCGACAGTTGGGCCTGAGCCGGCTGCGGGTGATGATCGCCGCCTGCAAGGAGCTAGACACCGAGATCATCACCCTGTGTACCGGTACCCGCGATCCGGGTTACATGTGGCGCACCCATCCCGACAACAGCACCCACGAGGCGTGGACCGACCTGGTCGGCTCCCTGGAGCAGGCCCTGCCCATTGCCCAGGAGCACCAGGTAACACTGGCCTTTGAGCCGGAGATCTCAAACGTGGTGGACTCGCCGACCAAGGCCCGCCGTCTCATCGACGAAATGGGCTCGCCCTGGCTGAAGGTGTGTATGGACGGGGCCAATATCTTCCCCACGGATACCCTGGGGCGGATGGGGGAGATCCTGCGCCACGCCTTCGACCTCCTGGGCGGGGACATCGCCCTGGCCCATGCCAAGGACTTGGTGACCGACGGAGAGGCGGGCAACAAGCCCGCCGGCAAGGGTGTGCTCGATTACGGGCTCTATCTCGGACTATTGCAGCAGGCCGGGTTCGCCGGCTCGCTGATCCTCCACAGCCTCGCGGAAGAAGAAATGCCCTTCTCCCTCGGGTTCGTGCGGGGTGAGATGAAAACCTGAGGGAAGGAGGACTCGCTCATGCAGACCGCCTTTGGCTCCACCCGCATCCATAAGGGCCAGCTCATCGACGGCACCGGCGCTGTCCCAGTGCCCAACGCCGTGGTCCTGGTCAAAGACGGGCGCATCGCCTACGCCGGCCCGGCCCAGGGCGCCCCGCCCGCCGACCCGGCGGCCCAGACCATCGACGCCCAGGGCGGCACCATCCTGCCCGGCCTGGTGGAGGCCCACTACCACCCCACCTACTTCAACGTGGCGGCGCTCGAAGACCTCGATATCAAGTACCCGGTCGAGTACGTGAGCCTGCTGGCTGCGGCCAATACCCGGCTGGCCCTGGAGTGCGGGTACACCGCGGCCCGCAGCGGGGGCAGCCTCTTCAACATCGACGTCTGGCTCAAGAAGGCCATCGAGGCCGGCCTGGTCCCCGGTCCGCGCCTCGCGGCCAGTGGCCGCGAGATCTGCGGGGTGGGCGGGCTGATGGACTGGAACCCGGACTTCCGCAAGATCGGCATGGAGGGATTGGTGCTGCTGATCAACGGGCCCGACGAGGGCCGCGCCGCGGTGCGCGCCCTGGTCAAGGACGGGGTGGAATGGGTCAAGACCTATCCCACCGGGGACGCCGCGGCCCCCGACACCAATGACCACCACACCCTGTGTATGACCTTCGCGGAGATGCACGCGGTGGTGCAGACGGCCCACAACCACCGCCTCAAGGTAACGGGCCATTGCCGCGCCACCGAGGGGATCAAGAACGCCCTGAAGGCCGGGTACGACACCATCGAGCACGGAACCTTCATGGACGAGGAATGCCTCGAACTCCTGCTCCAGCGCAACACCCCAATGATCCCGGCTCTGCAATTCGAGTACGCCAGCGTGAAGCGGGGGCCGGAGATCGGCATGCCGCAGGCGGTCATCGACGGTCACCAAGAAACCCTTGAGGGCGGGGCCGAGAGCGCCCGGCGCATCCTCAAGGCCGGCGGCCGCCTCGGCATGGGCGGGGACTACGGCTTTGCCTGGAACCCCCACGGAGACTACGCCAAGGAGTTGAGCTTCTTTGTCAGCTACGTGGGCCTCAGCCCGCTGGAGGTGATCAAGTGCGCCACCCAGACCGGGGCCCAGATCATGGGCCGGGGCGAGGAGTTCGGCACCGTGGAAAAGGGCAAGCTGGCCGACATCCTGGTGGTGGACGCGGACCTGACGAAGGAGATCAGCGCCCTGGAGGACCGCCGGCGCTTCATCGCGGTGATGCAGGGCGGCTTCATCCGGGCCGGGCGTCTGGCCACCGCCACCTTCACCGACGCCTCCCTGGTGCGCTGATGGCATGAAGATCACTGGGGTCCAAACCCTTACCTCCTGGGCCGGCCTGCGCAACTGGGTGCTGGTCAAGGTAGAGACCGACACCGAACTCTTCGGCTGGGGCGAGGCCACGCTAGAAGGGTACGAGGACAGCGTGGTGGCCTGCGTCGAGCGACTGGCCACTCGACTGGTCGGGCAAGACCCGCTGGCGGTGGAACACATCTGGCAGCAACTCTACCGCCACAGCTTCTGGCGCGGCGGGCCGGTACACAATTCGGCCCTGGCAGGGCTGGACCAGGCCCTCTGGGATCTGCGCGGCAAAGCCTGGGGAGTGCCGGTGTACAAGCTCCTGGGCGGGCTGGTGCGGCAGTCGGTGCGCCTCTACACCCATGTGGGGATCTACCAGCCCGAGCGCATGGTCGAGGACGCACAGCGGGATGTGGCCGATGGGTACACGGCGATGAAGACCGGGGCCTGGGCCGGCGACACCCTGCTCCCCGAGCCGGAGCGGACAGCGATCTTCGCCGAGCGCATCGGGCTCCTGCGGCAGAGCGTGGGGCCGGCGGTGGATATCATGGTGGATGACCATGGCCGGGGCCGGCCCGCCAGCGCCCTGCGCCTGATGCGGGCTTTGGAGCCCTTCAAACTGCTCTTCTTCGAGGAGGCGGTTCAGCCCGACGATCTGGAGGGGTTGGCGCTGCTGCGGGCCGCCGGCCCGCAGGTGGACCTTGCCGCCGGCGAGCGGCTCTTCAGCAAGTGGGATTTCCGCCCGGTGCTCGAAAAGCGCCTGGTCGATGTCATCCAACCCGATCTGTGCCACGCTGGCGGGATCAGCGAGGTGAAGAAAATCGCCGCCCTGGCTGAAGCCTATTACGTGCTGGTGGCACCCCACAACCCGCAGGGGCCGGTCTCCACTGCGGCCTGCGCCCACCTCGGGCTGGCCATCCCCAACTTCCTCATCCTCGAGTACGTGCGCCAGGAACCATACCGCGACCAGGCCCTGCGCGAATCCTGGGTGGTGGACAAAGGCCATCTCGAAGTGCCCGACCGCCCCGGCCTGGGCGTGGACCTGGACGAAGAAGCCCTGCGCGCCAGCCCCATGCGCAAACACAGCGGCCCGGTGGACTGCTATGCCGCCGACGGCAGCGTGCGGGATGTGTGACCCCTGATGAAAGGATCTTCCATGCTCAAGTGCTCCACCTCCCTGTGGTCTGCCGACCTGGGCAACCTCGGCGCCGAGATCCGCCGCGTCGAGCCCTATTCCGAGCGTTTCCACCTCGACGTGGCCGACGGCCACTACACCCCCACCCTGCTCTTCTTCCCCGACTTGGTCAAGGCCCTGCGGCCCCACACCCAGAAGCCCTTCGAGGTCCACCTGATGACCACCGACCCCCTGGCCTGGATCGAACCCTTTGCCGAGGCCGGCGCCGACGTGTTCATCTTCTGCTTCGACGCTGTGCCCGATCCGGGCGCGGTGCTCAAGGCGATCAAGGCGCGGGGCGTGCAGGCCGGGGTCTCCCTGTTGATCACCGAGGATCTCGACCTGTTGGCTCCGCACTGGGAGCAGCTCGACGTGCTGACCGTGGTCGGGACGGCCATGGGCATCAAGGGCGCCTCGATGGACGCCGGAGTTCCGGACAAGATCCGCCGCGCCCGCCGCCACATCAACGAGCAGGGCCTCTCCACCCTGATCCAGGCCGACGGGGGCATCCGCCGCGAGACCGTGCCCCTCCTGGCCGCGGCCGGGGCCGACTACATCGTGCCTGGCTCGCTGATGTTCAAGGAAGACCCGCCGGCCATGCGGCAATGGCTGGCCACCCTGGGGAGGGAGGCATGAGCCTGGGCAAGGAGCTGCGCCTGGGGCGCCTATTCTCCCACCCTTCCGGCCGGCTCTGCTCGGTGGCCGCGGACCACTTCATCGGCTACCAGGACGGTTTGCCCGGAGGATTGCGCGACCTGCCGCGCACCATCGCCGCCATCGCCGAGGGCCGCCCCGACGCCCTCACCCTGCACAAGGGCGCGGCCATCCACTGCGGCGGCCTCCTGGCCGGCCGGGTGCCCCTCATCGTGCAGAGCATCGCCGGCCGGCCCGACGACAGCGCCGACGAGCACCTGGCCCTGCCCCTGGACGCCGTGCGCCTGGGCGCCGACGCCTTTGCTATCGCCGCCTTTGTGCGCGGGGTCACCGAAGCGGCTCATTTGCGGCGAGTGGCCGACCTGGTGCGCCAGGCCGAGGAATGGGCCATGCCGGTGATCCTCCACATCTACCCGCGCCGCTTTCTACCGGAGGGCAAGGTGGAGCTCGTCCACACCCCCGAGGACATCGCCTGGACCCTGCGCTGTGGAGTGGAGCTGGGGGTGGACGTGATCAAGACCCCGTACACCGGAGACCCCCAGAGCTTCGGCCAGCTGGTAGAGGAGTGCCCGGCCCCGGTGGTGGCTGCCGGCGGTCCCAAGGCCGCCACCCTGCGCCAGGCCCTGGAACTGGCCGAGGGGGTGGTGAAGAGCGGAGCCGCGGGGCTGACGGTAGGCCGTAATATCTGGGGCTTTGCCGACATCGCCGGGGCGGTGCGCGCCTTCAAGGCAGTGATCCACGATGGGAAGAACGCCGGCGAGGCCCTCAAGCAGGAAGGGCTGGAGGACGGATGAGCACCGAGGTGCTGGGTCTGGGCGCGGTGGCGGTGGACGAGATCCTCTGTGTGGACCAGTACCCCCCGGCCGACGCCAAAGCCCAGGTGCGGCAGCGGGAGCGGCGCTGCGGCGGGTTGGCGGCCACGGCACTGGTGGCGGCCGCGCGCCTGGGTTGTCGCTGCGCCTACGCCGGGGTGCTGGGCAGGGACGACGCCTCGGCCTTTGCCGCCGCCTGTATGGAAGCAGAAGGCATCGACCTGAGCCAGGCTCAGCGCCGCGACGAGGCCCGGGTGATCCGCTCGGCCATCGTCGCCGACCTGGGCCGGGGCACCCGCAACATCTTCTTCGATCTCAACGGCGTGGTGGGCGCCGGGGACGATTGGCCCCCCGAGGCGGTGATCCGCAGCGCCCAGGTGCTGCTGGTGGACTTCATCGGCATGGAGGGCATGATCCGCGCCGCCCGTATCGCCCAGAGCGCCGGGGTGCCGGTGGTGGCGGACCTGGAGGACGCCAGTGCCCCTGGCTTTGCCGAGCTGCTGGGCCTGGTGGACCACCTGGTGCTCTCGCACGAATTCGCCCTGGGATACACCGGGGAGGGGGAGCCGGCCAGGGCGGCGCAAAAGCTGTGGCGAGATGGCCGCGCCCTGGTCGCCATCACCTGCGGGGCCGCCGGGTACTGGGTCTGCACCGGGGGGACGCCGGTCCATTGCCCGGCCTTTGCCGTGGAGACGGTGGACACCACCGGCTGCGGCGACGTCTTCCATGGGGCGTACGCCGCCGGCCTGGCCCGGGGACTCGCCCTCGGAGACAGCCTGCGGTTGGCCTCGGCCGCAGCGGCGCTCAAGGCCAGCCGCAGGGGTGGGCAGGAGGGTATCCCCACCCGCGCCGAGGTGGAGCATTTCTTCAGCGAGAGGAGTTCGGTGTGAGCACACTCAAGATCGGCGTGGTGGGTACCGGCAATGTGGCCCAGAAGAACTACCTGCCCTTCCTGGCCCGGGATGCCGAGGTCTCGCTGGGCTATTATAGCCGCACCGCGGACAAGGCCCAGGCCTGTGCCACGCAATTCGGCGGGCGGGCCTTTGGTTCTGTGGGTGAGTTGATGGCCTGGGAGCCCGACATGGTGCTGGTCCTCACCCGCGAGACCCAGCGCCTGGAGGCCGCCCTCGCCCTGCTCGAGCACGCGCCCCGCCGCCTCTTCTTCGAGAAACCCCTCACTGCCCGATTGGGCCAGGAAAAGGTGGAGGAGCAGGATTTCATCGACGGGCGGGAGGTACTGCGCCGGGCCGCGGCCATCGGCTGCGAGACGGCGATGGTCTTCAACTACCGCTTCTTCGACCACGCGCAGCTGGTCAGGCGCCTCGCCGCCGAACGCGACTTTGGGCAGGTCCTCGAAGTCGCCGGCCTGGTGCACTACGCCTGCTGGAGCCACGCCATCGACCTGATCCATTTCTTCGCCGGCCCCCTCGCCCAAATCACTGCCCTGCAGAGCAGCGCCGTGCGCAGCGGCAAAGGCATGCAGGTGGAGGACGTGACCGCGGCCTTCCGCACCGAGGGCGACGCGGTGGGCACCCTGATCGGCACCTCGGCCCTGCCCTGGGAGTTTGCGCTCTTCGAGCTGAGCTTCAACTGCGAACGCGGCCGCTTCCGCTGGCAGGATTTGGACGGGGATCTGGAGGTCATGGACGCCAGGCGCGGCACCTGTGAGCGCTACGCCATCCCCCGCCATCGCTCGCGCTGGGACCAGTACAACAAGTCCTTCGAGCAGTCCCTCGCCGCGTACCTGGCCTCCATCCGCAATAATCAACCTCCGCCGGTGCCCGGCCGCTTCGGCCTGCTCGAGTTGCAGGTGGAGGCCGGCCTCAAGCGTTCCATCGCCCAGGGCCGGCCCGTGGTCCTGGGCGACGACTTCCCCCTAAACTGAATCCATTCACTGCTCACCCCACCGAGGAGCACATGGCCCATCTCGTCAAAGCCGAAGATCTCGAGGAGCTCACCGCCGCCATCTTCCAAAAGCACGGTGCCCCCGCCGAGGATGCCCGCATCGTGGCCCGCCTCCTGGTGGAGGCCGACCTGATGGGTCTGCACTCCCATGGCGTCCTGCGCGTGCCCCAGTACGTGGGCGACATCCGGCAGGGCACCATCGTGCCGGGCGCAGCGCTGCAGGTCGTCGAGCAGACCCCCACGGCGGCGCTGGTGGACGCCAACTGGAACTTCGGCCAGGTGGGCGCGGTGCGCGCCGCGGAGCTGGCGGTGGAGCGGGCACAAGAGCTGGGCATCGGCTGCGCCAGCCTGCGCTGCTGCCGGCACGTGGGCCGGGTGGGCGCGTACACCGAGCAGGCTGCTGCCAAAGGTTGCGTGGCCCTGGCTGCCTGCAGCACCGCGGGCGAGGGCCACTGGGTGGCCCCCTTCGGTGGTCGCGAGGGCCGGCTGGGCACCAACCCTTTGGCCTTTGCCGCCCCCACCGGCGGCGTCCCCATCTCAATGGACTTCGCCACCTCGGCCCTGCCCGAAGGGCGGGTCCGCTTCTACCGCGATACCAAACAGCCCCTGCCCGCTGACTCGCTGGTGGACAAGGATGGAAATCCCACCCTCGACCCGAACGCCCTCTATGCGCCGGGGCGCAAACCCTTGGGCGCCATCCTGCCTTTCGGCGGGCCGCAGGCCTACAAAGGGTACAGCCTGGCGCTGATGGCCGAGATTCTCAGCGCCTTGCTGGGAGTGCCGGCCTGGATGGAGGAGGGGCTGGAGGCCCACGGCAACAATATATGGATCCTGGCCATCGCCGTGGAGCGTTTCATGGCCGCCGACCAGTTCCGCGCCGAGCTGGGCGGGCTGATGGACTATATCAGATCTTCGGCGCCGGTGCAGGGCAGCAAGGGGATCTTGGCGCCGGGGCAGCGGGAGTTCGAGCTGCTGGCCCAGCGCCGGGACGAAGGGATTCCCCTCGAGGAGGGGGTGTGGTCCCAGGTCAGGCAGACCGCCGAGGAGGCGGGGGTGAAGGTCTGAGGCCTGCAGAGTGCGTCGATGAACGGCCCACTCGGGCCTTTCCCAAGGCGCGGACTTGCCGCCCTGCTCGTTAGCCCTACCCCGCTGCCCTACCCCCTCAACGCGCCATACGCTGGGGCGTTGAGGCTCCGCTCTCCCCTCAACCCCTCCCGCGTCCTTCCCCTCCCGACCTCTCCTCTGGGAAAGGCCGCCGGGGCCGTCTCACCGCCGCAGTAGACTCTTAGTTTCTACCAGGGCGGCACATAGCTGGGATCGTTGACAAAGCGCTCCATGCCCAGGTCCAGGGTGATGCCGGTGCCGGGGGCTAGGCGCACGGTGAAGTGCTTGTCGTTCACCTCAACGACCTGCTCCTCCAGCGCCGCTTCCACCTGCTGGCGGTACTGGGTGTCGGTCCAGTGGGGGCGCAATTCCCCGACCTGGCCGCGGGTGCGGTACTTCACCTGGGTGAAGCGATGCTCGCCGAAGGCACCGCCCTGCACCACCACCTGGCGCTCCTGGGCGGCGCTCAGGTTGACCAGGTGTAGCACGGCCCGCTTGTCCTCCAATTTTCCCACCAAGGCCGCCACGTCCGGGGGCAGGCCGGGCCGGCGGGCCTGGGCGTCGAAGTAGCGCAGTCGCACCAGCAGCAGGCCGCCGTTGTAGTTGAAGAGCGGTCCGCCCATGGTCAACTGCACCAGCCCCTCAACCGTAATGGGGTTGCGCACCTGCAAGTACCAGTCCCCGTAGGTGGCGGGATCCTGGGTGTCGTCGCGCATGAAGGCCAGGCGCTGGTACACCTGGGCGTGGTTGTGGCGCAGGATCTCCACCGGGTAGTCCGGGTACTCGCCCATCATGTACGCCAGCCAGGGGGCCTCGTGCCCGCCCCCGTGCTTGGAGAACATCGGGATCACCTGCCGGTAGTCGCGGCTGTGGTGGTCGCGGGTGCGGCGGATGCGCTCCAGGTCCTCCTCAGCCATGCTCAAGGTCCACAGGTGGGCCAGGTAGCGGGCCGATAGGGGAGCATACCCATCCCATCCCCGGTCGTGGTAAAAGTGAGGCACCATCAAGGTGCCGTTCTCCATCCGTCCCTGGGCGATGAGCCGGTCGAGCTGGCCGCGGTAGAACTCGCAATAGCTCAAATCCCGGTACAGGAGGGCGGCGTTCTCCACCGCGCACAGGGGCGCCTCCCCCATGGTGTGCCAGCCGTGGGGCCAGGTCCACCCGTAGTACCCCCCGTACCACTTGCCGTCCATACACTCGCCGATCCGCCCGGAAAGCCCCACGTTGTCGGGCAACAGGCCCTTGTTCTGGCCGGCCCGCTCGATCCAGGCCTCCAGGTACTCGCGGACCCAGGCGCGGTACTTCTCGCCCCCACCGGCCAGGTACGCGTTGGCCACCAGGCTGGTGGCGGCCAGGTTCACCGCCGCGTCGCCCTTGGCCATGCGGGCCACCAGGGCCGCGCCCATCTTCAGCTCGTTGGCCGGGTCGCGCAGGTCCTCGACCGTCTGGATGCCGGGGATGTCGAGATAGGGCAGGGGCCAGGGCTTCCAGCTGGAGTAGGCATAGCGGGTGTAGAATTTCTCGAAGTTGCGCCAGGCCGGCCCCATGCTGCCGTTGTGCGGGGAGCGGATGAGTTTCTTCTCGGGATCGTAGTTGGGCGCCTTGGGATTGTCGCCCAGGTAGAAGCCGGCATAGCGCCGGGACCGCTCGACATTGAGCTGATGTGCCGGATCGGCCAGGCAGAGCAGGTAGAAGAAGACGTACCCCTCGCCCTGGTGCATCCAGTCGTAGCCCTGCTCGTACTCGTCGACCACCATGGGGTGGCCGTGCCCCGAGTCGTACTTGGCGAACTGCCGGGTGATGGCCTCCCACTCGCGGTGGGTGTACTCGAGGAAGCGGGCGTCCCCGCCCAGCAGGTAGAAGAGCGGCCAGTTGTGGAAGCTCTCGTACGCGTCGTCCAGGCCGTCGATGCTGGAGAAGTCCTCGGAGGTGGGCCAGAGGATGGTCCCGTCCGGACGCACGTATTTTTGCACCAGCGGTTCGGCGGACTGGTCCATCAGGGATATCAGACTGCGCTCCAGCACCGCCCAATCGGGGGGCTGGATGAAGGGGGCGTCGGCTCTGATCTCGATCATCGGGGTCTTACCTCGGGGTTGGTGGTCCGCAAAGGCAGGGGCGGCGCGCATTCGATGACCACGTCGCGGCCGGTCCGGGGATGGCAGAAACACAGCTCAGCGGCGTGCAGCTGATACCCTGGGTCGCCCGGCACCGCGCGCGAATCCGGGGCGGGCAGGCCACCCTCCATATAAAGAGGATCTCCCACCAGCGGGTGGCCCGCTGCGGCCAGGTGGATGCGGATCTGGTGCGGACGGCCGGTGGGGATCTCCACCTCGCAGAGAAAGGCGTCGGCGCGCCTTTCGACGACATGGACCCGCGAGTGGGCCCTCTTGCCCGTCGGACTGGCGGCGTGGACCTGGCCCAGGAGCGGGTGGGGCACCGGCCCGATGGGTGCGCTGATCTCCAGCGCCTTCCAGGTGGGGCAGCCGTTGGCCAGGGCTTGGTAGCTTTTGCGCACTTGCCCGGTTGCCCATTGGCGCGTCAGCGAGGCGCGGGCCGCGGGGTTTCGGGCGCAGAGCACCACCCCCGAGGTCCAGCGGCCCAAGCGGTGCACCGGCGCGGCTGCCGAATCGCGGCGCTGCACCTGGTGGAGCAGGGTGGCCTGGAGGAAGCCCGCCCCCGGCAAGGTGGGCAGGCCGGCGGGTTTGGCCACGGCGAGCAGGTCCTCGTCCTCGTGGAGCACCGCAAAGGAGCGAGGGGCTGACGGCTCGGTCCAGGGCGGGCGATCCCAGACCAGCTCACTGCCCCGGCGCAGGGGGCTGTCGGCGCGGCCAGCCTCCCCGTCGAGTCGCACCCGTCCCGCCGCGATGCGCTCCGCCCACGCTGCGGCGGTGGAGTGGGTGTAGCACCGGCTCAGGTATTCCAGCAGGGTCTGCCCCTCGGCCTCGGGCCCGAGGCGCTCGCGGTACGCGCAGCCCTCGTTGACCTGTACTGCCTTCATATCCCCGCGCCCATCACCGCCCCCGCTGAGGTGGGCCCCACGCACTGACTGTAGAAGCGCAGGAGCGGGCCGTAGTCCCGCTGTGGCCCGGCGAATCTCCCGCTCTGCCGTCGCGCCGCGAAGAATCCTTCGTCCGCAGGCGTTCCATCAACCAGCAGGTTCAGGCGCCGCTCGTAGAGCTCGATGTCGATGAGGTCCCCGTCCGCTACCAGGCCGATGGGGCCGCCCCGTGCCGCCTCGGGGTCCACGTGGCCGATGCAGGGCCCGCGCGTGGCCCCCGAGTAGCGTCCGTCGGTGATGAAGCTCACCGAGGTGCCCAGGCCCATGCCGTGGGCCGTCGCCGCCAGCAGGGATAGTTCGCGCATCCCGGGCCCGCCGGCCGGCCCTTCCCAGTTGACCACCACCACGTCACCGGGCTGGATGCGGCCGGCCTCCAGGGCATCGCGGGCTTCCTCCTCGCAGGGGAAGACCCGGGCCGGCCCCCGGTGTCGCCACATCGCGGACTCCACCGCACTCACCTTGACCAGGGCCCGGCCCAGGTTGCCGCATAGCACCCGCATCCCGCCCTCGGGGTGCAGGGGTTTGGCGAGGGGTGCAACAATCTCTGGGTTAAGGTTCCGTGCTTCGGCCAGTACCTGGCCCACGGTCTGGCCGGTGATGGTGGGCAAGGACTCGTCGACCAACCCGCCCTGCGCCAACTCCTTCATCACTGCCCAGATCCCCCCGGCCAGGCCCAAGTCGGTGGGGAAGTAGGCCGAGGCCGGCCGGAAGCGGCCCAACAGCGGGGTCGTGCGCGAGAGCCGGTCGAAGTCCTCCACTGAAAGGTCGATGCCCAGTTGCGCGGCGATGGCCGGCAGGTGCAGGGCCGCGTTGGTGGACCCGCCCACGGCCAGCACCGCCCGTACCGCGCGCTCAAAGGCGGCGCGGCTCAATAGCGCCGAGGGCAGGGCCGTCCGGTCGCCGCGCAGCCAGTAATCGGCGCAGCGGCGGGCGATGAGCAGGCCGGCCTGGCGGCCCAGATGCGCCAATTGGGTACTCAGCTCGCCAGTCTTGTCCGACGTCATCGCCAGCACCGTGCCGTTGCCCGGCAGGGAGAGACCCAGCACCTCGCAGACCAGGGCCATGGTGGTGGCGGTGCCCATCATGTTGCAGCCGCCGGGCGTGGCACAGGTGTGGGCCACGATCTCCTCGTAGTCCTGGTCCGAGAGTTTGCCGGCCAGGTGCATGCCGTGGGCCTCCTTGATGTCGCTGGTGCCCAGAGCAGCGCGGCCGGGAATCTTGTCAGTGGTGTAGGTGCCCATCAGCCCGCCGGTGACGAAGACCGTGGGGATATCGACGCGAGCGGCGGCCATGAGCATGGCCGGGGTGATCTTGTCGCAGGAGGAGATACAGACCAGGGCGTCGAACTGATGCATCTGCACCTTGGCCTCCACGGCCCCGGCCCCCAGGTCGCGGCTGAGCAGGGACCAGTGCATCCCCTCGCCCTGGGCGATGCCGTCGCAGCCGGCGGGGATGTTGGTGATGTAGCCCTCGCCGCCGGCCTCGTAGATGGCCTCCTTGACGATGCAGGCGAGTTGGTGGAGATGCACGTGCCCGGCGGTGGAGTCGTCGGCCGAGGAAACAATGCCGATCTTGGGCCGCTGCAGTACGTCGAGGGGCTGGGAGCCGGCCCCGATGTACAGGGCCCGGGCGTAGTCGCTCTGGCGGGCGGTGCGGAAGGAGCCGGCCGGGCGGGGGGGCATGGGGTTTCCTCGGGCTAAGGAGTGTCCGCAGGCAAAACTTAGGAACGGGCTCAGTCAGAGGCAATGGCGTAATTTACCGTGAAGTTTCCCGAGCTGATCCTTTTCGGGGACTCAGGCGCGTAGAGCACTAGGTCGGTTTCCTGGGCGGTGACCACCGGGAAGCCGTAGGTAGTATTCCGGTGCTTCATCTCTTTTCCTTCGGCGCAGCGCGCGGCCACGAACTCCCGGTGCGCGGCGAGGCGGGCGGCGGCCCGTTGCCGACCCAGCCTTAGAGCCTGATTCATCGTTTCGTGTATCACCCCCCCCAAATCCTCATCCGACTCGACCCCGACGCTGTGCCGGCCGCTGGCAATGGCCGCGGCCATCGTGGTACCCGTACCCAAGAATGGATCGAGCACCCTGTCCCCGTACACCGAGTGCATGCAGAGGAGCCGGTACGCCAGCTCAAAGGGGTAGGCCGCGCTGCGATCCCGGCCGGCGCGGTCGGCCAATCCTTGTCCGGTGCCCTTCAGGTCCGTCCACATGTCCGAGAACCAGCGATTCCTTTCCTCCCAGAAGTAGGCACTTTCCCGCCGCAGACGTTTTTCCTCCAGGGTGTTGAACACCCGCTTCTCCCCCTTGCGGAAGATCAGGATGTACTCGTGCTCATAGGTGACATACGCGCCAGCCGGCAGCATCCCCGAGCCCATGAACTTGTTGGGGGCATTGGTGGGCTTGCGCCAGAGGATGTCGGGCAGTTGCACAAAGCCTGTCGCCAACATCACCTGGATGAGGCGGGCGTGGTTGGAGTACATCCGGAAATCATCGCCGATGTTGCGCACCGTGTCGCCGATGTTGATACAGGCGAGGCCCCCGGGCCGGAGGACGCGGAAGCACTCCCGCCACACCTGGTCCAATTCCATGTGCATCAGTTCAAAGGCGCGGCCGCCATCCCCATGCTCCAGGGCCCCGGCAATGGTGGGGTTCAGGTGGGCAAAGGCCGCATCCCACATCTCGATCATGGGGTACGGTGGGGAGGTCACGATGAGATCGGCAGACCCGTCGGCGAGGTGGTCCAGGCGGCGGGCATCGCCAAAGAATACCTGATGGGTTGTCTGCATGAGGCGGAACCTGATCACAGAAAGACTTGAACTGGTCGCACTGATCCTCTATTCTAAGAAAAACCCCTTTTGGCCTCCAGGAGCACCGGCCTTGATCCGCCCTGCCGAACCAGAGCCGCTGGCCGAGTACCTCGACTTCCTCAAGAGCCGGGTCATCGGCGATGCCGTCGTCCACCACCAGCTCATCCCGCCCCGGCCCGAGCGGCTGGCCGAGGACATGGAGGCCCTGCCTCCCAATGTGCAGCGGGTGGTGCAGGCCGCCGGCATCGAGCAGCTCTACTCCCACCAGGCCGAGGGCATCGCCCAGGTGCTGGCTGGCCGCCACGTGGTGGTGGCCACGCCCACGGCCAGCGGCAAGACCCTGATCTACAACGCCGCGGTGCTGGCCTCGCTCCTGGAAGACCCCAACGGCCATGCCCTGTACCTCTTCCCACTCAAGGCCCTGGAGCAGGACCAGTTCGAAGAGGCCCAGACTCTCATCGTGAAGTTGGGCGGTACCCTGCGGGCCGGGGTGTACGACGGGGATACCTCCGACTACCAGCGAAAAAAGATCAAGGCTGCTCCGCCGCAGATCCTCATCTCCACCCCGGACATGTTGCACGCCGGTATCCTCGCCTTTCACGAGCAGTGGGCCGCCTTCTTCTCGCGGTTGCGCTACATCGTCATCGACGAGCTGCACACCTACTGCGGCATCTTCGGCACCCATGTGCTGCACCTTTTCCGCCGGCTCAACCGGCTCTGCGCCTTTTATGGCAGCAACCCGGTGTACATCGCCTGCTCGGCCACTATCGGCAACCCCGAGGAACTCGCCGGCAACCTGATCAACCGGCCTTTCCGGGTCATCGCCGATAGCGGGGCCCCGGCTGCGGCCCGCCACTTCCTGCTGCTCAACCCCGTCGAGAGCCCCAACACCCTGGCCGCCCGCCTGCTGCAGTTGAGCGTATCGCGCGAGTTTCGCACCATCGTCTTCACCCGGGCCCGGCTGATCACCGAACTCATCTACCGCTGGGTCACCCAGGGCCGGCGCGATCTGCGCCAGCACATCAGCTCCTACCGCTCCGGCTATCTTCCCGAGGAGCGGCGGCAGATCGAGGCCGCGCTTTTCAGCGGGGACCTGTTGGGCGTGGTCTCCACCTCGGCGCTGGAGTTGGGCATCGACATCGGCGGCCTGGATGTGTGCATCCTGGTGGGGTATCCCGGCTCGGTGGTCAATACCTGGCAGCGGGCCGGCCGGGTGGGCCGCTCTGGCCGGCAGTCCTTGGTGCTCCTGCTGGCGAGTCAGGACGCCCTGGACCAGTTCTTCATGAAGCACCCGGCCCGGTTCTTCGGCCGCGCTTTAGAAGAAGCAGTGGTGGACCCAGGCAACAAGTACATCCTCAAGGCGCACCTGGCCTGCGCGGCCCAGGAACTGCCCCTGATGGCGGGGGAGGCCGAATACGCCATGCCCAACTGGCAGGAGGCAGTGGCGGAACTGGTGGCCGAGGGCGGCCTCTTGCGGAGCGCCGAGGGGGATGCCTGGCATGCGGGCCGCAAACAGCCCCAGCGCCTGGTGAACCTGCGCAGCATCGGCGAGTCGTGGACCCTTTACGAGAAGGAGAGCCGCGCCCTCATCGGCACCATCAGCGGCGGCCAGCTCTACTCCGAGTGTTACCCGGGGGCCATCTACCTGCACCGGGGCAAGCAGTACGTGATCACCACCCACGATCCCGCCCGCCGGCACATCCACGCCGAGGAGGTGGACGCCGCGTACTATACCCGGCCCAGGACCGAGAAGGAGACCGAGGTGCTGGCCGAGTTGCGCTCGCGGCCCCTGGCCAACAACCTGGCCAAGCTGGGGAGGCTGAAGGTCAGCTCGCAGGTGGTGGGTTTCGAGAAGGTGCGGGTGGGGGATCAGGTGGTGCTCTCCCAGCACCCTTTGGAGGCGCCGGTGGAGCACTTCGAGACCGTCGGCTTCTGGCTGGAGCTGGAGACGCCTTTCAAAAAGGAATTGAGAAAGCGCGGCTTCCATCACATGGGCTCCATGCACGCTGTGGAGCACGCCATGAAGTCCCTTTTTCCGCTCCTGGCCCTGTGCAACCGCACCGACGTGGGCGGCATCTGCTATCCGCTGCACCCGCAGTTGCGAAAGGGGGCCATTTTCGTATACGACTACCATCCGGGGGGCATCGGCCTGGCCGAAAAGGCTTACGCTCTCCTAGACCGGCTCCTGGAGATGACCCTGGAGCTGATTGAGGGATGTGACTGCGAGCTGGGATGCCCCTCCTGCATCCACTTCCCCACCTGCGGGGCCGGCAACGTGCCTCTCGACAAGGCCGGGGCCATGCACCTTTTGCGTTTGCTCACTGGCCGGGCGGCGCTCGAAACCGGCGGTGGACCGGGCTCCCCCCTGGAGGAGGAGCCGCCCATATTCGCCGGTTGGGAGGAGGAGGAATCCGAGGAACCCGAGGCCGAAAGGCCCCAGGGCCCGCATGTGGTGGTCTTTGACCTGGAGACCATGCGCAGCGCCGCCGAGGTGGGAGGCTGGGACAAGGCCCAGTTGATGGGCATGTCGGTGGGGGTGGTGTGGGATAGCCGGCTGGGGGAGTGCCAGAGCTACTTTGCCGAGCAGGCCGAGGAACTGGTCGAACACCTGCGCCGGGCCGAACTGGTGGTAGGCTTCAACATCGCCGGCTTCGACTACCGGGTGTTGGCCGGATACAGCCCCTTCGACTTCCGCCAGCTCAACACCCTCGATATTTTGCAGGAGGTGTACGGCCGGCTCAAACACCGGGTCAGCCTCGACACCCTGATCCGCGCCACCCTCAACCGGGGCAAGACCGCCGACGGCTTTCAGGCGCTCCAGTGGTACAGGGAGAGCCGGCTCGACCTGATCGAGCAGTACTGCCGCCAGGACGTGGAGGCCACCCGCGACCTCTTCCAGTACGGCCTGGACCAGGGCTACCTGCTCTTCGACCGCAAGGACCAGGCCCGCCTGCGGGTGCCGGTAGAGTGGAACCTCGAAGAGTTGGTCGCGCGGAAGAAGAAGGCCACCTAACGGCTTAGGTATGATGGCGAATCCCCGGTGTTCACATTGACATTGGTCGATACCGTATATAGTATTACATGGTGGAAATGATCCGGGTGATTTTGGACACCAACGTGCTGTATGCGGGCCTCTACTCGTCACGAGGTGCATCCTACCAGCTCTTGAGCCGCATTGAACGAAGGGAACTACGCCCCGTGTTGTCGACAACCCTACTATATGAGTATGAGGAGGTGTTGAAGCGACATCGGGTGGCATTGAGGCTGACGCTGAAGGAGATCGAAGGATTGTTGGATGAGCTCTGCGACCGCGCAGCACACCACCGGGTTCATTTCCTTTGGCGGCCTCAATTAGCTGATCCTAAGGATGACCATATCCTGGAGTTGGCCGTTGCTTCAGGGCAGACGCCCATCATCACCCATGATACGCGCCACTTTGGCGGTGCCAAGACCTTTGGGGTCAGGGTCATGACTCCCAAGAAGCTACTGGAGAGATTCAATTGAGTGCACTTAGCTTACGGTTGCCGGATTCCGTTCATCGCCATATCAAAGAGATTGCCAGGCGAGAGGGCGTATCAATCAATCAGTTCATCTCGTCGGCGGTTTCCGAGAAAGTGTCAGCGATCATGACAGAGGAGTACCTAGAAAACCGGGCGAAGCGGGCGAAGAAGGGGGCGATGCGGAAGGTGTTGTCAAAGGTGCAGGATCGACCGCCGCTCAAAGGTGACGAGTTGTAGCGCGTAAGCCTCGGCGATCCGCCCGGCGAGCCGGCCGAACCGGTGAGCATCGGCCGGGCCGCGGCCAACGAAGTGATCCTCGACGACCCCGCGCGGGCCTCGTTCCCCGCCATCGCGCGGTGCAAGTGGGGCTCCCCGCCCGCCGGCGCCGCACTGTAGAGGCGGGGTGCGCCGGTGCGACACCCAGTGCGGAGGAGCCTACCTGCTCTTCGACCGCAAGGACCAGGCCCTTCTGCGGGTGCCGGTAGAGTGGAACCTCGAAAAGTTGATCGCGCGGAAGAAGAACGCTACCTAGCGGGTGCGTCGGCCAGCGACCCGCTCCAGCCTTTCTCCAGGCGCGGACTCGCCGCCGCGTGTAAGCGCCAGTCTCAATAGGGAAAGGCGGCAGGGAGAAAGCCCCTGAGCGGAGTCCATTGTGCCTCTGGCCACAGGATTGTGGCCCAGCGTCGATGGCCGGCGAGCGTCGCAGACCGCCAATCCGAACGATTGAGCGCCATGAGCGAAGGGGCTGCTCCCCGACGGCCTCAGGAACCAAAATTCTCCAGCAACTCCACTGC
>Ga0194121_10000420_pt1 | contig 75176 bp, 81 predicted proteins | sample TA2MahCa50mmetaG_FD_148609 | JGI IMG/M metagenome (GOLD analysis project Ga0194121, IMG submission 148609) | Freshwater microbial communities from Lake Tanganyika, Tanzania - TA2015020 Mahale Deep Cast 50m | ecosystem: Environmental > Aquatic > Freshwater > Lake | place: Tanzania: Lake... | reverse complement strand
GACCTCGATGCCACGGGCGACGGCTGGGCCGTGCTGCGCGGCCTCGCCGGCGCGGCGGCGCCCGAGGCGATCGTCGCGAGCGCGTCCGCGGCGCCGTTCCTCCGCCAGCGCTTCCACCTCGATCCGATTCCCGGCACGGCGGTGGTCGGGGTCAGCCTGCGGATCGCGTTCTCGTTCTCGGTGGTCGGCCGGTTCCGCGAGATCCCCGCGATGCTCGAGCCGCTGCGCGACGTCGTCGTGCGCCTCGGCGATCCGGCGCTCGCCGGTCCGTACTACTTCCGCATGGGACTGACGGCGATGTCTGCGGCGGACGACGCCGCCGCGACCGCCGCCGCGCGTGCCGCCATCGCCGAGGCGCGCCGGTGCGGCGACGCCGCGACCGAAGGCCGCGCCGAGTACCTCCTCTCGCTCCGCTGCTCGCTGCTCGGCGATCCCGGCGCCGGCCTCGCGCACGGCCGCCGCGCGGAGGAGCTCTTGACCGTCGCCGACCGCCACTGGCTCGGCCTCGCGCAGTGGGTCATCGGCCTCAACGCGCTGATGGCGGGCGACGTCGCCGGCGCGCGCGCCGCCGCCGCGCGGATGCGCGAGAACGGCGATACCACGGGCGACTCCCGGATCCAGAGCTTCGCCGCGTGGATGGACGGCCTCGCGCTCGCTCGCGATCCACTCACGCGCACCTACGCGCACAACTATCTCGGTCACGCGTTCATCGAGGTGGGCGCCCTCGACGAGGGCATCGCCGAGCTCGAGACCGCCGTCACGGCGCTCCGCGCGATCTCGCTGCGCCACCCGATCGGCCGGGCGCTCGTGTGGCTGGCCGAGGGGTATCGCCGGCGCGGCGACGCACGTGCCGAGGCGACCGCGCGCGAAGCCGTCACCACCGGTGACGTCGTCGGGTTCTGGGGCGCGTCCGGCATCGGCCGGCGCGTGCTCGCGCTGCTCGCCGCCGCCCGCGGCGAGCGCGACGAGGCCGCGCGGCTCCTGCGCGAGTCGCTCGACGTGCTCGAGCGCGCCGGCGCCACGGCCGAAGCCGAGCGCACGCGCCGGCTCCTCGCCGAGCTTCGCTGACCGCTTCACGAGGCCTCACGCTCCTCGGGGCGCGGCGCGCACGGCGTGGTGAGCCAATCCTCGGCGCCACGGACCGGACGCCCGCAACGTGCGCAGCACGCGAAATAGCCCGCGTTCACGAGCGCGTCGCTGATTTGCCACGTCAGCAGGTGGGGGATGGGCCGCATGTCATTCATGGGCTCCCCATGAGCGCAATGGAGGTGCCACGTGTCGCAGCAATGAGAACGCGGCCTTAGGGGCCTTCGGCGGCGCTCGGGCAGGGGCCGCTGCCGAATTTTCGGCAGCGGCCGCGGGGTCGACGAAGGCTAGACGCCGCTGACCGTAGGCGCTCCGATCAGGGTGCGCGCGAGCTCGATCTCGCCGAAGTGCTGGAAGCCGTGGGCGACGCAGACCTGCGCGAGCGCGCGGCCGACGGTCATCTCACCCAGCGGCTTGATCGTGACGGAGCGATCGAGCGCGGCGGCGTCGAGCGTCGCGACGAACTCGTCACTGCTCGCCCACACCCTCTGCATGTACTCGCGGAAGATCGCCAGGTCCCTGATGCGGAGCGCGTGCGCGTCGTCCGTCGACATGCCCGTGCCTTGCGCGACCGGAGGGAGCCCGAGCTTCTCGCCGTAGCCGGCCTCGGTCCAGATCGGCAGGCGGCGGTTCTGGAGCACGAAACGGACGACGTTGTCCTCGGTGCGCACCACGTGCCACACGCCCCACGCGATCGTGTTGGCTTTCGGGTGATTCGCGGGCACCCCGTGCAGCTGCTCGGGCGTGAGCCCGTTGAGCGCACCGTCGAGTCCCTTGCGCAGGCGCTTCATCTCGAGCTGGATCAGCTCCACCGCGGTCATCTCTGCCTCCTTGAACATGGGGCCACGCACCTGGAGGATCCCAACCCCCTGGTCGAGCGCTGGCCCCGACATGCTATCGGGCGTACCGTGAAAGGCAAGGTCCGCCGGAGGTACCCGCCATGGGTCTCGCCTACGTGGTCGTCGCGCTCCTTTCGGCCGCCGTCGCGGTGTTCGCGCTCCAGAACAACCAGCCGATGTCCGTGCGCTTCCTCGCGTGGTCGCTCGACAACGTTCCGCTCGCGGGGGCGATTCTCGCGGCGCTCGGCGCAGGGCTCGTGCTCGCGGCCGTTCCGCTCTCGATCTCCAGCTGGCGCTGGCGCGCGCGCGCGCGCGCGCTGGAGCACAAGGTCGAGATGCTCGAGTCCGCGCTGACGGCGCGCGACACCGCGCTGCTCACGCCGCGGCCGGTCGCGCCGCCGCCTCAGATCACGCGCAGCGCCTGAGCGCCGGCGCGTCGGACGATCTCCACCAGCGCGGCGAGATCCGCCTCGGTCGTCGCGTCGTGGAGGACGCACGCGCGCAGCGCGAAGCGTCCGTTGACGAGCGTGTTCGTCAGGAACGCCTCGCCCTCGCTCTGGACCTGCTCCATCACGCGCCTGTTCAGGTCGTCCAGGCGTGTCGCGTCGCCGCGCAGCGCGTCCGGGACGTAGCGGAACGCGACGATCGACAGGCTCGACGGAGCGAGGAGCTCGAAGTCCGGCGCGGCGTCCACGAGCTGCGCCAGGTGACGCGCGAGCGCGATGTGGCGCTCGATCATCGCCGCGATGCCCGCGCGCCCGAGGTGCTGCAGCACCATCCAGAGCTTCAGCGCGCGGAAGCCGCGCGTCTGCTGGACACCGTATTCCGAGAACCACGGAAGACCACCGAAGCCCTTGCCCTCTTCCGTGCGGAGATACGGCGGGACGAGACTGAACGTGTCGCGCAGCAGCGCGCCGTCGCGGATCAGGATGGCGCCGCACTCCGCGGGCACGGACAGCCACTTGTGCGGATCCAGCGCGAGCGAGTCGACGCGCTCCATGCCGGCGACGCGCGCGGCCTCCGATCCGGCGAGGACCGCGCGCGCGCCGTACGCGCCGTCGACATGGAGCCAGAGGCGCTCGCGCTCGCAGAGATCGGCGATCGCCGTGAGCGGATCGATCGCGCCGGTCCCGACCGTGCCCGCGCTCGCGGCGACGCAGAAGGGGAGATCGCCGGCGCGACGGTCCGCGGCGATCGCGTCACGCAGGGCCGCGACGTCCATCTCGAATCGCGCGCCGACCGGGATCGTGCGGATCGCCGACGCGCCGAGGCCGAGCAGCTCCGCGGCCTTGCGCAGACAGCCGTGGCCTTCGGGAGAGACGTAGAGGCGCAGCCGCGGCCGCGCGCCCTGAAGGCCGTCGGCACGGATGTCCCAGCCGTGCGCGGTCGCGGCGTGCTGGCGCGCGGCGGCGAGGCCGACGATCGACGCGACCGAGGCGCCGCTGACGAGCAGGCCCATGCTCCCGGTCGTGGGAAATCCGATCAGCTCCATGAGCCAGCGCACCGCCGCGCGCTCGAGATAGATCGCCGCGTGGTCGCCGCCGGCGCAGCTGGGATTCATCGCCGCGGCGAGGAAGTCCGCGACCACACCGAGCGGGGCCGGCGGCGAGTTCACCCAGCCGAAGAACCGCGGATGCCCGTTGCCCATCGCGTGCGGCAGCACGGCGTCGCGAAAGAGCTCGAGGATCGCGCGCGGAGCGCGCCCCTCGTCGGGCAGCCTCTGATCGAGCAGGCGGCGCCGCTCGTCGGGCTTCATCGGCTGGAAGACCGCGCGCTCGCGCACGCCGCCGAGATGGCCGTCGGCGAGCTCCAGCGCGGCACGGGCGAGGTCGCGGAAGGCCTCTCGATCGAGCGCGGGACCGTGGCTCATCGTCGCTTCCTCCTGCCGCCGGCGCGGGGACGCGCGCGCGTGTGCCCGCCGTCACCGGCGACGTCCATCGCGAGGTAGTACACACAGGGGCGCGCCCCCGGGTTCGCGAACGCGTGCAGGCAATCGCCCGCGTAGTAGATGCTGTCGCCCGCGTGGACGAGATAGACGACGCCGTCGAGCGTGAGCCGCAGCGTGCCGCGCTCGACGGCGAGATATTCGCGCGAGCCGGGCGCGTGAGCCGAGAAGACGCCGGCGTTCACGCCGGGGCCGAGCGGGGTCCGCATCAGCTCGAACTCGATGCCGGGGAGCACGGGCGAGAGGATGCGCCGCTCCCAGCCGGTGCCTCGGGCGTGGCGCCATTGAGGCTGGCGCGGGCGGTCGCCGGGACGTGGGCGCCCTCCAGGCCGTGCGCCGCGGCGGCGTCGCGACACTGCGGCGATTGCTGGCTCAGCTCGTCGACGAGCGCGTTCAGCGCGCGCACGCGGTCGCACAGCACGCGGACGATCGGGAGGAGCGCCTCCGGATCGCGCCGCCAGGTCGCTTCGAACTCGGCATGATCGATCACGCGCACGGTCACGTCGGAGACCGCCGTCACCGTCGCCGACCGCGGCTGGTCGGTGAGCAGCGCCATCTCGCCGAAGATCTCCCCCGGCTTGAGCGTGCGGAGCGTCTTCCCCGCGCGCGAGACGAGCACCGTGCCGGCCTCCAGGATGAACGCGTCGGACGTGTGGGCCCCCTCGACGACGATCGCTTCGCCGGATCGAGAGGTTTTCCTTTCCATGCCGCCGCTACTATCGCACTACGACCCCCGGGGTACCATCGGACTTGTGCGCGAGGTCCCCATCGAGCCCACCTTCGAAAGCTGGCAGCGTGCCGCCCGCGGGCTGCTCCGAGACGACGTCGGGCCGGCCGACGTCGCGTGGCGCGAGGTCCCCGTGGGCTCGCTTCCCGCGCCCGCCGAGCCGGCCGCTGCGGACGGCGGGATCCGTGTCCCGCGCAGCTTCGTCGACCTGGCCCGGGGCGTGGCGATCCATCGCGATCCCGCCCGCTGGTCGCTGATCTACGAAGTGCTCTGGCGCCTCACGCGCGAGGGCCGCGAGCTCATGGGCCAGGGCGATCCGAGCGTCGAGCGGCTCGTCCGGATGGAAGCCGAGGTGAGGGAGAACCGGGCGGTGATCACCGCCGGCCCGTTCGTTCCGCCCGGCGCGTCGGTCGACGGCCTGCGCACCGCGGCGGCGCGCTGCGCGGGCTGCGATCTCTCGCGCCACGCGACCCAGACCGTGTTCGGCCGAGGCCAGGCCGACGCGCGGGTGGTGATGGTCGGCGAGCAGCCGGGCGACCAGGAGGATCTGAAGGGCCCGCCGTTCGTCGGACCCGCGGGCGAGGTGCTCGACCGCGCGCTGGCGGAAGTCGGCCTGGCGCGCGAGCGGCTCTACGTCACCAACGCGGTGAAGCACTTCAAGTTCACGCCGCGCGGCAAGCGGCGCATCCACGCGACGCCGGGCCCCGCGGACATCGCGGCGTGCCGGCCGTGGATCGAAGCCGAGCTGGAGCTGCTGCACCCCGAGGTGCTCGTGTGCCTCGGCGCGACGGCGGCGCGCGCGCTCATCGGCCCGGCGTTCCGCCTGATGCAGCAGCGCGGGATCTTTCTCGAGACGCGGTGGGCGGCGCGCACGATGGCGACGTTCCATCCCTCCGCCGTGCTCCGCGGTGAGGACGACGCGGCGCAGGCGCGGCTCTATGGCATGTTGCGTGACGACCTGAGGCTCGTGGCAGACACCATCGGACGGGAGACCCAATGAGCGAGAGCGAGACCTATCGGAAGGGCGGCGAGCTGCGCCGGCAACTCCTCGGCGACGAGTACGTCGAGCGCGTGAACAAGGCGACGTACGCCGACCCGGTCATGAAGAAGTTCATCGACGTCGCCACCGAGACCGTGTTCGGCGCGCTGTGGACGCGCCCGGGGCTCGATCTCAAGACGCGCACGCTCGTCTGCGTGATCACCGACGCGGCCACGGGCCGGTTTCCCGAGCTGGCGATCCACGTGCGCATGGCGCTGCGTCAGGGGTGGACGGAAGAGCAGCTGACGGAAGTCCTGCTCCACATGTCGGGCTACGTGGGCGTGCCGATCATCCGCGAGTCGCTGCTGACGGCGAAGGAGGTCTTCGCGGAGATGCGCTAGCGGACGCCGTCGAGCACCAGCTTCACGAAGCCGTCGAACGAGCCCTTGTCGATCCAGCGCACCACCACCACGAGGTCGTGGACGGGATCGATCCAGATGATGTTACTGCCGGCGCCGCGCGCGAAGATGCTCGTGGCCGGCGCGCTGGGCGTCGGGATGCGGCTGGTGTTCAGCCACCACAAGAGCCCGTACTGCGGATTGAGCGGGCACGGCTCGCGAAGCGCGTCGATCCACGCCTCCGAGACGAGCCGGCGCCTGCCCCACTGACCGCGGCGCTGCACGAGGAGCCCGAGGCGCGCGTGATCGCGCGTCGACATCCAGAGCCCGCCGCCCCAGTGCGAGCCGCCGGCCACCGACGGCATGCGCCGGCCGTCGATCTCGACCCACGAGTTGTCGTACGGCTCCCACGACCAGCGCGACGAGGCGCCGATCGGATCCATGATCTCGCGCCGCAGCACGTCGGCGAGCGGCTCGCGGAACACCTGCAGCAGTGCCAGGCTCAGACGGTTGACGCGGACGTCGTTGTATTCCCACAGCGTGCCGGGCGCGCGCATCGGACGCGGCGCGCCCTTCATCGTCGCGCCGAGCTCGCTCTTGCCGAGGTCTCGATTGTGGTCGATCGAGTCGGGCTTGCCCCATAGCGTGCCCTGCCACTCGCTCGTCTGGTGCAGCAGATGTCGCCACGTGATGTCGCGGTTCTGCGGCGACTCGAAGCCGCCGTCGTGCACGGTCGCCCTCACGGGATCGTCGAGCGTAAAGCGCTCGCGGTCGACCGCGAGGCCCGCGAGCATCGCGAGGTAGCTCTTGGCGACGCTGAACGTCATGTCCGCGCGCGCGGTGTCGCCCCACTCCGCGGCGACGTAGCCCTGGCGGACGATGATGCCGTTCGGTCCGCCGCGCGGGCGCACGGGGCCGAGCACCGCGGAGTCCGGCGGCTCGTCGGCCACGCCGATGTAGCGCCCGGACGCGGTGATGAAGTCGCGCGCCCACGCGGACTCGTGCGCGCGATGGAACTCGGCGGCGGCGGTGAGCGCGTGGGGCGAGAGGCCCAGCTCCGGCGGCGGGCGCGCCTCCCACGACTCGCCGGGCACGTATTGCATAACGCGTACGGTAGCACGCGGCTCTTGTACAATGCGTCCGCGATGCCCGAGATCCCCCGGCGGAAACCCGGCACGAAGGTGGTGCTGCTCACGCCCGAGCGCGTGCTCGAGCGCGCGGCCCGCCGCTTCCTCGACGAGCGCACGAGCACATGCGTGAAGTGCGGCAGCGCGTTCGTCGACCACGAGCCCGCGTTCATGCATTGCCGGTACTGCGGCGCGATGGTGCGCCTCGCGAACCGGCCCCTCGCCGCCCAGGAAGAGTTCGAGCTTCGCTCCGGCCTTCGCGTCGCATCCTGAGCGGCGCGGTCTTCGATCTCATCTGGCGTCTCGGTCACTGGAGCCATGTCCTGCGCTTCCTCGGCGCCGCGCTCGAGTCCGCGGCGTTCCTCGGCTTCCTCGTGCCGGGCGAGACGATCGTCATCGTGGCCGGCGTCCTCGTCTCGTTCGGCATGCTCGAGCTTCCCGAGACGCTCACCATCGCGGTGGTGGGCGCGATCATCGGCGACAACGTCGGCTACCTGCTCGGCCGCCGGCTCGGGCGGCCGTGGCTCGAGCGGCACGGCCGGCTCGTCGGGATGCGCGGCGGAATGCTGCGGAGGGTGGACGAGCTCTTTGCGCGGCACGGCGGCAAGGCCGTGCTCGTCGGCCGATGCATCGGGTTCTTGCGCGCGATGGCGCCGCGCGCCGCGGGCGCCGCGTGCATGCCGTGGCTCCGGTCCGCACCGTTCAACGCGATCGGCGCGACGGCGTGGGGATCTTCTTCGTCCTGCTCGGCTACGTCCTCGGCGAGAGCTGGCACGTCGCGGAGCGGTGGATCGGCCGCGGCGGTCTCGTCGTCGGCACGCTCGCGCTGATCGGCGCGGTGTGGTGGCTCCGCCGCCACCGCTGCCGCTGATGCGGCCGCCGCCGGAGAGCGGACTTTACGTCCGCTCGGAGGCGAGGGGGGCTTGGGGGGTGCGCGTCTCTTGCACCCCCCGTGTCGCGTTCAGAATGAACGCATAGTCGAACGCGATCTCGCGCAGCAGGTCGTAGCGGCCGGACGGGCCGCCGTGCCCGGCGTCGAGATCGATCTTGAACAAGAGCGGCCGGTCGTCGGTCTTCAGCGTCCTGAGCTTCGCCACCCACTTCGCCGGCTCCCAGTACATCACCTGGCTGTCATTGAACGACGTGCGCACGAGGATCGCCGGATACGGGCGCGCCGCGAGGTTCGTGTACGGGCAGTACGTCTTCATGTACGCGTACTGCTCCGGGACCTTCGGGTTGCCCCACTCCTCGAACTCGCCCACGGTGAGCGGCAGCGACTCGTCGAGCATCGTGTTGATCACGTCGACGAACGGGACGCGCAGGATCGCGGCGCCGGCGACGTCGGGGCGAAGGTTCAGCACGGCGCCGATGAGCAGGCCGCCGGCGCTGCCGCCCTCGATCACCAGCCGCTCGCGCGCGGCGTAGCGTTCCGCCACCAGGAAGTCGGCGGCCGCGATGAAGTCGGCGAACGTGTTGCGCTTGGCCATCATCTTGCCGGCGTCGTGCCAACGCTTGCCGAGGTCGCCGCCGCCGCGGATGTGCGCGATGGCGACGCCGATGCCGCGCTCGAGCAGGCTCAGGCGGTGGGACGAGAACATCACGGGATACGGGAACCCGTACGCGCCGTACCCCGCGAGCACCATCGCCCCGGTGCCGTCGCGGGGTACCGCGACGGGGCGGACGAGCGAGATCGGAATGCGCGTGCCGTCGGGCGCCAGCGCGTGCACGCGCTCCGCGCGGTACCGCGTGGGATCGTAGCCGCCGAGCACTTCCTGCTGCTTGAGCACGACGAGGCGGCGCGCGCGCACGTCGTAGTCGTAGACGGTCGCGGGCGTGATCATCGACTGGTAGCGGAAGCGATACGCCGGCGCCGCGAACTCGGCGTTCGGCTCTTCGCCGATGTCGTACGCGGGCTCCGGGAACGCGATGTGGTGCCACGCGCCGTCCGCGCGGTTCGTGACACGCAAGCGCGTGAGCCCGTCCTCGCGCTCGTGCACCACGAAGAACTCGGCGAAGACGTCGAGGTCCTCGAGCATGACGTCGTCGCGGTGCGGGAGGATCTCGGTCCAGCGCTCCTTGCCGGGATCGGTCACCGGAGCGGTGACGAGCCGATAGTTCCGCAGTCCGTCACCGTTGGTCCGGACGTAGAAGAGGTCTCCCGCGTGGTCGACGTGGTACTCGTGATCCTTTTCGCGCGGGTGCAGCACCTGCCACACGCCGTGCGGCTGCATCGCGGGGAGGAACCGGGTCTCCGTGCTCGTGAAGCTGTACGAGCCCGCGAAGAGGAACGCGCGGCTGCGCGAGCGCCACACGTGCAGCCGGAAGAGCTCGTTGGTCTCGTCGTACAGGAGATCGTCGGCGGTGGCGCCGAGCCGGTGGCGCCAGAGGCGATGCGCGCGCTTGGCGTGGTCCTCGGTGACGTAGAACAGCACCTCGGGATCGGAGGACCACGCGACCGCGCTGACCTTCTCGACCCGATCCGGCAACACGGCGCCGGTCTCGAGGTCTTTCACGAAGAGCGTGTACTCGCGGAAGCCCGAGACGTCGATCGTGTACGCGAGGAGGCGGCCGTCGTCGCTCACCGCGTACGCGCCGAGGTCGATGAACGGATGGCCCTCGGCGAGGACGTTGAGATCCAGCGTGACGATCTCGGCGCCGTCGGGCGTCCGCTTGCGGCAGTGGATCGCGTACTGCTTGCCCTTCTCGGTGCGCGAGTAGTAGAGCCAGTCGCCGCGCCGGTACGGGGCGGTCTGGTCGTCTTCCTTGATCCGGCCGAGCAGCTCGCGGTAGAGGGCCTCGCGAAAGCCCTCGGTCTCCTTGATCACCTGGTCGGTGTAGGCGTTCTCCGCGCGCAGGTGCGCGAGCACGTCGGGATGGTCCTTCTGGCGCAGCCAGAAGTAGTCGTCCTGGCGCTTTTCGCCGTGGACGACGTCGGTCTTGGGCACCCGTTTGGCGACGGGCGGGGTCGGGAGGGCCTCGCGCACGGCCTTCAGTCTACCAAGGACGTCAGGTACAGTTCGGGCCATGGTCGCCACCCCGCTGGCCGTGGTCTTTCTGGCGCTCGCGGCCGTCTCCACGGTCTACTGGGTCTACGCGCTCGGCTGCGTCCTCCGATTTCGTCGCCGGCCCGTTCCGCGATCCGCGGATCTCCCGCCCGTGACGATCCTCAAGCCCCTCTGCGGCGCGCACCCCGCGCTCTACGAAAGTCTCCGCAGCTTCTGCGAGCAGGACTATCCGGACGTGCAGATCGTGTTCGGGGTGCGCGACCCGGCGGATCCCGCGATCGAGATCGTGCAGCGGCTGATGAACGAGTACCGCGCGTGTCACCTGAAGCTCGTGGTCAACGAGCGCGCCGTGAGCGTCAATCCCAAGGTCTCGAACCTCGTCAACCTGTTCGCGAGCGCCGAGCACGTCGTGCTCGTCGTCGCCGACAGCGACATCCGCGTCGGCCCCGACTACCTGCGCGCGGTCGTGGCGCCGCTCGCCGATCCTCGGATCGGGCTCGTCACGTGCCTCTATCGCGCCGGCGGCAGCGGGCGCGGGTGGGGCGCGCTCGCGCGGCTGTTCATCGAGGAGTGGTTCTTTCCGTCGGCGCTCGTCTCGGCGATGGGCGCCCGGATGCGGGCGGTGTGATCCTCCCGCGCGCCGCGCACTGGCTCGAGGCGACGAAGGACCTCCGCAAGGCGGACGTCTAGGCCGACTTCGGCGGCGCGACGCGGTAGCTCTGGAAGTCGCCGACGTTCGCCACGTGGCTCACCAGGCCGACGTCCGGCCGCCAGAGGTGGAGCGCATACCCCGGCGGCTCCAGCGTCACCATCAGACCGTTGCGCGGACGCACGTCGAGGCCGACCTGGTGCGCCGTCGCCGGCGCGGTCAACGCGAGCGTCCCCGCCCAGCGCGCCTGGATCGAGCGGTGCAGGTGGCCGCACAGCACGCGCTCGACCTGCGGATGGCGACGGACGACCTCGGCCATCGCGTCCGCGCCGTCGAGGCCGATCTCGTCCATGTAGTCGATGGCCGTCTTGAACGGCGGGTGGTGCATGAAGATCGCCGTCGGCTTCGCCGGCGCCTCGCCGAGCCGCGCGTCGAGCCATCGCAAGCGTTCGGCGTCCACGCGGCCGCTCGGCTTGCCGGGGATGAGCGTGTCGACCGCGATGAGCCGCAACGGCCCGTCGTCGACGACGTACTGGATGAAGCCCTCGCGCGGCATCCACGGCTGGTCCGCGAACGTCGCGCGGAGCGCGTCGCGATTGTCGTGGTTGCCGGGAATCAGGTACACCGGCATCGGCAGCGGTACCAGCAGGTGGCGCAGGCGCGCGTACTCGGCCGGTGTTCCGGCGTCGACGAGGTCGCCCGTCGCGAGGACGACGTCGGGCCGTGGATCGAGATGGAGGATGTGATCGACGGCGCGCGAGAGGAAACCCGACGTGTCGATGTGGCCGTACGCCAAGACACCGTCGCCCTTGATGTGCGTGTCGGAGATCTGCGCGATCAGCATCCCAGCTTCTCGGCGAGGTCGACGAAGTCCTGCGCGACCACGTCCCACGCCCCATCGGGGGCGAGATCCTTCGTCTGCCCGGGGCCGTGCTCCTTCGGGCGCGGCACGAACGCGGTGCGCAGGCCGAAGCCGCTCGCCGCCTTCAGGTCGCCGTTGTGCGCCGCCACGAGCATCAGCTCCTCTGGCCGGATGCCGAGATACTCCGCGGTGCCGGTGTAGGCCTCGCGCTGCGGCTTGTAGTGCCGCGTCGGCTCGGCGCCGAGGATCACGTCCCACGGCAGTCCGCCGCGCTTCGCCATGTTGACCATCAGCGCGACGTTGCCGTTCGACAGCGTGGTGAGCACGTACGTCCTCTTCAATCGCGTCAGGCCGGCCACCGCGTCCGGCCACGGATCGAGCCGGTGCCACGCGCGATTGAAATGGTCGATGTCGGCCTCGCCGACGCCCTTGATGCTGAAGTCCTTCAGGAGCTGGTCGAGCGCCATGCGATGCAGATCGTCGAGCTTCGTCCAGCCGATCTCACCGTGGCGCACCTTGTTCATCATCGGCTGGTAGAGTCCGCGCCACGCCTCCGCGAACGTGACCCAGTCGACGCCGGAGATGCCGTGGGCGCGGCCGAACGCCTCGCCCTCGCGCGTGATGCTCGTGCGCCAGTCCACCACCGTTCCGAACACGTCGAACCCGAGCGCTTTCACTTCAGGCGGCACGATAGACCTCCACTTCCGCCAGGCGTCCCTTGACGCGGGCGGCGGGCAACGCCTCCAGCGAGACTCTCTCTTTCAGTCGGCGCACGGTGTCGCCGCTGACGAGCACGTCGCCACCGACCTCTTTCGTGAGGCCCTGGATCCGGGAGGCGAGGGTGACGGGATCACCCACGAGCGCATAGGACAGGCGCTCGGGGCTGCCGATGGACGCGACGATGACGTCGCCGGTGTGGATGCCGATGCCGTGGCGCAGGATGATCGCTCCGTTCGCGCGGCGCGACTCGTTCCACGTCTCGAGCCGGCGGCACATCTCGAGCGCGGCGGCGACCGCGTGGTCGGCGTGGGGCGGCTCGGCGACCGGCGCGCCGAAGACCGCCTCGATCTCGTCGCCGATGAACTGCACGACGAGGCCGCCGTGCGCGCGGATCGCACCTTCCATCAGCGTGAAGTACGCGTTGATGTCGCGGACGACGTCTTCGGCCGGCTGCGACTCGACCCACGGCGTGAAGTCGCGGAGGTCGCTGAAGAGGATCGTGACCTCGCGGCGGTGGCCTTCCATCGGAGCGCCGGCGGCCAGGATCTCGTCGCGTACCTCGGGGCTCACGTACTTGCCGAACGTCTCGCGGGTGCGCTCGCGCTCGCGGAGGCCCGCGACCATCCGGTTGAAGCCTTCCGCCACCGCGCCGATCTCGTCGGTCGAGACGACGGCCGCGCGGGTCTCGAGGTCGCCGCGCCCCACGCGCTCCATCGCCACCTCGACGTCTTTCGGCGGCTCCGCGACGCTCCGGGAGACGAAGACGGCGAGCGCGGCGGCGATCGCGCCGCCCACGACGATCACGAAGGCGTTGAAGATCGCCATGTCCCTCAGCATCGCCGCCGCGGCGTCGGGCAAAGCGCCGGCGAGGATCATCGCGCGCGTGTAGGTGAGCACGCCCATCAGCGCGAGCGGCACGATTCCGACGAACAGGAAGATCGCCAGCAGGCGCGCGCGCACGGGCACGCGGGCGGCGCCGGGCGTGGCGGTCACGTCGCCGTCGGGAAAGAAGACGGGCAGGGCCTGCCGCCAGATGCGCTCGATCGCGAAGAAGAGGAAGACGCTCGTCACGGTGCCGCCGACCAGCACGATGCCGACGAAGCGCCGGAGGATCGCCACCGGCTGGTGCTCGCCGATGAGCGCGGGCCACACGACGGACCACGCGACGCCCGCGAAGAGCCAGCCGATCGCGCTCACGCGCGCCATGACGAACGGCAGCGCGATCGCGCGCTGGCGCACGAAGACGTCGGGCGGCCCGGTACTCCTGGCCCACGCCTCGAGCGGCGCGGTGGAGCGCGTGCCCGCGAGCTGGGCGAGGCCGGCCACGATGGCGAACGAGACGATGAAGTAGACGATCGAGGCCTTGAAGTTCGGGTCCATTCCGGCCCGGGCGGAGACGTCGATGAAGCTGAAGTAGAGAAAGGTGACGACGCCGCCCAGCAGGTTGCCGATGCCGACCATGCGCCCGGCGCGATGGACGAGCCGCGGGATCTGCTCGCGCGTCACCACGCGGGTCACCAGGTCTCCCAGTGCACGAGCTCGTCGAGCGGCTTGCGCTTTCGGGCGACGGACTTCGGCGCGGTCGCGCGCGCGGCCTCGACGTAGCCGAAGGCGATCACGCGGTTGACGTGCAGATCGGCCGGGATCTTCAGCAGCTTCGCGACCTCGGCCTCGGGCAGGTGCGCGGGGCACGAGCCGATCCCTTCGCCCCACGCGGTGACCATCATGTTCTGCGCGCACCGGCCGGCGTCGAACTCGTGCCGCTGCGTCTGCGCGATGACGATCACCGCCGCCGCCTGTACGAGGAACTTCGCGAACGCGCCGACCGCGGCCAGCGCGGCTCTTCGGTCGGGGTCACGCACGACGACGAGCCGATTGGGCTCGCTGTTCTTGGAGCTGCCGGTCATGCGCGCCGCCTGCAGGATGCGCCGCAGCGCTTCGTCGGGGATCGGCCTGGGAAGGAACGCGCGCTGGTCCCGCTTGTCGACGACGGCGCGGTAGGCGTCCATGGCCCCGGATGCTACCACCCGGGGCCATGGCGTCTTCAGGCGTTACTTCTTCTTCATCTTCGTGGCGCCGCTCCGTTCTTCAACGCCGCAATCGCTTCGGTCAGGTTCTCGAGCTGCTCCGCTGGCGTCGTGCCGGGGATCGTGAAGTTGGGACTGTTGAACGCCTGCTGCAGCGGCACCTCGACGAGATCGACGCTGGCCGTCACCGTTGTCGTCATCGCCGTCGCGACCTGCGTCTGCGCCGCGAGCTGCGCCTGGAGCTGCGCGATCAGCGTATCACGCGCGGCGATCGTCGGTTGCACCGCGGCGAGATCGTTCTGCAGCGTCGTGTTCGTCCTCGGCAGTTGCGTGTTCTGCGCGGTGAGCGCATCGACCTGGTCTTGCAGCCGTGTGTTCTGCGTGGTGACCGTGTTGACTTCGCCCTGCAGCGTGGAGTTCTGCGTGGAGAGCGCGCTGACTTGCCCCTCCAGCCGCGTCTTCTGCCTCGTCAGCATGTTGACCTGAGCTAGCAGCTCCGTGTTCGGGGGCGCCGCTGAGCGCGACACCGCCGTCGCGGTACCATGCGCTCATGACCATCGACGCCACCGCCACCCGCGACTACGTCAACAAGGTGTGGGACGGCAGCATCGTCCCCGCGCTCACCGAGTACATCCGCATCCCCGCGAAGTCACCGCACTTCGACGCGAAGTGGAAGGAGAACGGCCACATCGACCGCGCGGTGGCGCTCCTCGAGGACTGGAGCGTGAAGCGCGCGATCGAGGGGCTCTCGTTCGAAGTCCATCGGCTGCCCGGCCGCACGCCCGTGATCCTCATCGACGTGCCCGGCGCGTCGGACGAGACCGTGCTGCTCTACGGGCACTGCGACAAGCAGCCGGAGATGGTCGGCTGGGCCGAGGGGCTCGGGCCATGGGTCCCCGCGCGGAAGGGCGATCGGCTGTTCGGACGCGGTGTCGGCGACGACGGCTACGCGACGTTCGCCGCGCTCACGGCCATCGAAGCGCTGCAGGCGGCACGTGTGCCGCACGCGCGATGTCTCGTGCTGATCGAGGCGTGCGAGGAGAGCGGTAGCTACGACCTTCCGGCGTACATGGACGCGCTCGCCGCGAAGGTCGGCACGCCGAGCCTCGTCGTCTGTCTCGACTCCGGCTGCGGGAACTACGACCAGCTCTGGGGAACGACGTCACTGCGCGGCATCGTGAACGGCGATCTCACGGTCGAGGTCCTGACCGAAGGCGTGCACTCGGGCGCCGCGAGCGGGATCGTGCCGTCGAGCTTCCGCATCGTGCGACAGCTCCTCTCGCGCCTCGAGGACGAGAAGACGGGAGCGATCATCCCGCGCGACTTTCACGTCGACATTCCGAAGGAGCGCGTCGACCAGGCGCGCGCGGTCGCGCAGGTGCTCGGTGACGAGATCGGCACGAAATGGCCGTTCGTGCCGGGCATGCGGGCGCTGAGCCACGACCCCGTGGAGCTCGACCTCAACAACACGTGGCGGCCCGCGCTCGCGATCACCGGCGCTGCCGGGCTTCCGCTCCCCGCCGACGGCGGCAACGTGCTGCGCCCGCAGACGACGGTGAAGCTCTCGCTCCGCTTGCCGCCGACGCGCGACGCGTTCCGCGCCGGCGAGGCGCTGAAGGCGCTGCTCGAGAAGGACCCACCGTACGGGGCGAAGGTCACGTACTCGATCGACGCGCCGGGCAACGGCTGGGCGGCGCCGCCGACGGCGCCGTGGCTCCTCGACGCCGCGGAGCGTGCGTCGAAGACCTACTTCGGCAAGCCGGCGATGTACCAGGGCCTCGGCGGCTCGATCCCGTTCATGGGCATGCTCGGTGAGCGGTTCCCGCAGGCGCAGTTCCTCATCACCGGCGTGATGGGGCCCGGCTCCAACGCGCACGGCCCGAACGAGTTCCTCGACCTGCCGACTGGCATGAAGGTCACCGCATGCGTGGCGCAGGTGCTGGCCGATCACTACGAGACCGCGCGGCGGGGTAACCGCTAGCGAACCACCAGAGCGTCGGGGAGACCGCGAAGTCCGTATCCGTGGTGATCAATCTCGCGCTGTGACGGCGCGCCGTCGCATAGACGAGGGCGTCCGCCATCGCCAGCCGGTGCAGGAGCGCGAGGTCCGCCGCATCCAAGGCGAGCGATTCATCGACAGGAACGATCATGCTGTGCCGGAGTGCTGCGACCGCGGTCACGGCTCGGTCTTCCGAAAAATCGCGTCGCATGGCCTTGTAGACTTCATAGATCTGAATCGCTGACGCGACGAGCGGTTCGCGACCTTCCAGGTATGGGGCGAAGCGCCTGGCGAGCGGGCGATGGGCGAGATATTCGATCCAGCGTCTCGAGTCGACCAGGATCAGAGGCGATCTTTCTTTTCTCGCACCCCTCGGGGGTTCAGCCCTGCCGCGACTCCCCGGAACTCGCGGAGCGGACGCTCGGGGACGAGGTAAATGACACCGCCCTTTTCCATGACGGTGAGCTTCGTCCCCGGGCGGAGCTTCAGTCGTTCGCGAGCCTCACGCGGCAGGACGAGCTGGTACTTGGTCGACAAGGTCACCGTAGTCATGGCTTACGGAAAGCGTCTCGATGGCAGATAGGTGAGTCAATGTCCACGAGTTGATACAGTCGGCGCTCACGGCCGGCGAGGAAGCGCCTGAGGTCCGTCGCGCAGCGGTCGGGGACGCCGTTCGTGACGTTGTGCGGCTCGCCCTCGTACACGACCCCCTCGTGGTTCGGGATCGCGCGCAGCTTCTCGTACCCGTCCTGCCCGCAGACCGTGTCCGCGCCCGCCACGACGACCAGCGTCGGCGCCTTGATCTCGCGCACGCGCGCGCCGAGATCGAGCCGCGCCATCGTGTCGAGGAAGCGCGCCGTGAACTCGCGATTCATCCGCTTCGCCTCGTCGAGCATCCAGAGGATGAACCCCGCGTCGACGCGCCCGGGATCGACGCGCGCCGCGACCGTTTCCGCGAGCAGACCGTCCACGCCCTTCTCGCGCACGATCGCCGGCCACGTCGGGACGCGCGCTTCCGGTCGCGCGTACGAGAGCCCGGGCGTGCTCGAGAACAGCGCGAGCTTCCCGACGCGCTCCGGATGACTAAAAGCGGCGGAGGTTGGACATCGCCGCGTGGAGGAGGATGACGGTGTCCTTCGGCTTCCACGGATCGGCGAAATCGTCGATCGCGTAGGCCAGTCGAACACCGTCACTGGTCGTGAACTCGCTCATACGCGCCTCCGGGTCCGCCCCACCAGAGCCGTGCGCCTTCCCAGCGCAACACGCGCGGCACGCCGCGGCACGCCGGCCGCATTATCCTCGAATCGGATGCGCAGCGGCCACGATTCGACGTCGAACAGACCCGGGGCGACGACCAGGAGCATATTCGATGCCCACAGCGTGCCGCGCAGGACGAGGCCTTCGTCCTCGAGCGTGATCGTGATCTCTTCGTTTCCGTTGCAGTAACGGCCGGCGAGCGGCGCGAGCGTGTCGCGCGCCGGCGGCGCCGCCTCGTCCGACGCGATCCCGAGCAGCGTGCAGATCTTCCAACGCCGCTCGGCCCATGTGCCGGCCGCGACGTCGATCACGTGGATCTTCATCCGAGTCCCGCGAGACCGCGCGACCGGGTGAACGGCCAGTCCTCGCTCCGCTGGACCGCGGCGGCGAGCTCACCGCCCCCGCGCTTCGCCATCACCGCGCGCCACGAGGCCTCGGGGTCGGGGTGCGAGAGATAAACGAGCGTGGGCTCGAGCGGCGCCACGGCATCGGCGAAGCGATTCACCAGCGCTTCGATGGCGGCGGGATCGGCGTCTCGCCGGAGCATCGTGAACACCGGCCGCTGCAAAAGGAAGCTCTCGGCGACGATCACCTCCGGTGTGTCCGCGGCCGCGCGCGCGAAGTCGCGCCAGCGGGCGACGTGCGCGTCCGCGAATTGCTCCCAGGTGGCCTCCTGCCACGTGACGAGCCCGAGCGGCGGCGCCGACGGCACGAACGGGTTGGGGATTTCTTCCTCTAGATCCAGCGCGCGGGACGCCCGTGCGCCGCGAGCTGCCGGGCGAGGAACTGGGCCGTCGTCGATTTCCCGGCGCCGGGCACGCCTTCCACGAAGATGATCTCGGCCACGCGCGAGGAGCCCTCCGCGGCGTATGGTACGCTGCCGCGCGGCATGGCGATCGACACGCCACTCGATTCCTACCGCGACGTCGTCCGTCCCGAATGGATCGATCACAACGGCCACATGAACATGGGCTACTACCTCGTCGTCTTCGACTTCGCGACCGACGAGTTCTTTCGGTGGGTCGGGCTCGACGCCGCGCACCGGCGGGCGCATCGCGTGACCACGTTCTGCCTCGAAGCGCACGTGACGTACCATCGGGAGGTGCGTGCGGGGGACGCGCTGCGCTTCACGACCCAGCTCCTCGCTCACGACGCCAAGCGCCTGCACTACGTGCACGCGATGTATCACGCCACCGACGGCTACCTCGCCGCGACCAACGAGCTGATGTCGCTCCACGTTGCCCTGGAGACACGCCGCGGTGCCACGATGGCGACGGACGTGCTCGCGCGGCTCGCCGAGATCCAGGCGGCGCACGACGCGCTGCCCCGCCCACCCCAGGTCGGCCGCGTGATCGGCCTCGCTTCGCGCCCGGCGGCGCGCTGAGAGAGAGAATCTTTTCTCATTCGGAGGGCAGGACTTACGCGGCACGCCGGTTGCTGGATTCGCTGGCGTGACCCGAATTTTGTACGTCGTGGCACGCAATCGCCCGGACGTCTACACGGCCCTCCGCGAGACGTTCGTCGAGTCCGCGCGCCTCGGCATCGTGCTCGACCGGCGGGGCGACCAGCCGGTCTCCGCCGCCATGACGGAGCGTCGGCGGCTCACCGTCGACGAACCGCTTCGCACGCGGGGGTGGGCCCGCGTCCGCATCGACGCCGACGGCCAAGCCGCGCTCGCCTGAGCGCACTGTCCTCGGAGGCCTGCCATGTCTGTCATCCCGATCTGGTGCTTCTCGATCTCTACATGCCCGAGCAGGACGGGTTCGAGACGCTGGCCGTGATCCGCCGCGAGTTCCCGGCGACCCGCGTGATCGCCGTGTCCGCGGGCTGGAGCGCCGGGGGGATGAATGCGCTGCGCGTCGCCCGCGACCTCGGCGCGGACCTGACGATCCGCAAGCCGATCGACGTCAACGTCGTGCGCGGCGCCGTCGCCGAGCTACTCGCCGCGGCGTAGGGCACTCGCGTAGGGCCGGGATTCACTCCCGGCCCGGAGCGCCGGGGGGGTGGGGGGCGTCTCGCCCCCCAAGGTCGAAAGTCCGCCGTGGTACGTTCCTCCCTCGTGGGAGGCGGGACGTTCGGCGGCATCGAGACGGGCGGGACCAAGACCGTGTGCGCCGTCGGGAGCGGTCCGGACGACGTGCGCGCCGGCGCGTGCTTCCCGACCACGACGGCTGACGAGACGCTCGCGCGCGCGGCCGCTTTTTTCCGCGAGCACCGCCCCGCCGCGGTCGGCGTCGCCAGCTTCGGTCCGCTCGATCTCGATCCCGCGTCGCCGACCTTCGGCTCCATCACCGCCACGCCAAAGCCCGGATGGAGTGGCGCCGATGTCGTCGGTGCGCTGCGTCGCGCACTCGTGGTGCCCGTCGCCATCGACACCGACGTGAACGGCGCCGCCCTCGCGGAATGGCGGTGGGGCGCGGGCACGCAGTGCGATCCGCTCGTCTACGTGACCGTCGGCACCGGCATCGGCGGCGGCGCGGTGGTCGGCGGCCGGCCGCTTCACGGCCTCGCGCATCCGGAGATGGGCCACATGCGCGTCCCACGCGCGCCGGGCGACGACTTCGCCGGCTGGTGCCCGTTCCACGCCGACTGTCTCGAAGGCCTCGCATCCGGTCCGGCCATCCAGGCCCGGCGGGGCTTGCCTCCCGAGGCGCTCGCGGTCGATGATCCGGTCTGGACGCTCGTGGCGCGGTACCTCGCGCTGGGGCTCGCGAACGTCGTGACCGTGCTGTCGCCGCAGCGGATCGTCGTCGGCGGCGGCGTGCTGCGCCACCCGACGCTCCTCGGGCGCGTGCGCGCCGAGGTGCGGGCGATTCTCGCGGGCTACGTGCGCGTCGCCGCGCTCGCCGGCGCGATCGAGGAGTTCATCGTCGCGCCGGCGCTCGGTGAGAGGGCGGGCGTGCTCGGTGCGCTGGCGCTCGCGGCACAGGGTGGGCCGGAAAGGGACTGATGGCGACAGGAGAACGCTTCGACCTGGTGATTCGGGGCGGCACGGTGTTCGACGGCACGGGCGCGCCCGGGCTGCGGGCGGATGTCGGCGTGCGCGGCGAGCGGATCGTCGCGTTCGGCACCGTGACCCATCGTGGCGACGTGGAGGTCGACGCGCGCGGGTTCGCGGTCGCGCCGGGCTTCATCGACGTCCACAGCCACGACGACTACGCGGTGATCCTCGAGCCCGAAGTGCCGTTCAAGGTCCTGCAGGGCGTGACGACGGACGTGGTCGGCAACTGCGGATCGGGCGTCGTCCCGTTCGAAGCGGGGCTCGTGCGATTCCGCCGCCTCCATCCCGACGCCGATCCCACGCCGTGGGAGGGCTTCAAGGGGTACCTCGAGCGCGTCGACAGCGTGCGGCCGAGCTGCAACGTGGCCGTGCTCATCGGCCAGGGCTCGATGCGGCGCGGCGCGATGGGCAACGACACGCGCGAGCCCACCGCGGCCGAGCTCGATCGCATGAAGGCGTGGGTGCGTGAAGGCGTCGCCGCCGGCGCCGTCGGCCTCTCGACGGGACTCATCTACGAGCCGAGCCGCTACGCGAAGACCGACGAGATCATCACGCTCGTGCGCGAGCTTCGCGGGCCGAGCGGCGGCCTGTACGCGACGCACATGCGCAACGAAGCCGATGGGCTGCTCGACGCCGTGCGTGAGGCGATCCGCATCGGCGAAGAGGCGGGCGTGCCGGTGCAGATCTCGCATCACAAGGCGAGCGGGCGCCGCAACTGGGGCCGCGTGCGGGACTCGCTGGCGCTGATCGACGAGGCGCGCGCGCGCGGCGTCGACGTGACGACGGATCAGTATCCGTACACCGCCGGCAGCACGACGCTCGCCGCGGTGATGCAGAACAACTCGTTCCGTGCCGACAGCCCCGGCGGGCTCGGGCAGCTCGAGGGCGGCGACGTGCTGATCTCGTCCTCGCCGAAGCATCCGGAGTGGGAGGGCCGCACGGTCGCGACGCTCGCGACCAACTGGGGCGTGGACACGGAGGGCGCGGCGCAGCGCGTGCTCGACGGCGAAGGCGACGCGTGCTGGGTCGTGGTGTTCACGATGGACGAGCGCGACGTGAAGGCCGTGCTCGCCCACCCGACCACGATGATCGGCTCCGACGGCGTGCCGACCGGCGGCAATCCGCATCCGCGGCTCTACGGCTGCTTCGCGCGCGTGCTCGGCCGCTACGTGCGCGAGGAGAAGGTGCTCGAGCTGCCGACCGCGCTCCACCGGATGACCGGCATGCCCGCGGCGAAGTTCCAGCTCCTCGACCGCGGGACGATCCGGCCGGGGGCCTACGCCGATCTCGTCGTGTTCGATCCGGCGCGCATCGACGACGCCGCCACGTACACGGAGCCGCGGCAGGCGCCGACGGGCATCCGCGCCGTCTACGTCAACGGCGCCGCGGTCGCGCGCGACGGCCGTCATACCGGCGCACGTCCCGGCCGCGGCCTGCGTCGCGGCCGCTGAAGATCTCGAGGAGGCTTCTCCCATGACAGACGTCGACCTCTGCTACACGCCCGCCACGGAGCTCGCCGCGCTCATCCGCGCGAAGAAGCTGTCGCCCGTCGAGCTGACGCGCGCGGTGCTCGCGCGCATCGAGAAGCTGAATCCCGCCCTCAACGCGTTCTGCACGCCCACGCCGGAGCTCGCGCTCGCGGACGCGAAGCGCGCGGAAGACGCGGTGATGACGGGCGGCGCGCTCGGCCCGCTGCACGGCATCCCGTATTCCATCAAGGACCTCGCGCTCACGAAGGGCATCCGCACGATGTCGGGCTCGCACATCTTCGCGACGCGTGTGCCCGACGCGGACGCGCCGTTCGTGCCGCGACTGCGCGCCGCCGGCGGCGTGATGCTCGGCAAGACGACGACGCCCGAGTTCGGCTGGAAGGGCATGGGCGACAGCCCGCTCACCGGCAGCACGCGCAACCCGTGGAGCACCGCGATGACGACCGGCGGCTCGAGCGCCGGCGCCGGCGCCGCGGCGGCGGCAGGGCTCGGGCCGCTGCATCACGGCTCCGACGGCGCGGGCTCGATCCGCATCCCGTCCGCGTTCTGCGGGATCTTCGGGCTGAAGCCGTCGTACGGGCGCGTGCCGATGTATCCGGTCTCGAACAACGACTCCTCGTCGCACAACGGGCCGATGACCCGCACGGTCGCCGACGCCGCGCTCATGCTGAGCGTGATGGCCGGACCGGACGAGTGGGATCGCACGTCGCTGCCGGGCCCCGTCGACGATTACGTCGGCAAGCTGCGCGCGGGCGTGCGCGGGCTGCGCGTGGCGTTCAGCCCGAATCTCGACACCCTGCGCGTGGACCCCGACGTGGCGGCGATCGTCCGCGAGGCCGCGCGCGCGTTCGAGTCGCTGGGCTCCACCGTCGAGGAAGTGAAGACGGGCTTCGCCGACTCGCACCACATGATCCGGATGATGTGGAACGCGCACGAGGCGGGCAACTACGCGCGCTATCTCCCGGAGTGGCGCGAGCGCATGGATCCGGGCCTCGTCGCGTCGATCGAGGACGGCCTCTCCCACAGCGTGGTCGACTACATCGACATGCGCGGCCGGAAGCTCGCGTACTGGGACAGCGTGCGTCCGCTGTTCGAGCGCTACGACCTCCTGCTCACGCCATCGCTCTCGGTCGCCGCGTTCGAGTGCGGCCGCATCAACCCCGCGCACTGGCCGCAGCCGTCGAACCTCTGGGACTGGCTGGGCTGGGCCTCGTTCAGCTATCCGTTCAACTTCACGGGCCAGCCCGCGGCGACGGTGCCGGCCGGCTTCACGCCGGCAGGATTGCCGGTCGGCCTGCAGATCGTCGGCCGGCGCTTCGCCGATCTCACGGTGCTGCAGGCGTCGGCCGCGTTCGAGGAAGCGCGGCCGTGGGCCGCGAAACGCCCGCGGCTCGATCGGTAGCACCCCGCGCGTAAATCAACGCGCCCGCCCCAACGTCACATGTACACAGACATAGGGGCGGGCCGTCCCGCCGGGAGTGTGAAACGCGATGCGTACCGCAATTCGTCGCGCGCTTGGCCTGGGAGTTCTGGCGGTGGTGGCCACACTGAGCGTGGTGCCGCCCGCCTGGAGCGATAACGACCGACACAGGGACCGACGGACGATCACCGCGATCGAGTGAAGGGGCGCCGCGAGGAACGACGCGAGGAGCGGCGCGAGCACCTGGAGCGCCGCACACACGAATGGGAGCGTCGCCGCGAGGCGGAGCAGCGCCACTGGGAGTTCCGCCGCGCGGCGGAGCGTCATGAATGGGATCGGCGCGAGTGGGAGCGTCGCCGGCATCTCGAGCGTCATCGCGCCGCCGCGTTCTGGCGCTTCGAGCGCGATCGTGGCTGGCGCTGGGAGCACCGGCCCGGGATGTGGTCGCCGCGCCGCCGCCGCTGCCGCCGGTCGCGCCGCCGGACTATCCGTTCCCCGACGACGCGTACCCGCCGCCGCCTCCGATCCCGACCGGTTAACCGCGCGCTACCGCGGGCACTCGCGAAGGGCCGGGATTCACTCCCGGCCCGGAGCGTCGGGGGGGCTTGGGGGGCCGCTAGAGGCGGCCCCCCATATCAAATACCCCGTGACGGGGACCTCGCGGACCGTCACGCCGCGCTCGGCGAGCGCGTCCTCGATCGCGTTCGCGATGACGGCGGCCGGCGCGATGCAGCCGCTCTCGCCGACGCCCTTGATGCCGAGGTCGTTGATCACCGACGGATGCTCGTCGAGGATCACCTCGATGAACGGGACGTCGGCCGCCTTCGGGATCGCGTAGTCCATCAGGCTCGCCGTGAGCATCTGGCCGTCGGCGTCGTAGACCACGGCCTCCATCAAGCCGGCGCCGATGCCCTGCACGAGCCCTCCCTGGAGCTGACCCTCGACGATCACGGGGTTGATCGCGCGACCCGGGTCGTGCGTCGCCACGTAGCGGAGCACGCGCACCGCCCCCGTCTCGGCATCCACGTCGACGGCCGCCGCGCTGCCGCCGAAGGCCCACGTGACCGTGTCGGGATAGAAGTACGTGCACGCGTTGAGGCCGGGCTCGCCGAGCGGCTTCAGCGCTTTCGACTTGATCGCCGCGTGGGCGACGCGGCCGAGCGGCAGCGACTTCGTCGGCAGCCCCGCGACGTGCACGCGCCCTTCCTCGATCCGCACGTCGTCCGCCGCGCACTCGAGCAGCTCGGCGGCGACGCGCGCGGCCTTCGCGCGGACTTCGCGCGCCGTCCGTGCCACGGCGGGGCCCGCGTTGGCGGTCACGCGGCTGCCGCCGGTGCCCATGCCGTACGGAACGAGCGCGGTGTCGCCCGCGACGACCGTCACGTCGTCGAACCGCGCGCCGAGCTCGGCGGCGGCGATCTGCGCGAGCGTGGTCGCGTGGCCCTGGCCCTGCGCGACGACGCCGATCAGCACGTAGACCTTGCCGCTCGGATCGACACGGACGGTCGCGCTCTCGAACGGGCCGAGCCCCGTGCCCTGCAGGTAACACGCGACGCCGATGCCGAGACGCTTGGGGCCCGCGGGTTGCGCGGCCTGGCGCTTGCGCCAGTCCTCGTAGCCGAAGCGCGCGAGCAGCTGCTCGAAGGCGGCGGGGAAGTCACCGGGGTCGTAGTTGATCGGCACGCCGTCCTTGTAGGTGAGGCCCGGCTTGTACGGCATCTCGTCGGCGCGGATCAGGTTGCGGCGCCGCACGTCGACGGGATCGAGCCCGAGCCGTCGCGCGCCGATGTCGATCAGCCGCTCCATCACGAAGGTCGCTTCGGGACGGCCGGCGGCGCGATACGCGGCGTTGAACGTCTTGTTCGTGACGAGGCTCGTGCCGGCGTTCCGGTAGTGGCGCACGCGGTAGGGCGCGCAGAGGTGGTTGACGGTGTTCGCGGTGAGGCCGTCGCCCTGCGCGGGATACGCGCCGACGTCCGCGAGGAACGATCCGTCGATCGCGACGATCGTGCCGTCGCGGCGGAAGCCCACGCGGACGTCGTGCTCCTGCTCGCGATCGTGCCCCATCGCGAGGAAGCTCTCGCGCCGGCTCTCGACCCACTTCACGGGGCGCCCGAGCTTCCGCGCGGCGGCGGCGACGAGGATCTCCTCGGGATAGATCGCGCCCTTCGGACCGAAGCCGCCGCCGACGTCGGGAATCAGCACGCGCACCTGCTCCGCCGGCAGCTCGAGCGCGGCGGCGACGACGTCGCGCAGGCTGTACGGGCTCTGCGTCGACGACCACACCACCAGCGTGTCGCCGTCTGGATACGCCAGGACGCCGCGCGTCTCGACGGGCACGGCCGCGAGCCGCGCGTGGCGGAAGCGCTCGTGCACCACGACGTCCGCCGCGCCGAGTGCCGTGTCGATGTCGCCCACGCCGCCCTTCACGCCGAGCGCGGCGTTGTCCGGCCAGTCCGCGTGAACCGTGGTCGTCGCGCGCTGCGCGTCCGCCACGCGCGTCACCGCGGGCAAGGGCTCCGCGTCGACCACGACCGTGCCGAGCGCGTCGGCGAGACGATACGGATCGTCGGCGATGACGACGGCGAGCGGCTCGCCGGCGTAGCGCGCGACGTCGCGGGCGAGCACGGGAATCGCCCACGGCCGCCCCTTGGGCCCTCCGCCGTACGCGGTGGGCAACGTTGGCGCCACACCCTGAAGGTCCGAGGCGGCCCACGCCGCGACGACGCCGGGATGCGCGCGCGCCGCCGTCAGATCGATCGAGCGAATGCGCGCGTGGCCGTGCACGCTGCGCACGACGCCGAGGTGGAGATGGCCGGCCGGCGTGATGTCGTCGAGGAACCGGCCGGTGCCGAAGACGAAGCGCTGGTCGGCCGCGCGGCGCGGCGAGCTGCCGATCACCGCTTTCGGCGCGCGCGCACCGCGTCCGCGAGCTCGGCGATGACGGGCGCCGTCATGTCCCAGCCCATGCACGCGTCGGTGATGCTCTGCCCGTAGCGCAGCGTGCCGGGATCGACGAGGTCCTGGCGGCCGTCCACGAGGAAGCTCTCCATCATCATGCCGGCGATCGCGCGCTCGCCCTCGGCGATCTGCGCCGCGACGTCGTGCACGACCACGGGCTGCCGGCGATAGTCCTTGCTGCTGTTGCCGTGACTCGCGTCGACCATCAGCCGCGGCGCGACGCCCGCGGTCTTGAGCGCGGCCGCCGTCTTCTGCACGCTCATCGCGTCGTAGTTGGGTCCACCCTCGCCGCCGCGCAGGATCACGTGGCAGTCCTGGTTGCCGCGCGTGGACACGATCGCCGCCAGGCCCTGCTCGGTGACGCCGAGGAAGCGGTGCGGATGCGCCGCCGCGCGCACCGCGTCGATCGCGATCTGCGCGCCGCCGTCCGTGCCGTTCTTGAAGCCGATCGGCATCGACATCCCGGACGCGAGCTCGCGGTGCACCTGGCTCTCGGTCGTGCGCGCGCCGATCGCGCCCCAGGTCACGGTGTCCGACGTGTACTGCGGCGAGATCGGATCGAGGAACTCGGAGCCGGCCGGCAGCCCCATGTCGGCGAGGTCGAGCAGGAAGTGGCGCGCCTTGCGCAGGCCCTCGTTGATCGCGAACGTGCCGTCGAGCTTCGGGTCGTTGATGAGGCCCTTCCAGCCGACGGTGGTACGCGGCTTCTCGAAGTACACGCGCATCACGATGCAGAGCTCGCCCGCGTGCCGCTCGGCGAGCTGCTTCAGCCGGCGCGCGTACTCGAGCCCGGCGTCCGTGTCGTGGATCGAGCACGGGCCGACGACGAGCACGAGCCGGTCGTCCTCGCCGCGCAGGATCCGCGAGACCTCCTGCCGCCCGCGCGCGACGGTCTCGGAGCCGCGGTCGGAAAGCGGCAGCTCCTCGAGCAGGATCGCCGGCGGCAGGAGCGGCTTGTAGTGCTCGATGCGGAGGTCGTACGTCCGCTGCATAGGCCGGGGATTATCGCACAGCCGCCGATCGACTCACGGGTGGACGACGCGCGATCCGGCGGATGGATCGCGCGTCGTTGGGCCGGTCACCTGCGGGCGTTGGAGCCGTCGCTATCGCCCTCCGAGGTTCTTGTAGACGCCCTGCTTCCGCCCGAGATTGAGGTCGAGGATCGCCCGGATGAGGTTGTTCAGCTGATCGACCGGCGTCGCGCCCGGAAGCTGGAACCCGCTGTTGCTGAACGCGCGCGCCAGATCCTGCTGCACCGCGGCCAGGTCGGTGCTGACGGCGTTCGCGGTCGCCTGGAGCTGCGCGTTCTCCGCGGTCAAGGCGACGACCTGGGCACTCAGCGAAGCGTTCTGTTGCGTGAGGCTCGTGAGCTGCGCCTGGAGCTCGCCGACCTGCTCCTGGAGCGAGGCGATCTCCTCAAGCGCGGCCGCGAGATCCGTGGCGCATTGGTCGGTCGGCGGCGGCGCCTCCGAGACGGTCAGGGCCTCGAGGCTGGTGAAGTGGCTCGACGGGGTGTAGGCGTCGCCGTTGTAGCCTGCGTAGGCGTAGATCACGTTGCCGACGGCCGCTGCGCCCAACGTGGTGCGCGCGGTATCGAGTGACGGCCCGTCCGTCCACGTGTCGGTGACCGGGTCGTAGACCTGGGCGGACGCGGAGACACCCCCGCTGGGCGGCGATCCGCCGATCACATGCCACCAGCGCGTGGGCGGACGTCGTTCGCGTTGTTACAGCTGTGCGGGCATCGTTGGATTCGTTACGATCGCCGCCTCGATCGCGAAAAAGATGGGGCCGGCCTGAAGGCCGGCCCCAATGTGCGCGGGAAACGTGGGAGGAGATCCCTCAGCGTCGCTGCTTCTCGCGCGCTTTCTCTCGACCGTGGGCCCCGTGCTGCCCCGCGGCTTCGGATTGACGGTGGTCGTATCGGCGCTCGAGGTGGTGGGCGGAGACGCCGCGCCGCCCGAATCCGACGATGACGCCGTGCGGGACGGCTGCGTCGCCGTGCCGGACGTCTGCGTCGACGTCGAGCCCTGGGTCATCGTGGACGAAGAGTTCACGTCCGCCGATGTCTGCCCCGACTGCACGCCGCTCGTCACCGTCTGGTCGCCGCCGCCGATGCTGACGCCCGGGCTGATGTTCGCCCCGACGTTTGCGTCCGTGTTGCTGAGCCCGACGTTCGCATCGACACCGACGTTCGGGCTCACGTCGACGCTGAGGCCCGGGAACTGCGACTGGACCTCCGGCCACGCATTGACCAGATCCGAGACGGTGAGCTCCGACAACGGGGTCGAGGGAGACACGCTCGACGTGGACGTATCGGTGCCCGTCTGAGCCGGTGCCTCGGTGCTCGTCTGAGCCACCGCCGGCCCCGAGACGAGCAGCACCGCCGCGGTCGCCAGCCCTATTGTCCTGAGATGCGCCAGATGCGCCCGCTTCATGGCTGGTCCTCCAACGTCCTTCTTTCTGTCGACGAAAAGAAGGCTGCAGACCGATGCCATGGAGGCCCGGGAGCGGGATGCGCCTTGTTACAGACCGCGCGCGCGTCGCGGGCGCGCTATTTCAATCGCGGATCGAGCGCGTCGCGCAGCCCGTCGCCGAAGAGGTTGAAGCCCAGCACGGTGACGAAGATCGCGAGGCCGGGGAAGACCGAGAGCCACGCGTTCGACTGGATGAACGAGACGTTCGCCTTCAAGTCCCAGCCCCAGCTCGGGGTCGGGGGCTGGGTGCCGAGGCCGAGGAAGGACAGCGTCGCTTCGACGATGATCGACGTGGCGACGCCGAGCGTGGTCGTCACGATGATCGGCGCGAGGCAGTTCGGCAGCACGTGCCGGAAGAGAATCGCGGGGTCGCGCTGGCCGAGCGCGCGACATGCCTCGATGAACTCCTTTTCCTTGATCGACAGCACGCTGCCGCGCACGAGCCGCGCGTAGATCGGGATGCGCACGATCGCGATCGCCCCGGTGACCTTGATGGTGCCGATCAGGCCCGCCGTGGGCGTGAAGATCACCATGAGGATGATCGCGAGCAGGTAGATCGGGAACGCGAGGATGAGGTCCATCACCCGCATGATCCCGCGGTCGACGCGGCCGCCGTAGTAGCCGGCGACCATGCCGAGCGGCACGCCGACGAAGAGCGCGAGGATCACGGAGGACACGCCCACCAGCAGCGAGATGCGCGTGCCATGAATGATGCGGGACAGCATGTCGCGCCCGAGCTGATCGGTGCCGAGCGGGTGCTCCCACGTCGGCGTCGAGAACATCGCACGCTGGTCGTTGACGATCGGGTTGTGGGGGGCGAGGACGTCCGCGAAGATCGCGACGACGAGCAGGAGCACGACGATGGCGAGACCGATGAGCGCCGTGACGCTCTTCCGCAGTCGTCGCGCACCCTCCATGAACGGCGACTCGGCGTGCGCGCTCGGTACCCACGCCGCACCGGCCCTGGGGAGCTCGGCTTCCGAAAGGCTACCGCCGCTGATCGCAGGAGGCGTTGTCCTGCGGACGTGGCCGTCTGTCTCCATTCCACCGCTCATCAGGCGTACCGGATGCGTGGGTCGAGAAACGTGTACGTGAGGTCGACCAGCAGGTTGATGACGACGAACGCGATGGCGGTGATGAGCGCGAAGCCCTGCACCTGCTGGTAGTCGCGGGCGATGATCGCGTCGATGCCGAACGTGCCGAGCCCGGGCATCGCGAAGAGCGTCTCCACGACGATCGCGCCGCCGATCAGGAAGCCCACCTGCAGGCCCATGACCGTGACCGTCGGGATGAGGGCGTTCTTGAGCGCGTGCTTCAGGACGACCGGCCGCTCCGCCAGCCCCTTCGCGCGCGCGGTGGTGACGTACTCCGTGCGGATGACTTCCAGCATGCTCGCGCGCAGCAGCCGCGTCAGCAGCGCCGCCCGACCGACGCCGAGCGCCAGCGCGGGCATGAGCACGTGCTGCGCGTTCCCGAGCAGGCCGGCCTGGCAGACGATCGTCGGGCACGTGCCCGGCAGGTACGTCCAGCCCGAGCTCGGGAGGGATCCGCCCATGCCGACGGAGAAGAGGAGCAGCAGCAGGACGCCGATGAAGAACTCCGGAATCGACACGCCGATCATCGCGACCGACGTCGCCGTGTAATCGGCCCACGTGTTCTGTCGGATCGCGCCGATGATCGCGGCGGGGATGGCGATCGCCAGCGCCACGAGCATCGACAGCACGATCAGCTCCATCGTGACGGGCAGCCGGATGAGCACGTCCTGGAGCACGGGCCGCCCGTTCAGGATCGAGTGGCCCCAGTCGCCACGCACCAGCTTCCCGAGCCAGATCGCGTACTGCACGAGGATGGGCCGGTCGAGCCCGTACTCCGCCCGGACCTTGACGGCGTCCTCCTCGGTGTACGCGTCACCGAGGAGGGCCACCACCGGATCGCCCGGGATCGAGCGCATCATCACGAACACGACGAGCGTGATCATGAGGACCGTCGGCACGATTTCGATCAGCCGCTTCAGGAGGTAGACGCGCACGCGACGTCCTCACTTGTCCAGCCAGACCGTCCACCAGTGCACTTCGAACTCGGCGTTGTACGTGTAGCCCTTCACCCAGGGCTGCGCGACCATGTAGAACGGCGAGCCCGAGACGTTGTTCCAGTACATCTTGTCGGCCATGTACTCCACGAGCTCCTTCGCGATCGCCTTGCGCTTGCCGGCGTCCAGCTCCCGCGCGTAGCGCGCGTAGTACTCGTCGACCTTGGGATCGTTGTGGCGCGGATGGCTCCACGTCGAGGTGCTGTTCGAGAGGTAGCCGTTCGAGTCGAGCGTGAGCAGCGACAGGAGGTCCTCGACGTACATGTCCCACGGACCGTCCTGCAGCGTCGTGTTCATCCAGTGGACCTTGTCGACGACGCGCACGTTCGCGTTCACGAAGCCGAGCCGCGAAAGCTGGTCCCGGATGACGGTCGCGATGACGTTGAAGACGCTCTTCTCGGTGTTCGCCATCAGCTCGAACGTCAGCGGCTTCGACGGCCCGTACCCCGCTTCGGTGAGGAGCTGCTTCGCCTTGGCCTGGTCGTACGGGCAGAGGTGGTTGACGTCCACGGTGTCGAGCGTGCCGGGCGGGTTCATGCCGACCCACGGCGTCGCCTGGCCCTTGAACGCGATCTTCACGATCTCCTTGCGGTCGATGCCGTAGCAGCCGATCGCCTTGCGCACGCGCACGTCGCCGAAGAGCGGGTGCGGCTTCCGCTCCTTCGACATCGGCTTGCCGTCCGCGGGGACCGTGACCTTCATCGCGGCGAGCATCGGCGTCGTTTCCTTGCCCGTCATGACGTTCGCCCGCGGCACCTGCGCCTTCAGCGTGTCCACGTGCTCGGGCGAGAACGAGGCGATGAAGTCGATCTCGCCGTTCTTGAACGCGGCCATCTCGGTGACCGGGTCCTTGATCACGCGGATGATGATGCGGTCGAGGATCGGGTAGCCCGGAACGAAGTACTTGTCGAAGCGCTCCATGGCGAGATGGCTGCCCTTGACCCACTCGATGAACTTGAACGGCCCGCAGCCGATGATCGAGCCCGGCTTGCCCTGCTTGCGGTCCTCGACCGTGAACTTCTGGGTGGCGGTCGGTGAGTAGAGGATGAGCCCGGTGCGGTACGCGGCCAGCATGTGGAGCAGGAACGCGTACGGCTGCTTCAGCCGGATCTGCACGGTCTGGGGATCCATCACTTCGACGGAGTGCACGGACTCGTAGAAGGTCCGCATGCCCGACTTGGTGTTGGGGTCCATGAGGCGATCGATGCTGAACTTCACCGCGGTGGCGTCGACCGGCGTGCCGTCGTGGAAGATGACGTTCTTGCGCAGTTTGAACGTCCACAGAAGCCCGTCGGGCGTGGACGACCACGACTCGGCGGCGTCAGCCACGAACTTGCCGTCGGGCGTGATGTTCACGAGCCCGCAGCCGACGTTCATCGCGACCCACATCATTTCGTAGCCGGGCGCGGTGTGGAAATCGAGGTGCGCGATCTCGTTGCCGTACGAGACCCGCAGCGTACCGCCTCGCTTCGGTGTCTGCGCGTCGGCGAGCGGCGGCGCGGCGAGGACGAGGGTGAGGACGGCGGTCATCAGTGCGAGAGCTGCGAGTGAGCGTCGTGAACGCATTCGTCTTTCCCTCCCAGTCGAGCGATCAGGGACGGAGCGGACGGGCCAAGATTGGGGCCGGAGCTTACATCAAGATCTACCTGTCAACAACGGGGGGCCAACATCGTTCCCAGGACTGCGAAGGGACCCTACGCCTTGCGGAAGCGCTGGACGCCGTCGGGGTCGAGCGTGCGGGTGAGGCTGCCGGCGGCCTCGAGGTAGTTCAGGTGCGCGAGCGCCTCGCCGATCGCGAAGCTGAGCTGGTGCGTGTCGAGCTGGCGCCGGAAGAGCACGGGGATGAGCTCGGCCGCGCTGCGCGGCTCACCGAGCGCGTCCAGGGTCTCCGCGAGGCGCTCGTCGTGGTGCGAACGGAGCGCGTCGAGGCGCGTGTGCAGGCCGCGGAACGGCAGGCCGTGCGACGGAAGCACGAGCGTGTTCCCCGGCATCGGGCGGAAGCGCGCGAGCGAGTCGAGATAGAGCCTGAGCGGATTGTCGAGCGGCCGGTCCCACCAGATGCTCACGTTCGTGGTGATCTTCGGCAGCACCTGGTCGCCGGAGATGAGCACGTTCATCTCGGCGCACCAGAGCGCGGCGTGCTCGGGCGCGTGGCCGAGCACCACGACGACCTCCCAGCGCCGGCCGTCGATGACGAGATGATCGCCGTCGCGCATGCAGCGGTACGCGTTGGGGAGCGTCGGCACAAGCCCGGGATAGTGGTTGCCGCGCTGCCGCAGGCGCTCGAGCGCCTCGGCGCCGATCCCATGACGGAGGTAGTGCTCGCGCGCGATCGTGCTCCGTCCGGGAGCCGAGCATGCGATCACCGCCGCCTGGAACTCCGCCTGCGTGCACCAGAGATCGACGCCCCATCGCTCGGTGAGCCAGCCCGTGTTGCCGAAGTGATCGGGATGGAAGTGCGTCGCGATCACGCGGGTCACCGGCTTGCCGCCGAGCTCGTGGGCGAAGATCTGCTCCCACAGCGCGCGCGTGTCGGGAAGGCCGAGACCCGTGTCGACGATCGCGACACCGTCGCCGTCGTCCAGCAGCCACAGGTTGATGTGGTTGAGCGCGAACGGCAGCGGCATACGGAGCCAGCGGATCCCGGGAGCGACGGCTTGGGTGGTCCCGGGCGCAGGCGCCTCCGCCCAGGGATGTTCGAGAGCGGTCACTCGAGCATTGTACGTTAGCTCCGTGCTCACGATGCTCCTGCTCGTGCTCGCGCTGCAGCGCCCCGGCGTTCCGCCCGACACGCCTTGGTCATGTCCGGCGTCGCATCCTGTCAAGGGCTACCTCTCGGAATCGGGGCGCCGGATCTACCACCTGCCGGGGAGCGCCTGGTACGAGGAGGCGAGCCCGGAGCGCTGTTACGCGACGGAGGCCGAAGCGCTGCGCGACGGCAGCCGGCCGGCGCGCTCGCCGGTGCCGCGTCAGCGCACCGACGACCTCGTGAGGCGCTAGGATACGGCGCCATGAAGATCACGAAGGTCGAGCACCTCCACGCCGACGCCGGCCAGCGCAGCTTCGATTTCCTGAAGATCTCGACGGACGACGGGCTCGTCGGCTGGAGCGAGTACAACGAGTCGTTCGGCGGGCTCGGCGTCTCCGCGGTGATCGACGGGCTGGCGCCGCAGATCGCCGGCAAGGACCCGCGCGCGCACGAGGCGATCGTCACGCTCCTGTACGCGGTGCGGCGCCAGGCGGCGGGCGGCGTGGTGCAGCAGGCGATCGGCGCCATCGAGAACGCGCTGCTCGACATCAAGGCGAAGGCGCTCGGCGTGCCCGTCTACGCCATGCTCGGCGGACCCGTGCGCGATCGCATCCGGCTTTACTGGTCGCACTGCGGAACCTATCGGCTCGCGTGGGCGGAGCAGATGCAGATCCCGCCGCTGCGCACCCTGCAAGATATCGTCAACGCGGGCAAGGAAGTGCGCGCGCGTGGCTACACCGCGCTGAAGACCAACGTGTTCGTCCTCGGCAAGGAACCCTACCTCCATTCGCCGGGATTCGCGCGCAAGGGCTCGTTCCCCGAGCTGAACGCCGACCGCCACGTCCTGACGGCGCTGCGCGAGGAGCTCGCCGCGTTTCGCGAGGGCGCGGGGCCGGACGTCGACCTCCTGCTCGACCTGAACTTCAACTTCAAGACGGAAGGCTTCCTCAAGGTCGCGCGTGCCGTCGAGCCGTTCGACATCTTCTGGATCGAGATCGACACGCGCGACGCGAAGGCGCTGCGCTACATCCGCGATCACACGACGATCCCGGTGGCGTCGTGCGAGTGCCTCTTCGGGCGGCGCGACTACCGGCCGTTCTTCGAGCACGGGTCGGTCGACGTTGCGATCGTCGACACGCCGTGGAACGGCGTCGCCGAGTCGCTCAAGATCGCGGCGATGGCGGACACGTACGAGATCAACGTGGCGCCGCACAACTTCTACGGGCACCTCGCCACGATGATGAACGCGCACTTCTGCGCCGTCGTCCCCAATCTGAGAATCATGGAGATCGATCCCGACACGGTGCCGTGGTACGACGACCTGGTGACCGTGAAGCCGGAGATCCGCGACGGCCATCTTCACCTGCCGACGGGGGCGGGGTGGGGCACCGAGGTCAACGAGGACGCGGTGGGCGCGCATCCGCCGCGCAAGAGGTAAGCTCTTGAGCATGAGCGAAGACAAGCTCCGCGGCCGCGCCGTCGTCGTCCAGCCCGGGGACGGGCCGTCCTACTGGCAGCCCGTGCCCGCCAACGGTCACGCCGATCCGGCGCTGTTCCCTGCGCGCACCGGGTTCGGGACGCTCGCGCTGGGCTACCAGACGATTCCGCCCGGCGGCCGCGTGCGCGAGCACTCGCACGGTGACCAGGTCGAGCTGCAGATCTGCTTCCGGGGCCGGGGCCACGTGATGGTCGACGGCGTGCGACACGAGCTCGTGCCGGGGACCGCGTGCATGCTCGGGTACGACGTGAAGCACGAGATCGTCAACGACACCGCCGACGAGCTCGTGATGCTCTGGGTGATCACGCCGCCGGGCCTCGAGGATTTCTTCAAGGCGATCGGCCGCCCGCGCGCCGAGGGCGAGCCCGCGCCGGCGCCGTTCGCGCGGCCCGCCGACGTCGTGTCCATCGAACGTTCGCTTGGCATGAACGACACGAGATAGGAGGCCCGAATGCCGTGGTCGAGGAGCAAGCTCGAGTTGCCGACGCGCGAGACGGCGCTTCCCGGGCGCACGCAGAAGATGGCGGTCCCGGCGAAGCACTTCGTGAACGGCGCGCCGCTCGAGCCGCCGTTCCCCGCGGGGCTCGAGCTCGCCATGTTCGGCCTCGGCTGCTTCTGGGGCGCCGAGCGGAAGTTCTGGCAGATGCCGGGCGTGATCTCGACGTCCGCGGGCTACGCGGCCGGCGTGACGCCGAACCCGACGTACGAAGAAGTGTGCTCGGGGCGGACGGGCCACAACGAGGTCGTGCGCGTCGTCTTCGATCCCGCGAAGGTCGGCTACGAGGCGCTGCTCAAGACGTTCTGGGAGAGCCACGACCCGACGCAGGGCATGCGCCAGGGCAACGACGTCGGCACGCAGTACCGCTCGGGGATCTACGTCACCTCACCGGCGCAGCGCCGGCTCGCGGAAGCCTCACGCGACGCGTACCAGCGCGTGCTGAAGGCGGCGGGATACGGGCCGATCACCACCGAGATTCTCGACGCGCCCGCGTTCTATTACGCCGAGGACTATCACCAGCAGTACCTCGCCAAGAACCCGATGGGCTACTGCGGGCTCGGCGGCACCGGCGTCGCCTGTCCGACGGGTCTCGCCACCGCCGCGCGCTGAGCGCAGGACGGCCGCCGCGTCGCGCGGCGGCCGTCACCACCCGAACTCCTCGAACCCCGCCACGTTCTCGCGCGCGTGGTTCTCGAGCGCGCGCCGGACGCAGGGCACGTGTTCGCGGGGAGCGTGCCGAGCGGCGCCCACAGCAGGTCGTCGCACTTGTCGGGCTCGCAGTTCGACGGCGCGCGCTCCGTGCGTGACTTCCTGTGCATCGTGCCGGCGACGGCGACGTCCTCCGGTGACAGCTCGATACCGATCTCCTCGCGCGCCTCGCGGATGGCGGCCTGCGTGACGGTTTCCCCACCGTCGAGGTGGCCGGCGGGCACGCTGTAGTTGCCGTCCTCGTATCCGGTGTTGAACCGGCGGAGCAGAGGTGGACGGCCACCGGGAACGTGCGCGGCACGGCTCGTTACGGGATCAGTGTGTTGGAGGGTCGGTCGGGGTCGAGGACCTTCCGCGCCGTCTCCGCGCCCGCCACCGGCAGCCCTGCGGGATCGAGGAGCCCGAGCTGAACGAGCACCGTCGCCTGATCCCAGTGGATCCGCTCGGCGGCGATCCGGCCTTCGTCGTCGAACTCGACGACCACGATGACGACGACCTCGACCCGCTTGCCTGTCGGCGGCACGCCGGGCAGGAACCAGTCCATCGGCACGGTGTGCGTGAACCGTGAGACGAACTCATCGATGATGCGATTGGCGGTGATCGTGCGCGAGATCGGGATCCGCTCGCGGTGGTGCGTTCACGAGGTCCTCCCCGATGAGGGCTCCGTCTCGACGGGGAGCCGGATGACGAACGTCGAGCCGAGCCCGGCTTTGCTCTCCACGCCGATGTCGCCGCCCATCATCCGGCAGAGCCGCCGGCTGATCGCGAGGCCGAGGCCGGTCCCGCCGTAGCGGCGCGAGGTCGAGACGTCCGCCTGCGTGAAGTCCTGAAAGAGCCGTGCGACCTGGTCCTGCGTCATCCCGATGCCGGTGTCGGCGATCTGGAAGACGATCCACTCGCGCGCGTCGTCGGTCGTCCGCGCCGCGCTGATCGCGATCGAGCCGTGCTCGGTGAACTTCGCCGCGTTGCTGCTAAGATTGAGCAGCGCGTGGCGCACGCGCGTCGCGTCGGCGCGCATGGCGCCGACGTCCGGAGGGCAGTCGACGGCGAGCGTGTTCGACCGCTGCCCGGCGAGCACGCGTGTCGTCTCGGCGCCGTCCGCGACGACCGCCGCCACGTCGAACCACTCGGCCGTGAGCTCCATGCGTCCCGCCTCGATCTTCGAGAGATCGAGGATCTCGTTGCAGCCCGGCGCGCCGGATCTTGTCGTAGTCGTCGATCGGGCGGGTCTCGCCGCGGTCCTCGGCGTCCTCGATGAGCAATTCACTGAGGCCGATGATCGCGTTGAGCGGCGTGCGCAGCTCGTGGCTCATGTTCGCGAGGAAGGCGGACTTGTGCTCGCTCGCCGCCTGCAGCTCCTGGAAGAGCCGCGCGCCGCCGATGGCGACCACCGCCTGGTCCGCGAACGTCTTGAGGACCTCGATCTGCGCGTCGGTGAACGCCCCCGGCGTCGCGCGCTGCACGGCGATGACGCCGATCGGCTCGCCGTCCCGCAGCATCGGCGCCGCGACGAAGCCGCGCACGCCGACGAGGCGCGAGATCGTCGTGAGCGCGTAGCCTGCATCGGCGTCCAGGTCGGCGACGTTCACGACCCGGCGCTCCATGATCGCGCGACCGGCAAGGAACTCGTGGCTCGGCGGGCGCGGGAAAACGCGCTTCATCGCCTCCTGCGCGGCGCCCGGGTAGTTGTGATGCGCGACGAGATGCACGAGCTCGCCGTCGAAGCGGAACACCGCGCCCGTCGAGCCGGCGCAGAGCGAGACGGCGCTCCGGATGATCGCTTCGAAGAGCGGCTGGATGTCGGCGTGCGAGCCGATGATGGCGCGCATCGTCTCGCTCGTCGCGGTCTGCTGGGGAGGGCATCGGTCAGCGCCTTCGAGCGGTGGCGGAGCGCGTCGCCCTGCGCCTTGGTCACGACGCCGATGTAGACCGTGAACGCGACGATCAGCGTGATCGAGACCACCGCCGTGAAAGGCGACACGTCGGCGTGGACCTGCAGCCCGCCGACGAGCACCGCGGCGCCCGCTCCGAGGCCGAGCGCGAGCAGGGAGAGCGCCGAGGACGCGAGGCCGCCGACCCGTCCGGCCGACAACAGGGGCGGCAGCCCCAGCGCGACGGCCGGCAGCACGCGGAAGCCCATCACCGCGATGAAGATCCCGATGAAGAAGGCGTCGACGAGCACGAGGCGCCGCTCGACGAGGGTCGCGGCCCACGGCGAGCGCGCGGTGATGAGGTACGCGAGGTGCGGCCACAGGAGCACCCATGCGACGAGCGGGGTCCAGAACAACGGCCCGCGAGCCTCGCCCCAGACGACCGACGCCACCAGCGCGAGGCCGGCGAGGTAGGTAGGCATGCGCCCGCGGTAGTTGATGCCCGCGGGGCGCGACCGCCACGTCACGCGCTACGCCGTCGGCGCGAGGAGCGCCTTCGCGCGCTCCTTCATCCAGTCGGGGAGCGGGGTCGGCCGGCGCGCGTCGAGGTCGAGGATCACGCCGAACTGGTCGAGAGTGGCGATGCGCTTGCCCGTGCGCGCGTCGAGCATCTGGTGGAACACGCGCAGCGACGTGTTGCCGATGTGCAGCGGCGCGCTCTTCACCACCAGCAGGTCGCCGGCGCGCAGCGACGCGCCGATCCGGACGTGGAATTCGAACGTCGAGAACCCGCGCCGCTGCTCGCGGTAGAACGCCGGCGTGAGCCCGAACGGCGCGCCGACCTGCGCGTTCGCGATCGAGAACCGGTGGATCACGTGGAGCAGCGCGCTGCCGCCCGTGACGTCGATCTCCCACGGCCGGACGCTGTCGCGCGCGGTGTCGTAGAAGCCCTCGAGCCCGCGCGGCTGCGGGCGTGCCTCGCGCTTCGGGCCGTCCCACGTCACCCGGTGCGCGTCAGCCTTCTTGCGCGCGTCCGGCGAGAGCCTGGCGACGAGGCGGTGCTCGGCGGTCGTCGTCAGCGTGCCGTCTCCGCTGTCGAAGATCTTGTGGCCGAGCAGCAGCGAGTCGTCGGTCACGTCGATGACGCCGGTCTCGATGTGAAAGATGTCGGCGATGCGCATCTCGCGCTGATAGCGGACGTAGACCTCGGTGGTGTCGGCTCCGACCGGTGTCATGCCGAGCGCGTCGAGCATGGCGTACGTCGCGTCGCCGAGGCGCTGGAAGTAGTACGCCACGGTGAAGTGCTCGGTGTTGTCCAGCTCCCAGGCGTGGACGCCGCTGCGGACGGTCTCGATCCAGCTCACGTGGAAAGCTTCCGTCCGATCCGCTGCTCGATGACGTGCGTCACCGCCGAGAAGTCCTCCTTGCCCCAGCCCTTCGCGATCGCTTCGTCGTAGGTGCGCTTCGTCTCCTCGAGGATGGGCGTCGGCACCTTCGCCGCGCGCGCCAGGTCGAGCGCCAGGCCCGCATCCTTCAGCATCAGCTCGGCCATGAAGGTCGGCGAGAAGTCGCCGTCGAAGATCCGCTTCGCGCGCCGCTCGAAGTACGTGCCGTACGCCATGCCGCCGCCCTTGCGCACGACTTCGTAGAACGTCGCCGGATCGACGCCGGCCTGCACGACGACCGCGAGCGCCTCCGCGACCGCGACCGCGTTGACCGCGACGAGGCCGTTGTGGATCAGCTTCACGCGGTTGCCGCTCGCCGACGGGCCCACGTACATGTGGAGCTTGCCCATCGCCTCGAGATAGGGCGCGATCACCGGGACCGTCGCCTGGTCACCGCCGACGATGAAGAAGATCTCGCCCGAGACCGCCTGCGGCTGCGAGCCGAGCATCGGCGTGTCCATGTGGGTGATGCCCCTCGCCGCGACGGCCTTCGCCACGTCCAGCGTCGCCTCGGGGCTCACCGTCGAGCAGTCGCACGTGACGAGGCCGGCGCGCGCGCCACTCGTGATGCCGTCGGCGCCGAGGTAGACCGCTTTGACGATCGCGTCGTTCGGCAGACACGTGAAGAGCACGCTCACCTGCGAGGCGACGTCCGCGGGAGACCTGGCGACGGTCACGCCCGCGTGCGTCGCCGCCGCCGCGGTCGCGGCCGCGCTCGCGTCGTGGACGACGGGCGCCTGGCCCGCTTTCGCGAGGTTCGCGACCATGGGGCCGCCCATCGTGCCGAGGCCGATGAATCCGACGCGCTCGCTCATCCGCTTTCTCCTTTCGCGCCCACGCATGGTACACAATCGCGACGTGGATGACACCGCGCCCCTGCTCGCTCGACTCCTGCGCGCGACGCCGCTCGTCGTCGCGGTCGGAGACGACGTCGGCGCGTGGTGGCGTCACGTCCGCTCGTCGGAGCCGGACCTCGTGTCGCCGTTCGATCGCGCGGCGCTCGCCGGCTTTCGCGCCGATCGCCTCGCCGGCGCGTTCGCGGGCGGCTATCAGGGCGCGCTGCGCGCGCTCGCGCCCGGCCGCCTGGCCGACGACGCGATCGCGTCGTTCTGCGTGAGCGAGCCCGGCGGGAACTCGCCGCGCGCCATCGAAGCGTCGCTGGCCCCGCGTGAGACCGGGGGCTTCGTCCTCAACGGCCAGAAGCGGTGGAGCACGATGGCGCCCGTCGCCGACGTCCTGCTCGTGGCCGCGCACCAGGGGCTCGATGCGGGCGGGCGCAAGCGCGTCGCGCTCGCCGCGCTCGATGCGGGATCACCCGGCGTCACGATCCGGCGGATGCCGCCGACGAAGTTCGTGCCCGAAGTGCCGCACGCGGAGCTGGAGCTCCGTGACGTGGTGGTCGGTCCCGACGCCGTGCTGCCGGGCGATGGCTACACCGGCTACGTGAAGCGCTTCCGCACGGTGGAGGACATCTACATCCACGCGGGCGTGCTCGGCTACTTCCTCGGTGCCGCGCGGCGCTTCGCGTTTCCCCGGACGGTGGTCGAGCGCACGGTCGCGGCGATCGTCGCCGCGCGGGCGCTCGCGCGCCTCGATGCCGACGCCGCGGAAACGCACGTGGCGCTCGCGGGCACGCTCGCGCGCGACGCGAACCTGCTCGACCACGCCGACGCGCACTGGGAGAAAGCCGACGAGGACGAGCGCGCGCGCTGGCGCCGCGACCGTCAGGGCTTCGGCTCGGTCGCGGGCGCGTTGCGCGAGGCCCGGCGCGTGCGCGCCTGGGAGCGGCTGGCCGCGCCCGACGGCGGCGGATGACGCGGCCCGCGCTACTGGCCGGTGAAGCTCTTGCCTTCGTTCGCGAGACGGTCGAGGAACGGCGCCGGCGTCCAGAACGCGTCGCCCGACTGCTTCCTGAACTCGTTGAGCTTGTCCCGGACGTTCTTCAGGCCGAGCTGATCGGCCCAGAACATCGGGCCGCCGCGGTAGACCGGCCAGCCGTAGCCGTACACCCAGATCACGTCGATGTCGCTCGCGCGGATCGCGATCTTCTCCTCGAGGATCTTCGCGCCCTCGTTCACCATCGGATAGAGGAGGCGCTGGAGGATCTCCTCGTCGGAGATGAAGCGGCGCGTGATGCCCTGCTCGGTCGCCACGTCGACGATGATCTTCTCGACGTCGGGATCGGGGATCGGCGTGCGATCGCCCTTCTCGTACTTGAAGTAGCCCGAGCCCGTCTTCTGGCCGAAGCGCCCGAGCTCGCAGATGCGGTCGGCGACGGGTGACTTCCGTCCAAGGCCCTTGCGGATGCGCCAGCCGACGTCGAGGCCGGCCATGTCGCCCATGGCGAACGGGCCCATCGGGAAGCCGAAGTCGGTGAGCACCTTGTCGACCTGGTGCGGCAGCGCGCCCTGGAGGATCAGCTGCTCGGCCTGCGTACCGCGCTGATGCAGCATGCGGTTGCCCACGAAGCCGTGGCAGACGCCGACGAGCACCGGCACCTTCTGGATCCGGCGCCCGAGAGTCATCACGGTCGAGACCGCCGTGGGCGACGACTTCGCGCCGCGCACGTTCTCGAGCAGTCGCATGACGTTCGCGGGGCTGAAGAAGTGCGTCCCGATGACGCTCTCCGGCCGCCTGGTGGCCGAGGCGATCTCGTTCACGTCGAGGGTCGAGGTGTTGGTGGCGAGGATCGCGTCGGGCTTCGCGAGGCCGTCGAGCTTCGCGAAGACTTCCTTCTTGATCGGCATCTCCTCGAACACCGCTTCGATGACGATGTCGGCGTCCTTCACCGCGTTCCAATCGGTGGTCCCGGTGATCAGGCCCATGCGCTTCTCGACGTCCGCGGCCGTCAGCCGTCCGCGGCTCGCCGTCGCCTCGTAGTTCTTGCGGACGATCCCGAGGCCGCGGTCGAGCGCCTCCTGGTTCATCTCGACGACCGTGACCGGAATGCCCACGTTCGCGAAGTTCATCGCGATGCCGCCGCCCATCGTGCCGGCGCCGATGACCGCGGCCTTCTTGATCTCCTTCCCGGGCGTGCTCGCCGGCACGTCGGGAATCTTCGCGGCCTCGCGCTCGGCGAAGAAGAAGTAGCGCTGCGCCTTCGACTCCGGCGAGCGCATCAGCTCCTGGAAGAGCTCGCGCTCGCGCTTGATGCCTTCGTCGAACGGCAGGGTGACGGCGGCCTCGACCGCCTTGATGCAGTTCTCCGGCGCGCGGAAGCCGCGCGTCTGACGCGCGACCGACTTGCGGAACTCGCTGAAGATCTCCGGCTTGGCCTTCGCCGTGGCGATCTTGTCGTTGAGGTCGCGGATCTTCTTCAGCGGGCGCTTCTCGTTCAGCACCTTCTCGGCGAACGCGACACCGGCGGCGGTGAGGTCGCCGTCGACGATCTCGTCGATCAGCCCCACCTTCAGCGCTTCGTCGGCGCGGATCGGGTCGCCGCTGACGATCATCTGCAGCGCCTTTTCCGCACCCACCACGCGCGGCAGGCGCTGCGTGCCTCCCGCGCCGGGCAAGAGGCCCAGCTTCACCTCGGGCAGCCCGAAACGCGCGTCCTTCACGCCGACGCGGTAGTGACACGCGAGCGTGACTTCGAGGCCACCGCCGAGCGCCGTGCCGTGAATCGCGGCAATCACCGGCTTCGACGAGCCTTCGATCATGTCGAGCACGCCGTGCAGCCCGGGCTCCGCCGGCGGCTTGCCGAACTCGGTGATGTCGGCGCCGGCGATGAACGTGCGTCCCGCGCAGACGATCACGATCGCCTGCACGGCGTGGTCGCCTTGCGCCTGCGTGATCCCGTCGCGCAGCCCCTGCCGGACGTGCTGGCTGAGCGCGTTGACGGGCGGATTGTCGACGGTGATCACGGCCACGCGGCCGCGGCTGGTGAGATCGACGGATTGCGTGAGCTTCGCCATGGCACTCCTCTTTTTGTGGAGTCTTGTTACCAGTTTGGCGGGAATTCACCAGCTAAGAAACTTCGAACGTCGTTACGGATCGTTCCCGCGTCGAAACTAATCCAGCGGAACAGCCAAAAGATATCCCCGATGATGCGTAATGCCTCTCCCTCAAGGTCAGACGAGCGATCTATAACCGAGCTCTGCACGATTTCTGCTGACTGGCAGACATAGTCTTCGACAAGAGGTCCTCGTGCAAAGCTACGAAGAGCCAATTTGCGTCCCGCCATTCCGCCAAGAACTTGCTTCACCATCAGTCGTCGCAACGTAGGTACCTCGCGTAGGAAGTTCTTCGCGAATAGGAGCGCCATGCATACGTCGACCCAATTCTATAGGCCGGGCCACTGCTGTCCAAGTTAGCCGGGATCCCGCCGGCGGATCGTGCGATTTCCTGGGGGTACGGGACGCGATTGGCCAGGGTCGAGATCAGGTTGCCGGGTTTCTGAGGGCAATCCCCCCAGTTCCTGATCACATTCCGCGAGGGGCGAGCCATTCGCCCCTCACGGAGTCTGCTCCAGCGACTCGGCCTGCGGAGCGGAATCTTACTACCGTCCACAGACCCCGCAAGTATGTCCTCGCCGATACAGTGCACTCACGCGGACAGTGGCCTTAGAAGCTCAGTCGCCGAGGCTCGCGCAGAACTGCGCGAGGACCTCGACGTCTCCGTCGGTCAGCGGCACCGCCGCCATCGTCATCGTCCCGTCGAGATCCGACGCCGTCTTCTCCTTGAAGCCGCGGATCATCTTGCGCAGGTACTCGAGGTCCTGGCCGGCGAGACGCGGGATCTGCTCGTGCCCCTCCAGGTTCTGGCGGTGACACGACGTGCACTGGTAGAACACCGCGGCCTTCTTGCCGTCCTCCACCTTCTGCGGGTCGAGCTGAGCGGGGCGGCGCGCCGGCTTCTGCGCGGCGTAGAACGCGGCGAGGTCGGCCATGTCGCCGGACGAGAGGTTCGCCACGAACGGCGCCATCGGTTCGTTCTTGCGGCGGCCGTCCTGGAACTTGATGAGCTGCCAGTGCGTGAAGATCGTCGGCTGGCCCGCGAGCGACGGCGTGCCGGGGATCGTCGCGTTCCCGTCCGGGCCGTGGCAGGCGGCGCACGCCCGGGACTTCGCGCGTCCGGCTTCGATGTCCGCTGAAAAGACCGGCGCCGCGCCCGCCGCGAGGAACGCGGCGGCGAGCGCGGCGCCGGTGAAACGAGCGAACGCGATCAGCGGGAGTAGCTGATCCGGTAGATCGCGCCCGCGTAGTCGTCGGACAGCAGGATCGATCCGTCCTTCATGTGCACGGTGTAGTTCGGCCGGCCCCAGGGCTGGTTGTTCTCGAGCCAGCCTTCCGCGAAGGTCTCGTACTTCGGCACGTCGCCGGTGCGCAGCGTGACCATCATCACCTTGTAGCCGGTCTTCTGCGTACGGTTCCACGCGCCACGCTGCGTGAGGAACGCGCGGTTCTTGTACTCGGCCGGGAACTGCGCGCCGGTGTAGAACATCACGCCGTTGCCACCGACGTGCGGCCCGGTCTTGAGGAGCGGCGGCGCGAACTCGCCGCAGCTCCGGCCCTTGCCGAACTGCGGATCCGGGATGTCGCCCTGGTGGCAGTACGGGTATCCGAAGTGCAGACCCTTCTTCGGCGCGTGGTGGAACGTGTCGTTCGGCACGTCCTCGCCCATCCAGTCACGCGCGTGGTTGCTGAAGTAGAGCTCCTTCGTGTCCGGATGCCAGTCGAAGCCGACGCTGTTCCGGACGCCGTGCGCCCAGTACTCGAAGCCGCTGCCGTCCGGATTGATGCGCGAGATGTTCGCGTGCGTGTCGGGCGGGATGCAGATGTTGCAGGGCGCGCCGATGTTGAAGTAGAGCTTGCCGTCCGGACCGAACGCCAGATACTTCCAGCCGTGCGGCACGTCCTTCGGCAGCGTGTCGTAGACCACCTTCAGCTCGCCCGGGTTGTCGAGCTTGTCCTCGATCCCGTCGATCTTCGTGATCCGATGGATCTCGGCGATGTACAGCGTGCCGTTCTTGAACGCCACGCCGTTCGGCAAGTTGAGGCCCTTGGCGAGTGTCTTCGTCACGCGCTGGCCGCCCTGCTCGACGATCGCGTACACGTTGCCGGCCACGCGGCTCGACACGAAGAGCGTGCCCTTGTCACCCCACACCATGACTCGGGCGTTGGGGAGGCTGTGCGCCCAGAGTTCGACCTTGAAGCCCTGCGGCACCTTGATCTTGCTGATCGGGATTTCCCCGGGCGCTTTCGGCGCCGGCGGCTGCGCGACGGGCGCCAGCGGCGAGTTCGCCATCTCCGGCGGCTGGCCCTGCTTCCAGGGCGGTGGGGCCTGGGCGAACGTCAGCGGCGCGAAGATCACGACGACGGCGAGCGCGACGGCGATGAGCGAGCTCACGTACCGCATGATTGGTCCTCCCCTGTGAGACGGCCAGACGGTACGTCCGGCCGGTCTAAAAGGCAAGACGGATGCCTCCGTGGACGATGCGTGGTGCGCCGATGGAGACCACGCCTTCGGTCGTGCGCGCGACGGTGAAGGTCTCGGCGAGCAGGTTCTCCACCGCGAGGTAGAGCTGCATGTGACGGCCGAGCTGCCGCGCGATGCGCGCGTCGACCGTCGTGTACGCCCCCATGGGCAGCGTGTTGAGGTCGTCCTCGAACTGCCGGCCCACGCGCCGCACGAACAGCGATGCTGCGAACCACGCGGGGTCCTCCCAGTGCACGCCCAGCGTGACGACGTGATCCGGCACCTGCGCGAGACGATTGTCCTCGAGTCCCGCGATCGCCGACTCGATCACGTGCGCGTCGAGATAGACGTGGCTCGCGGTGAGGCGCCACCGCGGGAACGGCCGCACTTCGATCTCCGTCTCGACGCCGCGGATCCGCGTGAGCTCGATGTTCTGTCGCTGCCGGCACGTGGTCCCGGCCGGACAGTCCGGCAGATTGGTGGCGAGCGTGACGTTGAGGATCTGGTCCTGCACCTGATTCCAGAAGCCGGTGATTCGCGCGTCGACGGGCCCCCAGCGCTGGCTCACGCCGGCCTCCCCGCCGGTGAGGCGCTCGGGCTCGAGGCTCGCGTTCGCCACGGTCACGTCGTTGCGCACGCGGAACGGCCGGTACTGCTCGTTGAGCGTCGGCACGCGGAAGCCCTGGTAGACCGACGCGAAGACATCCGTGGCGGGCGTGACGTGCACGAGCGCGGCGACCTTGGGGCTCGGGATCACGTACTCGACGGCGCGGAAGTCGAGCCGCGCCTGGACGCCGGCGGCCGGGGGACTCTCTTCCTTGAGACCGCCGTAGCTGTGCCACCAGTCGACGCGCAGGGCGCCGGTCAGCTCGAGCCATGGCGTCACCTTGAAGGCGTCCTGGACGAAGCCGCCGAGGAGCGTCTGCTCGCCGCCCGCGACGCGCTTGCGCAGCCGCACGCCCGCGGCGAACACTTCCTCGTTCGTCTCGCCCGCCACCCAGCGCGTGTCGAGGCCGGCCAGGAGGCCGTGGTCGCCGAACGAGCGATTCCACTGGAGCGTGCCGCCGGCCGTTTCCGACGGGGAGCGCTGCCGAAGCGCGAGCGTCTCGCTGTTCCGGTCGTTCGCCTGCGTCGAGAACGTGCTCTGGAACGTTTCCCCTTGCGTGAACACGGTGGCGCGCCACGCGCTGCCGTCCCCGGTGCGTAGCGTGCCGCCGGTGACGAAGTGCAGGATCTCGGTGTCGTTGACCTGCAGCGGCGTGCCGTTGCCGCGCTGTTCGGCGAAGTAGCCGCCCGTCGCGAAGACGGTCGCGTCCGGCGAGAGCGCGAGCTCGACGCGCGCGGTCCCGACGCCGCTGTGCAAGTCCGCGGGCTCGTCGATCGAGCCGCGGCGTGATTCCTTCACGATGCGGTAGCCGCTCGTGTCGAACTTCGCGCCTTCGGCGCTCACGCGCAGCGGACCGAGCGCTTCGGTCGCGAAGAGGTCGAAGCGTCGCGTGTCGAACGAGCCGTAGCTCCCCTCGAACGCGAGGCTCCGCTCCGTCGGCCGGCGCGGGAGGACGTGGATGACGCCGCCGAGCGCGCCGTTGCCCCAGAGGGCGGAGCCGCCGCCGCGCATCACCTCGATCTGCTGGATGCCGAGCAGCGGCAGCCGCGCCCACTGCACCCAGCCTCCGAACGGATCGTTGATCGAGACACCGTCCTGCAGCACGAGCGCGCGGCTCGCGCCGCTCGGTCCGATGCCGCGGAGCGAGACGCCCTGCGCCGTCGGATGCGTGACCATGCTCGACGAGCGGCGGAACAGGCTGAACGACGGCACCTGGCGCAGGAGGTCGTCGACGGTCTGCTGCGGCGCATTGCGCACGGCTTCGCCGCCGATGACCGTCACGCTCGCGGGCGTGTCGCCGACCCGCTCCTCGATGCGCGATGGTGTCACGACGACGGGAGCGAGGCGGGGGATGTCCTGCTGCGGCGGGGCCTGGGCGCTCGCGAGGGCCGCGCCCGCGAGTGTCACGGCAACGGCGACAGCGCTGAGCGCGGCGGCGTGGCGCATGGCGTCCCCTCTCGAAAAGCGGGCGGAGTCTAGCACGGTTGCACGCGCCGGGGCCTCGTGCTGGAATCCACGGCATGCCGACCTTCCACTTCACGCTGCGCGATCTTCCGCCCGAGGCCGAGGCGCTGCGCGAGGAGGTGCGCGACTTCCTGCGCGAGCAGTTCCGCGGCGCGAATCCCGTCACGCGCGCGCGGTCGTGGGGAGGGTTCGACAGGGAGTTCTCGAAGCGCGTCGGCGCGCGCGGCTGGATCGGCATGACGTATCCGAAGCAGTACGGCGGCCACGAGCGCACCTTCCTCGAGCGCTACGTCGTGCTGGAGGAGATGCTCGCGGCGGGCGCGCCGGTCAGCGCGCACTGGGTGGCGGACCGGCAGAGCGGTCCGACGGTGCTGCGGTTCGGCACGGAGGCGCAGAAGCAGAAGATCGTGCCGGGGATCGTGCGCGGCGAGCTCGCCTTCGCGATCGGCATGAGCGAGCCGGACTCCGGCTCCGACCTCGCGTCGGTCCGCACGCGCGCGACGAAGGTCGACGGCGGCTACCTCGTCAACGGCACGAAGGTGTGGACGAGCAACGCCCATCTGAGCGACTACCTCATCGCGCTGTTCCGCACGCAGGTGGTGCCGGACAGGAAGCACGAGGGGCTCACGCAGTTCCTCGTCGACCTGCGCGCGACGAAGGGCATCACGATCCGCCCGATCATCGACCTCGCCGGCCATCACCACTTCAACGAGGTCAACTTCACCGACGCGTTCATCCCCGACGACTTCAGGCTCGGCAACGAAGGCGACGGCTGGAAGCAGGTGACGACGGAGCTGGCGTTCGAGCGCAGCGGGCCCGAGCGCTATCTCTCGAGCATCGCGCTGGTCAAGGAGCTCGTGCGCGAGGTCTCGGCGCGACCCGACGATCGCGGGGCCGAGGCCGTGGGCCGCCTCGTGGCGAGCATGACCACGCTGCGGCAGATGTCGCTGTCGGTCGCCGGGATGCTGCAGCACGGCGAGAATCCGAATCTCGAAGCGGCGACGGTGAAGGACGTCGGCACCACGTTCGAGCAGTCGGTGCCCGAGCTCGTGCACGCGCTGCTCGACCTCGAGCCGACGCTCGACACGGGCTCGCAGCTCCAGCAGGTGCACGGCTACATCACCCAGGTGGCGCCGTCGTTCTCCCTGCGCGGTGGCACGCGCGAGGTCTTGCGCGGCATCATCGCGCGGGGATTGGGGCTGCGATGAGCGAATTGGGATCGCTCCTCGCCGACACCGTCAGCAGGCTCTTCACCGACCTCGTCACGAAGGAGCTCCTCGAGTCCTCCGAGAAAGGCGTGTGGCCCGAGAAGCTCTGGCGCGCGCTGGAGGAAGGCGGGCTCACGATGCCGCTCGTGGCCGAGAGCGCGGGCGGCGCCGGCGGGACGTGGCTCGACGCGCACGTGGTGGTGCGCGCGTCGGGGCGTCACACCGCACCCGTGCCGCTCGCCGAGACGATCGTGGCCGGAGCGCTCCTGTCACGCGCCGGGCTCGAGGTGCCGTACGGTCCGATCACGCTCGCGCCCGTCCACGGCGACGAGCGCCTGACGCTCACGCGCAGCGGCGCCGCGTGGCGCGTGAGCGGGACCGCGACGCGCGTGCCCTGGGGCCGCGCCGCCGGGCACGTCGTGACGGTGGCGGAGGCGGACGGCGCCGCGACGGTGGCGCTGGTCGCGACGGGCGCGGCGAGGATCACCGACGACAGGAACCTCGCGCTGGAGCCGCGCGACACGCTGGTGTTCGAGAACGCGCCCGTCGTAGCCGCCGCGCCCGCGCCGGGCGTGTCGGCCGACGCGATCCGCCTGTACGGCGCCATGGCGCGCGCCGCGCAGATGGCGGGTGCGCTCGAGTCGATTCTCGAGCAGGGCGTGCGTTACGCCACCGAGCGCAAGCAGTTCGGCCGGCCGATCGGAACTTTCCAGGCGCTGCAGCACTACCTCGCGGTCGTCGCGGGCCACGTGGCGGCGTCGGGCATCGCGGCGGAGCTCGCGTTCCGCGCGGCGGATCGCGGCGACTCCGCGTTCGAGACGGCGGCGGCAAAGATCCGCGTGGGCGAGGCCGCCGGCGTGAGCGCGGGCCTCGTGCACCAGGTGCACGGCGCCATCGGCTTCACGTACGAGCACTCGCTGCACTTCGCCACCCGGCGCCTGTGGTCGTGGCGCGCGGAGTTCGGGAGCGAGAGCGCGTGGGCGATGGCGCTGGGCCGCGGGGTCGCCGCGCGCGGCGCCGACAATCTCTGGAACCACTTGACGGAGCGCTGATGGCCACGGTGAAGCTCAACGGCATCGAGATCGACTACGAAGTCACCGGCCGCGGACGCGCGATCCTGCTGAGCCACGGCTACTCGGCAACCCGGCGGATGTGGAGCGGGCAGCACGACGTCCTCGGCGACCGCTACCGCGTGATCAGCTGGGACATGCGCGGCCACGGCTGGACCGAAAGTCCGGGCGATCCCGCGCAGTACTCGCACGCGCTGACCGTCGCGGACATGAAGGCCCTGCTCGATCACCTGAGCGTGCGGCGCGCGGTGATCGGCGGACTCTCGCTGGGCGGGACGATGTCGCTCGAGTTCTACGTCGCGCATCCCGAGATGGTGGAGGCGCTGGTCATCTGCGACTCCGGGCCCGGCTACCGCAACGCCGACGCGCGCGAGAAGTGGAACGAGCGCGCCCGGGTTCGGGCCGCGGACTTCGAGGCGCGCGGCCTCGACGCGCTCAGCACGCGCAGTCGCGAGGCGCGCGAAGCGCGCCAGTTCCATCGCTCCGCGCAGGGGCTGGCGCACGCGGCGCGCGGGATGCTGGCGCAGCAGGATGCGCGCGTGATCGACGCGCTGCCGTCCATCCGCGTGCCGACGCTGGTGATCGTCGGCGACCGCGACGAGCCGTTCGTGGCGCCGTGCGAGTACATGGCGAAGAAGATTCCCGGCGCGCGGCTCGAGGTCATCCGGGACGCGGGGCACTCGTCGAACCTCGATCAGCCCGAGCAGTTCAACCGCGTGCTCGTCGAGTTCCTCGACGCGTTACCGTAGCGGCCGCGCCACCCGGCCATGAGCTGGTCGCTCGCCGGCATCATCCGGCCACGCGCGCGCGACCAGCGCCCGATGATCACGTCGGGCGAGCGTGCGCTCACGTGGGCCGAGATGGATGCGCGCTCGAGCCGCGGCGCGCAGGCCCTGCGCGCCGCGGGGCTCGCGGCGCAGGACCGCGTCGCGTTCCTCGACAAGAACGGCTTCGAGTACTTCGAGGTCCTCTTCGGCGGCGGCAAGGTGAACGTCGTCAACGTCGCCGTCAACTGGCGCCTGGCGCCTCCCGAGATGGCGTACGTCATCAACGACGCGGCGGCCCGCCTGCTCTTCGTCGGGCCGGAGTTCCTCGGCCATCTCGGCGCCATGGAAGGCACCCTCAAGACCGTCGAGAAGATCGTGGTGATCGGCAGTCACTCGCGCCACGAGGCGTACGAGACGTGGCTCGCGCGGCATCCCGCGACGGATCCGATGACGCCGACCGCGCCGGGTGACGTGGCGATGCAGCTCTACACGTCGGGCACGACCGGACTGCCGAAGGGCGCGATGCTCACGAACGCGAACCTCGGCACGCTGATCCCATACACGGGACCGCTGTGGGGATTCGACGAGCGCTCGGTGAACCTCGTCTGCATGCCGCTGTTCCACATCGGGGGCTCGGGCTGGGCGCTCGTCGGCATGGCGCAAGGCGCGCGCTCGGTGCTCTTCCGGGAATTCGCGCCGGCGGAGATCCTCGCCGCGCTCGAACGCGAGCGCATCACGAACGCGCTGTTCGTGCCCGCGATGCTGCAGGTGCTGGCCGGGGTCCCGGGCGCCGACGCGCGCGACTACACGGCGCTGCGCTCGATCGTCTACGGCGCGTCGCCGATCACCAACGACGTGCTCGTGCGCGCGATGCGGACGTTCCGGTGCCCGTTCGCGCAGGTCTACGGGCTCACGGAGACGACGGGCGCGATCACGCAGCTCGATCCCGGCGATCACGTGACCGGCGGGCCGCGCGCGCGGCTCCTGCGCTCCGCGGGCAAGCCGTTTCCGTGGGTGGAGCTGCGCATCGTCGATCCCGTCACCGACGCCGAATGCGCGCCGGGCACGATCGGCGAGCTGTGGACGCGGTCGCCGCAAAGCTTCAAGGGCTACTGGGCGCGGCCGGAGGAGACCGCGCGCACGATCACCGCCGACGGGTGGTTGAAGACGGGGGACGCCGGCTATCTCGACGCGGACGGCTACCTCTTCCTCACCGACCGCGTGAAGGACATGATCATCTCGGGCGGCGAGAACATCTATCCGGCCGAGGTGGAGAACGCGCTCGCCGAGCACCCGGCGGTCGGCGACGTCGCGGTGATCGGCGTGCCCGATGACCGGTGGGGCGAGACGGTCAAGGCGATCGTCGTGCCGCGCGGGGGCACGCCGCCGCGCGCCAAGGACATCATCGCCTTCGCACGCGAGCGGCTCGCGCACTACAAGTGCCCGACCTCCGTCGACTTCGCGCCGACGCTGCCGCGCAACCCGTCCGGCAAGCTCTTGAAGCGCGAGCTCCGCGAGCCGTACTGGCGCGGGCGCGAGCGCCGCATCAACTAGCCCCACCTCGCACGAAAGGGGAGAGCGCATTGGCTTCCGCATCAACCACATCCACCTGAAGTCGCCCGACCCGAAGAAGACCGCGGAGTGGTACGTGAAGGCGTTCGACTTCGAGATCGCGAGCGACGAGGTCCGCGTGTTCGGCGATCGCTTCCTCCGCTGCAAGAGCGCCGACGGCGGCATCCGGCGGCTCACCGGGCTCGGCGCGACGCTGCTCGAAGGGCCGATCCGGCTGCCGAACGGCGGGCGCATCGCGTTCATCCAGGGGCCGGACGACACGCGGCTCGAGCTGATCGAGCGCAGGATCGCCGGCGGCTCGGACGGCTGCGGCTGCTGACGGGCCCGTCGTTCCGGCAGCTGCTGTTCGGCGGCGGGCCGCGCTTCATGCGCGACGCGTTCGGCGCCACCGTCATCTTCTACACCGGGTGGAAGCTGCACGGGCTCGTGCTCGGCGTCGCCGCCGCGACGCTGTGGACGATCGGCGTCTACATCTGGGAACGGCGGCACGCGCGCCCAGGGCTGGCGGCACGGATCGGCCTGGCGATCGCGCTCGTCCAGGCGGCGGCGGCCCTCCTGTCGCAGAGCCCGATCGGCTACTTCGCGCCGCCGGTGCTCGTCAACCTCGTCTACGGCTCGGCGTTCCTGGTCTCGGTCGCGATGGGCCGTCCCCTCGCGGGCGTCCTGGCGCTCGAGACCTATCCCTTGCCGCTGGAGATTCGCGCGCTGCCCGCCGTGCGCCGCACGTTCGCGCACATCTCGATCGTGTGGGGCTGCTACCTGCTGTTCCGCGCGGTGTTCCGGCTGGTGGTGCTGCTCAACTTCAGCATCGACGTGTACGTGGCGGTCAACGTGGCGACCGCGGGCCCGATGATCGCCCTGCTGATGATGTGGTCGTTCTGGTACGGCCTGCGCGGGGTCCGCCGCGCGGTGCTGGAGCGCGCTACGGCTTAGCCGCCACCGTGTAGATCCGCTGGCTCTGGTATTCGAAGTCGTACGGCGGGCGCGTGACCATCTCGTCGATCCGGAAGCCTGCGCCCTCGACCGCCGCGCGGACTTCGCTCTCCGAAAACAGCGTGGCGACCAGCGCGACGCGCTTGCCGAACGCTTCGTCGCGGCCGACCTCGCCTGCTCCCGCGTGTACCGTCATCAGCAAGCGCCCGCCCGGCTGGAGCACGCGGAAGATCTCGCGCGCCGCGCGCGGGAGCTCGCCGCGCGCGCAGTGAATCAGCGAGTAGAACGCCGCGACACCGGCGAGCGCGCCTTCGGCGAGGTCGAGCGCGAAGAAATCACCCTGGGAGAACTCGAGCTTCGGATTGAGGCGGCGCGCCGTCGCCACCATCGACGCCCCGCGCCGCGAGATACCGCGCGATCTGGCCCGGACCGCAGCCGAGATCGCACACGCGCCCGCGGCCCTTCACGCTCTCCGCGAAGCGATCGAGCCAGGCGCGGTCGAACGGCTTGCCGTCGAGCTCGTCGAAGTACTGCTGCGCGTACTCGTCGGCGATCGCGTCGTAGCTCGGAACGATGCCCGCGCCCCAGCGATCCGCCGGGCGTGTCACCGCGCGGAGAGCGCCCGGCGCATCCGATCGAGGCCTTCGGTCAAGAGCGCGCGCGGCGTTCCGAAGTTCAGCCGGACGAAGCCGTCGCCCGGCGCGCCGAACAGCTTGCCGTCGTTCAGCGCGACCTTCGCGCGCTCCAGGAAGAACGTGAACGGATCGGCGATCCCCGCCGGCCGGCAGTCGAGCCACGCGAGGTACGTCCCTTCGGGCTTCGCCATCGTGATCCCGGGCAGCGCACGCGCGACGTAGCCGGCGAGGTGGTCACGGTTGGCTTCGAGATAGCGCAGCAGCGCCTCGTGCCACGGGCCGCCGTCGCGATACGCGGCCAGCATCGCCGTGTAGCCCATGACGTTCGCCGTCGCCTGCACCATGTCGACGCGTGCGGCGATGAAGCGCTCGCGCAGCGCCGGGTCCGTCACGATGCTCAGCGAGGCCTTGAGCCCGGCCTGATTGAACGTCTTGCTCGGGGCCATCAGCGTGATCGTGCGCGCGGCGACCTCCGGGCTCAGCGATGCCATCGGCACGTGGTCGTGCCCCGGATAGACGAGGTCGCAATGGATCTCGTCCGCGATGATCGACAAGCGATGCCGCAGGCAGATCTCGGCGAGACGCTCGAGCTCGCCGCGCGTGTAGACGCGGCCGACCGGATTGTGCGGGTTGCAGAGGAGGAAGGCCTTCGTCGCCGGCGTGATCGCGCGCTCGAACGCGTCGAAGTCGATCTCGTAGCGGCCGTCGGCGCGGCGCGCGAGCGCAGGGAGCCGTGCGTCGAGCCCGACGTTGCCTGGGACACGCAAGAGCGGCGGGTACGCCGGCGTGAGGATCACGAGGCCGTCGCCGGCGGCGCAGAACGTGCGCGCCGCGACGTTGTTCGCGGGATTCACGCCGGGCATGAGCACGAGCGCGTCGCCGGGAACGTCCCAGCCGTACCGCTTGCGGCAGCGATCGGTGAACACGCCGACGAGCTCGGCCGGCACGCCTTCGCGCAGGTAGCCGTACACGCCGTGCTCGACGCGCGCGCGCAGGGCATCGACGACTGCCGGCGGCGACGCGAAATCCATGTCCGCGACCCACAGCGGAAGGACGTCGGGGCCGTACTTGTGCCACTTGTTGGAGTCGGTGCCGCGGCGCTCGACGATGCGGTCGAAGTCGAAAGACATGGCCGGAGGATAACGCGCGCGCCGTGTTTCGACTATCCTGATGGCCATGGCCGGCGCCACGGGCGTGTTCCGCACGATGTGTCCGATGAACTGCCACCCCACGCTGTGCGGCATGCTCGCGGAAGTCGAGGACGGCACGCTGCTGCGCGTGAAGGGCGATCCCGACAACCCTGACAGCCGTGGCTTCCTGTGCATGCGCGGTCAGGCCTCGCGCGAGATCATCGACAACCCGCGGCGGCTGCTCCGTCCGCTCGTGCGCGCGGGCCGCGGCGACACGTCGTGGCGCGAGACGACCTGGGACGAAGCGCTGGACCTCATCGCGCTCCACATGCGCGCCGCCGGTCCGCGCGCCGTCGGCCTCTGGTCCGGCCACGGGCTCGCCGCCAACAACTACGGCACGCGCATCGGCGGCCTCCTGCTCCGCCGTCTCGCGAACCTGTACGGCTGTCAGGCGTGGACGGGCACGATGATCTGCTGGGGCCTCGGCGGGTGGGGCCTCGGGCTCACCGGCGCGCTCGAGACCAGCACGAAGGAGGACATGAGCGCGAACAGCGCGCTGATCGTGCTCTGGGGCGCGAACGTGGCGAGCCAGCCGAACACCGCGCGCCACGTGGCGGTCGCGCGCAAGCGCGGCGCCCGCGTGATCACGATCGACATCCGCGAGACCGAAGCGAAGGCGCAGTCGGACGAGGTGATCGTCATTCGCCCCGGCACCGACGCGGCGCTGGCGCTCGCGATGATGCACGTGATCCTCGCCGAGAACCTCCACGACCGGGACTTCGTCGCGCGGCACACCGTCGGCTTCGACGCGCTCGCCGCGCACGTCCGCGCGCATTCGCCGGCGTGGGCCGCGCCGATCACCGGCCTCGCGCCCGAGCGCATCGTCGCGCTCGCGCGTCGCTACGCGACGACGCGCCCGGCGATGATCGTCGTCGGCGGCAGCTCGATGTACAAGGGCGCGAACGGCTGGCAGCCCGGCCGCGCGATCGGCTGCTTGCCCGCGCTGACCGGCAACCTCGGGGTCGCGGGCGGCGGCTTCGGACCGCGCCACGGCGCGTCGACGCACGGCCAGATGCTGAATCACGCGCTCGTCGCCACCGAGCGGCGTCCGCCCGGCGACGACATCCCCAACCAGATGCCCCGCATCACCGAGGCGATGCTCGAGCGGCGGCTCCGCGTCATGCTGCTGTTCGGCACCAACATGCTCTCGTCCTACGCGGACGCCGGAGCGGTGGGCGCCGGGCTCGCGCGCCAGGACCTCGTCGTGAGCTACGACCTCTTCTTCAACGACACCGCGCGGCGCTACGCCGACGTGGTGCTGCCGGCGACGGCCTGGCTCGAAGAGCTCGGATGCAAGAGCACGAACACGCACCTCTACCTGATGCCGAAGATCCTCGACGCGCCGGGCGAGGCGAAGCCGCTCGGCTTCATCCTGCGCGAGCTGGCGCGCCGGGTCGGCGTCACCGACTTCTGGCCGTGGGAGACGGACGCGGGACCGATCGACGCGATCCTCGATCATCCGAGCACCGGGCACGCCACCGTCGCCGATCTCGCGATGGAAGGCGGCATGCGGGCGCTGAACATCTCGCACGTCGCGCATCCCGAGCGGCGCTTCGCGACGCCCTCGGGGAAGATCGAGCTGTACTCCGAGCAGGCGCTGGCACTCGGCCTGCCCGCGCTGCCCGTCCACGACGACCTGCCCGCGTCGGCGCTTCCCTTGACGCTGCGCTCGGGGCGGACGCTCTCGCACTTCCACGGGTTCTACGATCACGGGCGCGCGCTGCCGAGCCTGGCGAAGGCCGATCCCGAGCCCGAGCTGTGGATCGCGCCCGACGACGCCGCGGCGCGTGAGGTGAAGGACGGCGACGCGATCCGCATCCACAACGAGCGCGGCGAGATGACGGCGCGCGCGCGCGTGACGGCGCGCATCCCGGCCGGGACGGTGTGGATGCGCGACGGATGGGACGGCCTGAATCGTCTGACGTCCGGCACCGCCGTCGTGCCGGACCACGGTGTCGAGATGCACGGGTTCTCCGGCGGGCAGGCGGCGTTCGACGCGAAGGTCGAAGTCACTAAAGCGAGGGCATGATGACGATCGAGCAGGAATACACCGACGCGCGGCCGAAATCGAAGGCGCTCTACGAGCGGGCGACGGCGCTGATGCCGAGCGGCGCGGCGCACGACGGGCGCGTGTTCTCGCCGTTTCCGTTCTACGTCGCGCGCGCGGACGGCGCCTACAAGTGGGACGTCGACGGGCACCGGTACATCGACGGGTGGAGCGGCCACGGCGCGATGATCCTCGGCCACAACCATCCCGCGGTCACGAAGGCCGTCACCGAGCAGGCGGCCAAGGGCACGCACTACAGCGCGGGCTCGGAGATCGAGGTGCGCTGGGCCGAGCTGATCCACGCGATCGTCCCGGGCGCCGAGCGCGTGCGCTTCATGATGACGGGCACCGAGACCACCGCGCTGGCCATCCGCGTCGCGCGCGCCCACACCGGGCGCACGAAGATCGTGAAGTTCCGGGGCCACTTCCACGGGCTGCACGACTCGGTGATGGCGGCGGTCAAGGATCCGTTCGAGATCCCGGCGTCGGCCGGCGTGCCGGAGGCGACGCTCGCGGAGACGCTCGTCGCCCGCTGCAACGACATCGCGCACGTGAAGGAGCTGCTCGGCGAGCACGAGGTCGCCGCGGTGATCCTCGAGCCCGCCGCGTCGCGGTCGATGACCGTGCCGACGAATCCCGCGTTCCTCAAGGCGCTGCGCCAGCTCACGCGTGAGCGCGGCGTCGTCCTGATCTTCGACGAGGTGGTGACGGGCTTCCGCCTGGCGGCCGGCGGCGCGCAGGAGTATTTCGGAGTCACCGCCGACATGACGTGCCTCGCGAAGGCCGTCGCGGGCGGCCTCCCCGGCGCCGCGCTCGTGGGACGCGCGGAGCTGATGGACGGGGTCGCGTTCAGCGGCGACGCCAGGCGCGACCGGACGAAGCGCGTCGCCGACCAGGGCACGTACAGCGGCACGCCGCTCATCGCCGCCGCGGGCGTGGCCGCGCTCGAGATCCTCAAGACGGGCGAGGTGCAGAAGGAGCTCAACCGCATCGGCGACCGTCTGCGCGACGGGATCAACCAGACGTTGAAGACGCGTGGCGTGCGCGGCTGCGCCTACGGCTTCTCGTCGATCGTGCGCGTGTTCCTCGGCGCGGACGCGGCCGAGCTCGGCATCGACACCTATCAGGCGGACGAGGCGCGGCTCGATCGCGGCATGGGCGCGCTCGGCGGCAAGCTCCACCTGGCGCTGTTGAACCACGGCGTCGACACCAACCGCGGCTCGGGCATCGCGTGGCTCAACGCGGCGATGACCGACACGGACGTGGACTTCTGGGTGGACGCGTTCGACCGCGCGCTCGCGCGCCTGAAGGACGACGGCGCGCTGACATGATTCGGCGGGGGCGAGCGTCGCTCGGGCTGGCGGCGCTCGCCCTCGCGCTCTCCGCGTGCGGCGGCGCCGCGCGCTCGATCGAGATCGCGCGGGGGCCGGCGGTGGACGGCCGAGCCGTGATGCCACCCACGCTCACCGGCTACATGGTTCGGCCCGAGGGCAACGGTCCGTTCGGCGCGGTCATCCTCCTGCACGGCTGCTCCGGGCTCAGGTTCGAGACCACGCACCAGGCGACGTGGAAGCGGCAGCTCGAGTGGGCGGAGTGGTACCGGTCACGCGGATACGTGGCCCTCATCCTCGACAGCTTCGGTCCCCGAAAGCTCACCAACGAAGTCTGCGGCGACGGGCGCGTCTCTCCCATGGCGCGCGCGCTCGACGCCTACGACGCGTTCCGGTACCTCGCGACGCAGCCGTTCGTTCGCCGGGATCGGGTCGTGATCCAGGGGCTCTCGCACGGCGGCTCGACCGTGCTGCGCGCGCTCGATGACTTGCTGTTCGGCGCCGTGCCCCACCGATTCACGGCCGGAATCGCCTATTACCCCTCATGCTCCACCATGCGGCCGACGCTCTACGCGCCCGCCATCGTCTTGATCGGTGAGCTCGACGACTGGACGCCCGCGCCGTCGTGCGTGGATCTCGGCGCGCGTTCACGGAGCGAGCGGTATCCGATCGACGTCACCGTCTATCCGGACGCGCACCACGCGTTCGACTTCCGCGGGCCGAAGATCCTGAATCAGTGGGACAAGACGCTCGAGCACAACGCGCCGGCGACCGTGGACGCCGAGCGCCGCGTCGACGCGTTCATTCGCCGCCTCTCGGCGCCCTGACCGCGCTCAGCGCGCGCGCTTCGTCACGTAGCCGCGCTGGCGATCTCGCGCGGTGAGCGTCGCGTCGCGCCTCGCCGCGCGGCCGTAGCCGCCGCCGCCCGGCGTGCGGACCAGCACGCGATCGCCCTTCTTCAAGACGTACTGCTTGCGGTGGTCGATCGACGTGCCGTTGAGCTGCACGTCGCCGAGGCCGCCGTCCACGCCGCCGGCGAAGCCCGGCGCGGCGTATGTCGTGCGCTCGGCCATGAAGCTGGCGACGATCGGCCGCGTGGACTCGCTCTCCAGCAAAATGTCCTGGCCGAGCCCGCCGCGGAACGTGCCCGCGCCGCCGGAGCCCGGCCGCATGCGCTTGTAGTGGACGAACAGCGGGCTGTTGCGCTCGGCCACCTCGACGGGCGTCGAGGAGATGTTGCTCGGCCACGACATCACGTGCTCGCCGTCCTTGCGTGCCGTGGCGCCCATGCCGCCGTTGAAGAAGAACACGTTGGTGTACGGGCGGCCGTCGTCGCGCACGCCCGACTGGGTGATCGCCCACAACGGCGAGCCGACGCCCGCCATCACGCGCTCGGGAATCACCCGGTGGAGCGCGCCGAACACGAGCACCGGCACGTAGTGACCGGTCGTCGCGCGGCTCACGACGGCCGCGGGGAATCGCGGATTGAGCAGGGAGCCCTCGGGTGCGACGACCTTCACCGGCCGGTACATGCCTTCGTTGTTCTGAAGCCCGGGCAGGAGCGCGCACCGGATCGCGTACGCGGTCATCGCGTAGGTGTAGGCGTAGACGCAGTTGATCGCGCGCGGCTGCTGCGGTGACGTACCCGTGTAGTCGGCGACGATCTCGTCGCCCTTCACGGTCAGCGCGATCTTGAAGTCGAACGGCACGTCGACCCCGTCGGTGCGGAAGCCGTAGCGATACGTGCCGTCCGGTACGGCGGTGATCGCGGCGCGCATCGCACGCTCCGTGCGGCCGAAGAGCTCGTCGGCGAGCGCTTCGAAGCCGTCGAGCCCGTAGTCGTCGAGCAGCGCGCGCACGCGGCGCTCCATCAGCTCGTTGGCGCCCGCCTGCGCCCAGATGTCGCCCATCGTCATGTCGGGCGTCCGCACGTTGGCGCGGATGAGCTGCACGAGCGTGTCGTCCGCGCGCCCGGCATGGGCGAGCTTCGCGAGCGGGATGTGCAGACCTTCCTCGAACACCTCGCGCGCCTCGATGGCGCGGACGCGCCCGCCGATGTCCGGCATGTGCGCGGTGGTCGCCGAGAACGCGACGAGCCGATCGCGATGGAAGAGCGGCCTCAGCACCGACACGTCGCTCATGTGGCCGGTGCCCATCCACGCGTCGTTGGTGATCAGGACGTCGCCGGGATGGATGCGCTCGGGCCCGAGCTCGCGAAGGAAGTGGCGCACGGTCGCGGGCAGCGTGCCGATGAACGACGGAATGCTGCCGCTGTTCTGCGCCAGCGCGTATCCCCGCGCGTCCGTGAGGATGCACGCGAAGTCGTTCGCCTCGTTGGACAGCGTCGAGAACGACGTGCGGACGATCGCCTTGGCCGCCTCGTCGACGATCGAGATGATCCGCGTCCAGAGGACTTCGAGCGTGACGGCGTCGAACGCGGTCACGGTCGCCGCGCTTCCTCGGTGGCGCCGTGGTAGTTGCGCTGCATGAACCAGACGAGAGAGTCGCCGTGCGGCGCCGGCACCCACTCCCACCCGGCGGGGCGGATCTCGAGCCCCGGCACGTCGTTGTCGGGCAGGAGCGTCATGAAGCCGGCGTCGGTGTGCGGGGAGAGACCGAACTGATCATCCTCGGCCGGCACGCGCGGGTAGTGCGACAGGCGCAGCGAGATCTGCGCCTGCCGGAACGGCTCGGCGAAGAAGTCGTCCGGCAGCCGGAGCGCGCGCGCATAGAGCGGCAGCAGGCGCGTGCAGAACGCTTCCATCGTGGCGAAGTACTCGCGCAGCCTGTCGCGAAAGCCCGGGAGATTGGCCGGCCACTGGTTGAGCCCGCGCAGCGGCACGTCGTTGATCACGTCGGGATCGTGCTTGCTCATCGTCAGGGCGAGCTTGTCGTCGAGCGGCAGCGCGTGGAAGCGGCGCGCCTCGGCGAAGATCTCGTGCACCAGGGGCCACGACACGCCGTGGTTGACGATGCAGAAGAAGCCCACGTGCTCGAGCGCGTCGCGGAGCCTCTCCGCGGTCGTCGCGAGCGAGCCTGCGACCCCGGCGAGGAATGGGCCGAGGTCGAGCACGGGAATGGCCGTGCGTACGGCCTGAACGCTCATGACGGCTCCTTCACGATGGCGTACGACCAGATGTCGCGCGGGACGCCGAAGCCGCTCGGGACGTACCACTTGCGCAGGCAGCCCTCGCGCACGAGGCCCGCCTTTTCGAGCACGCGCACCGACGCGGTGTGCTCGCAGTCGACGTACGCCCACACGCGCTGGATCGCGGGCGCCGAGAGCGCGAGCGCGACGACGGCCCGCGAGGCCTCCGTCGCGTAGCCCCGCCCCCAGACCCTGCGCGCGAGGACGTAGCCGAACTCGACGCGATGCCCGTCGACGCGCGCCTCGATCCCGCCCACCAGCGCGCCGGTCTCGCGCTCGACGATGCCCCAGGGGAACGCGGTGCGTGCGCGCCACACGGTGGTGCAGTACTCGAGGTAGCCGTGTGTCTCCTCGACGCTCCGATGCGGCGCCCACGTCATGAAGCGCGTGACCTCGGGATCCTGGGCCCAGGTCTCGAACATCGGCTTCGCGTCGTCCGGCGTGTTGCGCCTGAGCAGCAAGCGCGCCGTCTGCAGCGAGACCGGGGCGGCGAACACGTTCGCGCTCATGGCTCGAGCGTCACCACGATGTTCCCGCTCGGCGCGACATGCGCCCGGCCGCTGGGTCCGACGACCAGCGTCGAGCCTTCCTCTTCCACGACCGCGGGCCCCGTGAATTCGAACCCCGCCCCGAGCCGCGCGCGGTCGTAGACGGTGGTCTCGGTCCAGCCGCCGGCTTCGGGGAAGTACGCGGGCCGCACGCCTTTGACCGCGCCACCGCCGGCGCTGACACGCCGCGCTCTGTCTTTGAACATCGGGGCCCCACAACTCAGGACCCCCAAACCCCCATCGGCGGCAGCCACGGGCGCGCGCACCGCGACCCGGATGTTGATGAACTCGACCGGCACGTTGGGCGGCGTCAGCGCGAACTTCTCGCGATACGCGCGCTCGAACGCCTCCTGCAGCGCGCGGCGCGTCGCCTCGTCGTCGGCGTACGGCCCGTCGGGCAGCGTGACGACGAGATCGAAGCCCTGTCCGAGGAACCGGCCGTCGGCGAGCCGTCGTACGCTCGCGGTCTTGAGCGTGAGCCCCGTGTCCGCCATCACCGCGAGCGCTGCGTCCTCGAGCGTGCGGAACGCCGTCTCGAGCGCGCCGACACGATCGCGGTCGAGCCGGATGCCGACGGTCGCCCCGCGATCCACGCGCGCCGGCGCCACGAGCAGGCCGAGCGCGGAGGCGACGCCCGCCGCCGGCGGACAGACGACGCGCGTGAGGCCGAGCTTGCGCGCGACCGCGTAGGCGTGGACAGGTCCGGCGCCGCCGGTGCAGAGCAGCGCGTAGTCGCGCGGATCGCGTCCGCGCTCCGCCACGTGCACGCGCGCGGCGCCCGCCATGTTCTCGTTGACGATGTCGTGGATGCCCCACGCGACGGCTTCCGGGGACAATCGCACGCGCGCGGCGACACGATCGATCGCGCGCCGCGCGGCGCCGATGTCGACCTTCACCTCGCCGCCCGCGAAGTACGCGGGGTTCAGGTAGCCGAGGAGGAAGTCGGCGTCGGTGACCGTCGCCTCGCCACCGCCGAGGCCGTACGAGGCGGGGCCCGGATGCGAGCCGGCGCTGCGCGGCCCGACTTTCAAGAGGCCGATCTCGTCGACGGCCGCGATCGAGCCGCCGCCCGCGCCGATCTCGATCAGCTCGATCGTCGAGATGCGGATCGGCAACCCGCTGCCTTCGATGAAGCGCCGCTGGCGCGCGGCCTCGAAGCTGTAGGCCGTCAGCGGCTCGCCGCCCTCGACGAGGCTCAGCTTGGCCGTCGTGCCGCCCATGTCGAAGGCGAGCAGCTTGCCGCCGCTGTCCTCGTGACCGAAGAACGCCGCGGCGATCGCGCCGGCGGCGGGTCCCGACTCGAGCATCTGTACCGGCGTGCGCTCCGCTTCGGCCACGTGCGTGAGCCCGCCGCTCGACAGCATCAGCAGCAGAGGAGCGGGAATGCCGAGCTCGCCGAGCCGGCGCGCCATCAGCTCGAGGTACCGGCGCGCCAGCGGCTTGATGTACGCGTTCGCCACGGCCGTCGACGCGCGCTCGAACTCGCGGATCTCGGACGCGACCTCGTGGGACGTCGTCACCGCGACCCGCGGGAGCTTCCGCGCGATCAGCCGTGCTGCCTGCGCCTCGTGCCGGGCGTTGGCGTACGCGTGGAGGAACACCACGGCGATCGACGTGACGCCCGCGGCGGCGAGCTGCTTCGCGCGCGCCTCGACCTGCCGCGCGTCGAGCTTCGTCATCACACGTCCGTCCGCGCGCACGCGCTCGCGCACCTCGAGCCGCAGGTGACGCGGCACGAGCGGCTCCGGCCGCTCGATGTCGATGTCGTACAGCTCGAACTTCCGCTCGCGCCCGATCTCCAGCGTGTCCGCGAAGCCGGCGGTGGTGATCAGTCCTGTCGGCGCGCCCTGCCGCTCGATGAGCGCGTTGGTGAACAGGGTGGTCGCATGGACCACGCGCGTGATGCGCGCGGGATCGACGGCGCCTTCGGCGAGCAGCGCGGCGACGCCGGCCGCCACCGCGCGCGCCGGATCGTCGTGCGTGGTGAGGACCTTGCGGCTGAGCTGTGAGCATCCGTCGTGGTCGTAGACCACGAGGTCGGTGAACGTGCCGCCGATGTCGATGCCGAGCGAATAGCTGGCCACTCGCGGAAGCTACGGCCCGCGCCGGGAAAGGTCAAGGCGTAGACTGCCGCCATGCCGCGCGCGCTGATCCTCGCCGCCGACGTCGTGTTCACGTGTCAGAGCTGCGGCGACTGCTGCCGCGGCGAGTGGCTCATCGGCGTGGACGACGCCGCGCCCGCCAGGCTCAAAGACGTCGACTGGGCGCGACACGATCCGGCGCTCGGCGCCGGCGAAAAGTTCACACGCCTGCCGCTGCCGCTCGCGAGCGGCGAGCGGATGACGTTCGCGCGCGCGCCGTCCGGCGCCTGCGCCTTCCTCTCCGGGCAGAACCGGTGCGGCATCCACACGCACCTCGGCCATGCCGCGAAGCCGCAGGTGTGCCGCGAGTTTCCGTACCACTTCGTCGAGACGCCCGACGGCATCGCGGCCGGGCTCTCGTTCGCGTGCAGCGCCGTGCTTCATCACCGGGGCGCGGGGCTGGCGGAGCAGGCGAGCGCGGTCGCGGACGTGGCCGTGGGCAGCGCGCGGATCGAGAAGCTGCCCGATCCGATCGTGCTCTACTCGGGCGTCGACATCGACTGGCCGCGATACCGCGCCCTCGAAGACGGGCTCTGCACCATCCTCGGCGAGCGCACGGTGCCGTTTCCGAACGCGCTCCTGGCGGGCAGCCTGCTCGTCGCGCTCGCGGTGAGCCTCGCGCGCCTCGAGCAGCGGCCGTCGCGCGGCGCGGGCGGGCAGACGCTCCTGGGCGGACTCGCGGAGCTCGCGCGCGATCGGCATCGCCCGCTCATCGAGCCGGCGCTGACCGTCAGGCCACGCGCACGCGGCTCGCTCGCCTACCTCGCGCCGCTCGTCACGTGGCTCGCGCGAAGACCTCGCGTCTGGGGCTCGTGCTCGCGCTCTACCGCCATTACGTCGCGCTCCGCCGGCCCTCCGGTCGTCTGCCGGACCTGCTGGGCGGCGACGGCTCGTTCGACATCGCCGCGGTCGCGCGCGTGAGGTTCGCGGACGACGACCCGCAGGGGGCGGACTTCCTCCGCGAGTACTGGCGCCACGTGATCGTCCGCAAGACGCTGACGCCGATGCACGGCGTGTTCAGGGGGTACCACACGATGCTCACGCTCTATTCGCTGATGAAGTGGATCGCGAAGCAGCGCGCGTTCGGGGACGGGCGCGCGGCGACGACGCTCGACGACGTGCGCGCGGCCGTCCGCCTGATCGAGCAGCGCTTCGTGCTGCCCGCGCAGTTCGCCCGGCTCTTCGAGCTGAGCCCGGTGCTCACGCTCCTGGCCGATCGGCTCTACCGCGAGCGCGGGTTCGTGCCGCGCGTGGTGCTGTCATGACCCCGCGCGCGCGTGTGATGGCGGCGCTGCGCGGCGAGCCCGTCGACCGCGTGCCGCTGAGCTTCTGGCTCCACAACTTCGCCACGGAGAACTCGGCCGCCGGCCTCGCGGACGAAACGCTCCGGCTCGCCGGCACCTTCGGCTGGGACTTCCTCAAGCCGCAGTCGCGCGCGCAGTGCTTCGCCGAGATGTGGGGGCTCACGTACACGCCGTCGGGCGAGCGCGCGACACCGTACACCGTCACGCGCGAGCCGCTCGCGACGGCGGACGACGTGGCCCGGCTGAAGCCCGCCGATCCGCGGGGCGGGGCGCTCGGCGAGCAGCTCGAGGCGTTGAAGAAGATCCGCGCGGGCGTCGGCCCGGAGATTCCGGTCATCTGGACGATCTTTTCGCCGCTGATGGTGCTGCCGTTCCTCGTGCGCGGCGGCAAGCCGCAGGCGTTCGCGCTGTTGCGCTCCGATCCTTCCGCGGTCGAGCGCGGGCTCGGCGCCATCGCCGAGACGCTGACGGCGTACGCGCGCGCGTGTGTCGCCGCGGGCGCCGATGGGCTCTTCTACGCCACCAACGTGGCGACACGCGCGTTGGCAACCGTCGAGGAGTGCCGCCGGTTCCAGCGGCCGTTCGACCGCGCGATTCTCTCGGCGGTCGACGGCGCGCCGTTCAATCTCCTGCACGTGTGCGGCGAGGACGTCTGGTTCGACGAGTTCGTCGACTATCCCGTCACCGCGTTCAGCTGGGCGACCGTGCCCGGCAACCCATCCTTGAAGGAAGGACACCGGCGCACCGGCCGCGCGGTCGTCGGCGGATTGCCGGCGAAACCGTCAATCGCGTCACTGACACCTGACACGCTGGTGACACGAACGAAGGCCGCGATCGACGAGATGGCGGGCCGATCGCTCTTGCTTGGTCCCGATTGCTCGATCAATCCGGACACACCTGACACGTTGTTGCACGCCGTGGGAAAAGTGGTGCGCGGGAACCCGGGCTCGACCCGGCTGGTATCGTAAATAGCAGTAGCACGCTGCAGCAGCAGCCACCCATGGAGGGAACGGTATGAGTCGGACACTTGCACTCCTCGCAGCGGGCGCTTTCCTCTTCGTGACGAGCGCGCCGGTCTTCGCGCAGTCCACGACGACGCCCGCCACGCCGGCCACCCCGGCGACGCCCGCGAGCCCGGCTGACAAGGCCGAGAAGAAGATGGAGAAGGACGCGGCCAAGGCGACCGAGAAGAAGTAGCCCCCGCAACACCGGTCTCGCGGGCGCCGGGGAGTCGTCCGGCGCCCGCAGAAGACCTTCCTCAGCGCGCGATCAGTACCCCTCGCCGATCAGCGGAAACGCGCTCATGACGTGGGCCGGCACCACCGGCGGCGCGCCCCTGTGCAGGTACGAGCGATCGAGAGCCGAGAGCCGATCGACGCCGAGCAGGCTGAGCGCGATCTTGATCTCTTCCTCGATCAGCTCCAGCACGCGGATGAGCCCCGGCACGCTCGCGGCGGCGAGTCCGAAGCACGGGAGCCGGCCGAGCCCGACGAGATCGGCGCCCATCGCGATCGCCTTGACGACGTCGGCGCCGCGGTAAAACGCGCCGTCGACGACGACGCGCGCCCGACCATTCACCGCCTCGAGCACTTCAGGCAGCACGTCCATCGATCCACGGCCGTGGTCGAGCTGCCGCCCGCCGTGGTTCGAGACGTAGACGAAGTCGACACCGTGCTCGACGCAGAGCGCCGCGTCCTCGGCGGTCGCGATGCCCTTGAGGCCGAGCGGGATCGAGAACGTGTCCTTGAAGTGCTTGACCAGGTCCCACGTCATCCCGGCCTGGAAGGCGAACCCCGTCGCGCGCTGGCGCCACGGTTTCACGAACCTGGTCGCGATGTCGCGCTCGCGCCGGCTGTAGTGCGCCGTGTCCACCGTGATCGTGAACGCCGCGTAGCCGTGGTCGATCGCGCGCCTGACGATGTCGTCGACCCACGCGGTGTCACCGCGGACGTACAGCTGGAAGATCCGGACGTTGTCGGCGGCCTTCGCCGTCTCCTCGAGCCCGGGCATGCAGACCGAGCTGAGCATCTGGGCGACGCCGAACTCGCCGGTGCCGCGTGCGACGGCCGCGCCGCCGGCGGGATCGAAGGTCTCGAGGCCCCCGACGGGCGCGGTCATGACCGGGATCCGGAGCTTCTTGCCGAGGAAGGTCGTCGCGAGATCGACCTGCGCGACGTTGCGCAGCACCCGCGGCCGGAACGCGATCGAGTCCAGCGCCTGCCGGTTGCGCCGGACCGTGGTCTCCGTCTCGGCGCCGCCCACCAGGTAATCCCACGGGCCCTGCGGCAGGGAGGCTTTCGCGGCCTTCACGATCTCGTGCAGGTTCTGGAACTTGTCTTCGAGGCCGGATGTGCTCATGGCGGCGTATTCTACGCGCATGAAAGAGAGCCTGCCCGAGGCGCTTCCCGACGACCCGCTGCCGCTCGTGCGGCGCTGGATCGACGAGGCGACGAAGGAGATCCGCAACGCGACGGCGATGACGCTGGCCACGGTGGACGGCGCCGGCCGGCCCCGCGCGCGCATGACGATTTGCCGCGGCTTCGACGCGACGGCGGGCTGGCTCGTGTTCTACACGGATCGCGAGAGCGACAAGGGCCGCGAGCTCGCCAGGACCGCGTGGGCGTCGTGCGTCTTCCACTGGGACGCGTTCGAGCGACAGGTGCGCGTCGAAGGCCCGGTCACGCTCGCGCCCGACGCGGATTCCGATGCGTACTGGAACGGCCGCCCGCCCGACGCGCGCGTCGCGGCGTCGGCGAGCGCGCAGAGCCAGCCGCTCGGCTCGCGCGCCGAGCTCCTCGCGCGGATCGCCGATCTGACGACGCGCGCGACCGGCCCGGTGCCGCGCCCGCCGCGCTGGGGCGGGTACCGCGTGTGGGCCGAGCGCGTCGAGCTCTGGGTCGGCCAGCCGGCGCGCGTGCACGATCGCGCGCGCTGGACACGCTCGCTGACTCCGCTCGAAGGAGGATTCAAAGGCGGCGCCTGGGCGGCCACGCGCCTGCAACCCTAGCGGAGTTTTGGGAGGACCTTCTCGCCCAGCAGGCGGATCGTGCGGAGCACGGTCGCCTGCGGCATCCCGGGCCACTGCACGCGGAAGCTCAGCTCGGTGATGCGGAGCCGCTCGCGGTAGCGCGCGATCTCGTCGACGGCGCGCGCCGGGTCGCCGACGATGAAGCGATCGCGCGCGAGCTCCTCGAAGGGCAGGTCGAACGTCTCGCCCTTCGGCAGCGCGTCGTCCTGGTTCCACTGCTGGTACGCCTTGTACTTCGCCTCGAGGAACGGGCGCGCCTCGGCGAGCGCCGTCGCCGCGTCCTCGGCGACCACGCACTCCTTGATCAGCGGGATGTCGGTGGCGCGCGGGCGGCCGAGCGCCCGGCGTGTCTCGTGGAAGAGCGCCAGCTGACGCTCGATGCTCGCGAGCGTCGAGTGCGGGTTCATCAGCCATGCGTCGCCGAGCTTCGCGGCACGCTTCACGCCGGCGTCGGTGTTCGCGGCGAGCCAGATGCGCGGGCGCGGCCGCTGCACCGGGCGGAGCGAGGTCCGCACGTCGCGCAGCGTGTAGTGCCGGCCTTCGTACGTGACCGGCTCGCCCATCCACAGCCGCTCGATGATCTCGACGCCTTCGGTGAGCCGCCCGACGCGGCTCTTCGGGTCGACGCCCAGCGCCGTGTTCTCCTCGTCGCGATAGCCGAGGCCGACGCCGAGGATCGTGCGCCCGCCGGTGATCACGTCGAGCGTGGCCATCTGCTCCGCGACGTCGAGCGGCTGGAAGAGCGGCAGCAGGATGATGCCGGTGCCGAGCGTCATGCCTTCGGCTTCGGCGGCGACGCGGCCGAGCGTGGGGATCGGCTGGAAGTACGTGAACGGCTGTGCGAGGAAGTGCTGGCTCGCCCAGATGGTGCTGAAGCCGACGGCGCGCGCGAGCCGGACCTGCTCGAGATGCTCGCGGAAGCGCGCGGCCTGGTCGTCGTCCGGACGGTGCTGGGCGGCGAGGCCGAGGCCGAACTTCATGCGCGGACGATCTGCGGGAGGATCTCGCTGATGGAGCCGCGCAGCACCGCGTCGGCCATGCTGTCCATGGCCGTCGGCTCCGCGTTGACGATCACCACGCGCGCGCCGTGCTCCTTCGCCACCGGCACGATCCCGGCGACCGGGTAGACCGACAGCGTCGAGCCGACGGCGAGCATGAGATCGCAGCGGCGTGCGGCGAGCTGCGAGCGCTCGATGTCCCTCTGCACGAGGCCCTGGCCGAACGAGATCGTCGCCGTCTTCAGGATGCCGCCGCAGCTCCGGCACGGCGGATCGTCCTCGCCGGCCTCGACGCGCGCCAGCGCTCGCTCGATCGGCGCGCGCTCGCCGCAGCTCAGACACACGACCTCGCGCATGGTGCCGTGGATCTCGACGAGCCGGCCCGGCGACGTCCCGGCCTTGAGATGGAGGCCGTCGACGTTCTGCGTGACGAGCATCAGGAGCTTCTCGCGCTGCTCGAGCCGGAGGCACGAGAGGTGGCCGGGATTCGGCTCCCGCTGCCACATCCGGTTCTCCATGCGGTAGCGCCACGCCTTCTTCCGCACCTCGCGGTCGGCGACGTAGTAGCTGATGTTCGACATCTTCTCGGCTTCGGGGTTCTTCGTCCACACGCCCTGCGGCCCGCGGAAATCCGGAATGCCGGAGTCGGTGGAGATGCCGGCGCCGGTGAGCACCACAATGCGCTGGGCGTCGTCGATCCACTTCGTGACGGTGTCGATCATGGCCTTGAATCCTACCCCGGCACGCGGCGCACGCGCCCGGCCACCGCGCGGACCTTGCGGGGCGCGGCGATCCAGATGCACGCGATCGACACGAGGCAGAAGCCGATCGAGAGCCACCACGCGGGCGCGTAGGTGCCGGTGAGGTCGTAGATCGCGCCCGTCACCCACGGCGCGACGCCGCCGCCCGCGACGGCGGACGAGTTCAGCGCGCCGAAGATCGTCGCGTAGCGCTTCCCCTGGAAGAGCTCCGCGGGAACGGCCGCGAACACCGACGCGAGTCCGTAGCCGAGCAACCCCTGCGCGATCACCATCGCGTAGAGCGCCGCCTGCGAGGGATGGTCGCGCATGGCGAGGAGGAACACGTAACAGAGCGCGAAGCCGCCGGCCCCCAGCGTCCAGCCCATCTCGCGCCCCATCCGATCGGAGAAGTGGCCGAGCGCGATCTGCCCCGCGATCCCCATGAAGGGGACGAGCCCGAGCGCGAGCGCGGCGGTCGTCGAGTCGAAGCCGACGTCGATCAGGTAGCGCGTCTGGTGGACCTGCACCGCGTACCACGCCCAGAGGCCCGAGAAGAACGCGACGGCGAGCCACCAGAAGCGCGCGGTCTTCATCGCGCGCGCCGGCGTCCACTCCACCGCCGCCCACACCGGGTCGACGACGTTCGCCGGGTGCGCCCGCGCCGCGTCCGCGGCGTGCGCGGCCGTGTCGCCGTCGGGCACGAGGCCGAGATCCTGCGGCCGCCGGTACTGCAGCATGATCAGCGGGATCAGCCCGAACACGAGGATCGCCACCGCGACGCACGCGTACCGCCAGCCGCGAGCGACGATCACGCCCTGCAGCCACGGGAAGATCACGATCGAGCCGATGCCGACGCCGGAGAACGCGATGCCGGCGGCGAACGAGCGGCGGCGCACGAACCAGTTCGGCAGGAACAGCGCGTGGCCCGTGTACGCGAGCGCGACGCTCCCGCCCGACACCAGGAAGCCGAGCGTGAGATAGAGGTGCCACGGCTCCGTGATGAACGACGCGCCCGCCATGCCGCCGCCGACGAGCACCACGCCGAGGCTCAGCATCCAGCGCGGGCCCTTCTTGTCCATCAGCACGCCGAGGAACGGCGCGCCGACGGCGGAGATCATGAAGCCGATCGCGAACGCGCCGGCGGTGAGCCCGCGCTCCCAGCGGAATTCCTCGAGAATCGGCGGGAACAGCAGCGAGAACACCGTGCGTGCGTTGACGCCGACGGCCATGGTGACGAACGCCACCGCCACGACGACCCAGCCGTAGAAGAACGGAAGGCGCAAGTTACTGCGGAACGGTGAGGCGGATTGGGGCGGGGGTCGTCGTGTCGGTCGTCGTCTGGGTCACCGCGCCATAGTACCGCCTGCCGGATGCGTCGCGATCCAGTGACGCGCGATATCGATCCGTCGCGTCACCCACACCGCCTCGTGGCCCATGATGTAGTCGAGCACGCGCTCGAGCCCCGCCGCGCGTGACGGATGCCCGATGATGCGCAGGTGCAGCCCGAACGAGATCATCTTCGGCTGCGTCTTGCCCTCGCGGTAGAGCACGTCGAACCCGTCCTTCACGAACGTGAAGTAGTCGTTCGCGGTGACGAGCCCGCCGGCCGCGAACTTCGTGTCGTTCGCCACGAGGCTGTACGGCACCACGAGGTGCGGGCGATCGTTCACGCGCACCCAGTACGGGAGCTCGTCGTTGTACGCGTCGGAATCGTAGAGGAAGCCGCCTTCCTCGACGAGCAGGCGGCGCGTGTTCACGCTCGGCCCGTACCGGCAGTACCAGCCGAGCGGCCGCGCGCCGACGGTCGTCTGAAACGACGTGATCGCTTTCGCGATGTGCTCGCGCTCCTCCTCTTCCTTGAGCTGGTAGTGCTTGATCCACCGCCAGCCGTGCGAGCACACGTCGTGGCCGGCGTCGCGGATCGCCGCCGCGACCTTCGGATTCCGCTCGAGCGCGAGCGCGCAGCCGAACACCGTGAGCGGGAGGTTGCGCTCCTTGAAGAGGCGCAGCACGCGCCAGATGCCGACGCGGCTGCCGTACTCGAACATGCCTTCGGCGGCGAGATCGCGGCCCTGCACGTCGCGGCCGGGCGCCTCGGTGAGCGTGCCCTCGGAAAATCCGTCGCCGTCGGGGACGTTGTACTCGGAGCCTTCCTCGTAGTTGATGACGAAGTTCACCGCGAGGCGCGCATCACCGGGCCAGCGCGGATGCGGCGGGTCGCCGCCGTACCCGACCAGATCGCGCGGAAACGGCCCGGGCGTGGACGATGGGCTCACGGCGGCATAGTATCGCGTTCAAAGGAGTGACCGATGGCCGACTGGAAAGCGCCCACGCAGGATCGCGTCGAAGGCTACTTCAAGGAGCTGAACAACTGGGGCCGCTGGGGCAACGACGACCAGAAGGGCACCGTGAACCTCATCACGGCCGCGAAGCGGCAGGCGGCGCTGGGGCTCGTGAAGACCGGCCAGACCGTCTCGCTCGCGCGCGACGTCGTCCCGATGCCGGTGTTCATGTACTCGGCGACGTTTCCGTCCGAGCGCGAGCGCGCGGACGTCGTGCTCGATCGCTTCGACATGGTCTATCACGGCTTCTGGATCACGCACGTCGACGCGCTCTGCCACGTGGCGTGGGATCGCGAGCTCTACAACGGCCGCTCGTTCAAGGACAGCCTGAGCGTCGCGGGCGCCGCGTGGTGCCCGATCGACCCGCTGTTCGACGGCATCACCTCGCGCGGCGTGCTGCTCGACGTCGCGGCGGGGCGCAAGGAAGGCTACGTCACGGTCGGCACCCCGGTGACGCCGAAGGAGCTGGACGAGGTCGCGCGGCGCCAGGGCGTGACCGTGCAGCCGGGCGACGTCGTCGTCGTGCGCAGCGGCGACGAGCGCTTCCGCAAGGAGCATCCCGAGTGGGTGCCGCGCGAGTCTCCGCACCCGGGGCTCCACCTCTCGTGCCTCGAGTGGTTCCGCGAGAAGGACATCGCCGCGATCTCGTGGGACATGATGGACGAGCGCCCGATCGGCTACGCGGGCTTCGGCATGGGCGTCCACCTCGCCATCCCGTTCCTCGGGCTCGCGCTCGTCGACAACACGAACCCCGAGCGGCTCGCCGCCGCGTGCAAGGAGAACAACCGCTACGAGTTCCTCTTCACGGCGACACCGCTTCGTCTGAAAGGCGCGACGGGCGCTCCCGCGCACCCGATCGCGATCTTCTGATGAGCTTCGCGCGGCCGCAGTACCTCGTGGAGACCGAGTGGCTGTCGCAGCACCTCGACGATCCGGGCGTGCGCGTCCTCGAGTGCACGGTCTATCTCCATCCGAAGCCGGAAGGCGGGTTCCGCGCGGAGTCCGGCGTCGCGAAGTGGAAGGAGAGCCACATCCCGGGCGCGGGCTTCGCGGATTTGACCGGAGAGCTGTCCGCGAAGGACGGGCCGGCGCACCTCCTCTACATGATGCCGCCGGCCGCCCAGCTCGCCGCGGAGATGGGGCGGCTCGGCGCCGGCGACGGCGTGCGCGTGATCCTCTACGACCGCGCCGTCAACATGTGGGCCGCGCGCGTGTGGTGGATGCTCCGCGCGTCCGGCTTCGAGAACGCCGCGGTGCTGAACGGCGGCTGGAAGAAGTGGACGGTGGAGAAGCGCCCGGTCGCGAGCGACGCCGGCGCGCGGCCGGCGCGGCGCTTCGTCGCGAAGCCGCGGACGGATCTCTTCGTCGACAAGCAGGCGGTCCTCGCCGGCGTCGGCGACCGCGCGACGTGTCTGATCAACGCGCTCACGGAAGAGCAGCATCGCGGGACGGGCGGGGTGGCGTACGGGCGTCCGGGCCGGATCGCGGGAAGCACGAACGTCGTCGCTCGCGATCTCGTCGATCCGACCACGCACGCGTATCTGCCGGCGGACGTGCTGCGCGAGAAGTTCAAGGCGGCGGGCGCGCTCGACGCGGGCCGCGTGATCACCTACTGCGGCGGCGGGATCGCGGCGTCGAGCGGCGCGTTCGTGCTCATGCTGCTCGGCAAGGACGACGTGGCCGTCTACGACGCGTCACTGTCGGAGTGGGCGAGGGACCCGTCGCTGCCGATGGAGCGTGACTAGCCCGGATTATGCGTGAAGGATGAAAGAAGAGAGCCATCGAGCCTCTGAAGTGTGCGAAAAGAGCGTTGACAAGACGACTCATCGCACAAAACCAAGGCGACTCGATGGCCACAGCC
>Ga0194121_10000418_pt1 | contig 75219 bp, 59 predicted proteins | sample TA2MahCa50mmetaG_FD_148609 | JGI IMG/M metagenome (GOLD analysis project Ga0194121, IMG submission 148609) | Freshwater microbial communities from Lake Tanganyika, Tanzania - TA2015020 Mahale Deep Cast 50m | ecosystem: Environmental > Aquatic > Freshwater > Lake | place: Tanzania: Lake... | reverse complement strand
AGAGGTGTCGAGGGCCCGGCGACCTGGCCATCCGATTTCGGACCACGGAATTGAGGCCAGCTATCCAGAAACAGCAGCAGACAGCACGTGATTGCTTGGATCATTGCGGGGTCCTTGGGGGGCGGGGGAAGAGGGGAACGGGGAACAGGGAACAGGGAACGGGGAACAGGGAACGGGGAACAGGGAACGGGGAACGGGGGGCGGGGGGCTTATGGAGCACGGGCTATTTCAAACGCGATCATACGTGGGGTGGAGGCGCGGTTCAATCTCCTGTGTGCGAATCGTTCGAGCTGGTTGCGGGTCGCCGCGGTTTTTTCCTTGAAAAGCGGGTTCGGTTCTTACGGGAACAGTTCCTGCGGGATCGGACTTTGGCTCAGGCCGTTGGCGGGTTGAGCGCCCAGATCTGTGCCAGTTCGAGGAGCACGGCGACCGCCTGTTCCATTTCTTCCAGGCAGGCCCATTCCAATGGCGAGTGCGGGTTATGTTGACCTGTCGACAGATTGGGAGTCGGCAGTCCCATGGCGGTCAGTTGCGACCCATCGGTTCCACCGCGAATGATCGTGCGTTTGCAGGGAACGTTAAGTCGTCGATGGGCCTGCTCGGCGAATGCGACGGCGCGCGGTTCGCGGGCCAGTCCGTCGGCGAGATTCCGATACTGGGGGGTGATTCGCACCTGGAGCGACGCACCCGGGAATTCACGTTCGACCTGGCCGGCGATCTGGCGGAGCAACTCCGCCCAATCGGTGAGTCGTGCCGTATCGAAGTCACGGATGAGCAGATCGACAGCGGCCTGGGCGACGCCGCCACGGATTTCGAACGGGTGCAGGAACCCCAGCCGCTCCGCCGTCGATTCCGGCGCGGCCGTGGCGCGAGGCAATCGCGTAATGAATTCGGAAATCGCCCGCACGGCGTTGACCATTCGCCCTTTGGCGATCGAGGGATGGATGTTGACTCCCTCGGCAGTGACGGTCGCCTGATCCGCGGAAAAAGTTTCGACGTCGATCTCGCCCGCGCCGCCGCCATCGAGCGTGTAAGCGGCTTGCGCGCCGAGTTTCCGCAGATCGACATGCCGCACACCGTGGCCGATTTCCTCGTCGCAGGTCAACAGGATCCGCAGCCGTCCGTGGGGGATCTCCGGGTGGCTTTGGAGCCAGGCGGCCATTTCCATGATGACGGCGATACCGGCCTTGTCGTCGGCTCCAAGCAAGGTCGTGCCGTCGGTCGTGATAATCGTCTTGCCGTGCAGCGCGAGCAGCGTGGAATTCTCCGACTCGCGGATGACTTTCCGCTCGTCACCCCGAAGCACCAGGTCGCCGCCGGAATAGTTGCGGATCAGTTGCGGTTTCACGCCGCTGCCCGACGTTTCGGGCGACGTATCAAAATGGGCATTGAGCGCGATCACCGGCGCATTACCGGCGACCGTCGCCGGTACGGTGGCCCAGACAAGTCCCCAGCGGTCCTGCTCGATGTCCTCCAGGGCCAGCTGCCGCATTTCGTCCACCACGACGCGACCCAACTCCCACTGGCCCGCGGAGCTTGGGTAGGTGCTGGACTGGCGGTCGGCTGTCGTGTCAATCGTCACGTAGCGAAGAAATCGCGCCAGCAATCGTTCGGAGTCACAACAGGACATGATCAGTCCTCGCATTTTCTTCGGGAATTGCCGGCGGCGGTGTCATGGTGACCTCCACGCGGCATCATGCCGGCGGTGACATTGGTCCGCGTTGGGCGAATTGATCCATCGCATCCATGGTACACAACCCCTTGTTGGATTCCATGGCAGGCCGTTACGCTTCATGCAGGCACGGCCACCGGAGACCACCCGTGTTGAATTCCACCAATCCAAAGGACTTTTGACATGGCAAGTGCCGGCGTGGCATACCTGGTGTTTGACATTGAGAGTGTTGCCGACGCGGCGCTGGTCGCCAAACTGAAGTATCCGGACGAGAAGATCGAACCGCGGTCGGCGGTACGGAAATTCCGGGATGAATTGCTGGAGAAATACGATTCCGATTTCATCCCCCATACATTTCAGGTCCCGATTTCCGTGGTGGTCGCCAAGGTGGGCGGCGATTTCCAGTTGCAGGACCTGGTGACGCTCGATGAGCCTTCCTATCGTCCGCACGTGATCACCGAAAAGTTCTGGCGAGGATGGGAGGCGTACAAGCAGCCGACATTAGTAAGTTTCAACGGTCGGATGTTCGATATCCCGCTGATGGAGCTGGCGGCGTACCGGTTCGGGATCGGTATTCCCCGCTGGTTCAACCTCAGCGCTAAGGCGTACGATCAACCGCGCAATCGCTACAACATCGATTCCCATCTCGACCTTTGCGACGTGCTTACCAATTTTGGCGCAGCCCGTTTCAGCGGCGGTTTGAATCTGGCGGCGAATTTGATCGGCAAGCCGGGGAAAATCGACGTGAAGGGACATATGGTGCAGGATCTTTACGAGGCAGGCAAGCTCGCTGAAATCAACGACTACTGTCGCTGCGATGTTCTGGACACCTATTTTGTATTCCTGCGGACCTGCGTGTTGTTAGGCAAGTTGACGCTGGAGAAGGAGCAATCGATCGTGTCCGCCACCAAGGAATGGCTGGCGGACAAGGAAAATTCGCTACCAGCTTACAGGCATTACCTTGCCCACTGGGGCGACTGGGTCAATCCGTGGGACGCTGGAAAATAGCCGACCGCTGCCTTACGGTCGTAGGATGGGACCTCCAGGCCCGTCTAGAACTGCGAATCGACGTCGAGAAAATGAGCGTGCATTCGCGGTCCGGCGCGAGAGACGGGTCAGGAGACCCGTCCTACGACTCGGTTTTCTGCCGCCCGAGCTTTTTCAGCCGCTGAACTTTCGTCCTTGCCAGGTATTGCGCCGAGCGAATTCCTGGTGCAGGGCCTGACGGACGGACGGTTTGTCGAGGCACCAGGAGGGTCCGAGAAAGTAATCCGGCGGAGCGTCCCCGCTGATGCGCTCGACGACGACCCAGGGCGGTATCAGTTCCAGGAATTCGATCAGCGTGGAGATGTAGGTAGCGCGGTCCATCAAATCGATCTCGCCGCGAGCCAATTGGTCCGCGAGGGGCGTACCTTTCACGACGTACAGGTTATGGATCTTCACGGCGTCGACGGGAAGTCGCGCGACCTCGCGGGCCGTGGCGAGCATCTCGGGCACCGTTTCCCCAGGCAGTCCCAGCATCAGATGGGCACAGACTTCGAATCCGCGCCCGCGACTTCGTTCCAGTGCATCGATCGATGCCGCGTGATCGTGCCCGCGATTCATCCAAACCAGCGATCGGTCGTGGATGGTCTGCAGTCCGTATTCGACGCAAACGTAGTACCGCGCCGCCAGTTCGGCGATCAGATCGAGCACTTCCTCGGGGACACAGTCGGGTCGGGTCCCGATCGCCAGTCCGCGGATCTGTGCATGGGCCAGTGCCTGCTGGTAAACCGCCGCCAGCCGTTCGACGGCCGCGTAGGTATTGGTGGCGGGTTGGAAGTAAGCGATAAAATCGTCGCAATCGTAGCGTCGCTTCAGCCGCCGAATCCCCTCGTCGATCTGACTGGCGATCGTCTGCCGCGGCAACCGTCGACTGGGGCTGAAACTGCGGTTGTCGCAGAAAGTGCAGCCGCCGACCGCCACGCTGCCGTCCACGTTGGGACAGGTAAATCCGGCATCGACACTGACCTTCTGAATTCTCCGTCCGAACCGCTTTTTCAGATAGTAGTTGTAGGAGAAGTATGGAAAACCGGCTTCTTTCCAGCCCCATGCGGAGGGATTGGTACGATCTGTCGACTCAATTGACGTCACTCGAATCCTCACGTAAATTTCTATTTGCCATCGGCCGGGTCGTTGGATTATCGTGGGAGTAACTCTAGACCATCCTTTTGGACGGCGTGCATACTGCAGAAGGCTTGAGCGATATGTTAGGGTGCTTGATACCACACGGCGGCGGCGATCCCATTCCTCTTCTGAAGAACAGCCTGATCGTCGGTCGATCCGAGAGCTGCGACGTGGTGCTGCGATTTCCCAATGTTTCTTCCAGGCATTGTCAGTTGAATTGCGACGGTGGCTACTGGTACGTGACCGACCTGGACAGCAGCAATGGTACCAAAGTGAACGGCAACCGCGTACTTCGCAAACGGATTGGTCCCGGCGACAAGCTGTCGGTGGCCAAACACGAATATGAACTGCAGTATTCGCCGGTCGACATTGGCGCGATTGGCCCACCGCCTCCGGAGGAGGACGAGGTCGCCCAGATCATGAACGCATCCCTGCTGCAGCGCGCCGGATTGCAGCGCAGCCGTCCCGAGCCACCCGCTCGGCGCCGCGACATTCGCGACAGCCGCGCGGGACAGATGAAACGGCCCAATGCCAACGATGACTGATCCATCCTCGCGCTGGTTCGCCCACATGGTTTATTTTTCGCTGCGGGATAATTCGCCCGCGGCGATCGAGCGGCTGGTGGCCAGCTGCAAAGAGCATCTGGCCGGGCACCCCGGAACGGTACTCTTCGCTGCCGGCACGCGCGACCCTGAAATGGCTCGCGACGTGAACGACAAGCAGTTCGACGTCGCCTTGCAACTGGTGTTTTCCAGTCGAGCGGCCCACGACGCGTACCAAGTCGATCCGCGGCACGCGAAGTTCATCAGTGAAAACAAAGCCAATTGGGCGACCGTGCGCGTCTTCGACGCCTTCGTCTCTGAGTAGCGGTACCGGGGACCGCAATCTACGGGATTTAGCCGAACCAGCCCTTTTTCTCGAACGCCTTCATGGCATCCGCTTCGTCGTTGTAAATGTCGAAGACCTTGTCGAGCTTCATGATCTTGAACACTTCCATGATGTTCGCGGTGATATTGGAGCATCGCAGGTCGACGTTGTCCGCCTTGCACTTCTTCTGCAGCATGATCAATTTGCCGATCATCGCCGACGACATGAAGCCGACACTCTGGAAGTTCAGCAGCATCTTGCCCTTCTCGGCCTTGGGCACCATTTGCGTAAGATCCTTGCCGACCTGCTGAATCCGGGCATCGTCAAGAATTTTCGATTCGTTGAAATAGACGATGAGCACTTCGCCGTTCGTTTGCGACCAGACGGAGGATGACGGGGCCATCTTGGATTCCATGCTCAACAGATTTCGGAAACGTGTTACGGCTGCCATTCAAGCGAACCGACTCGGCGGCTTTCAACGCCGCGCCGTCGCGACGCCTGGATCGCACAGCACAGCCATAGCGTAACACGGCCCCGACAGCCATGCAATCGACCCGGTTTTTCCCGGAGAATACGCTCGTATTCACCAACTCTTCACCGTGCGTCCATGGAATGCTGCGCGGATTGACACGCCAAGTTCTTCTTCAGCATGACCACGCATGCGGACCGCGACCCGGCGGAACGATTCAGTTCCGGCGCCTACGATGGAAAACGTGACGGTTTGGTCGATACCATCGGCTGGGTCGCCGACATGGTGAACTCGGGGGCTGGCGAACCAGGCAAACTGCTCTGCTCCACCAACCCCGCCAAGCTCAGTGAGAAAATCAATGATTACCTGGGCACGATCACCTATAACGCGTCGCGGTCCCGCGACTTGGTAATGGGCTCGACAAGTCCCGCGCCGAAAAGCGCCTCGGCGGCGACGGTCCGGCTGCGATGGTCCAGCGCGGTGTGGACGCACCGTAATAGCAGCCCGTAATAGCAGCCCGCAGGACTGATTCCAGGCTGCCTCCGACGATCCTCCTGGCGGAATCACACCGACACGACTAACTGTCCAGTTCATTGCGCGATCGTCGACGTGATCGATGATAACGGCGGATCGAGTGGGATTAGCACGGCTGGTGGGGAATTATGGTGGACGACAACTACGCTACGATCGTCGTGTGTGCCACGATCGGAAATCTCTATTGCCTGAATCGTAAATCCGAAGTAAGGTTGATTAAGGCGGTATAAGTCGCTTCCGCTGCGGGGTGGAACGCCAGCAGTTGAACCGGTGAGGTTGAACGGCCGTAATGAATTGACGGCAGTTGACTTGTGCCGGAGGTGGCTTGACCGTCCGGCAGACTTTCGAATTTCTCGCCAGAGACGAAGTTCTTTTTCAAGTTCGTTCGGCAAGTGCGTCCGCCAGTCGTCGCGCCGCAAGACTCTTTCCAGTTGCTTTGGATCGAGGCCCCCCACGGCAAAAACGTCCTGTAAAGGAGCGTTTCGTCCTGCGCGCTTGGGGTGCAGCCGACGGTTCGCGCACGGACTTGAACGTTCGGTGTACATGTTGAATCGCCACGCGGGCCGAGCCCAGGCGGCGATTCGTCATGCGCGGTTTGCTTCCCTTTACCCGGAGCCTGAGCCATGACTGGCGGCCACGAAATCATCAGCCTGATCGCACAGCGTCAGGATCTCGAACAATTCCGTCGCAAGCACTGGATCGGAACGTTCGCGGAGTACCTGGAGCTGGTTCGCAATAACCCCTTGGTGACACGCAACGCATTTGAACGCCTGTACGACATGATCGTCTCGTTTGGCGTCGACAACTACGAGATCGCACGAGGGGAAACGCGCGCCCATTATCGCTTTTTCGACGACCCGGAAGACGGCAATCGCGACGCCGTATTCGGACTCGATTCGCAACTTCAGGATCTTGTCAATGCGCTCAAGAGCGCCGCCCGGGGGTACGGCATCGAGAAGCGAGTGTTGCTGCTGCACGGGCCGGTCGGCAGCAGCAAGAGCACGATCGCTCGCTTGCTGAAAAAAGGGCTCGAACGCTTTTCGGCCCGCGACGAAGGCGCGCTGTATACGATGGGGTGGGCGCACCGCGAGACGCACGATGTGCAATGGTGCCCTATGCACGAGGAACCCCTGCACCTGGTCCCTGACCGATTCCGTGGCGACGTGCTGGCACGCTTGAACGAAGGTCGGTCGGAGTCGGACTATCGCGTGAGGATTGTCGGGGAACTCTGCCCGTTCTGCCGATTTATGTACACCGACCGACTCAAGGACTACGGTGGCGACTGGACACGCGTGATCCAGGACGTGCGCGTCAAGAGACTAGTGCTTTGCGAGCAGGACCGGATCGGAATCGGTACCTTTCAGCCCAAGGACGAGAAGAACCAGGACTCGACGGAACTCACCGGCGACATCAACTACCGCAAGATCGCCGAGTACGGCAGCGACAGTGATCCGCGAGCATTCAACTTCGATGGGGAATTCAATATTGCCAACCGAGGCATCATCGAATTCGTCGAGGTGCTCAAGCTCGATGTGGCTTTTCTTTACGACTTGCTGGGCGCCAGCCAGGAGCACAAGGTCAAGCCCAAAAAGTTCGCTCAGACCGATATCGACGAAGTTATCATCGGGCATACCAATGAGCCGGAATATCGCCGGTTGCAGAACAACGAGTTCATGGAGGCACTTCGTGATCGCACGGTCAAAATCGATGTCCCGTACGTCACACGGCTGTCCGACGAAATCAAAATCTACGAGAAGGACTACAATCAATCTCGGGTAAAGGGCAAACATATCGCGCCGCACACAATCGAGATGGCGGCGATGTGGGCGGTACTGACGCGTCTCGAGGAACCGAAAAATGCCGGCCTGACCCTGCTGCAGAAGCTGAAACTCTACAACGGCAAGACCCTGCCCGGCTTCACCGAAGAGAACATCAAGGAACTTCGCTCGCAGTCGATCAACGAGGGTCTCCACGGGATCTCGCCCCGGTACGTCCAGGACAAGATCTCGAATGCACTCGTCGCGCACCCCGAGGCTCACTCGATCAATCCGTTCATGGTCTTGAACGAATTGGAGGAAGGGCTCAAACATCATTCGCTGATCACCAACGAGGAACTGCGCACGCGGTGCCGGGAACTGTTGGCGGTGGTCAAGGAGGAGTACGAAAATATCGTCAAGAATGAGGTGCAACGCGCGATCGCGGCCGACGAGGACGCGCTCAAGCGGCTGTGCGGAAACTACATCGACAATTTGAAGGCGTTTACGCAGCGGGAGAAGGTCAAGAACAAGTTCACGGGCCAGTATCAGGAGCCCGACGAGCGGCTGATGCGGGCGATCGAGGAGAAGATCGATATTCCGGAAAGCCGCAAGGAGGATTTCCGTCGTGAGATCATGAATTACATCGGCGCCCTGGCGATCGACGGCAAGATGTTCGATTACAAGACCAACGAACGTTTGTACAAAGCCCTGCAACTGAAGTTGTTTGAGGACCAGAAGGACACGATCAAGCTCACCAGCCTGGTATCCAACGTCGTCGACCAGGACACCCAACAGAAAATCGACGTGGTGAAAGGACGACTGATCCGGGATTACGGCTACGACGAGGAAAGTGCCACCGACGTGCTGAATTTTGTGGCCAGCATCTTCGCCCGCGGCGATGTCAAAGGCAAGTGACGCCATGTTCATGAAGATCGATCGCGATCAGCACCGCTTCCGGGAAATTGTCCGCGGAAAAGTCCGCGAGAATCTGCGCAAGTACATTACCCATGGCGAGATGATCGGTCGCAAGGGCAAGGAACTGGTGAGTATCCCGTTGCCGCAGCTCGACGTGCCCCATTTCCGCTACGGGCAGAATGGGCGCGGGGGCGTGGGGCAGGGGGAGGGCGAGATCGGCCAGCCGGTCGGAAAGGGCGATCAGGAGGGCGAGGGGCTCGGATCGGCCGGCGGCGAACCGGGCGAACATGTGCGCGAAGTGGAGCTGACGCTGGCGGAACTCGCCCAGATTCTTGGCGACGAACTGGAGCTTCCCCGCATTCAGCCCCGCGGCAAGGCGAATATCGCTCAAGAAAAGGCCCGCTACAACAGCATCCGCCGCGTCGGACCGGAGACGCTGCGGCACTTCAAACGCACCTATATCGAGGCCCTGCGCCGCCAGGTCAGTGAAGGATCGTACGATCCGGCGCACCGCGGCCGCGTCATCCCGATCAAGGAAGATCGGCGCTACCGATCGTGGCAGAATATTCCCGTGCCCGATGCCAACGCCGTCATTATCTACATGATGGATGTGTCCGGCTCGATGACCGATGAACAGAAACAGATCGTGCGCACCGAAGCGTTCTGGATCGATACCTGGCTGAAGAGTCAGTACAAGGGTCTGGAACGCCGTTACATCATTCACGACGCCGTCGCCAAGGAGGTCGACGAATCGACTTTCTACACGACGCGCGAAAGCGGTGGCACGCGTATCAGTTCGGCTTACAAAGTCTGCGCCGATCAGATCGCCGCCTCGTTTAACCCCAGCGACTGGAATATCTACTGTTTCCAGTTCTCCGATGGCGACAATTGGGGTGAGGATAACAAGAGCGCGCTGCAGATACTGCGTGAATCGATCCTGCCCGCCTGCAATCTGTTCTGCTACGGCCAGGTCGAGAGTCCGTACGGAAGCGGCGAATACCTTCGCGCGCTGATCGCCGCCTTCGGGGACCGCGAAGAGAAACTCGTCACCTCCGAAATCGCCGACAAATCCGCGATCATCGACTCCATCAAAAAATTCCTGGGTAAGGGAAAGTGAGCACCCCGCTATGAAGGCCGCCCGACACTTTCGTCCTCTGCCCCCGGAACTGGCTGCCATTCAGGCCGACATGGAGAAGTGGGCCCTGCAATACGGACTCGACTTCTTCACCACGATCTTCGAGGTCGTCGACGCCGACCAGCTCAGCGCCATCGCCGCCTACGGCGGCTTCCCCACGCGCTATCCGCATTGGCGGTTCGGCATGGAATACGAACAGCTCAGCAAGGGCTACCATTACGGCCTGCAGAAGATCTACGAGCTGGTGATCAACAATGACCCGTGTTATGCCTACCTGCTGGCCAGCAACAGTGTCACCGACCACAAACTGGTGATGGCCCACGTCTACGGGCATTGCGATTTCTTCAAGAACAACGCCTGGTTCGCACATACCAATCGCAAAATGATCGACGGCATGGCCAATCATGGCAATCGAATTCGTCGCTATATGGATCGCTTCGGCGTCGAGGAAGTCGAGGCATTTATCGACGCCTGCCTGAGCATCGAAGACCTGATCGATATCAACTCGACATTCATTAAGCGATCGAACGACGACAGTCGGTTCGAATTCCAGTCGGCCACCGGTGAATCCGAACAGGACCGTGTCCAGGCGACGCGCTTCCAGTCCAAGTCGTACATGGATCGCTTTATCAATCCGCCCCAGGCACTGGCCGACGAACTGGCCGACCAGCGCCGGATCGTCGAATCGCGACAACAGCAGTTCCCGTCGGAACCGACACGCGATCTGATGCTGTTCCTGATGCACCACGCGCCACTCAAACCGTGGCAGCTGGATGTGCTTTCGATCCTTCGCGACGAGGCCTACTACTTTGCGCCTCAGGGTCAGACCAAGATCATGAACGAGGGCTGGGCTACCTACTGGCACAGTACCATCATGACGCGGCATGCCATCGAACCGCGGGATTTGATCTGTTACGCCGACCACTGCGCGGGCACCTTGGCGGGCTCCGCCACGCGGCTGAACCCGTACAAGCTTGGCGTGGAATTGTTCCGCGACATCGAGGATCGCTGGAATCGCGGGGCCTTCGGCGAGGAATACGAACAGTGTGATGACCGCGTCGCCCGTGAAAACTGGAATCGTGACACCGGGCTGGGACGAAAAAAAATCTTCGAAGTTCGACGGATCCACAATGATCTGACGTTCATCGACGAATTCCTCACGCTCGACTTCTGCCGCCGGCACCGTCTGTTCAAGTTCGGCTACAACAACAACTCGGGGTACTACGAAATCGAGAGTAAACAGTTCGAGGAAGTAAAGAAGCAACTGCTGTTCAACCTGACCAACCTGGGCCGGCCGATCATTTACGTGCGCGACGGCAATTATCGCAACCGGGGCGAGCTGTTCCTGGAACATCGCTTCGCCGGAGTGGAACTCAAGCTGACCTACGCCCAGGACACGCTCGCCAATCTGTTTCGCATCTGGAAGCGGCCGGTACATATCGAGACGACATTGGAAGGCAAAGTCGCCACCGTGTCGTTCGACGGCAAGGAGCACCAGTTGACGCGTCCTGAAGAAACGATCCGCTTGCCGGGGCCGGGTGACGTGCTGGTCACGAATTAGAGGAATAACCATGGACCTGAAAAGCAGTTTTCACCAGGAATTGACCGCGAGGCAGGGACCATCCGCCGGTTCGATCGACGCGATTGAAATCGCGGCCGATCGAGGCACCGTGCGCTGTGAACTGTTGGCAGTGGACTCCATCGGGTGCGCGTTCCGCCTGTTAGAGGTCAGCTCCGACGCGCTGCGCGGACTCGGAATCGATCAACTCAAGACGATCGGCGAATCGCTGGCCATCCGACTGAACTATCTGCTCGAACCGATCCGCCCGATCGAAATCGATAAGGATGCCTGTATCATCCAGTTGCGGTCGATGCCTCCCGCTAAAGGCGATCAGGGAACCAGCTATTACGAGTTGATCGTGCAGGCAGGCAGGATTGGGCTGCAGCGCTTCAACAAGCAACCGTCCAACACGCGGCAAAGCGTCCCCGCCAACGTGACCCGCGAAGTGCTGGCGCGGCTCGCGTCCGATATGCACGACGCGGTGCCGTAGCCTCGCCACGTCACGCCAGAAACGGGGCGTTGTCCATCTACGCTTCATCCTGAATCGAATATTCGCGGACCTGGATCAGCCAGATTCCCAGCGCGAGAAATCCGACAATCATTCCGGCGATGATCGCCAGGTGCTGCCAGGATGGCGCTTCGCTAAACAGCAATCGAGTTTCGTCCGCGCCGATGGTGAAGTCGACCCAGTTCCTCAACAGGCAGCGGAAGTGGAATTGGAAGGTGATTTCGCTGACGACGGCGGGGAGCGTTCCGATCAACAATTCACCTGTCAGTGTGTAACCCACGGCGATCAACGTCGCCCGTTTGGGTATCAGCACACCAAACAGCGCGTACAGCGCTCCGTATCCCATACTGGACAGCACGACCAAGGCGGCCAGCGTCTGGAACATGACACCCGCGTCCACCATCAGCGGCGCCGCGATGTAGATGCAGATCGACAGGCTTGCGAGTCCCGCCAGCGCCGTCCAGACGACGGCGTTCAGGTACTTGCCCAGGAACACGATCAACCTGCCGTGCGGCCGAACGGCCAGGTACGGCCAGGTCTTGCCATCCAGTTCACTTTGCAGGTGGGGAGCCATCCATAGCAGCAGTCCGAGCAGGCACATCGATTCCGGAATCAGCAGGAACAGCATCAGCGCCCAGACCTCAGGTCGCGGCATTTCGCCAAAGTACCGGAATACGGTGACGATTCCGACCGGAAAAAGAGCCAGCAGGCACCAGGTCGCCAATCGCGGGATTGAGAGGCTGCGGCGCGATTCGAACCGCAAGCAGGCAACGACGGCTCTTGCCGTCCGCAGCAGTTCGGATTGTTTCGGATCGGTCGGGGTCGCCGCGTCATTCATGGGCCGCTTCCTCCACCGGCTGGCTCCGGGCAGCACGCGAAAACCGGTCGCCCCGACGCAGCCTCAGCAGCGTATTGAACATCGACTGCAGCGAGTCGTCGGACGAACGAAGCGACGTCACGCGGATGGAGTGTTCGGCGATCAACTCGGGCAAGCGCCGGAAGATGTTGAGCGGATGACGCGTCGCAGCGGTGATACAGTCCGGCGATTCCCAGCGTATGCCTTCGACCAGTTGCTCGGCAATCAGGATCTGCGCCAGTTCGCGGGGAGACGAAGTGGCGATCGTGATTTCGCGTGGTACGTCGGTAAGCAGGGAATGGACTTCTTGAGCCGATCCGGACGCGAGCAATCGTCCGCCATAGATCAGCAGGAACGATCCGGTGATTGCTTCGACCTCATGCAGAATATGACTGGAAATGATCAGGCTCTTGCCTTGCCGGATCCAGCCTCGCAGCATTTCGCCGATGTCGTGCCGCCCGATAGGGTCCAGCCCGTTAAACGGTTCGTCCAGAATCAGCAGATCCGGGTCATGCGCAGTGGCCTGGGCGAATTTCGTGCGTTGCCGCATTCCGCGCGAATAGCCGCCGATCGGTCGCATCATGGCGTCGGTCATACCGACCCGTTCGAGTGACTGTTCGGCGCGTCGTCGGGCGTCACTGCGGGAAAACCCGTGCAATTCCAGCAGGTAAGTCACCCATTCGAATCCGCTGACATTCGCGTACATTCCTTCGTAGCCAGGACAGAAACCGAGCCGCCGCAACGACGCGGCGTGGCCCGGTCTTCGTCCCATGACGCGCACCGCGCCCAAGGACGGGTTGAGCTGTCCCGTGATCAGGTTCAGCAGGGTGGTTTTGCCGGAACCGTTCGGCCCCAGAAGACCATACGCGCCAGGGGGGAGCTCCAGATTGATGTCGTTGACACCAATTACCGCCCCGTACAGTTTGGTCACATGCCGGAATTCAATCATGACGCGTCCTGATACCCCCGGGTCATTTTCTTTGTAGCAGCCACATTCGGCGGAAAATCACGCAGATCGACAGTACCGTGGCGATGCCGAGGATGATCGCGCCGTTGCGCAACCGATCCGACTCCACATCAAATCCGAATACCCAGGTCTGCACTTCACCCAGCGTGTGGTACAGCGAAACAAACGTCCAGCGGCTGGGAGCGTCAAAGGCGGAACGGCGGAAGCGACCGGCGTCCATCACCGTGAGATTCGTGTAGGCCACCCAGCCCACGACCCACATCGCGAACCAGCCGAACGAAGCGTAACGGGTTTCTTCGGTGAGCGAGGAAAAGCAAAGCGCGATGGCGGTCGTCGGCACGATCACAATCATCGACGCGGCGGCAATGCGTAACGGCAGATCCCAGGTGTCGTAGACGACGCTGATATTCGGGGACAGCATCACGCCCAGAATGTACAGCGTCAACGCGGGCAGTGTGCTGACTAACAGCAGATAGACACCCACAACAAACGCCTTGCCAAATATGTACTCGGTCAGGCCGAGCGGTCGCGCAAAATAGAGCAGGTGGCTGCGCGTGCGGAGATCGCGCGAGATCAGCGGCGGCGCGATCAGCCCCACCAGCATCACCATCAGAATCCCCTGCGGGTAACGGAACAGGGTCATCAGCAGGTAAGACCAGACCCGCTGGCGATCGGGCGGTCCATCCCGCAGGACCTGGGCGGCGGTCGACCTCGCGTCCGGGAAACGGCCGATCACCATCCGCGCCGCGTTCTCGGCCACACCCTCCTCCATCGCCCGTTCGAAGAAGAAGAACATCGCGCCGAAGTAGAACGCCGGCAGCCAGGCCAGAAACAGCATCCTGCGCAACCACTGGTTCTTCCAGGCCAATCGAATGCCGGTCGACGCGATCACCCAGAACCGCTTCCAGGGACGCTCGCGTTCGCCCCGCCAGTCGCGAAACCCAACGTCAAATACCGGCACGACTGGCCTCCCGTACGCAGGCAAGAAAAATCTGCTCCAGCGAGTTTTGCGCCGGAGTCAGCGATTTGAGCGTCACATTCGCTTCGCGGGCCCAATCCCAGATCCGAGCAAGGAATCGCTCGTCCGCCGCGCGGACCGTGACCATCCCCATCTCGTCGACCGTCGCTGCATAGCCGGCCCGCTGGATCACCGCCAGCAGCGCGTCACTGCCTCCCAGCGTGCGGAGCTGCATCGCGGGCTCCGACGGGCGGCTGAGCAGATCCAGGCGTTCCAGCAGTCGGATCTGCCCTTCGGCCATCACCGCCACATGATCGCAGGTTGCCTGCACGTCAGGCAGAATATGGGTGGAGATCAGAATCGACTTTCCGGCGTCATGGGAGAGGGACTTGATTCGCGTCAGCATCCGATCGCGTTCCTCGGGATCCAGGCCGGCGGTCGGCTCGTCGAGAATCAACAACACCGGATCGTGAACCATCGACGCCGCGAATTTAACCTTCTGCCGCATTCCCGTCGAATAGGTCTCGACGTCCCGGTACCGCTCCTGCCCCATGTCGCAGAAGTCCAGGATCTCATGAGCGCGACGCAGCGCTTCGCAGGACGGAATGCCCGAGAGCCGTGCGAGAAACCGCACCGATTCCACACCGCTCAAACCGGCGAAATAACAGTCATCTTCCGGCATGAAGCCGATCTTGGACCGAATCGAGAATCGTTCGCGGGGCAAAGAATGTCCCAATACCTTGGCCGACCCGGACGATAACTTGACCAGGCCGAGCAAAACCTTGATCAGCGTCGATTTGCCGGCGCCATTCGGTCCCAGCAGGCCGGTGACACCGGCCGGTATGGCTGCCGTCACGTTTCGCAGCGCGCAGTACTTGCGATAGTACTTGGTGACGTCTTGAAGTTCGATAAGCGGTGCCATTCTCAAGGATCGGAGCCGGGTGCCGTGTCCCGTCCCTTGCTCTTTCCTTTCCGCTTCGATTCGTCTGCCTTGAGCGGTTCGGCGGCTGTTACCTTAATTTCGCTTGCCAGTGTATTCGGGCTGTTCGGGTATTTCCGCCCTTTGAACTCAACGGTATCACCCACCTTGCCCTGCAATTCGTTGAGCTCGACCGCGATCTTGGCCGTGGCTGCGAATTGTCCTGAAATAGTATACGAATCGGCTTGGATCGTGAACTTGCCGTCGCGAATCTGCGCAATACGGCCGGTGACCAGATAGGAAAGATCATCGTTAATCGGTTCCGCTTTCTTTTTCTTGGCCTCCTTTTTTTTCGGCGGTGATTCGGGGGCGTCGCTGAATAGCCCGCCCGTATCGAGACCACCCGCGGTAACCTCGACCACAACGCCTGGCGGAAATTCAGGTCGGGGCGAGAGGACCGTCGCGGTCGATACTGGATCGATCGCTTTTCCTTTTTTGTCCAGGTGCGTTGAGAAGCGCACGTAGGCTCCCGGCTGCAGCCAGGATAGCTCCGCTTTGGCGAGGTACTGGACTTCCCGGGCCTTCGGATCGACGCGGATCAGCCAATTGCCGCCACCCGGACCGATCACGCGGATTAACCCCTCCTGGGTGATTTCGGTAATCTTCCCCGTCCCCTGCGTCGCTTCCAACTCGACTTTGCCTTCCCCTTCCTGCGCGGCGGGATTTGCTTTGGGTGCACCTTTTTTCTTGGTTGCCTGCCCCCGGACCGGTACCACGCTGATGGCCAGGAATGCAAAGAGCAGCAACAGGCCGATCCCCACTTTCGCTGTCGACATACTCAAGATCCTCTGCGACTTGGCCGATTGGCGACCTGGCGGTTTTTCGAATTGCCGTCGCAACTCGGCCCACGCCGATCGCAATTCCGGCCCACCCCGCCAGAATATCCTAACGGCGTCCGTAAATCCAGAAAGGAACGATTCGCTTTAGGTGGCTTGTGGCCCAGCGAGCCGATGGTAAGAATGCCGGAATGTCCATGCATCGACCGCGGATCACCGTTCCCGAATTCGGGGCGTTCAAGGCAGCCGGCAAAAAAATATCGGTGTTGACCGCGTATGATCACACCATGGCCAAGATACTCGATTCGGCGGAAATCGAAGCGATCCTGGTCGGCGACAGCATGTCGATGGTCGTACAAGGTCACGACACGACGCTTCCGGTAACCCTGGATGAGATCATCTACCATGCCGAAATGGTGGGTCGCGCGGTTGAGCGGGCATTGGTGATCGTCGATATGCCTTTCCCGACCAATCACCTGGGAGTCCACAAAGCGATCGAAAACGCGGGGCGGATCTTGAAGGAAACGCACTGCCAGGCCGTGAAACTTGAAGGCGGCGCCGAACAATCGCAGGTCATCTCCGGCCTGGTCGCCGCCGGCATCCCGGTGATGGCACATGTGGGCCTGCGACCGCAAAGTGTCCATACGATGGGTGGATACAAGGTGCAGCGCGATCGCGAGCAACTGCTGATCGACGCCCGCGCCGCGCAGGACGCCGGCGCGTTCGGAATTGTGCTGGAGTGTATTCCCGGCACGATTGCCCAGGAAATCACCGCGATGCTCCGCATCCCAACTATCGGGATCGGAGCGGGAAACGGCTGCGACGGACAAGTCCTGGTGATCAACGACCTGCTGGGGCTCACAAGCGGTTACGTGCCTCGCTTCGTCAAACAGTACGCGGACCTCAAATCGGTGATCGTCGACGCGGCATGCCGATTTCGCGACGATGTCCGTTCGGGTGATTTCCCTGCCCCCGAACACGCGTTCCGTGGTTAGTCGCAAGACGTCGTGAGACCGTGCCAAGGGAAATTGCAAAATAGGCTGAAGTCGATCCGACCAAGGTGGAGTCGTTCACGTGGGAAACTCGGATAAGGTCCTTTGTCGTTGCTGTCGGCGCATCGGTTCCGCGACGCGAGCGATGGTCGGCTGTCTTGTTACGCTGGTCTGGCTCGGTGCAGCGCCGTTACTCCTTGCGGATGGCGCCGGCGACAATGATCCGGCAAATGTTCGGCGATTGCCCAAGCCGGGAGTGGAACCTTCCGCGGAACAGCGGCAGCAATTGGAGGCGGGACTGAGTGCATTGCGGCAGGCGATGGAGCGAATCCCGCGGGACGCGCCGGCCATTGTCAGGTTGCTGCCCGACATCGAGATCTATTACAAAGCGGTCGACGATGCGCTGCATTACCAGGAGTTCTTTACGCCGCAGGAAATTGACGAAGGTGTCAAACTCCTGCGCGTGGGGCGGGAGCGCGCCGAGCAACTGGCGGAGGGAAAATCGCCTTGGGCCAGCGCCACGGGGTTGGTGGTACGCGGGTATCGATCGCGCATCGATGGTTCGGTGCAGCCGTACGGTTTAGTGGTTCCGGCCAGCTACACCGATCGGGGGCCCGGCCGATTTCGCCTTGACTTGTGGTTCCATGGGCGCGGCGAGACCTTGAGCGAAAACAATTTCATCCGAGATCGGTCCGCGAACGTCGGGACGTTCGCGCCACCCGATACGATCGTGTTGCACCCGTATGGGCGCTACAATAACGCCTTCAAGTTCGCCGGGGAAGTCGATGTCCTGGAGGCGCTCGACTCGGTCCGTGAACGGTATCGCGTCGACGACGATCGGATCTCTGCGCGTGGTTTCTCGATGGGGGGCGCCGCCGCCTGGCAGTTTGCCGTTCATTACTCCGACCGCTGGTTCGCAGCGAACCCCGGAGCCGGGTTTTCCGAGACGCCCGAGTTCCTGCGTTCCTTCCAGAAGCAGACGCTCGATCCGACTCCCTTCGAAAAACGACTCTGGCATTGGTACGACTGCACCGATTGGGCGCTCAACCTCAAGCACTGCCCGACAATCGCCTATAGCGGAGACCAGGATATTCAGAAACAGGCGGCGGATATCATGGCCGAGGCATTGCGCCAGGAGGGGATCGAACTGCGGCATGTGATCGGCGTCAATACCGGGCACAGCTACAGCCAGGGCGCTCGCCTCGAGGTCGAACGGCGCCTGGCAAGTCTTTCCGAGACCGGCCGCAACCGCTTCCCGTCGCGTATCGACTTTGTCACCTATACGCTGAAGTACAACCGCATGCACTGGCTGACAATTGACGGACTGATCGAACATTGGACCAAGGCCCGTGTCACGGCCGAGATCGAAGCGACAGGCGCGAAACAGCTACGATTGCAGACGGACAATGTCACGGCGCTGACGGTCAATTTTGCGGCGGGACACGCCCCATTCGCCCTGCAGCAGCCCGTGACGATAATCGTCGACGGGCAGCAGCTAACCGCGGATCGTCCGTCGAGTGACGGCTCCTGGAGTTGCTCGCTGGCGAGGGATGGCGAATCCTGGCGAATTGGTCGACTCCCCGATCGTTTACGAAAGCGCCACGATCTGCAGGGGCCGATCGACGACGCGTTTATGGACTCGTTTTTGTTCGTGCGGCCCACGGGTCAGCCAGGGCAAGGGCAGGCTCATGCATGGGCGTGCGCGGAGATGGAGCGTGCGATCGAGCAATGGCGGCGGCATTTTCGTGGCGCTGTGCGGATTCGAGACGATCGTGAGGTCACGGACGCGGAAATCGCTGAATCTCACCTGATTCTCTGGGGGGATCCCTCCTCGAATTCTCTGTTGGGGCGGATCCAGCCGCAACTTCCGATCACCTGGGCGGGTAAGCAAATTGCCGCTGGGGCGCAGCGGTTCGACGGGGAGCACCATGGGCTGATCATGATCCACCCCAATCCACTGAACCAGGGGCGTTATGTCGTGTTGAACAGCGGGTTTACGTTTCGCGAGTTTGCCCACCTTAATAACGCGCGCCAAGTGCCCATGCTGCCTGACTGGGCCGTGATCGATCTGCGCGAACCTCCCGGCAGCGTCTGGCCCGGTCGGGTCGCCAGCGCCGGGTTTTTCGATGAGGCTTGGAAATTACAGGATTGAACAAAGCAGATCGGCTTGGCCCCCTTTTTCTGCTCGAATCCGACGTCTAAAACTACACTGCATATGAAAAAAGCGATTTCCGAATACCGCACGTTTTTCCGGGAGTTCCGCCAGACGTTCCATACGACCGGAGCGATCGCGCCGAGTGGCCGCGTGCTGGCCCGCGCGGTGGTGAAGCCGTTGAGTTGCCATCAGGTTCCGGTTCGGGTCCTGGAGGTCGGTTCCGGCACCGGCGCCGTATCCAAAGAAATCGTCAAACAGATTCGGCCAGGCGATTGGTTCGACCTGGTGGAACTTAACGACCGCTTTGTCAGTACATTGCGGCATCGGTTTGCGACCGAACCAGACTTTCAGCGCGTGGCGGATCAGTGCGAAGTGTTGCACCGCGCGGTACAGGAAGTTTCGACCGACACCAAATACGACTACATCATCTGCGGCGTGCCGTTCAATAATTTCCCGATTTCATTGGTGAAGGAAATCCTGAGACACATGTCCAAGCTGCTGCGTCCAGGCGGAACGTTGAGTTTCTTCGAATACCTCTGGATCCGCCGTTTCAAGTCGTTATTGGCCAATCGCGACGAACGTCGCCGGTTGGGAGGCGTCGGGGTGGTTATCGAACGATATCTTTCCCGTTACGAATTCCAATGCGACACGGCTTGGATCAACTTTCCGCCGGCGATGGTGCATCATTTGCGCGTGGAAAGCTCGAACAAACTTGAGAGTGACGGCGAGCCGACAGCGCGTACGATTCGCGCCGGGCAGCACTACCCGCCACTGCGACCTGGTGCGCCACACTCGGAATCGCATCACGCGCGTCGTGGCGAGGCCCATCGATAGGGCAGGTTGGAATGAGTGAAATCGACGGGGCCGCGGGTGATCGAGCGCGGTTGGCAGTAGAACCGCTTGATCGAGCGATCCGTTCGATTCAGCCCGGGGGCGGCGTCTGCATGCGGCTGGAACTGGCCTGGGGACGCTGGCGGCGATTCTATCTGAAGACATTTCGCGCGGGTTATGTGGCGCGGATGCAGGCCCTGCGCCAGGGCGACCCGGCGGGCTGCCCGCACGAGGTGCTCGATCCACGCGATCTTAAGTATCACCGGAACTTGACGACCTGCCATTGGCCACCGGAACATGATCCGTTCCGCTGGCGCGACACGTTGCCGTTCGCACGCGTTGGTCTCGCGGAACTGCTGATCCTCGCGGCCGGATGCGCTGCGGCCGCGGCAATCTTGGGCTGGTTCTACTGGCCCCCGGCGATCGTTCCGCTGCTGGTTCTGGCGGAAATCATCTGGTTCTTCCGCAATCCGCGGCGCAAGATTCCGCAGGAACCTGGCCTGCTGGTTTCACCGGCGGATGGGACCGTGGTCGCGCTCGAGGAACTTGAGTATGACGACTTCGTGGGCGGACCGGCCCTGGCGATTGGGATCTTTCTGAGTGTGTTCAATGTGCATATCAACCGGATGCCCTGTTCCGCGCGTGTGATCGGCATCCGATACCGGCCCGGCAAATTCCTGAATGCCTTGCGCGCGATATCAGCGCGAGAAAACGAACAGCTGGCCTTGCGCCTGCAGGAAAACCAGGCCCCTTACCGGCGGATGATTGTCCGTCAGATTGCCGGCGCGATCGCTCGTCGCATCGTTTGCTGGGCAGCGCCGGGCAACGATTTGGATCGCGGTGCCCAATTCGGCATGATTAAACTCGGTTCGCGCACGGAGCTGGTCATACCCCGCGACGCGACGTTGACCGTTCGGGTCCGGATCGGTGAGAAGGTCAAGGCCGGTACCACCGTGGTTGCTCAATATCGACCTGCGACGACGGATCGTGCACTGTCGAGGGAGTCGATGGAATGAATGCTGCTGGATCGCATCGCCCGCCCACGCTCGGTTCGCCTCGACGAAAACGGGTCTTCGCCGTCGTCCCTACGTTGCTCACATTGGGGAATGCCGTTTGTGGATTTGGCGCGATAACCTACGCGGCCAAGCTAGGCCCCGATCCGGCGGACGACAATTTCATGTACATCGCGTCACTGCTGGTCTTTGGCGCGATGGTGTTTGACGCGCTGGATGGCCCGATTGCCCGGCTGTCAAAGCAGACCAGCAATTTCGGCGCGCAGCTTGACAGCCTGTGCGATGCGATCAGTTTTGGCGTCGCACCAGCGTTCCTGATGTTGAAGTCCTCGCAGGTGTTGCCGGCACGCCTGCTCTGGGTAATCGCCGTACTGTACATGCTTTGCGCCGTGTTGCGACTCGCCCGATTCAACGTCAACAAGGCGAACCCCGATACCGAATCGGATTTTTTTGCCGGGCTGCCCTCACCGGCGGCGGCCGGAATGGTCGCCTCCCTGGTCGTCATTGTGCCGAATCTGGGCCGGTGGACCGAACCTAACCTATCCGATCGCGCACAACAATTCGGCCTGTGGTTGACCCTCTTTACAGCCTACGCACTGCCGGTCGTGACGTTTCTGGTCGCTTGCCTGATGGTGTCGCGAGTACGCTACCCGCACCTGTTCAATCAGCTTTTCAAGGGGCGACGCAGTTTCCAGCACCTGGTCAAACTGATCTTCGCCCTGGTCGCGATTTTCGCGGTCCACGAACTGGCAATACCGCTGATCTTCTCGTATTACGTGCTGGCGGCACCGATGCAGCTGCTGGGCAGTCGCGCCTGGCGGTTTTCTCGGGGTTCCACGGTAACGACCGCCGAACCACAGTTACCCACCGATCGCGATTAACGGTTTCCGGTCCGCGGCGTCGTGTGCTCAGCGATGCGCTTAGTGACCAAGGGTTGGCGGATTGTTCTGCAAGAAATCCCGCGGTCCGTGCAGCGTGTAATAGGGATAGGCCACCGAAGCCATCGCCGGACCTTCCTGCCCGTTGTCGGGAATCTCCCGCATCCCGGCCATCGCGCCTCCTCGACCGCAACTCCGGCAACCGGAAGAATTTCGAGCCAGGTTGTGGTGATGGCAACCGTTGGCAAAAACGACAACGACGGCGGCGACCGCCAGCAACAAGCGCTTCATGACAGGGTCTTCCTATGACAGGGTCCGACAGGCAGGGTTTTGGGAAAAGGTGCTACATCTCCTACCACCCTGATCGGCTACCGAATTGCAAAAACTGTAAGAATTGGCAAACACGGAGCGACTGGTATTATTCCGCTCGCCCACGAAGTTGAAGCCAGCATTGCTGTTGCGCTTCGCCCAGACGTTGCGCGATCCGCAGCTCGGCCTGCTCGCGAATCTCTCGTGTCCGCTCCCGCTGCGTCTGCTCCGATTCCTTGGAATCGTTATCTTGGAAGTGCATTTTGAGGATTCGCGAGGTTTCGTCGAGAATCACGAGCATCCGGAAATGCTGTACTGGGGTGAGTTGCAGTGCGGGGTCACGATGCGTCGTGAAGCAAAAGCCCTAGGGCCGATTCGTTCAAGCGCCGGCAATCCAGCCTTCGGCGGCCGACGCGAACGGTCGCCGGCACGAATCCTTCATAGAGGCAACTCGCTGGCTCTTGCGACGTTCTACATCCATTTCCCGACTCCAGGCTCCCCAATACACGCCTCATAGAGACTCTAGCTCACGTAGGGTTACTACGCCGGAGCGCGATTTGCGGAATCCCGGAAAATGTCCTAGGTTGTGGGCTGAGTTGGCGCGAAGACTCTACCACCTCCAACAAGGAGTATCCCCCGATGCCCGACCGAGGTTCCTGGCAACCCCGGTTTACGATGAAAACGATGTTTCTGGTTGTGCTGATTGTCTGCGTCATGTCAGCCGGAGGCTCGTACCTGGCGCGTTCAATTCGGGTCGGTGCAAGGTCGCCGCTGGTGTTTTTCTTGTTCATCGTCGTCGCTCCCGCCTTTGTGCTGATTGTCGTGAACATTGGCCTCCGCCTTTTTGACCGGTTTCGACGGCCCTGAATCCGAATCGGCACGGCCTTTGCTAAACGTAAGTGCGGCAAGGTGAACTCAGCAGGCCGCTGGCAAGAGCGACAGGCTGGAACAGGAGCAAGGCCGGAACCGAGGATTTTTGCGGGCCGGAGGAGGAGAGGCGAGGCGAACGTTGGTCGGAAGCCATTACCACGGCAAGGGTTATGATAGCCGACTAACCGGATTCGATTCAAGGAACTTGTTGACGAACTCCCGTTCGTCAAAAGAAGCGGGTGAGTTGTCGAGGCTCGGAACAACCTTGGCAACTCACCCGCTTTCTTTTTTGCCGCAGCATTTCGCAACAGATGTTGCAGAACAATACAGTTCGAACACCGTTAAATGGCTGGTGAAACCGACTTCGCTGAGGAAGGCGAGAAAAAAAGATTGCTGCACTCGGGCCGCCAGCATCAAATATAGAGAATTCCGGACTTCGTTGATTTCAACAAATCCGGAACAATTTTGCGAGTACTTCGCCGGTTACTGATCGTTTTTCCTAGACAATCTCCTCGTGGAGTGGTTTTAGCGCGCGATCGTATGGGGTTTGGCGCGGCGGAACCAAACGGCAGAAGGCTCGCGGACAGCATACACACCAGGGGCGTGCGCAGCGGGACTTCGGTGCACTCCGCGGAGAAAGCAAGAGGAAGCCATGGGTCGAATCGTCTCAAGCAAAGCGATGGGGCTGATGTTGTCGCTGGTGGCTGGACTGGCGTCCGACGATTTGTGCGGTGCCGCTCCGTCGAAAGCCACGGAGGCTGTTGCCGATTTTGGTCTTCCGCAGGTGAAGTTCATCAATGAGCAGATCCGCCAGTCTTGGGTCGACAATCAGATCGCGCCAAGCGGGATGGCGTCGGACGGGGAGTGGTGCCGGCGTCTGTTTCTGGATGTACTGGGCCGCGTTCCCTCGGTTAAGGAAATGCGGGATTTTGTCGCGGACAAAGACCCCCAGAAGAGAGCTCGACTGGTCGATCGGATTCTGAACGACGACGAATACACCGAGGAATTTGCGCGAAACTGGACGACGTTATGGACCAACATCTTGATCGGGCGTAACGGTGGCAATGAGCAGCGAAGTTTGACGAGTCGCTCGGGGTTGCAGAAGTACTTGCGTGACTCGCTGGCGCGCAACAAGCCGTATGACGTGATGGTTCGCGAGTTGATTACGGCCACGGGATCGACGACACCGGGTTCGGACGGTTTCAACGGAGCGGTCAATTTTCTGGTGATGAAGGTCAACGAGGAAAAAGGGACTTTGGCCACCGCCGAAACGGCCAAGATTTTTCTCGGTTTGCAGGTGCAGTGCACGCAATGCCACAACCATCCGTTCAATGACTGGAAACAGCAGAAGTTCTGGGAAATGAACGCCTTCTTCCGGCAGACGCGGGCGTTGCGGCGTTATGTCGAGGGATCGCGGGAAATCGATTCCGCGGAATTGGTGGACGAGGACTTTTCCGGCGAGGGCTCCGACCCGGCGGAAGCGGAGATCTACTACGAGTTACGCAACGGCCTTGTGAAGTCAGCGTATCCGGTTTTCGTGGATGGGACCGAGATTCCGCGCAGCGGATATGTCAGCGAAGTCCGGCGCCGCGAGGTGCTGGGCGACCTGGTCACCCGTTCGGCGTATTTGGAAAAGGCGGTCGTGAATCGCTTGTGGGCGCATTTCTTGGGCTACGGATTTACCAAGCCGATCGACGACCTGGGGACGCACAATCCGGTCACGCATCCGGCGTTGCTGGAATATCTCGGTACCGAACTGCGCACGAACAGTTTCAATCTGAAAGAGTTGATGCGCTGGATCGTGTTGAGCCAGCCTTATGGATTATCGAGTCGCACTTTGGAAAGCAACGTCAAGGACGATCCCCAACTGGGTGAAACGCCGAAGTTCTCTCGTTTTTATCTGCGGCAGATGCGCGCCGAAGAGTTGTACGAATCGTTGTTGGTGGCGACGGAAGCGCATAAGACGCGTGGCAGCTACGAAGAGCAGGAAAAATCGAAAAACGACTGGCTGAGGCAGTTCGTGATCGCCTTCGGGAACGACGAGGGGACGGAGACGACGACGTTCAACGGCACGATTCCGCAGGCATTGATGATGTTTAATGGTGAGTTGATCAAGAAGGCGACTAGTCTGGAGAAGGGGAGTTTTCTGCACCGCGTTGCGGCCGACTCCAGTGTCAAGCCGCCCGATAAGATCAATTACATGTTTATGTCCGGACTAGGACGTCTGCCTAACAAGTCGGAGTTCAACGCTGCGAATCTGCTGGTGCAGCGCCGAGGCGGGGATGCGGCGGCAGCGCTGCAGGACATCTGGTGGGCGGTATTAAACAGCAACGAGTTTATTTTGAATCACTGAAATCAAACTGAGATCCAGGAGCCTGTAATGTTGAACGCAATTCCACGAGGCATGAGCCGTCGGCACTTCCTTTCGCATCTGGCCGGCGCTTCGGCGATGACAATTCCTGCTTTGACCTTCGGGCACAGTCTGCGTGTCCATGCGGCCGACCTGAAGAAACGTCGCAAGTCCGCCATCCTGCTCTGGATGAGTGGCGGACCATCGACGATGGATATCTGGGATCTCAAGCCAGGCGCTTCGACGGGCGGTGAGTTTCAGCCGATCGGCACCACCGGTGACTTGCAGATCTGTGAACATATGCCCAAGACGGCTCAGGTCATGGACAAGCTGGCGGTGATTCGTTCGATGAGCACACGCGAGGCCGACCACAACCGGGGCCGTTATTACATGCATACCGGCTATGTACCCAACCCGAACATTGAACATCCCAGTTACGGCGCCGTGATCGCGCATGAAACGATGAATCAGCGGCCGGATCTCGAGATTCCGCCGTTCATTTCCGTCGGAGGCGGAAGCGAAGGACCGGGTTTCCTGGGAATGGCCTGGGCACCGTTCGTCGTCAGCAGCACGGGCCAGGTGCGGAACCTGGAAATGGGACTCGACGATAAGCGGCTGCTCGACCGCATGTCCGCGCTCGACATGATCGAAAACAACTTCATCGGTGAGAAACGGGGCAGTTCCGCCGACGACCACAAGAAGATTCTCAAGAAAACTCTGGACTTGATGACCAGCAAGCAGATGGAGGCATTCAAAGTCACCAAGGAACCGGCGGCGGTGCAGGAGGCCTACGGAAACGACGGTTTCGGGCGCGGATGCCTCATGGCACGGAGGCTGGTCGAGGCCGGAGTTCCGTTCGTGGAAGTTGATTTTGGCGGATGGGACAACCACGCCAATATTTTCCCCACGCTGAAGAACCAGAAGCTGCCGATCATGGATCGCGCCATCAGCTCGCTGGTCAGCGACCTCGACGAACGGGGATTGTTGCAGGATACAGCGATCATCTGGATGGGTGAATTCAGCCGCACTCCGCGCATTAACGGCACGACCGGACGGGACCACTGGGCTCGATCCTGGAGCGTCGTGGTTGGTGGAGCGGGCATGAACGGCGGAATCGCGGTCGGTAAGACCAACGAGGACGGCACGTCGGTTGAAACAGAACCGTACACGTCGCAAGATGTTATGGCATCGATCTGCAAAGCGCTGGGGATTTCGCTGGAAACCACGTTTACCAGCCGCAGTGGTCGGCCGATGAAGATCGCGGCCGGCGGTAAGGTGATCAAGGAACTTTTCGCCTGACCCGCTGCACGCGGTTTTCGCGGGGACCGGCCTTTTCGGCAGGCTGGTCGCGCGCCAGGAGCGATCAATGCAACGGAGCGACGGTTCCGGTCGCTCCGTTTTTCTTTTCTGACGGCAGTTTGCTTTTTGGCAAGAGGCGCGTAAAGGAGTAGAATAAAGGCTGGAATTGAGTACTTCCGCCTCTTCTCCGCATTTTAATTCCAGACACTTATGTCCACCGGATCGTCGACGGACTCGAGCATAGGGTTTGACCCCGCCGTTCTGATTCAGACTCATCAGAGCGGGGTATGGCGCTATTTGCGGGTCCTGGGATGTGATCGAGCGCTGGCGGACGACCTGACGCAAGAGACTTTTTTGAATGTGCTGCAAGTGCCATTTCGCGACTACAGCGCTGCCGCGACGGCGGCATATCTGCGGCGAACGGCCCACAACCTGTTTGTCACCGCGATGCGGCGGGCCAAGCAGGTCACGGCGGTGGAACATCTCGAGGAGTTGGATCGCGATTGGACGAACTGGGCACGTTCGGATAACGGCGAATCGCTGCTGGAATCGCTTAAGGAATGCCTGCAGCACCTCGGCGAACGAGCCAGGTGGGCGCTGGAGATGCGGTTCCAACGGCGGATGCCACGAGCGCAGATCGCGGAGGGATTGAAGATGACCGAACATGGAGCGAAGAATCTTATGCAGCGCGCGAAGCAGCAGTTGCGCGAGTGCATTCGCGGGAAAATGTAATGAACAACGATCAGGATCGATTGTTGGAAGTTTGTCTGGAGGAGGTTCTGGGAGGCGAAAGCCCTCCCGATCTTTCCGATCGGATTCTGCGCGCCTGGGCGCTGCGGGCGGGCAAGTCGAATCCGATGGACCCGGTGCAACTCGCGGAATACGAACGACACGAACCGGAACCACCGCCTGTCCAGCTGCCGATCCGCGCTTCGACCCAGGTCTCCAAGACCGATGCGACGGACATTGCAAACGTAAGCGCACAACTCGATCGCAACGCGGAGAGTGTCGTGGCGTCGAATGCGGTCTTACCGCGATCGGTTGGAGCGTCGCCGCCGGCGCCGTCCTCCAGCCCCGGCCGGTTGCGGCCTCGGTTGTATTTCATGGCTGCCGCGGCCGCCTGCCTGGCGCTGGTTTTGGCCTACGTCGCGCCGTCGTCCCTGCCCTGGCAACTCGCCGAAGGCCCGCCAGACAAGCCTGTCGACCCGCGGTCCCGCGCCAACGAGACTCAGCAGACCGGCAAAACCGGTGTCGACGGTGCCGGCACCGACGCGCGCCACACAGCAGTGGCCACCGACCGATCAACGCGGCTCGATCCGGCCAGGCCCGACGCGCGCGCGAATTCTGGGCGCGACGGCAGTACGGATCGCGCGTCGCCTGACCGCGATTCCAACCTCGCCCAGCCATCGCCTCCGAACAATACTTTGCCGGACTCGACAAATTATCGTTCGGTTGGCAGCGGCGATGTGGTTGGCAGCGGCGATGCAGGCGGTAACCTTGTTTCGGTCATCAACTCCTTTCTGGCTCAAAGCTGGTCGGAACATGGAGTCAAACCGGGTGGACGCGCCACCGAATCCGAATGGTGCCGCCGTGCCTTCGTACGCGTCCTGGGGCGCATCCCCACCGTCGAGGAACTGAAGCAATTCGAGTCGGATCGGTCGTCCGACAAGCGAGCGCAACTTGTCGACCGGCTGTTAAGCGATCCAGCCTACCTGGAAGAATTCGCGGGCCATTGGTCGTTGGTCTGGACGAACGTGCTGATTGGACGTTCGAATCGGGACGGCATCGCAAGTCGCGAGGGGCTGATCGCGTATTTGCGGGACGCCCTGCGCAACAATCGCCCTTACGACCAGATGGCGCGCGAGCTGATCACGGCGACCGGCAGTGCAACGCCGGGAAGTGAGGACTTCAACGGTGCCGTGAATTTCATTCTGGCTAATGAGAACGAACGGCGTACTTTGATCACCGCCAAGACAGCTCAGGTATTTCTAGGAACACACCTGCAGTGCGTTCAGTGCCACAATCACCCCACAAACGACATGCAGCAGGATAGCTTCTGGCAGGCGAATTCGTTCTTCCGCCAGATCGGCATCGAGCGCGACGCAGGGAACGGTCGAGTGCGCGTCGTCAACCGGGATTTTCCAGGCGAGGGACGAAACGAACCTGGCGAGGCTCTGGTCTATTTCGAGCGTCCCAACGGGCAGATGAAAGCGGCCTATCCCGTGCTGTTCGACGGAACTGAGGTACCCCACAGCGGGTTCGTCAGTGAATTCGATCGCCGCGCGGCATTCGCGGAAAATGTCGTTCAGTCATCGCAGTTCGCTCGCGTGATGGTCAATCGGCTGTGGTCGCATTTTCTTGGCCAGGGTTTCACCAAACCGATCGACGACATCGGACCGCATAATCCTCCGTCCCATCCCGAATTGATCGATCGCCTGGCGGCCGAATTCAAGGCCAGTCATTTTGACGCCCGCGAATTGATCCGCTGGATCACGCTCAGCGAACCGTTCGGCCTCAGCAGTCGCATCACCGCCGGCAACGAGCAGGACGCGCCGGAACTCGGCAATTCACCGCTCTTCAGCCGTTACTACTCGCGCCAGATGCAGGTGGAAGAGGTCGTGCAGTCGCTGGAGTTGCTGGCACGCAACGGCAAATCGGGACCAACGGAACCAAACGCCGGATTGCTGGCAAGGGCCGAATTCTTCAACCAGTTCAGCCGCAACATCGGCACCGACGACGGTACGGAAGAGAACACGTTTAACGGCGGCATCCCCCAGTCGCTATTTCTGATGAATGGCGAATTGACGGGACGCGTAATGCAGATGGAGCGTGGCACCATGCTGCATCTGGTGGCGACAAGCGGGATGCCAATCGCCGAGAAAATCGAACACCTATTCCAGGCGTCGCTTTCACGCAGACCGTCGCCGCGCGAACTTCAGGCCGCCAAGGCACTGATCGCCAAGAATGCCGATCGGGAACTCGAAGCCTTGCAGGACATCTGGTGGGCGCTGTTGAACAGCAACGAGTTCATTGTCGACCACTGATGCGGGCTATTCGAGGATGGCGATCCGCCCGTGGCAGGCCGCGTAGTAGCGACTGACCGCGTCGTTACTCACAAAATCGTGGATGTGGGCGGCCGTTTTCTCCTGCTGCACGATCGCTCGGGACGAGAGATCGTAGATCTGCACGAAACCCCCGTGATCGCCTCCCATGCCAATGACCTGACCTTGGGGGTGCCAAACCAATTTCTCGACCAACCCTTTGAGTTCCCCTTCGAAAGCATGGATTAAGTCCCCACGCTCCAGGTCGTACTGTTCCATCCGGGATTTGCCTTCCAGGTGGTCGATATTACCAACTTGCCCCATGCCGCCCGCCAGTAACTGCCTGCCATCGGGCGAGAAGCACAAAGAACGCACGCCGCCAATCGAGTGGATCCGCTGCTTGGGATCCCAGGTATACATCGTTTCCGCCTGAATGGATCGCAGCACCGCACCGCTGGAGACTTCCCAGACATTGATCTTTCCGACCTTATCCGCCGTCGCCAGTTGTTGACCGTCGGCCGCGATCGCCACGGCAAATAACATGGATGGAAAGTGCTGCGGCGTTCGTGGCGCATGTCCGGTCAACTCCCGTCGCAGCAGACCGCTCTCCGTATCCCAGATCCGGCAGACCATATCGTCGCCAACACTGGCGAACCAGCTTTCATCGGGACTCAACGCCAACCCGCGAATCCAGCGGGCATGCGCCGGTACCTTGCGCAGCGGCTTGCATTCCACGGGATCCCACCAGATCAATGCACCGTCGAAGGCTGCCGATATCACGCATCCCCGCGCGCAAATGACGCCGGTGACGTAGCCGCGATGGCCGTCCATACCCAGAAACACGGGTGGCTCGCATTCCGGGATCACGCGATAGACGCGACCATCGGACGCACCGGCAAAAAGCTGATGGTTTTCGAGATCCCGCGTAATACAGAAAAATATTTCCCGCCGTTGTAGATCCTTGACCACCTTGCTCATGCCAGCACCGCCTTGATCGGTTCGCTGCCGGGATTGGTCAGCGGTACGGGCCGGGATCCCAGCGCATATTCTTTGCGATGATCGATGCCCATCGCCTGGAAGATCGTCGCGAAAAGTTCACCCGCTGCAACAGGGCTCTCGGCAACGTCATTGCCATCGTCATCGGATTTGCCGTAGACCGACCCGCCGAGAATTCCGCATCCCGAGAGCGAACAGCTCCAGACGGTCGCGAAATGGTCGCGGCCAAGGCTGGCGTTGATCGCCGGTGTGCGACCAAATTCCGACAACGTGATTACCAACGTTCGCTCCAACAAACCGCGCTGCTGCAGATCGGTCAGCAAAGCGTCCAGAACCTGATCCAGTTCGCTGACCAATTCCAGATGGGTTTCGAAGTTCTGCCCATGGCTATCCCACCACGCCCGCGAGACTTTGACGAACGGCACGCCAGCTTCAACGAGCCTTCGGGCCACGAGTGTCTGCTGACCGAACAGCGTCTCGCCATAAAGCGCGCGCATCGACAGGGGTTCGCCGGAGGGATCAAACAGTTTTTCGCTGGCCATCAATCCCGGCACGCGCTGGTAAGCTTCGCGCTGGCTTGCCGCCGCAGCCGATTCGCGACCACGCATGAACTGATCACTCAACGTATCCCGCAACTCACCACGCGCGCGATGATCGATTTCGCTGATCTGCTCCAGGCGCCGCAGGTTGGCGGGAAGCTGTTCCTGAGTGAGCGACATGGCATTGTAACGGGCACCCAGGAAACCGGACTGACCAAGCGATGTGCCGCGCCCCTCGGTGGCGGTGTAGAAACTGACGTAATCCGGCACCTGGCTGTCGGTCCGGCCAAGCTCCCTGGCGATGATTGCACCCAGATCCGGAAACTTGACTGTCGGTTCGTCGCGCCGGCCCAAATGCATCAACCGGGACGCTCCACCATGATCACCGTCTTTCGTGTTCAGCGACCGGATGATCGCCGTATGCTGGAGATGACGGGCCATGCGCGGCATGAGTTCCGAGATCTGAATGCCGGGGACATTCGTGGAGATCGCCTGGAAGGGGCCTCCCGTCGGCCGCCCCGGTTTGGGATCCCACGTTTCCAATTGACTTGCGCCACCGGCCAGCCACAGCAATATGACATGCTTGCCCTGCCTGTGCGCCTCCGCCGCCAGCACCTGTTCGAGCCCTCGAGTGGTCAGCGCGGCTGCCGAGCCAAGCGCGCCCGTTCCGAGAAACCGTCGCCTCGAAATCGATCGAATCCCTGTCATCGACCTTCCCTCACGATCAGTAATTGAATCGGCACTCGGCACTCGTCATCATCGCCCACACCATCTGCCGGTATCCTTCCGCCAGACGATCCTGACGCTGCTGAAGATACTCCGTCAGTATCCGCCGTTCCGCATCGGCGAGCGGACGATTGAGGACATTCCAGCCCGCTAGATCGACCGCCGACGCGATGTCCGAACAGGCACGCAGTCGGGCAACCAAGGTCTCATTTCCGTCGGCGAAGAGCTCGCGGGCCGCCCGATCCGAGTTGCTCAGCAACAAAGATTCCTCACTGCCAACCTGGAACTCGTCGCCTGGCAGCTCGAACCAATCGGCAAACCCCCGGCTGAACTGCACGCGGGCCTGGATCTTCTTCGGTGCGTCCGGCGAGTTCAATTGTTCCGGATCGAAAGCAGCCAGAGCCAGGGATGCGGCGTACTGCTGGGGAAGTAACGGTCGAAGGATCGCGACGGCGTGGAGTTCGGCGGGCGGCCGGCTGGCGCTTTCCCAGATCCCCGACCTCGCGTAAGTATCGCTCGACACAATTCCGCCGATCAACCGGCGCAGATCGTAGCCGTGATGCATGAGATCGCGAGCCAGCCAATCCAGTAGTTCAGGGTGACTGGCCGGATTTCCACGGTGCAACTGGTCCGCCGGATGAACCAGTCCTCGGCCGATCAATCGCTGCCAGATACGATTGACGATGGCGCGCGCGAAGTAGGTCGCGTTTTCGCTTTCAAGACCAACGTCGACCAACCGAGCCTTGCGGCTATACGATGCCGTTGGCGGCGGTTGCTTTTGCTTTTTCAATTCTTCGAGCTGCGCCTTTTCCTGTTTTCGCTGATCTTCCGACGGCTCGGCGACCTCCGACTCCGGCAGGCGGCTGCCACTGAGAAACATCAATCCGGCCTTGCGCGACTCGCCGGCGACCGTCTTGTATTCCAGCTCTCCATACTCCCGCTCACCGACGAATCCGCCATTTTCGAAACTTCGATAGAAAAACGCCTTCATCCCGAAAAAGTGGTCCTGCGTCCAATCGTGAACCAGGGGATGATCGTGGCATTGAGCGCAACTGATATTCACCCCAAAGAAAATCACACTCACGTCGTTCGTCAAACGGTCGATATCGCTGATTCGCGACCGCAGGAACTGGATCGCTCCCGACTGCTCGCCGTCTCCCGGTTCGCCGACGATCATTTCGCGGAACATGCGATCCCAGGACCGATTCTCCGTCACGGCTCGCTCAAGGTAATCGCGCAAACTCGACCGGCGACTCTGCATGAGGAGCGCGTCGAGCAGATTCACCTGGTGTGCGACAAACTCGGGCGACCCCAGCAGCTGCTCGATCAGTTCGCGCCGCTTGTCCGGCGCATTCGATTCGAGGTACTCGCGTGCCTCCCGGGCCGTCGGAATCCGACCGGCGAGATCCAGCGTGGTGCGACGCAGAAGATTCAGTTCGCCTGCCAGGGGCGCAGGCTCAAGACCGGCGCGTGCGAGCCGTTCGCCAATCAGCTGGTCGATCGCCGCCCCAATCGTGAGTTCGGGGTCAGGGAGTACGGTCGTCGAAAGTTCCTGGGCCCGCGACGGACCAACCTGGAACAGGGCGCAGGTGCATAGCAGACAACCGATGATGACGCGGGAAACCATGGCGAACGTCACGAGAATTGTCGCGAGCCTCGATGGTCGACGGAAGGACTGTTATCGGCGGGGCAGGAGGGCGACTCGCGGTACGGTCAAAGCACCACGGGTCGCATTCCGGTTTGTTCCCCCCGATCATAACCAATCCGGGGCGATGGTTCCAATCGCTACGTAGCTCGAAACTTGTTTCGAGTCAGCGGCCGACACGCGCCACCAGATCAGCGGTCCGGCAACTGTATCCCCATTCGTTGTCGTACCAGCCCAACACCTTCACCAGTTTCCCCTTGCCGCCCGGCATCACCATGGTGCTCTTGGCATCGAGGATACAACTGTGGGGGTTATCGATGACGTCGGAAGAGACGATCGGATCTTCGGTGTACTCCAGAATCCCCTTCAATTGCCCGGCCGCCGCCTCGCGGAAAAACCCATTGACCTGCTCGACGGTCGTCTCGGTTGCGACTTCCACCGTCAAGTCGGTAATGCTGCCGTCGGCGACGGGGACCCGCAATGCAAATCCGTCCAGGCGGCCTTTCAAGTCCGGCAAGACTTCGCCGATCGCTTTGGCGGCGCCGGTTGAAGATGGAATGATGTTCTGGGCGGCGGCACGCGCCCGACGGGGATCTTCGTGCACCTGATCGGCGATCCGTTGGTCATTAGTATAGGCGTGAACCGTGGTCATCATCCCTTGAACGATCTTCAGTTTCTGATGCAGGACCATCGCCATCGGTGCAAGGCAGTTTGTCGTACAGCTGGCGTTGGAAATGCACCGATCATCGGCGGTCACTTGATTGTCATTGACGCCCATCACGACGGTGCGATCGGGGCCTTTCGCGGGAGCCGAAATGATCACCTTCTTGGCACCGGCGGTCAGGTGGTCGGCAAAACCGCCTTTGCCGCCTTTTTTCCCCGCTTCACGTTCGGTAAAGAAACCGGTCGACTCGATTGCCACGTCGACGCCCAGTTTGGCCCAGGGCAGATTGGCAGGTTCTCGTTCCGCCACCACCTTGATCTCCCGGCCATTCACGATCAATGCGCCTTCGCCCGCCTGGACGGTCCCGTCAAACCGCCCATGGACCGTGTCATATTTGAGCAGGTTGGCCAGATGTTTGGTGTCGGTGAGGTCGTTGATGGCGATGACGTCAAATTCCTCGGCCCGCGACATCATCACGCGAAACACCAACCGGCCAATGCGACCAAAACCGTTGATCCCAACCTTGATTCCCACCACATTCCTCCTTACGGATTAACAATCAGAAACTGTTTCCGAAGTATATCGGGTCTCGTCCCGGGTCGGGAGTGGAGGTGGCCTTCTGGCCACGGGATCGAAGTTCGGTCGCGGACGCAAATCAGGGCAACTCTTTAATGTAGATATTGCGGAAGTAGAGCGTGTTGCCATGGTTCTGCAACTCGATCGGACCTGTCGAGTAAACCGGCTTGTCGCGTTCCCAGTAGTTCTCCAACACCACGTCGTTGACGACGACTTTGCCGTTGAGCTTCACGGTTACTTTTTCGCCAACCATGCGAATATGGAATGAGTTCCACTCGCCGACCGGCTTGTCCGCCTTCTGGTCAGGAAAACGAGGATGTTTGGAGTTGTTCCAAAGGCTGCCCGAACCCTTTTCGTTGCCGTTCGCGCGCTGGGCCGGATCGTCCGGATCCCAGATCTGGATCTGGGGCGTTCCGCGCACGTAGATCCCGCTATCCCCGCCTTTTTCAATTTTCCAATCGACGTACAGTTCGAAATTGGCATAATCTTTGGCCGAACAGAGATTGTCGCCTTTTCCGTCGAAAACCAGCACGCCGTCCCGAACGCCCCAATGGGCCCGCATCTTTTCGTCCGCGATCTGCTGGGCTTTGGCGAGTTCCGTCGCGCTTAATTTCATGCGCGTCTTGATGTCGATCATTCCTTTCCAGCCCGTCAGATCTTTGCCGTTAAAAAGGGCCGAAAATCCGTCCGGTGGCACATTCAGGCCGTCGGCCGCACCGAGCGGGTCAACGAGGCGGAGTATTGTTCCGCAAAAAACGAGCGCCAAGGCGGCCATCCGCAGTGCTGATCGCATGGTTGATTCTCCGCAAGCTTTTTTCTGAAAAAAAACGACCGGGCGACATCCTAATCGGTCGAACGAGCCGTTGACAACCATCCCGCTACAGGAATCGATCGAGGACAACGCACGCTTTTCAACCGACGCTTTTCAACCGACGATTTTCAACCGACGCTTTTCAACCGACGATTTTCAACCGACGATTTGCAACCCGGCGATTTGCAACCGACGATTTGCAACCCGGCGGGCAAAATGCGACAATTTCGCACGTTCCGGTTCGACGCATGGAATTTCAAGTCTTGCAGGTAACGAGAGGCTCCACGATGGGAAAATATCGAGTTGCGGTCATTGGTCACACGGGACGCGGTAACTACGGCCATGGAATCGATACGGTATGGGAACGCTTCGCCGACCGCTGCGAGATTGTCGGTGTTGCCGACGCCGACGACGCTGGCCGGTCCCAGGCCGCGGCGCGGCTCAAAGCGCCCCGCGCCTTCGCCGACTACCGCGAAATGCTCGACCAGACGAAACCGCAGATCGTCGGTATCGGACCTCGTTGGATCGACGAACATCTGGCGATGGCGGTCGCCACCGCCGAAAGGGGCATCCATATCTTCATGGAGAAGCCGTTTTGTCGTACACCCGAGGAAGCCGACACCATCATCGCTGCTCTCGAAAAACGACGCGTCAAACTGGCGCTTGCCCACCAGACGCGCTACAGCCCGAAACTTCAAGTCATCCGTGAACTGATTCAGGGCGGCCAATTGGGCGAGATTCTGGAGATTCGCGGACGGGGCAAAGAGGATGCCCGGGGTGGCGCCGAAGACCTGTGGGTGCTCGGCAGCCACATCATGAACCTGATCCACTTTTTCGGCGGCGCGCCCCAATGGTGCGCGGCCCAAGTTCTGCAAGCGGGCCAATCCGCCCGCCGGGAACATGTGAAGTCAGGAAACGAAGGGATCGGCCAACTTTGCGGCGACCAGGTGAACGCGATGTTCGGACTGGACGACGGCGTGACCGCCTATTTCGGCAGCCGAAAAAATGCCCCCGGCGGCCGGTTCGGCATCCAGATTTTCGGTACCAAAGGGATCGTCGAAATCGCCACCGGATTCCTCCCTGGGGCCTTCTATCTGGCCGACCCGTCCTGGTCGCCAGGCCGATCCAATGCCGCATGGCAGCCGATCTCGTCAGCCGGGGTCGCCCGACCGGAAACGATTCAAGATGAGGCACTAGCGGGCAACATTGCCATCGTTGAAGACTTGCTGGCCGCGATCGAAATGGACCGGGACCCGGAATGCAGTGCCTATGAAGGACGGGTTACCGTCGAGATGATCTGTGCCGTTTTCGACTCTCATCGGCAAGGAAAACGGGTCGATTTTCCGCTCGCCTACCGGAGAAACCCGGTGGAGGCGTTCTGAGCAGGGGCGAATCGGGCGAATCCCCCGTAGCAAGCCGCTGCATCTTGCCTATTTTACCGATTTTATTGCAGTCACAAACTTTGCATTTTGCCCATTCGGCAATTAAACTGGCGGATTGGAATGGTGCTGCCTCGATCATGTTCGGGCCACGTGATGGCGGCGTGAGGTTTCAAAACTCCGGTAATTCTGGATCATTTTTAGGTGCAACCCATGTTCATCTGGCGTTCCGTGCGCATCGCATTGCTTGGACTGTTCTTCTTGCCAGCTGCTGTATTGGCCCAGGGGGGCGGCGGTGTTGGTGGCGGTGGTGGAGGTGGAAACCAGGGTGGGCAAAACCAGGGCGGCGGCCAAATGGTCGCGGGTGTCGAAGTCGATCCCAGCGGTGTCTTCAAGATGAAGTTGCTGCGCGATCCGAACGGCCGGTTGACGCGGGAGCGAATCGCGGCAACGCGTCAGTTTCTGGACAGCGAACTGGCGCGCGAAGTTGATCGGCGTTACATCTCGCTGAACCGGTTGGAGGCGGCGGTCGCCGAATGTCTCGAAGCAGGCCAGCCGATTCCTGACGAGATGCAGTATCTGGGTGGACTGACCGGCATTCGCAACGTATTTTTCTTCCCCGAGACCAACGACATCGTGATTGCTGGGCCGGCCGAGGGTTTCATGCGCGATCTTTCCGGGCGTGTTGTCGGAATTGAATCTGGGCGCAGCGTGCTTGAATTACAAGACCTCATCGTTGCCCTTCGCGTATTTGCACCCCAGGCCAGCCGCGCCAATTTGATCAGTGTTTCGATCGATGCGACCCAAGAGGGTCTGTCGAACATGCAGAAATACTATGCGCAGGTGGCGCCCCGAGCGAAACCGGCCGACGCGAAAAAAATCGCCGCTGGCATGAAGAAGGCGCTGGGCATGCAGAATGTCTCGATTCGTGGCATCTCGCCCAAGACACATTTTGCCCAGGTGCTGGTCGAAGCCGATTATCGCATGAAACTGATCGGAATCGGATTGGAGGCACCGGCGGCGAAAATCGAAAGTTACATCGCGCGGGCCAATCCCCAGCAGATCGCCCGCAACGCGATGGAACGTTGGTATTTCGTGCCCAACTACGAGTGCATCGTGGCGAGTGACGACGGGCTTGCGATGGAGATGGTCGGCGATGGCGTCAAGTTGATTGGCGAAAACGAACGGGTGGCGGCCAATGGCCAACGCGCCAATTCGGGAGAAATCAACCCTGCCAGCCAGGCGTTCGTGGCGGAATTCACCGAACGTTACCCGCAGCTGGCGGCCCGAACTCCGGTGTACGGTCAACTGAAAAACTTGATCGACATGTCGATCGCCGCCGCCTACATCCAACAGTACGATTTCCACGCCAAGGCCGGCTGGCAGATGTCGGTGTTCGGCGACGAAGCGAAGTTCCCCGTCGAACTGCTCGAAGCGCCTCGACAGGTCGAATCGGCCGTCAACGTGATCTGGAAGGGTAACCTGCTGACGACACCGATCGGCGGCGGGGTTCAGATTCGAGCACAGGAAGCGCTGTTGCCCAGCCACATGCGCGTCGACAATCAACGCAACCAGGTCGCGCGGGAATCGGCCCAGCAACTCTTGTCGACGACTCGCTGGTGGTGGGACTGAACGCGAACACCGCCGCTCGAGTTATTTATCCTTGTCGGAGAGCCCCAGGCGCGTCATCCAGCGGCCGCGGCCGGCTTTGTTACCGCCTTTCTTGTCGTCACCATCGGACGATTTGGCTCGTTCCGACTCGAGTTGCTGAATCCGCTCGTCCAGCAGAGCGCGCTCCCTCGCGATCTTCGCCCGTTCCATCGACAGATCGACCTCCGCCTGGCGCAGCTTTTCACGCCAGTCGGATTCCAGCTTCTTCAGCAGCTCGCGTTCCCGCCGAATCAGTTCGTCGTGGTCGAGCAGGCCGGCGATCGCGGAGGCGCCTACAGCCACCTCGCCAATCTTGGACGACTGTTCCTGCAGCAACTGCCGCAAGCTGGCGATTTCCGCGTCCTTGTCGGCAACGAGTTCATCTGTCGCGCGGATCACCTCCCCGATCCGCAACCGTTCTTCTTTGCGGTCGGCGTCGGTGACCGTACTCTCCGCTTCCAGCTGCGCGAGCAACCGCTGTTTCTGCGACGCCCAGTCGTTGCCCGTGGGCAACGACGGGCTCGATACGGAACTTGTGACCGATGACGATTTCGCCGCCAGCTTCCGCTCCAGTTCCGCATTGCGCGCCTTTAGATCGCGCAGGTCGCCCAACACCAGGTCGTAGCGCTTTTGCAGCTGCTGCAGCGCCTCCGTGGAATCCTCATGCGATTCCAGCGACTCCTGTTGTGATTCGGCCAGCAACGACTCCAGCCGCGCCTGCTCGGCGTGCAACGCCTCCAGTTCACGCAACAGCTTTTCGTCCTGTTGGACAACCGGTGGTCGTCGCATCGCGTCGCCGAGTTGCGTGCGCAGTTCCTCCAACGCCGCCGTCTGGGCGTCATGCTGCCGCGTCGATTCTGTCAGTGCTGCGCGCACCCGACGCAACTCTTCTTCCACTTCGGCCGACGGCCGATAAAGGGCTACCGCTTCCGCCATCAGTCGATCAAACTGAACCTGCTGCTGCTCCATCTGCTGCTGCAGTCCGGCAATCACTTCCTCGCGGATCGCCAATTCTGACAACAGCTGCGATTCCGACAGTTTGACTTCCTCGCCGACCTTCGTCAGCAGATCGGCAATCGTCACTTCCATGCGACGGATTCGTTCCCGTTCGCTGGTCAGCAGTTCCAGCGAGTGGGACCGCTTCTGCTGGATCGTCTGCGCGAACGAAGCACCCCAACCGTCGGGACGGACGGTGGATAGAGTTTCATCGGCGGTCTTCGAATCCTGGAGCGGCATGAACTCGGAAGCAGTTGCGTTGGTTTGATCATCCGTGGCGATCGGTCACTGAATGAGGCTCATTATCTATACGTCGGCATCCCGTCGTGGTCAAAGTCGCGGTTGCAGCTGTACACGTCGTCCGCTCGTTGACGGTCGGACGGCCAATTCCGATTGCCGCAGTTACGCGGCAGGGAACAGGCTCCTCGTCAGGGCCGGGTCGCGGGGAGTTGCGCCGTTTGACAACCGCCGAATTCCAACGTAGTTTTTCATTGGCTTTTCACCCATCGTGCCTTTCTCACGATCGCCCGCTGCGGACCAATGACCGGTTTCGCTCCGCAAGGCAGACCTTGGTTCACGCGCGCGTTGACTACCACGGAACCGACCATGGAACTTGCCGAAACTGATCCACGATTTCTGCCAATGCCTGCGGCCAATGATTTTCTGGGCGCGCCTTCCCGCGATTTTCGCGCAGGTCGATCGGCGAGCGCAGACGAGGAACTGCGGAGCTGCGTCCAACAACTGTTGCTCACGCACCTGCCAGGTCGACCCGAACTGGATCGTCGCAGGGAAAAACGCCGACCTTACCCCTTACCGTTCCTGATCACTCCGGTCGATTCCGTTCAGCATCCGATCTGTGACGGCCAGCTGCTCGTCATCGGCCGCAACGTTTCCGAATTGGGAGTCGACTTCTATCATCGCGAGCCGCTTCCTTATCGCCAGGTGATTGCCAGCTTTGATGGTCTACGCGGCACGGTGCTGCACCTGCTGGTCGATCTGAGCTGGTGCCGATTCGGCAAACACCGGATTTACGACAGTGGTGGCCGGTTTGTCCGCGTGGTCACCGCGCCGTTACACTGAACACGAATTCGGCCAATTCCTGATAATTCAGGCAGCTTCGGCAATTCAGGCACCCGCCAACCACGGTCCGCACCAATTCCTCTTGGGCTTTTGGCGAAACTTCGCTATCCTTCCCAACCATCGAAATCAGCCACCTTTCGAAGCGCGATTCCAGGGAGGGACACCGTGCTCCGTCCTCAGACATTCGTTGGCGCGGCCCTGGCCGTGATCTGCGGTTTTTTCTTCCTGCAGTACTACCGGATTTCCGGTCTGGACCAACTGAAAATCAAACCCCGGGCCTTGCCGTCGGAATTACGGTCGCAATTGCGCGGCGTCGAATCGCAAGCAGCACGATCGACGGTCGAGCATCCGGGCGACGTGATCCGAATCGCCACGTTCAATATCCAGGTGTTTAGCGAGGAAAAATCCAGGCACAACGAGGTGATGGAAACGTTGGCCCGCATCATCCGCAATTTCGACATTGTCGCCATCCAGGAGATTCGCACCCAGAACGAGAATTTCATGCCGGAGTTCGTCGAGCGGATCAACGCCCAGGGAGGGCGTTACGATTTTGCGATTGGGCCGCGATTGGGCCATACGAATGTCAAAGAACAGTACGCTTTCGTTTTTGATCGAGAGAGCGTCGAGATCAATCGTTCGCAGATCTATACGATGGAGGATCCCGAGAACTGGATGCACCGCGAACCGCTCGTGGCGCAGTTTCGAGTTCGCGGGCCACAGATCGACGACGCATTCACATTCACGCTGGTGAACATCCATACCGATCCGAGCCCCCAGTCATTGACTCGGGAAATTAACGTGCTCGACAATGTCTACCGTGCGGTTCGCAATGATGGGCACGACGAGGACGACGTGATCCTCTTGGGCGATTTCAACGTCGATGACCGGCACTTCGGTGATTTGGCCGAAATTCCGGGAATGGTCTGCGTGATCAGCGGCGAACCGACAAATACCGCGCGAACCGCGCAGTACGACAATATTGTCTTCAACGATGTTCCGACGACGGAATACTCGGGCAGGCACGGGGTATTCGACTTCCGACAGGAGTTCCAGCTGACCAAGGAACAGGCCGTGCGCATTTCGGATCACTTGCCCGTCTGGGCGGAATTTTCGATTTTTGAACAGAACGCGCAAAGCCGGCTTGCCGATGAACGCGGAGCGCCGACGCGACGGACGCGCCGCGCGCGTTGAGATACTCCGGCGCCCGCTTCGATGTCGTTCCAAGCGGTGAATTGAACGAATAGTTGTTCCACCACCAGACGATAATCACAACCAATAGCAGCCCTGCGTACGCAAGTCGTTCAAGCAGATCACGGGCCAGGGCGATTCACGACGCAGCTGTTCGGCTTCCTGCGGCCTATCGACGAAGAGGTACAGCTCCTGGGCGGTGAATCGGCGCAGGTCGAGGTCACCTGCGAGTCGCCACTCCCGTTCCAGCGTCCAGTCGAGCGAGCAGTCGCGACCCGCGCGCGCGACCTGGAAATAGGGGAGATCGGTCGGCGACAGTCGATCCAGCAGCGGCGGTTCGCCGTAGATCACGGGGCGCGCTCCGAGCTCCTGCAACTTCCGCTGGCGGAAACAGAACCCGTACGGTTCAAAGTCAAAACGGCGGAGATGAGGGCGGTAAATGCGCAAGTCGGCATAGGACCGTAGCGGGGCCGCGGTAAAACAGACCATCGGTTTGCCGTGACGTAGCAGGCGGCCCGAGCCGCGAATCGTCTTTTCCAGGAGAATTCGCCGCAGCGTATCGAAAGCGGTGCGCGGCCCTGCGACGGTGCCCTGAAGCAGACCGTTTTCGTAGTCGTCCCGCGTTTCACCGTTCCAGGCAGCGATCGGCGCGCGTGTCCAGTGGATCAAGAGCGGCTCGCGGGACGGATCCGCTTCGACCGTCGCAATCCGCGACAGCAGGTCATCGGCGACCGCCGGCGGGCAATCGACGTCGGGCAGGCGCGCCGGGGCCGGTTGCAGCGGCGCGCGGCATTCCTCGAAGGCGGTCCCCGGAAACCGCGGATCGGCTTTGCCAAGCCGGATCAGCTCCTGCCAGGCGCCGCCCGGTCTCTGAAAAATCAGCTCCAATCGACAACTTGCCAGCGCCAACGCCCGATCCTGGGGAGCGATCGCTGCAAGTTCCTGTTTTGGCGGCAGGCCGCGCGACAGAGCCGGGGAAAGAAACAGCTCCAGAATCGGATACGGTTCCTTGCAGTTCGAAGCACTGACTCGGCGTTGCCACATTGCGACCGATTCCTGTTTTCGAGGCATATGCAACAGGATCGCCGGCAACTGGAATAGCCGCGCGGCGCGAACTACCCAGATCGCCGTGCTCGTGCCCTCCACGCCGTATAGAACTTCCCCTGGCCGCAGGCGATTCAGCGCATTCCTGAACCGCTGGAACCATTCCGGCCAGGCGTGCCAAGGCCGGGGAATACGTGAGCTGGCGATGCCGACACGGATCGCTTGCGGATCGAGTTCCGGTCCGTAGACCAGCCGTTCGCCGAGCCACTCCCCGGCCAACCGCTCGTCCAGCCCCGGTAGCGCCGCCGCGAGCCGGGTGAATTGCAAGTCCGTTGTATTTCGACCCGTCGGGACCATCGCGGTGCCGTTCCCCGTTGGACATCGTCCACCCCGGCACGTTAGAATTAGTCACACCATTGTTCGCGGACCGTTGAACCGCGTCGAGGCACTCGGAGACCCATTTCGTCCGATTTGTACTTCCCGCCACGCGAACCTGATCCTGTTCCCGCCTTGGGTTTCGCAGCAGTTTCCGCCGTTTTTCCCCTTTCAGGATGCCTTATGCGACCTGTGCTGGCGTGGCAGTTCCATCGGCTGTTGACTTTCGTCATCCATCGGACAGTTGGAATTTCGCTTGCGGCGACGCTCGGAATATCGCTGGGTCTGGCAAGCGCTGATCTGCTTCTCGCGGACGAACCGGATGCGGCCCGCAGCGCACCGTTTACGGAACAGGCTCGGCCGTTGCTGGCAAAGTACTGTTTCGGTTGTCATGGTGCGGGCAACGCGGAGGCCGACTTGAACCTGGAGAGATTCGGCGACCGCGACGCGATCCTGGAGGCCCGTGGCCCGTGGCTCAAGGTACTGGCTCACCTGCGAGCTCAGGCGATGCCACCTCTGGATAACAAGGAGGTTCCTCGACCGTCGAGCGCGGAGTACGAATCGCTGGTCCAATGGTTGGACACGGCATTGAATCAAATCGATTGCACGGGGGAAGTCAACCCTGGGCGCGTGACATTACGGCGGTTGAATCGCAACGAGTACCGCAACACGATTCGTGATCTGGTGGGGATCGACTATCAACCGGTCGACGACTTCCCGGCGGACGATGTCGGATACGGATTCGACAACATCGGCGACGTACTGTCGATGTCGCCGATTCTGATGGAGAAGTACCTCGCGGCGGCGGAATCGATCCTGGATCGGGCGTTGGTCGTACCGAGTTTACGGCTGCGCAAGCTTGCCTCAGGCGAGCAGTTACAGGCGGACGATGGTTCCAGCCGATCCGGAAACGGCCCGCGCACCCTGGCGTCCAACGGCACGCTCTGGTTGCCGGTCGAGTTGCCTGAAGCGGGGCGATACGAAATACGCATTCTTGCGGCGGGCGATCAAGCGGGACCCGAAAAAGTCAAAATGGCAATTCGAGTCGACGACCAGGAACTGCGTGTGGCGGAAGTCCGCACGCAGCGCAATCGGCCGACCATGCATCCGGCGACGGCCGAAATCGGCGCTGGCATGCACCGTATCGGCGCCGCGTTTCTAAACGACTATTACAAGCCGGACGCCGAGAATGCCAAGGAGCGCGATCGCAATCTGATCGTGTTTCAGCTTGAGATCCGCGGCCCGTTGCCGTCGTCGACCACCGATTTACCGGAAACCCATCGCCGCGTTTTCATCGACATGCCGGGCGAAGAATCAAACGTGGCGGAGGCCGCGGAGAAGATCCTGAAGCGATTCGCCAATCGCGCGTTTCGTCGACCGGCAACCGCGCAGGAACTGAAGCGACTCGTCGATCTCACTCGGGTCGCGCAAGAGGAGGGTCAGACCTTTGAAGGTGGAATCCACCTGGCATTGCAGGCGGTGCTGGCATCGCCTCATTTCCTGTTCCGAGTTGAAGGCGATCCGCCGGCCAGGGAGAAATCGCGACAACTCAACGAATTCGAAATCGCCACGAGGCTCTCCTACTTCCTTTGGAGTTCGCTGCCGGACGAGGAGCTGTTCCAATTGGCCTGGGAAGAGAAATTGACGAAAGAGGGCGAGCTGGAACGGCAAGTCGCAAGAATGATCCGCGATCCCAAATCGCGCGCTCTGGTCGATAATTTTGCTTCCCAGTGGCTGAACCTGCGATTACTCGACAATCTCAATCCGGATCCGGCTCGGTTTCCCGAGTTTGTTCCTGAACTTCGCCTGGCGATGAAACAGGAGACGCAGAGGTTTTTCGCGGAAATGCTGGCAGAGGACCGCCCGATTCGTGAATTTCTGACCGCCGATTTTACTTACCTCAACGAACCGCTGGCGCGACTTTATGGCGTCCCTGGCGTCGCGGGGCCGGACCTGCGCAAGGTATCACTCCAGGGGACCAACCGTCGAGGGCTATTAACGCAAGCCTCGATCCTTACCCTGACTTCAAACCCGACGCGCACGTCGCCGGTCAAGCGAGGCAAATGGGTCATGGAGAACCTTTTGGGGGAAGCACCTCCGGCACCGCCGCCCAATGTGCCTGAATTGATGGACGGCGAGCAAGCTCAGCAGAAGGGCAGTTTGCGCGAGCGCATGCAGCAGCACCGCGAGAATCCGAATTGCGCCGTCTGCCACGAGCGCATGGACGCTCTGGGGTTCGCCTTCGAAAACTTCGATCCGATCGGCAAATGGCGCGATCGTGATGGAAATTTCCCGATCGACAGCTCCGTGACGCTCCCGGGTGGGGAAAGCCTGGCAGGCTGGAACGCCATGGTAAACTGGCTGGCCGAGCAGCAACGGGAGGCGTTTGTCCGTTGTTTTACTGAGAAAATGCTGACTTTCGCACTGGGCCGAGGTTTGGAGTACTACGATCAGTGCGCGGTCGATAAGATATTGAAAGGCCTGTCGGAGCACGACGATCGCCTGGTGCGACTGGTCCAGTTGATTGTGGCCAGCGAACCGTTCCAGAAGCGAGGCGCCGCCCCCGGCAACCCGTAAATAGACTGTTGCCTCATCGCGCCGTAGACCGGACAATAGAATCCAGCTCCCATGGAGACTTGAGAATGAATGATCGATTTCGAATCTCGCGGCGAACGGTATTGCGCGGCCTGGGGACCGCGGTTGCGCTGCCGGTCCTCGAGGCAATGTTGCCCACGCACTCCTTTGCGACCCCCAACGCCCAGCCGTCGGGGGCGACGCCTCCGCTGCGCATGGCCTTTCTGTGCGTGCCTAACGGGAAACATATGCCCGACTGGACGCCGAAAGGTGAAGGAGCCGATTTTGAGATCGGGCCGATCCTCGATCCTGTTTCGCGATATCGATCAAAAATGCTGATTCTGAGCGGCTTGACGCTGAACGGCGGACGGGCGCTGGGCGACGGCCCGGGGGACCACGCCCGCAGTTGTGCTTCGTTCCTAACCAGCGCGCACCCGAAGAAAACCCACGGTGCGGATATTTCCAACGGCATCTCGATCGATCAGGCGCTGGCGCAGTCGATCGGCGACCGAACGCGTTTCGCCTCGCTGGAACTCGGTACCGAACCGAGCGCCCAATCGGGAAATTGCGATTCGGGATACAGTTGCGCGTACTCGTCGAATATCTCCTGGCGTACGCCGACAACTCCAGTGGCAAAAGAGATCAATCCGTCGTCCGTCTTCGATCGCCTGTTTGGCACAGGGACTCCCTCGGAACAGGACGAGGCCAAAGTCCGTCGAACGCGGCTCAGGAAAAGCGTGCTGGACTTTGTCCGTGACGACGCCAATCAGCTGCATCGCCGGTTGGGAATCCAGGATCAGCGCAAGCTGGACGAGTATCTGCACGCGGTGCGGGACGTCGAGCGGCGCTTAATCGGTGTCGCGCGGGAGGACGGTCAACCGGCGAACCCCGGCGACTATCCGCGCCCCGCCAGGATGCAGACGGTCTTCGCCGATCATGTGCGGATCATGTTCGATCTGATGGCGCTGGCGTTCCAGACCGATTCGACGCGGGTAATTTCTTTCATGTATCTCAATGAAGGAAATAATCGCAGTTACAAGGAAATTGATGTTGCCGAAGGCCACCACGACCTGTCTCACCATGGCAACGACGCGGCCAAACAGTCCAAGATCAGCAAGATCAACCATTTCCACGTCAGCCTGCTGGCGCACCTGCTCGACCGGCTGGACAATATCTCCGACGCCCACGGATGTCTGCTCGATCAGTCGATGATCGTCTATGGAAGCGGAATAGGCGACGGCAACCGGCACAATCACGACGACCTGCCGATCGCCGTGTTCGGCAAAGCGGGAGGACGCATTGCGACCGGTCGGCACGAACTGTACGCCAAGGAAACGCCCCTGGCCAACCTTTATCGGTCGATGCTTGATCTGGCCGGTTCGCCGACGCGGGAGTTCGGAGACGCTACCGGCCCCTTGGAACGATTGCACGGGTAATTCCGGCATTCAAACCAACTTGAATCCGACAATCGACCCCAAGCCCCGCCATTTCTGGACGGGGCTGCGCCATCATGGTGTAATGAGCTTGGCCGCCCGTTTCCGGCTGACTCGCGTACGAGGGCATGTTGTCCCGCGCGGAACCGGCGGGTCGCCCTCCCGTTTTGGAGCCTCTGGGATGACGCTGGTTCTGTCACGCCTTACGGCGGGACTCTTTACGGCACTCGTGTCCGTCGCCTTGTCGCCGGCCGCATGCGCTGACGAACCGGCCGACCACTGGGCGTTTCAGCCGCCAAGGCGATCTCCGTCACCGGCCGTGCACGATCCAGCCTGGCCAAAACACCCGCTCGATCGATTTGTGCAGGCGCACCGCGAGCAGCGGCAGATTCCACGACCACCCGCCGCCAAACCATGGTTGGCGTTGCGCCGGTTGAGTTACGCCATTCGAGGCTTGCCACCCGATCCTGACGAAGTCGCGGAACTGCTCGATGGCCAGCAACCGGATGCCCTGGAGCGGATCGTAGATCGCTACTTCGCATCGCCTCGCCATGGCGAGCGGATGGCAGCCCACTGGCTCGATCTGGCTCGATATGCCGACACGCACGGTTACCACGCCGATACGCACCGCGATATGTGGCGCTGGCGCGACTGGGTCATTGACGCCTGGAACCGCGACCTGCCGTATCACGATTTCACGGTCGAGCAGCTGGCGGGCGACCTGCTCCCCCATCCGACGCTCGACCAGCAGATCGCCACCGGTTTCAATCGTAACCACATGGTGAATTTTGAGAACGGAGCTATCGACGAGGAATATCGGCTCGAATATGTCGCGGATCGCACGACCACCACGGCCACCGTGTGGCTGGGCTTGACGTTGCAATGCGCTCGCTGTCACGACCACAAGCATGATCCGCTCCGCCAGCGGGAGTTCTACAGTTTCTTCGCGTACTTCAACAACGTCGATGAACGAGGACTGGACGGGCAGCGGGGCAACGCGGTGCCGCTGCTCAAAGCGCCGACGATGCTGCAGCAACTGCGGATGGCCGAACTGGATCGCGCGATTCCGGAGCTGGAGCGTTTGATCACGGCTCGACTCAACGCCGACGATCCGCAGCAAATCGAGTGGGAACAGCAACTCGTCGGCTCCCGTGAACTTCGGACCCCTCTGCCGCAGGATGCAACGCTGCAGCTCACAATGGAGGAGCTGCAAGGCAATCGCCTGATCGACGTTCAGCACCCGGAATGGAACGCTCGGGTCAATACGGAGGCGGAACTCGCACCGGGAACCGATGGCCAGGCGCTGGTGCTGACGGGAGAAACCGGGATTCAGATCGACGAGTTTCCAGCCTGGCGATCGCTTGATCCGCTCACAATCGTCATCAGGTTCTTTCCAACCTCGCTTGACGATTGCCAGCTTCTGCAGCGAACCGACTCGCAGCGCAACGAGCAAGGTATCCGTTTATTCCTGCGCGACCGACAGCTCGGGCTGCGCTGGGTCCAGGACGGCAATGTCGTGACGGCGATGGAAGTCACCGCCGAGGGGGCCTTGGAGGCGAATCGGTGGTACAGCCTTGTCGTGACCATGGATGGATCGGGAACAGCGTCCGGAGTGAGCTGGTACGTCAACGGTGAGCGTCGCACGAATGAAGTTCGGCGCGCCGATTTCGTCGGACCACTCGTGGTCAAGGAACCGCTGTGGATCGGAGGCGCACCGGAACGGGATGGACTGAGGGGCTTGTTGGACGACGTGCGGATCTTCGGCAGACAGCTCTCGGAGGAAGAATGCGAACTGTTCACGGGACGGGATCCATTACGCGCGATTCTTACAACCGACCGTGAGCGACGCACGGAAGCACAGCGACGGCTGGTGCGACGGCGCTACCTGGAAATGAGCGACGCGCAGTTCCCGCGCATCGACCGCGCTTGGCGCGACGCGGTGCGGGATCGGCGGCAGCTGGAGCAGGAGGCGCCGACCACGATGGTTATGCGCGAACTGGGCTCGCCGCGCGAGACACGCGTGCTGCTCCGCGGCTTGTTCGACCAACCTGGTGAAACGGTACAACTGGGCCTGCCGGAAGTACTGAATCGCAGCGGGGCGCGCCCGGCGAGCCGTTTGGAACTGGCCCGCTGGCTCGGTTCGGCCGACAATCCCCTGGCAGGCCGTGTGATGGTGAATCGGCTCTGGCAATTGCATTTCGGCCGAGGTCTCGTCGCGACGCCCGACGACTTCGGAACGCGCGGCGCACCTCCTTCCAACCCGGACTTATTGGATTGGCTGGCAAGCGATCTGTTCGATCGTTCTCGCGCTTCCAACGGATCGTTGAAGCGCCTGCAGCGACAGATGCTGCTGTCCTCAACCTTCCTGCAGGCAAGTGATTTCGCGCCCAGCTTCGAGCACGATCCCGATAATCGCTGGCTGTCGCGCGGCCCGCGACTGCGGTTGGCGGCGGAAATGATCCGCGACCAGGCGCTGGCGGCCAGCGGACTCCTGGTAAACACGATCGGAGGACCCAGCGTACTCCCCTACCAGCCGCCCGGCCTGTGGGAAGAAGTGGCTTACGACACGCAGAACTTCACCGCCCAGACGTACCATCAAAGCCACGGCGCCGATCTCGCGCGCCGATCTGTCTATACCTTCTGGAAGCGATCGGTGCCGCCAGTATCGCTCGCCATCTGGGACGCTCCCGATCGCGAGGTCTGTACCCTCGTGCGATCACCGACCGATACTCCGCTGCAGGCGCTGGCGCTGATGAATGATCCAACCTACCTGGAAGCGGCCCGGTACTTGGCCGAAACACTCTTGGCGCAACGGGAACCGGCCGCCAGCGCTGGCCCGCCTGTCATTCGCTCCGTTCGATCGACCGGACCGTCGCGGCACCGGGTTGCGCTGGAAAGCGACCTGGCCGGGCGAATTCTGGCGGAGGCGTTCCTGCGAATCCTGGGGCGGTCGCCAGATAAGGCAGAGCTGGACGTGTTGATCGCGGCATGGCAGCGGCACGCCGGCACGTTTCGCGATCGCCCCGATGCGGCACGCACATTGTTGTCCGTGGGGGAAGCCCCGCGATGGCGGAACGACCGCCTGGAGGATACCGCGGCCCTGACCGCGGTCGTCGCATCGATCCTGGCACTCGACGAGGCGATCCATGTCGATTGATTCACCACGCCATCGCATCGACATGCTTCGCTTTGCGGAGCGACGCCAATTTCTCAGCGAAACCAGTCGCGGTCTGGGATTGGCCGCACTCGGAGCGCTACTGCAGTCGACGTCGGCCCAAGCCCACGACTTGCCCCACTTTCGTCCGCGGGCCCGGCGAGTCATCCTGCTCTGTCAATCGGGCGCGCCTTCCCAGATCGATCTGCTGGATGCGAAACCGGCACTCCGTGAACTGCATGGCCAAGAGTTGCCGGACAGCGTCCGCCAAGGGCAACGACTGACAACGATGACCAGCCAGCAAACTTCGCATCCTATTACCGCCTCCCCCTTTGCGTTCCGGCGCTATGGGGATGCCGGCCTGGAGCTCAGCGAGTTGCTGCCGCATACCGCTCAAGTCGCCGACGATCTTTGTGTGGTTCGCTCGCTGCACACCGAAGCGATCAACCATGATCCGGCGATCACGTTTCTGCTGACCGGCAGCCAGCAGCCGGGACGTCCCAGCCTCGGTTCCTGGCTCTCGTACGGACTCGGCGGTGAAAACGACAATCTGCCGACGTTTCTAGTCATGATCTCCGGCGGAGAAGCGGGCGATCAACCGCTGAACGGGCGACTTTGGGGCCCGGGATTCCTTCCGCCCAGGCATCAAGGCGTAAAACTGCGCAGCGGTACGGATCCCATTCTGTTCCTTAACGACCCCCCGGGATTCGATCGAGCGACACGACGTCAATGGCTCGACGATGTAAAACGGCTCAATCGACTCCATCAGGAGAAGCTACCGACGGCCGAGATCGAAAATCGCATCGACCAGTTCGAACTGGCTTTCCGCATGCAGCAGTCCGTCCCCGAACTGACCGATGTCGCCAGCGAGCCGGAGCATACGTTTGAATTGTATGGAGATGACGCGCGACAGCCGGGGACCTTCGCCGCCAACTGCTTGCTGGCTCGGCGCATGATCGAACGTAACGTCCGTTTTGTACAACTTTACCACCGTGGCTGGGATCACCATCAACAGATCAACAGCAAGTTACCGAGGAAATGCCGTCAGGTCGACCAGGCGTCCGCCGGACTGGTTGCCGATCTCAAACAGCGCGGCCTGCTGCAGGACACAATGGTGATCTGGGCCGGAGAATTTGGACGTACCGTCTTCTGTCAGGGTTCGATCGAGCGCGAAGATTACGGTCGAGACCACCATCCGCGTTGCTTTTCGATCTGGCTGGCCGGAGGCGGAATTCGAGGCGGGCTCACCTTGGGGAAGACCGACGATTTCTCGTACAATGTCGTCGAAGATTCCGTCCATGTGCACGACCTGCAGGCGACGATCCTGCACTGCCTGGGGATCGATCATGAACGTTTTATCTTCCGCAGTCAGGGACGTGATTTCCGGCTCACAGATATTGCCGGTAACGTGGTAACCAAGATACTCGCTTGAACCCCGCGATGGGGGAGTCGCGATGTTACAAGAGAAATTGCGATTAGCGCTGGTGGACTTCCGCGACGACGAAGCGGAACTCTGTCATCGCGCGCTGGGTTGGCTGAGTGGAATGTCGGTGGACGCGATCGTGCATCGTGATTCGACACTCGGCGATCGGCAAGGCGCCCAATTCGGGACTTCACTGCGGTTCAGCTCGTTGCCGCAGTTGCTTGACTCCGCACCTGAATCGGTCGACGCGGTACTCGTCAATAGCCCGCGCGGCGATCGCGAACAACTGGTCCGTCGTGCCTTGGAGGCGGGAAAACATCTGCTCGTGCAATCGCCCTGTGCCATGGCGTCGCGAGCAGCGGCTTCCCTGCGGACGTTGGCCGAGCAACAGCGGCGGCAATTCATGGTTGGGGGCCTCGACCGCTACCGTCCTTCGATCCAGGCAATTCAGCAGGCAGCTCGAACCGGGCAGCTTGGCCAGCCCGTGCTGCTGCGGATGCATGATTGGCGGCCGCGGGACAAGTCGCCCGGTTCGATCTGGGACCGGGTTACCGACCTGCTCGATGCCGCCTGCTGGCTGTTCGACGCAGTTCCGCTCGACATCGCGGTACTGGGACAGCCGCCGCCGAACTCCGCTGCGGACCCGCCCGATTTTCTGCAGATCCACCTCGGCTTTCCCCTGCGGGGAATGGCGCTGCTCTCGACCGCCAATGCTCTGCCGCCCGGAAGCGGCTACCGCTGTGTCACACTGATCGGATCGGCGGGCGCTGCGTATGCCGATGACCACGATCAAATGCAATTGCTGCTCCAGGGCGGTTCGGCAAACGCCCGCCGAAGCAACGAAGAACTCGCGACGATGACCACGCAACTGAAGGAGTTTCAGCGGGCCGTCGTTCGTGAGCCTTCCCCCGGGACACAACGCCAGGATTGTGAGTTGCCGATCGAGCTTGCCGAACTGGCGATGCAAGCCTGGTCGATCGGAAAGCCTGTACGATTCGAGAGGATGGAGCATGGATCGCGGAACAACGCCGACCCAACAGTCGTTTAGCGCGCCGCTGCGCGTGGCCGTACTGAGCGTCGTCAAACACGACTACGTTGCCCGCGGTATCTCCTCCCATCCCGCCTTCCAGTTGACCGTCGTCGCGGATGATCCCGGAGTCCCGGACTGGATCCATGAACGGAACCAGGAATTCGCCGACCGCATGCGGATTCCTTACCTGCGCGACGTCGAGCGGGCACTCCGCGACTTCCGGATCGATGTTGCCGTGGTCAGTTCCGAGGCCGAGCGGCATTGCGACCTGAGTATTCGCGCCTGCGAACTGGGCGTGCATGTCGTCCAGGACAAACCGATGTCGACCCGGTTGAGTGAATGCGAGCGGCTGGTGGAATCGGTCCAACGCAATCGCGTCAAGTTTCTGCTCTGGAATCGCAACCGATTGCCGGCACTGATGCAAGCGGAGCAATGGGTGCGGGACGGCGAGATTGGCGAAATCCTATCGGCCCACGTCGACTTCTATTTTTCCAAGGATGCCGGTCCACCTCTGGGGAGCCGGCGAGCGGGTGATCCGCCCGTCGATTGGCTGGAATTCCAACGTGCCGCTCACGCGGATGGCTCCGACGGTGCTGTGGGCACCGTCCCGATCGGCGAAATGCGCAACGAAGCGATCTACCCGCTGGCCTACATTCGGCAGCTCACCGCCGCACGCTTTGAACGCGTTTATGCCCGGTCTGCAATCGCCTTCCATCAGGTCAACGCCGACAACCATGTCGAAGATGTCGGCACCATCAGCCTGGAATTGAACGGCGGGCGGCTGGCCACGGTCGCGATCGGACGGATCGGCGCTGCGAGCCATCCCGACCTGGGGGAAATCAAGATCAGCCTGATCGGCACGCAAGGGGCGCTTGTCATCGCCGAAGCGCGACCGGAAATCGCCGTCTACTACCGGGGCCAACCGGCCAAAGAATTTCGTCGTCGACGCCTTACGCTTGAAAACGACTTTCTGCTGGCGGACAGTTTCGCCAAGTCGATTGCCGATGACGCACCGACGCTCCTTGATGAACGTGCCGCCTACGAAATCACCGCAACCGTCGAAGCCGCGCTGCGGTCCGCTTCCTCCAACCAGTTCGAGCCGGTCGTCGAGTTGCGGGGAACGGGAAATCGGGAATAAGGAACGAGGAAGTCCCGATTTTCGTAAGTCATTTGCCTCATCGATCGAGATAACGCTCCGTAAGCTGCTCGTAGGCATCGACGCGACGGTCACGCAGAAATGGCCAATGGGTTCTTGCCACCTCGATTCGGGACAAATCGCATTCGACGACGACGACTTCGGGACGAAGATGGTCGGCGCGGTGCATGATCTGACCATACGGATCCGCGACGAACGATGCGCCCCAGAACTCCAGGGCCGATTCCGTGCCGACTCGATTGGCGGCGGCGACGTAGATCCCATTCGCTATGGCGTGACTGCGCATCATGGTTTCCCACGCTTCGTGCTGCTGCCGCCCCCATTGCGGTTTCTCGTCCGGCAGCCAGCCGATCGCGGTGGGATAGAACAAAATTTGCGCCCCTGTCATCGCGGTCAAACGGGCCGCTTCGGGAAACCACTGATCCCAGCAGACACAGACGCCGATGCGCGCAAACCGTGTCGCAAAGCTGCGGAAGCCGAGGTCACCCGGAGTAAAGTAGAATTTCTCGTAGTACAACGGATCGTCGGGAATGTGCATCTTGCGGTAAAGCCCGCAAAGCGTTCCATCAGCATCAATCACTATCGCCGTGTTGTGGTAGATCCCCGCGGCCCGCCGCTCGAACACCGATCCGATCACGACGATTCCCAATTGTTTCGCTGCTTCGGCTAATCGCTCGGTTGTCGGCCCCGGTATCGACTCCGCTTCGGCAAATCGCGAGTGGTCTTCAGACTGGCACGGATAAAACCCATGAAACAGCTCCTGCAAGCAGACGATTTTTGCGCCGGTCTGGGCCGCTTGCCGGATCCCATCCAGGGCGCGATCGACGTTCCGTTGCTTGGCGGGTTCGCAAGCCATTTGAACTAACCCGATCGGGACTACTCCGGATTTGATCGTCGTGGTACTGTTTTTCATGCCGCATCGGATCCTGTTCGTTGTGCCAACGCGATGAACCGTTGGCCAGCTGCACGGGGACACTCCCTGGTCCGTTCCGCGTTGTCGATCCTTCAACCTAGCGAATGCAGCATGACTGTGAAACGACCCTTAGGCCTGTTTGTCGGCGGCACCGACACCGGCGTTGGCAAGACGATGTCGGCGGTGCGCATCGTGGAGTGGCTGCGCCGCGCCGGCTATCGTGTGGCGGCCCACAAGCCGGTCGCCACCGGCTGCCAGCGTGTTGCCGGCGAATGCATCTCCGACGACGCGCTGGCACTTTGGGAAGCGACCGGTCGCATCGGCACGCCGGACAAAGTCTGCCCGCAGTGTTTCGAAGCGCCTCTGGCACCGTACCTGGCCGCGGAGAAGGAGCGACGCGTGGTTGATTCGGCCATGTTGCGCGACGGTATCAAATCGTGGAACGGCGAATGCGACTTTTTGATTGTCGAAGGAACCGGTGGGCTGATGTCGCCACTGGACCGCCACACCTTGAACATCGATCTGGCCGTTGAGTTCGGTTTTCCACTGGTGATCGTCGCCCAGGATCGGATCGGGGTAATTCATCAGACGTTGCAGTCCTGCACCGTGGCAAGCGATTATTCCGTGCCGGTCAAGGCGATCATACTCAGCGAGACGACTCCGCCCGATCGAAACTCAGGTCAGGGCATCGATCCCAGCTTGGAATCGAATGCGACCGCCGTCGCCGAGTTCACGCACAAACCGGTAACCCGTTTACCATGGCGCGGCGCGACGTTTGTGCCGCCCCTCGACTGGGCCACACTTTGAGAAACCGCCGGCCCGATCAGGCGGTCACTCAGACGATATAGCCGCTGATCCATTTCGCAGCCGCGAATTCGCGCTGCAGCACGTCGCACGCCGCCCGTGCCTCTTCCAGCAAATGCGTCGCAGGTAGCGACGGGGTGGATCGAGGACCGGTCTGCCGAATGATCAGCGGTCGAGTCGGCGGTTGGCTCCAGACCGGAACAGGCCTGCCCGCCGCATGCTCGTAAACGGTGAAATCGAAACCGTCGCTCGTCGTGCCCGGAAGGGTCGCCACGCGCTGACCGATCAACAGGCGGGGCGCGAGCCGGCGGAGCAGCGGCAGGATGGGTTGGTGGGATTCTTCAAGAACGACCAGAGCGAGACTTGGCCAATTCCATACGGCGTCGTCTGCCTGCAACAGGACGTCTTCGTGCTCGGGAATCACCGTCAGCAATACGCCGGCCCGCGATGCCGACGCGCACAATTCAGCATCGATGCGGGAAACCACCAGGCTGGCGCCGCAAGCCCGGCAATCGTCAAGCCGATCGGCCGCCTCCGGCGCGGAAACGGCGCGCAGCACCCAGCGGCGGGAATTCCAGCTGAAATCAGGGCCGCTGCAGCCCAGTCGGCGAATGCCAATCCAGATCTCCGACCACCGCCGCATCAGGTCATCCCCACTCCAGGCTTCGACTTGGGCACGGTACAGCGACGGCGCCTTGGAATCCCAGAAACAAGGATCCACGACCTGGCAACGGGCGAGCGGCTCGGGTCCGGGTTCCGCAGTCTGAAACGCGAAGCACGCAGGAATTGTGCGCGCTCCTTCGACAACCGGACCGGTCAACATTCCCGACAGGCTGACCACCGTTCCGGGTTGAAAGTCCGGACGCGAAAAACGCAGGTAGATCGTCGCCAGGTTCTCGCTGACTTCGCCCCAGAAAAGTTGAACGGTCGGGTTGTTCATGCCGTGCGATTCACGATGGTTAACGCCTTTATCCTTGCGGTTATTGTGATTCCAGCAACCCGCGCAATACGCGGCCGGTATGCGATTTGGGGCAGCGCGCGACCTTCTCGGGAGTGCCATGCGCAACGACATTGCCGCCTTCTTCCGCCGCGCCCGGCCCCAGGTCGATCAAATAGTCGGCTGCCTGCATCAATTGCAGATTGTGTTCCACGACAATCAGCGAGTGCCCCACGGCGAGCAGCGCGTCGAAGCAGTCGAGCAGCTGGACAATATCCGCGAAATGCAATCCGGTTGTGGGTTCATCGAGGATGAATAACGTACGAGTCCGGCTGGCCGAGGAGAGATAGGAGGCCAGCTTCAGCCGTTGGGCCTCACCCGCCGAAAGCGTATTCGCCGGTTGCCCCAGGCGCAGGTAATCCAGTCCCACGTCGAGCAGCTGCTTTAGTTTTTGCTGGACTTTGGTCTGCCCGCGAAAAAATCCGAATGCCTCCCGGGCCGTCATATTCAGGACATCCGCGATGTTACGCCCGCGGTAGTTGATACCGAGAATCTCGCGGCGGTAACGTGTGCCACCACACTCGCCGCACTTCATAAAAACGTCGGGTAGAAACTGCATGTCGATCTCGTGATACCCGTCACCCTGGCAGCTCGCACAGCGCCCACCGTCGACATTAAAGCTGAAAAACCCGGCGTCGTAGTTGTGCGTTCGCGCCTCCAGCGTCTCCGCAAACACCGCGCGAATCTGGTCGAACGCCTTGATGTAAGTCACGGGATTCGAACGAGGTGATCTTCCGATCGGACTCTGATCGACGAGCACGATGTCGTCGATCTGTCCGTCACCGAAAACGTCACTGAAAGGATAGGTGTGGTCGACGTCCTTGTGCTTACGCTGGCAGACCGCTCCATACAGTGTCTCCTGAACCAAGGTACTTTTTCCTGATCCGCTGACTCCCGTGACCAGGCATAGCACTCCCAGGGGAAACTCGACCGTGATGTCCTTCAAATTGTTACCGCGACAGCCTGTGAGCCGCAGCCAGCCGTGGCTTGGCTGGCGTCGCTTTTCCGGAACCGTCAACAGGCGCCGGCCGGCGAGGTAATCCGCGGTCAACGTTGAGGCGCCGAGCAGCTCCTGGTACGTGCCTTGAAACACGATCGTACCGCCGCTCTCCCCCGCGCCAGGCCCCACTTCCACGATCTGGTCGGCTGCCTGCAATACCTCGGAATCATGCTCGACGATCACCACCGTATTGCCCCGGTTGCGCAGCCCCGCCATGACGCCGATCAACTTCCGGGTATCCCGCGGATGTAACCCGACCGACGGCTCATCCAGCACATACATCATGTTGACCAGGCTGGAGCCCAGCGCCGAGGTGAGTGCGACACGCTGGCTTTCGCCGGCGCTCAGCGTTTTCAAGGTTCGATGGAGGGTCAGGTAGTTGAGCCCCACGGAATCGAGAAAGGCAAGCCGCGAGCGAATCTGGTCGAGCATCACGCGAGCCACGCGAATTTCCCAATCGCTGAACTGGATCCGCTCGATTTCCGCGCGGAGTTCTCCGATCGACATCGCCGAGTATTCCGCCAGGTTGCGACCGCCGACGCGCACCGCCAGCGCCTGCGGGCGCAGGCGGGCGCCATGGCACTCGGGACAAGTGTGCTCGCTCCTCCAGCGACTGAGGAAGACGCGCGTGGGCATCCTGTATTTGTGCTTCTCCAGCCAGTCGAAAAACCCGCGAATACCGCGTACCCCACACTCAGGAACGCCTTCGACCAGCCGCCGGCGCTGTTCGTCGGTAAATTGCGACAGCGGCGTATCGAGCGGGATGCCGTGTTTTTCGGCGGCGGCCAGGAATTGGCTGAGTTCCTGGCCATAGACAGGCGTTTTCCAGGGCGCGACGGCGCCGTCCCGAATCGTTAGACTCGGATCAGGAATGATCCGCTGAAGGTCAAGATCGATCAGTGTTCCGAATCCTTCACACTGCGGACAGGCGCCGAGCGGGCTGTTGAAGCTGAAAAGCCGTGGCTCGGGCGTCGTGTAACGGCAACCGCATCGGCCGCAGTCCAACGCGTTGGAAAACGCCCAGCGACTCCAGACCTGCGCATCGATCGTCAATTCGTTCTGCCGCGCGTCGGTCTGCGCGGCCGTCTGTTGCCCATCCATCGCCGCGGGCTGCGCGAAGACCAGGCAACTGCCCAGGCCCTGGTGAAATGCCGTTTCCAGGGACTCGCGGAGTCGCATCTCCGACGTCGTGCCCGCGACGATCCGGTCGACAACCACATACAGCAAATCCGATTCGTATTCGCGAAGCGCCTGCTCCGACAGGTTCCAGAACCTGCCGCCGTAAACGCAGCGCACGAAACCCTGCTCCCGCAGCTCCTCGCACAGCCTCCCTAATTCGCCGACCGAACCCACCGCGCGCGAGAACGCAATCATGGCCCGGCAACCCGATTCAAGCGTTCTTAGTCTGGCCAGGACCGAGTCGGGCGAATCACGTTCGACGACTCGCTGGCAAGCCGCACAGTAGACCTTCCCCAATTTCGCAAACAACAGACGGAAATAGTCGGTAATCTCCGTGGCCGTGCCGACCGTCGACCGCGTGGAGCGGGCCGTATCCCGTCGCGTAACCGCGATCGCCGGCGGAATGCCGTCGATTCGATCCGCGTCCGGCTTGTCCAGCTGTTCGAGGAACTGCCGGGTATACGCGGAGAAACTCTCGATGTAACGTCGCTGGCCCTCCGCATAGAGCGTGTCCAGCGCCAGACTGGTCTTCCCGCTGCCGCTGACGCCGCAAAACACGATCATCCGGCCCGGCGGCAAGTCCAGGTCGACACCGCGCAGATTATGGACCTCGACGCCACGCAATTCGATCATCGCACGCGACACGCAAAACTCCACCCGGCCCGAATTCCCTGCTGCTGTTGTGCATCCGTAATCCGCTATCGTAATCCAACCCGATGGCTTGCGGCAGGGCGGAAGTTCGGACGGTGACGATTCCAGCGAATAAATGGGCTTCCGAACCGGCACCGTCGATCCGATGCCGCCTATTCCGCACGGCCGCCGAATACAACCCATAATTAACAAGGCGCTTTCATCGGATCGCCCTGCCAGCACTCGTAGCCAAAAGCCGTTAAGCCCTGTACTGCATCCACGGAGAATACGCATGATACGTTCGATGATCCTAGCAACAATGCTGCTTGTCCCGCTCACCAACTGCAACGCCGCCGACCTGTCCGGGAGCTGGTGCGGGTCATGGGAGAGCTCCTGCACAGGGCATCACGGCCCGTTGCGAGCCTGCTTCAGCAAGTGCGGCGACTCGCAGTACTTCGTCACCTTCTCAGGTCGCTTCTTCAAAATCATGCCATTCCGCTACTCGGTGACTCTGGACGCCGTCGACGAAGGCGATACGGTGAAGCTGAGCGGCAGCTCGTTCCTCGGTCGACTGTTCGGTACGTTCACTTACCAGGCCGATGCAACTTCGAGCGAGTTCAACGCGGCCTACTCGTCCTGCAAAGACCAAGGCTGTTTCCGGCTGCACAAGTGCTGCGAATAGTGCGCGACCACTCGAACGAAGAACGGACAAGCCTATGCGTCCCTTGAAAATTCGACAGTACTTTCCTATCACGGCGACGGTATGCCGGATTACCGACGGACTGTCGATCGCGATGGGACTGTTTCTCGCGTTGCACTGGCGTCCCGAACTGGATCGCCAGGCCGCAATGCTGGTGGCGGTCACCGCCATTGTCGCGATGTTCATCATCGGCGAGTGCCTTGGCATGTACCGCAGCTGGCGCGGCGCGGCCAGCGAAAAGGAAGTCGTCTGCTCGCTGCTCACCTGGGGCTGCGCTCTGCTGGTATTGCTGGTGTTGGGCATGTTCAGCCGTTTTTACGACCACCTTTCACGCGGCATGCTGTTGGCCTGGTTCGTCTCGGCGCCGACGTTGATGCTGGCGTTTCGAACTGTGATCCGCACGCTGCAACGCAGCCTGCGCGCCCATGGCATGAACACGCGCAATTACGCCATCGTCGGCGTCAACCCGTTGTCGCTCCAGCTCGCGCAGAATATCGAACGCAACCCCGAGATCGGACTGCGGCTTGTGGGGTTTTTCGACGACCGTCCTGATGAACGGATCGCAACGCTGCCCCCGGAATATGGAGCCAAAACCGGCGGCCTAAAATGCCTGTTGAACCTCGCCCGGAACGGGAAGATCGACACCGTCTATGTCACGTTCCCGATGCGGGCCGAACAGCGGATTCGGAATCTGCTGACCGAGCTTTCCGATACGACCGCTTCTGTCTATATCGTGCCCGACTTCTTCGTTTTCGAACTGCTCCATTCCCGCTGGTCCGACATCGGCGGCCTGCCGGCCGTGAGCATCTTTGAAGATCCGTTCTACGGAATCCACGGAATTGTAAAAAGACTGACCGACATCGTACTGGCATCGTTCGGCCTGGTGCTTCTGGCGCTCCCGATGCTGTTCATCGCCATCGGTATCCGCCTTTCGTCGCCTGGTCCGATCTTCTTTCGACAAAAGCGCTATGGGCTGGGTGGTGAGGAAATCCTGGTCTGGAAATTTCGCAGCATGCGCGTGATGGACAACGGTCCCGTCGTCGTGCAGGCGCAGCAGAACGATCCGCGCGTGACACCCCTCGGAGCGTTCTTGCGACGGACTTCGCTCGACGAACTACCCCAGCTGTTTAACGTCCTCGAGGGATCAATGTCGCTGGTCGGTCCGCGTCCCCACGCTTCCGCGCATAACGAACTCTATCGCAAACAGATCGACGGCTACATGCTGCGACACAAGGTCAAGCCGGGAATCACCGGACTGGCACAGGTCAATGGATTTCGTGGTGAAACCGCCACCCTGGAGAAGATGCAGGGCCGCATCGAATGCGACCATCAGTACATTCGCGAATGGTCGCTGTTGCTGGACTTCAAGATTATCACCAAAACATTCGGCGTCGTGCTGCTGGGAAAAAACGCCTACTGAAACCCAGGAGGTTGCGCCGAGACCGCAACCAGAACACCGTCGCACGTCGGAGCTTCACCGCGCCACATAGGCCGGCGGTGGCACACGACACGAACACGGGCCCGATCGCCACGATTCGTCGTCGTTTCGGTTTCGGTTTTGGCGAACAAAACCGCGATGTCTAGGACGGACAAGATGTCCATCCTAGAGTTTTGAATTCGGACAGGCACTAAGGGTTGTTCATTGGCGGTGGGACGTCGTCGTCCGTACCGTCATCCGAGGTTGGGGCAGCCGCCTCGACCGCAGCATTGGCGTTTTTCTCGACCAATGCGGTAAGCTGTTTGGCCTTCTTCTCGACGTCCTCGATCAATGCTTCCAGCGACACGATGCTCGGGTCGTCCATCATGTCATGCACTTCGGCGATCTTGCCCGCGAGGTGACGGATGTAGTCCCGATCCTCGTCCGACTTGGCAAGGCTGAGCAGACCTTTGGAACCCGGAACACTGGTCGTCGGCGCAGCAGCGGCTGTATCGGCAGCGTCCGCGGCTCCCGCGTCCTCGCTGTCTTCATCACTGCGCGGTCGCGCCGCCGTCACCTTCGACGACTTTTCACCTTCCAGGCTGATCAGAACGCTATGCATGAAGGTGCGAAAACGACGTTTGGCCAGTTCGATCTGATATTCCTCGGAGGACTGCCCACGAGCGTTGCCGCCCATGCCGCCCATGCCGCCCATGCCGCCCATGCCGCCCATGCCGCCCATGCCGCCCATGCCACCCATGCCACCCATGCCACCCATGCCACCCATGCCGCCCATGCCAGAGGCGCCACCTTTGCCACCCTTTCCGAGACCGCTTTTGCCCCCGGCTTTACCGCCGCCTTTCGCGCCGCCTTTCGCGCCTTCGGCACCTCCACCCGCCGGCCCAATCCCGCCAGCACCACCGCCCATGCCACCGCCCATGCCACCGCCCATGCCACCGGCTCCGCCCATCGGCATTCCGCCGGAGAGCCAACGTTGTTTCATTTCGTAGTATTTCAAGTCGTTGCGGATGCGGTTGACTTCATTGTTCAACGTGGCCACCGCCAACTGACCGACATTTTTCGAAGTCCCTTGAGGCGTCAAGTTAGTTTGGATCGGATTATTCAATTGGGCGAACGCTTCGGCTGCGCTCAATCGCAACGAGATCGGCAGCGTTTCGTCAGCAACCATCGATTCAATGGTCGAGGAAACGGAAATGTCCGATTCCAAGGTGCCGAGCAACGAAAGGACTTCAAGGCAACGGCGCTGCAGCCAGCCGTGCCCGTCGATCGTTCGATTGGCAGGACGTTCCTTTTGATTGACGGTCGCCAAGGCCAACGCATTAATCGCAATCCGTGTTTCGTTTGGAATCACGCGACGCGACTGCGGTTCGCTCGCATCCTTCGCAACATGGCGATGAATGCCGATCGCGCACGCCACCCGAACCGCATCGATCTGCTTGGGATCCGAATACTCGGCCACCATGATCGGCAACGCTTTTGCCAGCGGTACGGGAGGGTTCGGGTTGCCGATGACTTTCTCCGTCGAATTCAGATCGGCAATCACCAGCATGGCATTGAATCGTGCTGCGGGATGGTAGTCACCGCGCACGATTTCTGTCATCAGGGTCAGCGTTAAATCCAACAGGTGCGGATGGACGGCGTTCGGTTCGTCGCGCAGCGAAGAGCAGCGATAGATGTAGTTGTTGAACAGCGTTTTGCGTTCTTTGACGAGAAAATTGAAGCCCTTTGGATCTTCGATCAAGTCGGTTCGCGTCCAGCGTGCGAACATGTATTGCCGGAAAAACTCATCGAACTCCGCCGGCATCTGCGACAACAGCCGCGAACCTTGCACGACCTGTTTGACCGCCGCTTCACGCTCGCGAATCGTGGTCTGGATCGCATTCTGATCTCGCTTTTCCTTGCCGCGCAACTCCCATTCCGGTTTGGTCGGCAGTTCGGGGTATTGCCGCTCTTGGGCGAAACCGCAAATTGCCGGAACAACAATGGAGGCCAGAACGATCCCCAGGGGGACGATCCGGAAAGGAACGATCGAAACACGCGCGACGGAGACGAAACGAGCCATTTGAGGAATCCTGGACGCGACGATCGAGCAACCCATTCAGACGGCGACGACAAGCTGTCCGGAGCTGCCCTGAGGGCCTTCCCAGACACGCTCTTCAGTCTAAATGGTCGCTGCGACCGTTGTCAACTTAACGGATGGCGAATCCGAACGACGTGGCGGCATACGGCCGCCGGGCAGCAGGCTAATAGCGCAGGATGCACCATAAGGCTCGAAACCCGTCCTTGAGGCCGATTTTCTTCCCTTCGGCGTAGGTGCGTCGGGCATAACCGATCGGGCGTTCGGCGAACCGGACTCCGGGAATCCGAGCGAATTTGGCGGTCAATTCCGGCTCGATTCCGAAGCCACGTTCCCGCAGCGGCGTGATCCGGTCCAGGAGCGGCCGGCGGAACATTTTGTAGCAGGTTTCCACGTCGGTCAGTTTCAGCCCCGTGGCAAGATTCGAGAGCCAGGTAATAAGCTGGTTGCCGGCCTGATGCCAGGCGGGTGAAACCCGTTGGTCGGTGCGCGAAAAGCGACTGCCGTAGACGATGTCCGCCTCGTCGTTAATCAGCACCGGCAGCAATTTCTGGAAGTCGCGCGGGTCGTATTCCAGGTCGGCATCCTGGATGACAACGAATTGGCCCGTCGCCTGCTCGAAACCCGTCTTCAACGCCGCGCCCTTGCCGCGATTTTCCTGGTGCAGGACGATTTTCAGCCGCGGGTCGGCCGCCATCGACTGCAACAGCTCCCGGGTACCGTCCCGGCTGCCGTCGTCGACGACGATGATCTCGCAATCGATACCGCAGCCGCGAACCCGCTCGATTACCTGCTGGATCGTCTGCACCTCGTTGTAGGCCGGGATTACCACGGAAAGCTTCATCGTCTCGGGCTGCATCCGGTACCGCGCGATTGCATGGAGGAAAGGGAGCGGTCAAACTCGATTCGGCCGACCCACCGAAACGTAGCTCGCCATCATAGGCCGGAGAGGTGAAAATCGGCAAGTCGGTCGGCAAACATCCATTTTCGAGCTATACTTCTCTGACCCGACCTTCCTGCCCCAACTTTTGTACGCCCCCGATTCGACGAACTTTGTACCATCCCACGGCATGATCCCTCCCGCGAAAACCCAGGCGATTGGTATTCTGGAAACGACCGGATTCACGCCGGCGATCGTGGCGTTGGACGTCATGGACAAAACCGCGTCGATTCAATTGATCCAAGCCGAACTCAACGACTATTACGGCGTGGTGATCAAGATTGTTGGTGGCACTGCCGCGGTACGCGCGGCGATCGACGCCGGTCTGCAGGTCGCCAATACGATGGGCGGCAAGCCGGTCTCTACGATCCTGAATCGGCCCGATCCGGCCGCCTGGCCGGCGCTGGACAGCAAGCGCGAATTCAATCCGCTCATCCAACAATACGTCGTCATCGAACCCGATCCCGCTCGAAGCTCCTCCAAGGAACGCGTCATGGCTGAACAACCCTCGTTTGCTCTCGGTTTTCTGGAAACGCAAGGCTTTACCGCGGTCTTTGAAGCGATCGATAGCGCCTGCAAAGCCGCCAACGTGGAAGTCGTCTGCAAAGAGAAATTGGGCGGCGGCTACGTCACCGTCGTCATCAAGGGCGACGTTGCAGCGGTGAAGGCTGCCGTGGAATCAGGCAAGACCAAGGTGGAAGGCCTTGGTAAACTCATCGCGGCCCACGTGATCGCTCGCCCGAGTGGGGCGGCGCTGAGTCTCTTGCCGAAGTAAACGAGGCGCCGATCGTCCCCGTCGGGACCTGCGCAGGTCCCGCTGCTCCTGGCATCCGGGCATTGGCCATCGGCGGCGGGGCTTCTTTCTCTGGTACCGCGGGCAATCGCCCGATTGGCGGTGCGGACAGCCGATCCAACTGTCGCTGGCTGGCGACGAAGTGCGTCGTGGCATCGCGCAGCTCCCCGGGAACATCGGGCAGGGAACGGCGCCCCGCAGTCCCCCGCGCATACACGACACTCTCCAGCACCCCGGCTTTCGCCTCCCGCGTCGGGGACGCCGACGCGTTCCGCGACGATGGCGAGGTCGCCGCGAGCAGCGCTGCGCTGATCTGCGCCAACGGATTCCCGCTCGAACCACGTTTTCCTGTCCAGCGACCGATCGCATCGCGGTAGTCCGATTCGGCATCCAGGTACTGACGCGCGATGCGAAGAGCGGCCGCGTCACCGTCCCGGTACAACGCGACGACAAAACTCTTCGCACCCAATCGCACCTTTTCGTTTCCAAGTCCTGGGAATCCCGTCGCCGAGCCTGCCGCCTCGCAGTGCACATAGAGCCGATCGCCACGCCATCCGTCCGCAACGCGAAATACGGCCTCCACCGCCAGTTCCCCTTCTAAAGCGGCTCGAGGCCCCGACCGGAACTTGAAGTAGACACCCTGCCCACGCCGCAGCGTGCCGCTGGCCACGCCCAATTCCAGCGGCGGCAGAACCTCGAATTCGTATTGCAGCCGGGCCTGTTCCCGGTCGAGCGCCGTCAACGTCCCTTCCGCAAGCCCGGGCGACTGACCGCGCAGCTGCAGCGCAAATTCTTTCTGCCGATCCGCGGAGCCCTCCATGCGCAATGTCCCATGCACCGATGTCGATAGCGTCGTGCGCGGCGCAAAATCTTCGACGCGAAGCGACTCGTCCGGCGATTCCACGCGAATCCAGACTTCGTCCAGCTGCTCACCCTCACGCAGCCGGGAAATGACCGAAACCGGTAACCGGACCGCGATCAACCGCTCCTGGGAATTCGACGTTGCGAACGCTACCGGCGTCACGTCGCGAGCCGCCGACTGCGCCGTCAAGTCGAATTGAACGCGCGGGCTGAATTCGTCCGCCTCAAGCGCCCGCCCGCTGGCAGCAATCGTCAGTCCCGGCAGAATGGCCAGGATGCTCATTGCGAAACGGCACATCAACCCAGCCTGTGGGCTCCGCGGCGGGCCGGATGCCGCACGCGCGGCGGAAACCAAAAGAATCGTACGGACCATGGCGGCAAGACTCCTGAAGTGACGATCCAGCGATCCCACGCCTGCGACGAGCCTCCTTCCATGGAGCCGTAGGAATCGTAGAGCCGCACGATGCGAAGTCAAGCCTTGGGGAAATCAACCGTCCGTTTCAGAGTTCCTTGCCAGTCGTTGGCCGTTTCAGAGCAGAGCGGAACCGAGCGAAGTGCCGGGCGCCGGAAGATTGCTCTTCCCCATCAAATACTCGTCTACGGCCCGCGCGACACCCCGTCCTTCGTTGATTGCCCAAACCACCAGCGATTGTCCACGCCGGCAGTCTCCGGCTGCGAACACGCCGGAGACGTTGGTGGCGAACCTGCCATGAGCCGCTTGGTAATTGGAACGCGGGTCGGATTGCACTCCCAGCAATTCCGCAACGTAGTTTTCCGGACCGAGAAACCCCATCGCCAGCAATACCAGGTCGGCCTTCCAGTTCCGTTCGCTGCCCGGGATTTCAAACAGTTTGAATTGCCCGGCTTCCTTGCGCCACTCAACCTGGACGGTTTTCAATGCGCACACCGATCCTGAGTCGTTGCCGATGAATTCCTTGGTCAGAATCGCGTACTCGCGCGGATCGTTACCGAACTTCGCCTCAACCTCGGCATGTCCATAGTCGACGCGATAAATCCTTGGCCATTGCGGCCAGGGATTATCGGACGCCCGCTCGTCCGGTGGTTTCGGCAGCAGTTCGAAATTGACCAGGCTGGCGCAGCCGTGCCGCATCGAAGTACCGATGCAGTCGGTACCGGTATCGCCGCCGCCGATCACAATCACATCCTTGCCGCGGGCCGAGATGTAGTTGCCGTCGCGATGGCCCGAATCGAGCAGACTGCGGGTGTTGGCGGTGAGAAACTCCATGGCGAAGTGGATTCCCCGCAACCCGCGCCCCGGAACCACGAGATCGCGTGGCTTGGTCGCGCCGGTCGCCAGCACGATCGCGTCATTTTCCGATCGCAGTGTCGCGGGATCGACATTGCGGCCGACGTCGGCGTTCGTGACGAATTGCACGCCTTCGGCCTGGAGCAGGTCCAGACGGCGCTGGACGACCTGTTTGTCGAGCTTCATATTCGGGATCCCGTACATGAGCAATCCGCCGATCCGATCGGCCCGCTCGTAGACGGTCACTGCATGCCCGACCTTGTTGAGTTGCGCCGCGGCAGCCAGTCCCGCCGGTCCGGACCCGACAATCGCGACCCGTTTTCCTGTTCGAACCTCCGGCGGTTGAGGGACAACCCAGCCCTCGGCGAATCCCCGGTCGATGATCGCGTTTTCGATATTTTTGATCGTCACGGGCGGATCGGTGATTCCCAGCACACACGCGCCCTCGCAAGGCGCCGGGCAAGCCCGTCCCGTGAATTCGGGAAAATTGTTGGTCTTGTGCAATCGGTCGAGCGCGTCCCGCCATCGGCCCTGGAAGACCAGGTCGTTCCATTCCGGAATCAGGTTGTCGATCGGACATCCTGTTGCGGACTGGCAGAAAGGCACACCGCAATCCATGCATCGCGCCCCTTGGGTGCGCAGGTGCTCTTCGGAGGGATCGGTGTAGATTTCCAGGAAGTCTCCGATCCGCTCCGACGCGGGGCGGTACGGCACGGTCTTGCGTTGGTGATCCTTGAATCCGGTTGGATGACCCATTGCTGCTGACTCTCTCTCATCGAAATGCGGCGGCGAATTCCTCTGTTTGGAGACCCGATTCGATCCGGACGCGGATCAGGAACCTGCGGCGGGAGCGCTTCCCTCGGTATGCACGTTGTGTTCGCTTTCCTCGTCGTGCCGCATGCGTTCGGCGAGGACCCGTTTGTAGTCGGTCGGCATCACTTTGACAAAGCTGCCGACGGCCGACGGCCATTGCGCCAGAATGCGCTGCGCAACGGTCGATCCGGTGTATTTGTGGTGCAATTGCACGAGCTGATGGAGTTCCGCTTTGTCACCGGCGGCCTCCACTTTTTCCAACTCCACGGTGCCCAGGTTGCACCGCGCGAGAAAGTCACGTTCCGGATCCCAGACGTAGGCGACACCGCCCGACATGCCGGCCGCGAAATTCCTGCCGGTCGGTCCCAGGATGACCGCTCGGCCTCCGGTCATATATTCGCAGCCATGATCGCCGCACCCTTCGATCACGGCGTGCGCGCCGCTGTTGCGCACGCAGAATCGCTCCGCCGCCCGGCCGCGGAAAAACGCCTCGCCGCCCGTGGCCCCGTACAGCACCACGTTGCCGACGAGGATGTTCTCTTCGGGAACAAACTGGACCGACTTGGACGGATAAACGATCAGCCGACCGTTGCTGAGTCCCTTTCCGACATAATCGTTGGCGTCTCCTTCCAGCTCCAACGTCACCCCACCCGCCAGCCAGGCACCGAAACTTTGCCCGGCCGAGCCATGGAACTTGATGCGGATCGTTCCATCCGGCAAATAGTCCGATCCGTAACGTCGAGCGATCTCGTGGCTGAGCATCGTGCCGACGGTGCGATGGGTATTCTTTATTTCCAGTTCGAACTGCACGCGCTGCTTCCGCTCCAGCGCGGGCCGGCAACGCTCGATCAATTCGTTATCGAGCGCCAGTTCCAGGCGATGGTCCTGCGGAATCGAGCAGGTGACCTTGGTCTCCGGGTGCGGCTTACGCGCCGGCTGCAGCATCGGGGTCAAGTCCAGCCCGTCCGCTTTCCAGTGCTTGATCGCGGCGTTCGTCTCCAGGCAATCGACTCGCCCCACAAGCTCGACAAACCGGCGGAAACCAAGCTGCGCCATGATCTGGCGCGCCTCCTCGGCGACCAGGAACAGATAGTTGATCACGTGTTCCGGCTTGCCGGCAAATTTGCGGCGTAATTGCGGGTCCTGCGTGGCGATCCCGACCGGACAGGTATTGAGATGGCATTTGCGCATCATGATACAGCCCAGCGAAATCAACGGCGCGGTGGAGAATCCGATCTCTTCGGCACCCAGCATCGCCGCGATCACCACGTCGCGGCCCGTCTTGATCTGGCCGTCGGTCTGCAGCACGACCCGACTGCGAAGGTCGTTCAGGACCAGCGTCTGGTGGGTCTCCGCGATCCCCAGTTCCCACGGCAGGCCGGCATGCTTGATGCTGGTCAACGGCGATGCGCCGGTGCCGCCGGTATCGCCCGAAATCAGAATGTGGTCGGCGTGCGCCTTGGCTACGCCGGCCGCAATCGTTCCCACGCCGACCTCCGAGACCAGTTTCACACTGACCCGCGCGGATCGATTCGCGTTTTTCAGATCGTGGATCAGCTGTTTGAGATCCTCGATCGAATAGATGTCGTGGTGCGGAGGAGGACTGATCAGGCCGACGCCGGGCGTGGAGTAGCGGATTTTCGCGATGAACTCGTCGACCTTGTGGCCGGGCAGCTCGCCGCCCTCGCCAGGCTTGGCGCCTTGCGCCATCTTGATCTGCAGCTCGTCGGCGTTGGTGAGGTAATTGATCGTGACACCAAATCGGCCCGACGCGACCTGCTTGATCGCCGACCGCTTCGAGTCGCCATTATCGAGCGGTCGGAATCGCGCGGGATCCTCACCGCCCTCGCCGGTGTTCGACTTGCCGCCGACCCGATTCATGGCGATCGCCAGCGTCTCATGGGCCTCGGCCGAAATCGATCCGAAGCTCATCGCTCCCGTGCAGAAGCGGCGCACAATTTCCGCCGCCGGTTCGACCTCCTCGATCGGGATCGGACCACCGTTGCCGGCCGGCTTGAATTCCAGCAGCCCCCGCAACGCGCAATGCCGCGTCGCTTCCTCGTTCATATGCCGCGCGAAACGCTGGTAGGCATCGACCGAATTGGTTCGGGCCGCCGCTTGCAAATCCGCGATCGCCTGCGGATCCCACATGTGGCGCTCCCCTTCGGCCCGCCAATGGAACTCGCCCGGATTCGGCAATACCGCCAGCTTGTTCTCCACAATCTCCGGATAGCCGATCGCATGCCTCCGCAGCGCCTCCCGCGCCAGGATCTCAAAGGTCACGCCCTTGATGCGGCTGGCGGTGCCGGCGAAGCAACGGTCGATCACTTCCTCGCCCAGCCCGACCGCTTCAAAGATCTGCGCGCCCTTGTACGACTGCAGCGTGCTGATCCCCATCTTCGACATGACCTTTAAGATCCCCTTGGCGACCGCTTTGTTGTACGCCACCACGATCTTGTCGTCCGATTTTTCTCCATCGAGCAATCCATCCCGTCGCATCTGCCAGAGAGCCTCGAAGGCCAGATAGGGGTTGATCCCATCCGCGCCGTAGCCCACCAGCAGGCAATGTTGCTGGACTTCACGAGCCTCACCCGTCTCCACAATGATCCCGATCCGCGCCCGCTTGGCGCGCCGCACCAGATGGTGGTGCACGGCGCCGCAAGCCAGCAACGAACTGACCGGTACCCGCTCCGGACCCACGCCGCGATCGGTCAGGATCACCAGCGAATAGCCCTCCTCGATCGCCTGTTCCGCTTCGGCGCAAACACGTTCGATCGCCGCCAGCAAGCCCGATTCGCCTTCCGATTTCGGCCAGGTGATGTCGATACACTTTGATCGCCAGCCACGATGGTTCATTTCCTTGAGCGACGCCAGGTCGGCGTTCGTCAGGATCGGATGCGGGATCAACAGCCGGTGGCAATGCTGCTGCGTGGTTTCGAGAAGATTCCGTTCCGGCCCCACGTAGCATTCCAGGGACATGATCACTTCCTCGCGAATCGAATCGATCGGCGGGTTGGTGACCTGCGCGAACAGCTGCTTGAAGTAATCGGACAGCATGCGGGACTGATCGGACAACACCGCCAGCGCGGCGTCGTTGCCCATCGAGCCGATCGGATCGCGCTTTTCGCGCACCAGCGGCAGCAACATGAACTGCAATGTTTCGTTGGTATAGCCAAACGCCTGCATCCGCCGCAACAGACTCTCCGCCTGCAGTCCGGGACTGCTCGCCGCGGGCGGAAGATCCTTCAGTTCGATCCGCTCCCGCTGCAACCACTCCGCATAAGGTCGCTGCGTCGCGATCGTCCGCTTCAATTCCTCATCGGGTATCAACCGGCCCTGCTCAAAGTCGATCAGGAACATCCGCCCCGGTTGCAGCCGCCCTTTTTCCTTCACCAGTTCCGGCGGAATCGTCGGCAACACACCGACCTCGCTGCCCATGATCACCCGATCATCATGCGTCAGATAGTAGCGGCTGGGACGCAGTCCATTGCGATCGAGAACCGCGCCGACAAACCGGCCGTCCGTGAACGCCACCGAGGCCGGGCCATCCCACGGCTCCATCAAACAGGAATGGTATTCGTAAAACGCCCGCTTGTAGTCGGGCATCGATTCGTGGTTCTGCCAGGCCTCGGGAATCATCATCATCACCGCCTCGGGAAGCGAACGCCCCGCGAGAATCAGCAGCTCCAGCACGTTGTCGAACACGCCGGAATCGGATGTCGTCAGGTCGGTGATCGGCAGCAACTTGCGCAAGTCGTTGCCAAACTGCTCCGATTGCAACATCCCTTCCCGCGCCGCCATCCAGTTGATATTCCCCCGCAACGTGTTGATTTCCCCGTTGTGACACATGAATCGCATCGGCTGGGCGCGTTCCCAGGAAGGAAAGGTATTGGTACTGAAGCGGGAATGCACCATCGCCAGATGCGACTTGAAACGCGGATCGCGCAGGTCGGGGAAGTAATTCACAACCTGCCCCGCCGTCAACTGTCCCTTGTAGATGATGATCCGCGAGGAAAAACTGCAGACATAGTAGCGCGACCACTGGCTTAGCTTGAGCTTCCGCAAACGGTGAAACGCCTGCTTGCGGATCGTGAGCAGCTGGCGGCAGAATGACGACCGGTCGAGCTCGTCGGGTGCCCCCACGAACATCTGCTCGATCACCGGCTCCGTGGCCAGCGCCGAAGGGCCGATATCGGCGCGCCGAGAATCGGTCGGGACCCGCCGCCAACCAATCAACTTCTGGCCCTGATTGCGTACCGACTCCTCCAGCAAGCGCTTGCACATCGCACGCTGCTGGTCGTCCGTCGGCAGAAACACCTGCGCCACTCCATACTTGCCCGGCTCCGGTAACTCCGTCTTGAATTCCTCGCGGGCAATTTCGCGGAACATCTCGTACGGAATCGCCGTGAGCATCCCGGCGCCGTCGCCGGTGTTCTTTTCGCTGCCGCATGCACCCCGGTGATCCATGTTGCACAGCACCGTCGCCGCATCCAGGATGATCTGGTGACTCCGCGCACCTTTGACATGCGCAACGATCCCGACACCGCAACTGTCGTGTTCGTTCGCCGGATCGTACAATCCCAATTTGCCCGGATTCCCTCGCATCGGTTCGTTCATACCGTTCCACCTCTGTCACTAAAAAACGGACACCGATTGTCCCGTTCCGACCACCCGCCAGCTACCTGCACCTGCCTGCCACCCACCGGTCACTGACCGGCTTCCGAACCGCCTGGCGGCAGGTCCGAATCCTCGGAATACGAATCGACCGGTCCATCGCCACCCGGGCGCGGCGCACGATTCGAATGCTCCTGCAACAACTGCAGGAACCGGCGGGCAGTCTTCCCCAGCTCCTTGCCACGACGCTGGATGATCCCGACCGGCCGCAAAATCTGCGCACCAAGCAGCAGTAACGCGCGCAACGACCCGGCCTGAATCTCCTGGTCGACCGTCGGGGCTGGCAAAAGTCCAATGCCCGCGTCGATTTCGACCGCTCGCTTGATCGTCTCCGTGTTGTCAAACTCCATGACCACTTGCACTTCCACACGCTCCGAAGCCAACGCCCGGTCAATCTCGTGCCGAATCTCTAGGTCGCTGTCGAACGACACCATCGGCAATCCGCGGAGATCCGACAAGCTCACCGATTCGCGCGACGCCAGCGGATGCGTCGGAGCACAAACCACGACCATCGGCTCCTCACGCCAGGGAATCGCTCGGATCTGCCGCGTCGAATGCGGGTAACTCACCAGCCCCAGATCGACCTGGTCGGTCTCCACCAGCTCGCAGACTCGGTTCGGATGCTGATACTGGACGCGCACATTCGCTTTAGGGTGACTGCCGAGGAACTTCTGCACGATCCGGTTCATATGCGAGAGCCCCACGGAATAGATCGACGCGATGCTGACCCGCCCCGCGACATCCTCGTGTAACGTCCGCACTTCTTCTTCCAGAGTGAAATACCGCTGTACGATCTTGCGGCACCCCTCGTAATAAACTTCCCCCTCCCGCGTCAGCACGAATGGTCGCTTCGACCGGTCAATGAGCTTGACCCCCAATTCCTCCTCCAGCTGATGCACCATCTGGCTGGCCCCCGACTGCGAAATGCCGTTTTCGTCCGCCGCCCGCGAGAAGCTGCGCTGGTTGACGATATCGCAGAAAACCTTGAGCGTTCTGAGGTGCATAGCCGGCGATCAGTATCATTAATACTGCTGATAGTGTGGGCCGATAAAATTATGGACCACGATAATAATCGACGCCGGCTCCGACGAAAAGTCCCTCCCAGGAAAAAAGTCCCTTAGCGCGAAACTTGTTTCGCGGGCCGGCCGAAAGGGGTAGGGAGACCCGATCGAATTCGGGCCCCCTCCCTCCGAACCGTACGAGCGGTTTCTCCAGGATTGGCTCGATGACATGAACCAGCGCCGTTTGCACGATGCGGTACGCGGATCGTCGGAATACCTAGCGGGCGTTTCTCAGAACCACCCGGTTTCGGAATCCAGGTTCGTCGAACCGCTGACGGACAGTAGGTACCGTTCCGCAGTTGTTCGTACAGGTGCTGGAGTTCCTCTCGCCCATGGGCGGCGAAGGTTTCGACGGTCTGCCGGTCTACGCCACAGGCGCCTCCGTTTGTCCACACTTTACGCGCGGAGTCGCCGAGGTTTTCCGGGGCGTATACTTTGTCAATTAACGTGTGCCATTTCCCTACGCTCGTATCTGTACGTTACTGCACCGGCGTAGGCTGCCGCGTCTATCCCCCGGGCTGACCGATACAAAGGGTCGAAGGGATTGCCGTCGCGCGGTCAAGGGTTCGAGAATTGCCAGGACTTTCCCCGACAGGCTTGGCCGAAACGAGTTCACAATTGTTACGGACTGGTTGTTCTCCTCAGGTTGCTCTCCACCTCTCCTCACGGAAACGCAGTTACCGTATCGGATACAGGCCGGTAACGTTAGCCTGACAGGGACTTTCATCCCGCTGATCAAGCGCCTTCACAGCCGCACTGGCTGGGGCTTCCAGCC